>Ga0207770_100016_pt1 | contig 213247 bp, 229 predicted proteins | sample A23E2SouthBayCA_FD_187729 | JGI IMG/M metagenome (GOLD analysis project Ga0207770, IMG submission 187729) | Aerobic enrichment media microbial communities from Eden Landing Ponds, California, USA - A23 E2 (SPAdes) | ecosystem: Environmental > Aquatic > Marine > Unclassified | place: Emeryville...
CAGTCGAAATTTGAGTCGGCTTGCTAGCGGTCGTCGCGAGTGATCTCAAGATCGGTATCGTCTCACGGTGGCTTAGAGACCGCTATTCAACACAGCAAATATTGGAACTGGTATATTTTGCCCAAGCGAACTCCAGTCTATCACGAGCGCGCTGCCTTCTTGGATTTAATTAAACACGGCGACGGCGACTGTGTTTGAAATGCCAATCGGTACAGAACTTCCGTACGGAGCCGTACCAGTACTTCACGGAACTGGACCCGCTTGCACAACAGACGGTACTGATCGGCACATCGACAGTCAGGTAGCAAACCAAGAGCGGCGAGGACAAAGCTCAATTTAGTATAGCAATTACCAGTTTATCGGCGCCATTCACCGAACGCGTCGGCCTTTTACCAGTACGCCGAGTAGAGGGACCTAATGGTCCAGAACGTGGCTTCAGTGATGGCGGAGCTGGAACCCGAGGACTTCCATCTGCTCTCTGGCGTCGAACAGGGGATGCGGTTCTCGGAGTACGTCGCCCGCGAGAAGTTGACCGAGTTCTCCCGGCTGACGACAGAAGATGTCGACTACCGGCTTGACCGGTGTGCGGACCGGGGACTGGTCGAGCGAAAAACCATCCAGTATGAAGGGTTCAAACTCACTTTTGAAGGGTACGATACGCTTGCGCTGCATACCTTTGCTGAGCGAGACACAATTGAAGGAGTGGGATCGCCACTGGGCGTCGGCAAAGAGAGCGACGTGTACGAGGCCCAGTCGTACAAACCGGTGGCGCTGAAATACCACCGCGAGGGGTACACCAATTTCCGCGAAGTGATGAAAGAACGAGAGTACACCGCCGACCGAGACCATGTCTCCTGGCTCTACACCGCCCGGAAGGCCGCCGAGCGGGAGTACGATGCCCTCGAGACGCTGTATCCGAACGTGTCGGTCCCACAGCCAATCGACACGAACCGCCATGCGATTGTCATGGAGAAAATAGATGGTGTCGAGCTCTCCCGAACGAAACTCGAAACAGCACAGGTACTACCGATTCTGGATCTCGTGCTTGAGGAGATGCAGACGGCCTACCGCGAAGGGTACGTCCACGCGGACATGAGCGAGTACAACGTCTTCGTCACGAACGAGGGCGTCGTCGTCTTCGACTGGCCACAGGCAGTCCCGACCGACCACGAAAACGCCCGGGAACTGCTAACTCGCGATGTCGAGAACATCGTGAGCTACTTCGAACGAAAATATCCGCAGGAAATCAGCAACGTCGACAGGGACGCAGTCGCCGAACGGCTGGCGACCGACGCGTTCGACTCGATAACCGAATTTACTGAGTAGCGGCGTTTTGGCCGCTAATTACTCTCTTCTGGCGGTTCACAGACGACTCGGAGCTGGGCCGATCGTCGCTCAGATAAATCCTATAATGCGATATCAAATTAGACAAAACCGTGCTGGCCGGGTCGATTCGAGACAGCGGTGATGGAGGCGAGTCTTTGCCGGTAGCGATGCTGAGTGCTGTGCGACGGACCCACTTCGTTGGACAGCAGGTTCGAATGTTCCAGATGTACCGACGCTCCGCAGATTGGATTAGGCCATCCTAAAAACCACAGATGTTTTATATTGTTAGGTAGCCCTAAAACACATGGCAGACGACGGTACTGAGTGCGGGGCACAAACGGGGGGAGACCCACGCAAGGAACGATGGCGGGACGCTTCGTATTGTCCAGACCCATCGACACCGCCTGCGTGGTACCAACATATGCCGCGGGCGATATCCCGAGGTCCCACCGACGAGCTGTTGCTCGCCCGCCCGTGCTCTGCCGGAACCATGGGGGGCGTCTGCCTGATGGGTGGCAATGGTGGTGGGGTTCGGGGGGAGCCAAACGATGAATGAACGCCCGCAACGGTCGCGCGCTCGACTGTGGGCATGGGCCTACGCGGTGGTCTTCGAGGCCGGTAAGCGGTCGACAGGGGAGCTGACGACCGATACGCCCACAGCAAACCACGGGGACGGAACGGATTCGTCGGAGCGATGAGCACGGCACCGGAGTACCTGTTGGCTATCTATATCGCACAGCACCGGAGCGAACCGCCTGTTTCGCCGGGGGAGTTGGGAGAGACGCTCGACCGGTCTCCGGCAGCGGTGACGGAGATGTGTCAGCGACTTTCGGAAGACGGTCTCGTGTCCTACAAGCCCTACGACGGGGTGACACTGACCGAACCAGGACGCGAGAAAGCCGCGGAGTTGCACGAGACGTACGTGACCGTCTCGTGGTTCTTTCGGGGTGTGCTGGACCTCGACGACCACGAGACAGAAGCGATGGAGCTGGCCGGTCTAGTCAGTCCGATAGTTGCCAAGCGGCTGGCGGCCACACTGCCCTGTGACGCCGGGGGAGGTACACGGGGGCTCGCCGATTCAAACATGACGGCCTCTGATAGAGACACTGTTTGAGGGGCTATATCGATCAAAACCTGTTTTAGGCGGTGCGAAAAAGTAACAGAAGGCATATAGTAAAATTTCGGATAGCCAAAATTCGGGATTTTGATGGCCTAAAGTGCAGTATTTTAGGCTCTCCAAAAATACCAGTTTTATGACATGATGGTGCGTAGGTAGAACTGTGATGAGCGTAGAAGGACTCGAACGACAGACGCGTAACTACTTGAGCAATAACGTCCCGCAGATCCAGCAACACGGCGGCAACTTCGAGGTCCGCGAGGTCGACGAGAGCAAAGGCACGGCTACCGTCGCTATCGGCGGCGCGTGTTCGGGATGTGGCATCGCTCCGATGACGATGAAGGCAATCGAGCAGCGACTCCCCGAGAGTGTCGACGGGCTCGAAGATGTCGAAGTCGTCCGCTCCGGCGGGCCGCGCGCCGCGGTCATGCCCTCGAAGACCGACGATATGGAGGAGATGGACGAGTACGAAGATTACAGCCCGCCGTTCTGAGCGCCCGTTCGTATTTGGAGCGCAACTGCCCGCGCTTTCCCCGATACCGACCGGGACACAGTTTTATGCACGGCAAATAGCGTTCACTGGCAAGGAGATATCGGAGAACCGGTCGGAGGCCAGACACCGACACAGTCCAACCGGCGGTGAAAGTCGCCCGTGGAGACTGCGTCGGTTCTATTGAGTGTGTCCCCAGACCGTCGCTCTCCGGTGGTGTCACCCGACTTCGGTAGCTTGAGGGCCGGTATGCTATAAGTGTGTGGGACGGCAACACAATACATAACTCTCGAGGTCAACGTGAATGCCTTATGACGCAGATACCGATGCGAGTACAGTATCGCGACGGCGCGTCCTCAAGACGGCGGGCGCGTCGGCGGTGGTGGCGTTCGCCGGCTGCAACGCCGGAAGCGACGGAGCAGAGCAGGGTGAAAGCGGGGGCGAGCAGAGCCTCGACCCAGTTCGGGAACGGGCGGAGGTTGCCGTCGACGACATCCAGGAGGGCGGGACACTCAGGTTCGGCCTCGGAGCGGGTATCGACTCCTTCGACCCGTCTTACAGCACCAGTGCGCCGGCCGGGAACGTCCACGGACTCGTCTACGAGGGCCTCATCACACAGGACGCTGCGGGGACCGTGTACCCGTGGCTCGCGCGGACGTGGGAACGGGTAGAGGTCCAAGAGGTCGAAGACGGAGCCTACGAGCCGTACATGGTGTCGGCGGAGACGGACGACGAGGGGAACCTCGTCGCCGACGACCAGATCATCATCAGGAACCCTGACGCCGGCGAGGTGCTGACGGTCAACGAAGCGCCGGACGCGGTTGAAGACGGCACCTATGGAATTCAGTACCAAGCCGAACTCCACGAGGGCGTCACCTTCCACAACGGCGAGGAAATGACCGCAGAGCACGTCGCCCGCTCGTATGAGGTGCTTGAGAACTCCGCGATTTCGGCCCAGACCTTCGACTCGTTCCTCTACGCCGAGGCTGTCGATGACTACACCGTCAACATCTACGGGCAGGAGCCAGACGCCGAGGCCGACAGTCAACTCCCACCGACGGTGTACCCCATGGCGCACATCGAGGACTACCCCGATACCGCCGCGGACCCGCGCAACGACCTGACGCCTATCGGGACCGGTCCCTTCGAGTTCGAGTCCTACGAGGCCGAACAGCGCGCCCAGTTCAGCACGTTCGACGACTACTGGCTGGACGACCTCGGCCTCGACGCGCTGGAGTGGTGGGACGGCCCAGAGGAGTTCCCGACGAGCCCAGTCGTCGACGATGTCACGGTCTCCATCGTTACCGACGACGCGACCCGTGCGGCCGCGCTCAACAACAACGAGATAGACCTCACCTATGGCCTCACGAGCGACACCTACAGCGAGTACCGGAGTTCGGAGGAGTACCGGCTCAGCGTGACCAACGCCGGGGCGTACAATTTCCTGCAGTACCCTGTCACGGTCTCGCCGTGGGACGACCCCCGCATCCGCCGGGGCGTCAATCAGTTGATTCCACGCGCCCAGATCGCCGAGAATATCTATAACGGGTACCGGAATCCGGCCTACACGCCACTGCCAGAGTTGGCCGCTGCGGAAGGGTCGGCTGACTACGACGCGCTGGTGGAGGAACTGCGCCCGGAGACCGAACAGAACACCGAGGCCGCGACCGAACTGCTGGGGGAGGCCGTCGACGACCTCGGCGTCGAGACACCAATCGAGGCGACCATCGAGACCAACACCTCCGACGACCGGGTGCGCGAAGCCGAACTCATCGCACAGGTGATGAGCAACACGGAGTTTTTCGACATCGGCGTCGAGACCTTCGAGTTCACGACCTTCGTCCAGCGCATCCTCGGCCCGGAGTACTACCAGCAGGGCAACATTGTCCTCATCGGCCTCTCGGGGACGTTCAACCCCGGGAGCTTCTACGACGCCGTCAACTCCATCGACAACTTCGGCCAGTGCTGTAACTTCCAGCGGGTCGATACGCCCGACCTCGACGAGATCGCAACGGAAGCGCGGTTCTCGGTCGAGGCCGTCGAGGACCCCGCGTTCCGTGGGGAACAGTACGACCAGGTGTGGCGCGGACTCATCGAGCAGGCCCCGAACAGCTACACCGTCTTCGGAACGAACGTCTCGTCGCTGTCAACCGACTACGTCGGGCACAACACGTACACGTTCTCGGGCGGGATTCTCCCCTACGGACTGCACGACCCGACGGACCAGCAGGTCGCGTATCTGGACCGGGAGTGAGTCAGTACGATGAGCCTCAGACGATTCATCGCGGTTCGCGTGGCCGCGACGGTGCCGATACTGTTTGGCGTCTCGGTGCTTACCTTCGCGCTGGTCCACCTGACGCCGGGGGACCCCATCGACCAGATGGTTGCACTGAACCCCCAGATTTCGGCGGCTGAGGAGGCAGCGATACGCGCCAGATACGGCCTCGACGGCCCTGTCTGGCAGCAGTATCTCACATGGATAGGTAACGTTCTGCAGGGCGACCTCGGCACGGTCATCAGCGTCGACCAGCCGGTCCTGCCCTACATCATGGCCCGGCTCCCCGAAACCATCGCGCTGGGGCTGTTCGGCTGGGCCATCGCGTTGCTGATCTCCATTCCGACCGGTATCTACGCTGCGGTGAACAAGGATACGCTGGGCGACGACCTCTCGCGGGTGTTCGCCCTTTCGGGCATCTCGCTGCCGAACTTCTGGCTCGGCCTGATGCTCATCCTCGTGTTCGCGCTCTGGCTCGACCTGTGGCCGGTGCTGGCTCCGGACAGGCCGCTACTCTCGCCTGAGATGCTGTGGTATCTCGTCCTCCCGGGCGTCACCATCGGGACAGCGTCGTCGGCGACGCTGATGCGCGTGATGCGGTCGTCGATGGCCGAAGAAATGAACAAGCAGTACGTCACGGCGGCGCGGGCGAAGGGGCTTCCGGAGCGGACAGTCGTGTTGAAACACGTCCTGCGGAACTCGCTCATTTCCGTGACCACTATTGCCGCGTTCCTGACCGCGAGTATCTTCGCCGGTGCCGTCGTCGTCGAGCAGGTGTTCGCCTGGCCCGGCCTGGGCCGGGCCTTCGTCGGCGCTATCGTCGGCCGCGAAGTCGACCTCATTATGGCGATTACGCTGTTTACCGGTGTGACGATCATCCTGGCAAACTTGCTCGCAGACATTGCGTACGCGCTGTTAGACCCACGAATCCGCTATGACTGACCTATGAGTACTGACCGAGGACGCATCCGGATAACGGGGTTCGACGCCGACCGCGTCGAGTCCCGCGAACCACTATCCGACTGGACAGAGCAGCGAGGCACTGAAACCGAGAGCCGCTGGGGGCGCGCCTGGCGTGAGTTCCGTGACAACCGGAGCGCGATGCTCGGGCTCTATACTGTTGCCCTGATGGGAATCCTGGCTCTATTCGCCCGCCCAGTCACCATTGCTGGCGTGACAGTCCAGCCCTTCTCGCTGGCCCCCTACGACCCGAGCGCGATTCTGTACGTACAGGGCCTCGATGTGAGTGCGTACGAGGCCCCGTCGCTGGCCCATCCCTTCGGAACCGACGGCTCCGCCCGGGACGTGTTCTCCCGCGTGCTGTACGGCGGTCGGTTCAGCCTCTCGATTGGCTTTATTGTGGTGTTCATCACCGCCGCCATCGGGCTGGTGTATGGTGCCATCGCGGGCTACTACGGCGGCCGGGTTGACGAGGTGATGATGCGAACGCTGGACCTGATATTCGCGTTCCCCGGCCTCCTGCTGGCGTTGATTATCGTCGCTGTGCTCGGCAAAGGGTACTGGGAGCTAGTGCTCGCGTTCACCGCATTCGGCTGGGCCGGCTACGCCCGGCTGATACGCGGGGAGATACTGAAAGTCAAGGAAAACGAGTACGTCATGGCCGCGAAGGCGCTGGGCGCGCGTGACCGGCGCGTCATCTTCAGACACGTCGTCCCCAACGCTGTCGCACCGCTTGTCGTCCAGGCCTCTCTCTCTATCGGGACAGTCGTCATCGGTGTGGCGGCACTTGGCTTCCTCGGGCTGGGCCTTCCGCCCGGGTCAGCCGAGTGGGGGACGATGCTGGATCAGACCCGCGAGACTATCGTTCAGGGCCCTGGTGGGACGATCCCCTGGTGGGTCACTGTGTTCCCCGGCGGCGCGATCTTCCTGTTCGTGATGTCGATGAACCTCATCGGCGACGGCATCAACGATGCCCTCGACGCCCAGGAGGGCGAGGACGTGGCCCGCGGGGGCGAGGTCTGATGGCGCTGCTTGAAGTCGAGAACCTCACGGTGAACTTCTACACCGAGGAGGGCGTTGTCACCGCCGTCGACGACCTCTCGTTTCGTATCAACCGCGGCGAGAAGTTCGGCGTCGTCGGCGAGAGCGGCGCGGGCAAGAGCGTCACCGCGCTGTCGGTAATGGGACTCATCGAAGAGCCCGGCCGTATCGAGAGCGGGACGATTCGTTTTGACGGCCAGGACCTCACCGAACTGTCCGACTCCGAGGTTCGAGATGTCCGGGGCAACGACGTTGCGATGATATTTCAGGACGCACAGACCGCACTCAACCCCGTCTACACCGTCGGCGAACAGATTTCAGAGGCTATCCGACACCACCTCGACTACGACGACACAGCCGCTCGCGAACGCACGATTCGGCTGCTCGATGATGTCGGTATCCCGGAACCCGAAGCCAGATACGACGACTACCCACACGAATTCTCCGGCGGGATGCAACAGCGGGCCATCATCGCGATGGCGCTGTCCTGTGACCCCGAACTCCTCATCGCCGACGAGCCGACGACGGCGCTTGACGTGACCATCGAGGCGAAGATTCTGGACCGCCTCGACCGGCTCGCCGACGAGTACGACACGGCGATTCAGCTCATCACCCACGACCTCGGCGTCATCGCGGAGATGTGCGACCGGGTGATGGTGATGTACGCCGGCCGCGCCGTCGAGAAGGCTTCCGTCGAGGAACTGTACTACGACCCAAAACACCCCTACACCGTCGGGCTGATGAGCGCCATCCCGCGTATCGGCGACCGGCAGGACCGCCTCAAGACGATTCCGGGGACCATGCCGGACCTCGTCGAAGTGCCATCGGGCTGTAGCTTCCACCCACGCTGTCCCTTCGCCGAGGAGGTCTGTACACGCAAACAACCACCGCTCGTCGACCCGGAGACCGGCGACGGCGTCGGCCTGTCTGACCGCGGAGCGGCCTGTCTGGCCTACACCGGCGACCTTGACGACGAACTGGATTATGAGGTCGAGGTACAGGGTCGCGACACGCCGCCCGACAACACACAGCCCGGCTCCCGCTCCGGACGGACGGACGCAGAGCCACTCCGGACAGACTCCGATCCGGTCGGCCTCGATACCGACCTGCTAGACCGGGACGGCAACGCGGACAACGATACGGGGGGCCAGCAGGATGGCTAAGACAGCCGACAGCCCCATTCTGGAGGTCGAAAACCTCACGAAGTACTACGAGTCCGGCGGGACCATCGTCGATACCCTGCTGGGTCGGAGTCAGGAAGTGAAAGCTCTAGACGGCGTCGATCTGGAGCTCTATCCCGGCGAGACACTGGGTATCGTCGGCGAGTCCGGCTGTGGCAAGACCACGCTCGCCCAGACGCTGCTTCGGCTCATCGAACCCACAGCCGGCTCAGTTCGCTACAAAGGCGAAGACCTGACAGGTGCCTCAAATGACCGTCTGCGGGCGCTTCGAAAGGATATCCAGTATATATTTCAGGACCCGTTCGCCAGCCTCAACCCGCGGCTGACGGTGGGCGACATCGTCGGCGAGCCGCTGGATATCCACGGGATCGCGGACGGCGAGGCGCGAACCGAGCGTGTCAACGACTTGCTGGAGACCGTCGGGCTAAGCCAGCGTCACACACACCGCTATCCCCACGAGTTCTCCGGTGGCCAGCGCCAGCGAATCGGCATCGCCCGCGCACTCGCCGTCGACCCCGAGGTCATCGTCTGTGACGAACCCGTCTCGGCGCTGGACGTGAGCGTGCAGGCCCAGATTCTGAACCTGCTTACGGACCTGCAGTCGGAGTTCGGCCTCTCCTATATCGTCATCGCCCACGACCTCAGCGTCGTTGAGCATATCGCCGACCGCGTGGGTGTCCTGTATCTCGGGGAGTTCGCCGAAGTCGGGCCGACCGAGAACGTGTTTCAGCCACCGTATCACCCCTACGCCGAGGCGCTGCTGTCCGCCATTCCGGAACCAGACCCCGGCTGGGAGGGCGACCGGATTTTCCTCTCCGGCGATGTTCCATCGCCACTGAACCCCCCGTCGGGCTGTCGGTTCCACACCCGCTGTCCGAGGGTCATCCAGCCCGAGGGGACTGACATGGCCCAGTCGGAGTGGCGGTCACTGATGGACCTGAAACAACGGCTCCGGAAGGCTGACTCACTGGAGGCCGTCACTGCCGTCAAAGACAGTGTCGAGGACGAGGACCTGCGTCAGCTCTCTCGGTCCGCTCTCGAAACACGGGTCCGAGCCGAATTTGGCCTCCCGGACACGGTCGGCGACCGGGAGGCCGAAGGAGTGCTGGCGACGGCGCTCGACCACCTGCACGACGAGGCTTTCGAAGCCGCCCGGACGGCGATGGACGACGCCTTCGAATCCCCCTGCGAGCGAACCGACCCCGCGCTGCTCGATGTCGGTGACGACCACCAAATCGCCTGCCTGCTGTACGATGACGACCATCCGGATACGTCTACACGGGCCAGTAGTCGCTGACAGGGTACCAGTACAGTGGCTCGCTGTGTGCCCACTCGACTACGCAAACTCGACGCCGGTAATCTCGAAGCGTGCGCCGCCGTCGGCGCTCTCTGCCACGTCGACTGCCCAGCCGTGGGCCTCTGCGATGCGGTCGACAATCGCCAGCCCGAACCCGGACCCGTTGTCGGCGGTCGAGTATCCAGCCTCGAACAATGTCTCGCGCTCGTCTTCCGGAACGCCGGGACCGTCGTCGGCCACGTAGAAGCCCCCTTTGATGGCACCGACAGTGATGTTCACGCTTCCATCCCCGTCGGCGGCGTCCACAGACTTCGTCTGGCTGCCCGCTGTGCCGTGGTCTACGTTTGTGTGTGCCTGTGAACGCGGCTCCCTCGACTCGTGTTTCACACCGTTGTCGGCCCCCGTCGGACTGCGCGTGGCACCATGTTCCACACTGTTCCGGAGCAGGTTCTCAAGCAGTTGCAACAGGCGCGGCCGGTCGGCGGTAATCGTTACGTCCCGTTTGTCAGTGTCGGTGAAGGCGAGCGTCCCGTCTTCTGCGTCCTGAGACACCATCTCCCAGGCATCCGCGACCGCGTCATGGAGCGAGACCGGTGCTGTCTCCTGGATGTCCTGTCCCTGGCGAGCCAGGAGCAACACGTCATCGATGATGCATTCCATCCGGTCGAGTGCAGTTTCGATGCCCTCCAGATGGCTCTCATCACCGGTTGTCCGGGCGAGTCGCAGCCGCCCCTGTGCGACGCTCAGCGGACTGCGAAGGTCGTGGCTAACGACGCTGGCGAACTCCGCAAGCCGGTCGCGCTCACGCTGTAGCTCCTGCTCTTGCTTTCGGATGTCGGTAATGTTGCTTGCGACGCCGAACACGGCAACCGGGGTATCCGGGTCAGACCGCTCACCCGTGTCGTATATTGGAACCTTCGTCGAGAGGAACTGGAGCGTCTCACCGTCGATGATGAGTTGCTCCTCGGTCTCTATCGGTTGCCCGGTTTGCAGGACAGCACGGTCGTTTGCCCACGCCGTTTCAGCTGTCTCTTCGGGGAACAGCTCGAAGTCCGTACGGCCGACGATTTCCTCGTCAGCGAGCCCGGTAAGCTCCCGATAGCCGTGGTTGACGAAGAGGTACTTCCCTTCGTCGTCTTTCATAAACATCGGAGTCGTGGTGTTTTCCAGAATTGCCTCGAGCCGGCGCTCTATTACCCGCAGGTCGCGCTCACGTTCCTTGTGCTCGGTGATGTCGTGGTGGACGCCGACCATCAGTGTACTGTCGTCGTCTTCGATGGGTTGGCCCCGAACAGAGCCCCACTGTACGTTGTCGTCAGCGTCGATCATCCGGAACTCCCCGTCGTAGACGCTGTCTGTCTCGACTGCCCGCTCTATTTGTTCGCGGACTTCAGTGCGGTCCTCGGGGTGAATCAGTTCGAACACGGCCGACAGCGTCCCGCCGAACTCGCCGGGCTCGAAGCCCAAGAGTCGTTCGAGCGTATCGCTTAACACGACCTCGTCTGTCTCGTAGTCCCACTCCAAGACACCCGTTTCGCTGGCCTCCAGCGCCAACTGGAGTCGGCGCTGGGTTTCCTGTAAGTTGCGTTTCCGGTCTCGCTTGTCGGTGATATCCGTTAGGGTACAGACCACGCTTTCAACAGCCCCGTCGTCGTCGAACAGCGGTGCGCCGTTCACCGAGAGTACCTTCTCGGTACCGTCCGGCCAATGGATCGTGTGCCGGGCATCGGATAGGGGCTGGCCGGTTTCGAGCACCTGCCGAAACGGAAGCTCCGCGTCCGGTATCGGGTGACCGTCGAGATCACGTATTTCCCATTCCGGGTCATTGTACAGCCGGTCTTTCAATTCCGATTGTGACAGGCCGAGGACATCGATAGCGCGCTGGTTGGCGAAGACAAACTGGCCGTCGCGGTCAAGTTGCACAACACACGACGGCACAGTCTTGAGGATCTGTTCGAGACGGTGCCGCCGCCGCTCGGCCTCAGTCGCTGACTGTCTCGCTTCCACCGCGTTCTGGACCCGATTCGCCAGCAATGTGTACTGGTCTGTCCCGGCCTCCTTCTGCAGATAGTCGGTGACACCGGCCGAGATGGCGTCACTCGCGACCTCCTCGCTTCCCTTTCCGGTGAACAGGATGAGCGGGAGTTCAGGGTACTCCTCGCGGACGGCTTCGAGGAACTCGATGCCGCTGCGCCCGGGCATATCGTAATCCGACACGATACAGTCAAACGTCGACGATTCGAGCCGTTCCAGCGCGTTTTCCGCGTTTGACGCTGTTTCAACGCGGAGTCGGTCGTTCTCTTTTTCAAGGAACGCGGCGGCCGTCTCCGCGAAGTCCGGCTCGTCGTCGACGTGCAACAGCCGAATCGAGTCGCGTGTTGATGTCATCGGGAGCGGTAGCTTGCTGACATATCAGAGGGCCGGCCACTTAGCGTGTTTGGCTGTGTGTTACATGCATGGTCGGCATCCACGGGCAGGTGTGAGCGTTTTCTGCAATTTCCAGCGATGTGCCTGCGTCGGGGTATCGCTTTGGCCGAACCCGACGGGCCAGCCGAACTGGCCCGACGAACACTTTTGGGCATGCCAACCGATATGCTGACAATGCGTCGCATCTACGACTCGGGGGCGCTCCACCGTGACGACGAGGAGCCACAGGCACCCACTGAGCGCGGGGCGCAGCCACAGGCCGCACGCAGTATCGACGGCCAGACCTGGAGCGATCTGCTGATACCGACGTGGCTCCGCTATCGTGCGGTATCGGTCGATATCGAGGTCCCGCAGACGTCGTATCCAGAGGGAACCGAGGTGCCGTTCGTCGTGACGATGCAGAACGCGCTTCCGGTGCCGATAACGCTACCGACGGAATCGCCGCGGCCGTGGACGTGGTACGTTGATGGAGTGCCCGAGGCATCCCACGTCGATAGCGTGCCCAGTGAGGACGGCAGCCTCCGATTTGACCGCGGCGAACGAAAGCAGTTCAGGCGACGGTGGGACCGGATGTTCCGGGTCAGCGACGACGAATGGGAGCCTGCATCAGCCGGGGAGTATACCATCAGCGCCGGACTGAGTGTGGCCAACGCCGGCGAGCGTGGCCTGTACAGCGAGACGACGGTCAGTATTAGCGAACGGTAGCTCCGCAAGCAAGGTTCGAGTGAGCGGGGTCAGGACCCGCTTGGGGTGGGGACTGGCGTCGGGGTCGGCTCCGGCGGTGTTTCGGCCGGAGTGGAAGCACTGTCACCAGTCCCGAATCCAGCACTTGGGGTCGCGCCACCGCCCGGGTCGGGTGCTTCGCCGTCGAGCAAGAACGAAAGCAGGTTTCCGATGAACACCTCGTTGTCGGCGTCGTATAGCTCGGAACTACTGATGAACGTCGAGTCAGTGACAAACACCATGTTGTCGTTGCGGACGACTGTCGCGTACGTTCCGGTACGCCGCGTCTCCAGCGTCCGGGTACCCTCGACAGCGGTGAACTTCGTCTCGGCGTCGCCGTTCACCACCGCGTAGCCGGCGGTGTCGAACGTAATCGTCTCGACACCGTCGGTCAGGTCACCATCGTCGCTCGGTGAGGCGTAGATGGCTTTGAAGTTGTTGTCGTTGGCCGCATCGTCGACATTGTACAGCTGTTCGGACCCCATCCGAACGCCGTAGCGCTCGGTGGCGTTGTTGGCCCCGAACGATACCGTCGTGGTCGACTGGGTGAAGCCGGTCGACAGGCGGGTCTGTGTCGGTTCGGCGAGGACGACAACACGGCCGCCATCGTCGGTGTACTCCTGTAATGCTTCGCGTTCCGCTTCGGAGTAACTGCCGAGCGGCTGGACGATGAGTATGCCGTCGTACTGGCCCAGCGAATCGGCGAACGAGGCGGTGCCGGACGTGCCGTACTCGACAGTATGGCCCGCCTCGAACACTGCCTCAGTGATTGGTTCAAGTTCGGATTCGGACACCTGATTGCCGTGGCTCGTATCGACGAGTATTCGCTTGTCACTTCCCTCAGAGTCGACCGAGATCGCCCCTTCTTCGGGGTCGACAGGGGCATTGACAGCGTCGGGCTGGTACTGTGACGGCGATTGACCGTCGATGGACTGGCCATCTGGCGGCCCCGATGAGCCCGGGTTAACGACTGCGAGAAGGAACGTGCCGCCCAGTATCACCACGAGGACGACGATAAACACGGCAAGTGGCTTAACGATACGACCCTCAGTCATTGCGGATCACCGTTGCATTGTTGTCTTCGGCGGGGATTCCCCAGACGGCGTAGTACTTCACCGGTTCCCGGAACGTCGTCTCACTGTTGTCGGGATGAACGAGATAGGTCACGTTATTCGCGCCCTGTACGGTTTCAGCGCCGGCAGGGACGATGATGACGTTGAATTCGGCACCGCCACTGCCCTGATACACAACGTCGTACTGGTCGCCCTCGATGTCGTCTGAGAGTGCAGCGGCCCGCTCGATGGCCAGTCCGGTATCGCCGATCCGGTCGGCAAAGCCGTTCTCGGTCGCCTGTGCGCCGAGATACGTGCCTCCGTTGGCGACTTCCTCACGGGAGACCGTCAGTTGCTCGCCCCGATGGCGCATGACTGTCCCGACGAAGGACCGCTGGAGCACCTCGATATCCTCGCGGAGGCTGTCTTTGCTTATTTGGGCCTTGTCCGGCCCCGAGCGGACGAACGTCTCGCCCTGCTGTTCGACCTGCTCGATGAGACTCAGCGGGGCCTGGACGATGACGCCGATGCTGCCGACGTTCGAACTCGGCTTGACGACGATCTCGTCGGCCGGTGTGATGCCATAGTACCCACCCGAAGCGGCCGTCCCCTCGACGTAGGCGACAACGGGCATCTCACTGGCGGTCCGGTTCACGGCGAGGTAGAACTCCTCGCTTGAGTCGACCGGGCCGCCGGGGCTGTCGACCCGGAGGACGACCGCCTCGATTGATTCGTTCGTTCGTGCTTCGCGGAGGTCCTGTTTGACGGCGTTGACGTTCGCGTCGGTTGTGCCGCCCCGAAGGGTGATGACGGCGACGCTCGGGTCGTCGTCACCACCGCTTGGCACGCCGTTCCAGATGACCGGCGCGAATATCGCGGCGATGACGATGGCGAGCGTGACCGCGATCACGTACGACGCCGTCATCGCCGAGAACAGTTGATCTCTCCTAGACATCTATACATCCCGTTCGGACTGAGAGAGTAATAAACCCCGGTCGGCGTGCCCTGTCGCAGTCCGGCAGCCAGATTGGCTGTGACAGCAGCGACGAACGGTTATTGGTATCCGGAGCGTGCAACCGGGTATGGAGACCCGAGCACTGGGCGACACTGGACAGGAGAGCACGATGCTGACGTTCGGTTCGATCGCACTCAACTGGCTCGAACAGGAGGGCGCGAACCAGTTGGTCGAACTCGTGTTGGACCACGGCGTCAACCACTTCGACGTAGCACCGACCTACGGTGACGCAGAGCTGAAACTGGGGCCGAAGCTCCGGCAGTACCGCGAGGACATCTTCCTGGGCTGTAAGACCCAAGAGCGAGAGTACGAGGGGGCCGCCCGGAAAATCGACCGGTCGCTGAACCGCCTCGGCATCGACACTATCGACCTCTACCAGATCCACGGCCTGGAATACGAAGACGAACTGGACACGATCACCGCTGACGGCGGCGCACTCGATGCGATACGCGAGGCAAAGGCGGCAGGGAAGGTAGACCACATCGGGCTGACGAGCCACGGCAACCCCGGGCTCATCCTCGACGCCATCGACCGCATCGACGACCTTGAGACGGTGATGTTCCCGCTGAACCCCGTCGTCGCCGGCAAGGACGGTGACGAGTACGACTACGAGGCCGTGCTGGAACGCTGTGAGGCGGAGGGTATTGGCACGCTGGGCATCAAGGCGTTCGCGAAGGGGTCGTGGCCACCGACCGACGAACTGGCCGAGGCCGACCGCCCGTACGCGAACTGGTACGAGCCGGTCGACACACCAGAGGACATCCGCGAGCGGTTCGACTTCGCCGCCGCCCGAGGTCTCGATACCGTCGTCAGCCCCGGCGACCCGAAGCTCGTGAAGATGGTGCTCGATGCCGCCAGTCGCTCGGCGGGGATGGACGAGGCGCGCCAGCGCGCACTCATCGAGGAAGCGCGCCACGATGACAGTCCGGTGCCCGAGCAACTGCACCACTGATACTGTCGGCTGTAAGCCATTGAAAACTGTCACCACCAGAGGGTGGTGAATATCTACATAAAGTTACAGCAAACAGTATGAGCGTGAACGGGGACGTTCCGGAGACGGTGACAGCGGCACTCGCTGACCAGCGGGTCGAGGGACGGGTCTGTCTTGAGGCCGGAGCCGGCGTCGGGAACACGACGGCAGGACTGCTGGCCGCGGGCGCAAAACGCGTGTATGCGGTGACGAACGACGCAGACCACGCCGCGACGGTCCGGGACCGCATCGGCGACCGAAACGCCGACCGGCTGGCCGTGATCGAGGCTGACCTCCGGGCGACGCCGCTTGCGACCGACAGCGTCGACCTCGTCGCCGGCCACGGACTGTGTAACGTCCTGCCACCGGCCGAACTGGCCCCTATCGCGGCCGAACTGACGCGGGTCGCAAAACCCGACGGTTGCCTCGTCGTCGACGACTACGCGGTGCCGCCCGCCGACGCGGCTGTCAACCGACTGTTCGCGCTGGAAAACGCCGCCGCGCGGGTAGTCGACGGCCGGCCGGCGCTGACGTTCTACCCGCCCGCCGTGCTGGCTGCCGTCTTCGCCGCCAACGGCTGGAGTGTCGAACGACGGAAGACGCTGCTGAACCCGGTCCCCTGGACCGAGGCTCATCTAGATGCCCACGCAGAGGTGGTGCGGGAGTACGCCGCGGCGCTTCCGGATTCGCTCGGGGAGCCACTGACTGCGATGGCTGAAGATCTGGTCGCAGCTATCGGCTCCGAGCGAACCGGGACGATGTACAGTCTCGCGTTCCGGCGAGCGGATGGGTGAGCCGTGTTGGTCTCTCGTGAGGCGAGTCTGAACAGTGTATGCACCGATACAAACAGTCACGAATTTCTCAGCAGCCGAACGGCTAAGGACGCCCCGGCCCACGTGCCGGTATGTCACTCGATAGATTGGCAGCGTTCGACGCCGAACCGGAAGCAGGCGAAGTCATCGACGGAGAACTGGCAGTGACCGACGACGTGCTGGTAAAGGCGTTCGCGCTGGGGCCGGACGCGACAATCGACCCGCACGAGCACGACGGCGCGACGAACGTGTTCCACGTCGTCCGCGGCGAGGTGACGGTCCAGCAGGACGACACCGAGGAAGCCATCGCCGCGCCGGGCGTCGTCCTGAACGAGCGCGGGCAGGCCCATGGCGCGCACAACCACACCGACGAGGTAGCTGTTTTGACTGCGAGCCTCTGTCCGCTGCCGGGACAGTAGAGAGTAACAGAGCGGGAGATACGACGGTTCAGGCGCTCGCGCCGGATTCAGTGCCGCTGGCCGCGTCGACGGCGCTGTCGTCGAGTTCCGACTCGGCTTCAAGCAGTTCGCGGTAGCGCTCGCGGATGGTCACGGTGCTGATGTCAGTAGCCTCACTGACGGTCTCCTGGGTCATCTCCTCGCCGAGTAGGAGGCCGGCGGCGTAGATGGCCGCAGCGGCGAGGCCGACGGGGCTCTTGCCGCTGTGGACGTTCGCTTCCTTCCCCGCTTCGATGAGGGCGCGGGCCTGGCGTTCGAGGGCGTCGTCTGCGTCGAGTTTGGAGACGAACTTGCTGAGGTAGGTTGCAGGGTCCGGCGGGCCGACCTGCAGGGAGAGTTCGCGGTTGAGATAGCGATAGGCCCGAGTGAACTCCATCTCGTCGACGCGGCTGACGACAGCCATGTCGTCAAGCGTCTGCGGAAGGTTCGCCTGCCTGACGGCAGCGTACAGCGCGGCGGTCGCCATCCCTTCGATGGAGCGACCGGGTAGCATCCCTTCGTCGAGCGCGCGGCGGTAGATGACGCTGGCCGTCTCACGGGCGCTCTCGGGGACACCGAGGGCGCTCCCCATCCGGTCAATCTCGCCAAGCGCCTGCTTGAGGTTGCGCTCGGCGTGGTCGCGGGTGCGGAACCGCTCGTCCCAGGTCCGCAGGCGCTGCATCTTCTCGCGCTGGCGCGTCGACAGGGAGTTGCCGTAGGCGTCCTTGTCCTGCCAGCCGATGTTCGTCGAGAGGCCCTTGTCGTGTTTCATCTCGGTCGTCGGCGCGCCGACCCGGCGCTTGTTGTCGCGCTCCTGACTGTCGAAAGCGCGCCACTCCGGCCCGTGGTCGATCTCGTCCTCGTCGACGACGAGACCACACGACTCGCAGACGGTCTCGCCACGACTGTCGTCGGTGACGAGGCTTCCGCCACAGTCCGGGCAGGCGTGGCCAGTGCTCGCCTCGGACTCGGCCTGTTCGTCCGCACTTTCATCGCGTTCGTCGGGGGAATAGATGCTGCGTGTCGTCATAGATGTCCTCTGCGAGCGCGTGGGACGCCCGCGGTCGTACCCAATTATAGGGGTGCATCCCCCATGACGCCTCGTTTGGCATATGCCGAAGTTCGGAGAAGTAATATCTATGTGTCACGCTCGGCGCACCACGACGTACAACTCTCACTCCCGCTTTTACCCCGTTCTGAACTGCGACGCGGCAGTATACAGGTAGTGCAGTGCAGTTCGGTTCTGGTGCCAGACGCGATACTGTCGACTACACGCCCGAGCGACCGATACGGAGGCGTCCACCCTCGGCGACATCTTCGTCGGCCTGAACTGGCCCCATCGACCGCGTGACGAACGACCGGACGATCCACGCCTCCGCACGCTGGAGGCGGTACTGGAGCGTCGATCGCGACACGTCGAGCGTCTCTGCGAGGTCAGTGAGCGAGGTGTCCCGGGGCGTCCGGTAGTAGCCGTGTTCGACGGCAGCCTCGACAGCGGCCTGTTGTTCCGGCGGCAGCTCCGCCAGCGTCACGGCCTCGTCGACCCAGTACGAGGGGGAACTGAGCTGCCGGAATTCGACGGTGAGTCCCTCCCGGAGCTCGGATTTCATCTCCTCGAACAGGCCGTCGACGCCGGCGTCGCTACAGAGGAGGAGCCGCCACTCACACCGGCTGCCACGGCGCTCGGTCTCGACGAGGACGCCGCGGCCGACGTGGTCGATGGCTAACCGCGGAATCGAGTGACAGTCGCCGGCTTCCGACCGGTAGCTGTACACCGTCCGAGCGCCGGGGTCCGAGCCGATGACCTCGTACGTCCAGTCCGTCTTGCAGTTACGGGTTCCGATGCACTCGGTACACTGGACCGGGTCGTCGTACACGTCATCCAGTTGTTCAAGCGCAGTCTCCGGGCCGGCGACGCGCTCGAGCCGCCACATCCCGTCTCGTGTGACGTTGCACGCTATCGTCCGGGAATGGGTCTCCGGATAGTCGATGAACACGTCCATAACGGGGTCGACGTTCCGCTCGTAGTCGATAGTGAAGATGAACTCTCGCATGTACATCCCGTTGCGTGTCGAGTGGCTTATACGCACTGTCTCGTTCGGCGTATGCCAAACCAGCCGTCATTATCGAAGCACGCTTTCGAGGGAGTATGTCGTGTCCTGTCTCTCCATCTACTGGCGACTCGTCCAGCGGAGCGGTCACTGGCGACACACCGGACGACTCGCCGTCGCGCATTCGCGGATATGAACTACCGACGCACAACTGGCGACACACCGTCGTCTACGGGGCGGTGTTCTGGGCAATCGTGGCCGCTGCGTGGCTCGCCGTGCCGGCCGGCCACCCGTTCCAGCTGGGGGTCACGCTGTCCGGACTGTTTGCGGCCCCGCTGTTGCCGGTCGCACTCTGGTGTGATTACCGCCAAGCGAGAGGGTTTGGCACCTGTGACCCCGGTGTTCAGGCGTACCTCTCGAACCTCATTCGGGATATCAAGACGGCAGGGACCGGCCAGAGCGCTCTCGGCGACCAGCGCCGGGAATTCCTCAGGTGCTGAGGTCGGCCACGCCGCTCACGTGGTTGCGGTCGATTGCTGAGACCGGGCCTCTGCAAGCCAGTCCGGGTCTGGAACGTCAGTCGACCCGACGTCGGTGATCTCGTAGCGCCACTCGATTGAGACCGTTTCGCCGTTGTCAGTCTCGCCGGTCAGCGTCCACGCTGTCTGGCGTGCAAGTCCGTCCGAATCGACCAGAATCACGACAGTGAAATCGGTCACAGTCACGTTCCCGCCGGACCCGAACGCGCCGGCACCGAACTGCCGCCAGGTCGAGAGGTCCGAGTACTCGTAGCGGTCCACCGTGACGCCGTCGAAGGTTTCTGTCCCGACAAAGCGGGCGTCATCGACTGATTCGTAGCTGAGCGTCCCGCGGTCGACGGCGGACTGGAACGAGGTGTCGTCCTGTGGCCTGACCTGATAGAACGCTTCGCCGTCAGTCTCGTACCGCGTGTAGGCCGAGCCGTCGGCGACAAACGTCTCGAAATCAGTTCTGGCGTCCGGCCCGGACATCGTGAACGTCTCCAGCGAACGGTTCGCCTGCAGGTCCACCTGATAGGCGTTCGTTATCGTAGCCGTCTCGCCGGCCTCAGTCGTCGAGTACGACCACCTCGCGGTGAAACTGCCCGCGTCTCGCAGGAGGCGGTCCGTCGCCTCAACCGAAAGGTCGTCCCGGTCTGCCGGTGCAGCCCCGCCGTCGTCTGCATCAGTCCCATCGCCCGTCGCCGGACCGCCGCCGAGACACCCGGCAAGGACGAGCAGTGACACCACCAGCACAGTAAGTAACCGCGTTGTCATGTCTGAGAGGAGGCTGCCACAGGAGATAAGCTAGTATGGTTGATACGACCGGCGGGGCCGGCGACGCGGCACTTGCACCTGCAAAGGCGCTACAGCCAGTCCGTGTCCGGGTCGATTCGGTTCGGCGGCGTCTCGCCGGCCAGCGCGGCTTCGACGTTCGCCGCGACGGCGGCATTAAGGTCGTCGCGAGCTTCCTCAGAGTACCAGGCCGCATGCGGCGTGACGATACAGTTGTCAAGGCCGACCAGCGGGTGCTCAGCCGTCGGCGGTTCCTCGGCGAGTACATCGAGACCCGCCGCTCCAATCATTCCGTCCTCCAGCGCCGTCCGGAGCGCCGCTTCGTCGACGAGGCCGCCACGGCCGGTGTTGACCAGAATTGCCTGCTCACGCATCGCTGCGAGCGCGTCGGCGTCTATCATCTCTGCCGTCTCCCCGGTCAGCGGCGCGTGGAGGGAAACGTAGTCAGCTCGCTCGTACAGCGTCTCCAGCGCGACCTTTTCGACATCGGCGTCGGCCATCTCCTCGGCATCGACGTAGGGGTCGTAGGCAATCACGTCGAGGTCAAAGCCACGCAGTTGGTCGCGCACCCGCCGCGCGATGGGGCCGAAAGAGACGAGACCCAGCGTCTGGTCGCGGACGCGATGCACCGGCCGGGTTCGCTCCCAGCCCCAGCCGCCGTCGCGAACGTCGCGGTCGTAGGCCGTAAGCGTCCGAACACAGTCAAGCAGTAGCGTCACCGTGTGGGTAGCGACCTCGTCGGTACAGTACTCGGGGACGTTCGTGACGGTCACGCCGTTGTCTGCCGCCGCAGACACGTCGATGTTGTCGATACCGACGCCCGCTCTCGCAACGATCTTGAGGTCGTCCAGCGCGTCAAGCACGCCGGCAGTGACCGGCGTGTTCACGTCCACGACGAGGCCCGCTGCCCCGGCAGCGGCGTCCCGGACCGCGTCCTCGTCGTCTGTCTCCGCGACGACGACATCAGCGTCGAGTTCCGCTCGCAGTCGGTCGACATCTATCATCGGGTCATCGCTTGCGACCACACGTTCCATATACGGAGTCATGGTCTGGGACGCTAAAACGGGTCGAATTCGTTCCCATCGAATAGGAATTCGAGGTCCATGATAGATGGCATACAACGAGTAAATCAGTTGATTGTTCGATCCACGTGGTTCGAGCGCTGTGATTTAAGCCACTCGACCGCCAATCCAGCGGTATGCAAATCGAGCTGCGGTTTTTTGCCAACTTCCGGGAAGCCGTCGGACAGAAAACGGTTCACCGCGAGTATGAAACGGACCTGCAGGCGGGCGATGTGCTCCGACAGCTCTCCGAGGAGTTCACAGAGATGGACCTATTTGAGGACGGCGAACTGCGAGAGTATCTGACAATCCTCCGGAACGGAAGAGACATTGCTCATCTCGATGGTCTAGAGACCCCACTGGAAGACGGAGACGAACTTAGCGTGTTCCCGCCAGTTGCCGGGGGGTAATTCCTGCGACAGTCAGTTGCCCGAGTCAGCAACAGAAGATGAACGGGTATAGCAACCCGATGCGGTCGCCGGTTTCCAGTTCCGTGTCCAGTCCGTCGAGATGTTCGTTGAACTCACCGTTGACCGCCACTCGCGCGTAGCATCTGGTCTGTTCGCCCTCGGGGTTTTTCGCCCAGTCGCCCGGCAGGTCCGCTATCTCCGGGGCCCAGCCCTCGGTGGTGGCGTCGGCTTCGGTTTCCGCGATGAGCATATCGCCCACGTCGTACTCCTGAAAGAACGCGTCGAGGAAGTCACGTAGCGTGTTCCCTTCGAACGTGTATGACAGCGCCGGGTCGCCGACGACCCGGCGAACGTGGCCGGTGCACCTGACCTCGACAGTAGTCAGGTCCATTGCCGACGACTGTCGCTCTACTGTCTCACTGCTCATGTGTACGCTACACCCCGCCGATACAAGTCAGTAGAGACGAACATGTTCGCCCATCGCTGGGGTTTATTTGCGGCGAACTCTGTGTGGCGATATGGACAATATCGAACTGGGGATTCCGGCCGGAATTGTCGACTCGCTGCCGCCGGACAGCGAGGACACGAAACGCGACATGGAACAGGCCGTTGGTGGCTGGGAGCGGGAGCTCAACGCCGCGCTCAATACCGAAGAGCCGGCCAGCGCCGTCGTCGACCACATCGAGCAGTTCGAGAGCCGGTGGGAGGCCTACGACGAGTACGTCGTCGAACTTCGGGCCTGGGGTCAGTCACCCATCTACGCGATGGCCTGGCGCGACCTGCACGCCGCTGTCATTGCCCAGATTTACGACCACGCCGATCTGGATGAGCGCATCAACCGCGAGCGCAACGCCCGCATCGTCGACGACGGTATCCGGCCGGGGTAGACCCTCTCTGTCCGGCAGAGTGACACCTCGGGATAGCGCGGGTGTGGCAAACGAGCGCCGGACCGCCGATAAGTTTAGACGACCGCACCCGTAACGACCACACGATGGAGCGTGAACGGAGTTTTCGCGGCATCTCGGTTCGAGCCGCTATCGGGTATCTAGAGAACCTCGGCGGCGAGCAACGCGGCGAAGCGACCGTCGAAGGCGACGGCTGGGCGGCGACACTCTCAGAGGAGAAAGTCGCTATCGGCCCCAGCCTCCAACTCAACGAGGTAACGATCCAGTTCGACGGTGACCCGGAGACACTGGAGCCGCTTATCGAGAAGTTCGCACAGAAAGCAATGCGGGCGGGCGGCTGACCGGGGCGCGATGGCCGACCCGTCGTACCCAATCGAGGGGCAGATCGTCTTGCTGGCCGGCACGCAGGCCAGCGTCCCGCTCGACCGCCTCCCCGACCTGCTCGAACAGGTGCAAACGTATCTCCGGGCAAACCGGGAAACCTACGACAGAGAGTACGAACGCATCAGCGGCCCCAGAGAGGCCGATTACGTCTGCGCTGAGTCGGACCACTGGGACAGTATCGGCACAGAACTTGGACTGAGCAACCGTGAGCAGGACGCCGTTCAGCGGGCCCACGCCGCCCAGTTCGAGCGCGACGGGCGGCGGCTGGACAGAAGCGAGGAGTTCGAAACGACGCTGGAAATCAGGGCGGTACTGGCGGTCAGCTCTGAACCGTAATCGTCTCCAGCACGCGCTGGGAGAACGCCGTTTCGGAGAGGTCGCCGTTTTCGAGGTCGTCGATCCACTCGCTGTCGACTGACCATTCGCCGAGTTCGGTGTCCTCAAGGTCCGTCACGGTCGCCTCGATGTCGACGCCGGACCAGTCATCAGCGTGGAGGTCCCGAAAGACGTTGATGACGCGGCCGATTTCCCGGTGGGGAATGACGGCCGCCTCGTCGGCCGAAATTGATTCATATGTGAGCCGGTACGTCTCGCCCTCGTCGGTGAAGTCGGTGACGTAAACGCCGTGGCTGGTCAGTCGGGACTCTACTTGAAATTCGAAGTCGTCGATATCTTCCTTGCGCATTAGAGAAGTGAAATGTGTTCGACGGCCGGCGCTATCTCAGTCGTCGCTCGGTGCCGCTGCGCCGCCGGAGCTGACGCCGGTTCCGGGGCCGATATCGATTCCCAGTTCGTCGAGTTTCTCGTCGGGAACGACGCCGTTCTCCCAGCCACGGACCTCGTAGTACTCGTCTTTCATCTTCGAGAGCTCCGCGAGTTCGCCTTCGGAGCCGCCCTGGGCTGGCATCGCGTGCTCGTCGCCCTCCACGAACCGGTTTGGAAGGTCGTCGTCGGACCCGTCGAAGCCTGCGAGGTTGTTGTAGTACCGTTCGAGGTTGTAGACGCGCTCGCCGGCCTCCATCAGTTCCTCCTCGCTCACGTCCAGCCCAGTCATGCCGTTGTACTGCAGGACGTACTCCTCGATACCTTCCGCGAAGGCGTTGAACTTGCAGATGTCGAAGGAGTCACTGATAGCGTGCAGGTCCTGGAAGGTAGCACACAGCTCGCCTTTGCCCTCCCACTCTCGCGGGTCAACCTTCTCCGGGATACCGAGAATTTCGGCTGCTGGGGTGTAGCCGCGCAGGTGACACGCCCCACGGTTTGAGGTCGCGTACCCGATTGCCATCCCCTTCATACAGCGCGGGTCGTAGGCGGCCATCGTCTGGCCTTTGACCGCGAGAGAGTTGGTGTGAGCGTCGAACTCCTCGGCGAGATGGTCCGGCCCCTCGGCGAGGTGGTCCGCGAGTTCCGTCTCGCGGTGGGCGATCATCTCGATCATGTCGATCATCGTCTCGGCGTCGCCCCAGTCCAGACCGTCGTCGAGTTCGTCGAGTTTGCCCTCTTCGGTCATCTCCATCGTCATCGCCATGGTGTTACCAACATCGATGGTGTCGACGCCGAGGTCGTTACACCGGTCGAGCATCACTGCAATCTTGTCGCGTTCGACGTGGCCGGAGTTCGGGCCGAGCGCCCACGCGGACTCGTACTCGTAGGATTCGGTGCGGACGTTCATCTCCTCGCCCTTGTGCATCGCCTGCACCTCGACTTCCTTCTTGCAGGCGACCGGACAGGAGTGACAGGTCGGCTCGTCAACAAGAATGTTCTCCCGGACGTTTTCGCCCGAGACGTTCTCTGAGTCGATGATACGCTCGCCGTCGCCCTCGGCGTCCGAGTACGCTCGCGTCGACGAGTACTTCCCGTTTTTCGTCGGGAGACCGTCCATCTCCTCGGTGGGATTCATCAGGACGTTGGTCCCGTACATCGAAAGGCCGCCTTCATTGGGCGCGGTCACGTCGGACTCCTGGATGACCTGCATCGCCTGCTTGTGGCCCTCCTGGAACGTCTCTTGGTCTTTTGGCTTCGGCATCCGAGTGCTGGACTTGACGACGACGGCTTTGAGGTTCTTATTGCCCATCACGCAGCCGGTGCCACCGCGACCCGACGCGCGGTCGTCCTCGTTGACGATACAGGCGTATTTGACCTCGTTCTCACCGCCCTGGCCGATGGCCATTACAGAAAGGTTCTTGCCCAGCGAGCCGCCCTCGATTTCGTCTTCGAGGTCGTCAATGGTGTCGTGGACGCCTTGGCCCCAGAGGTGTGAGGCGTCGCGCAGTTCCACTTCGCCGTCTTCGACGAGCGCATACACCGGCTCGTCAGCCTGCCCTTCGAACAGCAGTCCGTCGAAGCCCGACCATTTCAGTCGCGCCCCGGACCAGCCGCCGTGGTGAGAATCAGTGACGGTCCCCGTCAGCGGCGACTTCGTACAGATGGCGATACGACCGCTCATCGTCACCTGTGTCCCCGTCAGCGGCCCGTTCATGAACGCCAGCAGGTTCTCCGGCCCAAGCGGGTCAACGTCCGGCCCCTGGTCGAAGACATACTTCACGCCGAGTCCGCGTGCACCGATATACTTTTTCGCGTCTTCCTCGTCAATACCTTCGTAGGCTACGTCCCCGTCTCCGAGGTCGATCCGTGCCACGTGGTCCTGAAAGCCACCAAGGTCTGTCATGGTAATACGTGACTCTCTGGCCGCAAGCAAGTTAACGGTTTGTGTTGCTAAAATACAGATATTTGACGGTTTCAGCGGTCACTTGCCCTGCGTGACCGGGTCTCATCCACAAGTCTGGTCCGAACCGTTTAAGAGTCCGAGCGGCAAACTCCGGGATAACTCGCTGGACAACGGGCACCAGCGGGCACCTGCGTGTGCAGGTCGGGATGTGAGTCGCGCCGCGCGCGACTTGAACCACGCAACGCCCGTGGTGAATACATATGGCACGAAGCGCATATTCGTACATTCGAGATGCCTGGAAGAACCCAGGCGACGGACAGCTCGCAGAACTACAGTGGCAGCGCCAGCAGGAATGGCGCAACGAAGGGGCCGTCGAGCGCATCGAGCGCCCGACCCGCCTCGACAAGGCCCGCTCGCAGGGTTACAAGGCCAAGCAGGGCGTTATTGTCGCCCGCGTCTCCGTCCGCAAGGGCAGCGCACGCAAGCGCCGCCACAAGGCCGGCCGCCGCTCCAAGCGCCAGGGCGTCACGCGCATCACCCGCCGGAAGGACATCCAGCGCGTCGCCGAGGAACGCGCCTCCCGCACCTTCCCGAACCTGCGCGTACTCAACAGCTACTCCGTCGGTCAGGACGGCCGCCAGAAGTGGCATGAGGTCATCCTCATCGACCCGAACCACCCGGCCATCCAGAACGACGACGACCTGTCGTGGATCTGTGCTGACGACCAGGCCGACCGCGTCTTCCGCGGTCTGACCGGTGCCGGTCGCCGCAACCGCGGCCTCAGCGGCAAGGGCAAAGGGAGCGAGAAGACCCGCCCGTCGCTGCGCAGCAACGGCGGCAAGGGCAAGTAACCCACCTTTTTTCGCCTCGGGTGCGCGAAGCGCACCACTCGGCGCAAAAACGTGGTCCTCGTGAGCAAAGCGAGCGAGGTGGTTCGAGACGGCATTGCCATCTCGTCATGCCGGAAGTCTTCGATTTCCGAGCAGCTCGAAAGACGAGCGAGCAACGCGAGTCTTTCGGTGGCGAAAAAGGCCGAACGCTCGCTCCGCTCGCGCTCGGTGAACCGCGCTTGCTTCGCTCGCGCGGATGCCCACTGTGATTTTTGATTTCAGCTCGTATAGACATCCGACCATATCACTGTACAGATATAGCGTGTCATAGAAACAGTCACATACGACCTACTGCAGTGCAATACAGGTAGTGAAATGTAGAGAGATATTGGTACTGAAGACAGTGCAAGACATAGATCGTTGAGCACTATCCAGTGTTGATATGTAATACGGGTATCTCTTTAAACAAAGATGGAATTTCAACAGATAGTTGGGACCGCTATTATTAGTGCTCTAACATTAATCGTTATAGTTTGGGTTCCTCTTTCAGGATATTGGTTATTTATATGGATTCTGTCAATAACCTTGGTCGGTGGAGATGCGGTCACAACAAGCCTCTTTGGGTACTTCGATGAGGAAGAACAGCCAGGATACACACGCAATTTATGTGGAGCACAGCCGTCTCTTCGCTGTATGGTTTTTACTAGATTACCCATTGTTAGTACCGCTGTTCTCCTGTACTTTGCTTGGGTCAAGTCTGGATCCATTGTTCATTTTAGAAGTGTTACGCTACCTCCGGAATCGATTCCCCTCATGCTTTCCATCGCGGGTGGGTATGCAGTGGTCTGGAATGTGTACGGTTTCATTACACCAGACCAAGAGTGACGGATACGCGCCTTCCATCTTGCACGGGTGACTTGACAAGATCTGGACAAACAGACCGTGCGTAGCTTTCTGTAACACGCTTTAGAGACGTAACCGACTACGCCCAGACGCCCTGTTCGCGGTCCATGATGCTGACGACGACGACGTGGGGCAGCGTGACGACAGCGATGAACACCAGATACAGCGCGACCCACTCCGGGACGGACCCCGGCGGATTTGGGACAAGGAAATATAGCCCGCCGAGGAGAGCGAGCGAGGCAGCGGTCAGCGGGGCGGCGTCGCGGGCAAACCGCGCCAGTGCCGCCGATGGGTCGCGGTTCTGGAGTGCGGCAGTGGCGTCGTCGTCGACCAGCAGCAGGCGGGCGACGTGGCGCAGCGAGTGCCACAGACAGAAGTACACGCCGATGGCGAGCACCGGCGGGACGAGGGCGAAGTAGGCAAGCAGGCCCAGCGTCTCACCGGCGTCGAGCAGCCACGGCCGGCGGGCATCGGCGCGAGCGAACCCGACGGCCAGCGTCGCCACGACGAGCGCGCCGTAGGCGAGGGCGAGCGCGGTCCGCACGTCGGTCCGGAACGCCCAGTCGATAGCGGCCACGGCGTCGGGCGCGAACAGCGAGACGAGGTCCGTCGCGACGCGGCGGTACCAGTCGGGGAACGCGAGCAGCGGGACTAGCATCGGCAGGCCGCCGCGGACGAGGACGGTTCCGATTCGCTGCGGGAGTGACCGGAGGTGGTCGGCGTCGGCCAGCGCGCGTAGCGCGTAGAGGTCGCCCTGCCCCCAGTGGAACCACGTCACCGCGATGAACAGGACGAAGGCCGCCGCGGGTGCGAGGAACCAGGTGACGGCGTAAGCCCCGCCAACGACGCCGTAGAGCGCGAACACGCGGGCGATAGCACGCCAGTCCGGGCGCTCGCCACGGGTCCGTGCGACCGCGAGGTGGTCGACTGCGCCGTGGGGCAAGCCGAGCAGGACAGCGCTGACAACCAGCGGGGCGTACTGGAGCGCAGGTGGTATCGAGACCCCCGCGAGAAACGGAGCGACGACGGCGAGGCTAGCGACCCAGCCGGGAGCCAGTGCGACCCGGTAGCGAACCGACGGTTCGACGGCGCTGCGGTAGCTCACTCCCATCTGTCCATGAGCCAAGTATAGAGCACGACCCCCTGCACGACGAACAGCGTCGTCAGGAAGAAAAACACCGCTTCCTCAATCGGCAGGTCAAGCAGGGGAACCGTGTAGCCGGTCGTGTACTGTTTTGAAATCGTCCAGACGCCGAGTCGGATGGCGATGCTGTCGATACCACAGAGATAGGCCATTGGGACCAGTGTCGCGACGCTCACGGTCCGCCACTCGCCGACGAGGAAATGCCACCCAAACAGCCACTGAATGGCGAGAATCGGGCCGCTCCAGACCAGCAGCGAGCCGAGATACAGCCCCGAATCGGAGCGCAGGAGTGCAAGGCCGGACAGCACGACGACGAGCGCAACGGCAAGCCCGACGAGTCGCGTTCGTGTTTGCGTGGCCAGCGGGCGCTCCGTGTTTACCCGAAACCGGGCCACCCACAGCCCCACCATCGCCGTCTGCAGGATGAAAAAGAGGTACTCGCCGAGGGGTATCGACCAGAACCGAAGCAGTACAGCGCCGTCGCCGTACCACCAGACGCCGCGCCGGATGAGCGCGCCGTCCCACGGCGTCGTGTAGACGAGCGCCAGACCGGTGAGGATAGCTGTTCCTGTGAGTACGTCCCGGCGGCTCCCGAGGCGGTAGGTAGCCGTCAACGCCAAGCCGGCCACGACTGGGACCACGAAGAGGGCGTGAAACTGGAGATACGTGAGGGTAGACAGCATGAGTTCAGATACAGCAGGTGGTCGAAAACGATGCCCGGCGCGTGGCTGTCATCCACGCCACGTGGGCTGCCCGTGGCTGTGAGTGTCTGTTGGCGTCTCACCGGGGCCACGCTCGGAGACAGCGCTCACGGTGTAGAACGTCGCTTCGGGGTCGCCGTTACGCCGCCAGTGCCACCACGTGCGGGCGAGGAGCCACAGCCGGCGGCGACGGGTGAGGTCCGGTGTCTCCGTCAGCACGTCGTACCCGCGGTCACGGATAAGCCGGTGGTGGTCAGCGTACAGGACTGCGGCCAGCAACACGCCGAACTGGCAGTCTTCCGGCAGGTACCGGATGCCGGCGACGCCCTCGCGGTAGAGTTCGTCGGTCCGGGCCAGTTCCTCCTGCATCACGGCGCGGAAGGCGTCGTCGACCTCGGCGTCGGCCAGTTGCTCCTCGGTGACGCCGTGGCGCTCGAGCGTCTCCTGTGGGAGATACACCCGGCCGTAGTCGTGAATGTCCTCACGAACATCCCGCAGGAAGTTCGAAAGCTGGAACGCTTCGGCCAGTGCCGTCGCGTGGGGCAGGGCCTCCTCCTTCTGTGGCGGGTCCATTACCTCCGTCATCATGTGGCCGACGGCGACGGCAGAACCGCCCATGTACTCACGGAGGTCCTCAAACGTCTCATAGCGGGCCTGTGCGATGTCCATCTCCATCGCGTCGATGAAGACGTTAATCGTCTCCTCGGAGATGTCGTGACGGTCAGCCAGGTCCTGAAACGCCGCCATGACTGCCTCGTGGTCGGTTTCTTCCGGGTCAATGTTCCCGAGTGCGGCCTCGCGAATCACCTCCAGTTGCTCGTGCTGAACGGTCGGCGGCGGCCCGTCCGTCTGGTCGACGACCTCGTCCGCGACCCGGAAAAACGCGTACATGACGTACGTCGGGTGGCGGATACGCTCCGGAAGCAGACGCGTCGCAAGGTGGAACGTCCGTCCGGTTTCCTGCTGTATCGATTTGCTGGTTTGGATGTTATCGGAATGCATTGAAAGCTATCGGGCGGTCATTCGGCGGGCGATGCGTCGCGCGCTTGTCGGCAGGCTGTCCGTAATAGTCCGGTCGGTCCGTGAGTGCGCCGCTATTACGGGGGTCTGTGTCCCGTCGGTTCGCCGGTGACAAACAGGACACTGGTTCGGTATCACTACATGTATATACGGTTGTTATCGGTATAAGCAGACTACCAAACTGCTTCGGGAATCGCGTCAGGCGTCCGACACCGGTAAGGGGGTTCGGAATCACGAGTTACCAGTTTTCAAACACTTCTTCCAGTAGCTTTCGCTCACCCGCACGGAGGTGCTGGTGGAACGTCGACGGGCAGATATCCATCGACTCGGCCAGTTGCTCACCGGAGACATCACGTGGCCAGTCGAAAAAGCCGCCGAGGAACCCTTTCCGGAGCGCCGTTAGCTGGCGGTTCGTGAGACGTTCCTCGACGTTTGCAATGAATGCCTGCCGGGAAACGGGCGGTTCGTCCCGCTCTCGCACCGAAAGCAGTTCCGTCTCCGGATACTGGTTTCGGACCTGCTCGACCACGCTTCGGGTCTCCATCGACGCCGGAAGCGTGACGGTGACCGTCGCTTGTCGCGGTTCGACGAGAATGTCGCCCGTCTGGGCTCCGCGGTCGGCGACGACCGAGACGACCGGTGGGTCCGAGACGGTGAACTCGAACAGCGCCGCCGAGTCCGACGTCGAGACGTGCGAGACGCCCGACACCTGCGGGTGGTCGGCGGCAACGGCACAGACCGCCGAGGGGTCGTCCGTCTCGACGAGGAAGAACATCACCGTTTCCTCACCGTTGGGGACGCTCCCACCGTACTCCATCGAACAACCGAGTTCGCTTGCCACGTGAATATAAAAAACGTCGGGGTCGGTGACCTGCAGTTCGAGTTCCGTGACGTTGTCGGCGGTCAGCAGCCGGCTGGTCTCGCGAGCATCGATAGCCGCCGCGGTGGCCCGGCCGATGGTTCCCAGCACGGCCTGTTCTCGGGGATCAAACACGTCGTCGCTGTCGGCATAGACGGTGAGCACGCCGTATAACGATTCGCCGGAGACGAGCGGCACGGCCGCGACCGATGCCACGTCGGAGTCAGCAAGCCGGCTGTGTTGCTCGTCGATACCACCGGTCACGACCTGCATCTCCTCGGTACGAGCCGCCTCCGCGACCGGGTCGTCGGCGTCAAGTGGGATAGATAACGAGGTCGGTCGGTCGGCTGACAGGGCCGTCGACGACAGCGTCTCGTCGCGCAAGTCGAGTTCGGACACCCAGGCGAACTGGTAGGAGTCGACCGTGGCCAGCCGGTCACAGACGGTCTGCTCGATGGCCTCCCGCGAGTCGACGGTCAGTACGTCGCCCATCACCGCCTTCAGCAGCCCGTCGACCCGGTCGACGAGTTGCTTGAGGTTCTGGCGTTCGGCCTTCAGCTCTTCGCTCCGTCGTTCAGCCGCCAGTTCGGCGAGTTTCCGCTGGGTGATATCGATGTGTGCGACGACTGCGCTCCCGGCCTCATCCTCCGGAAGTGGTGCGACCCGCATCAGAAACCACTGTTTCTCCTCCGGAGAGTGACACGGGTACTCCATCGTGAACAGGTCTTGCTCACCGTCGATGACCGACTCGATGCCGCCGACTGCCTGTCCGGCGTATTCGTCGGCGTCGACATCGGTTGTCGTGAAGTAGTTCGTCCCCTCCATCTCCCCGTCCTCGTCGCCCGCGAACTCCCGCCAGGCGCGGTTCGTGAACAGGATCGTTCCCTCGTCGTCGAGGACAGCGATGTTGATTGGTAGCGTGTCCAACGTCGAGTGAGCGAGTGTCTCTGGTGGCTTCATTCAGTGTCCCTGGCTCCGAATAGCCGATACCCTGTGTAGTGGCGGCGGGTGAATAAACGTGTGGCCCGAAAACGGGGGACTGTTGCCTGTGCAAAAAGTTCTAAACGATGTCGTCCGCAACGCGTAGGTATGTTCGGGTCCCGGAGTTCCCGGGGGGAGTCAGTCACTTGCATCGCGTGTGGCGAGTCCATCCCACGGTCCGAGGCCCGCGAGTACGACAAACACGGCGACCGGTGGGACCGTCGAAACAAGACGTTCGAGCATCTCTGTAAAACCTGTTTTGCCGAGCTATGCCAGCAACCACGAGATGGGCTCGAGACGACACTTGACGCCGCCGGAGCCGGCGAGGCCGACCAGAAGACGTTCCTGAGACGGTTCCGGGAACTCTCCGAGGGCGACGCTCGCAGGGACTGAGACGCAGGGGTCACGGCCCAGTCCCACCCCGACAGCCCTAACTACGCCCTGTTCGTACCGGGTGACATGACTACAGAGGACGCACAGGCGGCCGCCGGGACCGCCGAGGGGCAAGGCCCCGTCGAGATCGACCCGGAGATGGCACGACATCTGGAGAACAAACGCGAGGAACTGTTCGAGAAGTTCGGCATTCCCGACGAGTTCCCGCCCGAAGTACTGGAAGAGGCCAAGGAGCGCACGAAGGGCGTTCAGGCGGAGATTGAAGACGAGGTCGACGAGCGGCAGGACCTCCGGGAGATGACCACCTGGACGACTGACCCCATCGACGCGCAGGACTTCGACGATGCCATCTCCATTGAGGAGCGCGAAGACGAGATCGTTCTCTGGGTCCACATCGCCGACGTGACCCACTACGTCAACCCCGACACGAAGATGTGGGAGCAGGCCGTCGAGCGCGGGAACACCGTCTACCTCCCGGCCTACACCGTCCACATGCTACCACCCGTCCTCGCCGAGACGGTGTGTTCGCTGGTCCCCAACAAGGACCGTCTGGCCCACACCGTCGAAATGCACCTCGACAAGGAGAACCTCGGCTACGAGGAGATCAATATCTACAAGTCCGTCATCCGCTCGGACGCCCGGCTGACCTACACCGAAGCCGAGCGCCTGCTGGATGAGCCAGAGACCGCAGAAGACGTGCTGGAAGACCAGAGCGTCGACCTCGCGGAGAAGACCGAGCGCGTCTGGGAACTGGCCGACCGGATGCACGAGCAGCGCAAAGAGGAGGGGTCACTCGTCCTCAATCCTGCCCGTGACCGCGCGCACACTATCATCGAGGAGTGTATGCTGAAGGCGAACAAGGCCGTCACGCACGAGCTGATGTGGAACCGCGGCGTCGAGGCGATGTACCGCGTCCACCCACAGCCGAGCCCCGACGAGTGGGACGAAGCGCTGGTCGAAATTCAGGAACTTGACGGCGTTTCCATCCCCGGCGACGCTTGGGACGACCCGCGAAAGGCCGTCAACGCCACGCTCGAACAGGCCCCCGGTCGCCAGCTCGATAAGATCCAGTGGGCCGTGATGAAGGTGATGCCGCGCGCGAAGTACATGAACGACCCCTTCGGCGGCCACCACGCCCTGAACTTCGAGATCTACGGCCACTTCACCTCGCCGATTCGCCGCCTCTCGGACCTCATCAACCACTGGATCGTCTACAGTAACGACGTACCCGAGGACCTCATTGCGCTGTGTGACCGCGCCAGCGACCGCCAGAAGGACGCCGAGCAGTGCGAACGGGAGTACAAGAACTTCCTGCAGGAGGTCGGGCTGGACCCGTCAGCGGTCAACAACCGCGGTATCGAAGTCGTCGAAAATCCTGACGACGAAGACGAGGATGAAGACGCTGAAGCCGATGCCGCCGACGCAGCCGTTGAAGAGTAACGGCTAGCTAAAGTATCGGGTTCTGTTGTGCATGGTTCTGCAGCTACGGCCGTCGGGAGCCAGAAAGCCCCCACGCCATCGACTCCCGCGGCTCGCTGCGCGCGCTTCGCGTGCTTACGTCGCCGGGGTTCGTCGATGGCGCGGCCCCTTTCGGTCCCACCCAGCCTGGACTGGGCAACCGGCTACGGGTGGGACTGAAAGGGGCCTGTCGCTGGGCGTTCGAGACGACGCAAGCACCGCAACGAAGTGAGGAGCGCAGCGAGTCGCAGTAGCCCAGCGACAGGGGGCTTTCTGGCTGTTCAAACTCCAGCTCCAGGGCGAAACAGTACCAAACAACCATTCTAGAGAGTCACGCATAGCAACAGCAAGACCTTTTCACAGTCGGTGCGGCACTGCCCGTATGTGCCCTCCAGCACCCGCAATCGTCGCCGAGGGGTTGACAAAGCGGTACAGCGGCGTCTCGGCAATAGAGTCCCTCGACCTGACGGTCCCTCGCGGAAGCGTCTTCGGCTTTCTCGGCCCGAACGGCGCGGGCAAGACCTCGACGATTCGCATCCTGACGACGTTGACGAACCCGACGAGCGGCACCGCACGGGTGGCGGGCGAGTCGGTCGCCGACCGCGCAGCGGTGGTCGAACACATCGGCTTCCTGCCCGAAGAACCCCCGCTGTACGACGAACTCACCGGCCGCGAGCAGCTGGAGTACGTCGCCGGCCTCCGCGGACACGAGGACTGGGGCCGCGTGGAGTCGTTGCTCGACCGGTTCGACCTCGATACGGACGCCGACCGGCGCGTCGAGACGTACTCAAAGGGGATGAAACAGAAGCTCGGTCTCGTTCAGGCGCTGTTGCACGACCCTGATGTCCTCTTCCTCGATGAACCGACATCGGGACTGGACCCGCGGGCGGCGCGGACGGTCCGTGACACCATCAGCGAAGTCGCGGCCGCTGACACGACGGTCTTTCTCTCGACGCACATCCTGCCCGTCGTTGAGGAGTTAGCGGATACCGTCGGCGTCCTGTATGACGGCGACCTCGTCGCGGAGGGGTCTCCTGAGGAACTGACCGGCAGCGTCGAGTCCGGGAGCACACTCGAAGACGTGTTCCTCGACGTGACCAGCGAGCACCCGGGTGAGCGATGAGGCGACCGAACGGACGGCGGATGCGACTGATCGCACAGACGGAACTGCGGCGCACCTGGCGCAAGCTCATGGGCACGGCGCGCGGGACGCTCATGTTACTTGGCGGAGGACTGGGCATCGTCATATACAGTCTCGCTATCGGCGTGATGGCGTTCTTTTTCGGCGGCGCCCTCACCGGCAGCGACACCCAGACGGTTAGACTCGCGACGACGGCGGGCATCGTCGGGCTGCTCGGACTCGTCGGCTTCTTCACACTCCAGCATACGGTGAAATCGGCCGGCGAACCGGACGCTGCCGACGGTCTACTGACGACGGTGCCCTACGAGGACGCGGCGGCCGGGCTGCTCGCCGCCGAGATCGGTCGAGTGTTGCTCGCGCTCACCATCCCGATTCTGGCGCTGGTGGGCGGACTTGCAGTCGGTGATGCTGGGGTACTCGTCGCTGTCGTGGCGCTGGTCGGGTCAGTCGCGGTCACCCTGCTCGGGACGGTCCTCGGCTTCAGTCTAGGGCTGGTGACGAAACTGGTCGCGAACCGCTCGGCCTTCATTGCGCGGCATCGAGCGAGCGTCGGGGCTGCCGTCTCACTCGTCCTGCCGCTTGGCTGGGTTGCGATGACGACTGTCCCGACGGTACAGTTTCGCGTGCTCCAGCTGGCGACCCAGTCCCCGCTCTCGTGGCCTGCTGACGTGGTCCTGCTCGTTCTGGGGGCCGGTGGCGATCCGGTTGCTGCCACCGTCGCTACGGTGGGGATTCTCAGCGCGCTCCCGGTCGGCGTGGTTGCGTGTCTGTGGCTGGCTGCGCGGGCTTGGTATGTCGATCCGGTCCAGCCTGACTACGAGTTCGACGCAGACAAGCAGACACTCTCGGACCGTCTGCTGAGAGGACGGGTCTCGACGGCGACCCGCGTGGTTGCCCAGAAGTCGTGGCTCCGTGCCAAGCGAGCGCCCATTTCCGTGCAGTTCGCGATCATGCCGTTTTTCTTCCTGGTGTATCATCTCCAGATCGTCATTCTGGAGCGAGTGGTCCCGCCAACGCTCCCCCTCAGCGCTGGCCTCGCCAGCGCGGCGGCGTTCGGGGCCGCGTTCTCGCTCAATCCGCTCGGCGGCGAGGAAGGAGTGCTGCCGCTGACACTGACCGCCAACGTCTCCGGCCGGGCGTTCGTCACCGGACTCGTCCTTGCGGGCGCACTCCCCGGTGTCGTGGTGACGACGCTACTGGTCGTCGGTCTCGGTGTCGCCGCCGGAACGCCACCGGTCACGCTCGCTGCCGGACTCACAGTCGCACTGGCCGCAACCCTCGCCGCACCGGCTATCGCCGTCGGAGCCGGCGTCGTGTTCCCGAAGTTCGAGTCGTCATCGGTGCAGGGCCACGAAGTAGTGGTTCCAAGCGGCTGGGCGTTCGGGCTGTACTTCCTCGTCCTCGGCGTGGCCGTCGCGCCGGGGAGCCTGACGTACCTGCTCGCCGTTCGTGACCTGTTCGCGCTACCGTTCGACAAAACCTGGCTCCTCGGCGGGGGGCTGGTGGTGAGCATTGGAATCGCCAGCGCTGGCGCTGTCGCGGGGTTCCTCTATGCCGCCAACCGCGTTGCAACATACCGGCTGGATTAGCAGACCGGCTTCGGGTCCAGCCCCATCGCCTCCAGCGTCTCCGCGTAGTCGTCGTACGCCGCTCCAACGGCCTCCGTCGCGGCCGCCGCTGCCGTCTCGCGCTCGGATTCCGAGAGGTGTCCGAGGGCAGTTTCCCCGTCGTCGAGTGCCGATGCCTCGCGTCGAATCTCGCGGAACGTATCGGCCCGCTGTTCGTCAGCCTCGTTGATGAAGAAGCTCACTACCTGCAGATAGAACCGGTCGGCGACCAACGGGGCAGCGATGAGGCCGGCCCCGACGCGCCGTGCAGTCCCGCTAACGGTTTCGAGGTGGTCGATGAACCCATCGGGGTCACCGGCGTCTACGTCGATGCGGTCTGCCCGCTCGGCCGCGGCCTCGGCGGCTCCCTCAAACTGCGTCGCCACGTCGCTGTCCGCCTCGGCGGCCCACTGGCCGAGGGCATCTGCAAGCCCTGACTCGCGTGTCGCCGCTGTTGTGAGCACCACCTCCGTCTCCAGTGTCGCATCTGTTGCTGCGATAAGCACCTTGTCCGAGCCCAGTCTGTCTCGCTCCGTCTCAGTCTGGTCACGGACGGCGTTGATAGTAGCTCCAGCGTCCATACCTCCGCTGGGCGCGGCAGGGGCTTGAAATCCCCGCCCGATTTATCCACCGGGGAGCGCTACAGTCGGTATGGCCGAGGACTACCCTGACCCGCCGACGGACCCGCCGTCACTATCGGCAGCGACGTTGCAAGCGAAGCTGGACGCCGGTGAATCGGTCCGGCTGCTCGACGTTCGCGACCGTGACGAGTACGAGGAGTGGCGACTCCGCGGCGAGTCGGTAACAGCAACACAGCTCCCCTTTACCAAATTTCTCCAGGCGAAGGTGACCGGCGAAGTGGACAGCCTCGTCGCCGAGGTGGCCGGCACCGGCCCGATAACGGTCGTCTGTGGCCGCGGCGAAGCCAGCGCCTTCGTCGCCGGCCTACTGACTGAACACGGTGTCGAGGCGCAGAACCTCAGCGACGGCATGGAGGGGTGGGCGCGGCTCTACGAAGCCCGCGAGATTTCCTGCGACGCCGCAACCGTCCTCCAGTATCGCCGTCCGTCATCTGGCTGTCTCGGCTACATGATCATCAGCGACGGGTCGGCCGCCGTTGTCGACCCGCTCCGGGCGTTCACCGACCGGTACAGCGCCGATGCCGCCGACCGCGACGCCTCGATCACCCACGCTATCGACACACACGTCCACGCCGACCACATCAGCGGCGTCCGCCGCCTTGCCGCAGAGACCGGTGCCGAGCCGATCCTTTCCGAACGAGCGGTCGCCCGCGGTGTCGACGACGTGACCGCACTGGCCGCCGACGAAACGCTACGCGTCGGCTCGGCCACACTGGAGCCTCGTCCCCTACCCGGGCATACGACCGGCATGACCGGCTTCACCGTCGGCGACGTGCTCCTAGCCGGCGACAGCGTCTTCCTCGACAGCGTCGCCCGCCCAGACCTCGAAGCCGGAGCGGACGGCGCTCGTGACCTCGCCCGCGACCTCCATCGCACGCTGACTGACCGGCTCGCAGCACTCCCCGATGAGACACTCGTTGCCCCGGGCCACTACAGCGAGTCGACGACGCCGGCTGACGACGGTACGTTCACCGCTCCTCTGGGAGCTCTCCGCGACCAACTCCCGGGATTCACGATGGACCGCGAGGCATTTGTCGAGTACGTCTGTGACGACATCCCGCCGCGCCCCGCCAACTTCGAACGGGTTATCGCCATCAACCTCGGAACGGAGACTGCCGACGACGACACCGCGTTCGAACTCGAACTCGGCCCGAACAACTGCGCCGCTGCGCCGACGGACACAGTGTGACACCGCCACGAGAGAGTCGTAGCTACAGTGGGAGCCGCTTGCGAATCTGGTCGAGAATCGATTCGTCTTCGTCCGGCAGTGACTCCCCAACCACGCCCTCTCCTGGCAGAATGACGGTCCGTTCCCCGTTATCCTCGACCTCGATGAGGTCGTCTGCCTTCAGAGACGCCAGCGCGTCCTCTATGCGGTCGATGTTCTCTTCCGTCCGCGACCGAAGCTCGAAGACAGTCATCCCCTCATCGCGGCGGTCAGCGAGCGCATCGAGCACCGCAACCTCAGTGTCGTCCCGGTCGCGATACTCCGGCTTCGCTCTCATATCTCCCTCTAAAACCGGCTAGGTCTAATCTTTGTCCCTCGTGAATCTAATCTGGGAACTTGATCTGACGCGTTATAAACTGTTGAACTGGTAAGGCTGACCCCCGAGCGAAGCAGTCGTCAGCGACAAACTCGCTGTGACTTATCATTCCGAACCGAGTGATTCGCTACCGTCCCTTTTCATGGTAAGCTGGCCCCTCTTCAGTGGTAGAGCCGTACTTTGCCATGAAGACTCTGAGCGACCACTCGTCGGTATAGTACTTGTACGCCCAAATGTATTTGATGTGAGTCGTTTCAAACACTCCGCCGTCCTCCGTAGTGAACGTCACATTAACTGTATCGGGTATGTACGTGTGGTCTTGCTCGTCGTTGTTGTTATATTTCTCTACAATAACGTAATATGTCCATAGTGGATCAAGGCGGTCATCTCGGGTTTTGGTGAAGTTTGTTGTCTCTCGCATTTCATATGTAAGGTGGTATGAGTCGTTTTCAGGGAAAGCCTCTCCATCGACAGAGGCATCATCTCTTGAGAGGTATTCCATCTCTTCATCGAATTTCTCGAACTTCTCTACCTTATTGAGCGCATCTTCGCTATCCTGCTCGGTTTCCGTTTCAAGTTCTTCCGTGGCGGCTGGTTCTTTTTCAGTTTCCGTACTCACGGGCGTTGAAGTATCAGTAACCTCCGGCGTGGGTTCCGGCGTCTGCGTCAGTGCAGTTGTCTCTTCGGCTGGCCCACTTCCACCCACAAACGTGGAACAACCAGCGGAAATAATGAAGAGGGCAATAGCGATGGAGCCAATAATAGTCCTAGTCTTACTCATGATGCTGTGTATCGTTGTTGAAGCCTGCTTCGTTGTTTTCTTCTTCAATGGGTGGGAGAATCGGAATTTCAGTCGGGGCTGGCGTTGGGTCTGGTGTCGAACTAGCTGCCTGCCCGTCTCCGTCCGCTCCTGCTGATGGCGAGTCAAGCACAGTCCCCCCACTAGTGGTAGAAAATGCAATTCTACGAAAGAGGACAGCGCAGACAACCACGTAGATGAACGCGGTCAAGATGCTGATAAACCCATCTCCAGAGTGAATATCGGACATAGTTGGGTCCTCATCTGGATACCCACGGCTATCCCCCCACATGATATATAGGGCGATAAGTGAGTGCAGAATAGTATCTGGTAGCGACGGTTGCAGGTAGGTGACTACCCTTCCAGTCTTGCGCTTTCGGTTCATCCTATTTGGAATTTAGCCATTATCTTTTATAAATTCCACCTTTACAAGCCAGAATTGAATCCACTACCAGAAACTCCAACCACCTCCATCGTCATCGCCACCGCTGTCATCATCGTTATCGCCACCGCCGTCGTCGCCGCTACTGTCATCACTGCCACCAAACAAACCGCCGCCTCCGAATAGGCCCTCATCATCGTTGTCGTTACCATTATCACTGCTACCAGCACCGTCATCGGCATTGCTACCTCCATCCAGTAGGTCGTCGTCATTATCACTGCCATCAAACGGATTGTCATTATCTACCGATGGCTCGCTGGGCAGCGAACCACTGTCATCGTCATCATTATCGCCCCCGCCACCCGGGTTCATCAGGTTGTTTGGCACGCTTGAGTCCGGGCGGGTGTCACCATTATTTCGGGAATTGCCATCGTCACTGCTACTGCCATCATCATCGTCACTACTGCCCCCACTGTCATTCGATTTTTGCCGCTTTTGCTTTATTTCGCCTTTCCGCTTATCAATGGTCTCCTCACTGAACGTACCGCCGTAACCGTCCTCAGAGTACTTGTTCATATTGTCTTCCGCGATGATCTTGGTGAGTTCATTCTCCACGTACACCCACAGACCGTCCCGGCCGTCAGTATCGACGATGGTATCCTCGATGGTCATGGCAGCACTCGTACAGCCCATGTTTTCACCGTCAACGTAGTAGTTCCCGCTACCGCCCGGACAGTTGTTGCCACCGGCGCTGCCACCGTTGCCAGACGAGTCGGCGACCTGAATCGTCCGATTGGCGACGCCACGCCGTCCGTCGGCATCGTAAGCGATCACACGGACGGATACAGAGCCGGAGTCGTTGAACGTGTGCGTAATGGTCGAGGTGGCGTTCTCGCCGGCGAGTCGCGTCTGGTTTTGGGCGGTGCCGTTGACGACCCAGGCGAGCGTTCGGAGGTCGGCATCGCCGGCAGTTACGTTGGCAGTCAGATTCCGCCGGAGGCCAGCGGGTACCGCAGACGGGGCCGAAACTGAGACTGACGGCCCACTGGCGGCCACCACGTCGACGTGGAGCGTGTCCGAGCGCGACACACCGTCGTCATCAGTGACGGTGACAGTAACGTTGTACTGGCCGGTGTCGGCCGGTGAAAACGTCGTCTGGACGCAGGTCGGGCAGTCGGGTGTGCGTGTTGTGCCGTCCGGCGTTTCGATGGACCACTCGGTATCTTCGATTGTGCCGTCGGGGTCGCGCGAGCCGTTAGCGTCCAGCTGGACCGTCGTTGCTCGCTCGACGGACTGGTCCAGTCCGGCGTCGGCAAGCGGTGGCTGGTTGCCGGTCGCCACCGCTGTCCCGCCGAGAAGTGCCGAGAGGGCGAGGGCCGAGAGGGCGAGGGCCGACACCACGAGTGTCGCGGTCCGGTGCATTAGCGTAGCGTAACATCTGTATCAGTTATAAAATTTCACAAACTAGACTGAAATTAATATAACGCCGTCGCGAAACAGGTAGTATTCTGTCAGGAATGGTCGAGCCAACGGGCAGGGTTTAAGTACGCCACGGTGGGAAGTTCTGGCAATGGGTCTCAAATGTTCCGTCCTCGGGCACAAGTACGGTGAGACCACCGTCGAGCGCGAGCGCGAAGAGCAGGGTAGCGAAGTCGTCATCACCATCCAGGAACGGGAGACCTGTGAGCGGTGTGGAAATACGCGCATTGTCTCGGAGAACAAGGAGGTAACGGCTATCGAGACGCCGTCGGATATCGCTAGCGACCTCGTCGAAGACGAGTCCGAATCCGAAACGGCGGAAACCGAGTCACCGCCGGAAGACGAGCCGGCTGACAGCGCGGTCGAACCCACTGACGAGGGAACGGAGCGCTCGGACGGCTGGGATAGCGTCGACGATCCGGTCAAAGCGCCGGGGGATTCGGGAGTCGGCGACAATGGCGGAGACGACGAGCCGGTTGATCCGTCGGCCGACGACGCCGAGATTATCGATGACAGCGACAGCGAGGGAAGCGGCGACGTGGAACTGGACAAGCCGACGACGACGGTCGACGTCCCGGACGCCGAGAGCGAGGAGCCGGTAACCGAAGACGAGACTGATCCGGAGAAAGACGACGGGCTCATTCTCGGCGAGGAAGCGGAATCGGAGTCGACCGGCGACGACCGCCAGCCCGGTGAGTGGCCTGATGAGCCAGGAGACGATGGGGACGGCTGGTCGCCGGAGACGATGCCGGTCGATTCCGGAACGGACGACGATCCGGGTGTTGAGTCAACCAGCGACAGTGCCGTGACAGTTCCGGAGGGCGAGTTCGCCTGTCCGGAGTGTGGGTTCACCACCGAAGTGGAATCGACGTCGTTGCGCGCCGGTGACTTCTGTCCGGAGTGTCACAAGGGGTCACTTATCACCCGTGGCGAGGAGTGAACGCAAAGGGTAAGACAGCCCCTCGCAAAAACTCGCCCATGCGAGAGTACAAGATGCGACGGGGCGAGCATCTCGAAGACCGCGTCCCTGACATGGAAGCGTTCGTCGAGGAGTACTTCGGCGAAGTAACGGATACAGAAGACTACGAGGGCAACGACCTGCTAGTCGTCGACGACCCCGACAACCCCGTGTTCGACCGGGTCGTCGCGGGTCGCGTCGAGTACGGCTCGAAGAAGGACAAAATCGCGCTTCATATCGATGAGCGACCGGCGGAGGACGTCATCGCAGAGGGCAACGTCGATGCGGCCGAGGACGCTGTCGCCATCAAGAACGATTTCCTGGAGGAGGCGACCGACCGCGACGCAAAGGCACGACGTGACTCGCTGAAGCGCTCGGTCGAGGACGACGCCGACGCCCCGGACAACGTCTAACGACGGCTGTCGGGCGTACACAGTCCGTGAGTGCTGGCAGGCCGATACTGCGCTATCGTGTCCAGCCCGGCCCGCGTAGCTGTTCGGAAATTCTTCGATACCGTACACTGCCAGTATCACTCAGCGTCAGACGGGCGTCACATCTAAATACGCTTGTGGCATACATTCACATACGCCCCACCCGGAGGCGCACACAAGTATCCGGGACACGAGACACCACTCGTGATGCCACGGCAGCGGATTCCGGGGCAACCTGTCATAGTTTGTCCGCCCGCCGGAGCGGACCCAATCCGGCATTCGCGGCCAGGTCAGTTACCGAGCCGGCACTTCTGTTTTATTGGTGCGAGACCGGCGGCAGGGTTAGCTGATGGATGGAAAGCGGTGACGGACAGAACGGCGCTATTCGGCGAGTCCGTAGCCGCGCCTGAACAGCATGTAGTCGATTGACAGCACGACCACGGTCGTCCCAGTCAGGACGGCCAGCGACGTGTTCGGATCGATTTCGGTGACGCCGATCATGCCGTAACGGACGCCGTTGACCATGTATACCATCGGATTGAGAAGCGAGACGTTCCGCCAGAACGCCGGGAGGACTTCGAGCGAGTAGAACACCGCGCCGAAGAACACCAGCGGCCGGAGAATGAACTGGTTCATCACTGTCAGGTAGTCGAAGTCGCTCGCCCAGAGGCCGCCGATGACGCCGAGTCCGCCGAACAGCGTGGTAATCACCAGCAGGAACGAGACGAGATACACGGGGTTAGCGACCGGAACCGGAGTGAATATCAGTCCCACGCCGACGATCAGCAGCGACGTGACGACCCCCCGGAGCGCGCTGGCTGAGACATAGGCCGCCACCATACTTCGGTTCGACATCGGCGAGGTGAGGACGGCCTGAATGTAATCGTTCCAGCGTCCGTGGAAGATAGTGAAAGAGGCGTTCTCGAAGCTGTCAGAGATGGCTCCAAGCACGACCAGTCCGGGGAGGACAAACTGGAGGTAGCTCACGCCAGCGATTTCACCGATTCGGCTCCCCAGAATCACACCGAACACGGAGAAGTACAGCGCGTTCGTGATGATCGGCGGGAGGAAGGTGTTGTACGGGCGACGGACGAACCGGAGGATTTCCCGACGGACCAGCGTCAGGAACTGCGTCGTGTTCTGGTTCATGCGGACACCTCCGCGTACTCGCGGTCGTCGCGGGTCATGTCGACGAACACCTCTTCGAGCGACGCGCGGCGGATGTCCAGTGAGGTGACGGTGTGGCCCTGCGCTTCGAGTTCGCGCATGATGGCCGGCGCAGTCTGGCTCCCGCCCATCGCGGTGACGGCCAGCCCTTCGTCAGTCAGTTCGATGTCGGTGATGCCCTCAACGTCGAGTTTCGGGGCCGTCCGCGGCATCTTGGCTAGTTCGAGGACGATAGTGTCTGTGCCGCGGGCCATCAGGTCGTCGGGGGTCGCCACCTCGACTTTCCGCCCGTCGTCCATGATTGCAACCCGGTCACAGAGGCGTTCGGCCTCCTCGATGTAGTGGGTCGTCAGCAAAATCGTCGTCCCAGCGTCGTTCATCCGGTTGATGATATCCCAGAGGTCGTGGCGGAGCTGGACGTCGACCCCGGCCGTCGGCTCGTCGAGGATGAGCAGGTCGGGGTCGGAGACGAGCGCGCGCGCGAGGACGAACCGCCGTTTCATTCCGCCGGAGAGCCAGTCGAAGCGTGTGTCGCGCTTGTCCCAGATACCGACCGTCTTCAGCGCGTCTTCGGCGCGCTCCCGGGCCTCGGCCCGACCGATGCCGTGGTAGCCCGCCTTGTGTTCCAGCACCTCGATGATGGGGAAAAAACGGTCGACGTTGAACTCCTGTGGCGCGACACCGATGCGGTCGCGGGCCTCCCGGTAGTCGTCTTCCACATCGAAGCCGAACACCTCGGCGGTCCCGCGGTCCTTGTGGACGAGACCGACCAGCGTGTTGATAAACGTCGTCTTGCCGGCTCCGTTTGGCCCGAGCAACCCGAAGAATTCTCCTTGCTCAACTGTCAGTTCTAGGTCATCGAGCGCCTGCACATCGCCGTAGCGCTTCTGTAACCCACTGGCGCGTATCGCCGGTTCAGTCATTGCCGCCCTTAGCGTGGCGACACCGAAAAACGCATTGAAGCCCCCGAAAACCGGCAGTTAGAGTGATACAGGCTGACAAGATCGACCGAACAACAAGGTCGCGCCGACCGGACTGTCACACTCCTATCGGCCGAGTCGTTCCCGGGCGATGCCGACGCCGGCCGGGGTGATGATGAGCTGGTCGTCGTCCTTCTGGACGATATCGCCGCCGACTTCGTTGGCGACCTGCTTGAGTTCGTCGCTGATGTGTTCCATCGTGCGGTCCTGTGTGGAGTGGCGCGTGATGTCCGCGACGACCACATCGCCGTCGTAGACGGCGTCCTTGATGTCAATGACGTCCTGCTTGTCGCTGATTCGGGCGATACGGACCTGGCGTTCGAGTTCCGTCCCGGTCATCTCGAATTCGTTCGCGTTCAGTTCGACGTAATCCTCGGTGTTCCGAGAGGATCCAGACTCCCCGAGGATCTTGCTCATCAGTCCCATGTCACTCACGGCGTGCGCTACCCGTTTCAACTTTTCGTCCATCGAACGTATCGCCACAGCACACCCTGATCTACCGTGGTGAGGACCGAGAGCGGTGTGGGCTGCACAAAACGTTATGCAGGTGATCGGACAACTATCGACACAGATGCGCCTACCCTCCATCGGAACGGCTCCCAGTACCGTCGCAGCCGTGGGCGGCATCCTCTATGCTGTCGGCGTGCTGTCGTGGCTGTTTGCAAACAGCGTCCACTTCTCGTCACATGACTCAACGAGCCTCGCGTTTGGGGCCAGCTACGCCTTCATCGGGATGTTTCTCATGGGTGCCGTCCCGCTGTATCTCTGTAGCCGGCTCTCGCTCGTCACGCCGGTGTTCGTGACGCTCTGGCTACTCGGCAATACGGTGTATGAATGGCTCTACGGGACACATCTCCACCCGCTGTCGTCGTATCTCACTGTCTGGCCCCTGTTGCTCGGTATTGCCGTCGGAGCCGGTGTCATTGAAGCGGGTGTCAGGATCGGTCTAAGCCGTGGTATCGACCGGTTCGGGCTCCGACCGCTGGTGTGACTGGCGCGAGGCCAGCACTGTGCTACACTGAAAACTCGAACAGGTCGTCGCCGACGTGGTGGAGCGACTTGACGACTTTCCCGCTGTCGCCGACCATGTCGTCGCCGTCGGTCTGTGCGCGGCCGACAGCGAGAAACTTCCCGTGGGACTCCTCGTTGATGACGACCAGGTCGTCCGCACTGATGTCGTCGTCGGCCTCGGTGATACCCGGCCGCATGATGTCAGCGCCGTCCGAGACAAAGGAGACGGCCCCGGCGTCCACGGTGACGATGTGTTTCTCCGGTGGGTACTGATTAGCTCCCTGAACGGTCAGGAACGGTTCGCCGTTCAGATAGAGGACGAGCGGGTCGCCGTCGACGAGGACGACATCCCAGTCGCTGTCGTCGAACTCGACCTTCTCGAAGCTGTCCGCGTCGAGTTCGACACCGAGGTTCTCCGACAGCGCCGTCGTGATGGTGTCGACCTCGTCCGAACGGAGGTGGTGTCGCGACTTGACTTCCATGCTCGCGTCTCGTCGGCGACAGAGGGTAAGCGTAACGAAGCGTGTGGGCGATGTGACGGACGCAGGTTTTTGTCCGCGCGGGCCAAGGTCAGAGTATGCGAGTCGTCACGCTCCTGCCCTCGGCGACGGAAATCGTCTACGCGCTCGGCGTCGAGCCGGTCGGTGTCTCACACGAGTGCGACCATCCGCCGGCGGCCCGCGAGAAGCCGTCAGTCAATCGCTCGCGTGTCGACCCGACGGCATCGAGTGGCGAGATCAACGAGCAGGTCGCTGCTGCCGAGGAGAGCGACGGCGTCTACGCCATCGACCGCGAGACACTCGCGGAACTGGAGCCAGACCTCATTGTCACGCAGGGCGTCTGTGACGTGTGTGCCGTCGACCATGTGGTGGTCGCTGAGGCTGTCGAGGAACTGGGGCTGGACACCGACGTGCTAACGCTCGATGTCCACAGTCTCGACGGCCTGTTCGAGTCCATCCACCGGGTCGGCGCGGCGGTCGGGCGCGACGAGCGCGCTGCCGAACTCGTTGCGGACCTCCGGGACCGCGTCGCAGCAGTGGAAACAACAGCGACACGAGCCGAGACGGCGCCCCGCGTGGCGGTGCTCGACTGGCTCGACCCGGTGATGGCTGCCGGGCACTGGGTCCCGGAGATGATCGAGATGGCGGGCGGCACCTACGGGATGGAGGAAGACGGCGCTCACTCCCGGCCGCGCGAGTGGGAAGAAGTCGTCGAATACGACCCCGAAGTGCTGGTGGCTGCACCGTGTGGTTTCGACGTGGCACAGACCCGCGAGAACCTTACAGACCTGACCAGACGACCCGGGTTCGACGACCTGACTGCGGTTCGGGACGGCCGGGCGTACGTGATGGACGGCCACCACTACGTGAATCGGTCGGGACCGCGACTCGTGGACACGCTTGAGTTTCTGGCGGCGCTTGTCCACCCAGACCTGTTCGAGACGCCACCACGGGACGCCGTCGTCGAACTCGGGACGGTCCGGGCCTAGGCGGCGGCCGCAGCCAGACCGACGTAAGTGTTGCCGAGGACGACAACCGCGCCGAGGGCGACGACAGTCAGGAGCCAGGCCCGCCACAGCGGGACCCGCTCGACCACGTTGCGGCACTCCAGCAGGACGACGCCGACGTAGAGAACGACAGCCATCTTCAGGGCAATCACGAGCAGCGGTTCGTGGATAAGGAGGGTCCGTATCCAGGGGTTCGCTTCCAGTCCCGGTCCGGCAAACTGCGCGGCGAACAGCGTCGACAGCGCGTCGCCGAAGCCCCAGACGAGCACTAGCGAGAACACCAGTTCGACGTAGCTGGGCTTTTCAAGACGAACGGAGAAGGGGTGAGATGCGTGGTCGGGCTGGGACATGTGAGTCGATGCCGTTACTCGGGGCTATCGGTGAATAAACCTCGGTTCCACAGTATCAGACGTGAGAATTAGACGGGAGGACGGAGCGGTTCCAGTCAGTCCTCGGCGAGCGAACAGCGGCCCTCGTAGCTGGCGTCGGCGACGCTCGCGATGGCGGGGTCGTCGCCACACACCGGGCAGTCCGGCTTGGGCGCGATAGGGACCTCCTCGAAAGACATCTCGGCGGCGTCGTAGGCGACGAGCCGCCCCTCTAGTGTCTCGCCGTAGTCCATCGCAAGCTTGACGACTTCGGTTGCTTGCATACATCCGATAGTGCCCGGGAGCACACCGAGAACGCCCGCAGTCGCGCAGTCGGGGACGGTGCCCTCCGGCGGTGCTTCGGGGAACAGACAGCGGTAACACGGGCTGTCGCCCGAAAACGTCGTCACCTGCCCCTCGAACTGGAAGATCGCCCCGTGGGAGAACGGCGTGCCCGAGAGCGTACAGGCGTCGTTGACGAGAAAGCGCGTGGCGAAGTTGTCGGAAGCGTCAACGACGATGTCGTAGTCGGCCACCAGGTCGGTCGCGTTCTCCCGCGCTAGCCGCAGTTCGTGGCGGTCGACAGTCACGTCGGGATTGAGTCCCGTGACGAACTCAGCGGCGCTGTCAACTTTTGACCGGCCAACGTCGTCGTCCTTGTGGATGACCTGCCGCTGGAGATTCGACCGTTCAACCACGTCGTCGTCGACGATTCCGAGCCGCCCGATGCCCGCAGCCGCGAGATACTGGAGGACTGGTGCGCCGAGGCCGCCGGCCCCGATGACCAGCACATCGGTGTCGAGCAGTGTGGCCTGCCCCTCCGGCCCAACGTCGTTCATGATGATGTGCCGGGAGTAGCGGTCAAGCTGTTCTGGGTCCAGATCCGGTCGCATAGTGGTCGTACGCCACCCGGAGGAATAAACGACTGGTTCGTCTCGGGCGTTTCGAGCTGTAGGGCTGATAAATCCAGACTGCTCAGTTGTTGCGCTGGAGGTCCGCGACAAGGTCGTCTATCGCCTGATTGATGTCGGTGAGAAGGTCTGTTTGCCCATCGGATTCGTCGGCGATGTCGGCCGTACTGTCGGCGATATCTTCGGCTGTATCCGTGGACTGGTCGATCATGCTCGCCACTTCCTCAGTCGAAGCAGCCTGCTGGTCCGTGGCCGTCGCGACCTCCTCGATACCGTTGTTGACCTCGCGGACGGTGTCGTCGATCTCTCCGAGAATCTGGGTCGATTCCTCGACGGTGTCGATACCCTCGTCGATCTCGTTGTTGCTCTCTTCGAGGCTCTCGACGGCGTTCTCGGTATCGTCCTGAATACCGTCGATCATCTGCTCAATGGTCGTCGCCTGCTCCTGTGACTCCTCGGCGAGGCTCTTGACCTCGTTTGCGACAACGGCGAATCCTTCGCCTGCCTCGCCAGCGCGAGCGGCCTCGATGGACGCGTTCAGCGCCAGCATGTTGGTCTGGTCAGCGATGTCGTTGATGACATCGACGATCTCGTCGATCTCCTGAACGCTCTGCTGTATCGTCTTGACGTCCTCGGCGACGCTGTCGGCTGCCTGCTGGATGTTCTCCATCGCCTCATGGACGTCGTCAGCGTTCCCCTGTCCGCGCTCGGCGAGTTCCTTCGCTTCGCGGGAGGCCGCAGAGACCTCTTCGGACGACGAGGCGATCTGCTCGACCGACGCAGAGAGGTTCGACACTTCGTTTGCGATGTCCGTCAGGCTCTCGTACTGCTCGGTGGCCTGTTCGCGGATGTCGGCGGTTTCCTCGGCGATACCGACCGACGACCCCTCCAGCTCGGCCAGCATCGTCTGAATCTCGCTTGCAGCGGTGTGGCTGTAGCCGGCCTCCGTGTCGATGTCCTCCGAGATATCGTCCTGAATATCCGCGTCGATATTGTCGTCGATTCCCGACCCTGTTTGGCTCGGTACATTTTCCGTCGGTCTCTCAGCCATAGTAGTCGTCACAATGAGCGGGGAATATAAAACGAGTTGCCCAATAATATCAGAGTCGATATCTGGAACGACGTTTGTCGACCGTCGTGTCAGCAGTCGTACAGCGCGCGGTACTTCTCGTCGGCGTAATCGAGGAAGTGCTCGGCGGTGAAGGATTCACCCGTCGCCTCCTCGACGAGGTCGTCGGTCCGGTAGCGAGCGCCGTGCTGGTGGACGTGTTCGGTGAGCCAGTCGTGGATCGGGTCGAACTCGCCGGTTCGGACGTGGTCGTCGAAGCCGTCGATGTCCTGCCGAGCGTGGTGGTCCAGTTGCGCGGCCAGCACCGACCCGAGCGTGTAGGTGGGGAAGTAGCCGAAGGCCCCGTTGGTCCAGTGGATGTCCTGCAGGCAGCCCTCGGCGTCGGTGTCGGGGCGGATACCGAGATACTCTTCCATCTTGTCGTTCCAGACCGCCGGCACGTCCGCCACGTCGAGGTCCCCACGGATGAGGTCTCGCTCGATTTCGAAGCGAACGATGATGTGCATATGGTAGGTCAGTTCGTCCGCTTCGACCCGGATGAGGTTGTCGTCGTACACCTCGTTGGACGCTTCGTAGAACTGCTGGGCGGTGGCGTCGGTCCCGAGATGGTCGTTGGCCGTCTCGGTGAAGAAATCCCAGAATGGACGCGAGCGACCGACGTGGTTCTCCCAGAAGCGCGACTGGGACTCGTGAACGGAGAGGTCGCGGTTGTCGCCCAGCGGCGTGCCATAGTCCTCCTGTGGCAGGCCGAGCGTGTAAGTGGCGTGGCCGAACTCGTGGATGGTCGAGCCCAGCGCGTCCAGCGGGTCCTCGGGGGTAAAGCGGGTGGTGACGCGGGCGTCGAACTGCGTCCCCATCGAGAACGGATGAGGGGCAGTGTCGAGGCGGCCGCGGTCCCAGTCGTAGCCCAGCGTGTCAAGCGCCGTCTCGACGAGGTCGTGCTGGGTGTCGTCGTCGTAGGTTCCCTCGAACGGGTCGGCAAGCGTCACGTCGCTGTCACCGATATCGTCTATGAGCGGGACGAGCGCGTCTCGAAGGTCCGTCAGTACGTCCTCGGCGGTGTCAATGCCGAGGTACGGTTCGTACTCCTCGAACAGCACCTCGTAGGGGTCGCGGTCGGGGTCAATGGCCGCGGCGTACTCCCGGCGGAGTTCGACCAGTTCTTCGAGCGTGTCGGCGAAGGCGTCGAAGTCGTCCTCGGCCTTGGCCTCTTTCCAGACCGGCAGGGCGTTCGAAGACGCCTCGGAGATGCGTTCGACCAGATCGGCTGGAACTCTGGTGGCTCGCTCGTGGTCCCGCCGGACTTCTCGAACGACCGCTTCCTGTTCGGGGTCGAGTTCGGCGTCGTCGAGTTCGTCCAGCCAGTCAGCCAGAGCATCGTCGGTCAGCAGTTCGTGATGGAGCGTCGAGATGGCGGAGGTCTGCTTCGCCCGGGCCGGCGTCCCGGCGTCGGGCATCATCACCTGCTGGTCCCAGTTGAGGACGCCGCCGGCGTCCCCGACGTAATGGAGGCGGCGGACGTGATCCAGAAACTGCTCGTACGTGGACTCGCTGTCCTCGCTCGCTGTTGCCATACGGCGGGGTTAGGCCGGCGACGGTAAAGACCCGATGCCGCCGGTAAGGGGTGCACCGGTCAGCCCCGCCAGGCTGGACCGTGCTCGCTCAGAAGCTCTCCCCGAGCGTCTGCGGGTCGATTTCAAAGCCGTCGGTGAAGATACCCTTCGGGATTTTGCCGTGAATGCCTTTGTTGATATCGACTATCTGCGAGACGTTGAAATTCCCGGCAAGGCTCAGTAGTCGATACGCCTCCGTCGGTGTCATATCCTTCTGGTGGACGAGCAGCGATATCGCTTCCCTGAGAGCCTGCTCCATCGCGTTGTCGAGGTCGTCGTTAATTCCCATAACGTAGACATCCTCGTCGGTCTCGGCAACGGGCCAGTCCATCTGCTGGGCGTCCTTGTGCAGCGTGAACCGGAACGTTGGCGTCAGCGACGTCTCCAGAGCAGTGAGGTCGACCTCGCCGTTGCCCTGAAGCGCGTGCCCGTCGCCGGTGAAAAACAGCGCGCCTGGGGCGAACACCGGGAAGTAGAGCGTCGTCCCGACGCCAGTGCCCTGAATGTCGATGTTGCCGCCGAACGGGCCCGGCGGGACCGAGTTCACCCGCCCCGTAGTCGCCGTCGGACCGACGGCCATGATTCCCTGGAATGGGTCCAGCGGGATTTCGGTCGTGTCGCTGAGTTCGGCCACCCCTCGGTCGAGGTCGAACTCGATTACCTCACTGTCGTTCCACGTGAACTCTGAGGGGAGGCCGCCCTTTCGCTGTCGCATCGTGTTCGCGCCGTAGGGAACGCGGAAGTCGATATCAAGCACTTCGACCTCCAGCACGTCGCCCGGTTCGGCGTCCTCAATGTACACCGGCCCGGTGACGACGTGCGGCCCGGCTCCATCGTGTGGGACCTCCTCGTAGACGCTGACCTGATCCTCTAGGATTTCCGACTCCGGAATCCCCGCATTCGTGAAGAACTCCTCCGGCCCCGGCTGGTCCTCTAAGATGCCCTCGTGGGATATCGTCTCGATTTGGACGACCGAGCCAGATTCGACACGTTCTATGGGCTCTTTCGTCGGGTCGATCGCGCCCCAGACCACGTTCTCGGTCGTCGATTCGACGACCGTATCGACTTCGTAGGAGTCGTCTCCCTCCTGTGTGTCTGTCCCGTCGTCGGCCTGTGCGGCCGCGATGTCGACGTTGTCCCCGAGAACCTGTGAGCCGGTCCCTGCTCCGAGGAGACCCAGCGCGCCTGCCGCTTTCATGAGTCGTCTTCGTTTCATCGCTCCACGTCGCGGGAAGTGTCTGTCATGTAAAAGGACAGACGAAATAACAATTATTTCGTCAACCAAACATCAATACACCAGATTACGAACGATAGTCGACCGTTCATCGTATTTTCTTCCGAATTACAAAACAGACATAGACAGTCGCGCTCGCTCCGGAGCGGAGCCCACTCGGTGATGGCTTAGCGGGACGGCCACGACGCAGCGACGCGCTCATATACGTCCTGACATCGCTCAACGACGGCCAGCGACACGCTCTCGTCGGCGGTGTGAGCCTCGCCGGGCTCAGCCGCGCCGACGATGACGCAGTCCGTTCCGGCCTGTGCGAGCCAGCCGGCGTCGGTCGCGTGCGGTTTGACGACGTGTTCGGGCGTCCCGTCCTGAGCGGTGGTAGCGGCGTCCAGCACTGCGTCCGCAAAGTCGGCGTCGCCACAGGCCATCGGCGGGAGGTCCTGGTCGACGCGCCAGGTCACGCCATCGATGGCTTCGACCCTGTCAAGCGGCGCGCGTTCGCCGGGGACCGTCCGCTCGTCTACTGTGGCCGCACACCGCTCGGGGATGACGTTCCAGGCCGAGCCCCCGTCAATCTCGGTGACCGCGACGCTCCCGCGCATTTCGTGCCCGAGGACGGTTGTCGACGGAAAGTCGAGATCCCGGACCACGTCGACGGCGTCGGTCACGCGGTAAATAGCGTTCGCGCCGGCCTCTGGTTCGCTGGCGTGGGCCGCTGCGCCGTCGGCGACAATGGTCGACCCCCGCCGGCCCTTGTGCGCGATGGCCACGTCCGTCGTTCCGGGTGCAGAGTAGCCGGTCGACCCCTCGCCGACGACGGCGTAGTCGGGCGCGAAACCGTCCTCGATAGCGGCCTGACAGCCGACGCCACCCTGTTCCTCGCCGACGAAAGAAGCGAAGACCAGTTCGCCGGCGGGGTTGGCGTCCCGGAAGGCCAGCATCGCCGCGGCGACACACCCTTTCATGTCCGCCGTGCCGCGGCCGTAGAGGCGGCCGTCGCGCTCCTCGACGACGTACTCGCCGTCGGCACCGACCTGCGACCCGTCCGGTGGGACCACATCGTGGTGGCCGACGAAGGCGAGCGAGTCGTCGCCCTGGCCCTTGCGGGCGATGACGTTCCCGTGTTCGTCACGGGTGACTCGTGCGTCGGTGTGGTCCCGGAGCCACGCTGTGATGTACTCCCCAGCAGCCGCTTCGTCGTCGTGACTGGGGATCGAAACGAGGTCACGAGTCAGCGATGTGAGCGTGTCCATATCCGTGGGTCGGGAGCCCGCGGAACAAAAACCCGCGGCAGGCGATGCTTGCGTTGGCTGGCCCACGCCGACCCGGTCCGAAAGATGGGCGTCAGTCCACCGGTGACTCTGTATCAGGCCTGAAACGGGTTGGAGGGGCGCAGTTTTCGCTGAGACTTCTGGTGTCCGTTTCGAACCGAACACCTGTGTGTCCCGAGCGGTAATACTCGGTAATGCTGGGCTACGCGGCGATGAACCGGACGCTCCGAGAGCGTGACCCGCCTCGCCGGTGCAATCGCGACATGCAGAAGAAGACCTGGGAATCCGAGGGTATCGAGTACGCGGCCACGCTCGCTGCGCAGAACTTCGAGGACCTGCGCGAGATTCTGCTGTGGAATCGCGACCACGGCATCGACTTCTATCGCTGTAGCTCCAAACTCGTCCCGTGGAACTCACAGTTCGACATTACTGCCCTGCCGAACTACGAGCGGGTCCAGTCACTGGCAGCGGAGTGTGGTGCGCTCGTACAGGACAACGATATGCGTCTGACCTTTCACCCGAGCCACTGGTGCAAGCTGGCGAGTGAGTCCGACGACACCGTCGCTCGTTCCGTCGAGTCGGTCGAACACCACGGCCGCTGGCTCGACCTGATGGGGGTCCCGCGGTCGCCGCGGTACGCGATTAACGTCCATATCGGCGCTCATTACGGTGACAAGGCGGCGACAGCCGACCGGTTCTGCGATGTCGTCAGCGACCTTGCACCACGGGCTCGCGACCGGCTGACTGTCGAAAACGACGACACCGAGTCGCTGTGGAGCGTTCAGGAACTCGTCACGGATGTCGCCAGTCAAGTCGATATTCCTGTGACGTTCGATTATCACCATCACAGCTTCACTGACCGCGGGCTCACCTATCGTGAAGGGTTCGAGTTGGCCCGGGAAACGTGGGATGGCGCCCGGCCGATCACACATTACTCGGAGCCGGCGCGCCTCCGGCCCGACAGCGATGCGAGCCCACAGGCACACGCTGACCACGTCGCTGCTGTCCCGACGTGGCTCACCGAACAATCGGACGTGATGGTTGAATCCCACGGCAAGGAGCGGTCGTTGTTTCGCCTGCGGGCGGCTGACGCCGACCGTGTGCCAGGCACGGAGTGAGCAGGCACGCTATTCGGTGTCGAACGTCGGTCCGGAGCGGGAGACTCCACACCCTTATGAACGGCAGTCTCCAACGTTCGCATATGGAAATTGTACCGGACACGAGCGTGGTCATCGACGGCCGCGTGTCCGACCAAGTGAAGGCTGATGCCGACCCTGACACGGATGTCGACGGCATGGGCTTTGCCGGCGCGACGGTCGTCGTTCCCGAGGCCGTCGTCGGCGAACTCGAAGCACAGGCGAACGATGGCCGCGAGACGGGCTGGGAAGGACTCGAAGAGCTCCAAACACTCGTCGACCTGGCTGAGGAAGGCACCATCGACGTGGAGTACGTCGGCCGGCGGCCCGATGCCATCGAAAAGCGCGAGGCCGGCGAAGGCCAGATTGACGCGCTCATCCGGGATATCGCCGGTGACCGCGACGCGACGCTCGTGACCAGCGACGACGTCCAAGCCGAAGTCGCCCGCGCGAAGGGTCTCGCAGTGGAGTTTGTCGACCCGGTGAAGCGAACAGTCGACCGCCTGCAGATAGAGAACTTCTTCGGCGAGGGGACAATGAGCGTCCACCTCAAGGTCGGTGTCGAGCCCTACGCCAAGAAGGGCTCTATCGGCGATATGCAGTACACGCCGATCCGCGACAGTCCCGCGACGGAGAGCGAACTCCGGGAGTACGCCGCCGACATCGAGGAGAGCGCACGCGCATCGCCGGACGGCTTCCTCGAACTCGACGAGCCCGGCATGACAATCACGCAGTTCCGGGACTACCGAATCGCCATCGCGCGGCCACCCTTCTCGGACGCACTCGAAATCACGGCCGTTCGGCCTATCGTCAAGACCGAACTGGACGACTACGAGTACGCTGACGAACTGCGGGACCGCTTCACCGAACACCAGCGCGGCGTCCTCATCTCCGGTTCGCCCGGGGCCGGGAAGTCCACCTTCGCGCAGGCGGTCGGCGAGTTCCTCGTCGACGCCGACTACGCGGTCAAGACGATGGAGAAACCGCGGGACCTGCAGGTCGGCCCGAACATCACGCAGTACACCGAACTCGGCGGCTCGATGGAGAAGACCGCCGACTCGCTGTTGATGGTCCGGCCGGACTACACCATCTACGACGAGGTGCGCAAGACCGACGACTTCGAAGTGTTCGCGGACATGCGACTGGCCGGCGTCGGCATGGTCGGCGTCGTTCACGCAACCCGCGCCATCGACGCGCTCCAGCGGCTTATCGGCCGCGTTGAACTCGGGCTCATCCCCCAGATCGTCGATACCGTCGTCTACATTGAAGCCGGAGAAGTCGACACGGTCTACGACGTGTCGACAGAGGTCAAGGTCCCGCAAGGCCTCATGGAGGAAGACCTTGCGCGACCAGTCATCATGGTCAAGGACTTCGAGACCGGTCGGCCGGAGTTCGAGATCTACACGTTCAACCGTCAGGTCGTCACCGTCCCGCTGAACGACGACGAGGACCAGCCGGACTCCGGCGTCGACCGCCTCGCCAAACAGGAGGTCGAACGCGAGATCCGGTCCATCGCGCGGGGCCACGTCGAGGTCGAACTCCGCGGCCCGAACACCGCCGTCGTCTGGGTCGAGGACGACGACATCTCGCAGGTCATCGGCAAAGGCGGCGGCCGCATCTCCGACGTGGAGAACCGCCTCGGTATCGACATCGACGTGCGGACCTTCGAGGAACGACCGTCCGGGCCGTCGGGCGGCCCCCAGACCGACTCCGGCGGCAAGCAGGGCGAAATCGTCCAGCCGGAAGTCACCTCGCGGCACGTCATCGTCCCGCTCGACGGTCACGCCGGTGACACGGTCGAACTGCAGGCCGACGGCGAGTACCTCTTTACCGCGACAGTCTCCCGTGGCGGCGAGATTCAGGTCTCGCGCGGGTCGGGCATCGCCGAGGAACTGGAGCGAGCTATCGACCGCGGAAGCACGATTACCGTCGTGCCGTCGTAGGGTTCGGCGAGCAAGCCGGTCGTGCGGTTATCGCCGAGAAATGGGTCCGAGCCGGCGAAAACGACAGCTAAATTCCGCTGGAACACGACAACATAGCTATGACCGATGCAGTCGTCGGTAAGTTACAAGACCAGGAGACGCTGGCCGCCCGAGTGGAGCAGGGCGACGCGCCAGAGTGGGTCGGGGCTCACTGGCGGACCTTCCGCGAGGGGTTGACCGGTGAGCGAAACGGCTCCCCGTTCCCCTGTTTCTTCGGCGCGGAGTCAGTTCGGGACGGCGAGCCGCTGTACACGGCCGTCCCGTCGATGAGTGACCCGGACGCGCTGTTCGACCTCGGCCAGACGCTCCTGAAGTACCTTGACACCTACCAAGACCACAGCGAGCGGGCCTCGCTAGTGACCTTCTTCCGGCCACCCGAACGGCCACTGACAGAGGCCGAGTACCACGACCGACTCTGGCACACTCTTCAGTTCCTCCACGTCCACGACCCGGAGCCGTGGCCCGAGGATATTCCGACTGACCCGGACGACCCTCACTGGGAGTTCTGTTTCGGCGGCAAGCCGATGTTTCCGACCTGCCGCGCACCGTTCTACGACACGCGAAAGAGCCGCTACTGTCCGGTCGGGCTGGAAATTACGTTCCAGCCCCGGGCGCTGTTCGAGGACCTGAACGTCACAGCCGACACCGAGGCCGGCCAGCACGCCCGCGATGTCATTCAGGGACGGCTGGAGGAGTACGACGGCGTCTGTCCCCACGCCGACATCGGCGACTGGGGCGTTGAGGGCGACCGGGAATGGCCCCAGTACATGCTGTCATCGGACGAGAACGCGTCGCCGGACGAGTGTCCGATAACCGTGACGCGCGAGCACCCGAAATCGAAGTGGCTCGTCGAGACGCCCGCGCCGGAGCCGGCCGACTAAGATGGTCGTACTGCCCGAGACACCAGTCCTTGTGCTGGTCGACTTCCAGCAGGGATTCGACGAGTCGCAGTGGGGAACGCGGAACAACCCCGACGCCGAGGCGAACGCGGCGCGCCTGCTTACCGAATGGCGAGAGCGTGGGCTTCCGGTCGTCCACGTCCGCCACAACTCGACGGAACCGGACTCACCGCTTCGGCGCGGCGAACCGGGGTTCGCGTTCAAACGAGAACTATCGCCCGAAGCGGGAGAAGCGACGTTCGAAAAGCGCGTCAACGGCGCGTTCATCGACACCGGATTAGCGGACTGGCTCCGCGACACTGCCTCCGAGACGCTCGTCATCTGTGGCCTGACGACCGACCACTGCGTCTCAACAACGACACGGATGGCCGAGAACCGGGGATTCGACGTTGTCGTTCCGGGCGACGCGACCGCGACGTTCGACCGGACACTCGGCGACGAACACTTCGACCCGGACCTCGTTCACCGAACGGCGCTGGCGCAACTGCGCGGTGAGTTCGCGACGATTGCGACGACGGACGACGTGGTCGCGTCGCTGTAGCGGCAAGCTCCCGACTGCGCTGGGAAACAACGAGCGAGAAAGCGAGTTAATCCGAAACCGCGGCGTCCGCTTCTGCCGGTTGTTCGATAATCTCGTAGAGGTTCTGCCGCGCGTCGGCGAAGTACACGTCTTCTTCGATGACACCGACTTCGTCGAGTCGTTCCAGAGCGTAGCGGACAGTCCGTGCCGAAAGCATCGACTCCTCGACGATGCCTTTCTGTGTCAGCGGGCCGTCGTACTCCAGAACCTTGTACACGAGCTTTGCGCTCGGCGGAAGGTCTGCGATGGCTTCCCCATCAGAGTCCGTCATTACCCGTAATCACAAGCGCCGGGCGCATAAAGATTGAGGAGTCAGTCTCGCCGGCGCACGCATTCGCGGCCGCGTCACAGTGTTGAACCGCGCACCTTTTGGTTGCGGGTAGTGGAACGTGTGGTATGGCTACGGAAACGGCGGACGGAATGAGCTCCCATATGCGGGGGCTCACTGTCACGACGCTGACAGCCGTCGCTGGCATCGCCGCCGCGTTTGGTTCCAACGCGCTAGCGGCCACGCCAAACGACCCACAGGGCGTGCTCGTCCTCGCGGTCGCTATCGCAGCACAGTTCCCGATTCTGCGGGTGATCGGCATCGACACGGACGACCTCTCGACGAAGGACGTGCTCTACATCGGCTTCATGACCTTCTCGCTGTGGTTCGTCTCCTGGGGTATCCTCCTCACAACGGGGGCATAACGATGGCCGAAGACAGTATCGCCGTCGTCGACTTGGAGCGGTGTCAGCCCGACCGCTGTAACTACGAGTGCATGAACTACTGCCCGCCCAACCGCAGCGGGAAAGAATGCATCGTCAAACGGGAAGACGAGTACGAGGAAGACGAGCCCTTCGAGGGCCAGCCTGACCAGGTCCGCATCTCCGAAGAGATCTGTCTGGGCGAGTCCTGTGGTATCTGCGTGAACAAGTGTCCGTTCGACGCGATCGAGATCATTAATCTCCCACAGGAACTGACCGACGAACCGGTCCACCGCTACGGGGAGAACGCCTTCGCACTGTACGGGCTCCCGAGCCCCGCCGAAGGGCAGGTGACGGGGATTCTCGGCCCGAACGGCATCGGGAAGACCACCGCCGTCCGCATCCTCGCCGACGAGATGCAGCCCAATCTGGGCCGCTACGGCGAGGAACCGAACTGGGACGAAATTCTCGACGAGTACCGCGGGACCGCCCTGCAGGAGTACCTCGAACAGATGCGCGACGGCGACGTGAGCGTCGCCCGCAAGCCCCAGTACGTCGACCGGATTCCGGACCAGTTCGACGGGAAGGCGAGCGAACTGCTGAACCAGACCGACGAACGCGGGGACCTCGACTACCTCATCGAACGGACGGGTATCGAACCGGTCGTGGACAACCACATCGACGACCTCTCCGGCGGAGAGCTCCAGCGGGTCGCGCTCGTCGCCACGCTGGCCCGTGACGCCGACTTCTACTTCCTCGATGAGATTACGCCGTATCTGGACATCGGCCAGCGGATGACCGCCGCGCGACTCATCCGCGAACTCGCCGAGGAAGAGGACCGTTCGATGCTCGTCGTCGAGCACGACCTCGCGATTCTGGATCTGCTCGCCGATAACATCAACGTCGCCTACGGGACGCCCGGCGCGTTCGGTATCATTACGCCGCCCAAGTCGACGAAGAAGGGCATCAACGAGTACCTCTCGGGCTACCTCGAAAACGAGAATATGCGCGTCCGTCAGACCGAAATCGAGTTCGAGGAGCACGCGCCACGGACCGCCTCCACCGGCGACGTGGTCATCGAGTACCCTGAACTCCAGAAGAGCTACGGCGACGGCGAGTTCTCGCTTTCTGTCGATGCCGGGACCATCCGCGAGAGCGAGGTGTTGGGCGTCGTCGGCCCGAACGGTATCGGGAAATCCACGTTCGCGAAGATGCTCGCCGGCCGACTGGAACCGACTGCAGGCGACATCGACACCAGCCTCGATATCGCCTACAAGCCTCAGTACATCGAAATCGACCAGCCGATGCGGGTCGACGCGTTCCTCGCGTCGATTACCGACGACTTCGGGAGTTCCTACTGGAACACCGAAATCGCACAGCCGCTCCAGTTGGAGTCGGTGATGGAACAGCAACTCACCGACCTCTCTGGCGGGGAGCGCCAGCGGGTCGCCATCGCGGCCTGCCTCTCGAAAGATGCCGACCTCTACCTGCTCGACGAGCCCTCGGCCCATCTGGACGTGGAACAGCGCGTCATGGCGACCTCCGCCATCCGCCGCTACGCCGAGAACCACGACGCGACGGCGATGGTCATCGACCACGACATCTACATGATCGACCTGCTGGCCGATCGCCTGCTCGTCTTCGACGGCGAGCCGGCCAAGAACGGCCACGCTGCGCCGCCACAGGGCATGCGCGAGGGCATGAACGAGTTCCTCCAGAACCTCGATATCACGTTCCGCCGCGACGAGCGGACCTCACGCCCCCGTATCAACAAGCCCGACTCGCAACTGGACCGCGAGCAGAAAAACGCCGGCGAGTACTACTACGCGCCGTAGCGTCGGAACTCGAAGACACAGTACGGTGTCAAGCCGCGGGGTCACTGCCACTGCTCGTCTCGGACCCCGCAACCGCGTCATCGAGGCCGTCAGCGACTTCCTCTGGGTCGAACTCCTCGTCCGGGTCGAGTTCACGGTCAGTCTGCTCGTCTGTCTGGCGTTCAGTGACCGCTTCATCGCCGGTGACCGTCACGAAGATGTCTCGCAGTTCCGCAACGCGCTCGGGTGACTGACTCTTGCTCATCGCGTGTGTGTACAAGTACCACAGAAAGGTAGGCGCTATACCGAATCAGTTTGGTATCCGTTCGCAAATCACAGCACGTTCCGCTGGCAGGACCCGCACAGCGAAACCTCTTTTACGTCGACTTGTCGGACGGTGGGGGAGAAATTCATCACGCAGCGCTTGTTGTCGCAGTGTTCCAGCCCGAGGGTGTGGCCGACCTCGTGGACGACCTCTTTTCGAACCCGCTGTGAGAAGATTTCGCCGGCAGAGCGGTTTGAGAAGCCGCCATCGGAGGACGTCTGGAGCCGGTACGTGGAGATAACGCTACCGGAACCACCGAGGTACGCGAGCCCGAAAACGTAGTTCCGACGGCGGTAGAAAAGATCTTTCGGCGTGATAGCGATGTTTTTACCGCCGGAGCCGACCCGGCGGGCGAGGTCGATAAACTCCTCTGCGCGGTACTGGTCGCGGTCCCCATCGTACGCGCCGGCAGGAATGGACTGTGGCTCGTGCATCGAGACCTCACAGTCGTAGACGGAGCGGAGTCCGTCCGAGGCCTCGCGTTTGACCTGGGCTGAGACCTCGCCCACCGGCACGATGTCGACGTGCATGAGAACGCATATGCGCCCGCATCTCATAAATTGTACGACGTGACCGACACCACCGGCCCGCTTGTCGACCGACTGGCGTCTGTCGATTCCGTCGTCGAGGTCGGCATCGGAAACCACCCTGACGTAGCCGATGCTCTGGCCGAGCAGGGCGTAGATGTGACCGCAACGGATATCGTCGAACGGGAGGCCCCAGACGGGGTGCGGTTCGTCGTGGATGACATCCTCAAACCCGACCGCTCGGTGTATGTGGATGCAGACATCGTGTTCGCCCGGAACCTCCCGCCTGAACTGCACCGACCGACGTTGACCGTTGCCGAGGCCGTTGGGGCCGCGTTCTGGTTCACGACGCTGGGCGGCGACCAGCCAACGGTCGCCGTCGAGCGGGAGCAGCTCCCGGGCGGGGAGACGCTGTACCGGGCGAAAGATAGCAAGGCGCTTGAGTGAGGACTGCCTTCGCTCGCCCATGCAAGTCGACGCGGTCGTCCTCGACATCGACGGCGTGCTGGTGGACGTGGCCGACTCCTATCGCCGAGCGATTATCGAATCCATCGAGCGGGTGTACGGCGACACGATCGAGAAGGCGGCAGTCCAGCAGTTCAAGGACGCCGGCGGGTTCAACAACGACTGGGAACTGACCTATGCGGCCGCGCTGTTCGTTCTCGCCGGCCGCGAGTCCACTGTCGCAGATATAGCGGCGTTCACCGACGCTATCGCCGAACGCGGCGGTGGCCTCGACGCGGCCGAAGCGGTGGTTCGTGACCTGCTGGATGACCCCGCGGAAGACCGAGTCTTCGACGCCTGGAACCGCGAACAGCTCCGGGACGTGTTCCAGACGCTGTATCTCGGCACCGACCTCTACCGGGATATCGAGGGCGGCGAGCCACCGTTTACCGCGCCGGGCTACATCCATGACGAGCCGTTGCTGGTCGACGGCGAGACGCTATCGGCTCTGCAGGACCGTTTCGCCGTCGGCGTCGTCACCGGCCGACCGGCCGCCGAAGCCGACATCGCGCTGGAGCGGGTCGGCCTCGACCTGCCCGCAGAGCACCGCTTCACGATGGATGACTGGGAGGAGGGCAAACCCCACCCCGCCGCCCTGCAGACGCTCGCCGAGCGCTTCGACGCCGAGCGGGTCGCCTTTGCCGGCGACACCCTTGACGACGTGGCGACGGCAGTCAACGCCGATGCGGCCGACGACGACCGCGTCTACTACGGCATCGGCGTCTTGACCGGCGGGCTGACCGGCGATGCCGGCCGCCAGACGTTCGCCAACAACGGCGCGAGTGCCGTCATCGAATCGGTCACCGACCTGCCCGAGCTTCTCGACGCGGTATAAGCGAGGTGGCGGGGACAGCGCGACCGACCGGCAGTAAACGGCAACGGTTTCACCGACGGGACAGAGACCACGGATATGCGACGACTACCGACGTTCGGCTGGGCGCTGCTGGTGAGCATCTGGGCCGGACTCGTCGGAGGCGCGGTCATCCGCGAGCCGTCGGTCAACCTGGTGCCGCTGTACGCCGTTATCTGCCAGCTACTCGGCCTTATCGCGGCCTACGGGACGATGCGTGAACGCAGTCACATCCTCGAATCCGTCCACCGGCCGGGCCGCGTCGGGATGTTCATCATCATCCTCTTTTTTGTGATGGTGCCGCTCACGACTGTCTTTGCCCTCGTGCTCGGGGACGCATCAGTCGCTGGCGTCGCAACGCAGTGGGTCAGCTATCTGGTGGGCCTCGGGAGCGCGCTGTACGTCGCCTTCGCCGGCGGGTTCGACCGGGCTTGGGAGAAGTACACCTGAGTGAACCTGTCACACAACGTTTATTCAGTGGTCGGCCTACGCCGTAAGTATGGACATCGCGTTGCTTGGCGGTACTGGAGACATCGGCCAAGGCCTTGCCCTCCGCTGGGCTGACGACACCAACCACACGATCATCATCGGCTCCCGGAAAGCCCAGAAAGCGGCGAACAAAGCCGAGGAGTACGAGACAGAACTGGCCAGCCGCGGCCACGATGACCCGTCAATCGCCGGGCTGGTGAACGAGGACGCCGCCGCCCGCGCCGACGTGGTTGTCGCCGCCGTCCCGGCCTACCACCTTACCGACACCATCGACGCCGTTGCCGACGAACTCGACGACACAACCCTTGTGGCCCCCGCCGTCGGGATGCAACGCGACGAGGACGGCTTCCACTACAACCGCCCCGGTGCCGGCAGCGTCACGCAACTGGCCGCCAACGCCGCCCCCGATGACACACCTGTTGTCGGCGCGTTCCACAACCTCGCGGCCGGTCGTCTTGCCAACCTCGACGCCGACCTGAACTGGGACACCATTGTCGTCGGCGACGACACCGACGCCAAAGACACCGTCTGTGAACTCGCCGAGGGCATCAAGGGGCTTCGTGCCCTCGACGGCGGCCCGCTCGCTAACGCCGCCGAAATTGAGGGACTGACGCCGCTGCTCATCAACGTCGCCCGCCACAACGACGGCCTGCATGACCTCGGTGTGAAGTTCCAATAGTACCTTTTTACGTCACCCCCTCTCCTCGCGCGCTCGCAGAGCGCGCTGTGGGGAGCGGGTTCGCAAAAATCTACGCTAAAAACGACCTCCGAGTCGCGCTCTGCGAGCGCGCTCGGAGTGAAACCGCTCGCCGTCGGCGAGCGGTATGCTTTACTGCACTCACTCGGCTACCGCAACGGCGGCACTTCTACTAATCCTGCTTCAGCGGCAGCCCTGCCCTTCCCCGACGCCAGCGACGAGACGCTGGCGCGGCCCGAAGTGAGGGTCGGGGTTCCATATACGTATCAGATAGGCAAAAACAATCAGCAAGTACTTGCGCACTGCAGCCTTGACAATAGAGGATGGAGACAGAAGGGTCACTCTCAATACTTCATGTCGACGACGACGCGGCGTTGGGAGCCCTCGTCGAAACATATCTCGAACGGGATGACAGCGGCCTCGATTGTACTGTCACGACAGAGACGAACCCCGAAACCGCGCTATCGCTGATTCGGTCGTCGGAGACGAACTTCGATTGTATCGTCAGCGATTACGATATGCCGGAGATGAACGGTATCGACTTCCTCGAAGCCATCCGGGAGACCCATCCGGAGCTGCCGGTGTTGCTGTTCTCCGGGGAGGAAACCGGCGATGTCGCCGCCGAAATCATTCAGGCCGGTGTCACAGACTATCTCAAGAAATCCGTTGGAACCGACCAGTACACGTCGCTCATCCGCCGAGTCGAACACGCCGTCGATTCGGACGGGAGCTTCGAGACGGGCAACGAAGTCAAACTCAGCGGCGTCGGCGTCATCGGCACGGACGAGCGGTTCGAGCGAGTCGACGAAACCTACGCCTCGTACTACGGCTACGAGTCGGAGGAACTCGTCGGCAAGCACTGGTCGGAACTCCACCCGAGCAACGAAGTCCAGCACATCAGGACGCACGTCATTCCTGTCGTCAGAAGCGGCGGGAAGTGGACCGGCCAGAGCAAAGGGTTGCGGGCCGACGAAACTACCTTCACCGAGTCGAAGATGGTGACGGCGCTTGAGGGCGGACGGATGCTGATCGCCGTCGACGAAATCGACGATTCGGGACTGGCCGAACAGGAGTGAGCCAGCGGTTGCTACTGGCCGGTGTGATAAACCGCAAAAGCGACTGCGTTACGCCGAGGCCTGCTGCAGCGCGTCGTCGATGTCGTCGGCCTGCGTGACGCCGACGAAGCGCTCGACGATGCCGTCGTCGTTCTCGATGATGAGCGTCGGCAGGGAGCGTACCTGATACTCGTTGGCGACGTCCTGCTCCTCGTCGACGTTGATCTTCTCGAACTCAACGTCCGCCCACTCCTCTTCGAGGTCTTCGAGGATCGGGTCCTGCGTTTTGCAAGGGCCGCACCAGTCCGCGTAGAAGTCCTTCAGTGTAACCGTCATAGTACTCTGTTCGTGTTAGCTCGCGGTATCTGATAAGGGTTATCCATGTGTACCGGGGGCACGCAATCGCGGGCGACCCGAAAGGCTTAGTGTTGGTGATACACCACCCTGAAGTATGAGTGGTAGCGACGGCGGCGGACTGATGTCCAGTGCGGGACTGGTCCGGTATTTCGACGCTGAAGACCAGAACACGATCCGTATCGACCCTCGAACAATCGTCGCGACCGGCGTCATGTTCGGGCTGTTGATGCTCGTGCTGAACGCGATGATCGTGTAGGCGATTCCGCACTGTTTTCCTCTCCCCGCCACTGACTCGCGGGTATGCACTTCACGCAACGCGAACAGCAGGCGCTCCGCGATGCTGGCGTTGAGCAAGCGACCATCGAAGCGGCCTCCGACGCGGTGGTCGAAGCCACCGACGACGCGGCCGGAGAACTGGAAGCCTTCTTCGACGGCCGCGAGACGGTGTACTCCGATATGGATATCGCTCACAGTTCCAGCGAGATTCAGGAACACACCGTCGAATACTGCGACCTGTTCACCCACGCCGACGACATCCGGGGCTATCTGCGCTTCGACACCTGGGGCGTTCCGGTCGAGGGCGGGCGCGTCCTGAGCGAGGGGAAAGTAGAGCTCTCGCTGGGACCGACAGTCCACGGACGGGTCCGCTTTGCCGCCGACGAGGACGCGCTATGACCGTCCGGGTCAGGGGCATCTACGCAACGGCGCTGACCCGGCTACTGCGCGAGGCGGGCCACGAGGTCGTGCAGGCGTCGGGGCCCATCGAGGACCGCTTTGACGGCGAGTTCGCCGATGAGCGGGCGGCGGTCACCGTGACAACGACGGACGACCAGCAAGGCGTCGGTGTCATCGGTGACCACGACGCTGCCGCGGCCGTTACCGACCGCCTGACCGAACTCGGGCGAGATACGCTTCACTGGAGCGACCCGACGCCCGAGGGCGCAATCTACGCCGGCACGGTGACTGAGACGCTGGGGAGCGGCGCCGTCGTCGACCTTGGCGACGGCGAGGGGTTTCTCCCGTACTCGTCTTCGGACGAGCGCGTCGAGACGGGCGATACGCTCCGGGTGCAGGTCGTCGAAGCGAGCGCGCCGTGGACCGACGGCCGCCCCGTGCTGGACACCACCGTCGCGGTTCGCGGGTCGCTCCTCTCGCTCGTGCGCGGCGGGACCGCCAACAGGTCGGGGACTGGCGGCCCGGCAATGCTGGACCTCATCGCCGCAGAGCCCCGAGACGGCTGGGGCGTCTCATGGGAAGCGGCGAGCGAGGACGCGAGCTTCGACGCGCTGGCCGAGGCCCTCGACGCCGCCAACGACCGCGCGGCGACCGTCGATGCATCGCTCGACGGGGCCGACGCGCCCGAGGACTGCGCGCCGACCCGTTACGACGAGGGACGTTCGACGGCGTGGCTGTGGTTCGGCCGCGAGAGCCGGTTCGCCCTCGACGAGGTCCGCCGCGAGGTGACGTCGACGATGCCGGGCCACCACCGCGTGAAGGCCGGGGACCGCACGGCCAGCGCCGCTGTGGACTACGTCGAAGCGCTGTGTGACGACCCCGAAACCGGCGAGACGGACTTCCCCTTCGCCGTAACGACCCGGCAGTTCGGCCCGCAGGTCGGCGGGTCGCTGTCGCTGGGTCACGGCAAGCCCGACGGCCGACTCATCACGCTAGGCAATGGCGAGGTCCAGTCCGTCGATGACGACGGAACGGTGACCATCGAGCGCGAGATGAGTCCCGGCGGCACCTACGACGCGCTGGGCGTCCCGAAGGAGGCCGGCGACATCGCTGAAACGAAGGTTAAGGAGGGGCGGTGGTGGTACCCGACGGTGTACCGCGACAGCGACGGCGAGAAGAAGGGCACGTACGTCAACGTCTGCACGCCCGTCGAGATATTCCCCGACACCGCTCGGTACGTCGACCTCCACGTCGACGTGGTGAAACACGCCGACGGCACCGTCGAGCGGGTCGACGACGACGAACTCGACGCGGCCGTCGAGCGCGGCCACATCTCCGAGCCGCTGGCCGAGCGCGCCCGGAGTGTCGCCGCCGCTGTCAAGAGCGCACTGGAGTGACGCAACGGGGCTCAATCAGGCGGGCGAGATCAGTCGCGCCGGCGTCGGGCGCGCCACGCTGCGAGTCCGACCGCCGCGACTGCCGACCCGACGCCGAAGCCGGGGCCGCCGACGCCGAGGGAGGTGCCGTCAGTGCCGCCAGCGGCGGTACTCTCGTCGTCCGTTGGCGTCGGCGTCCGTATCTGGGGGTCCGGGAACGTGTACAGCCCGGGCTGGACCTCGGTCCCCTGGCTCGCGTTCGTGCTCCCGGCGACGAAACAGCCGGCGGCGCGCTGGGCGGTCCAGAACGAGGTCGCGTCGGTGTCGCGCCACTCGAAAGCGAGTTCAGGCGCGGTCGGGTCCGTCAGGTCGTGGACCCGGACCCCGCCGTTGTACCACGCCGAGTAACAGCGGTTGTCGGTCAGTTCGAAGTTGTGTGCCGTCGTGAGGATGCCACCCGGCGATGGGTCCGAGGTCGGCGGCGGGTCGAGCGTGGACAGCAGTTCAGCGTCGGTCGGGTCGCTGATGTCGTACAGGTCGATGCCGCTGGGGCCGCCGCTGTCGTCGTCGCCAAGGTCCCATGATTCGCCGCCGACGCCCAGCAGCGACGCGTCCTCATTGACCGTCACGAAGTGGTCGTTGCCCGGCGGTTCGCTCCGCTCGGTCCCGGGGTCCTCGATAGCGGCGAGGTCTTCGGGGGAGCGCCCGCGGACCTTCGAGACGAGCGAGATGTCGCTCGGGTCGGATACGTCCACGACCCACGTCCCGCCGTCCCAGTACGCCAAGTAGGCCCGGTCGTCCTCCACCCACACATCGTGCAGCGGCCAGAGACTCGTCGGCACGTCGGTCCAGGCGTCGCCGGCGTCAAGCAGCGACCACTCGCCGACTTCCTCTTCGGCTTCGATATCGGCCACGAGCAGGGGGTTGCCGTCGCGGTCGTTCGCGGTCAGATAGGCGTAGCGGCCGTCAAAGTGACAGTTGTGGACCCGTGTGTCCAGTTCGAGGCCCGCGATTCGCTCCGGAGCCTGCCGGTCGCTCACGTCGAAGACGGCGAAACCGTGAGCGCCGTCGGCGGGGTGGGCAGGCCCGGCGGCCAGCAGCCGCGAGCCGCTGACGGCGAGGTCTTGCACGCGCTGTATCGGACCGTCGTCGCTCTCTGCCAGCAAGTCGGTCCGGCGGCTGAGGAGTCGGGGACTGGTCGGCGTAACGAGGTCAACGAGCGCGATGCCGTCACCTGTCGCGACGTAGGCCGTGTGTCCGTCGGGGCTGGTGACGACCTCGTACACTGTCTCCATCTCTAGCACGCCCAGCGGGTCTCCGCCGGTCGCGGTATCCGCGGGCGCTGGCTCGGCCGTCCCATCACCGGTCGGCGTCGGATGGCCGCGGGTCGTCCCCGTAGCGAGGCCAACACCTGTCCCTGCAAGGGCGAGTCGTCGGAGGACCGTCCGGCGGCGCATAGCCGTCCCTGCGGGAGCCAGGGCAAGAAGGATTCCGGTGCCCGCGGGTCGCGGTCAGTTCCCCTGAATCGCGTCGATAACCATCGCCGCGGCGATGATCGGCTCCTTCGGGACCGTGCTGGCGTCGTCGATGGTGATCTCGTAGCGGTCTTTCAGCGAGAACTGCCCGTCGATGTTGCCGACGTGGGTGCCGTCTTGGTCGGTGATCTCGTACTTGTGGGGAATCCACCCCCCAAAGGGGACGACGTTGCGGGCGATGGTCACGAGCGCGCCCTGAGAGTTGATCTCGGCGATCTTCGCCTCAGTGCTGGCGTCCCGAATCTTCCACGTGTCCTGAAAAATCGAGTAGTCGTTGTCGAGGATGACGATGTCCTCGCCGGTCTTCGAGTCGGTGAGGACGTAGTTGCCGGCCACGTCGATGATGCCGCCGGCGTTGACTTCGAACACTTCGTCACCATTTCCGTCGACGAACGGGAACTGCTCTTTCATCTTCAGCATCTTCTGTTTCCCGCGGAGGACGACGTTCCCGGCGGCGTCCATCGCCTTGTACTTGTGGCGGATCAGACTCTGTTCGACGGTGTAACTGTCATCAGAGAGGTCGATTCCCTTGATGTCGTACGTGGAGGGCGTACTCATATTATTTACCATAGAACACGCCGTAATCAAGCTTTCGACGGAACCAGTACCAATCAAGTACGGTTTCGGACGCAACCGACAGGGTTTCCCTCCTGCCGGCCAACGAAGATGCAAAGATGAGCAAGGATATAATCGAGGTCCGAGGGGCCGAGGAACACAACCTCAAGGACGTCGACGTGGAGATTCCCCGCGAGGAACTGACGGTCGTCACCGGGCTGTCGGGGTCGGGCAAATCCTCGCTCGCGTTCGAGACGGTGTACGCCGAAGGCCAGCGGCGCTACATCGAATCGCTCTCCGCCTACGCACGGAACTTCCTGGGCCAGATGGACAAGCCGCAGGTCGAGAACGTCGAGGGGCTCTCCCCGGCAATCTCTATCGATCAGAAGAACGCCGCCAACAACCCCCGCTCGACGGTCGGCACTGTCACCGAACTCCACGACTACCTTCGCCTGTTGTACGCCCGCGTCGGCACGCCACACTGCCCGGAGTGTGGCCGCGAGGTCGGCGAGCAGTCCGCCCAGAACATGGTGTCGCGGCTGCTGGAACTCCCCGAGGGAACCCGCGCCAAACTGTGTGCGCCGGTCGTCCGCGACCAGAAAGGGGCCTTCGAGGACCTCTTCGACGACCTCGTCGGCGAGGGGTACAGTCGCGTCGAGGTCGACGGCGAGGAGTTCGACCTCACGCTGGACCGACCCGAACTGGACGAAAACTACGACCACACCATCGACGTGGTCGTGGACCGCGTGAAGATTTCGCCGGACGCCCGCTCGCGCATCACGGACTCCGTCGAAACCGCGCTCGAAGAGGCCGACGGGACGCTGAAGGTCATTCTGCCGGACCCGGCAGAAGGCGCGGCAGAGACGCTCGGCGGGTCAGACGCCCGGGCAACCGGCGACCTCGCCGACGGTGAGGAGGACGACGGAGCTACTTCGGACCGAATCGTCGTCGAACTCTCCGAGGACCTTGCCTGCACCCACTGCGGTATCGACATCTCCGAAATCGAGACGCGGTCGTTCTCGTTCAACTCACCGCACGGGGCCTGTCCGGAGTGTGAAGGGCTTGGCGAAACGAAGGAGGTCAGCGAGGACCTCGTCGTCACCGACCCGACGAAGCCGCTCAAGCACGTCTTCGAGCCTTGGAGCTACGACCGGACGTACTACTCGCGGCAACTGGACAACGTCGCCGAGCACTTCGGCGTGGACCTCACGACGCCGTTCGAGGAACTGGACGAGTCCATCCAGCGGCAGTTCCTCTACGGGACCGACAGCAGAGTCCACTTCGAGTGGCGGACCAAGAACGGGACCCGCGAGAAGACTGAGCGCTTCGAGGGCGTCATCCCGAATCTGGAGCGGCGACACGTCGAGACGGATTCAGACCGCGCCCGCGAGCATATCGAGGAGTTCATGGCGACGACGACGTGCCCGGCCTGTGAAGGGACGCGACTCAAAGCGGAGTCGCGGGCAGTGCTCGTTGACGGCACCTCGATAACGGAAGTCAACGAGATGTCCATCAGCGACGCGCTGGCCCACTTCGAGGGGATGGAGAAGAACCTCTCGGCCCGGGACCGGAAGATCGCTGAGGAGATTCTCAAGGAGATCCGCGCCCGTCTGGGCTTCATGACCGAGGTCGGACTGGACTACCTGACGCTGGACCGTGAGGCGTCGACGCTATCAGGCGGCGAGAGCCAGCGTATCCGGCTGGCCACCCAGATCGGCAGCGGCCTCGTCGGCGTCCTCTACGTCCTCGACGAACCCTCCATCGGGCTCCACCAGCGGGACAACGACCGCCTGCTGAACACCCTCGAAGAGCTTCGAGACCTCGGGAACACGCTGCTCGTGGTCGAACACGACACCGAGACGATGCGCCGGGCCGACCAGATAATCGACATGGGGCCCGGGCCGGGCAAGCGCGGCGGCGAGGTCGTCGTCAACGCCCCGATGGACGAGGTCATCGACACCGAGGAATCGGTGACTGGGGAGTACCTCTCGGGCGAGCGGACGATTCCGGTCCCCGACAGCCGCCGCGAGGCCGACGGCGAACTCACCGTTCGGGGTGCTCGCCAGCACAACCTCGCTGACCTCGACGTATCCATCCCGCTGGGGACGTTCACTGCCATCACAGGCGTCTCGGGCTCCGGGAAATCCACGCTGATGCACGACGTGCTGTACAAGGGGCTGGTGCGTCGGATGAACGACACCGACGTGAACCCCGGCGAACATGACGCTATCGACGGCCTCGACGACATCGAAACGGTTCGGCTCATCGACCAGTCGCCTATCGGCCGAACGCCCCGCTCGAACCCGGCGACGTACACCAACGTCTTCGACCACATCCGCGAGCTGTTTGCCGAGACGAGCCTCTCGAAACAGCGCGGCTACGAAGTCGGCCGGTTCTCGTTCAACGTCAAGGGCGGCCGCTGTGAGGGCTGTGGCGGCCAGGGGACGGTCACCATCGACATGAACTTCCTCTCGGACGTGACGGTCCCCTGCGAGGAGTGTGGCGGTGCGCGCTACAACGACGAGACGCTGGACGTGACCTACAAGGACGCAACCATCGCCGACGTGCTCGATATGACTGTCGAGGAGGCCTATGACTTCTTCGAGAGCCACAGCGGCATCCGTCGCCGGCTAGAACTCCTGAAGGACGTGGGGCTGGGTTATATGCGGCTGGGCCAGCCTTCGACGACGCTCTCCGGCGGTGAGGCCCAGCGCGTCAAACTCGCCGAGGAGCTCGGCAAGAAGGATTCGGGCGAGACGCTGTACCTGCTCGACGAGCCGACCACCGGGCTCCACCCGGAGGACGAACGCAAACTCATCGACGTGCTCCACCGGCTCACCGACGACGGCAACACAGTCGTCGTTATCGAGCACGAACTCGACCTGATAAAGAACGCCGACCAGATCATCGACCTCGGTCCCGAGGGCGGCGAGAACGGCGGCGAACTCGTCGCACAGGGCACTCCGGAGGACGTGGCCCGGACCGAGGCATCCTACACTGGGCAGTACCTCCGCGACCTGCTGCCGAACGTCGACCTAGAGGGGCCGCGAGCGGACCGCGACACAGCGGCCGAACAGCCGGCCGCGGACGACGACTAAGGAAGTCGGTATGCTGAAAGCAGGCAATAGCTGAAACGGCCATCAACGTTTTTGACAGTAGGGAAACCTGATATAGCCAGTTATGGCGCAGTCGACAGCAGACCGCGTCGAGCGGAAACGGGGTATCGGTGGGCTGGCGAAGCAGGCGAACCCGGCGTTTGCTGTGGGGGCAGTCGCCGTCCCGCTCATCGCGTTTGCGGGGGCACTCGCCAGCGGAAACATCCGGGCACTGACCTACGTGCACGTGATGGCCGGGGTGCTGTGGACCGGTATCGACCTGTTCATGGGCCTCGTGCTGGGGCCAGTGCTCGGCGGTCAAGAACCAGAGGCACGGGCAGACTTCTTCGCATCGTTCACGCCAAAGATGACGTTCCTGATGCCAACGCTGGCGACGGTGACTATTTCGGGCGGCATCCTGCTGGCACTTCGCCTCGGGAAGTTCCCCAACGCCGACCCGTGGCTGGCAATCCTAACCGCTGCGACGCTGATTCCGGTCATTCTCCTCATCGGCTATCAGTTCGACGCGCTGACCGACCCGAAGACGCTGGGCATCCTCGGCGTCGCCGTCGTGGGTTCGGGCGCGTATCTCGTCACGACGCTGCCGGCCTTCGCAATGACCTCGTGGTGGATGGTCGCCACGCTCGGTATCGTGACGCTGCTGTCCGTGCAGGGCTTTGGCGTCATCCTGCCCGGCGAGGTCCGCATCTACCGGCAGGTCGTCTCCGAGAACCCGGACGTCGACCTCGTCTCCGAAATCGGGATGCGAAACGCCAGACTGGGGGGCTTGCAGGGGCTGATGCAGTTGGCTATCGTGTTCGTGATGGTCGGCCTGCGCTGGTGGACACCATAGCGGGGTGGGAGTATCCCGTGGTACAAACGAGATAGAGCCGGACAGTCCAACCCGGCTCGGGTTTCTCGGCTGGCTTCGGGCGGGGTTGTCTACTGTTCGAGTGTGTGCACTCACGGCGTTCTCTGATGTCGGCAGAACACCTACAAGTTAGCCGTCCGATACGTCGGTTCGTATGTCCGACCCTGACAGCGGTCCGACGGACCCCGAGGCGGTGCTAGAGGAACTCGCTGGGCTGCCGACGCTGGCGCATCCGACGGCGTCCCCTGACGGCAGCGAAGTGGCCTGCTACTACGACGTGAGCGGGCGCAACGAACTCCACGTCCTCAACGTCGAGGCCGGCACGCACGAGCAGTGGAGCGACGGCGATGTCCCCAGGAATGCCCGCTGGCACGTGGAGTGGGACGCCGACGGCGAGCGCGTGTTCTTCCACCTCGACGACGACGGCAACGAACAGAACGACGTGTACGCCATCGACCGCGACGGGTCGGTTGAGGCGGTCGTCGAGATGGACGGGCAGGTAGTGCTGCAGGACGTTGGCGAGGACGGCGAGACGCTACTGGTCGGGTCGACCCGGGACGGGCAAATGAACCTCTACAGTCACAACCTCGCGAGCGCCGAGACGTCCAAGATTACTGACTACGATCGAGCGGTTCACACGGGACTGCTCTCGCCCGACGGGTCGCAGTTAGCGTACGCGACCAACGAGACTGACGACTTCGACAACATGGACGTGTACGTCAGTGACGCCGACGGGTCGGACCCAGAGACACTCGAAATCGGTGTCACCGGCGCGGAGGCCGCCCCGGCCGACTGGGGACCCAACGGTGACCGTTTACTCGTGATGGACAACAGCGGTGACCTGTCCCGATGCGGCGTCTACGACCTACGCACGGACGCAGTAACGTGGTTCGGCGGCGAGTACGAGGAGGAACCACAGGCGTTCCTGCCCGACGGCAAGCGGTTCCTCGCGGTCCGGACGCGTGAGGCGACGAAGCTCCCGGTCGTGTACGACATCGAGACCGGCGACGCACGCGAACTCGACCTTCCCGAGGGCGTCGCGTCGTTCGGCCGGATGGGCGGTGACCCGATACTGGGTGAGGACCGCCTCCTGGCGCTGCATACGACGCCCACGCGACGCCCCGAACTGCTCACATACGACCTCACGACGGACGAAACGGAGCCGCTGGTTGAGGCCGAGTACGGGCCGTTCTCTCCCGACGCCTTCGCCGACGCCGAGTACTTCACCATCGAGTCCGACGGCGTGCCCGAAACGCGGCAGGCGGCCGTCGAGCACGACCCGTACGACACGCTGGATATCGGCTGTCTCCTCTATGATTCAGGCGAGCGACCGTCCCCGCTCATCGTGAACCCCCACGGCGGCCCGCGCGCGATGGACAGCAAATCATTCGACCTCTACACACAGTTCCTCGTTCAGCGGGGCTTCTCCGTCCTGCAGGTGAACTACCGGGGTTCGACTGGCCACGGCCGCGAGTTCATCCGCGAACTGTACGACGACTGGGGCGGGGCCGAACAGGGCGACGTGGCCTCGGCCGCTGAACACGTTCTCTCGACCCGCGAGTGGCTTGACGAAGATCGGGTTGTCGTCTTCGGCGGCTCCTACGGGGGCTACTCGGCGTACTGGCAACTGGTCCAGTACCCGGACCTGTACGACGCCGGCGTCGCCTGGATCGGTCTCACAGACCTCGAAGACCAGTACGAGAACACGATGGCGCACTACCGAACAGAGTTGATGGAGAAGAACATGGGTACTCCGGAGAAGAACCCGGACCTGTACGAGGAACGGTCGCCCATCACCCACGTCGACAACCTCGACGCCCCGCTGTTCATCGTCCACGGCGTCAACGACCGCCGGGTCCCCGTTTCGCAGGCCCGGCTGTTCCGCGATGCCCTCGAAGACGCGGGCTACACCGAAGGACCGGACAGCGTGTTCGAGTACCGGGAGCTCGGTGAGGAGGGCCACGCATCCTCGGATATCGAGCAGAAGAAACGGCTGTTCCGCCTCCTCGACGACTTCCTCGGTCGGCGAGTCGGGACCGAAGCGGTCGCTGCCGACGACTGAGACGGATTGTTGTCGAGTATTTCCAACTAGTGCCGACCCATAGAGTCGACACATACCGGTAAGGCGCTCTAACAATCCGTATGAGTCCTCGGTGTAGAAGCGCTTATGTCCCTGCCTCCCGACCGTTTCGGCCAACGATGGCTTGGTCGGGACGCGCCGAGAGCCGGTGTGGCTTCACAGATAACATCGTGGAGGTACACGGCGAGGCCGAAGCGGCGTGGGAATGTCCACACGGCGCACTCGAAGGTAAAGAGCGCTGTCCGTTCCACTGCCAGCCCGAGGACGTCCCCGATGGCATGGACGTGTCCGAGGCATTTCTCGACGCGATAACCGGGGATGCCGGCGAGAGTCGACAGGACCACAAGCGAGCGAAGCAGTTCATCGGAGCTACGTTCGATGTTCTCGACGTGTCGAACGCGGTCGTCGACGCCGCCGACAACCATCCGGTCGACCTCCGCGGGGCGACAATCGGTCGGCTGGACTGCACTGACAGCGAGTTCGGCCAGCGCCTCGACTTCCGGGGAGCGACGGTCACGGAAACGGCCACGTTCGACGGGACGTACCACGAAATCGATGCGAAAGACGCGACGATTTCCGAGGCAGTATTCAACGGGGTGACAGCGGACCGGGTCGACCTCAGGGGCGCGCAACTGGACACCGCTGCGTTCGAGAGCGCGGAACTGTCCGAAGTTGATGCCCGCGACGCAACAATTGAAAGCGCGACCTTCGACCGGGCATCGGTGACCGACGCCGCCTTCGACCGGGTGACTATCGAGGAGGGGTCGTTCCAGCACGCCACACTGGAGATGGCCGACTTCGACGAGGCGACGTTCGGGACGGGCGACTTCTACCACGCGACCTTCGACGAGGCGGACTTCCGATGGGCGGAGTTCGGCACGGCGCGGTTCTACGGCGCGACGTTCAGCGGCGGCTACTTCAACGAGACCAGCTATGACGAGGCCGTTTTCGAGCGGGTGGAGGCCGAGCGACTCTATCTCCCTGACGTGACGCTCACCAACGCGACGTTCGCCGACGCGGCCGTCTCGATGAAACTAGTCGTCCACGACTCGGTGTTCGTGGGCACCGACTTCGAGGGCGCAAACATCGAGCGGCTCGACGCCACGGACACGACGCTGGTCGCCGCGAGATTCGTCGACGCCGCTGTCACCGACCTCAACCTGAGCGGGGCAACGCTGGCGAGCCCACAATTCGCTGACAGCGACATCGACCAGCTCCGTGCTGCGGAGGTGACCTGCATAGGCACCGTCCGACTCCACGGCTGCACCATCGGATCGGTCGACCTCCGGCCAGCGGCCGTCGGACCGGACGGCGTCGGACTCGTCTCGCTCTCCGAGACCACAGTCGAAGACGGCACGTTCGGCCAGCCGGCTGCAGGCGCAGCGGTTTACGACCCCGAGCGAGCGACGCTTGGCACTGTCCGATTTGAGGGCGACGGGACGGAGAGCGTCCTCAGCCGTGTCGCGTTCTACCGAACGCGGTTCGCGGGCTTCGATTTCCGCGACGACGATGCCCTCGACTTGGAGGCTGCAAACTACCGGCTTCACGAACTCGACAGCAGGCTGTGGGACGGCCTGCGGACCGCGCTGTCGTACCCGGCAGCCCTCGACGAGGCCGTCGAAGCCCTGGCGGACGGCAACGAAAACGCAAAGACCGCCGAGCCAGGCACTGTCCCGAGAGTCGCGTCGGCCGGCGAGGACAGGGCGGGCTCGCCCGCCGGCGACGGTAACACGGCCGCGGCGGGCGATGAACCGCCGACTCTCACCAACCTGGTGGCCAAGCAGGCCCAGGACCATGCGGTCCCGACAGCCGCCCGCGCCACTGCCGAGCGACTCGGGACGGCGACAGAGGGGCGAATCGCGGCTGCCGCCGGCGAGGTGACATATCTCCGGGCCAAAAACGGCGCAAACGACATCGCCGACAACACCGCGGCCTCCGAGTTCTTCATGTCGCAGATGGGATACCGGCGGCGCTGTCAGTCCCGGCGCGTCCGGGACAGTGCGGCGTCGCTGCGGGAGCGGGGGCGGGCGCTCGCCCGCTGGGGGATGAACGCCTTCCTGTTCGTGACGACCGGCTACGGTGAGCGGGCATCGTACACGCTCGCGGCCTCGGCGGTACTCATCGTCACATACGCGGGGCTGTACCTCGCTATCGCGCCGGACCTGTTCGACAGTGTCGGCCAGTACGCCCAGCTCAGCCTCGGGTCGTTTATTGCCTTCTTCCTCGGCGGCGTTGGCGAGGTCAGTAATCCGACTGTGAGTCTCCTCGCCCAGTCCGAGGCGTTCCTCGGCGGCTTCTTCGTCGCGCTGTATGTTTTCGCCCTGACGCGGTCGGTCAGTCGCTGACCACCGCCAGCTTTCTTCGCTCGGGCAACGTAGGTCGGCCATGGACACCGTCTACGCCGCACTTGGTGACCGCGTCCTTGTTGGGGACGGTAACAGCGGGTGGGACGATTGCCTCCGTGGCCACGATATCGAGTGTGTCGCCGCAGAGGCTGCCGAGCCGGAGCGAGCCTTCGTGGGTCCCTCGGATGCTGGCCTCCAGCGGACCACCGACGGCGGCGCGACGTGGGAAACAGTCCTCGATGCCGGCGACCGCGTGACGAGCGTCACGGTCAGCCCGCGCGACGCTGACGTGGTGTGGGCCGGGACGGAGCCGAGCGCGGTCTACCGTTCGGCTGACGGCGGTGAGACGTGGACCGAGAAGCCCGGACTGACGGAACTGGACTCGGCAGCACGGTGGTCGTTCCCGCCGCGGCCCGACACCCACCACGTGCGCTGGCTCGCCCTCGCGCCAGACGACCCGGAGCAGGTGTACGCCGCCATCGAGGCCGGCGCGTTCGTCCGCAGTCCCGACGGCGGCGAGACGTGGGTCGACCACCCCGACGGCGCTCGGCGAGACAACCACACGCTGGCGACCCATCCTGACGCCCCAGACCGGGTGTACACCGCCGCCGGCGACGGTTTCGCGCTGTCGACCGACCGTGGAGCGGCGTGGACCCACCCGCAGGAGGGGCTAGCCCATCGGTACGTGTGGGGGCTGGCCGTCCACCCCGACGACCCGGACTGTGCTATCGTCTCGGCGGCCAGCGGACCCCGTTCGGCTCACAGTACACACGGCGAGAGCTACGTGTATCGATGGAACGGTGACCGGTGGACGCAATCGATGGACGGCCTGCCGGGACCGGAAGGTCTGGCCCGGCCGATTCTCAGCGCTGCCCCGACTGATGGCTTTCTCGCGTTGACGAACCACGGCCTGTTCCAGTCGAAACACGGGGAGACGTGGGTCAAGCAGAACCTCGTCGGCGGGGACTGGACAGCCGAGTACGACCAGGTCCCGAGCGGACTGGCCATCGTCTAATACCGCCACCTCGTGATTCGGTCGGAAGACGCGCGGAACACACAGCAGACAGCAGTCCTTACAGGGCGGTGACGGCCACGTATCCGATGCCGCTCGTCACGACCGTCCCGGCGGCCGCAAACAGGAGAATCTTCGCCGCTTTTCGCCGGTCAGCGCGAACGGCCTCACTTGTATCGACACTGCCGCGTTCCCCGCCCGACCCCGAGAGGTCGTAGCGGGCCAGCGCACCGAAGGCGACACAGAACCGGAAGTAGTCCTGAAACGCGCCAACGTACCCGCCGAAAATGAAGGGGATAGTCGCCCACAGCGACAGGTTGGGGACCGCGCCCACTGCGACGGCGAGCGCGAGACCGACAGCGACCGCAAACGAAGCAATGGCCGACAGTCGGCGGGCGCGGCGCTGGTTCGCTCCGATGTTACACACCCCGGGCTGATACTCTGCCATAGGTCATGACAGGGGCTACACCGACAAATACGCCCTGATTCGGGTAGTGACGCGACGGTCGGTTTCAAATGGTTGTGTCGTCAGGGGTGTGGTTTTTCATTTCGGCGGTCAACCATCCAGCTATGTCCCTCCAGTTCTAGCTATCGAAAACGTGGAAATGCGCCCTTATTGGCGGCGTCATCCCCGCAGCGTTCACGGTCGTGGACGTGTTGCGGTCAGCATCGAATATCACCTTTCAGGGGCTTTTCCTCGGCGGCGTCGTCGCAGGCTATCTGGTCAAACGTCACGGTGGGGTCGGGACTGCCGCCGGAATTAGAGCCGGACTCATTGGCGGCGTTCCAGCGCTCTGGTCGCTGAAAGAGCTGTTAGTGGCTATCCCAACGATTCCGAATCCGCTTTGGTTCCGGGTCGTCGGCGTCGGACTCGCCCTCGTTGTTGGTGTGCTACTGCTGGGCCTCCCGATGGCAGTCGGCGGCCTGGCCGGCCGTTTCGGCGGCTGGCTGGCTGAGCAACAGGGCCATCCGCGGGTCCCCACGGCGGGGAGTTGACCCGGCGGTCGTCCCGGAAACAGGGACAGCAGTCTGTATGAATCAAGAAGCTATTTGATTCGTGACACCGAGAGAACGTGTATGTACGATGTTGTGGTGGTCGGCGCGGGTCCGGCTGGGTCCCGGTACGCGCGTCAGGCGGCGAGTCGGGGGCTCGACGTGGTGGTGTTCGAACAGGGAGAGATCGGCAAACCACTGGCCTGCTCGGGCCACGTGAGCACGGATATCTGGGAATTCACCGAGGACGCCCGCGACGAACTGTTCCAGAACGAGATTTCGGGCGCACGCTTTCACACGGGCGGTCCCGGGAGCCAAGACCACCCATTCTACAAGGACGAAGTCATCTCGAACGTCATCGACCGCGTCGGCCTGGACGAGCACCTCGCGGGGCTGGCCCGCGACGCCGGTGCGGACGTTCGAGAAGCACACTCCGTCGTCGGGGTCACCGAGGACAGGGACGGCGTCACCGTGGAGGTCCGCGGCGACGACGGCGTCGAGACACACCGGGCGAAGATGGTCGCGGGCTGTGACGGCCCGAAGAGCCGCGTCCGGCGGGAACTGGACCTGCCGGAGCCCGACGAACTGCTGCACGGCGTGCTCGGGTTCAGCGACGAGGTGGACCACACCGACTTCGTCGACGTACACCTCACCGTCCCGCGGTTTTTCGCCTGGCGCATCCCGCGGGGCGAGGCCGGTGTTGAGTACGGACTGGCGGTGCCGCCGGGCGATGACGCCCGCGGCCGTTTCGAGGAATTCGTCGACGGCTACGGCGTCGAAACTGACCACCGCTGTTCGGGACTCATCCCGATTGGCCCGCCGAAGCGAGTCACCGGCCGACGGTCGTTCCTCATCGGTGACGCCGCGGCCCAGACCAAGCCCTTCACCGGCGGCGGCATCCGCTACGGCATGACCGCCGCCGACCACGCAGCCCGAGAGATAGACCCTGAGGACCCGGCGACACTGGGCGAGTACGAGCGGGCGTGGCGCGACGACCTCCGGCAGGAAATCCGCCTCGGCCACGCGGTTCGGGCCGGCTACTCTGCGCCGGAGCCGATACAGAAAGCCGGGATGAAAGCCTTCGAAGGCGAGATCGGCGTCCACATGGACCGGCCGACGACGCTGTTCTCCCGGGAGCAGTTAGCAGCGCTGTTCTCCCGGTCCTGACGGACGTGTTACCGAACTATCGTGTGCAGGTAACGTTTTTACCGACCGCTGGAAAAGGGCGGGCGTGGTAACACGCCGACGAACCTACGTCCTCGCGGGCCTGCTCGTTCTTACCGGCTGCCTGACGATGGTCCTGCTCGCGCGAGTGCTCTCGACAATATTCTTCGCAATCACGGTCGCATACGTGCTCTTCCCCGTTTCGGAGTGGCTCGGACGCCACGGGCTCAACAAGCGACTGTCAGCGGCTGTGACGACGGGCATCGCCTTTGTCAGCGGCACGCTCATCGTCGTCCCGCTCGGGGCCGTGCTGTATCTCCGCCGTCGTGACCTGTTTACCTTCTTCCAGCAACTCCCGCCGATGGTGACCCTCGAAGTCGGTGAGTTTAGCTACCCGGTCGAGATTGCGCCGACGCTGATAGCCGCCCGAGAGACGCTCACGGCCGTCGCGGTCGACCTCGCTGCCGAATCGCCTGTGCTGGCGCTGAAAGCCGTGCTGTTTTCGATTCTTGTTTACGCGATACTCTGGCGGCCACAGGCACCAAAAAAGGCCGTCTATCGGACAGTGCCGGCGTCGTATCACGAGGTCGTCAACCGACTCCATCAGCGACTCCGGGGGACGCTGTACGCGATTTACGTTCTCCAGGCGGCGACGGCGTTCGGGACCTTCGTCGTGGCGTGGGTCGTGTTCTGGCTGCTGGGCTATCAGGGCGCGTTCGCGCTGGCGGTCGTCGCCGGCATCCTGCAGTTCGTTCCCGTCATCGGCCCCAGCGTGGTCGTCCTTACCATCGCTGTCGCGGATATCATCAACGGCAACATCACCGGGGCGGTACTGGTGACCATATTCGGCCTCGTCTTCGTCGGCTTCCTCCCCGACGCGGTCATCAGGCCGAAACTGGCCCGCTACACGACCGGGCTCCCGGCCAGTCTCTACTTCGTCGGGTTCACTGGCGGCGTGTTAACACTTGGCGTCATCGGCTTTATCGCCGGGCCGGTCGTTATCGCGCTGCTGGTCGAACTGTCGTCGCTGCTGACCAGCGAGCGACAGGGGGACCAGCAGCGGCTGACGTAATGTTGACCGCACCAGCAGTTGCGACGACGCCTCAGTTCGTCTCCAGCGGCCGCCCCTGTGCTTCCCATTCAGTGAGGCTCCCTTCGTAGAAATCCACCTGCTCGAAGCCGAGATGCCGCAAGACGACGTAGGTGTGGCTGATTCGACGGGCAGTGTTACAGTAGAGGACGACGCGTTTGCCGGGGACGATGCCGGCGGCTTCGAGAACGGACAGCGCCTCGTCTTGCGGAAGCAGTCCACGAGTCTCGTTGTCAACGAGGTCTCGCCAGTCCAGCAGCACCGCACCGGGGATGTGGCCCGCATCATACTCCTCGTCCTCGCGAGTATCGACCAGCACCGCGTCGGGGTCATCTGCCGCGTCAGCGACCGCGTCCGGACCGACCAGCGGCGTCGCGTCGGGACGAGCCACCTCGTAGTCAGTTGGCTCGACGGTCGGGGTCTCGCCCGTCGTCTCCCGTTCGAGTTGCCAACTGGAGAAGTCGCCGTCGAGGAGATGTAGCCGGTCGGGGTCGTGGCCGAACAGTTCCGCAGTGACCAGAAACCGCGCGGCGAAGACGCCGTGGTGGTCGTCGTACGCGACGATGTCGCTCTCCGGCGTAATGCCGGCCTCGGAAAGCAACTGCGCCCAGTCGCCTTCGTCGGGGAGCATTCCGTCGCCGGCATCGGACTCCGCGGCGTGTTCGTCCGCCCGGAATGAATCGAAAGGCACGTTCACCGCGCCCGGGAGGTGCCCGAGGCCATCGTACTCCCACGCGTCCCGCACGTCGACCACCCGGAGGTCGTCGCCCCGACTCGACACCCACTCCGCAGAGACGAAATCAGTCATCATCCACGCGTTACTGCTCCGTCTGCTTGAAAACTCCCATCACAGCCGGTCGAAGGTGGATGCAAATGCTGCCGCCTCTCGCGAGAGAGTGGCCTGACTCACATCCGGACATGGCACGCCATGGCCCCTCCCTGCTGGGCGGCCGAAGTATCGGGTAACAACACGTGACAGTAGGGGCAACATCTGCCTACACGGTGGATGAGTGGCCGAACATGCCGAAAGTCGTAGTAATATATGTCTGGTAGACTTACGCTTCGATGCATTATGACTGACTACGCTAACGACGTGCTCGTCTCGGCCGACTGGGTCAGCGAGCATCTGGACGAGTTCCAGAGCGACGACCCCGCCCACCGACTGGTAGAGGTGGACGTCGATACGGAACTGTACGACGAGAGCCACGCGCCCGGCGCGATCGGCTTCAACTGGGAGACGGACCTGCAGGACCAGACCACGCGAGACATCCTCGACAAGGAGGACTTCGAGGAGCTGCTCGGTGCCCACGGCATCAGCGAGGACTCGACAGTCGTTCTCTACGGTGACAACTCCAACTGGTTCGCCGCGTACACATATTGGCAGTTCAAGTACTACGGCCACGACGACGTGAAGCTCCTCGACGGCGGCCGCGAGTACTGGGTCGAGAACGACTACGAACTCACCGACGAAGTGCCCGAGTTCTCCGAAGTCGACTACGAAGCCTCCGGCCCGCGCGAGTCCATCCGCGCCTACCGAGAGGACGTCGAGAACGCCATCGAGCGTGAACTGCCGCTCGTCGACGTTCGTTCGCCCGAAGAGTTCTCCGGCGAAATCCTCGCACCGCCTGGACTGCAGGAGACCGCCCAGCGCGGCGGCCACGTGCCCGGTGCACAGAACATCTCCTGGGCGGCCGTCACCAACGACGACGGGACGTTCAAAGACTACGACGAACTCGAAGAGCTCTACGCCGAGTACGGCATCGACGGCGACTCCACGACAGTTGCCTACTGCCGCATCGGTGAGCGCTCCTCCGTCGCCTGGTTCGCCCTGCACGAACTGCTGGGCTACGACGACACCATCAACTACGACGGCTCCTGGACCGAATGGGGCAATCTGGTTGGTGCGCCTATTGAGAAGGGCGAGGCCGACGACTGAGCGAAGCGCAGGAGTGCGCTTCGTAGTGGAACGGGGAGCCCGAAGGGCGACCCGTGGAACAGGCGAGGCTGAGTAAGCGACAGCGCACGAAGCTTCGAATCGAAGCGGTGACGGCTTACTTTCTGATTTTTGTAGCGTTGTTCGAGAGCAAGAGCGTCGCTGAGACAGGGCTCCGCACCGAACAGTCAGTCGCCGACCTCGACATACAGCGGTGTGCCCAACCGTACATTCAAGTCAGATGCGGGTCCTACACCCGGGTGTGGACCGAACGGAACTCGAACAGGAACTTCGCGATGCTTTCGACGCCAACTCGGATATCGTCACGGTCGTCGCCAGACAGGCACGGGACCTTTCGGAGTCGGACCAGTTCGTGACCGACTTCGGGGCGGAACTGACCGTTGAGGATGTCGTCGACAACCTCGCGGACGCGCCCGACGATTATCAACTCGCCGAGCGGTGGAACTGGTGGCTGGGTGCGCTTGACCTCTCACACGGCGGCTACGCGCGGTTCAGTGTGCGACAGGACATCGACAAGACATCCTGACCTGTCGCTGTCGGTATTTCTGCGTATGAAAAACGACGCGACGCCAGTCAGTGTACGCTAAGCCCGTGTGCCTCTCGTGCGTGTTCGAGGAGTTCCTCCGTTGTGTCAAACTCCTCACCGCAACTGCACGTGTGGTACGTCGTCGGGGATTGCTGGCGTGTCGCCATGACAAATAGATAATGAGCCCCGAGTATAATAATTGTTTATGCTAGCGTGATAACACTGCCCAGTAGATGTGTTATCCGTACACAACACCATATCCGAAAACATCTCCTTGATAGTTTATAGCCACTGAGCGTCCAGATATCGTCGTGTTCTGGTTCAAACGTATTCTGTCTGTTCAGCGGTCGGCGACATGATTCGGTGAGAACCGACGAACGGAAACGGACGGGCCGCTTTCGTCTCGATAATGGATGTGCAGTTTCTCGGCGGGGCGGATGAGATCGGTCGAAGCGCCGTCCTCATCGACGAGTCGCTGCTACTGGATTTCGGGATGCTGACCGACTCGCCGCCACAGTTCCCGGTGCGGACCCCGTCGCCGGACGCCGTCGTCGTCTCGCACGGCCACCTCGACCACGTCGGGACCATCCCGGCGCTGGTGTCGGGCGACGCGCGGCCACCGATTCACTGGACACCGCCGACGTACGAACTGGCGATGACGCTCGCGCGGGACACGCTCAAACTCCACGGGGGAACGGTCAACTGTCCGTTTACCGAAACCAACGTCAGACGGGTCACACAGGTGTCGGAGACCCACGGCTACCGCGAGTCGTTCGAGGCTGCCGGCTACGAGGTCACCTTCTACAACGCCGGCCACATTCCGGGCAGCGCGCACGTGCTCGTCGACGATGGCGACACCAGACTGCTGTACACGGGCGATTTCCACACCGACGACCAGCGCCTCGTGGCCGGGACGACGGCCCGTCCGGACGCGGACGCGGTCATCTGTGAGAGCACCTATTCCGATGTCGACCACGACCCCAGAGAAACGGTCGAGGGGCGGTTCGTCGAGAGCGTCGAGACGACGCTCTGGGAGGGCGGGACCGTCGTCGTGCCCGCCTTCGCAATCGGTCGAACACAGGAGATGCTGCTCGTCTGCGAGGCACACGACATCCCGTGTTACGTCGACGGGATGGGGAAGCAGGTGACCGAGATGCTCGGGCAGTACCCCGAGTTCGTCCGCGACGCGGACGCGCTCCAGCGGGCGAAATCCCACGCCCGGTTCGTCACTGGGAAGGACGGCCAGCGAAAGCGCATTACCGACCAGAAGGCGGCCATCGTCACCACCAGCGGGATGCTCTCTGGTGGCCCGGCGATGACGTACATTCCGGAAATCCGCGGGAATCCGATGAACAAGATCACGATGACCGGGTATCAGGTCGAGGGGACGCCGGGACGGGACCTGCTGGAGACGGGGAGTGCCGAGATAGACGGCCGGATTATGCCGGTCAGCGCACGGGTCGAGCAGTACGACTTTTCGGCACACGCCGACCGAGACGGGCTGTTTGCGTATCTCGACAGCTACCGTGACACGCCGGTACTCGTGAACCACGGCGACCGCTGTGAGGCCTTTGCAACCACGCTCCGCGAGGACGGCTACGACGCGACAGCGCCCGAGTTAGGCGCAACCGTCGCCATTCAGTAGGCGGTTGTATATGCGACCGCAGTCCCGCTCAGATACTCTCGTCCGCATCCTCGGCAGCACGCTGTTTCAGCCATTCGTCAAGCAGGTCGCGGACCGCAGCGTCCCGGTTGTCGCGATGGTCGGCGAACGCCTTGTCATCAATCGCGTCGAGCAACTCCTCATCCAGTTCGACCGCAACCGATTCGAGGTCCAGAAACGCTTCGTCCATTGATTACGGGGAGTTTGACCGCCAGCGAAATATATCCTCGTCAGACAGCCGTCGGTCAGTCGTGTGACAGAGGCCGCGACGACGAAAAATTCCAGAAGGGTTGCAGGAACCGCCGTGCTTTGATTACGACTCGTGTTGTATCCACGGCAGTGATGGGTTCGCTACAGTCTCTTATCGGTCCCCACCGGCTCGACGCGCTCGGCGCGTGGGCGGTAACGGGAATTCTCATCGGGGGCGTCGGACGGTTCGCGGCCGGTGGCCACTTCGATTGGGCAGTGCTCACGGCACTCCTCGTCGCTATCGCGGTCACGGTTCCGTTTGCCACGCGGGACCTCGAAACGACGGTGCCCGCGGAGTTGCTCGGACTGGTCGCGGTTCCAGTACTCGTCCGGGCGGTTGGCGGTTTCCCGAAGGTCACCCCGTTTCTCGTGATCGCCGGGGTCGCACTGTTGCTGGCCGTCGTCCTTGATGCGTGCACCTCACTGACGATGACGCCGCGGTTCGCAACGGTGTTCGTCGTCATTGTGACGATGGCCGTCGCGGGCGTCTGGGCGGTCGGTATCTATGCGGCCGACACGCTACTGGGGACCGCGTTTCTCGATGGACAGACAGAGCTGATGTGGGACCTCGTCACTGCGGCAGCCGCCGGTCTCGTCGCTGGGGTCGTGTTCGAACTGTATTTCGAGCGGTCAACACGCATCGCCCGACTGCGCGTCTCAGGAGCTGACGCCTCGGAGTTTGACCAGCCGGACGCGTCCCTTCCTGGAAACGGCACGCACCATCGCATCGCTGCCCGTGCGCTACAGGCTGTCCTCGGTGTACTATCTGCATTCGCACTTGCGCAGGGCAATGTGACGCTGTTCGTCAACAGCGGCGGCCCGCTGGCGATAACGTTCCTGCCAGCGCTGTTCCGCCGGGAGTACGGCTACGGGATGAACACTGGTCTTGTGCTGTGGATCACGGTGGCGTCGACGCTGCACGCGGCCGGCGCGTTCGAACTGTACGAAGCGTTTGGCTGGTACGACAGTCTGGCCCACGCCGTCTCGGCGTCGCTCGTGGCCGGCGTGGGATACGCGATCGCACGAGCAGTCGAACGCCACTCCAGGGCGGTTGATTTCAACAGGGAGTTTCGTGCGACCTTCGTCGTCCTGTTCGTTCTCGCTGTGGGTGTCGGCTGGGAGATCCTTGAGTTCGCCAGCGGTGGCATTGCGTCGATGGTCGGCGGCGAAGCGGTCCTCGCCCAGTACGGAACGAGCGACATCGTGAACGACCTCGTGTTCAATACGATTGGCGCACTCATCGTCGCAGGCTGGAGCACCGCCCATTTCGAGGGGCTCGCAGCCCGGCTCAGCGGGCGGGTCGGGCGGCTCACCAGCAGTGAGTGAGTCCCTGCTGTGCGCTCTCCCGAAAGCGATTCTACCGTACAGACGGACCGAAACGTATGGAGCAGGCGCATCTCGGGTTCGACCGCTACTTCGAAGTCGCCATAGAGACTGCGGAGGCACAGGCTGCGGAGATGACTATCGAGCCAGGCCGGTCCGTGGGTGGGCCGGAGAACTACCACGCTGACAGCGACCAGTGGCTGTTCGTAGTCAGCGGTACCGGCACCGTCACTGTCGACGGTGATACCCACCACGTTGACGCCGGCGACCTCATTCGCATCGAGGCCGGCGAACGCCACGGCATCGAAAACGACGGGCCCGAGCCCCTAGAGACGGTCAACTTCTACACGCCGCCGCGATAGCCGCCTCAGGTTTCGCTGTCGTCGACCCGAAAATGCGTTCAGCGTCAGTCAACGCCAGCTTCGGCGTCCATCGGGTCCTGAATGTCGCCGACGACCTCTTCGAGCAGGTCCGTGACCGTCACCAGCCCGACAACGTCGCCGTCCTCAAGGACGAATGCGAGTTCCTGACGCTCGGCCTGGAACTGGTCGATAGCGTCGCTGACGGTTGTGTCCGGCGACATCGTCATCGGCGGTGAGGCGACGGCTTCGAGGTCGATACGGTCAAGCAGGCCGCCGTTGCCGGCCTGCTCCTCGCGCTCGTCGACGAGCGCAGGGATGTAGACGATGCCGAGGAACTCTTCGAGCGCCTCACCGACGAGTGGGTAGCGGGTGTGTGGCGTTTCGGCGATCCGCTCGGCGTTGGTCGCATCGTCGTCGGTAGGCGACAACGCAACGATGTCTTCCCGCGGGACCATCACCTCGTTGACTTCGCGGTCGCCGACGCGGAACGCGGAGAGGACCTCCTCGCGGCGCTCGTCGGATACGTCGCCGCGGTCCAGAACGGAGCCGAGTTCGTTTCGCAGCTCGCCCCGGGACTCGATGCTATCGACTTCTGCTTCGAGCCACGCGCCGGACATTTCGACACCGAACAGCCCGAGTGTCCACTTGGCAACGCCGTCACCGACGGCGATAATCGGCGAGATGAGCCACGCAAAGTAGTACAGCGGCGTCGAGCCGTACCGACAGACGAACTTTGCGCGCTCGACACCGAGATAGGTTGGCGTCTGCTCGCCGTGGGTGAGATGGACGAGGTTGATGAGGAGGAACGCAATAGCACCGCCGACACCGACGCCGGCCAGAACCGACGACTCGAAATAGGGCTCGAAGATGGCCGCAAGCGCCGGCTCGGCGATGATACCGACGGCGATGCTGGAGGCGGTGATGCCGACCTGACAACTGGTGAGATAGATCTCCAGATCGTCAGTCATCTCCCAGGCACGCCGGAGACCAGGTTCGTCGAACTCCGATTCGGAGTACTGTCTGGCTCGCGTCAGTGCGAACTCAATGGCGACGAAGAAGCCGTTGGCGAGGATCAGGGCGAGTCCTGCAAGCAGCCTGACTGTGACTTCGACTGGTTGCATGTGCCGGCGGGGTTCACGGTCTGGCGGGGAAAAAGTGGGGATTGCCGGTCCCGCTCGCGCCGCGGCAGCACCGTCGACCGTCCTCAAGTACGCTCGAAATCGTATTCCACGCCGGTGAGGTCGGTTGAGACCGCCCAGAGCTGCTCGGCGGTTTCCTCGTCCTGTGACGCATCGTTGGACTGCTGGAACTCGGGCGAGCCGCGCATGTCGAACAGGCCGCCGGGACCGACGTACTCGCCGCCGATGACATCCTCGGCGGTGGCGGCGTACAGCATCGGCAGCGCGCCCTGTTCGGCTGATTGGGCGAAGACGGCGTTGGCAACGCCCATGGCCGCGGTTCGCAGCGTCGACCCCATCTCCCGTGGCCCGCGGAACTGGAGGTCGGTGTCAGCGTACCCAGGATGGCAGGCGACACTTAGCACGTCGTCCCAGCCGTGGTTGCCCAGCCGTCGCTGGAGTTCGTAGGCAAAGAGGAGGTTTGCGAGCTTGCTCTGACCGTAGGCTGACCACTTCCCGTAGGAGCGCTCACGCTGGAGGTCATCAAAGTCGATTTCGCCCATCTCGTGCGCGCCGCTGGACTGCGTGACGATTCGGGATTCGCTGTCAGCGGCTCCAAGCAGGTCGAGCAGGTGCCCGGTCAGGGCGAAGTGGCCCAGATGGTTGACACCGAACTGCGTCTCGAAGCCGTCGGCTGTCTCGCTCCGCGGAATCGCCATGACACCGGCGTTGTTACAGAGGATGTCGACAGCGTCGTAGTCGGCCCGGAGGCCGTCGGCGAACGACGCGACGTTCGACAGGTCGGCCAGATCACACTCTCGAACATCGAGCGTCGCGTTCGGAACGGCATCGCGAATCTCTTTGGCGGCCGACTCACCGCGTTCGACGCTCCGGCAGGCCATCACTACCGTCGCACCTCTGCGAGCGAACGCCTTCGAGCCTTCGAGTCCCAGCCCGCTGTTCGCACCAGTCACGACCACAGTTTGGTCCCTCAGCGGGGGCATATCTTCGATAGTCCAGCCTGTCATTGACGCAGATACGGGCGCGAGACACTGAAACCCATCGCCGGCGAGAGAGTGAGAGTCTTATGCCGTCGCCCCCGTGTTCCAGTGATGAGCGACGTGTCGATCACCGTCTACACGCGCGAGGACTGCCATCTCTGTGAGGAGGCCATCGAGACAATCGAGCGGGTCGCCGACGACGAGGGGGCCGCCATCGAACTGGACCTCGTTGACGTCGACGAGGACCCTGACCTCCGCGAGGAATACGGCGAACGCGTGCCCTACGTCTTCGTCGACGGGTCGCCGGCGTTCAAGTATCACGTCACCGAGCGACAGTTGCGTGAAAAACTGCAGCAGTCGGCGTAGCGGCCTCGGGCTCCCGACAGGCCGTCCGTCACGGCTCCCACCGCAATTTATTAATTCTGGGACACGTTTCGTCGCTGATGCCCTCCAGTATCAGCAACACCGTGTTCAGCGAACCGTCCGGGCCACGGATTGCACTCATCCACTTCGCTGGTTCGCTTGTCTTCGCCGGTCTCTACGTGTCCGCGTGGAGTACCGACGGTTCTGCCGCGGCCACCTGGTTACTCGCTATGGTCGTCGGAACCGGATTAGCGGGCATTGCTGAGGCGTTGCCAAAGCACAGGCGGCAGTTGGCCGGCGTCTTGCGCTCGATCGCGATTCTCGTGTTTTTCTGTATCATCGTTGCAGCCCTCGTCGTGCCCGGCTTCCTCGGTATCTGAGCACCACTCGCAGAACCGGCCCGTCTCGACGGCGACCACGGGTAGACCGGTGCTATCGCCCCTGCCCGACGGCTACCACGGGCTGGCCGGTGCTATCGTCCTTGCTCGACGGCACTGTGTAACGCTTCAGCCGCCGCCGCCGGGTCGTCGGCCTTCGTAATCTCGGTGATAACAGCTACACCGTCGGCCCCGGCGTCAACGACCGCAGTGGCGTTCTCGGCCGTGATGCCACCGATGCCGACAAAAGGGATGTCCACTGCCTCGGCAATTGCGGCGACGCGGTCGGTGCCAACAGCGTACTCCTCATCGTCGATGTCGTCTTTCGAGCCAGTGGCAAACACCGCGCCGACACCAAGGTAGTCTGCACCAGCCGTCGCCGCTTCCCGGGCGTCTTCGACGGTCGAGACCGAGCGTCCGATGACCGCATCGTCACCGAGGATATCCCGGGCAACAGAAACAGGGAGGTCGTCGTCGCCGAGGTGAACTCCGTCGGCGTCGATGGCCTGTGCGAGGTCGATACGGTCGTTAACGACGAACGTGACGCCGGCCTCGCGGGTCAGTTCTCGCAGTTTCTGCCCGAGTTCGTAGCGTTCGCGTGCGGTCCGGTTCTTCTCGCGGAGCTGGACGACGCCGACGCCGCCCTCGATCGCCTCCGCGACGATTTCATCGGTTGTCCGGCCCGCCGAGAGCGACGCCTGCGTGACGAGATACACGTCCCAGTCGACCATAGCAAGTGTCGGAACCGATGGCCCTTGTGTGCTGTGCGTTAGGTCAGGACTCTGTTTCGGCTGTTGAACTCGTCGTGTCCGCGTCGTCGGTACCGGCCTCGGAAGCGGTGAGCGCGCCGTCTCGGACGGCCATCCGAAGACCGAACTCGGCGATGTTGCCACCGTGCTCGGCTGTTCTGGCGAGGCTATCGAGGGCGCGGGTGAGCCGGTAGTCGGCGTCGCCCGATTCGAACAGCTGGCGGTCAAGGCTCGTTATCTGCTGGCGCACGGCCCGGCGCGTGGCCAGCGTCTGTCGGGCGGTGTCGACACAGGCGTCGCCAATGATCACACGGACAGCGTCCTCAACAACGGTGCGAACGTCCTGAGCGATATCTTCGAGGGCTGTGACGATGGAACCGGTTGGCTGGCCGTCGAGCTGGTCGGCGATGGTGCCGATGCGTTCGGCGTGGTCGGCCACGCGTTCGAGTTCGTTCGCGGTCCCCCAGAGGGTGAACAGTTCCGGACGCGTCAGCCCGAGCGCATCGATCTCGTCAAGCCGTGCCAGGCCCCGCTCGAAGTAGCGGTCGATCATGGCGTGCAGCCGATCGGCCTGCTCGTCACGGTCACCCCACCGGTCGCTGGTCGTCCCGGTTGTGAGGGCAGCCATCGCGTCCCGGTGCATCGACAGGGCAACGAACTGGAGCTGGCGAACCGACTGCCGGACCGACACCTCGCTGGCGTCGAGCAACGTCTGGACCGTCACGTGCGTTTCGGTCTCCTCGGCGATGGTTACGCCAGTCAGGTTTCGGGTGACGCGTTCGATGGCCCGGTGTTGCGCGTCGCTGTAGCCGTCGGGGAGTTCAAGAACGACGGACTCGACCCCGGCAGCGTAGGCCGCTCGCAACAACTGCTCGATTTCCGCCGGGTCGTCGTTTCCGACCTCCAGGGTGACGCGGTTCCGCGGCGTGGTCCGGGACTCGGGTGTCTGAATCACGAGTAGCCCGTCGATGTGCGTGTGGAGGTTCACCGTCGTTCCGGCCGTACAGTTCTCCGATTCGGCCCACTCTTTCGGTAGTGAAACGGTGTACGTGCCGCCACCGACGGTCTGTATCTTTCGCGTTTCCATGCTTAGTAGATGAGTTCGGAGTCGGTTTCGACCATGTACAGCGTGCGTGCCGCGATGTTGACCGCGTGGTCGCCAACGCGTTCGAGGTCTCGAACCGTCAGCAGGAGTCGGGATACGTCATCAAGCAACTGCTCAACCGCCCAGCCGTCGTCGCCGTCGGCCTCTCGTTCGATGAGGTCCCGAGCGACAGTCTCGCTGGCCCGCTGGCAGAGCGCGTCGAGCGCGTCGTCGTCAGCCGCGATAGCGCGGCATTCCTCGACGTCTTCACGCCGATAGGCATCGATACTGCGCTCGACCATCTCAGTGGCTTCGCGGCCGATCGTGTCGACGTCGACCTCGGGAGCGAGTCGACGGTCGGCAGATTGTGCGTACGCTGCGAGGTTCGTGGCGAGGTCCGCGATGCGTTCGAGGTCGGTGATAATCTTGAACGAGGCGGCGACAAAGCGGAGGTCGGTCGCGACCGGCTGCTGGAGGGCAAAGAGGTCGATACAGTCGGCTTCGAGGGCCAGATACAGCTCGTTTATTTCGTCGTCGCTGTCGATGACAGACTGCGCCATCTCCCGGTCGACGGTCCGGAGCGCAGTGAGCGCCGCTTCGAGCCGCTCGACGACGAGGTCGCCCATCTCGACCACGTGCTCCCGGAGTTCGTCCAGCAGTTGCTGGTACGACTCGCGTGACATAGTTACCCGAACTTGCCGGTGATGTAGTCCTCGACACGCTGGCTCTCGGGGTTCTCGAAGATCTTGTCCGTGTCGTCGTACTCGACGAGTTCGCCACCGGTGAGGAACACGGCAGTCTGGTCTGAGATGCGGGCCGCCTGCTGCATATTGTGGGTGACGATGACGACGGTGTAGTCCTTCGACAGTTCCTCGACGAGGTCCTCGATTTTCGACGTTGCAATGGGGTCAAGCGCCGACGCCGGCTCGTCCATCAAGATGACCTCAGGGTCGACAGCCAGACAACGGGCAATACAGAGCCGCTGTTGCTGGCCACCCGAGAGACCGAGCGCGTTGTCGTCGAGGCGGTCGCTGACCTCCTCCCACAGGGCAGCCTGTTTCAGTGACCGCTCGACGAGTTCGCCCTCCTGTTCCGTGTCGTCGCGGCCGAACAGACGTGCGAGCAGGCCCTTGTTGATGTCGCCGTGTTTGCGGGGACCGTAGGAGATGTTCTCCCGGATGGATTTCGGGAACGGGTTCGGCGACTGGAACACCATTCCGATACGTTTGCGCAGTTCGACGAGGTTGGCGTTAGGGTCGTAAATTTCGGTGCCCTCCAGCTCGACCGAGCCGTCGATGCGGGCGGCCTTGATGCGGTCGTTCATGCGGTTCAGGCACCGCAGATACGTCGACTTGCCACAGCCCGACGGGCCGATGAGCGCCGTGACGCTGTTTTCCGGGATCTCCATCGAGACGTCCTTGAGGGCGTGGTCGTCGCCGTACCACACGTCGAGGTTCTCGACCGAGAGCTTCGTGTCGCCGTCGAACTCGTAGTGCCGCCACTCGTCGCGGACTTGCTCCTCGCTCTCACCGGCCGTCGTCTCAGCGCTCGGCGATGTGGTTTCGACCGTCCGTTCGCCGTTCGTTTGCGTGTCCGTGCTCGGCTCCGTGTTGATGCTATCACTCATAGTTGAGTTTCCTCCGGAAGTACGTCCGCGCCGTGATACCGACCGCGTAGAACGTCAGAACAACCATCAGCAGGATAAACGCGGTCGCCCACCCCATCTGTGGCGACCCAGACACCCCGGCCGCGATAACGGCCCACACCTGCGTCGGTAGCGACGCTGAGGCCGTCAGCAAGGCGTCGTTGGCGATGAACGGTGGCCCCGAGACGAAGCGGAAGCCGCCGATGACATCGACGGCAGCCGTCGCGTTCAGCGTCGACCCGAGGACGAGAATGAGCGGAGCAGTCTCGCCGGCGATGCGGCCGACGCCGAGGATGACACCGGTGATGACGCCCGGCATCGCCGCCGGCAGGACGACACTCTTGATGGTCTCCCACTGGGTCACACCCAGCGCCGCGCTGGCGTCACGATACTCGTCGGGGACGGCCTTGATCGACTCCCGCGAGGTGATAAGCACCAGCGGCAAGAGCATGAACCCAAGGACCAGCATCCCGGCCAGCAGGGACTCGTCACCGCCCAGTCGGGGAATCAGGAACGCCGCCCCGAACAGGCCGAAGACAATGCTCGGCGTGCTCCAGAGCGCGTTCGTTGCGATTTCGACGAGCGCGGTGAACCGTCCCTGCTCGGCGTATTCAGTGAGGAACACCGCTGCACCGACACCCAGCGGGACCGCGAACAGCGTCGCGCCGATGACCAGCCACACCGTGCCGATGATAGCAGGCATGATCCCGCCGGGTTCGGCCCCCAGCGGGATGTAGGCCTGCATCACCATCGGCCACGAGAGGCTCCCCTCGTTGGCAATGGAGACGCCGAGAACATTGAATGACGTGCCGGTAACGGCCACGTGCAGGCCGACGAGCGCGGTGAAGCCGGCCGTGCCGACAAGTCCGAGTCGCGTCTCCTCGGTCAGGAGCCGGCGGGTGATCGTCTCTTCGCTGGACCGCTTTGCGACGGTCGTGAGCGTCGCCAGTGCGAGCGAGGCCACCGCGGCCCCGAGTGCGATTGCCGGCACGAGGTTCACCGGGCCGACCAGTGGATTGATGCCGGCGACTGGCTGGAGCAACAGCGCGGCCAGCAACAGCCCGAGTCCGCCGAACACACCCAGCGTGAACAGCGGCGCCTCGGACTGTGCGCTGTCCGCGAGCGTCGGCCCGTCGCTTGTGAGCACGCCGACAAGCGGGTAGACTGCGAGACCGCCCGCGGCGACCGACCCAGCGACGACGGCGGCGAAGCCGAGCGTACTGCCGAGCGGCAGGCCGAACGGAGCGGGGCCGAAAACGAGGAAGAAGCCGGTGAGGACGACGAGCGCGAGAACCGCGGTCGGGACGGCCTGTCGAATCGAGCCGGCCCGCTCGGACTGTGTCCCGACCTTTCGGAGCGAACCGAACGAACGGAAGAAGGTGACCGCGAGCAGCAGCGCCGGCGCGATAAGCAGCAACGTCCCAATCGTCGTGTCGGGCGTCACCGCGAATGCCGTATCGAGTGCCTGTCCCTGTCGGTTGACCTGAACAGTGTAGGCATAGGAGTAGCGTAGCGGGGACCCAGTGACGAGGACGCTCGCAACCGTCGCGGCAAGCGCGCCGACTGCCGCCAGTGGGAGGACGCGGAATAGCTGTCGAGCGCCGCTGTTCCAGTCATTCGTGCCCGCAGGTGTGCGAGCGAACTGGACCGCGGCGAGAAGGGCTGGCGTCAGGAGGACCAGTGCGGTGAGCGCGCCGACCGAGAGCCCGTGGAAGGCGTAGCCGACGCCTTTGACGGTCACGAACACGACGATTGTCGCCATCACGGCCACCATCAGGAAGGCGTTGAGATTGATAACGAGGAAGGCCCCGTACTCCCGGCCCCGAGCGCCGAACCCGGCCCGGCACTTGGCGGCCGACCAGGCCGACAGGAGCGTCCCGACCAGAAGGAACACGGGGATGACCGCGCCGCCGGTGAAGCCACCGGAGAGGGTCTGCGGGTTCCACTGCCAGCCGACGCCGATGGTGCCGGTTACGATTGTCAGCCCGAGCGCGCCGACCACGATGGCTGTCGGGAGCGTCGAACCGAGGTCCTCGCGAGGGAGAATTGCCAGCAGGAACAGCCCGACGCCGGCGACGACAGCCCCGATGAGCCACAGAAGTGAGCCGGCACTGGTGAGCGCACCGCCGATGGCAGCCCCCATAGCAAGGCCGACCGCGCCGAGCGCGCCGCCGGAGAGCAGCCCGGCGCTCATGTTCGGTTCCGTGTCCACGAGTTCGAGCCGGGAGGAGACACCGGCAGCAGTGATCGCCAGCGCTTCGGCCAGCAACACGGTTCCAAGCAGCGTCGCCATCGTCACGGGAAGGACCGCGGCAAGCGCGGTCAGCGCAAGCGTCGAAACGACGAGGCCCAGCCCGATGCCGCGCACTCGCTGTGAGGTGACCGGGACGACGTTGGTGTAGGAGGCGAGGCCGGTGATCCCGACCGCGCCGACGACGACAGCAAGTAGCGTCCCGAGCGCCGTGGTGAGGGCACTGCCACTGGCACCGGGCGGGACCAGATTCACCAGCGTGATGAGTCCGAGCGTGAAGCCGACGACGCTCAGTGCGATCGCCGTATCCAGTCCCCGGTCGTAGCTGTTCGAGTCTGCACTGACGAGTCGGTCTGTAGTCGCGTAGGCGTCACTCATTGTTGCCCCTTCAGTTTCCGCTGCATACGCCGCTCGATGTACTGCGAGACGATGCTCATCCCGGCAACGATGACGAACAGCATGACGCCGGCGACGAACAGCACGTCGACGGTGCTCTCGGATGCGCTCCCGTACTGGGTCGCGATCAGGCTGGTCAGCGTCGCGTTCGCGTCGAAGATGTCGAACAGTGGGTCGGCGAACTGTGTCCCCGAGGCCATGATCGCGGCGACGGCCATCGTCTCGCCGATGGCTCGACCCAGGCCAAGAATGACGGCCGCGGAGATGCCCGAGAACGCCGCCGGGATGGAGATGCTCTTCATCGTCTGCCACTCGGTCGCGCCCATGGCGACGGAGCCGTCACCCATCGACTGGGGGACACTGGAGAGAGCGTCCTCGCCGACGGAGACGACTGTCGGGAGCGCCATCACGCCCACGACGATCCCCGCGATGAGGAAGCTCGCCCCGTCATCGAGGAAGTTCGTCTGAATGAAGCCGTTCAGCACCTGAAAGCCGATGAACCCGTAGACGATGGAAGGGATGCCGGCCAGAATCTCCACGCCGGGCTTGATCAGTTCCCGCAGGCGGTCGCTGGCGACCTCGGCGATGAACAGCGCGCCGAACAGGCCAAGCGGCCCCGCAACCGCACCCGCGATGATGGTTACGACCACTGTCGCCCATATCATCGGTATCAGCGAGTACGCCCCGCTAAGGGGGTTCCAGTAGGTCGAGTCCGACGGCAGCACGGATTCGAGCCAGAAGAACCAGCGAGCGTTCCCGCCCTGTTCCGGGATCAACAGCAGTCCAAGTCCACGTTCGAGAAACGCTGGCAGTGCGCTTGCGAACAGGAAGAACGTGATGAACGCGACGGTCAACACCGTTAGCACCGTCGCAACCAGCGTGAGTAGGCGTGCAACCTCAGCCTGATAGGTGACCCAGCCGACCGCCGTGACAAACACGAATGCCAGCAGCATGGGCAACGCCAGCGCCGGCCGAAACAGGAAGACAAGAATCGTCGCCACCAGCGTCGTCGCTATCGTGACGACGGCGAGCGTCGACCCGTCGACTCTGTCCCCGCTCGACACCGCCTCGCCCTCCGTTGTAGGTATATCCTCTGTCATAGTATGGAAAATCGACCGACACGGCCGATAACTGTCAGATGTGGTCCGAGCCGTGGGCGATTACACCTGGTCGGGGAGCTTGGCGCGCTCTTCCTCGCGGCGGCGCGAGCCGAGCTTGAAGTAGTTGTTCGGCGCGACGAAGGTGTCCTGACCGAAGTCGGACAGGATCATGTTGATGACCGCGGCCTCTTTCTTCGAGGTGCCTTCCCACGTGTACATGTGAAGGTCACGCGAGAGGGGGTATGCCGTTGAGTCGAGGCCGTTCTCGTCGTCCTGATAGCTGTAGGTCGTCCCTTCCCACTCCAGCCCGACGGGGGCCAGGCCGTCCGTGTCGATAAACGCCAGCGCGAGGTAGCTGATAGCGTTGTCGGCCTGTGCGATAGCCTGTGCGAGGCGCTGGTTCTGGCCGTAACGGTTGGCGACGCTGGTGTCTTCCTCGGGGTTGCCAAAGACGTTGGAGACGAAGGAGGTTCGCGTCCCGGAGCCCTTGACGCGGCCCAGCACCTGAATTTCGCGGTCCGGACCACCGAGTTCGCTCCAGTTGGTGAGTTCACCTTTGTAGAGGCTTTTGAGCTGGTCGCCGGTGATCTGCTCGACGCCGGCGTCGGCGATCTCCTGGGAGACGACCAGTGGCTGGCCGTCCACGCCGACGACGTGGTCGATGAACTGGTCGTAGGAGTCACGGTCCGGCAGTTCGTCCTCGACGTTCCCGGAGGAGTTGCCGATGTCGTTCTGGCCGTTCATCACCTTCTCGACGCCGGTCCCGGAGTGGGAAAGTCCGACCGTGAACTGGAACGGCGGCCCGTCCTCGCCGCCGGCCTCGAACCCGTAGAGACCGCCCCAGTAGTCCGCGAGGTTCTGGTCTGTGTCGATGTCGTACTCGCCGTGGGGCCAGTACTCGCTGTCACTTGCCGGTCGGTTGGCGTTCCAGTACGAGGCCGCAGTGTTGGCGATGGGGTACACCGTCGAGGAGCCGCCGGACTCGAGTGCACTGGTGTCGCTGGAGCCACCCTCTTCGGTCGCGTCCATTTCGGTTGCGTCCATCTCTGTCGCCGGCGCTTCGGTGTCCTCACTGCCGCCGGAACTTCCGTCTGACCCGGAGTCACTGCTCCCACTGGAGCAGCCAGCGATCGCAGCGATACTGGTCGCACCTGTCGTTGCGATGAATTTCCGCCGCGATACAAACTCTGACAGCCCGTTTGAGTCGTGCGCCATCAACAGAAGCCAACAGGACAGCTAATAAGTAATCTGCTAAGATAGCTATATCTATTGGGTTACTACTATATAGAATTAGTATGACAAACACTCTCAAACAGGTGTGAATATAATAGCTTATTCGTCTGATTTAGGCCTCCAAGTACCCAAATACGTCGAATATGAAGGATGATTATGTATCTCGGCGTGTTAGCCGTCTTCGCCGCCACTGCCAGCAAACATTGCCGAAGAGTCGGCGTCCAGCCGGCGAATATGTCCCCAAATATTAGAACTCCAATAAAGTATATAGATATGAGTGGATTTATATCATCGCATGAACGAGTGTCAGTCACATGGAGACACGCAAGGTCCAGGTGACGGGCGGGTCGACATACACCGTCTCACTACCCAAAGAGTGGGCGACAGAAAACGACGTGAGCGCGGGCAGCGTCGTCGAATTCCACGCTGAGCGGGACCTGCTGCTGCTCGCTCCACAGCGGGACAACGGCCGCGTAGAAGGGAGTCTCGACGTGGAGGGACTCGAGAACAGGCACGAACTCACGCGAGCGGTGATGACGATGTACGTCAGTGGCTTCGACATCATCCAGCTCGAAGCGACTCGGATAACGGCCGAACAGCGACGCATCATCCGTGATGCGACACAGGGGCTGGTCGGTCTGGAGATGATTGAGGAAACGACCGACCGGGTCGTCCTGCAGGACCTGCTGGATTCCTCGGAGCTGTCTGTCCACAACGCGATCACGCGTATGCGGCTGGTCTCGTTGACAATGCTCTCCGACGCTGTCGAGGCGCTCATCGAGGACGACGACGACCTCGCGGCGGACGTGATGCAACGCGACGACGACGTGGACCGCCTCTGGTACATGGTTTCGCGCGTGTTCCGCACCGTCCTCCGAAACCCAACGGCAGCTAACGAGATCGGCTTCCCGCGCGAGACCGTCTTCGACTTCCAGTCCAGCGCCCGCCAGCTAGAGCGTATTGCCGACCACGCGACGAAGATCGCCAGCCTCTCCCAGGAAATCGGGGAGATCACCGGCGAAACAGCCGAGCTTCTCGATCAGCTGGAAGCCGAGGCCATTGCAGTCCCCGAGACTGCGATGGACGCCCTGTTGACCGAAGACTCCGACGAGGCCGTCGAACTGGCAAACGGAGCCCGTAGCCAGATCCCCGATGTCGACGAGACTGCCCGCGAGGTCGATGGCCAGATCCGCGAGTTCGACCCACAGAGCGCTCAGGTTCTGGGCCTAATCGTCGACTCCCTGTCCCGGACCGCCGACTACGGCGGCAACATTGCCGAAAGCGCCCTCCAGAAGGCCGCGCCCCGACCGCAGTCCTGACCACTCGGCACGGCAAAAACTAGAGAGCCGTCCTGCGACCTTAGCTTGTCGAAACGATACAGTGACGACGATGCCGCCTGATCGTATCGAGGCACGTGACGGTGTCAACAAGCGCCGGGCACGTCACCGGACAGCCGTCGTAGAGATACCGAACAAGACTGGTCCCGTCAACACCGGAGAGAGCGGCGGCCGACCGGCTGTGGAGTTGCTGTTGGCGGGTCGCTGCCGCCGCCTCACAGTTAGCTTCAATTTCAGCAAGCTGGTCGTCGATGGTGTCGAGCCGCGCCGGGTCGGTTGTGCGGCGTGCGTTCGCACCGAGTGCAGCTGCACGGCGTTCGCAGTCATCAAGCGTCGCTTGCACCGACTGTAATGACTCCCGTTCGCGTTCGAGCGCCGGGAGCAACATTTCACGTTCGTCGCGCGCCCCCTCGCTTGCAGTCAACAGTGCCTCGTACAGCTGCGCCGTCAAGCGCGTTCCCGTGGCGATCTGCGTGCCGAGTTCCGGGCCGAACTCCATCGACATATTCGCTTCTAGTGAGTCGTCGTACTCGGCTTCGAAATGTGGTACAGCCATGACTGTCTCGCGGTAGGCTTCCCGGACAGCACGCAGGCCAGTATCGGGTTTCGGCTGCCGGGCACTGAATGCCGACATCCCACCCCCGGAGGTGTCAACGGTACCCGCGGATTGGGCCGTCGGCTCAATAGATACCATCTGGGTCCGAAAACGCCTGAGCGCCGCCAGTTCAGCCTCAATGCAGTCGATCTCTTGCTGAACGACAGCGAGCGCCTGCTCGATCCGCGGCTGGCTTGTCTCGGTGGTAGACACGGACACTCAGCCGGAGTGTTTGCTGTCGTCGTATAGGTATTTTATATGTTCGCTATATAGACCGTCGTACCGCTACCGTCGGAATCCACAGTGGTGCGATTCGCTCCGAGCAGCAACGTCCCTGCCAGCGACAGGTACTGTCAGCCCGGTCCGTCCATGTCGTCCGCAACGGATGCACTTTTCCCGAGTGGGGAACTACGACCTGCTGGTGGCGATGACGAGATGTTACCCCCGCTGAGAGCCAGTTTCTATGAATAGATTACGTCGCTTAGCGAGGCTACCAATCGGAACTCATACTGTCGGAGAGAGCATTTCACACTCAACGTTCAGTGAGAATGCGGTAGACGGCTTGGCTCTCGGGATAGCGTGTATTGACGGTTCGTGAGAACTGTCGTTCATATACTGCGGCCAAGGAAAAACTCTTGTTTTGCTCGAGATCACCGATGAAAGGACGTTCTGATGGCTTTCACGACCGTTCGAGTGTTAGAGCCTCTGAATCGTGCTGGCCGGAATTCGGATAGGGGACTAACAGCGCGGTAAGCGATACGCATACAAATTTGTTCGCTGATACTTATCAGCTGCTGGCTGTTTTACTATCGTGTAATGGCACGAATTATTCGGACGGTGATGCTCGCGGGCATTGTTCTGATTGCGACGACTGCGGTGGGTGCGAGCGCATTCACGGCGGCGACGGTCGACCGACAGGCGAACACCGACGTGGTGTCCGACGAAGACGGTCTCATCGGCCTGACTGACGGGAACTCCGGCAATCTCGTCTTCCAGAACCAACAAGACCAGCTCGAGATTAACTTCGAGAACGGCACTGCACTCGGCGCGAACACAGACGCTAAGTTCGAGCTCGGTGATCCCGCAAATCCCGGCACGTCACAGGCCTTCCAGGTCAGGAACAACGACGACGAGGCCCACATGATAAATGTCGGGTATTCCCTTGATGCGGACGACGGTAACACCGCCGACAACTACGAGTTCCGCATCTTCGACAGCGAGGGCAACGATGTCGGGACGGTCACCGAAGAGGGAACGACGGCCGCGGTCAACGCGGCCGCCGGCGCTAGCTACAACGTCGTTGTCGTCGTCGACACCGGTCACGGGACCGAGACGCTGACATCAACGAGTGACCTCTCGGGGACCCTCTCGTTCACCGTCGACGATGTCGACGAGGGCGGCACGAACTCCGACGGGAACTAACACTTGAAGGAAACCGCGGGTCGTTCGCGCTGAAACTCCGTCCACTTTCATACACTAATGCTCAGAAACCTCGGCCTCGCGCTCCTCCTGTTGTTCGTGGGCGCACTCGTCGCCCCAGCCGCCGCACCGGTCCAGGTTTCGTACGTTGTTTCTGACAGTATGGAACCGACGATAGCCACGAACGACGGCTACGTGCTGGTCGACGCCGGCACCGTCTCGGCGGGCGACATCATCACGTACCACTCCGAGGAGCGGGGCACGTCTGTCACCCACCGCGTGGTCGATATCACCGAGGCCGGGTTCGTGACACAGGGGGACGCGAACCCCTCGACTGACCAGGCATCGGGTTATCCGCCGGTACAGCCCGCGGATGTCTCGGGGACGGTCCTGACCGTCGATGGCGACCCGCTGCTCATCCCGAATCTGGGCGTCGGCATCGCGCTGCTCCGGAGCTATTGGCACCTGACCGTGGCGCTTCTGGCCGGCCTCGTCCTCTACCGCGTGGCTGGGTCGGCGAGGCAACGCGACAGGGACAGCGTCATTCGGAGCCGGGAAGTGATACTTACGACTGCTGTCGTCGCTGTCGTCGTCGGTGTCGCGCTGGTCTCGTTTGCCGGTACCGCTCAGACGACTGTGTATCAGGTCACCGAAGCGGAGACCCCGGGTGGGCAGACGCTGACTGTCGGGGCCGAACGGACCGAGTCACTGGTCGTCCGGACGGCCAAAACGCCGCTGACACACGTTGTCACCGACACCGACGGGATGACCATCACGGACACGACAACCGTCGACGAGCCAACGGCGAGCACCGGGGACGGTGACGGGGGAGCTATCGCCCGGCTCCAAGCCCGGGTTCTGGAGCCCGAGCGACAGAATATGACAGCCAGTATCCCCCCACAGGAGACGACTGGTCCACACCGGACGAGTCTGCGCGTCTCCCCGTACCCGGCGACGCTCCCGTACGGCGTCGTTACGACGTTGCACGGGATACACCCGCTGCTGGCGGCGCTATCGACGATACTGGTGATCGTCGCCCCGCTGTACGTGCTCTACTGGCTGCTCGTCGACACGATGGCCCCGCTCCGAGGCACGCGTAGTCGGCGGCTCCGTCGTCTGGGGAGGGAGCGATGAGCCGCCGGCGTCGTTCGGGTGGGCGGGGTTCGGGGCCGTCGTCGCTGTCCGTCGCGCTTTTGCTCGGCATGGCGCTCTTGGTGGTGACAGCCGGCACCCCGACGGTAGCGTTCACCAGCGCCACGTTCGACCGCGGGTCGGCGGCCACTGTCGCAGACGACGCGAACGGACTCCTCGCACTCGACGTCGCCGGGAGCGTGAGCGCGGGGTCGAGCAGCCGGCTCATCACAGTCACGAACCAGCTGGACCGGCCCCTCGACGTCACCGTCGTTCCTGAGAGCGCCTCGGTGATGCTGTCGAACGCACAGGCGACGCTCGATCCGGGCGAGTCGCTGACGACGTCGACGACGATCAGTTGCGATTCCCCGCCGGACTCGGTGTCCGCGACCGTAACGGCGGTTGCGGGATCGGCGTTCAGCGGGACGGCCACCCGGTCCACGACTGTCGATACCGGCGACTGTTCGAGCGACAACAGTCCGTTCTCGGCGGTGTCGGCGTCGGCGAGTACCGGCAGTTTCAGTGGCCCCAGTGGCGGGTCGACAGGCAGTGTCCGGTTCAACATCGAGAACACGGGGACGACGGCACACACCATCACCGCGTTCGAGCTCGTTGAGGCGGGAAACGCCACGGTACTCTCGTTCGGCGGACCAAAACCGGTGAATCTCAACCGGGGGAAAGACGAGGTGTATATCGACGCGACAGGCGGCGCTACCAGCAGCGAAGGCGCCGCCGAGGACGCCAGACGTGGGACGACCTTCGCCGTCGGCAGCGGCACCAGCCACAGCCTCGACCAGTCGGTGACAGTCGAGGCCGGCGAGTCAGCAGGGGTGTTCCTCTACCAGTTCACCGAGAACGGGGCTCCCTACACCTTCCAGAGCGGTGACGGCGTCACACTGGCGCTGACGCTACAGGACGGGACCCAGGTGACGGTGACGGTAACTGTCTGAGACGAATCAGCGTAGCTTATTTTCCGATTACGCCGCCCTCGGGGTCAGCAGGCACCGGAACATTGCTACACTGATCTGTATGAGAGAGGGAGCCACGAACCAGCGTCGGAGGCCGAATATCGTTTCGATAGGGCGGGACCCACGTCGGGGTCGAAACTATCGGAACCCGGTCTGTACGAGCGGTCGCCGACCGGCTTTCCAGCGAGTAAGTAGGCTCCTGAGTGAAAGGTTAGATTACCCTTTAGAATGTCGCTAACGGACCGATTAGTGTGTATGTGTGTAGCCCCGAAACCGGTGAGTTCGGATGAGTGCCAGCCTCCCACTCCGCCTGAAGTACGTCTGTGGCAGATACGGCCGTGCCATGATCGTGTCGCTGGTGGTTCTGAGCGCGCTCCTGTTCGTCGGAGCCGCCGTCGCCGAACCCTCCACCCAGCAGAAGACGGTACAGACGAACGAGCAACGCGTCAGCACAGAACTGACCGCGTCCGGAGAGGTCGTCTCCGACTCGTCGCTGTACGAGGAGCGAGAGACGGTGACCGACTCGCCGGTCTACATGATGGAATCGATTCCGGCGCTCACGATAGAGGCGGCGAGTTCCGTCCCGTCTGAGCAGTCGGTGACTGTCACACACGAGATAACGCTGCAGCTGTCCGTAGAGCGACAGGGTGAGGTGTTCTGGACCGATCAGCGGACAGTCGCAAACAGGACACAGCGTGTCAGCGACGGAACCGCGCAAACGACGGCAACGCTCGATGTCGCGTCGCTGGCCGAGAATCGGTTGCGTGCGCTGGAAGCGGACACGAACGGCGTCGGCACAGTGCGGGCACGGGTCGTGCTTGACACTAGCTATGAGACGAACGCGTACACGGGATCGACGACCATCAGCTCGCCACTTACCGTCTCTGACCGCTACTACGAGTTCGACACGCCGCGGAAGGCCGAGCGAATCCACACCACCCCTGTCGTCCAGAACAACACGGCAGCACCGAGCGGTGTCGGCGCGCTTGCGACCGCCATCGGCATCCCCGGTCAGTCGGTGTGGCTGCTGTTTGCCGGACTACTCGGCCTGGTGGGTGCGGTAGCGATCAAGACGGTCAATGTCCGCACCGGTGACTTTGAGGCGTTCGAGCGCCGCTACGAGAGCGTTCGGTACGCGGAGTGGATCTCCCGCGGCCGGATCCCGGACACCGGACAGTACGCCCGCGTGCCCGTAGAGCGGTTAGTCGATCTCGTCGACATCGCAATCGACTCCGAAAAGCGTGTCATCTACGATACAGAGCAGGAGTACTACGCCGTCGTCGACGGGAATCTCATCTACGAGTTCAGAGAGGAGTCCGACGCCCCGGGTCGGATGCACGAGTTCGGACTCGCACCCATCGACGGGGAGTCGGTGACGCCAGAACAGGCACTGCAAGAGGCCGAGGCGATGGTCACTACTGAGAACGGTGACGCAGGGGGCGACGGGTCGTCGACGTTCAGGAGCGAGTTGGATTCGCCGCCGGAGAGGAACTAGCGCGGTGAGCGACCGCCGCACGACGGAGGGGGCAGAACGGCGACTCGACGCCATCGAACGCGTTTCGGACGGCGTGGTAGTGCTGGATTTCGGGCGCCGCTATACGCACCACAATCGGAGCGCTGCGATCAGCCTCGGTACCGACCGGAGTCACTGTGTGGCGAGTACGTACGGACAGAATGCCAAGATATGCAGGGAACTGCGGTACAGGACGCGGTCAGGCGGGCACTCGATAATAGACGTATTTTTTAGCGGTGACGGTATACCCGTTATTGGTGGCGATGACGAGATGTTACCCCCGCTGAGCCCCTTGTGACGATGGACTTTTCCTGAGCCACCATTTCAACTCCGAACAGCGACTAAAACGGTGCAGCAGGGCCTTCGTCGGAATCTCTGTCAGCAGCTGCAGTGTCTGCCGGCGTCTCCTCATCTTCGGCACGCTCCAGCGGGCCGTCCCAGCCGTTCAGCCCCGGTGCAAAGCTTACAACGTCACCATCAAACCCTTCGTACGACGCGATGAGCCGGGCGGCCTGCACACTGGACTTTCCTTTCGGGCACACTGTCACGACCTCGTCGTCGCCTTCGAACCGTTCGACTTCATCGACGAGCGACGGGAACGGGACGTTCTCGCTCTCGGGGATGTGGCCTCGCTCGAACGCGCCGGGTGAGCGGATATCGACTACCCGGACCGTCTCCTCGTCGAGTTTCGACCGTAGCTCGTCGGCGTCGATTTCGCCGTCCATACCCAGCCGCTAGCGGGCGATACCTAAACCTTCACCGGCTACAGCAATCCATCAGCCTGTGCCAGCAGGATGCCTTCGATGGTCGCGTCGTTAGCTGGCTCGCGACGGGCGACCGCCAGTGCCTCGTCGATGGGAACTGTCGTCACCGAGAGGAACTCGTTGTCGTCAAGTTCCCGGTCGACCGGTTCGAGGCCCTCAGCGAAGACGATGCCACGGCGGTGCCGGAGCACGCCGGTCGAACACGAGAACTCTTCGATAAGTGAAACGCCGGCGGCCTCGAAGCCGGTCTCCTCGCGGAGTTCGCGCGCACCGGCGGCCGTGTAGGATTCGTCGTCCTCGACGATGCCGGCCGGGAGTTCGAGGCACTGCTCACGAATGGTCGGGCGGTACTGGTCGACCATGACGAGTTCGTCGCCGGTCGTGGCGACCACGACGGCCGCATCAGGGAGTTCGGCCCAGTAGTAGTCCTTCTCGGAGCCGTCGGGCTGGCGAACTCGGTCGTAACCGCCGGTGTACCAGCCGGTCTCGTACTCGCGTTGGCTCTCGACGATTGGCCACTCGTGGTCCGGTTCGCGGGTCATACGTCCTGTCGGACCGCGACGTGGTAAAACGTGCCGTTGTGCCGGACGACGACGCCGTCGTCGGTTACAGCCCCGTCGTACTGCTGGCTAAGCGCGTCTCGCTCGTCGAACGGCGAATGAGTGAACGCACCCTTGAACCCGAGCGGCCCGCGCCAGTACGGCTCGGATTGCCCGGTCGCCGACGGAGATGCGTCGGCCAGCGCCTCGCTCGTGTACGGGAAGCGTCGCTCAGACTGGCTGCTCCAGTTGATTGCCGTACCGTTGTCGACGCTGTACTCGCCGTCGGTCGGCGTAGCAACGGCGTAGTAAGGGTCCCCGCTCTTGAGGAGGCCCGGCAGCGCACCCAGCGCCAGCAACAGCACGACGACGGCGATGATACCGAGCAGGGTGTTCCGTGTGACCGGGCGCATCAGATGACCTCGCGGTAGATGCGGCCGAAGGCCTGGCGACGGAGCGTCCCGACAGCAGCGCGACGTTCGTCCTGAAACGTCGCCGCGACGGCCTGCTCCGCGAAGGGCGCGGCGTGCCAGACAACGTTGTCGACGGTCTCCGCGCCGACTAGCGTCACCTCACAGTCGGTGTCTTCGCGCCACTCTTCGAACTCCGCCATCGAGCCGACCTGAACCGCGAGCGATTCTGCGAACAGCACGTCGCGAGCGGTTTCGACGACCTCGCTGGTGACTCGCTCCTCGTAGGTCTCCGGGTCGAGACCCATCGCCTTCGCGACTTCCTTGACGACGACCTGCGCCGTCGGCCCGAACGCGTCGTAGCGCTCGCGGGCCTCGGCTGCCGATACCGGCGCGAACTGCCCCTCAGTGTCCATACGTCCTGTTGCTGCCGGCGGGACTATTCGGTTTCGTCTCCGGTCGCGCCAGCCTCGTCGCCAGCGTCGGATGCCGACGTGTCACTATCAGTGGCGTCCGCATCGTTCTCGTCGTCGCTATCGCGTAGCATCTCCCGCGTCAGGTCCCGGGCCTCGGCCAGCACCTCGCTGTCGTGGTCGCTGAGCGCGTTCGATCCCCGGTGGCGGTCCGCGCCCTGCGGGAGGTCGCCGTGGCCGTGTCCGTGCGCGTGGTCGTGGCTATGCCCATCGCTGCGGTCGACGGTATCCTCGAACACCTGTGGGAACTCCGTCTCCTCAGCGTATTCGACGACTTCGGTGGACAGTTCGTCCTCGCCGAGTTGGCCCCAGTCGGGGACGCGGTCGTCAAGCCACGCTTCATGATCATCGCCGCCGGTCATCGCGGTAAACGCGAGGTGGTTCGCCAGATGCACGTCATCGGCTTGCGGGTCGTCACACACTGGACAGGCGTATCCCATCGGTGTGCAAAGCGTGGATGCGGAGCCGTATATGTAGTCGGGGTCTCGAAGCGGTCGTCGTTTCAGACCGGCGCTCCCGCTCTTCGCCGGGACTGCATCTGAGTATACGGACCGCGGAGTGAGGCAAGCGCCTACAGCAGACAGACCATTACCAAGGCGTCCTCGCCGTTGCTGTAGTAGTTCGGAATCGTCTTGCGGTGTTCGAACCCGAAGCGCCGGTAGAGCTTTCGCGCGCCGCCATTGTCGGCCCGGACCTCCAGCTTGACCGAGCCGGCACCGGTCTCGTCGATGACCTCCATCGCACGCCGCAACAGCGCGCTCGCAACCCCCTGCCGTTGGTACGCCGACCGAACCGCGAGGTCCTTGATGTGACCGAGCGGGGTACCGTGGTTCGGCACCGTATCCGCGATGACGTAGCCTGCGACAGCGGGCGGGTCGTCGTCGTCGTTACCGGTTTCGGCGACGAGAAACCCCGTTTCGCCGAGATAGCTCTCCAGTGCAGAAAACGGCCATGGCTGTGGAAATGACGCCTGCTCGATGCGGTGGACCTCGATGAGATCCGCACGGACGGCGCGTCGAACCGCTGGCGTATCCGGCGTCTCCGGTCCGTCAGGAGCGACCGTTGTCACGTGTGTACTTCGGTATGGACCTACATATGTGTTACCGCCGACCGAAGATATCCCGGGTTCTGACTGTTTGTCGATAAGTGCTGATAATTCATGCATCGATAGGGGCAGGACAAAGTTATAACTCCGGAAGGTTCTTTAGTCTGACGAGTCTATCTATAAGCGCACCCATTTTGGGTGCCACCACCCCCACCCCCACCCCTCTTTCCAAACTTTTCCATCGCTGCCGAGTTGTACTAGACGTAGGTTCTGCCAGAGCCGACTGCAGGCGTCGGAATGAAGGCGTCCCCAGCTACGGAATGGGTATCATATCTCTGGCGCTGGTGCGGTTCTGGTATCCTGTTATCTGAAGGAAACGTGGTACTAGGCTTCGTTTCTCGATAAAAAACCGCGGTCAGAAGGCGACCGCGCTGTCTCACGGCGCAAAGCGCCGTTCGACCTGAAATCGATTCCTCGCTACGCTCGGAATCGCTCCGTCGCGGGTCGTTCCTCCCCGTCGTCGGGCGGCGATGCTGCCCGACTGCCTGCGGGACCTACGGTCCCGCTCCGCTCCGGAATCTGAGGTCGCTTCGCGACCTCGCGTTAGTCGTCAGCAGGTGCAGCGCCGCCGTCGTCGTGCTGCTGCTTCGTGTGCGAGAGTTTGCCACCGGCGGCGAGGATCTCGCGTTCGCGCTCGGAGGCGTCGAGCTGGCCAGTCGCTTCCCAGTCGTCGTTCACGCGGATGGTGAACTCCGTCTGGCCGGACTTGACGGCCTCGGCCGCGTCGTCGACGACTTCGATGTCGTCGCCTTCCTCGATCTTCTCGTAGGTCTCCTCGTCGATGGTGAGCGGGACGATACCGAAGTTGAACAGGTTCGCCTTGTGGATGCGGGCGAAGCTCTGTGCAAGAACGGTCTCGATACCCAGGTACATCGGGCACAGGGCCGCGTGTTCACGCGAGGACCCCTGGCCGTAGTTCTCGCCAGCGACGAGTACGCCGCCGTCTGCTTCGAGTGCGCGCTCCGCGAACGTGTCGTCGACGCGCGAGAGCGTGAACTCGGAGAGCTTCGGGACGTTCGACCGGTACATCAGGATGTCCTGTGTGGCCGGGATGATGTGGTCCGTCGTGATGTTGTCCTCCATCTTCAGGAGGGCTTCACCACCGACTTCGGTCTCAAGCGGGTCCTTCAGCGGCACGTCACCGATGTTCGGGCCCTTGATGAGTTCGTCGTCGACGGCGTTGTCCGGCGCGATGAGGTCCGATTCGGAGTTGCCGATGTACTGGTCGGGCATCTCCAGACCGGGTGCCTCGAGGTCGCCGAGTTCGTCGGCGAGGTCTCGCGGGTCAACGATTTCGCCTTTGATGGCCGCCGCGGTGGCGACTTCCGGCGAGCAGAGGTAGACGTTGTCGTCCTCGATACCGGAGCGACCCTCGAAGTTGCGGTTGAACGTCCGCAGGGAGACGGAGTCGGAGGCCGGGACGTGACCGATGCCGATACAGGCACCACACGTCGCCTCGGAAAAGTTGACGCCAGCGGCCATCATCTCCGCGGTCCAGCCCTCGCGGGCCAGCATCTCGGAGGCCTGCTTGGAGCCGGGGGCGACGATCATCTCGGTCTTCTTGTCGATGTTGCGCCCTTCCAGCATCTTCGCGGCCGGGAGGATGTCCTCGTAGGCGCCGTTCGTACAGGAACCGATCATGACTTGCTCGACGTCGACGCCCTCGACCTCGGAGACCGGCACAACGTTGTCAGGCATGGACGGCTCGGCGATGAGCGGTTCGAGGTCCGAGAGGTCGACGACGATTTCGTCGGCGTACTCGGCATCCTCGTCGGGGCCGATGTCCTCGAAGACATCCTCGCGGCCGAGGCGTTCGAGGTAGTCCTTGGTCTGGTCGTCCGTCGGGAAAATCGACGAGGTGGCACCGAGCTCGGTCCCCATGTTGGTGATGGTGGTCCGCTCGGGGACGGTCAGCGTCTCGACGCCGGGACCGGTGTATTCCAGCACCTTGCCGACGCCGCCCTTGACCGACAGCCGGCGGAGCAGCTCCAAGATGACGTCCTTGGCAGTCGCCCATTCGGGCAGTTCGCCTTCGAGGCGGACGTTGACGACTTCCGGCATCTCAATGTAGTAGGCGCCGCCACCCATCGCGACGGCGACGTCGAGGCCACCGGACCCGATAGCGAGCTCGCCGAGGCCGCCGGGGGTCGGTGTATGGGAGTCGGACCCGAGCATCGTCTTGCCGGGTGCAGCGAAGTTCTCCTTGTGGACGTTGTGACAGATACCGTTGCCGGGGCGCGAGAAATGGGCCCCGAACGTGCCTGCCGCAGAGCGGAGGAAGCGGTGGTCGTCGGTATTCTTAAAGTCGAACTGATAGGTCTGGTGGTCACAGTACTGGGCGGCCAGTTCCGTCTGAACCTCTTCGAGGCCCAGCGCTTCGAACTGCAGCCAGACGAGTGTCCCGGTCGTGTCCTGTGTCAGCACCTGATCGATCTCGATCCCGATCTCTTCTCCGGGTGTTAGCTCCCCTTCGACGAGATGGTCGTCGAGAATTTTTTCCGTAAGCGTCTGTCCCATAACGTGCGTCAATGGATGGCGCGGCGGTATAAATCCCGCGTATTCCGTCGTATTTTTCATATAAAAATCCGTGCCGTCGGTCACTCAGAAGCGAGTCAACAGGCCGGGACAGCGGTCGACCAGACCGGCAGGTCTTTCCACGACACTCGCACAGAACCGCGTATGTTCAAGAGTGGGCGGTTCGTCGCCGATGCTCTCGGCGACCTGAGAGACTCGCAGGTGCAACCGAACGGCGTCGACCTTACGCTCGGTGCACTCTACGAACAGGTCGATCCGGGGCGCATCGAACGCGGCGACAAAACTGTCGGCGAGCGACAGGAAGTTGAGCCCGACGACGGTGTCTATCACCTCGACCGGGGCGGCTACATCGTCGAGTACGCCGACCGGGTCGTCATTCCGGATGGCCACATCGGCTTTCTCCTCCCGCGGTCGTCGTTGCTCCGCAACTCCTGCATGCTTGATACGGCTGTCTGGGACGCCGGTTACGAGGGGCGAGGCGAGGGGCTACTGGAGGTCCACCACCCAATCGAACTCGAACAGGGCGCGCGGATCGCACAACTCGTGCTCGCTGACGCCGCTCACGAATGGACGTACGAAGGGTCGTATCAGGGTGAAAATCTCTGAGATGTAATCGCAGTCCCAGACGTGTCTCATCGTCCGAGACATGGTAGGCCATGCTGTGAATTTAAGTGGATTTCCTGAGTGCTATCGATTGGTGCTTGAAGCAACTATACCCCGGTCCACACTGCCGTTAGCCTTCAGTACCCGGAAATTACACAAGCACCGTTTTCAGGTACGACAACTGTCTGACCGGGGTTTATCATCGTTGCTGCGTGACAGTGAGACATGATAGTAGAATTTCACATCGATGCCCCCCTCTTGCAGCGAACAGCTGAAACGCTGAGTAAAGCAGCGATACGGATACAGCGACTTCACTGCGAGAGCGGCGACTGCCGTGCCGTCGCCTGGATTGGCCCCGTCGAACGGCCCGCCATCGAAGCGAATCTGGCCCAGGACGAGAGTATCACCGACTATGCCCATGTAGCGGCAGAAGGAGATGGTCACTGGTATACCCTGCATACAACTGATACGACAATCGACACGATCGGAGAATCGTTATTAAACGCGGACGGGTTCCTGCTCGGTGCCGCACAGACCGGCGATGACTGGGTGTTTCGAGCCCGGTTCCCCGAGAAGAGTTCCGTACTGTCGTTCCGTGACACACTCGTGGCCAGTGATATCAACATCGACATTCAGACTATCACTGACGACACGGAAGCCTCCCCACAGTTCGGCGTGACGGACCCACAGCGAGAAGTGCTGTTGCTCGCGCTCAATCGTGGGTACTTCACCGTCCCGCGGGAGTCGTCCCTCTCGGACCTCGCCACGGAGCTCGGTATCTCCAGTCAGGCCGCTTCAGAGCGGCTCCGGCGGGGGACGCGAACGCTGGTACAGAACACGCTGGCGGCCCCTGAACGGCCGCTTGTCGGCTCACCGCCGGAGTAATCGGACCAGGAACGGCTTCCGGCTGGTGAAAAGCGAGGGTGGTGGGACGCTGACCCGCTGTGAGAACCGGGTCTGGGGGCGACAGATTGCCGAATAGCTGTGTTTTGCGTCGTTTGAGCTGACAGTGTGTGACGTAGCGTCTGGTCTGTCATCGGCACGCCGGTTACTTCAGACAGTGAAACTGCTCATCCGCTGTTATAAGAGAAGGGAGCGTATGGTAGGATATGAGCTCGAACGAGGGGACCGTGTATATGCTGCGAAACCGGGCCACGGAGGGGTCCGACGACTGGGTGAGCCCCGAACCCGCAGAAGATGTTATTGCCGATGCGGTACTCGAAGCGACAGATCTGGATGCAGATGATATTGACGAGCTGGATACATACGTCAACAGCGAGTCACTCCGTGCGGTCGTCGGGGAGAGGACGACGGAGTCGCTGACGTTCACTGTCGAAGGACACGACGTGACGATAACGGCTGACGGTGAGGTTTCTGTCGACGGGTAACGGGCGCTGACACGTCCCCGTCCAAATGACATAAGACGGTGGCCCGAGAGCCCAAGGTATGACCCGCATCGCGCTCATCGCACACGACGACGAGAAGCCCGAGATGATCGACCTGGCACAGAGTTACGAAGCAACGCTTTCGGAGTTTGACCTCGTCGGGACCGGCACGACGAGCAAGCGCATCATGGCAGAGACCGACCTCACAGTCGAACGCAAGGAGAGCGGGCCGATGGGCGGCGACACACAGATCGGCGCAGAAGTCGCTGAGGGCCGGATGGACGGCATCGTCTTCCTCCGGGACCCGCTGACGGCACAGCCCCACGAGCCGGACATCTCGGCGCTCCTGCGCATCTGTGACGTTCACGACGTGCCGCTGGCGACGACGCGGGCCTCTGCAGAATACATCCTCGAAGGGCTGGCACAGGACAGAGCCGACGACTAGTTCCGCAGTCGACACCGCCTACAATCTACTTACTCAGCGTACGTCGGTCGCTCCGCGTACTCGATGGGGTCCCGTTCCCCGATTCGCTGGAAGGCTTCGAGCCGGAACGCACAGGCGTCACAGGTCCCACAGGCCGGTTCGTCGTCCCGGTAGCAACTCCAGGTGTCCGCGTAGGGGACGCCGAGTTCGACGCCGCGCTTGGCGATGTCGGTCTTGGACCACTCGACGAAGGGCGCGACGAGGGCGATGTCGGTGTCGGGCTTCGTTCCGGCGTCGATGACGCCCTGAAAGGCGTCAAAGAAGGCGGGCCGACAGTCCGGATATCCCGAGAAATCCTCACTGTGTGCGCCGATGAAGACGGCTCCGCAGTCGTTGGCCTCGGCGTAGGAGACCGCCATCGAGAGGAGGTTCGCGTTCCGGAACGGGACGTACGAGGTCGGAATCTCGTCGCTGTCGGTGTCAGCGTCCGCTACCTCCATCGAGTCGTCGGTCAGCGACGACGCGCCGATCTGAGTGAGGTGGCCGGTTTCGACGTGGAGGAAGTCAGCCGCGTCGACGTGGTCGGCCAGCGCGCTGGCGCAGTCGTACTCCCGGTCCTCGGTGTTTTGCCCGTAGCTCGTATGCAGCAGGTACAGGTGGTCGTAACCGCGGGTCTGTGCTTCGTAGGCCGCCGTGGCGCTGTCCATGCCGCCAGAGGCGAGCACGACAGCGCGGGTGTCATCAGTCATCTGTTGTCGGTCAGGTCAGTCAGGTGCCCGGTGCGTCGTTCCAGAGGTCGACGTGGAGTCGCGGCGTGTATCGGTAGCCGTGCTCCAGCGCGAGGTCAGCGACCGTCTCCCGGGTCGCTTCGAGCTGGTCTCGCGTCTGGCCTTCCGGCATCAGTAACACGTCGTCGTCACGCACGCGGGTCGACGCGGCGTCGCGGAGTCGCTTGAGGAGGCGCTCGATTTCGGCCATGTCCTCGCGGCCTGTGACGACGAACTTCAGTTGCGTGTCGTAGGTTTCGACGAGTTCGGCCAGCGTCGGCACGTCGAGCCGGCGCTCCTCGTGGCGGTCCGCCCACTCGCCGTCACCGTCGGGGTCGCGGTCGGCCGTCGGCGTGCTGGAGGCCAGTTTCGGGCTGACACTGGCGAGGTCGATAGGGGCGTCCGGGACGACGGTCCCGTTGGTCTCGACCGTCGTGTGATACCCCCGGTCGGCCAGCCGCGCCAGCAAGTCCTCGCTCGAATCGTGAATGAGCGGTTCGCCGCCGGTCAGGACAACGTGGTTGGCGTCGTACTCCTCGATAGCCGCGAGCACGTCGTCGACGGCAAACCAGTCATGGGTCGGCTCCCACGAGGTGTGATAGGAGTCACAGAACCAGCACCGCAGATTACAGCCGCTGGTCCGGACGAACACGCTCGGGACGCCCGCCAGTCGGCCCTCGCCCTGAAGCGACTGGAACAGTTCGTTGATAGGGAGGTCGCCCGTCTCCGCGTCGGCGTCGGTCCCCTCGATATCGACCCCGGGCGCGTCGTTTGCGACCGGCATCAGCGGATACAGAGTTCGCTTGTCTCCCGAACGGAGACGGCGACATCCGACACGGTCTCGGGGAGGCGGTCGGCGAGGCGCTGTTCCAGTATCGCCGCCATGACCTCGGCTGTCGGCGGATGGTCGAGGACGACCACGGCGTCGCCGTCGCCGCTGGCGTCAAAGGCCTCGACCAGTGGGTCGCCGGCCTCAAGCAGGAAGCGGTGGTCCCACTCGTCGATTACGTCCGTAATCTCGCCCTTGTCGACGATCCACCCCTCATCGGTGAGTTCGCCGGTGACGCGGACGGTTACTTCGTAGTTGTGTCCGTGCGGGCGCGAGCATTTCCCGTCGTGATGGAGCAATCGATGGCCTGCAGAGATCCGGAGCGGCCGGTCACCGCCGACGACGAGTTCGCGTTCGCCAGCGTCGGCGAGTGTGTTATCGGCCTTCGATAGTCGCTGAGACATATCACGGTATTATCGGTCGGTGGCTTAACTCTCACGGGAACTGGCCCGCCAGTGTCTCGGTAACACGGAACTGAGATGGAAGGGACTTCAGTAGTCATTCTCCGACAGTATGCGTGCAGTGGCGGACGCGCATCGAGAGCAAATAGACAGTAGCTAATCGGACAGCGTTCACCACAGGATGGCGCTCAGCAATCTCCAAAGCCGGTTCCGCGTCTTAGTATGGGTGCCAGATTACTCAGAGATTGTTCCGTCGTCAACGGCCGCAAGTCGTCGGTTCATCGCTCGGAGATACTCGGCGGCAGCGTCGGGATCGTCGGTATCGAGCGCGGTGTACACTTGCTCACAGCCGTGGAGCAACTGCGAGCGCAACTCACACTCCGGGAGTTTGTTCCGGCTGACCGTCTCGACCGTCGCAACCGTCTGCCGAGCCGTATCGAACTCCGCGCCGCTGATCGCCGTCTCTCCCTCTTCAGCGAGTTGTGTCAGCACCGCGTGTACGTCGCTGGGCAGATCTCTGGACACAGACGCTGTTAGGTATGCACAGTGATAACGGTCGTGTTGAATGCACAGCGGAAAACGCGGCACAAGCCCCAGACGACAGTTATGATTGCTTCCGAGATGCACTGACGGTGGTTTTAATCTGTCCTGTCCCTAGCGTGTACTATGACGACCGATCGGCTGTTGTTGGTCGAAGACAGCGATTTTCTCGGGACACAACTACAGGACGCACTTCGGGGCTACAATTTCGCCGTCGCTGTCGTTTCGACTGCCCGTGAAGCAGCACGACACGTTGCCCAGAACGAGGTCGACTGTGTCGTAACGAACTACGACCTGCCGGATGAAACTGGTATTGCGCTGGCCAGGGATCTACCCGACTCACTGCCGGTCCTCCTGCTGACAACGACCGAACTGAAATCGATTGCGGCCGAGGCGCTGGAGGCCGGTGTAACCGATTTCGTGCACAAAGACAACATTGTCGGAGAGATGAATATCGTGGCCAATCGGGTCTCCGTGGTAGTCCGTGCAGGCCGGGAGTGACCTCGAAACACGGCAGTCGGCAGCGGTGGCCCATGTTGCGAGGGACTATCGGTGGCGAACATCGGCGTAAGGGATAGGTCACTGCAGCCCACAGAGTCGGGTGTGACACGACGTGCCGTCGAACGAGAGTTCGAACGTTACCTCTCGCAGTTCGTCGACGAGACGTACGCGGCGTTTGACGTGGCAGCCGTGCTACGCGGGTCAAACGGGAGCGGAGGCCGCGTTGCGGGCAAACTGCTGAACAACAGCCGCCCACTAGAGCGCCACGTCATCCGGCCGAAACTCCAGTCCTACCAGCAACAGATACTCGACCAGCTGGAGCCGGTGCTCGATTACGCCGCCACTGACGCGGCGTTCGACACCTATGCTGACGAAGTGCTGGCCCGGGACATCTACTGGGACGCGCTCCGGGACACCGTCCGTGGCGACCGACGAGACCAGATTCGGGAGCGACTGCTGGCCCGCCAGCAGTCGTTTGGCGATGACCTCGAACCGCTGGTGGCCGCCGACAGCGACGACTTCTGGACTGCTGTCACCGACGCATACGACCAGGAGATGGCGACGGATATTGTCCAGACACACTTCGAGTTCTCCGTCCCACTACAGGAGGACCAGAACGCCTTCGCCTTCGAACTAAGCATCGACCCCGGCGAGGTGCTGGGCGGTCTCGCACGGGCCCTCCCCACGCTCGATGTCGAGTTCACTGACGAGGCATTGCGGTCGATGCGACGGGCTGAACAACAGGTCATTCCGTCGGCGAAGGCTGACGTAGAACAGGCGTACGAGTCATAGAACCCTCGTCGCCGGATGTCGGTTTCTACGGTACGCGCTCCCGGCTGGTGTTCCTCAGAAGTTCGGTCCGAAAGTGGACACGACGGCCGCCTTGGCACGTGGACGGCCGTCGCGTCAGGTATTGGTGTTGGTGTTGACTGACGACGGCAGGGATGGTTTACTCACGTCGGCTCGGTCTCGGACTCCGCGAGACCGAATAGCATGGGAGCTTGGCAGCGAACGCCGGTGACAGCGTTCACATGCGGGCTTCAGTACGTAGACCAATCGACCTGCCATCGATTTCCATGTACCCATATGGTAAATAACCTACGGAATATGTTACTTCTATACTGAGTAAATCATTATAGTCCGCCGTCAGCGACTAGAACACCGGAACGCAGGTGGGGTCGAAAATACTAGAAATCTGGTAATTCTTTGGCACAGGTCACGGGAGTCGAACGTGGCGGTGAAGCGGGCGGCGTCGCGTCAATCGCCGAAGGGCCAGTCTCCTGTAATCCGCATCCCTTCGGCGAGGTTCTGTGCTTCGAGCGCATCGGCGATCTCCGCGGGGTCTTTGTGAGCAGGCCGTGCAGAGTCGTCCGCAAGCGCCACAGCAAGTTCGGTTAGAAGGACGGCCTGTTCGCGGAACGTCCGGGGTTCCAGTTTGTCCAGCGTATCGGCGTGGGTGTGGCCCCAGCCACGTCCCTCACTACCGGTTTCGCTGGTCACGTGATAGCCGGGGACGCCCCGCTGCACGAACGGCCAGTGGTCGCTATGGGGGCCTTGCTCCGGCGTGAGCGAAATGGGGTGGTCAAAGCGGTCAGCCACGTCCTCGGCAGCGGCCGTAAGTGCGTCGAAGCCGTGGGTATAACACTTCAACGTGCGACCCTGAACGACGCCGTCGAAGTTGAGCACGGCCGTTACGTCGTCGAGGGTAGTTTCGCCGGCCAGCCGATTCGAGCCGACAAGTCCGACTTCCTCGGCACCGAAGGCGACGAACTCCACGCGCGTCGCCAGTTCGTCCTCGCGGTCGGCCAGCGCGCGGGCCACCTCAACGACCATCGCCGTCCCGGCCCCGTTGTCCATCGCCCCTTCCGCGATGTCGTGGGCGTCGACGTGGCTGGTCACCAGCAGTCGTTCATCCGTGTCTGGTCCCAGTTCGGCGTGGACGTTCTGGCTCGTTGCGTCGGGCGTCTCGCAGTCGACGCCAAGGGTGACATCGTCACCGGCGTATCGGCGGGCCAGCCGTGCGCCCGTCTCACTGGCGACGCCGACAGCCGGAATCTCGCCGATAGGGGCCCCGGCCGTGCCGACGCTCCCGGTCGGCGGCAATACGCCTTCGACATGGTTGCGGTAGACGAACCCCGCGGCACCCGCCTCGACGGCGTGATAGTACTTCTCGCGTCGGTGGATATACCGGTCGTACCAGTCGGGCACGTCCGAGCGGGCCAGCACTATCTGGCCCTCGCAGTCAGCGTCTTCGAAATCCTCTGGGAGACCGTGACCGACATCGACCAGTTCGCCGGTCACCTTGCCGGCCGGCGACCGCGGGAGGGCGATGGACTCGTGGGCCTGTGTCGCGACCGGCGACCCGCTGGCATGGACGGCGCTGTCGCCCCGCTCCCAGCCCTGTATCCCGAACTCAGAGAGCCGAGCGTCGCGGGCGTACGCCGCCAGCGCGTCTCGGGTCGCTTCTGCGGCCGCCCGTTCGCCGCCGCTGCCCGCCATCCGGTTCCCGATGTCGACCAGCGTCTCCAAGTGGTCCCACCCGACCGTGCTGGTGAACGTTTCTCCGATCCAGTCAGTGTCGTCCATACGTCTCGGTGGGGCCGTGCCGGCTTTGAAATTGGGGGTCGCCGAGCCGAAATCGGCGGCGGTTACGACGACGCGAGCGGGCCGTATCGACTGGTGAGTCCATATCCAAGAACAGCCAGTGCAGTGACAGCGAGGCCGAAGCAGAGCAAGGAAAGAAGCAAATCAAGCGGCGTGACGGCTATGACCGGCTGGTTCAAGAGGCGATAGGACGCCGAAAGGAGCCCACTACCGAGAGCACTCGCGGCGAGAAATCCGCCGAAACTGGCGAGCCCGACGGCAAAGGCGGCGACGGTGCAGTACCGGTGGGACAGGTCGCGCCGTCTGGCGTCGGCGTACACCAGCGCGGTGACCGCTGGCGACACGAACAGGGCGACGACAACCGGGAGGAGGGTCATACCCGGACAGTTGGCTGCAGGGCTACATAAGATCGGCTCCCGGTAACTGGCCGCTCAGCAGTCCGGGGTTGCCGTCCTCGGTATTTTATCCGGGCCGCGCGAAGCAGCCCCATGCGTGTCGCAGTGCTTGAGGCGTACGGCGAACCGCTGGCCGTCCGGGACCGCGACCCGCCGACGCCGGACCCGGACGGGGCCGTCGTCGCGGTCGAGGCGTGTGGGATCTGTCGGAGCGACTGGCACGCCTGGCAGGGCCACGGCGACTGGGCCGACGACGACGTGCCGATAGGGCAGGTGCTGGGTCACGAACCGGCGGGTCGCGTCACCGCAACGGGCAACCAGGTGACGACAGTGTCGGTCGGCGACCGCGTCGTCGTGCCGTTCAACCTCGGCGACGGGACCTGTGGCTACTGCCGGAACGGTCACGGCAACGTCTGTACAGACGGGTGGGCGCTGGGCTTCGAATCCGATGCGCCGGGCGCGTTTGCCGAGCAGGTCGCCGTCCCGCAGGCCGACTACAACCTCATGGGGCTGCCCGACGGCGTCAGCTTCGACGCCGCGGCGGCGCTTGGCTGTCGATACGTCACAGCGTTCCACGCACTGGCCCATCGGGCCGATATCGCCGCCGGGGACCGCGTCGCGGTGCATGGCTGTGGCGGCCTCGGGCTGGCAGCCGTCCAGATCGCGTCGGCACTGGGTGCGAGTGTCATCGCCGTCGACATCCGGGACGAGCCGCTGGCGATGGCCCGTGACGCGGGCGCAAGCACTGTTGTCGACGCCAGCGCTGTCGAGGACGTGCCGGCGGCCATCGAGGGCGAAACGGACGGCGGCGCGGAGGTGTCCGTTGATGCGCTGGGCCGAGCCGAGACCTGTCAAAACAGCGTTCGGAGCCTCCGCCCACGGGGGACACACGTTCAGGTCGGGCTGACGACCAACGCCGAGCGCGGCGAGGTGGCGCTGCCGACCGACTGGATTACCCGCTGGGACATCGACGTGCTCGGCTCTCGCGGGATGCCGCCGTCGCGGTACGACGAACTCCTCCGACTGGTCGCTGACGGGCCGCTCGACCCCGGTGCGCTCGTCACTCGCCGAGTCGCGCTAGAGGCGGTTTCGGAGCGGCTGGCGGCGATGACCGACTACGGAACCGACGGCATCGAACTGGTGACAGAGTTCGGTCGGTAGCGGGTACGCTTTTCCCGCTTCAGCCTGACCACCCAAGCATGTCCGACATACTGCGTGACGCTGTCGTCAACCCAGTCCAGGACGCCGTCCCGTTTCTGGTCATCACCGTCCTGTGGGTTCTCGTGATGCTCGTCCTCTACGGCCTCTTTCTCGTGACCAAGCCGGGCAATATCACCTACGACGCCTGGGTGCACGCGACGGTGTTCGTCGTCCCGGCTATCGGGTTTCTGGGGCAGGTACTCCAGCAGGCGCTGTCAGGCCAGCACCGGGCCTAAGCGGCCCCGTCACTTCCAGGGGTTCGGGACCAGTTCTGCTTGCACCGTTGCACCGACAGCGAGATGCGTGTCGGTCGTCGGCTCGGCGATACAGAGCAGGACGTAGCCGTCCGCCAGATGCCGGTCCTTGAGCGCCCGCGGCGGGCGGTGATGGACCACGTCGCCGGACAGCAACCGAGCAGTACAGGTCCCACAGGCGCCAGTTCGACAGCCAAAGGGCAGCCCGATATCCGCGGCCGCCGCGGCATCGAGTATCGTCTCACCGTCCGGCACCGCAATCGTCTCGGTGCGCTCACTGTCCCGCCAGTCCAGCAGGACCTCGGTCATCGGCTGTCCAGCCACACCATCGTCATTGCCACACGTCGCTGGTGCAGTCCCCGTCGGGCCACCGAATCTCGTGGGCACGAGCAGGGCCTTCGGGGAGGTCGCCGAAATCCACAAGGAAATCCCGATCCAGCGACATCGTTCCCGTTCGCGGGTCCACATCGGCTTTGAGCATCACCGACCCGTTCTCGGCTTCCTCGGGGAAGAACTGGTTGTCCCACGAGGAAAACAGTGAGGTCGTCCAGTACAGCCGCTCGCCGTCGAGCGAAAGCTGGAGCATCTGCGGACCCGCGACGATATCACGACCCTGAACCTGTTCGATGTCGCCGAAGTAGCCGCCAATAGAGATGGAATCCGCCTTTCGGGGGTTCGACGGGTCCGAGATGTCGTACATCCACACCTCCCCGTGGAGCCAGCTCGACCCGAAGAGGTAGCGGTCGTCCATCGAAATGAGGATATCCGTCACCAGTGCCGGCACCGGCATGTCCCAGCCTTCGTGCTCGCGGTCGTCGAACTCGATGACCGGCTCGGCGTGGTATCTCCCGTCTGACTCGTGGAAGTGAATGATATTCGAGGACAGCGCCGCGCCAACGTAGCCGTGGGTGCTCTCGGGCGTGTGCAAAAAGCGGGCTTCCAGCGGAATCAGGCCGTCCTCGCCAAGGTCGATGGTCTGCTCGATGACACCGTCTTCCCAGTCCCAGAAGTTGAGCCGCTGGCCGTACTTCCCGTCCTCGACATCGTCCAGATCGAAACCGGGGTAGTAGGTTTTCGGGGCCGCCCACTCCGTCGACAGCATCACGTTCTGGCGGGGCTGATACCAGTAGTCGTAGTTCATCTCGATCTCGCCGGGCGGGTCCCACCGCCCCTGCACCTCGAAGTCGTCGTTCAGTTCGAGGAAGCCGCCGGGCAGGTCGCCGTCGGCGTCGCCCAACATGGAAATCAGAATCTCACCGTCGGGGATGCAGTGGACGGTATGGGGCGCGGAGAGGTCGTGCTCGTACACCTGTTCCGGTTCGATGACTTTCGTCAGTTCGGGGTCGCGGCGCTCCTTTGTGTCGACGATGTGGATGCGCGAGGACCGCTGACCAGGAATGACGAGATGCCGGCGCTCCAGCCCGTCCATATGACACGAGGAGGAACAGGCGTTCCACCCGAAGTGGTGGAGTTCGTCGCCCTTGTTCGGCATCTGGACCCGATTGATTATTTCGCTGTAGGTGTCGGAGTCGGGGTCGAGGTCAACGACAGCCAGAAAGTCCGGCGCGTCCACATCCTGACCAACGTGCAGGCCCATCACGTACGCGGTTCGTTCTGGCTCGGCCGCCTCGATGGCGGCCTGCGGAGTGGCATAGCCCGGCCCCTCGTGATCGTGGTCATGGTGGTCGTGTGTCTCGCTCTCGGCTGGCTGCTCTGCATCACTCATGCGTGTTAGTTACAGACACATTACATTTTAGCAACGTGTTCCGGCTGAAACAGCCGCTATATGCGTCTCGGTAATGGTGGTGTCCGGAGCGATGGACGGACCACCGCTGGCTTCACGCCAGTTGTCGCCAGCTCCAGGTCGGTTCCCAGCCAAGCAGCCGCTCAGCTTTCGTCGTGTCAATGAGCGCCGTGTAGGGGCTTCCGTCGTCGCCCGTTTGTCCCCGGTAGTCAGCGTCGGAGTACAGCTCCGCCGCGAGTTCAGCGCTCGGTGTCTCAGCGCTGGTGTCTGGAGCCGATACCCAGAGCCGCTCGTGGCCAGCGAACGACGCCTCGATGGCTGCCTCAACGAGCGCAACGGCGTCTGTGACGTGGACATAGCCACAGAGCGTGTTGCGCTGGGTGTGGAAATGCGCCGAGTTCCGGAGTCCGGCGAGGGTACGGTCGGCCTCGACAAACGTCTCCTGAGCCAGGTCATCGTCAACGACCCACGGGAACCGAAGCGATGTGATGGTCTCCGGCGCGTCCGTACTCCGGCGAGCGAACCCGTCGGCGGCGATCTCCAGTGTCTGCTTCCCCATTGCATACGGGTTCGATGGCGTGAGTCGGTGGTCCTCGTCAATCGGGAGGTAGTCGACTGTTATCAGGTCCGGTTCGAACCCGCCGCCAATAGCGCTGAAACTCGACGCCAGCGCAACCGTGTCGATTCCCAGTTCGCCAGCGGCCTCCAACACATGATAGCTGGACATGACGTTGCTCTCGTAGGTCCGGTATCCCGGCGTCTGGTCGGGCGTGGGAATCATTCCGAGGTGGACGACAGTGTCGGCATCGCTCTTTGCGAGTGCACCGTACACCTCGCCCGCATCGAGCAGGTCAGTCTTGATGTACGCGTCCGACTGTGCCTCGTCGCACTTGCCACGGGAGAGGTTGACCGTTCGATACCCGGCTGTGGTCAGATGGTCGAGGACGTGCTTGCCAATGCGGCCGTTGCCACCGGTGACGGCGACCGATTCAGGCATGCGAGGGTATGCAGCAGACAGGCCCAAAGGGGTTCCGCCGGAACACGTCGCCGCCAGTCGTCACGCCGCAGCAAGCGCCTTCCGAACGGCGTCCTTGATCGGCGTCTGGTCGATTGGCACGGCATCCTGCAGGTCCATTTTCGGGTCGACCGTGACCGGGTTCCGCATACTCTCGGCCAGCGGCCGAGCGATGGCGTACTGTACGTCTGTCGTGAATCGAAGCCAGTGCGAGGACAGGCCCGGCGTCATCACTGGCACGGGAACAATAAACACCCGCTTGCCCTTCTCGGCGGCGGTAAGTTTCAGCAGCGACTCGTAGGACCACACCGATGGCCCGCCGATGTCGTAGGTCTCGCCACGGGTCTCGTCGGCATCGAGTAACTCCACGAGGTAGCTGATAGCGTCGTCGACGCCGATGGGCTGACACGGCGTTCGGACCCACTTGGGAACGAGCATCAGCGGCAGGCGGTCGGTCAGGTCGTCGACGATCCGGAAGCTCGCGCTCTCCGGGCCGATGATGACCGCCGCCCGGAGCACTGTCAGGTCGAACGACCCCTCCGCCAGCACCGATTCGACTTCGCGCCGCGACGCCAGATGTGGCGAGAGATTCTCCTCGTCGCCGCTGATGCCGCTGAGATAGACAACTCTGTCGACGCCCGCAGCCGACGCGGAGTCCGCGAACCGACGGGCGTAGCGACGGTCTAACTCGGCGAAGTTCTCGGAGGTGAGCGAATGGATAAGATAATACGCGACATCGATATCATCACAGAGGCCATCAAGAGAGTCCGGTTCGCCGAGGTCGCCCTCAAACGGTTCAACCCCCTCGGGAAAGGACTCTTCGCTCGCGCTCCGGGAGAACGCCACCACATCGTGGCCTGCGTCGTCCAGGGCACGAACCAGTCGCCGTCCAATGAATCCGGTCGCACCCATAACGAGCACACGCATGTGTTCATACCTTGGGTCGGAACCCCAAGGACGTTGCGGCGATTCCCGTGCAGTCCTGTCGATGTCCGGGACCACAGAACGAGACACGTGGTCTATACAGTGGGTCGCAAAAAGCGGGCGGCGAGGGATTTGAACCGAGTGGAGACGGTCGCCCTCGCTTCGCTCGGTCGCTGCGACTCCCCGGGTTCAAACCGCTCTTGTACTGCTATTCGCTCGTCACATCCGTTCCGCGCAGAATAGCGGGCGGCGAGGGATTTGAACCACGGTCGTTCCGCTTCGCTCCACTCCCTGATTCGAATCTTCGCTGCCGGTTCACTCACAGTCTCGCTGTTGCTCGGCAGGTTCGTTACACGGGCGGCGAGGGATTTGAACCCCCGACCATCTGGTCCGGAACCAGGCGTTCTGTCCGCTGAACTAGCCGCCCACAGAAAACGGTATCAGACTGTCCGTCTTAACGGTTGTGAACCGTCAGGGTGACTCGCCGGTCTCGATAGTGAACTCGCTGGTCGGGTACGCGACACAGGTCAGGCAGTACCCCTCTTCCATGTCGTCATCCATCAGCGAGTCGTTGTTGCTGTGGCGAATGTGGTCCGTCGCCGGGCCGTCCTCAATGTGGCCGGCACAGGAGATACACTGGCCTTCGCGGCAAGCGTAGGGAAGGTCCCAGCCTTCCTCTTCGCCGGCGTCGAGAATCGTCTCGTTGTTGGCGACCTCGATTGTCTCGCCTTCCTTGGCGAATTCGATTTCGTAGTACTCGACCTCGTCGTCGGCGATGTCGTCGGGGTCGAAGCCTTTGTCTTCTTCTTCGACCGCTTCACCTTCGCCAAGTTCGCCTTCGGCCTCACCAGCCGGAATCGCTACGGCACCGCCACCACCGATAGAGCGGTTGTACGGCTCCGCAAAGTCAGTCTCGGGGACTGTCGCGGCCCGCTGCTCAAGGACCTCCTGGGAGATGTCTTCCGGTGCCTCCCAACCGGTCCCTTTGGCGTAGTGGAGTGCGACCACTATCAGGGTGAGCGTGGCCCCGGCGGCGAGTCCAACGAGTTCTACCATGTGCACGGCTATGGAATACTGGTTTAATTAGCTGTTGTTTCAGCGCGCGAGCACCGTCGACACCGCTTGACGAAGCAGCCCTCGGCACAGAACGGGGGCACAGAAAGCAACCGCAATCGGCGGCAAGGCTACTCCCGTCGTGGGACCTCGTGACGACCGAAGCCGTATCGGAGTCGGCTGGCGAGGCGGCGCGCAAAGCGACCGTCGTCAGCCCGCGAGCCGAACCGCTCGGCCAGCGACTGGTAGATGAGCGGCACTGGAACTTCCTGTTCGAGCGCTTCCTGTACGGTCCAGGTACCAGTCGACCCACCCTCCACTCGGTCGGCCACGTCGCCGAGGTCATTGCCCTCCTCGCGGAACGCCTCCTCACAGAGCTCCAGCAGCCACGAGCGGATGACAGCGCCGTTGTTCCACGTGTTGGCGACTGATTCGAGGTCGAGGTCGTACCGGCCGTTAGCCAGTAGTTCGAAGCCTTCGCCGTAGGTCTGCATCAGCGCGTACTCGACGCCGTTGTGAATCATTTTGACGTAATGCCCGGAGCCCGCCGGCCCCATCCGGTCGTGGCCGTCCGGTCCGGTCGCAACGGCATCGAAGACGGGGACCAGTTCGTCGTAGGCCCACTCCGGGCCGCCAACCATCAGCGAGAAGCCCAGATCTGCACCGGCGGGACCGCCAGAGGTCCCACAGTCGAGGTATGCCGCGTCGGTCGACTCGGCGCGCCGGACCGAGTCCTCGAAGTATGAATTGCCGCCGTCAACCACGACGTCATCGCTGTCGAGTGTCGGAGCCAGTTCATCCAGCGCGGCGTCGACCGGGTCCCCGGCCGGGACCATCAGCCAGATCCGTTTCTCCGAGCCGAGTTTCCCCGCGAGATCCGCGATGGACGATGCCGGTCGAGCACCGGCGTCTGCCGCGTCAGCGACGCTCTCCTCGTCGATATCGAAGACGACGACTTCGTGGCCGGCTTCGAGTACGCGGTCGACGACGATGCGGCCCATGCGTCCGAGTCCAATGACGCCAAGTTCCATACCGAGGAGTCGCCGACCGAACAGGTAGGGGTTGCGGTTCGACAAAAAAGCGTGGCACGAACACCATCCGTGCCGTCGTCAGTCCTGACGCCGTCGTCAATCGGCTGTCCCGGAAACGGCCCTAGGAGAATCGCCACGAGTCCTGTCCCATACTGCACCAAGTATTCCAGCGCTGGAACGCAAAAAATTCACGGAATACACTCACATCAGCCGTGCCAACCCGGGGACCACCGCCGTTTTGTTCCGGCCACACTTGGTGGGGATATGGACGACCGAATACGCGAACACGCCCGGATTCTTGTTGACTGGAGCGCTCGCATCGACGCGGGCAACGACGTGGTGCTGGCCGTTGAGGACGGTGCCCACGACCTCGCAGTCGCCGTGGCCGAACAGCTGGGCGACCGCGGCGCGAATCTTATATCGACGTACCAGTCAGACGAACTCACGCGGGCCTATCTGCAGGCGCACGACGGGTCGTTTACCGAGAACCCAGACTACGAACTGGCACTGTACGAGCGGGCCGACAGCGTGCTGTTCCTGAAAGGGTCACGGAATACCACCGAGACGGCCGACGTGGACAGCGACCAGCGGCAGGCGTACTCGACGGCTCGACAGGAAATCAGAGAGGCTCGGCTGGATACCGACTGGGTATCGACACAGCATCCGACACGGGCGATGGCCCAGCAAGCCGGGATGGCCTACGACGCCTATCAGGACTTCGTCTACGACGCGACGCTTCGGGACTGGGAGGCGCTGGCGGATGAACAGGCTCGTCTGAAGGAGATTCTGGACGACGGTTCGGAGGTCCGTATCGTCGCGGACGGCACTGACATCACGCTGTTCATCGATGGCCGTATCGCCGTCAACTCCGCCGCCAGCGTGGCCTACGACTCCCACAACCTCCCCTCCGGCGAGGTGTTCACCGCGCCCCACGATACCGCCGGCGTCGTCACCTTCGACGTGCCGATGACGATACAGGGTCGTCGCGTTAAAAACGTCGAGCTGACATTCAAAGACGGTGTCGTCGTCGACTGGTCGGCCGAGCAGGGCGAGGCAGTCATCGACGAAATCATCGGGACCGACAACGGCTCCCGCCAACTGGGTGAACTCGGTATCGGGATGAACCGCGGCGTCGACCGCGTCACCGACAATATCCTCTTCGACGAGAAGATGGGCGGGACAGTCCACCTCGCGCTCGGCCGCGCGTACGATGCCTGCCTGCCCGAGGGCGAGTCCGGCAACGACAGCGCCGTCCACGAGGACCTCATCACGACGATGGGCGAGGGGTCGCGGCTCGAAGTCGACGGCGAAGTCATCCAGCAAGACGGCATGTTCCGCTGGGAAGACGGTTTCGAGGGGTAGCGTCGCGGGACTGCGGTGCTGTGGGCCGGGAATAGATGTCATGATTCTGTGGGCCGGGAGCGCCCTCTGTGGCGCGACCCGGGGAAGGGCAGGTTTGCCGGCGGTTGTAGCGCTGTTACTGTACCGCGAGCGGAGCGAGCGGTTTCACTCCGAGCGCGGCCGCAGGCCGCGACTCGGAGGTTGTTTTTAGGGTAGATTTTTACAAAGGGGGTTCCCGCAGCGCCGCAGGCGCGAGGAAACCCCCTGCAGTAAAAAGGTACTTCAGATTGCAAGAAACTGCGACACCAGCCACTTCGTGAACGTCCCAGTAATAGCGCCGATCCACGAGAGCACCACGAAATGCATGTACGTGTTGGCGTTGTGGCCGCCGTCGACGGTCCGGATCATCAGGGACGACAGCATCGCGCCGAACATGATGATGATGATAAGCAGGAACTCGATGAGCGGGATGTTGTAGACGCTGGTGTTGATAAGCGAGGCAGCGTCGAGCCGGCTCCCGGTGCTCAGGTTGAGCGACATATCAGCGAGGATATTGACGACCTGCAGGCCGATGAAGAAGGCGAAGGTCGACGCGGCGGTCATCCCGTAGAGGAGGCCCACAAGCGTCGTTGCCGCCTGCTTGCGCTTCTGGCGGAGTTGCAGCACCTGATTCATGTTCTCGGAGATAAGCTCGCCCAGTTGCTTGGGAGACCCACCCATCTCGCGGCCGATGAGGTACATCTCGGAGAAAGTCTGGATGAGATAGGAGCGACAGTCCGCGGTGAAAAAGCGCCAAGCAGAGGTCGGCTCGATTCGCATATTCAGCCGCTTGTAGAGGTTATCGATGTTCGGCGAGAGCGCGCCGAAGTCCTTCTTGCGAAGGGTGCGAAGCACCGTGCCGGTAGTAGACTGCTTCGCGCCTTCGGTCGCACCGAGCGCGCGGATGAAATTCGGGAACTCCGAATCCCGGTCCTTGATGCGCTGTTCTTCCTGTCGGAAGACGAGACCGGGGATGAGCATCGGGGTGATCGGCGCAGCAGCATACATCGGGAGTGGCACTTCGTCGAACATGAAAAAGAGGTCGTTCAGCGTGATCGGCGAGATGCCGAGCATCCCGCCCAGCGTGATGAACACGAGCAGCATCGACAGCCCCACGCCGGCAACCATCGATCTGTTGAGTTTGGACTCAATCGGCGACGGGTAGTCGACCGGGTGGAACCACACCGGGTCGTAGGGAGCCATCGAGCGGACAGCGAGGTAGAAGCCGGTCTGGACGAACACGAACATCACGATGACGGCGCTGACGGTCATCGTCGGGTTCGTTCCGGTCAGGACTGGCAAGACAACGGCGAACACCAGCGCGAACGTCATCGAGAGGACCATCGACAGATACAGGTCTTTCATGACCTCTAGACTGTCGAGCGAGCTCTTGTACACCGTCGAGTAGTGCTGAATGATCTGCTCCTGTTCGGTCAGGAGATAGTCATCGAGTCCCTGTCCGGCCCCGAGCGTGTACGCGAGGCGGTCGAAGAAGTCCGAAACCGCACGGCTCGGGACCTGTTTGGCGCGGCGACGGCAGGCGTCGTCGAGGCTGAGGTTCCAAGTGTCGACCAGCTGGACGATTCGGTGCATCTCCATCGCGAGTTCGCCGTACTCGTCTTCCTCGGCCAGCGTTCGGAACACCTCCATCCGGTCGATTTTCGTCGTCGCCAGCACGGTCATATGTGTGATGAGCAGGTGAAACCGGTTGTTGAGTTCGCGTTTGCGCTGGCTCAACAGGATTTTGGGGTAGAAGACTGCCGACGCCATCACCAGAAGTCCGAGTAACGGGATGGGCCCACGGATCGCGAGCGGGAGATCAATCAGAAGGGCGGCCGCCGTCGAAATAATGAAGAAGCCGACAGCCGGTAGCAGGATGAGAAAGAGATACCGCTCAATCGGAATCGTCATCTGGCGGTAGGACTCAACGAGCGACTGGATCGTCTCGGTTATCGTCAGGTCGATGTTGCTCTCGGCTTCACCCTGTGACATTGTTAGTCGGGCCTGGCCATATTGAACGGAATCCCTTCGACACCGTCGCGCTGGAAGTCCGAGATGAAGTCGTTGACCTCGTGATACCCCAGAATTCCCTCCTGCATGGCCCGCTCGATGAGGTTCGCACGGAACTCGAGGTCGTCGTAGATGTCACGCGTATCCTCGTAGCCGAGCAGGGTCGCGATCTGCTCTTCGAGGACGAAGGAGTTGTTCATTCCCTGGAAGATGATTTCGTCCTCGACGGGGTCCCAGTTGAATACCTGCCGAGTGACGACACCGTCCATCTCCTTGGAGTAGCCCTCGATTTCCTGAACGCTCGTCACGCGGCGAAGGACCTGGTCGCCCTGCTTGACGCGGTTCTGGAACAGCGCCACGTCGGCCACGTCCATGAACGTCTCGGGGACGTTGATCGGTTCGCCGGTGAAGCGCTGAATCATTGACACGATGTCGCTCGCGTGGAACGTCAGCATCACCGGGTGGCCGGTCTGGGCGGCCTGGAACGCCATCCGTCCCTCCTCACCACGAACCTCACCCACGATGATGTAGTCGGGACGAGAACGCAGCGCGGCGGCGACCAGGTCGAACATGTCGATGCTGGTCCCTTCGTCTTCCCCTTCACGGGTCAGCAGTTGCTGCCAGGTGTTGTGCGGCGGCAGCACCTCGGCGGTGTCCTCCGCGGTGTAGATTTTCGCGTCGTCGGGGATGAACGAAGTGATGGCGTTCAGCGTCGTCGTCTTCCCGGACGCCGTCTCCCCGACCACGAACACGGTCTGTTCGTTCTCCAGACAGAGCCAGAGATACGCGGCTAGCTGCGGCGACAGTGTCATCCACTTGGTAATCTGAAAAATGGACAGCGGGACGTCGTCGCCCTGCCGAATCGTGAGCGAGGGGCCTTTGAGGCTCACGTCGTCGGAGTAGATGAGGTTCAGACGCGACCCGTCCGGCAGCGTCGAGTCGACGATGGGGTCCGAATCGGAGACGGGGTCACCCATCCGCTCGCCCATGTTCCGGAGCCACTGGTCGAACGATTCCTCGGTCTCCCACTCGACGGTGGTTTCGAGCATGCCGTAGACCCCGTGGTCGACGTGGCATTCGCTGCGGCCGATAACGTGAATGTCCTCGTTGGCCGGGTCGCGCATGACCGGTTCGAGTGGGCCGAGGCCGACGATGTCGCGGTTCAGTCGATAGAGGATGTTCTCGTAGGTCTCCTGTGTGACTTCGACGCTGCTCACGTCGGTCAGGTTCGACAGGCGCGTGAGGACGCCACTGTCGCTGTCCTCGTCCCGGACTTTGGTGGTCTCCTGCAGGAGTTCCTCGATACGGTCGTCGAACTGGGCCTCGTTTTCGGGCGCGGGCTTGTTGACGCTGCGCTGGAGCAGGCGGTTCCGGACCTTCCCGAAGACGGCCCGCTCGTCCTCATCAAGTTCCGGCTCAATGGCGTAGTACTTCATGTCCTGACCCACGTCGCCGTAGATATGACAGAAGATAGGGCCACCGACCGGGTACAGCACGTTCGGCCGATTCGTCTCGTAGTCGTCGTCGGCCTCGTCGATGAGCATCGGGAACTCACCAGTGATCTGTTTGAACTTCTTCAGGTGGTCCCGCAGGTGGGGCCGCCGCGCTGCCATCTGTCGAAGTTCGTCCGACGGCTTCGCACGTCCGTGATCTGTCATATCTTAGTCACCTCTAGGCGACACTGCGCGATTCGATGACGATGCCGGTTCCCGAGCGGACCGAGAACCCGATGGTGTCACCGACCTGTTCGCCCATGCCGGCAAATCGGAGAACGTTGATCTGCCGGCGCACGTCGTTCCCGACCTCGATCATCTCCAGTTCGATGAACACGTCAGCGATGGCCCGGAACGGGCCGATAGCCTCCTCGTCCAGCGTTGACGGGTCGACAGTGAGCATGATGCATTTGCCCTGTGAGATGACGTCCCGGAAGTATGAGATAACTTCTAGGGCGGCCTGTCGCTCCTCGTTTTGCCGGACGAGAGCTTCGAACTTGGGGTCGTTCCTGAGGATAGCGTCGAAGGTATCGATGACGACGACATCGGCGTCCCACATCACCTCGGCCTCCATCAGCCGCTTGAGGAGTTCCTTCCGGTCGGACTGTTCGTCACCGCCGGTAAGGGCGTTCGATTCGCCGATGTCGGCGTGCAGGAACAACACGTCCTCATCAAGGATGTGGTCGACCATGTCATACGACAGCGAGTGCATCTGGTCGAGGAAGCTCCCGACAGTGAGTTCCGTCGAGAGGTAGGTCACTTCGTGGCCCTCTTCACAGAGGCCGTAGGTGAACCGCTGGCTCATGGCGGATTTGCCGGCGCCATAGTCACCCTCGACGAGGATGATGCTGCCGGGTGGGATACCGCCGCCCAGTTCCTTGTTCAGCCGGTCGTGATCGTCCAGTCCGAGCGAGAATAGGTCAGTACTTGCGATACTCATGTGTTGAACTCGAACACCTCCTCGTCGCCGTTGACGATGAGCTTGAGCCGGTGGTCGCCGCCGCTGAGGTTGTCGTTGATGTCGATGCGGACGACCTCACCGGGCCGCCAGCTGTTGCCACCGTTTGGCTCCAGCGTTACCGTGTAATCACTGGCGAAGGTCCCGTCAACGAACACATCTACTTGCCCGGGGACCGGAGCCAGCGTCTCTGAACCGGTGTTTTTGACGTGAACCGTGATTGTGTTCGCGCCGCTGTCGTAGATGGTGTCGCTACCGCTGTCGGAAATGATTTCCACGTCGGTTCGGACGTCGCTGCTCACGTCTAACCCCTGTTCCGAAACAGCGTTGCTCAGTTCGCCGATACTGCTCGTAAAGACGCCAGCCACGCTCGCGGCGATAGCCATCGACGCGATGAACAGGATCAGGTGTGAGACGGAGACGCTCGCCATGTTAGCTCACCACCATCGTTTCGGCGATGCCGTTCTCTGTGACGACTTTCACCCGGTCGGGCTGACTACTGAGTGAGGTGACGGTAATCTCTAACCGCTCCTGTGACGCCCAGATGTCCGTCGAACCGTCACCGTCGACCGTCGTGCCGTAGCCTGTGCGGTAATCGTTGTCGACCAGCAGGTCGGTCGCTTCGACCGACAGCGTCTCTGACCCGGTGTTGTCGACCTTCATGACAAGGTTTTCGCTTCCGGTGCTGTTCCACGTCGCCGACACAAGCGAGATGTCAGTGTTTTGCTGGTCGAGGAGCCGGTCGCGCTGGTCCTCGCGGGCGTCGTTGACGCGTTCGAAGCCGTTCGCGGCTGCGGAGTAGAACATCCCGAAGCCGATGAACGCGGCCACGAAAATGACGGCTGCCGAGCCGCTAACGCTGAATCCCATCGGAACCACCCCCCACCAGTTTCGAGAGCGCAACGGCGTCAGCGCCGCTGTCACTGTCAAGCTGTGAGATGTAGTGCAGGCTCTCCGTGTGGTGGTCGATAGACAGCCCATCCCCGGTGTCGTTCACGCCGTCGAAGCCGCGGAGGTACTCCTTGAGCTGGTCCGCGACCGACTCGTCGATCCAGTCGATAGTCTCATAATAGTCGATAGCGCGAGCCGTCTCACGGTAGCCCGAGTGCTGGACCAGGAACTCGAGCCACTCGACGATGATGAGGTCCGCCGCGAACCCTTCCGGCATCGTCGCCAGGTAGGGTTTCCCGTCATCGTCCGCGTCCGAGCCGTCGTCTGCCGTTGCCGCATCACCGCTGCCGGTAGCCGCGGTGTCAGTCGGTTCCGGCTCTGGTTCAGGCTCTGGCTCGGGTTCAGGCTCCGCGACCGGCTCAGGCTCTGGCTCTGCGGCCGGTTCCGGCTCTGGGTCCGGTTCAGGCTCTGGTTCGGCTTCCATAGCTTCCGTCTCGGCCTCATCAATCCCATCGTCCTCGATGACCTCGTCGAAGAGGTCGTCGTCTTCCAGCCCGCCCGCGTCGCCGTCCGAATCGTCCTCGCCCAGCAGATCATCGCCCTCGTCGGCCAGCAGGTCGTCATCGTCGTCAGCAAGGAGGTCATCGTCGTCCGATTCGCCCTCAGGTTCCTCGCCCTCGGCCCACTCGGCGTCGCCGGACTCGTACTCGTCTTTGAGCTCTGCGAACGATTTGCCGCCGTCACCATCGTCGCTGTCCTCGTCCATACTCTCCCCGTCGTCCATGCTCATCCCATCGTCCATGCTCATGTCGTCCTCCGTGTCGTCGAAGTCGTCGAACTCCTCGTCGAACGACCCGCCGTCGTCCTCAAAGCCGCCCATGTCGTCGCCGTCGTCGGGAAACATATCGTCGACTCCGCCGTCGTCCATCGACATGTCACCGCCAGCGTCCTCGGTCAGGTCTTCGTCGAAGAACCCTTCTGCGTCGGCGTTGGCGACATCGTCGTCGATGTCCTCGTCGGTATCGTCACTCCCGTCGTCGTCGAACAAGCCGAAAGAGCCGCCGCCTTCGCCCATGCCGCCCATGCCGCCGTCGACATCATCGGCGAAGGGGTTGACGCCACGGGTGACCATCTCGTAGATGTCGAGCAGCTTCCGGACGTTCTCCTCGGTTTCTTCGACAGATTCGGAGATGCTCTCGTTTTCCGTCCGCACCGTGTTGACCGTCGAGGAGAGGCTACCGACCTCGTTTTCCAGTTCGTCGAGTCGGTGTTCCAGCTCGTCAGTGTCAGGCCCGCTCGCGTCCTCCATATCGCCGAACTCGTCATCACCGAACCCACCCATGTCGTCGCCGTCGTCGTCGAGGCCGCCGAGGCCACCGAGATCGTCGCCACCACCGCCGAGATCGTCGCCACCGCCACCGTCGTCACCCATCAGGCCGCCGCCGTCGGCCATCCCGCCGCCACCGTCGTCGCTTGCGTTCTCGCTCTCGTCGTCCGATAGAATCGAATCGAACATATTCTTGATGCTCATACCAACCAGCCCGCCGGTCAGCAGAACAAAGAGGGCGGGTGCCAGTCCAGCCAGTTCCGGTGAGACGGCTGGAGCCAGTGGCACGAGAGCGAGACTACTCATCTCTTGTATCTCACGCTTTTTCTACTCTTGAATATTCCCCTTAGCGTATCATATTTGATAATAATATCCCATTTTACCGGCTCAGATGGAATAAATTAACGATCCAAGTACTAGCCTGTTACATTTCAGATTAATTTCGAGCGGAAAGCCGGGGAACAGAGTGTGGCAGTGCGCCCCCGGCAGACGAACGGCTGTCACTCGTCTGACGCCAGACGTTAGACACGATTACTGCTCGCAGACATTACAGTGTTATCGAGTCCGTGTTCGCGCTTTTGACAACGAAATTGCCAGTGTCCGCTTCGAGTTTGACGGACCGGCCGTGGTCGCCACCCAGGTCTTCGCCGACAACGGGAACGCCGTGTTCGTCCAGCGTCTCGCGCACCTTCTTGGCGTTGCGCGAACCGATAGAGGATCCGTTCTCGGAGAAGTCGAGCATATCGCTCCCGCCAGCGATTTTGGCCTCCATGGCCTCCGTCGACGCCCCGGCATCCGCCATGGCCTCGATGAGTGCTTCGATGCCCGTGTCCGCGAACTTCGCATGGTTGCCGCCGTCGATATCAGCCGCCGACGGAAGCATGACGTGGACGAGTCCGGCCACCGTGTTACGGGTATCATATATTGCGATCCCGATACAGGAGCCCAGTCCGCTTGTGGTTAGCATGGCCGGCTCTGTGGTCACCTTGTACTCCGCGATGCCGACTTTGATGCGCTCGGGCGTACTTTGTTCGGGACTCTCTGTTTGGCTACCATCGTATACTTTCATTATTTGAATATCTGTTCGACGTCCGCGCCCGTCTCGGTCGCCCGCTCAACATCGAGGTCGTTGAGGGCGGCGCGCAACTCTTTCTCGTTGGGGAGAGCGTGAATCTCAGCCTGAAACTCGATGTCGTCGGTCTGCATCTGGGAGTCGATGATAAACGCATGCTCCTGATACTGTCCGACCTGCGCCGCAAGCGGGTCCATAATCGCCCGGCCCATATCGTGGACGACTCGCGGCGGCGTGTGTTCGACTGACGTCTGGAGGACGTTCGCCCAGCCGTCGACGAACCCGCTCGTCATGATGTTCCCCAGCTCCTCGATGGCAGCCTTGTGCTGGTCAGTTAGCTCATCACTGTCCATTTCGATGGGCATCATCGCCTCCGCAACGTTGATTGCTGAGACCTCGTCGAACAGCACCATGAGGTAGCCACTGGGCGTCCCGGTGAACTCGACGACCGTCCCGACGAACGTGTCCGTGCCGATCTGCTTTGGCACGTCCTCAATGGGAGCGAAACTGATCTGTGTCACCTCCGATTCAGTCGGGATACCGGTCATCATTTCAACGTTGTCAGCGGCTTTTTGAGTTCCCCTGGTCGTCATCTCGTTGAACGTCTGGAGCTTGTCGATGGGGATAGCGTCGCCGTCCGTGTCGACGTGCTCTACCATCATCTCCGTGAGTGATTCGTACTCAGGGAGCATGTAGATGTAGAAATTCACCGATTCGTCGATCCATTCGATCTCCGATTTGAACACGAACACCTGCTGGTGGTCGCCGCTCTCGGGCGCATCAGGGAGCACGTCGCTACCGGACTCCTCAATATACTCCGGCGGCGAGTGGTCGATGGTCGCACCGACGTAGTCGGCCCAGCCGTCGATGAACCCGCTCATCATGATGTTGCCGATCTCCTCGATACCGCTTCTGGCCATCGCCTCGTCGTCGCTGCTACCGGGCATCATCTCCTCGGTGATCGTCCCGGCGCTGTCAACGTCGAAGGCAAGCACAGTATCGCCCTCTAGAACGCCATCGAAAGAGAACTCGACTCCGACGAAGTCCCGGCCAGCCAGTTCCTCGCCGACATCAGCCCTGTCGAGCAGCGTGATCTTGGTGACGTCAACGACGGCATCGATGCCAGTCATCTGGCCCATCGACTGCGTGGCCTGTTCAGCCCCCTCGTGAGCGAGTTGGTTGAACGTGCCGAGCGACTGAATATCGACGTTCATCTATGAGGGAACGACGTCCTCGATAGCCTCCATCACGCTGGGTTTCTGGAACGGCTTGGTGATGTACCCGTCGGCCCCCGCTTTCACGGCCTCCTTCATCTTCTCTTCCTGACCAACGCTTGTACACATGATGACGTTCGCGTCAGGGTTGGAAGATTTGATCTCGTCTGTGGCTTCAATGCCATCCCGGATGGGCATCACGATGTCCATCATCACCAGGTCTGGCCCTTCCTCTTTGAACACTTCGACAGCTTCGACTCCGTTCTCGACCTCCCCAACGATCTCGTGGTCTTCTTCGAGAATCTCGCGGAGGAGGTTACGCATAAACTCTGAATCGTCGGCGATCAGTACGTCTGGCATGCCTATCAAGCCTACATATCGTGATGAGTTAGATAAAGGTGTCCCGTAAATTATCGCGTGTGATATCGGTGGGCTCGAAACCGGGCAACTGCGTTCCGATTCTGACCGCGATGACAGGTACAACGCCTTCGTGTGCTGGTGCCTGCTTTAGAACTTCGCACCGTCTCGTGCTTCGATAGCCTCAACGAGGTCTGCGATACTGTCGTCCGGCGAGAGACCGGTCGACTGGACCATCCGCTTGAAGTTCTCTGGCGGGTGTTTGACTGGGACGTTGGACTCCGAGAGCAGAATGCCGAGCACGTTCTCGACCGATGTCGACCCGTCCATCTGCCGGCCGTACCAGAGCATGAAACTCTCGAACGCGGTGATGATATCGTTGGACACAACCTGTTGCTGGTCAACGTTCCCGTCAAACTTCGCGGTCACATCGAACCCATACCGGCTGTTTGATTTCGCCATTTGCTCGGCGAGCCACTCGTGAACGTTCGCGTCGGTAAACTCAGGAGCGTCGGGCTCGGGAGCTGGGTCCGGGTCAGGGGTGGAGTCAGACGAAACCTGATTGCCGTAGGAATCGTTGGTTCGAACATCAGAGGAGACGACATACCGTCCTTCGTCGATCTCTGTGACGTGCTCGTCATCCGCGATGTCTAATTCTTCCGGAGAGAGGATCTTACCGTCCTCTGGATTCGGTTCGTCTGACCCCGAGGCCATGCAGATACATGAGAGATGGGATGATATAATTCCGTCGCTGCTCAGGGGTAGCCGACACGGTTTTGACTGGTCGTGGATACGTTCACAGTGTGAGCGAACCGAACCGGCGAGAGGAGCGAACGACCGTTAAACGGCGGGCACAGAGCTCTCTCGGGTCGATTATCCTCCTGATTGCGGCGCTCCTGATCGCCGCAGCCACGGCTGGCGTACTGTTCGAAGTAGTCGGTGGGTTTCAGTCCGACGCGGCCACGGCCAGCGACAAAAGCGCCGACCGGGTCATTGCGCGGACCGAAGTCGTCGGGAGCACTGGCCACGTTAACACGACTGGACAGAGCATCGAAGCGGTGACGCTCGTGGTGAAGCGAGCGGAAGGGGGCGGGAACATGGACCTTAGCGATGTTGTCGTTGGGACGACAATCGGGAGCGGGGCCGACGCGCCGGTGGGTTCCGCTGCTGAGGTTACGGTTACCCCACTCAGAGATGACGACGACTCACTCTCGCGGGACATCCTGAACGACGACGGCGACCGGGCAGCCTTGCGTATCGACCTCGCGGCACTGACAGGGGTCGAGCTCCAGCCGAGCGAAAGCGGCACGATACGGTTGCTGTCACCTGACGGCGCGACGACAACGGTCAGAGTCTCGGTCCCATCGTCGCTCAACGGGAAGACAACGGTCCCGCTCTGACGGCCGGCAGTAGCAGCCGACCACCCGAACAGTGTGAGCCGGCTCACGGATATCGATGCGGAGAGGCGTGCTGACCCGAGTTCTTGACGCCCGACTTCGACCAGTAGACAGCCATACCGCGTGGCGTTTGGCCGTCTATGCATCCGGCGGCTGCTACAATCGTCTCTCCCGAGTCTGGTCGGGAGGAAATATGGTGTGTCACACGATAACTGCGAGCCGACGCAGTTCGCTATGTCGCCGTTGACGAACGTACCGACGCACAGAAACAGACCGCACAGCGACAGAAACAGTGTGAAACACTGACCCATGTATGAGTTCGATCCGTCCAATCGAAGCACGTCGCAAATGTATCGGGCTCTCGGCGTGGGCTTCTTGTCACTGTCTGGATGTTTGGACGGGAATGTGAAACTGACACGACGTAACAGAATCGAGGTCGTACCTGCAAAGAGGTGCATGCAGTAGAGCTTCGCTTACATGATAGAACCGACCACAGAGCATAGTCGACGCCCCCACGAGATGGCTGTTGCTGGTCGCGGGTGGAAAACAGAGAGAAAAGTTCTGCAAGCGAAAGAACGGCTCGCGTTAGACCTGCACTGCGGTTTCGCCCGATAGCGTGTTGGGCACGCTAACGCGGATTTCCGTGGTCGCGCCGGACTCCGTCGTCACTTCGAGCGTCATCGTCGCACCGGTTTCGAGCGTGCCGGGGTCAACGATGATGCGGAAGCGGTCAGCGTCGGTCATCACCGGGATGGACTCGTCCTCGTCCTGAACGGCCTGAACACCGAACGTCTCACCCTGTGAGGCGCTGGTGCCGCCGTAGGTGAGGGTGTTCGTCCCGCTGGGGCCGATTGTGGTGATGGTCGTCTGTTCGAGGTTGATCTGGTCTGCACCGGAACCTTTGATCGCGATGATGCTGATTTCAGAGACGCCGCCGCCGCCGCTGTTGTACTCCGCGTTCACGAGGAGTGCGGAGTCCGCAGCGGTTCCTTGAGTGATGGTGATACCACTGTCAACGTCGTCAGGTTCGAGCCCGTAGAAGGATCCTCCACCTGAAACGGTGATAGTGTCGCCATCTCCGTTCTCGAACTCGATGGTACTACTGCTGACAGAGAGCTCGTTTTCGAACGGGTTGAAGGTGAACGATGCACCCGATTCGACGTTAATTACCTCGACCTCGTTGTTGGAGAGGACATCGAAGCGGATTTCGTCGCCAGCGTCGACATCGAGAGCGCCACCGGATCCGCTAGGCGCAAGTTCCGCACCATCAGCGGTGTTCGACGTAGCGGTCAGCACTTCGCCATCACTGACCAGAAGTTGATCGGATGAGGAACTACTGGTAAGTGGGATGTACTGCTCGGTATTTTCGCTCACCTCTATCGGGAGAGTCTGGTCAGCGGGAGTTGCGTCGCTGTCCGTTAGCTTCAACGTTTGTAGAGTGACCTCTCCGTTGATCGGGTCCTCATAGGTGCGCTGGAGACGGATGCTGTCAGCGCTGGTAGCTGCGTTCGAAGCATCTATCGAGAGGTCTTCGCTGGTGTCAACAGTGATCGATGCACCGGTTGCATCGTTCTGCACTTCCACTGAGGAGGCGCTTGCCTTCGTGAAAGTAAGGGTGTCACCATCTTCGACAGCAATTTCGTTACTGCTGGCTGCAGTAAGAACAATGCTGCCATCACCATCTTCAGTGACAAGGACATCCACTTGAGACCCGTCGTCGATTGCGAACTCACCGTGGGTGTCTGAACTTGCCCCTGAGCTGTCGAATACGATCGTGTCTGTTGGACCGCTTCCAGAAACAGATCCAATCTTAGACGCCACCTGAATCTGGTTGGTCACTTGGTCGCTACTTTCTTGGCCGGTCTGTTCAGCTGAACTCTGCAGGAAGCCAGCAGTGTTAATCAGGACGCCTGCCGCGATTGCGGCGACAAGCACCATCGCGATGAACACGATGAGGGTCCCGATCCCCACTTGGCCTCGGTCTTCTGGATTTGTAATGCGTTCGAACATGTGTAGTCCGGGTCGCTCTGACCCTATCGGAACGAGTACGTACCACGTAATAACATCATCCCTCAAAATTTTATTCTTGATAACGATGGTTTCAGCCGGTTTAGACGGTACTTCTCAATAATATTCAGCGTCGATTTGAACCGATTTCACGGTCGTATAGCGATCGTCGAAAAACCCGGAATCAGTATTGAAAATTAATTTTGCAAGCTGAAAGCGGCCGGTCGACCGGTCGGGTCACACGCAGGGACAGTCATTCGTACGTGATGAGACTGTACATCACAAACAGGTAGCCAAAGGTCGTCAACCCACTGTTGACCAGCAGCAACGAGCGGACGCCTTCGAAGTCATTGATGAACGCGCTAATCATCGTCGCAGCCGCGCCCGCGATAGCGAGCGAAAACCCCACCGAGAGGTGGAGCATCGCCTGCCGGGATGTCTGGACGTACGCCCGCATGGCCATCCCAACCATTGTCAGTCCGGCGACGACGAACACCAACGTCGATATGGCGTAGAGAAGTTCTATCATCAGCACTGTACAGTGCTACAGCGAACCCGTTATTAAATCCATGCTCGAAAATATCTTTCGTGATAACGGCGAAAAGAGGGGCTCTACCGCTCGGATAGGGTCCGCCACGCCTCGTCAAGTTTGTTGGTCACTTCCGACCGCTCTTCGATGTGGACAGTCAGTTCATCGTCGAAGTCGACCCGGACTTCATCCACGTTCCGCCGGTACACTTTGATACGTCGGCGGTCGTCAGAGAGAATATTGTCGTGGAGTTCCAGCAGGTCATGTTCGGTCAGTTCGTCGATCCGTCGGTAACACGTCGCGATGGGGATTCCGAGTTCGTCGCTGAGCTCCTGTGCGGAGACCGGTTCATCCGTCGCGTCAAGGATTTCGGCACTGTATTTATTGCCAAGCGTCTGAAGAATCTCCCCTGAATCCATCGTTATCAAATCATAAATTCAGTCAATAATAAAGGTATCGCCTGTGATATCGAGTGAAAGGAAGACAAACACGCACTGCGGGGCGTCCGTGCGAAAACGGCGGTCTGTGTCGCTGTATCCGTCGTTCTACGGAGTAATAATGGCTCTATCGTATCGTTAAATTGGTGATTCTTCCTCACTCATCATCGAGAAGGCGCTGGCGTTCTGGTGGACATCGATGCCGCCGTGGTCAATCTCCATCGGATAGATGTCCGTCTCGATGTTCTGTTTTCGCATCTTGGCGACCCAGACGTATCTGTTCACACCGGTGTCAGTCGGCGTCTGGATAAGGTAGATGTTGCCGTCAGTCAGATAGTTCTCCAGCCCGATCTCGGTATCCGGGAAGACGGCCCCCTGTTCGTTGGTCATCAGTGTTGTGAGACCGCTGTCGCTGAGGATGTCAGTGAACTTCAGGAGATACGTCCGCTTCTCCCTCTCGTTTTCGAAGAACAGTTCGAACATGGCAAGCGAGTCAAGCACCAGTCGGTCGTAGTCACCGTCTTCGAGTTCCTCCAGTAGAATATCCAGCGAGGACGTAAAGTCGTTCTCGCGCAGGAGCACCTGCTTGTCGTACACCTTGATGTCGCCGTTGTCGACGTGGTCTTGCCAGTTGTCGAAGCCGAGAGATTCGGCGGCCTCCCGGAGGTCCGACTCGTCTTCCTCGAAGGAGAGGTAGATGCCCTTCTCGTCGTACTTTTCGACGCCGTTGTAGATGTACTGGAGGCAGAGGATCGATTTCCCGGCACCAGGGTTGCCGCTCACCAGTGTCGTCGAGTTCTTCACAATGCCGCCGTTCAGAATGTCGTCGAGGCCCTCGATCCCCGTTTTGGTTTGCTCAATCATAGTTTCGGAAGGAACTGGAAGTTGATTAGATACTCCTCTGTCGGGAATGTTAAAAAGTCTTGCTGGTGTGTCGCTAAACAAACTGGAATCAGTCACCAGCGTGGACGATGGCGGGGTCCACCCAGATAACAAAACTGTCATCTCGCTTGATGACGCCCCGGATTGAGCCGGCGTCGTTCGCGGGGGACCGGTCGACCTGCTCCGGCGTGATCTGGACTACCTGATACACTTCGTCGACGAGCCAACCAGCTGCACCCTGTTCCTCGACGATATCCGGGTCGAAGACGATAATTCGCTTCTCCGCACCCTCGTCTCCAATGCCGAAGACGACTTTAGGGTCAACAATCGATGTCGTGCGCCCGCGAAGGTCCATGACGCCACGGACGTGCGGCGGGGCGTTCGGAACGGACGTGAGTTCGCCGATATCGACGATCTCAGTCACGTAGTCGATACTCACGCAGTACGTTTCCGAGCCGAGCTGGAACTCGAGTACTTGGCCGGTGGTGGCTGACTGTGCTGCCATTGCAGTTCTTATCCAAACTGTCGCGGATAGTGGCGCATAAAGGTGCCTGCTGGGCTATCAACTTTGATTACGTGGGCGGAGTATTTATTTCGGGGCCGGACGGGATTTGGAAGTAGGTATGAGGATGTCTCGTTCGCCGATGTCTCCTGTCCGACGGGAGCGTTGGTGATATGGCAGATGGTGTCCGCGCCGTGGTCGCAGACGACTCTCACTTCATGCGGAGTGTCATCTCTGATATCCTCAGTGATGGCGGTATTGATGTCGTTGCGCAGGCGCGTGACGGCGAGGAGGCAGTATCGGCCGTTATCGAACATCGACCTGATGTCGTGACGATGGATGTCGAGATGCCGGTAATGAACGGCATTGAGGCAACCGAGCGCATCATGGCTGAGTCTCCAACGCCGGTGTTGATGCTGTCAGCCCACACCGACGAGAACGCCGACGTGACGTTCGAGGCGCTCGATAAGGGTGCGGTCGACTTCTTCACCAAGCCCGGTGGTGAGGTGTCGATGGAGATGTCACGCCTGAAAGACCAGCTGGTCGAGATGGTCAGTTCTGTCGCGGCAGTCGATGTCGGCGCGACGGGCAGCCGCAGCGGGACAGGCAGCGACAGCGGAACGGCACCGACAACCGCCGGCGGTTCAGCCACTGACCGGAGAGGGACCGGAGGCTCGTCGGGCCAGACGACCTACGTCGCGAACCCGACGCTCGTCATCGGCTCTTCGACCGGCGGCCCGAAGATGGTGGAACAGGTTATGGAGAACCTCCCCATCGAGGCCGACTTGCGGGTGCTCATCATCCAGCACATGCCGGAAGGGTTCACCGGCCGGTTCGCCGAGCGGATCAACACGCGAAGCGATTACGAGGTTCAGGAGGCCACCGACGGGGCACGCATCGGCGGCGGCGAGGGACTTGTCGCCGCCGGTGACCGGCATATGGAGGTCAAAAACTACCGGAACGGCCGACTGCGGACGAAGTTGACACAGGACGAACCGGTCAACAGCGTCCGTCCGGCCGTCGACGTGACGATGCGGACGGCCGCAGAGACCATCGACGACCCACTCGTCGGGCTCATCCTCACCGGGATGGGCGAAGACGGCGCGGACGGGATTCGGCGCATCAAGCAGGCCGGTGGCAAGACCATCGCACAGGACGAGGCCACGTCCGCGGTGTACGGCATGCCAAAACGCGCCGCCGAGACGGGCTGTGTGGACACTGTCTTGCCTATCGACGACATTGCGGACGGCGTTATCGACACGATTACCACTGAGGTGACCTGACAATGGACGACCAGTATTTAGACGCATTCATCCGTGAAAGTGAAGAAGCGATTACCGAACTCAATAACTCACTGCTCGAACTCGAGTCTGACCCCTCCAACACGGAGGCGATGGACTCGATCTTCCGGACAGCCCACACGCTGAAGGGCAACTTCGGAGCGATGGGCTTTGACAACGCAGCAGACCTCGCGCACGCGATGGAGGACCTTCTCGACGAGATGCGCCAGGGCGAGATGGAGGTCACGCCGGACCTGATGGACCTTGTCTTTGCCGGCGTCGACCAGATAGAAGTTATCGTCGGGGAGATCGAGGAGCACGGCGAATCGGGGACGGAGACCGACGAGATGGTCGAAGAGCTCCGGGCCGTCCTCGAAGAGGGGGCCGCCGCCGCGGGTGACACCGAAACGACAGACGACGGCTCGTCGGACAGCGACGAGTCGCTCACCACGGATGCGGGCGTCAGCGATGCCGACATCGACGGCGATGCCGTCGACGAGCGGGTCCTGCAGGCCGAAATCAGTGTCGGAGAGTCGGATATGCTCGGCGTTGACTCGATGCTGGCCGTCGAGTCCATCGAGGGGCGGTTCGACATTCTCGATTCGAGTCCGGGCCGTGCCGATATCGAGGACGGCGAGTTCGAGGACACGTTCGTCCTGTACCTCGACGGCCCCGACGCGGCGACTGTCGACGCCGAACTGGGAACGACTGGGAAGGTCGACAGCTTCGACGTAACGGACGTGACCGACGAACTGGTCAGCGACACAGGCACCGACTCCGATGCTGCCGACGATAGCGGGGCGGGCTCGGATTCGGGTTCGGACCCCGACCCAGAGGCTGAAGAAGAACACAGCGTCGACGAAATCAAGTCCGTCCGCGTCGACGTGGACCAGCTCGACGACCTTCACGGGCTCGTCGAGCAACTGGTCACGAGCCGAATCAAGCTCCGGCGTGGCGTCGAGAAAGACGACCTCGACTCCACCGGCGAGACGCTGAACGAACTGGACAAGATCACGGCGAATCTCCAGAACACAGTGATGGATATGCGGCTCATCCCGTTGAAGAAAGTCGTCGGGAAGTTCCCGCGGCTCGTCCGGGACCTCGCACGCGAACTCGACAAGGACATCGAGTTTGAAATCGAGGGCGAGGACATCGAACTCGACCGAACCATCCTCACCGAGATTTCGGACCCGCTGATGCACATCCTGCGGAATTCAGTCGACCACGGCATCGAGTCGCCCGAAGAGCGCGAACAGGCGGGCAAGTCACGCACCGGCCACATCACGCTCCGGGCCTCCCGCGAGCGCGACCACGTTATCATCGAAGTCAAAGACGACGGGGCCGGGCTCGACGTGGATGGCATCAGAGAGAAGGCCATCGAGAAAGGCGTCCGCTCGCCAGAGGAACTGGACGCGATGGACGACTCCGCGGTGTATGACCTCGTGTTCCATCCCGGCTTCTCGACGGCCGACGAAGTGACCGACACCAGCGGGCGCGGCGTCGGGATGGACGTCGTCCACGACACGGTCTCCCAGCTCGACGGGTCGGTCAGCGTCGACTCCGAACCGGGTGAGGGAACGACTGTCTCACTGCGCCTCCCGGTGACGATGGCTATCGTCAAGGTGCTGTTCGTCAAGGTCGGCGGCGAGGAGTACGGCGTCCCCATCAAGAACGTCGACGAGATTACGGGGACGGAGGAGGCAAAGCAGGTCAACGGTCAGGAAGTCATCAAGCACAACGACGAGATCTACCCGGTCATCCACCTCGACGACACCTTCGACATCGAGGGCGAGACAGCCAACGGCGACGGGATGCTCGTCCGCATCCGCGAATCTGAGCGCCAGGTCGCACTCCACTGTGACTCGGTCAACAGCCAGGAAGAGGTCGTCGTCAAGCCCCTGGAGGGTATCCTCTCGGGAACACCCGGCCTCTCGGGCACGGCCGTCCTCGGCGACGGGAACATCGTCCACATCCTCGACGTGGTGACGCTATGAACAAAGGCAGCGAGCGGACTTTCAACGACCTTGTAGAGTTCATCGGCGAAGAGATGGACTTCGAGTCGGGCTTTTACAACGACTCGTATCTCGACCGCCGCATCACCGCGCGGATGCGTCGGACCGACACCGAGGACTACCAGACCTACCAGCGACTGCTGGAACGCGACAACGGCGAGCGTGAGGAACTGCTCGATTCGCTGTCGATCAACGTCACCAGCTTCTTCCGGAATCCGGAGGCGTGGGAGCGACTCCGGCCGGTCCTCCGAGAACTCACGGAGAACAACCGTCGCGTCAGGCTCTGGTCGGCCCCGAGTGCCGACGGCCGCGAGCCGTATTCGGCGGCGATGCTGGCACTCGACGACCCCGAGATCGACGCCCGTCGGGTCGAGATCACGGCGACAGACATCAATGCCGACATCCTCGAAGAGGCCCGCAAGGGGACCTACGCGACCTCCCAGACGACCGACATCGCCGATGAACTGGAACCGCTGGACGATTACACGAAATACATCGAGCAGGACGGCGACACGTTTCAGGTTCGGGACCAGGTCAAAGAGATGGTCACGTTCGAGCAACACGACCTCATCCGAGGCGACCCCAAGCGCGATTTCGATCTGGTGTTCTGCCGGAACCTCCTCATCTACATCGACTCGGAGTTCAAGGTCCCCATCTTCGAGACGATCCGCGGGTCACTCCGTGAGGGCGGCTATCTCATGATCGGCATGACTGAGACGCTGCCCGCGGAGTGCCGGGATTCCTTCGAAGCGGTCGACAAACGACACCGCATCTACCGGCGTGTGTAGCGACCAATGAGCCTCTACGAACTGGAACGGGACGGCAATGCACAGGAACTCATCCGCCTCCTCAGGGAGAGCGACAACGAGCGGGTCAAGACTCGTGCCGCGGAGCTACTGGGGAACTTCGAGGACCACGACGACCAGCGCGACGTGGTCAACGCGCTCGTGAACGCGGCACAGAGCGATAGCGACGCGATCACCGGGGCGGCTATCGACTCGCTTGACGAACTCGGTGACGACGCGATCACACAGCTCATCGGGAGTATGGCCGGCGTCGACCTCGAAGACGACGCCGCCGACTGGGTGAAGGCGAAGGCGTATATGCAGGTGCTCGACGCCGACGTGCCGGAACTTCGGATGGCAGCAGCAAACGGCCTCGGGAATCTGGACCAGGCCGACGCGGTCCCGAAGCTCGCAGAGCGCTTCGAGGACGCCGACCCGCGAGTGCGGGCGCGAGCGGCCCGGTCGGCCGGAAAGATCGGCGACTCGCGGGCAACGACGCCGCTGGAGTCCGTCCTGTCGGACCCAAAAGCTGGCGTCAGGCGCGAGGCGGCGGATGCGCTGGGGAATATCGGGAACCGACAGGCGCTTCAGGCGCTGTTGCCGCTGTACGAGGACGACGACGAGCGAGTCCGGCGCATCGCCGTCGGGGCGTTCGGGAACTTCGGCAACGACCGGCCGGTCGATTATCTCATCGAAGCCCTCTCGGACGACTCCGCCGCCGTCCGCCGGACGGCCGTCTACTCGCTCATCGAACTTCTATCGAACGTCCCGACTGACCAGAGCCACGAGATACGGGACACCGTCGTCGAGAAGCTCTCGAACACGGACGACCGGAGCGTCGTCGTGCCGCTGGTCGAAATTCTCGAAGAGAGCACGCAGGCCGCCCAGCGGCGCAACACCGCCTGGATGCTCGGCCGGGTCACCAGCCAAGAAGAGCGTGACCGCGTCATCGAATCGCTGGTCGACGCGCTCGGCGACGACGACCAGATGCTCCGGCAGTTCGCCGCCACCAGTCTCGCTGAACTCGGCGACGACGACAACATGGTGGAGCGACGACTGCTCAAAATCGTGCAAGACGACGGCGTCGACCCCGATATCCGCGGACAGGCTATCTTCACCCTCGGGAAGGTCGGCAGCGAGCGGTCCCGAAAGACGCTGGATAAACTCATCGACGAGACCGAACACGACGTGGTCAGGAAGAAGGCCTTCTCGGCCATCTCGAAGCTCGGTGGCCGCGGATGAGTCAGCCGAGTGGATTAAGACGTGGCGGGGCGTACACGAGAGCGATAGCTGGCTAACCGATGAGCGACGGAGAACACGCACTGGTCGATACGAAGGGGAAGTTCGTTCAGGTCGTCTCGGACGGGCGGAAGCGAAACGACATCGAGTGGCTACCCGGTCGAATTCTGCTCTCGAACAAGCGGCTCGTCCTTGCGACCAACGACGGCAAGCGGACCATCCCGCTGTCGAAGGTCAGCAGCGTCACGGCCAGCCAGATGAACCAGCCACTCGCACAGGTGGACAGCTACATCAAGGTGCAGGCCGGCCGGAACGTGACGCTCATCTCGGCAAAGAAAGCCGATGAGTTTCAGGAGAAACTGTACAGCACGCTACTCGACCAGACTGTCGTCCTCGTCAACCACCCCGCAGTCAAGGGTGGCGTTGTTCAGGACGGCGGCTGGGAGAAGGGGCGGCTCAAGCTCGACGGCGACTGCATCAATCTGGCCATCGCCAGCGGCACGTTCGTCGAACTGGACATCGACGACGTGGGGACCGTCGAGGCCAAGGAGAAGACGATCCGCGGCGACGAGCGACCACTGCTAGAGGTCGAACACACCATCGAGGGCACCAGCGTCGAAACCCACATCTCGGGGACGCCCCGACACGTCTCGCTCATCGAGGGGCTCGTCCGGCAGGGCGAGCAGCGCAATATCGCCGACGACGTGGAGCTCTCCGATAAGGAGACACAGGTTCTGATGGCGCTGTACTCCGGCATCTCACCGTTCAAGATCCCGGAGTTCGTCGATATGGAGATCGAGGAAGTCGAGGACGTGTACGACCGGTTGATGGAGTCCGATATCCTCGAACCGGTCCGGACACGCCGGGAGGTCCAACTGGAGGCTCGCGGCCGCTCGATCGCAAGCGACGCAATGGCTGACCAGTAGCGGCGATGACACCCTGAATGAGCGTGGTTTTGGAAACAGTGTACCACAAGACGGACATACGTTCGGTTTGTCATAGATTGTCATGGGCGGGCCCGACAGCCACCGGATATCGGTACTGCATGTCGACGACGAACCGGGGCTCGCGGAGACAACAGCCGAATTTCTCCGACAGCAGAGCGACGGTTTCAGCGTCGAGACGGCGACCAGTACCAGCGAGGGGCTCAAGCGTCTTACCGAAGCGCCGTTTGACTGTATCGTCTCGGACTACGACATGGCAACATGGACGGAATCGAATTTCTCAGGGCCGTCCGGGCGGAGTATCCGGACCTGCCGTTCGTTCTGTTCACTGGGAAGGGAAGCGAGGAAGTCGCCAGTGAAGCGGTTTCGGCGGGTGTAAGCGACTACCTCCAGAAGCGGGGCGGGACCGAGCGGTACACGCTGCTCGCGAACCGTATCACGAACCTCGTCACACAACACCGTGCGGAAGAGCGCCTCAAGACACGGGTCCAGCAGCAAGAAGCCGTCGCTGACCTCGGCCAGTACGCGCTGACAGGATGTGGCCTCGATGCGTTGTTCGAACGGGCTGTCGAGTCCGTAGCAGCAGGCCTCAATACGGAGTACAGCAAGGTGCTTGAGTACCGGCCGGCCGACAACAAGTTCCTGTTGCGTGCTGGTGTCGGCTGACAGTCGGGGCTGGTCGGCGAGGCAGCAGTCGGGGCCGGCGAGGAATCACAGGCCGGATACACGCTCCAGACCGAAGAGCCGGTCGTCGTTGAAGACCTCCGGACGGAATCGCGGTTCAGCGGTCCGTCGCTGTTACTGGACCACGGTGTCGTGAGTGGTATCAGTGTCATCATCGGAACAACCACCGAGCCGTGGGGCGTACTCGGGGCGCATACGAGTGAGCGGCGCCCCTTTACCGAGGACGACATCACGTTTGTCAGAGGCGTCGCAAACACCCTCACAAATGCCATCGAGCGGGAACAGCTCGAAGGAACCCTCCGGCAGGCAGAGCAACGGTACAAGACCCTGCTGGAGAACTTCCCTGGCGGCGGCGTATTCCTGTTTGATGACGACCTTCGATACCTTATCGCTCGCGGTGAGGGGCTCAGCGCGTTCGGTCTCACGCCGGCCGACGTGGAAGGGAAGACCCTCGCAGAAGTGTTTCCGCCTGCGGTTGTCGAGAGACAGAAGCCGAAGTACCGCGCCGCACTTGACGGTGAAACACAGGTCTGGACACAGGAGTACGAGGGCAAGCAGTACCGGCTGTCAACGCTGCCAGTGACGGGTAGCAGCGACAAACAGCTCGGCATGGTTGTCTCAATGGATATCACCGGCCTGTCCGCGAGCGTGTGACGGTCGGTCCGACTCCAGTGAGCGGGACGGTTCGACGCGTTTTTGAATCGCGGTTGATTGAGAACAGGTATGGCAGAATTCACGGTCGCTGTCTCCGACCCGGAGGACGGCCACACCTACCAGATTGACGTTGACGGACAGGACGCAAACCGCTTCATCGGCCGCGAGCTCGGCGACGAGGTCGACGGCGGCGCTGTTGGCCTCGATGGCTACTCGCTTGAACTGACCGGCGGCTCGGACACTTCGGGTCGACCGATGCGACCTGACGTTCGCGGCGTCACGACGAAAGAAATCATGTCCGACGGCGGCGTCGGCTTCGAGCCGACCACCGACGGCGAGCGCAAGCGGATCACCGTCCGCGGCCGCGAGGTCAGCGACGACACGCGCCAGATCAACGCAAAAATTACGGCCCGCGGCAGCGACGATGTGGCCGACCTCCTCGGCGACGACGACGAGTAAGTCACGTGTCGGACCGCGTTCCCAGTGACCACGAAACCGTCGAGACGCATCGCGTTCCCGTCGAGTCGGTCGGTCGAACTGACCGACCACGGGTCGTGCTCCCGGAAGAATTGGCTTTCGACGACGGTGACACCATCCGCCTCGCACTTGACGGCGACCGGTACCACGCCGTCGTCGAGACGAATCTTGACGGCGAGCCGGTACTCTCACACGTTGCCGACAACCGCCGACTGGCCCGCGAACGGGACGGGACAAATCGCCTCGCAGAGTGGGTCGCCGATAGCGATGTCTCACTTGGCGGCTCAGCGCATCTCGACGTGGTCACTGACGGAACGGAGTACGGCCTCCGAACGCCGGGCAAGCGCGTCGTCTATACAGCGACCGACGGACCGGACTCCTCGCTGTCAGATATCGCTCGAAATCTCGACAACTGACGCCGTTGACCGCTGTTCTCCTGAATAGATCCGATTTTTGCTGTTGATACTCGCGCGAAACGCTCAATATCAGTGCTGCTGTACTTCGGGTAACGGACGAATGTCGGAATCAGTGATCGCGGATTTCGTCGGCAAATTCAACTCCGAAGTGGCCGGTCGGGGCGACCCTATCAGAGGTCGGGTCGTCCTCTCCCAGAAGCGGCTGGTACTGGCCGCAAGCGAGGACGACAAGCTGACGATTCCACTGGATTCGATTTTCGACATCGCCGTCGGGCAGGTCCCGCCCGATCTGGGCGATTTCTTCGACTCGACAGTGACGATTGCCTTCGAGCACAGGGGAAAGCGACTCGTCGCAGCCATCGAAGCCGGCGACGAGAAAATAGAGAAGTTCGGGACGGTACTGTTCAAGGCCATCATCAATGGGACCGAGACAACGGTCAAAGAGCGCGCCCGTGTCGGTGGTCGCGTCACGGAGGAGTCGTTCAAGACCGCGAAGCTGTTTCTCACGCCCGGTAACGTCGAGTTCCGACGCAGCGACGGGTCGTTCAACGTCGACCTGAAGACAGTGTCGGACTTCGACCGGAACACGCGGGAGATTAACGGGAAGGGCCGGCCAGTGCTGACAGTCCGGCACATGAAAGACGGGACGGCCATGACGACGCTGGCTGCGATGGCATCGAACCGCAAGATGTCCATCCTCGGGCGCTATCTCCGCCGTGAGTACGCCGAGCTCATGGAGGAGATCGAAGACGTCGACCTCACGCAGGACAAAAAGGAGGTGCTGGTCGCAATGTACTCGACCGGCGACATGGACGGAATGCCGCTTGCGAGCATTCTCGGCAAGGACTCCTCGCAGGTGTCGATGATTCTCCAGGATCTCGCCGCTGACGGGCTCGTACAGGACGGCTCCGACGGGCCGACGCTCACGCCGACTGGGAAGGTCGTCGCCAGCCGTCACCTGGAAGATGTGAACGCCTGACTGGCGACTGCCTCCGTCGTCTTACTCCTCGGCTCCGACAATCGTGCTGATTCTGGCGTTTTCTTTGAGCTTCAGCCCCGCGCCGCCGACCGACAGTGGCACGCGCGGGAGTGCGTCGACGTGCAGCGTCGGGTGAGTCGCCCCACGTTCGAGCAGTGCCGTCCGCGCCTGGAGCGTCACCGTCGCCTCGCCGGTCAGCGACTCGTTGTACTCGACGAGGTACTGGCCGCCTCGCAGCGTCCACCACTCGTAATCGTCGTCCGGGTTCCGCTTTTCGCTTGCGTGAGGCACCACTTCAGCCGCATCAAGCTCACCGCCGCCGAAGTCGATTCGTCCCGGTTCGACGACTTCATACACCGCAGCGACGGTGAGGTCGAACCCCGGGCTGTCGGTCTGGGTCGGTTCGTGGACGATATCCGTGACGTACTCGCCGAAGTCTGTCATATGCGACTGTATTCGGCGAGTGTGCCTAAAAGTGAGGCTGAGACGGGATAGTGACTTGCAGGAGGAACGCGGCACTTTTGCCCGGCGAGTGACTCCCTCTCTGCATGACTAAACACACGGAGTTTCTGGCGGGCGAGCGGCCTGAAGACGTGCTCTTCTTCCTGCACGAGGACGCCGTCTCGAACCCGGGCGCACTGGCTGAGTACGCTGACGAAGTCGAGGACGGGCACATCCTCGTCCTGCCGGGCGACGACGGCCGGAGTGCGTTCCAGTCGGCGACGGGCATCGACCCGATGGGGCTGGCTCAAGAGGCGATGGGCACGGAGGGCGACATTCACGACGACCTGACCGACGCGGTCTGTCCGGTCGCCGAGGAAGAACCGGAGAGCAACCACACGACCCGGTTTGTCTTCGCCTTCGCCGAAGAACAGAACGAGGACGTAGGCGGCCTCTACGCTGAGGGCGACGTGGTCCACGCCTACGCGGTGTGTGCCTGCGGGGAACGGTACAGCGACAAGTGGGTCGTCGGGGAGTAACTTACAGCAGGAACGGTTCAGCCAGTCGGACGAGCAGTGCCTTCACCAGGCCCGTAACGGGGCTGCCGTCGTGCGCATATGAAATCCCGACCTCGTCGCGGGTGATGCCGTGACGGAGGTGCTGGACGCCGTCAATCACGAACCAGCAGCCGAGGAGCGCTCCCGTGGCGACGACCCACGTCGGGCCGGCGGCCGCGACCGTGTACGCCACGAACCCGAACACGAGGAGGCCAAACACTACGTGGTCGGCGTAGTCGCCGACAGCGACCTGAGCGGCGTCGGCAGCGAGCCAGACACAGAAGGCCATCGCCGCCACGGCCGCGGCGTACCGTATTGAGCCGTCGAGGACCAGCAGCGTCGCGCCGACAGCGACGGCGCTACTGAGACGCTGTCGGACGGCTGTCTCGCGCCAGATTCGCGTGTGGAGGGACTCGGGCATCACCCAGAAGTGACGACTGAGGGGCAAATCAACGTTGCGTCGGGCGACGATACACCGCCCACTTCACTCGCGAGTCCACCTATCGGTCGGTATCGACACCTTCCTCTTCTTCCTCAGGCAACCGCCGGAAGGCGTCGACGATGGCCTGTTTCGCAACGGCCCCTTGCGTCGTCCAGTGGTGGGCGTAATCCATCATGTCGTCGTAGATGTCGGGCTTGCAGCCCGCGGCTTTCGGGTGGCCGCCACCGTTGACCTGCTGGGCGACCTCGTGGGCACGCTCGAAGCTGTCCGTCCCACGAATGGAGGCGGAGCCAGCGGGCTTGACGATGACGGCGGCGTCCGCGCCCTGCTCGCGGAGGGCTTCGGCGACCTCGTTCTGCGAACAGCGGCCGTAGGTGACGCCAACTGTCCACTCGCCTACATCGCGGAGTTCGGCCCGGTCGACGGCCTTCTCGATGAGTGCCTCCTTCTCGACGCGCTTCTCGTCAAGGAACTCATGGAACTCCGGGGAGAGGTCGGGGCCGTGGTCCCGAACTGCCTCGATGTACTCCTCTGGCTCGCTCCAGTACGAGAAGTCTGCGAGGTCGTCGCTTCGGGGGTCGTCACGGATCCAGAGGTCGTGGTCGCGGGTGACGGCGGCGAGGTCGGCCCACTGCTCGTCGAAGTCGTAGTCGAGTTCCGACAGCGCCACGTCGGCGGTACATACTTCCTCAGAGTCGCCGACAGTGCGTTCGACACCGGACGCGTCCACGTCGGCGGCGAGGTCGTCGGGCCACTGGTGGTGGTCGAACCAGACGACCCGCTCAGCGGTGTCGACCAGTGAATCGAGCGGGGCGATGTCGGACTCGCGGTCGGGACAGAGGTCACAGATGAAGACGGTCGCGTCGGGGTCGGCGTACTCGGCGGTCCATTCGAGCGCCTCCGTGAGTTCATGCGGGCCGGCGGGCAGCAGCGCGCCTTCGCCGTGAGCTTCACGAATCAGCGCGGTACAGGCCAGTCCGTCAGCGTCCGGGTCGGCGATAACAATGACGCCAGCGTCGGTCAGCGTCTCTGCGGCTTCGGCTTCGGCTTGCTCTTCTTCGTAGGAATCCGGAATAAAAAACCCCTCACCGGGGAGTACAGATTTGCGGCCGATAGAGAGGCGGTCGTCGTCGATGAGCCAATCGTCCATGCCACAGCAAGCGGGTGGGGCGTCAAGAAGCCGTCGGGTTCGACTGTGACAGGGTGCTGCCACGGCGGTGTGTCAGCGCATCGGTCACGTCGTCTCGATGCCGCGAACTTCGAACCGCGCGCCGCCGTGCTCGCCGTCAGCGACGGTAACTGTCCATCCGTGGGCCTCGGCGATTTGCCTGACGATACGAAGCCCGAATCCGGTCCCGTCCGCGGCAGTCGAGTAGCCACCCTTGAAAACGTCGTCACGCTCCTCTGGCGGGATTCCGGGGCCAGTGTCCTCGACGTAGAACCCGTCCTCAAGCGCACCGACGGTCACGGTCAGGTCGCTCGCGTCCCCTTCGGCGGCGTCCAGCGACACCTCAGACTGTGGGAAGGCGTGTTCGACGGCGTTCCGAACGAGGTTTTCGAGTAGCTGTTCGAGTCGCCCCCGGTCCGCCACGACCGTCTGTTCCGACCGAACCACAAGTGTCGCGCCGTCCGTCGGAACGTTCTGCCAGCATCCGTCGGCGACTGCTCCAAGGTCCAGCGACGCCGTCTCGGTGACCTCGTCCCCGCTGCTGGCGAGCGTCAGCAGGTCGTCGATGAGCCTGTTGCTCCGTTCGATGGCCGCGGCGACGTTGTCGAGGTGCTCGCTGTCGCATTCCGCCCGAGCCAGCTTTAGTCGTCCCTGCGCGACGTTGAGCGGATTCCGGAGGTCGTGGCTGACCACGCCAGCGAACTCCCGGAGACGTTCGTTCTGGCGTTCCAGCGTCCGCTGGCGCTCTCTGCGGGCTGTGACATCTTCCGACACCGCCAGCCCGGAGATGACCTCCCCATTGTCGTCCCGAACCGGGACCGTCTGGACCCGGTAGTGCTTGCCCCGATACTGCTGTTCGAAGCTGTGGGAATGACCGTCGAGCGCCTCGCGGTAGTAGTGCTCGAGTTCGTCGGCAATTGCCTCCGAAAACAGGTCGTGGGGTGTCGAGCCCTCGAAATCAGCCGGCGTGAGCCCGGCAGACGAAATTTCGCCGCCGCCGGCGACGGTGTACCGACAGTCGCGGTCGAAGAGGAACACGCCCATCTCGGGCAGGTTCTCGATAAGGGTCTCGTACTGTGCCTTGAGCCGTTCGAGCCGTCGCTCGCGTTTCGTCCGGTTAGTTACGTCCCGCACGAGTCCCTGCACGAACCGAACTGACCCGTCGTGTGTGACCGGGCTGGCGCTGACCTCAACATAGACTGACTCCCCGTCTACGTCGGTGAGGCGCAGTTCAAATTCGCGGACGGTCTCGCCAGCCGCGACCCTGGAGAATCCGTCAAACGCCGCTTCTAAGCGCTCTTCCGGAACGTAGCTCCGGAAGGGAGTGTCGACCAGTTCCTCGGGAGAGTAACCGAGAAGCGATTCGATGGCCGGGGAGACGAAGGTGAACACGCCATCGATGTCCAGCCGAAATATCGTGTCGGGGCTCACCTCCGCGATCTCACGGAATCGACGCTCGCTCTCGCGCCGGCGCTGCTCAGACCGGTGGCGCTGGATAGCGTTGCCAAGCAGATTATCGACGTTCTGGACGAACGTCACGTCGTCGTCGGTGAACGTGAGTTGGTCGGTCGAGTGGGTGCCGAAGACGCCCCACGGGTCGTCGGTCTCGCCGATGACGACGCTGATACCACTCACGACGCCGTGGTCCAGTAACAGCGGCGGGCCGCTAAAGCGGTCCTCAGTGCGCAGATCCTCGACGACGATCGGTCCCCCGGTCTGGAGCGTGTACCCGGCCTGTGACTCCGGGCCAGCCTCAACAGCCGCCGCTCCGACCAGTCCGTCCTGCCAGCCGACGCCGGCTCGCAACAAGAAGTCGGAGGTATCAGAGCGGTATTCGAGCACGTTCGTACACTCCGTGCCGAGGGCGTCCGACACGAGTTCGACCGCCTCCTCGAACAACGTCTGTAGCCCACAGCCGGAGAGGGCAGACTTCCCCAGCGCCGCCAGCGCCGACTGCTGTTCGATGCGTGACTCCAGCCCCGCCTCTGCGCGGTGCTGCGCGACGAGGTTCTGGATTCGGTTCGCGAGCAGGGTGTACCGCTCGGTGCCGTGCCCCTTCTGGAGGTAATCGCTGACACCCTTGGAGACTGCCTCACTGGCGACCTCCTCGCTCCCTTTTCCGGTGAACAGAACGAACGGCAGGTCCGGATACTCCGTCCGGACAGCCTCCAGAAAATCGATCCCGTTCGTTCTGGGCATATCATAGTCCGACACCACGCAGTCGAAGGCAGCCTCGGCGAGACGCGCGAGCCCCTCGCTCACGTTCGTCGCCGTCTCGACACTGAAGCCGTCGCCCACACGTTCCAGAAACGTGGCGGCTACCTCGGCGAACTCCGGGTCGTCGTCGACGTGGAGCACGCGGACTTGACGATGCATCTCAGCAGCTATACGCGGCAGATAAATATAACGTTGCTGTCAAATACCTGGCCGATCGGACGGTGTGGCCTATCCCGTGGCGCTTCGAGGAGCGCGTCAGACCTCGGTTCGCTCTGGGTTGGGCTCGCCTCCGAGCTGGCGGACCGTCAGCACCGGCATGGGAGCCTCCCGGACGAGTTCCTCGGCGACACTGCCCAGCAGATAGCCGTGTTCGCCGTGGCGGCCACGGGTCCCGCTGACGATGACATCGGCGTCGTGTTCCATTGCGTACGTGCAGATTTCGTCGGCCGGGTCGCCCTCCCGAACAGCAGTAACGAGTTCCTCGTCTGCCTCGGCGTCGGCGGCCTCCAGAATGAACGAGAGGGCGCGGCCGCCAGTGGTCGCCAGCGCGCGCTCCAGCGCCTCGCGAACCTCTTCGGGAGTCGTCTCAACCTCGCCGGTGTCGACGACGTACAGCCCGTGGACAGTTGCGTCGAAGCGTGCTGCCAGGTCCAGCGCCGCCTCGACGGCCCGCTCTGCGCTGCCGGAGCCGTCCGTGGCGATGACCACCGTATCGAACATACACCACGCATCGAAGCCGCGACTAAATACACTGTTGGTCACGGCGAGGGACTCACCGTATGACACGACGTTACCGGCTCGAACCCCGGTGGATTTTTGCCGACCGGGGTCACAGTGGCGAGTGATGGATATCGACCTCGTACTCGCGCCGGTCGACGGCAGCGACCAGTCGGAACGAGCGGCCGAGTACGCGATCGCCGTTGCGGAGCGATATGACGCCGACCTCCACCTGCTGTTCGTCATCGACGAACGACTTCACCAGGATATCGATAGCGGCGACGTGAGCGCGACCGCGATCGCCGAGGAGCACCAGGCGTTCACCGAGAGCATCCGAGACCGGTTCCGCGACGCACACGACGGCGTGTTCGAAACGTCGTCCGCGACCGCGTTCTCAGAGACACGACTCATGCAGACGCCGGGCAGCGTCGTCCTCGACGTGGCGGAGGACCTCGATTCGGATTTTATCGTCGTCCCACGCGAGGAAGGAAGCGAAGAGGCCGTCGGGCGCGCGGCGATCTACGTCATCGAATACGCTAGCCAGCCGGTCCTCACCGTTTAGATTCGGATCGCCATCTCTATTTCGAAGCTCTCGGCGCTACTGATCTCGAACCCGACCTTCTCGTACAGCGAGATCGCCGGGTCGTTCCACCGCTCGACGGTGAGCCAGACGTGGTCGATGCCTTTACTCTGTCCCTGACCCAGCAGCGTCTCGACCAGCGCTGTCCCGATACCAGCACCCTGGTAGGCCTGTAACACGAAGATAGCGAGTTCGTGCTCGTCCTCGTTGTCCGGGACCAGCGTCGCGTGGCCGGCGACAGTGTCGTCGTGTTTGGCAACGACGTTGACACAGTCGCCGTCGAGGATCGTGTCGAGCCACTCGCGGATAGCTTCCTCTTTGACCGGTGGGATGCCTTGCGCCCGGTCGGCGGGGTCGAAGTCGAGGTACATCTCGACGAGGCTCTCCGTATCGGCGTCGTCCGCAGGGATGACGTCGATGGAGCGGTCCTCGCGGTCGGTGATCGTCCGCGGTGGCTGTGGGAACTCTTCGGCGGGTTCGTCTGGGTAGGTGCGAGTCATCGGATGAGAGTCACCGGCGTCTGTGCGTTCAGCAGGACGAACTCGACAATGGGGCCGAGCTGTATCTTTCCGAGCGGCGAGCGGCCGCCACCGCCGAGGACGATTCTATCGAACCCTTCGCTCTCAGCGATGTTCACCAGCTCACTTCCCGGTGAGGTGCCTTCGACACGGCGAAGCGGGGGTTCGAGCCCGCTTTCGTCGATACGCTCCTGTATCCGTTGCTGGACCGCTTCGAGGTCGGCGTCGTTGTCTTCGTTGTCGAAGACAGCGACGGTCAGTTCGTCGCCTGTTTCCGCGACGCGGTCGAGTGTTTCGGTCAGTGCCTGGTAGGACAGTTCGCTGCCTCCGACACCGAGCAGTATTTTCATAGTCGGGCCATGCATGGGAGCGGTAAAAAAGCCACCCGGCTGAACTGTCGGGGAAAGACCATGACAGCGGGGCGGCGGCGATACCCTTTTTCACCGCGGGCACGCATGCTCGGCTATGACTGAGGGCGCACCGCCGGACGAGACGGATGTCGAGGCGGCAGACGACGGTTCGGCCGGCCACCAGCCGGACGACCCGGCGGCCGCGGATGACGGGGCCGACGAGGCCGACGCCACGGACAACGGCCCTGCGGCCACTGAACAGACAGCACCGGCCGAGCCAACCAGCGGGACAGCGGTTTCTGAAGCCAGTGACGTCCCGTCCGACGTACAGAAGTACGACCGCTTCAAGAAAATCGAGGGCGGGACCTACGACCGCGCGAACGATTTCCTCCGGGACCGGACGTACATCACCGCCCGCGAGTGGGCCATCGCCCGCCTCTGTGCTGACTTCCGGACCGAAACTGGCGTCGAGATGACGAAAATCGGGGAGAACCTCCCAGAACTCGTCCCGTTCATGACGGACACGTACACGCCACAGGCGGTCAATCAGGCCCGCGCTGCCTTCGAGGACAAAGTCCGGAAGGCCGGCGCAACGTTCCTCTACGGCGCGATGTGTGACTTCTTCACCGCTGAGGACCTTGACGACGTGATGTACGAGGCCACCGAGGTCGCAAAATTCCTCCTCGAAGTCGAGGGCGTCGACCTCGCCGTCGAGGACGAGATGGAGGCCGAAGACCGGATCTCCTCGGTGATGCGGGAGGTCCGCGAGCAGTCGGCGGCACTGCGACACGACGAGGTGTGTTGTCCGGAGTGTGGCAATGAATTCCAAGTTGACGAGTAGCCACGGCTGAGATGGACGACATCGACCCCGACGCCCAGCCGTCGATGTCGGTCCACGAAGCGACACAGAAAGTGCTACGGACCGACCTGGCCATCGGCATCGGCGGCGCGGTGCTTGGCTATGCTGAGGCAGGGACAGCCATGTTCGACGTACTGCCGGTAGTTGTCGGGTTCGGTCTCCTGACGGGTATCGCAGTGGCTGTCGTCGAACACGACGCAGTCCCGGGCGTCTATCCGGAGGTCGCCGCACTGGCGTCGTTCGTCGTGCTTGCCGGGGCTGTTGCCGGCCTCGTAACGCTCTCCGATGCGCCGATAACACTCGTACTCGCGGCCGTCCTCTCGGGCTTCGGTGTCGGTGTCATCGGTAACCGGGTGCTCTATGGCATCGCCTTCGACGTGCCGGCGTACCGATTGACCCAGGTGCGTGAGCAGTCATAGTCACGCAGCTGGGGACCGGTCTTAGACTGGCGTTCAGTCAGGGAAGAACGGCTCAGGGTCCTCGTGAGTGACGGTAACTACCTCGTCGTCGCTGAGCGGTCGGATATGCGAGTACAGTCCGTGGTCGGCGGCGACCTGCGAGAGGTCCGCGCGCTCGGTCCGGTCGTAGTATAGCGGCACGAGCACGGCGAGGTCGTCGCCACATTCCAGCGCGACAAGCAGGAACACCATCCCGTCGTCGGTCGCCCGGAACACCTCGGAGCGGTCGACGGTGCGGTCTTCGAGCGCGTCGGCGACGCGCCGGAACTCATCGCCGGGAACCACGACATCAAAGCCGAGTCGCCGGGTTTCGGGCTCGTACTCGCCGGTCTGTTCGGCCATCGTCCGCGGCTCACCGGTCAGCACCGTCACGTCGCCGGGGTGGAGTTCGATAGCCTCGCGCCCGTCGTCTCGGTACTGTGTGGCCGTCGCAGCCATATCCTCGATGACCTGCTCCCAGTGACCGACGACACGGTCGAAGGGGTTAGATTCGGGGTCGGCAGGGTCGTTCATACGTCGAGTGTGGCGGCGGCCGGGATAAATTGTTGGTGGGACAGTGGCACAACAGTTTTACTGGTATTTTGAGAAGAAGGGGACAGATGCGCGACCTCTTAACATTATCTGACCTCCGTACCCAGTTCGAGACGGACCGCGGCACCGTCAAAGCCGTCGACGGCATCGACCTCACTGTCAGGGAGGGGGAAACCGTCGGTCTGGTCGGCGAATCCGGATCGGGGAAATCTGTCACAGCGTTATCGGCAATGGATATCGTCGACGAGCCCGGACACATCGCCGGCGGGCAGATCCGGTTTGGCGCACTTGGGACAGTCACACGGCTGTCCCGGCAGTATCCGAAGGCAGTACGGACAGCCGACGAGGGCAGCGGCTTCATCACCATCGACGCGGCGACGGTCGACCGGAGTCGGCTCCCCGCGTCGCTTGAGACGACGGCCGATGACCGGACGCTGGCAAAGCAGTTCATTCAGGAAGCCCCAAAGAAGGCCCTCCCGGAGACCGGTGACGCGCCCGTCACGATTACCGACGGCTACGTTGACCTGACGGCAGCCCCGGAGCGGGTGATGCGGGACATCCGCGGCGGCGATATGGGGATGATCTTCCAGGACCCGATGACCTCGCTGAATCCCGCGATAACGGTCGGGGAACAGGTCGCGGAGAGCCTGCGCCTTCACCGCTACGGGAGCAAGCGAAACGACTCGTGGTTCAACGCCGTCCGTGAGATCACGCCCTCGATCAGCCGGGGCAGCGAGATGGACGAGGAGATCCGGTCTGACGTTATCTCGCTGCTGGAGGAGGTCGGTATCCCGGAACCGGCCGACCGTGTCAACGAGTACCCCCACGAGTTCTCCGGCGGGATGCGCCAGCGCGTGCTCATCGCCATCGCGCTGGCGTGTCGCCCGAAGCTGCTGGTCGCCGACGAGCCGACGACGGCGCTCGACGTGACCATTCAGGCGCAGATTCTGGACCTCATCGACGACCTGCAGGCGGACCTCGGGATGTCGGTGCTGTTCATCACGCACGACCTCGGCGTCGTCGCGGAGACCTGCGACCGCGTCGCCGTGATGTACGCCGGCGAAATCGTCGAGGAAGGGCCGGTCGAGGAGATTTTCCAGAACCCATCACACCCGTACACGTACACGCTCCTCGAATCGATACCGGGCGAGGGGACAGAGCGGTTGACTCCAATCGAAGGGAACGTCCCCAGCCTCATCGACATGCCCAGTGGCTGCCACTTCGCCGACCGCTGTCCATGGGCCGAACCCGAGTGTCGTGAGGGCGAGATTCCGTCTCTCCAGCACGGTCCGGACGATGTCACCCACCGCTCGAAGTGCATCCACGAATCGTTCGACACGAGCGAGTACGGCACCGGCGACACCGGCGTTGCCGCGACGGAGACGACGCGAACGGACAGACAGCTCATGGAAGTCGACGGGCTGAAAAAACACTTCTCGCGGGCCGACGACCTGCTGGACAAGTACATTGGCCGCGAGCCGGAGTCGGTCAAGGCCGTCGACGGCGTCTCGATGGACATCTACGAGGGCGAGACGCTGGGACTCGTCGGCGAGTCCGGCTGTGGGAAATCGACGACCGGGCGAACCATCCTCCGGCTACTCGAACCGACAGATGGGAAAGTAGTTTTCGCCGGGCAAGACCTTTCGGAGCTTGATAAAAGTGGCCTGCGAGAGGTGCGTCGGGACCTGCAGATGATTTTCCAAGACCCGATGTCCAGCCTCGACCCACGGATGACCGTCGGCCAGACGATTATGGAGCCGCTGAAAATTCATGACCTCCCGGAAGACACCGGTGACGGCTCACGCCGCGAGCAGCGGGTCAAGCGCGTGGCGGACCTCATGGAGGCGGTGGGACTCGACCCAGACCAGTACGACCGCTACCCGCACGAACTGTCCGGCGGACAGCGCCAGCGCGTCGGCATCGCCCGCGCGCTCGCCGTCGACCCCGATTTCATCGTCTGTGACGAGCCCGTTTCGGCGCTGGACGTGAGCGTGCAGGCCCAGATAATCAATCTCCTGGAGGACCTCCAGCATGAGTTCGGCCTGACGTACCTGTTCATCGCTCACGATCTGAGCGTGGTTCGCCACATCTGTGACCGCGTCGCGGTGATGTATCTCGGCGAGGTAGTCGAAGTCGCCGACACGCCGGACCTGTTTGCGGACCCGAAACACCCCTATACGCGAGCGCTCATGTCGGCGATTCCGGAACCGGACCCGACCGTGGAAGCCGACCGGATACTGCTGAAGGGCGACGTTCCATCACCGATTGACCCACCGTCGGGCTGTCACTTCCGGACTCGCTGTCCCGAGGTCATCCCACCGGATATCGACATCGAGCAGGAGACGTACCGCGAGGTAATGGACTACCGGCAACGGGTCGAGGACGAGGCCATCTCCATCGATGCAGTTCGGGAGCAGGCCGGAGACGCCGACAGCGCCACAGCGGCGACGGACGGCGGCGCGAACCTCACCGAGCCGCCGAGCGGCAGGGGACAGGTGCCGATGTCCGCGTTCAAACAGACGATGTTCGACCGGTTCTTCGAAACGGACCTGGCCGGAGAGAACCGCCGCGTCGTCGAAACGTCGATTGAGCATCTCGCGGACGAGGACTGGGACGCCGCCGCATCGGTGCTACAGGATCGATTCGAGAGCGTCTGTGAGACACAGCACCCCGAACTCCAGCCGGACTCCCACCCAGCAGCGTGTCACCTTTACGACCAGAATGACAGCGACAGTACCTGAATAATATTACTTAGCTGCACATAACTCTCAGGAGATATATAGCAGAATCATTGTTCTATCCGGTACAATTATAATAGATCTGTTTGAACAAAGTCCCATGTCATCCGGTGATTCTATCGACAGACGAAGCTTCCTTACCGCGGCCGGCAGTGCCGCGGCAGCCGCAACGCTCGCAGGTTGTTCCGGCGACGGCGGTGATGGTGGCGGAACCGAAGGTGGAGACGGTGGAGATGGGACCAGTAGCGACGGTGGCGACGGCGGAAGCGACCAGACGCTCGTGTACGCCCGCGGTGACCACCCTGAAAACTACGACCCACAGCAGTCAACCAGCGGCGAGGTGGCGAAAGTCACCAATCAGGTGTTTGACACCCTCATCCAGTTCGCAGCCGGGAGCGGCGGCCAGCTCGAAGACGCGCTCGCAACCGACTACACTCTCGAGGGAACCACCGCAACGCTGACCCTCCGAGAGGGTGTGATGTTCCACAACGGCGAGGAGTTCACCGCGTCAGACTTCAAGGCGACCTGGCAGCGGTTCACCCAGAGCGACTACGAGTACTACCTCGGCGATGATACCCGGTCGGGGTACGGTCCGTTCACGCTTGGCGACTGGATCGAAAGCGTCGACGCGAGTCAGGACTACGAGCTGACAATCGAGCTTACACAGCAGTTCGCGCCGTTCCTGCGGAACCTCGCGATGTTCGCCTCGGCAGTCCTCTCGAAAGCCCAGATCGAATCGCTGGGCGACAGTCAGGCCGACCTCGGAAGTGAACCCGCAGGCACTGGGGCCTTCCAGTTCGATACCCTTGACAACCCGAACGAGCGTATTCGGTTGACGGCCAACAACGATTACTGGGGTGACGGCCCGAACGTCGGGACGGTCATCTTCAAGACGATCACCGAAAACAGCACGCGAGTGCAGGACGTCATCAACGGGGCCTCACATATCACGGACAACCTCGACTCCTCCGGATTCCAGCGCGCCGAGGAAAGCGGAACGGCGACCCTGTTGCGGAAGGACGGCATCAACCACGGCTACATGGCGATGAACATGGCGCGGTTCGAGCCGTTCCGTGACCGGCAGGTCCGCCAGGCCATCGCCCACGCTGTCAACACCGAGGCCATCGTCAACCAGATCTATCAGGGCTTTGCAACGCAGGCCTCCCAGCCGCTCCCGCCGGACGTGCTCGGGCACAACGACGACCTCGACCCGTATCCGACGGACAAGGAGCAGGCGCAATCGATGCTCGAAGAGGCGGGCTACGGCGACGGCTTCGAGTTCGAACTCGCGACGTTCTCGAACCCTCGGGGATACAACCCCAGCCCGGTCAATACGGCGAATCAGGTGAAATCAGACCTAGAAGAGATCGGTCTGACGGTCAACATCAACCAGTTCTCCAACTTCGGGCCGTATCTGGACTACACGTCGGCCGGAAAACACGATGCCTGTTTCCTCGGCTGGTACACCGACAACGCCGATCCGGACAACTTCCTGTACGTCCTGCTGGACCCGCAGGTGGAGATGGACGCCGTTCCCGACGGGCAGGACTGGGTCAGTTTCGATTCTGACGGGTACAACACCCTCAACGTGTCCGGCTGGGCCAACACCGACTACATGGAACTCGTCCGGGAAGCCCAGCGGACCTACGCGGAGGGCGACCGCGAGACGATGTACGAAGAGGCCAGCCAGCTAGCCTACGACGAGTCTCCGTGGGTGTTCCTCGACTACGCCGAGACGCTCCGAGCAGTCAACGAGACTGTCGTTGAAGACTCCTACACCGTCAGCTCTGTCGGTGGCCCGTATCTTAACACGGTCGAGCTGCAGTAGCGCTCTAAGAGAACTTTCGAATGAACTGGACACAGTTTCTTTTCAGGCTGGTCGAGCCGGTGGTACCGCCACGGTTCGTCATCAAGCGGCTGCTGTTGCTCATCCCAGTCCTGTTCGGCGTCGCATCGGTCGTCTTCGCGATCCTCCACCTGGCCCCGGGGGACCCGGCTATCATTATTGCCGGCCAGCGAGCGTCGGCCGAACAGCTAGAACAGATACGTGTTGAGCTGGGACTTCGGCGGCCGCTCTGGGAACAGTATCTGGGCTTCTTGTGGGACGCAGCACGGTTCGACTTCGGCCAGTCCTACAGCATCAGCCGCGGGAACAGCGTCCGCTCGGTCATCTCGGACCGACTCCCAATCACGCTCGAACTCGCGATTTACGGCCAGGCGGCGGGCATCCTGCTCGGACTGCCACTGGGCATCATCTCCGCGGTCAAGCAGGACTCACTGACGGACCACGTCACTCGGATCGGGGCGCTGACTGGCATCTCGGTCCCGATATTCTGGTCCGGACCGCTGCTCATCCTGCTGTTCTCGACGTATCTCGATGTGTTCCCGACCAGTGGCCGCATCAAGTCGACGTTGTTCCTGCCCGACACCTGGACGCTGTTCGGCCGTGAGCTGCCCCTGACCGGGATGATAACGCTCGATACGATCCTGCTTGGAAACACCGAGGCGTTCCTCTCGGCGGCCCATCACCTGTTCCTGCCGGCGGTGGTCATCGGCGTCTACTCGACGGCGCTCATCTCACGAATGATGCGTTCCTCGATGCTCGAAGTCATCCGTCAGGACTACATCCGGACCGCGCGGGCGAAAGGGCAGGGCGCGAAGATCACGCTGATGAAACACGGCTTCCGAAACGCGCTGATTCCGGTCGTCACCGTCATCGGCATCCAGTTCGGCACGCTGCTGGGCGGGGCAGTCCTGACCGAAACCGTGTTCGGTATCAACGGGATGGGGCTGACTATCGTCACCGCCATCGGCGTCTCTGACTACCCGGTGGTTCAGGGAACGGTGCTCACCTTCGCCCTGCTGTTCACGCTCGTGAACCTCTTCGTCGATGTCACCTATAGCTATCTCGACCCACGGATTCAACAATGAGTACGGACACCGAGACACGGGGCACGTTGGGACGCCTGCGGGCGTCCCCGTTCCTCGCCGACCTGCTGACGAACCGCCTCGCCGTCGTCGGGCTGACGATTATCCTCAGCATGGCCGCTGTCGCCATCTACGCCCGCGTGACCTACGACTTCGGCGCGCTTACGAGCTCGCAGCTCGGCACCGAAATCGCCGACCGCGCGCCGCCCGGCTGGCTCGGTCCCGCTCCGGCGAACCAGCAACTGTTCGGCACGGACGCGGCGGCCCGTGACATCTACAAGCGGAGCCTGTACGGTGCGTGGTTGGCCCTGAAGTTCGGGACGATCACGGTTGGGACCTCGACGACCGTTGGTGTCGGCCTGGGGATTATTGCGGCGTATTACGGCGATGTGACCGACAACGTCATCATGCGGACGATGGACGTGCTGCTGGCGTTCCCGCCACTGTTGCTCGCCCTCGCGCTGGTCGCCATCTTCCCACGGGACCTGGGGCTCTGGCGGGCCGTGGTGGCGCTCGTGCTGGTGTACACGCCGCGGTTCGCCCGGGTTGTCCGCGGTGCCGCGCTCAAAGTGCTCGAAGACGAGTACGTCGACGCCACGGTCGCGCTTGGCGCGACTGATCCGCGAGTTCTGATCCGGCACATCCTGCCGAACACGCTCGCGCCAATTACCGTCCAGTCCACGCTGAACTTTGGACTCGCCATTATCGACCTCGCTGCGCTGTCGTTCCTCGGGTTCGGTGCGCAGGCAGGGACGCCATCGTGGGGCCTGATGCTATCCCGCGGTGTCGAGAACGGCCTCCTGACCGGCGAGTGGTGGCTCTCCTTCTTCCCAGGGCTGTTCCTCGCAATCACCGTGCTCGGGTTCAATCTGCTCGGTGACGGGATGCGCGACGCACTCGATCCACGGATGCGCGACGCGATTGACTGATGGCCCAGCGTGGTGACCCACCGCCACTCCGGCAGTACGTCGCGGTCCGTGCGCGACTGGTGGGGAGCGGACTGGTCGTCGGCCTCCTGCTTGGTAGCCTGGGAATGGCAGGCTGGACGCTCTACACCGGTGATGCGCGGTCGAGTGAAGCGACGGTGTTCGCCCTCGGCGCGCTGGTGTTCGGCTTTGGCCTGCTGGGCTGGTCCGGGTCGATACTCGCCGGCCGCGGCATCGAAGCTATGCAGGAACACATGGACACGCGAAGCAACTGGACCGAACGCGATTCGCGGCGGGCAATGGCCCGGCTCTGTGGCGGTGGCGGCGGGATAATGGTCGGGACGTCAATCGTCGCGGCGTTACTCTAGCCGCTCGCTGTCCGCACCGCGGACGTTTTCGCCCTGATGATCGTAGAACACGTCCTCTTGAGCAGTGCTGTCGTCGGCTTCCAGCGCGTCGCCGCGCTCGTAGACGACCGTCCCCCGGACCATCGTCCATTCAGGGAACACCGCATCGTGGCCCTCGAACGGCGTCCAGTCGCATTTCGAGTGGAGCGCCGCACCGCTGATCTCACTCGTCTCGGTCGTGTCCACGAGCACGAGGTCGGCGTCCTTGCCGGCTTCGATGGCACCCTTCTGTGGGATGTCGAACACGTCGGCCGGGTTGCGTGCAGTGAGGTCCCGAACACGCTCGTAGGTGAGCCCGCTGTCCGGGTCACGAGCTTCAGCCAGTAGGAGCGGGAGGACCGTCTCGACACCGGGGACGCCCGACGGCGCGTCCCAAATGCCGGCGTCTTTCTCCTCGCGGGTGTGTGGCGCGTGGTCCGTCGCGATCATATCGACGGTGCCGTCCACGACGCGCTCGTAGAGCTTTTGACGGCGTTTTTCGCGGCGCAGAGGCGGGTTCATCCGCCCGAACGTGCCCAGCTCCGAGAGGTCGCGCCGAGAGAGCAACAGGTGATGTGGCGTCACCTCGGTCGTCATCCCGGCCTCGCTGGCAATGTCAACACCCTCCGGGGTGGACGTGTGCGCGATGTGTATCGTCGCATCGTGTTTCTGCGCGACTTCGCAGGCCCGCTCGACGGCTTTCTCTTCGGCCTTTGCAGTCCGGAACGCGCTCCAGGCATCCGCGTCGTCGCGGGCCTTGGCGTCGTCGTTGAAGTAATCGGCGTCCTCAGCGTGGACGGTGACCGGCACGTCGTTGTCGGTGGCAGCTTCCAGTGCGTCTGCGAACAGGTCGGCCTCGATACCCATGTCACCGGTCGAGTCCGCGAGGAACACTTCGCCGAGTGCGAACAGCCGACGGCGCAGGAGGACGTTCGGAATCCAGTCGGCCGTGACGCCGCCGTTGATACCCCAGTCGACGACAGAGTCGGCAGCGAACTCGGCTTTCTGGTCGAACGACTCGCCGTCGATGGTTGGCGGGTCGGTGTTTGGCTGGTCGACGACAGCCGTAACGCCACCGGCCGCCGCGGACCGGGACCCGCTCTCCCACGTCTCCTTGTGGGGGTAGCCGGGCTGGCGGAAGTGGACATGAACGTCAATCATTCCCGGGAACAACCGCTTGCCGGTCGCTTCGATAACGTGCTGGTCGGACGCGTCGAGGTCGCGGCCGACCTCGGCGATGGACTCGCCACGAACCCGGACATCCCGCTGGCGGCCGTCCGGCAGCGTCGCGTTACGGATGAGCATACGCCCAGTCGGCCGGGCGCGCCCCTAAGTCTCTCGGATAGCGCTCACCGACACGTCGCGGCCGTCAGCCAGCGACCGCTCCAGCGCCGCGATGACCTGTTCAGGGTCGTCGGTCCCCCCAGCGTTGGCGACGCTCCCGACGCTCTGTGGGTCGAACGGGACATCGAGTGACTCGTATATGGGAGCCAGCACCTCAGCGATAGCCTCGTGGTCTCGAACGACGACGATGCCGCCGATAACAGCGACGGACTGGCGGACACGCTGGGCGAGCCCCGAGATTTTCCCGTCGGCCTGAATCGAGTGGCTCCCCGGACAGAACGCGGCGTCCGGTTCCCCGGTCCGGGCGGTGATGCCGCAGTCCTCAAGTGCGCGCTGCACAGCGGTTTTAGCCCACTCGTAGCGGTCATCAATAGTTCCTCGCGGGTCCTCGGTCGGGACGGCGAGGGAGAACGAGACAGTCGACCCGGTGTAGGCGACGGCGCGACCTCCCACGGCGCGCTCGATGACAGTGTACCCCCGGTCGCGAGCGGCCCGGCACGCCCGGTCATAGCTGTCGCTGTTCGCGTCACGGCGGCCGAACGCGACCTGTCTGTGCGGTCGCCAGACTCGCAGGGCTGGCTCGCGGTCTTCGGCGACCGTTTCGGCTATCTCGCGGGTCCGCTCGAAGTCGGTTTCGGGGTCGGTGGCGCGGCCCCGTAGCAGACGCATAACCGAGCGGTACGGTCCCGTCGGATTAAAACAGTCCGCCGGTCCAACAGGTGACCCCGCAGCGGTGGATAGCGAACAGGCGACACATGACCGTCGCGGCGGGACGTGTCGCACACCCGCTGCCCCCGCCGCGGTCGTCGTCAGCGCACACGAAGCGGTGGCCCCGGGATAGCTCTTGAACCTTCGGACGACAGAGCCATACCGATACACCCCTAATCGCCGTCGATGCCCGTCACGATATCGCGGGATGTGCTTTTCCAGTACTACCGGTTCTCCCTGTACAATTCGCCGTTCGACGCCCACGACGAGGGATGTGCTATCGACCTCTACCCCGACGGCGAACGTGCGCCGTCGCCGGTCGCCGGCGAGGTCGTCGATACGAAGACGGTTCAGGCCCCACCAAAGGCCTACGCGGCCGAGCACGACCACCTCATTTTGATTGATACCGGCGATACTGTGGCGCGGTTACTGCACGTCAACCCGGCCGTCGAACCCGGCGAGACGGTCGCTGTCGGCGATGACCTCGGAGCGCTGGTGCGGGCGGGCTTTTTCGCGCCGTGGGTTCCGAACCACATCCACCTCGGCTTCCGCGACCCTGATGCGAACCCCTACCGGGCGTCAGGGTCGCTGCCGGTCGACGTGGCCGCCGACGTGACGCCGGTGTTCTGGGACGGGACCGGCACCGTCGTTGACGGCGGCGAAACGTGGGCCCGGCTCGACGAACCTGCCCATCCGGCCCCCGGTGACTCCTTCGTCGGCATCGCCAACGATGTTGGCGGCGACGGTTCGGGCGTTCTCGACGGCGGCTTGCCCCACTACTCGGGCGGTGGCCTGCTGGGCGATGATAATGCTGGCGCCGCGGCTCTTGCAGGCCAGCACGTCGGGACAGCCGACGGCCGTACGGTCGCGTGGGACGACGTGGCCGTGCTGGCAAACGGCGAGCCCATAACCGGTATCGCGCTGTTCTGTGGCCGCGAGCGCTTCGGTGCGAAGCTCGTTGGCGAGGACATCGACCTCGCCCGTGGCGACGAAGTCCGAGTAACTATCGAACGGGGCGCGGCCGGTGACGACTCTACGTAGCTATGACTTCCCGTAGCGCTCGGTGTGGGCCTGCTCCGCCTGTTCGTAGGCCAGGTCTTCAGCCATCCGTCAGGCAAACGTGAGGCCGCCTCGGTCAGTCAGTTCGCCGAACAGCCACTCAGCGTGCTCCAGTGCGTACTCGCGGTGCTCGTCCTCGATGTAGCCGACGGCGTCCTCGACGAGAACTGGTCGGTAGTCACGGAGGCCAGCGCTAGAGGCAGTGTGGAGCACGCAAACGTTCGCGAGCGTGCCACAGATAGCCAGGTCCTTGACGCCGTGAGCGTCGAGCCATCCCTCCAGTTCCGTCTGGTAGAAGGCGTCGTAGGTGTGCTTGACGACGACCAGATCTTCGTCCTGTGGGTCGAGGTCATCGACGAGTTCGGTCTCCCAGGACCCTTCGACGACGTGTTCGCCCCATCGGTCGAACTCGTCGTAGTAGTGGGTGTCCTCGAACTGGTCGGGCGGATGCACGTCGCGGGTGAATACGACCTTCGCGCCGGCTTCGCGGGCACGGTCGACGAGTTCGGCACAGGGCTCAATGGCTGCTTCGCTGTCCGGTGCATAGAGGCTCCCATCGGGGTGGCAGAAGCCGTTCTGCATATCAACGACAATCAGGGCGGTCTGTGCTGGGTCGAGTTCCATACGGGAACCTTGGCAGGGCGCGACTACGAAAGTTACTCCCACGGTGGGGTCGGCCCAAACAGACGCAGAAATTGTTTCTGGCCGGCGAATGGACTCACGATTAGCGTGTGACTTTTCACTGTGGTAACCTACCGTGAAGGTAGATGCGTCGCCCTTTCGCCCTCGTCATTCTCTGTGCCGTTGCGCTGTTACTTGCGGGCTGTCAGGCACCCAGTGTGTCGCCCGATCAGACGGAGTCACACAATGCCGATCTGACGCCAAGCGAACCCGCGACCGACTACGGGAACAACGACTCCGCCCCGCCAGCGCCTGCGACGGACCAGTTGGGCTACGAGGACGGCTACTGGTACAACGAGTCGCTGTCGGTAACAACCGAGGACGGGCTGAACGAGACCGAGCGAGAAGCCGTGGTTGCCCGAACGATGGCCCGCGTCGAGCGAATTCGCGGTCTGGAATTTGAGGAGACAGTGCCGGTTTCTGTCGTCTCGCGATCCGAGTACCGCAATAACACGGACGGCGGCGAGACCGGCGATTCGCTGCGTCGGTTTGACAACGTGAAGTTCGAGGCGCTGTTTTTCATCGGCGAGGACCGCGACTCTATCGCCGTCCAGAACAGCAACCGCGGGGAGAGCGTGCTGGGCTACTACAGCAGCCAGCGCGGTGAAATCGTCATCGTCAGCGACTCTGAGACGCCGACGATAAGCCGGGGGACGCTGGCCCACGAACTTGTCCACGCCCTACAGGACCAGCAGTTCGGCCTCGAAAGTGATGCGCGGACGCGGGATCAGGTGCAGGGTCGGAACGGCGTGGTCGAAGGTGATGCCGTCGCCGTCACCCAGACCTACACTGACCGCTGTGGTGCGGCATGGCGCTGTATCGACAGGCCCGCCCAGAGCGGCGGTGGCGGCGGTGACCGCCACTTTGGCATCAACTTCATGAAGTATTTCCCCTACAGCGACGGCCCTGGCCTGATCGGGAATCTCCGGGACCGCGGCGGCTGGAGCACGGTCAATGACGCCTACGACGACCATCCCGATGGGGCCACTGAGGTAACGTACCCCGAGCGCTACCCCGAGTGGGAACCCGAGTCAGTCTCGCTTGCGGACCGGTCCAGCGACGACTGGGAACGGGTTAGACCCTCGACCGACCGCGACCGACCCGACTACGCCGTTGTCGGGCCCTCCGCCATCGCCGGGTCGATGGCGTACACTATCGCCGATGACTACAACGAGTCGAGCGTCGTCCAGACGGGGGACGTCATCAACTACGAGGACGGGTCGCTGGACAGCGACGACCCGTACAACTACGACCTGCCCGCGACCGACGGCTGGCAGGGCGGCCGGATGCACGTCTACGCCAGCGGTGACGAGACAGCCTACGTCTGGAAAACGACCTGGGCCAGCGAGGCCGACGCCCGCGAGTTCGCCGACGCTTGGGCGGCGGTCATTGCCCACTGGGGCGGCACTCGAACCGCTGAAGGCCACTGGGTCATCGAAGAAGGCAGTCCCTACACCGACGCTGTTTCGGTCAGGGTCAGCGGGGACACGGTCACTGTCGTGAACGCACCGACAACCGACGAACTGAGAGAGGTCCACGATGCGTAAGGAACTACTCATGGCCCTGACGGTCGTTCTGGCGGGCTGTACGGTCCCGTCTTTCGGCGGCAGCGACCACCCTGCAACACCGACCGGTGACGATGCCATCGGCTACGAGAACGGCTACTGGTACGACGACTCGGTGTCGGTGACGACCGACGACGGCCTGAACGAGACGGAGCGAGAGGCTGTCGTCGCCCGGACGATGGCCCGCGTCGAGCAGGTCCGTGACTTGGAATTCAAAGAGCCAGTCCCGGTTTCGGTCATCTCCCGGGCAGAGTACCAGAACCGCTCGGGGGGCAACAACAGCGGCGGCAGCAGTCGGCCACAGGACCCCTGGAACGACCAGGTGTGGGAAGCGCTCCTGCTCATCGGCGAGGACTCCGGCAGCAGCGACGAAATCGACGACACGCTTTCGACGACAGTGCAGGGCTACTACTCGCCGAGCGAGGACGAAATCGTCATCGTCAGCCCGACGGAGACGCCACAGATCGACCGGCGGACGCTCTCACACGAACTCGTTCACGCCCTGCAGGACCAGCACTTCGGGCTGAACGGCTCCGCGGAAACGCAGGACACGCAACTGTCACGGCAGGGCGTCACCGAGGGCGAGGCCAACTATGTTCGCATCCTCTACGAGCGACAGTGTGGTGACGGCTGGGGCTGTATCGCACTCCCGGACCAGACCAGCGACGGGGGAGGCAACGACGGCGGAGACGGCGACAGTCAGGAACCAAGCTACAACGAGGGGCTGTTCACCGTTCTCTACCAGCCGTACGTCACCGGGCCGCGGTTCGTCGACCAGGTGCGCTCTGACGGCGGCTGGGACGCCGTCGACGCCCTCCACGACGACTTCCCTGACAGCACCGAGCAGGTGCTCCACCCTGAGAAGTATCCCGACGAAGAGCCCGTGAGCGTCAGCGTCGCGGACCGCTCATCCGACGAGTGGAGCCGCTTCGACCACGACCCGGTCGGCGACACGGTCGGGGAAACGTCGATCTACGCGATGATGTACCACAACGGCCAGACGGAGGGCGACCGCTACAGCTACGAGAGCGAGATCTCGGCGGGCTGGGGCGGTGATCTCGTCGTGCCCTACCGCAACGGCTCCGGCGGCTACGGGTACGTCTGGGAGACCCGCTGGGATACTGAGGAGGACGCCAGCGAGTTCGCACAGGCATATCGGGCGGCGCTGACCGAGGAACACGACGCCAGCCAGCCCCGGAGTAACGTCTACGTCGTCCCCGAGGAATCACAGTTCAACGACGCCTTCCGCGTCGTCCGGTCCGGCAAGACCGTCCGCATCGTCAACGGCCCGACAGTGAACAATCTCGACGAGATTCACCAGCCAGCAGGCTGAATGCGGCGCGTCAGCGGGCGAGCACCGGATAGCCGAGCGTGCGACAGTACGCGAAGCGGCCGAATCCGATGACAGTGACAGTAATGCGGGCCGCGACCAAAGCATAGCCGACCGCGGACGTCCGGCAGTAGTTCCGAGGACCGACTTTCTCGAAAGTAAGCCAGTCACTAAGGAAAATGTTATTTAAATATTATTATTGTCACGGCTGAGAATAGATTGATGAATAGAAAATCAACGAGGACACGGAGTGGCGAACGAAGCGTCAGTGCTACTGTCGTGTCGGCTGTCGCGGATTACAAGGGAGTGAACGAGTTTGCGCTGGACCGGGCACTGTACAACGTCATTGATCCAGACGCTCTCGACAATCTATTCAAGCAGAGCAGGGGAGTTGTTCGGTTCGACTACTTGGGTTGCATAGTCGCTGTCAATCAGGACGGGGTCGTGACCGTTTCCAGCGAAGGCGACTGCGGATAGACACACTCGGCGGCTATCTGTGGAACCGTAGAAAGCGGCTTCCATCCTCCGGAGACGGCGGCACCCTGAGAGCGGCACCTCACGCCTACCAATCGGACCGCTTTTTCAGTCCCCCGGTCGTACGGACAGCTAATGACCGAGGAGTTCGACGTCGTCTCGCCAGAGGCGATTCGTGAGGGGCGAGCGACCGACGCCTACTTCGACCGGACGATGGAGGCGCTGGAACACGCAGGCAAGAACCCGGACGTGGTCGCCGAAGTGACGGCAAATCAGTTCGCGACGGGCCAGTGGAAGCTGCTGGCGGGGCTGAAAGACGCCGCCAAGTTGCTCGAAGGACGGAGCGTCGACGTTGACGCGCTCCCCGAAGGACAACTGTTCGACGGCGGCCCAGTGATGCGGATCGAGGGGGCGTACCGGGAGTTCTGCCGGCTGGAGACCGCGCTCCTTGGCTTTCTCTCACACTCGACCGGTATCGCAACGCGGGCACTGGAGGCCCGTCACGCCGCGCCCGAGTCGACGGTGCTCTCCTTTGGTTCGCGCCACGTCCACCCATCGATCAGTGCGATGGTCGAACGGTCAGCGCTGTTGGGCGGTCTCGACGGCATCTCGAACGTCGCTGCGGGCGAGGTCATCGACCGGGACGCTGGTGGGACGATGCCCCACGCGCTCATGATCTGTTTCGGCCGCGGTAATCAGGAAGAGGCGTGGCAGGCGTTCGACGCCGCCGTCCCTGAGGAGACGCCCCGCATCGCGCTGACGGACACCTACAGCGACGAGGCCGACGAAGCCCTCCGCGCAGCGGAAGCTGTCGACGACCTCACGGGCGTTCGACTGGACACGACCGGCTCCCGCCGTGGGGACTTCCGCCACATCGTTCGAGAGGTACGCTGGACGCTGGACGCCTACGGCCACGAGGACGTGGACGTGTTCCTCTCGGGCGGGATCACCCCGACAACCCTGCGAGAGCTTCGGGATGTGGCCGACGGCTTCGGCGTCGGGGGGTACGTCGCCAACGCCGACCCGCTGGATTTCGCGCTGGATATTGTCGAACTGGACGGCGAACCGGCCGCCAAGCGGGGGAAACTCACTGGGACGAAGTCGGTGTACCGAACCGCCGACGGCGGCCATCACATCGGTCTGGCCGACCGCGACGGGCCGGCGGACGCCGAGTCGCTACTGGAACCACTGATTCGTGATGGGGAAATCGTCAGAGAGTTCGACCTCAACGGGGCCATCGACCGCGCGGCGGCGGACGCCGAACGAGTCGGCTACGAAGGCGTGACCGTGGCCGAGTAACGGGCGTTAAGTCTCCGGGCCGCGAACACGCGGTATGGTCGACCGCATCATGAAGGTCAACGCGTACACGACCTTCGACCTGCTCGACGGTGAGGTAGAAGGCCACGGCTTCGAGGAGGAGGCTCTGGCTGTCCTGAACGTGACCGCGCCGCGAAAGAACCCGGACCACGTCGAACTCCAACTGGAGATGGACAACACCGACCTCGACGCGGTGAAGCCACACGCGGACTCGGTGACGCTCTCGGCGGCACAGGCCCGCGAACTGGCTGCCGAGCTGGAGGAGTACGCGGAGAAGGTCGAGACCGCACAGTCTGAGTAATCTGTCCCGCTTAGCGTCATGTATCGCGACGGTTCGATAATTCTATGGTGTGAAGACACATACCACGAAATATGTCAACCGAGACGCCCGGTAATCCAGCCGCACGGGAACTGGGCTATTGCCCGTGCTGTGGCTACCAGACGCTCCCGGAGGGCCGACCCGGGTCATACGAGGTGTGTTCGGTGTGTCACTGGCTCGATGACCCGATCCAGTTCGGCGACGTGGAGTTCGTCAGCGATACGAACCACGTGTCACTGACGGAAGCACGCGAGAACTTCCGCGAGCACGGGGCGTGCTCCCCTGATGAGGCCGAGGATTGCGAGGAACCGACGGACCTCGACCGCGACCCGAACTGGCCCTACGAGGAGTGACGGCAGTTCAGGCTGCAAGCGCGATATCTAGATACAGCATAACGATGACGCCGGCCATCAGCCCGAGCGTCGCAACGCGCTCGTAGCCGCGCTGGTGCGTCTCGGGGATTATTTCGTCGGAAATCACGAACAGCATCGCGCCCGCCGCAAAGCCCATCGCATAGGGCAGGAGCGGTTCGATGGTCACGACGGCAACGGCGCCGAGCACCGCCAGCGGGATTTCCACGACGCCCGAGCGAATCCCAGAAAAGACGGCGTAGAGCCGACGGTCCAGACCCGCGTTGATTGCCGCAACGGAGACGGCCAGCCCCTCGGGAATGTTCTGAATGCCGATGGCAAGCATCAACGAGAGCGCGCTGCCGATCTGGAGCGGGTCGCCGGCGGCCGCGCCGAAGCCGACCCCAACGGCCAGCCCCTCAGGGATGTTGTGGAGCGTGATCGCGAGGATGAACAGGACGACGCCCGCCAGTTTCGACTCGTCAACCGAGAGGTCCTGACTGGGGTTGGCCGCATCCGACCGGCGGCTTCCGGTCAGGAGGTAGTGGGCGTGCGGGACGAGGCCGTCCGCGCGGTCGAGGAACAGCGCCCCCAGTGCGACACCGACGAGCGTCGGAATCGGATTTCCGCCCGAGTACTCCTCGATGCCGGGGATGATGAGGCTCGTGAACGCGGCGGCCAGCATCACGCCGGCAGCGAACCCGAGCGCCGTGTCCAGCGCCCGCTCCGAGGGGTCACGCCAGACCAGCACGAGCGACGCACCAAAGAGGTTCATCGTCGCGATGATGACCCCGCCAACGAGGCCGTTTATGAGCGGGTCGGTGCCGACGAGGTCGACAAACAGTTCGACGAACCCGGTTTGCATTGTCGAGTAGTGTACGTCGGCCCCTCTTGGGTGTACCGGCAGTCAGGAACGGTCGTCTCTGTTTCAGTGGCAATCCCCGCAACGAATACGGACAGCCGACCGACAAGCGCGCGACGCCGGAAAGTCCTGATTCGCTTAGGTCGTCCAGCCGGCTTCAGGTAGGGCCTTCTGGCTGGTAGGGACCGTATTCGAGCGATTAAACGCTGTATTAGAACGGTTCCGGCGAGTCGACGAGCCGTCGCATCTCCATCGCGCTGGAGAAGTCGTCCCGAGAGACCACACGGGTTCCCTCAGGCCCGTCGACAAAGGCGGCGGAAGCCCGGGCAGTGTCGAGTTCGACGAGCGCATCGAAAGCAGCCATCGCTGCAGGGAATCGCGGCAGATCCGCCTCCATCAGGTCGGCAACGGTGTCCGCTTCGCGTTCGGCCTTGGAGAGTTCCCTGAAATCGTCGACAGTGACGACGCCGACTACGTCACCACCGCGTGTGACTGCGAACTCCGTCCGGCGGTCGGCGAACATCCGGTCGACAAGGTCCTCAACGCTGGCGTTGGCCTCGATAGTCGCATCGAGTGGGCTGGCCACGTCATCGACACTTAGCCCGTCAAGCAGCGCTGCCAGCGCGACGGTACGGGATTCACTCGACGCAGCCCCGTAGACAAACAGCGCGAGTAGCAGCAACAACGGACTGAACGAGAGGACGCCGACGACAGCGAACAGCACAGCGAACCCGGTCCCGATCCGAGCGGCGATGCGGGTCGCCGTCGCGTAGGGCCGCGTTCGCGCGAGCAGCGCCCGGAGCACGCGGCCCCCGTCCATAGGGAACGCCGGCAGCATATTGAACACGGCGAGAAAGATATTCGTGACGGCCAGCCAGCCGATAACGAACAGCGTGACCTGCGCGCTCGCTGGCAGGGCAAACAGTGCGGCGTAGCAGGCGAGCCCGGTTAGAATACTCACAGCAGGGCCGGCCAGCGCGATGACGAGCTCTCGGTTCCACTCTTTTGGCATGGCTTCGAGGCTGGCGAGGCCGCCGAGAATCCAGAGCGTGATTGCCTCCACTCGGAGTCCATAGCGCATCGCTGCCCAGGCGTGGCCCAGTTCGTGGAGGGCGACGCTTGCGAACAGGCCAACGGCCGCGGCGGTCCCGATAAGCCACGGCGTCTGGCCCGCGGTCAGCACTGTAAGGTCAAGCGTCACGCCGGAGAGGACGCTCACGATACCAGCGTACACCGATATCTGAGCCCCACTGCCGATAATCCAGGCCAGCACCGGCAGGAAAATCAACAGCGAGACGTTGACCCGTATCGGAATCCCCCAGATCGTCGTGATGTGGAAGTTTCGCACGTGACGCCCAACGAACAGTGGCCGGGTATAGCTTCTGCCCGGGGACGACGCCGACGAGTAGCGGCCTTATTCAGGGTGTAGCGTGAACGGATATCTAATGACAGTTCGACACGACGGGCTGACCGTCGACTGGCTGGGGTACGCGACGCTCCGGTTCGCCGGCGACGACACGGTGGTGTACGTCGACCCGGGCCGGTACGGCGTGCTCACCGGCGAGTGGGAGCCCCACGCGGACGGTATCGGCCATCCGCCAAGCAGCGACTATCGGCCGGAAGACGGCGACATTGTCTGTGTGACCCACGTCCACCACTACGACCCGGACGGTATCGAGCGCGTCGCGAGCGAGGACGCGACCATCGTCGCCTACGAGGGTATCGACGAACGCGTCGGCGATCGGGACCTTCCACCGCTGTCCTCGCTGCCCTACGACGTTGTCGAGGTCGGGATGAAATCACAGACCACGGTCGAGGACGTGCCGATCTGGTCGACACCGGCGTACAACGAGCCAGACGGCCGGCATACGCTACCCGATGGTACACCGTACCACCCCGAAGGTTTCGGCTGTGGCTTCATGATTGCCGTCGAGGGCACCAGAGCGTTCTATCCCGGCGATTCGGACGTCCTTCCGGGCCATCGGACCCTTGAGGTATCGCTACTGTGTCCGCCTATCGGCCCGCGGGCGACGATGGACCGTCACGAGGCCGCCTCGCTGGCCGCGACCATCGACCCGGACCTCGTGATGCCGGTCCACTACAACACCTTCTCTAATCTTGAAGCCGACTCCCGTGAGTTCGCCGCTGACGTGGCCGAAGCCGGCGTCCCGGTTGTGCTAGACGAGCAGTGACCGAGCGCCCACCAGTCTCGGATATCACCGGCGCTCGGTCCATTCGCTCCGGTCCCGGTGGGCGTCAGCTATCCCACCGATTTCGTCAGTCTCCAGCACGCCACGCTCGGTGACGACCGTCACTGCCGACGCCGGCGTTATGTCGAAGGTGGGATTCGACACAGCGATGTCGGCGGCGCCGGCGTACACCTCCTGAGCGTCACGTTCCTCCCTGTCCCACGCAGCGCGTGGTGCAATCTTGTCCGTCGCACACACCGCGTAGCAGTCCACGTCCGCGGCGGCCGCCGACAGTGCTGCCGAACGGGTCCCGACTTTGTTGACCACGCAACCGTCCGGCAGGACGCGGTCGGCCCCGACGACGAGCGTGTCGGCGCTCCACGCGTCCAGTTCGTGGCCAAAGGCCGCGTCGGTGGTCAGCGTCACCGCGGTGCTCTCAGCAAGCGTTTCGGCGACGCCGACGCCTTCACCGCCGGGCCGTGACTCTGCGACGAGCACAGCCTCGGGAGCAGCGGCGGCGGCCACTGCACGGACTGTCCCGGACCGAGACAGCGTTGCGATACGGTCGCCGACATGTTCGGCGGCGACGGCCGCGGCAACCCGGTCTGCGGTCACCGCGTGGTTCAGCGCCTCGGTCGCGGCCCGCTCAACAACCGCCGGCGATTCGTCAGTGACGGCAGCCATCGCCCGGTCGAGGCGGTTCGCGATGACGACCATCGATGGGCGGGCCTCCCGGATTTCAGCGGCGAGGGCGGCAAGCGCCTCCCAGTCGTCGCCGTCCCGCTCGGCCGTCTCCAGGTCGTCGCTCCGTCCGGCGTCAGCCAAGGCAGCCTCGTCGCGCAGCACCTCCAACGTCCGGAGCGACAGCCACGCCGAGCCGTGGGTCCGGTCCTCGCGAACGGTCGCCACTCGCGGGCGAATGCGGTCCCAAGAGGTCCACAGTCGCGGGACCGTCTCACGAGTCAATATTTCCGGCGGGTGGACCCACGCGGTCTCGGTCGACTCCTCGTTCGTCTCGACCGTGCGGGCCTCGCAGTCGAACAAAAACGGGTGGACCTGCCAGCGAACCCCATGGTCGGTGTCCGCGACCTGAAACGAGTCGCCCTGCCGGACGAGCGTCACCGCGTCGGCCAGCCCGGTTTCCTCGTCAACTTCGGCCCGCGCGGCCGTTTCCGGGTCCCGGTCCCGGCCGGCGTCGTCGGCGACGTGTCCCGCGACCCCGCTCCACTGGCCCCGATACGAGCCGACCGCATCGCTCCGGCGCAACAGCAACACTTCGCCCTCGCTACGCAGGAAGCACGTCACGACGGGGCGTGTCTCCATACGAGACGGAACGACCGGCCGGGGCAAGAAAGTCCGGGCCAGTGGGGCCGCAGTCGAGGCGGGGACGTTGAAGGAACTACAGCGCGTCGAGTAAGCGGTCGACATCGTCAGCCGTGTTGAACGCGTGGACGGACGCCCGGAGCGCATCAGGGTTAGGGAGTGACCTGATGATGATACCTTCAGCCGCGAGTCGCTCAACGGTCGCCTCGGGGTCGTCGGCGGTGAACGTCACAAGTCCCGACTCGTAGTCGCGGGGGCTCAGCAGTCGGTCGCCGAGGCCGTCCTTGAGCCGGTCGGTCAGCCGCTCGACACGGGGCTGAATTGTATCGAATCCGATGGCTTCGACCGTCTCAATGGCGTTCGCGAGCGCGACGTAGGGGACCGGTGAGGTGGTTCCGACCTCGAAGCGGCGCGCGCCCTCGTGGTACTTGTATCCGTCCGCACCGGGGTTTTCGACGCTCCGGTAACCAATACGAGTCTGGCGCAGTCGGTCGTACGCGTCCGGGTCGACATAGAGGAACCCGCCACCCCAGACGCCCAGTAGCCACTTGTGGCCCGCCGCGGCCACGAAGTCCGCGCCCCATTCGGTCACGTCGACGGGGTGTTGCCCAACAGACTGGACAGCATCGACGAGCACCTGTGCGCCGGCGTCGTGGGCTACCGCAACGACATCCGCAACCGGGAGTCTGGTCCCGTGGGTCCAGGAGAGCGAACTCAGCGCCACCAGTCTGGCGTCGGCCACAGCGTCTTTTACCTCCGCCATGTCGAGCCGACCGCCGTCTGTTTCCAGCACCCGGACCTCGATATCGTGGGTGTCGGCCAACCGGTCCCAGGGGAGTGTGCCAGCCGGGTGTTCGAGGTCGGTCCGGACCACCACATCACCGGGCTGCCAGTCGATGGCCCCGGCGACCATGTTGACCCCGTCTGCGGTACTGCGAGTCAAGGCGATGTTGGCGGCGTCAGTCCCGATATGGCTGGCGACGACCTCGCGAGCCGCCGCGATAGCGTCCCACGCAACCGTATAGGGCCCTTCATCGGCGGGTGCGTCGAAGGCGTGGCGTTCGAGAAACGCCGTCGCAGCGTCGACCACGGGGCGCGGCGTCGGCCCGCTTGCCCCCGTGTTGAAGTACGTACACCGTTCGAGTGCCGGAATCGACGCTCGGAGCTCGACTGGGTCCATGTCCGTTCCGATGGTCCCCGACGCCTTCAGCCCTGTGTGACCCAGCAGGCGGATTCGACGGCGGATTCCCGAGACGACAGCACGGTTCTATTTCTATGGCCGATTATTGGACTGAATTGCCTATCTTGTTGTGTTTCACAATCTTTCTCGGTTGTTTGAATATCTACGAGCCATTGCAGATGCTCGATGTAGTCAGATAGAGCCCAGAGTGGCGACTCAGTCCTGCTGACACTCGCAGCCGCCCTGCTCGAAGAACTCCGCAACGGCGTACTGGCTACCGCACGACTGGCACAGCACCTGCGCGTCCAGAAATACCTCGAAGTCCGCAATGTCGATGCGACCCGTGTCGCGCAGTTTCTCGATGCGCTGGTCGGTGACCGATAGCGTTCGGGTCAGGAGTCGCTGAATGCTTTCCAGATCCTTTTCGATCTTCTCGTCGTCGGACAACCCCTGATACTCCGCGCCGCGCCATTCTTTCAGATACGACCGAATGGCCTGATAGGTGATGAAATCGGTTTCGAGACTGTCGACGTCGACACCGTTGCGTTCGAGTCGGTTGACGGTGTCAGTCCGAACGCCTGTGCTGATGTCGTCACCGGTGAGATTCTCGTAAGTCGATTCCACATCGCTTTCAAGCGCGCTCAGGCCCGCATCGACCAGTTCACGTTCGAGGAGGCGCTTGTTGAAAAACTCGGCAAGGTCACGAAGACTCATACGCTCTTCACCGTCACCCGTCCAGCGCGCCTCCATCTCCGCACCGAGTCCATCAAGTTCGTACTCGTCGATGAGTCGAGCGACTTTGCTCGACGGCCGGCCGTCTGTCGTATTCGCCATCTGTTGTTCCCACGTACGGTAACCGGAACTAAAAGACTACGGGGTTAGATCGAGGTGATGCGGTTGAAGTCGTCGTCAAGCGCCTGCGCGTCCTCCGGCAGGAGGGCGACGACAAGATGCTCGGCGTAGTCGGCGAAGTACTCGACGAGTTCGGCGATCCGCGCTGAGTCGATGGCTTCCAGTGAGTCAAGCAGCATGAACGGAACGCTCTCGTGGAGGTCGTGCACCAGATAGCCCGCGAGGGCGAAAATGAGGCCGGTCACCTCGCGCTCGCTCTCGCTGAGATGCTCGATGGTGTCCTCGTAAGCCGCACCGTTCTCGGTGGTCCGGACGATGTGGAGTTCAAACACCGTTCGGTCGACCTTCTGGCGCCCCTCACGGACGGTCTGCTCAACGCGTTCGATCCAGATGCGCTCGAGGTTCTCGTACTCAAGGATCCCGAGGATAGCGTCCATGTGCTCGTTGAACTCGTCGACAGCGTTGGCCTCGATCTGGTCTATTTTCGTCCGCTTGTCGGTGAGTTCCTCGACAAGAGCGTCGCGTTCGTCGCGGAGGTCGTCGGCCCGGTTGACCAGTTCCTCAATCTCCTCGATTTCGGCCGACACGTCGTCAAGGTCGGACTCCAGGCTGTCGATCTCAAACTCGAGCTGGTTTGCCTCCCGGTGCAGCGAGAGAATTTCGTCGAAGTCCTCGGATTCGAGATTGTCGACCTCGTCTTCCAGCGACTCGACATCCTCCGTCAGTTCCTCGCGTCGGTCCTTCAGCGAAGTGATCTGCTCGTCACGGCGTTCGATCTCCGTTTCCGTCTCCTGGATCTTCCGCTCGACGTCCTCGCGACGGCGCTGCTTCTTTTCGGCCTCGCGCTGGTCGGTCTTGAGGTCGTCGAGTTCCGACTTGATGTCGTTGAGGTCCTCGACCTTCTGCCGGCGGAGGTCCTGCAGGCGGTCGACGGTGTCTTCGATCTGCTCGCGGTCAACCGTCGAGCCACACGTCCAGCACACGACGGATTCCTCGTCTTCGCCTTCGAGAAGTTGTTCTGTCACCGCGCCGTCGGAGCCCTCGGGCGCGTCTTCGAGCGACTGGATGACATCGTAGTCTTCCTCTTCGAGCCGTTCCTCGTTGTACTGGATGAGGCTCTGGAGGTCGGATATCTCGCTGTTCAGCCGCTGGCGCTGGTCGCGCAGGCTTGCGATCTCGTCTTCGAGGTGCTGCTGGTCGCCCATCGGCGTCTCCGGCAGGTCATCCAGTTCGTCTTCGAGGTCGGACCGTTCGCGTTTCAGCGAGGAGATACTCTCTTCCTGTGCCTCGATATCACGCCGGACAGATTCGAGATCCGACCGCGTCGAGCGGAGTTCGTCAAGCTTCTCTTCGAGGACATCCTGTTCCTGACGGCTCTCCTCGATATCTCGACTGCTGTTGTCGATCTCTTCTTCCCGCTCGGCCAGTTCCTCGCGTTTCTCTTCGATCTGCTCGCGGAGTTCGGTCCGGCGCTGTTCGAGATCCGGAAGGTCGCGCTGACGGGATTCAACCGTGGCGAGTTCGTCGTTGATATCGCCTTTCTCCGCTTCCAGTTGTTCGACTTCCGAACGGATCGCGTCGATATCGACCGGCCGCATGATGATCTCGCGGAGGTCGTCGCCGCGCGCCACGGACCGGCGTGCCTCGTTGGTTTCGAGGAGGAACGCGAACAGGTCGGCGACCGCAGGGTCGTCAAGATATCCGTCGCCGTCGAACTGAACAGCGTCCCCCGCTCGCGTGAGCGTCCGTTCGTACACCTCATCCCCGTAAGTAAGGGCAACGCTTCCCTCGTCTGCGTCGCCTTTCAGCGTGGCCTGTGTACTCCCCATCGCCGCCATAATAGACTGCAGAAACGACGTCCGGTTTGTGGCGTTTTTCCCCGTCAGCACCGTCACACCCGGTGGAATATCGACGGAGGTTTCGTCGATCCCACCGATGTTGGTTACATCGAAATGGGCGATACTAGAGCCTTGCTTTGATTCTGGCATTGTTCTGCCGTAGTCGGAGAGGATATAAAAATAGTTTCATTGCTGGAAACCAAGTTACAGATTAATGTCCCTACTGCGGGCCAATACGTCAGAAGTGGTATTACACAGCAGACAGCGACCGGACCGACAATCGGTTCTGGAATAACACCTGTACCAATATTATTCCGAGCTAGAGCTATTGGCGAAGACAGATAGGCTGTTTCTCCAGTCTTGCTGCTTTGTTGTGTATAGTAATATTTCCCGCTTGTAACCGCTTTCAATATGCCAATCTATAAGTCGGCGTGATTGGAAGCTGGTCGTATGACCCGTTACGAAACGCTGCTTGAGGTCGAACTTGACGAGTGGGACAGTGGGTATGGTGTCTTGCAGATCGTCGACCCGGATGACAGCGACACCGCCGAGTTACGGTTCTGCTACTTCAACGAAAACGGCAAGTTCACCAACCGACCGTTGACACTACGCCCCGACGAAGAGACGCTCGACCGGACCACGCGGATGGTAGAGAACCTCGGCTACGTCGCCCGGACGTTCGACCCGGCAGAGATCCGTGAACTCGTTGAAACACTCGGCGAAGATCGGGTTATCGAACTCGCACAACTCGTCGACACCCTTGGCGAAGCGCGGCTGGCGGAGATACTCGGGGAGTAACGATGGCAGACACCCACCCGCTGGTAACGGTCGAAACTATCGTCCTCGTGGGTCTGGGGGGCTTTGCTGGCTCGAACCTCCGGTACTTCGTCGGCCTCTTTTTCCCGGGCTTACAGGGGACGCTGCTGGTCAACGTCTGCGGCAGTTTCGCGCTCGGCGTCCTGGTGTACGAGGGGCTTCAGGTCGGTGCGCTGGCCAGCGAAACGAAGCTAGCCGCGTCAACTGGGTTCATTTCGTCGTTTACCACCTACAGCACGTTCGCGGTAGAGACGGTTCTGACACCCGAGTGGGCGGTCGCGAACGTCGTCGGAAGCTACGCTCTGGGTTTTGCCGGCGTCCTTGTCGGCCGTGAAGTCGTCCGGCTGTTCGCCGGAGGTGGTCAGTAATGGTCGCTCTCGAATCGGCACATCTGGTCGGGGCCGGTGGGGCGCTCGGCGCACTCTGTCGCCACTATCTGGCGAGTGCAATCCAGCGAGAGACGTTTCCGCTCGGGACGCTCACGGTGAACGCCTTCGGGAGCTTCGCTCTGGGACTGTTGACCTTCGCTGGTGTGACCGGTGACGCGGCACTGCTTGTCGGTGTCGGTGCGTGCGGTTCGTTCACGACGTTTTCCTCGTTTTCGGTCGAGACGGTCCGACTGTGGGAGAACGGCTACGTGGCCCTCGCCGCGCTCAACGCTGTCGGGAACCTCGCCTGTGCGCTGGTCGGAATCGGGCTTGCCTGGGGCATCGTGCGGATCATCTAATTCCCGCCGCGCCATCGGGTTTCACAATCTCTTGAAGGGGCTTCGTGCGCGCTGTCTGCTGCGAAGTCGCTTGCCCGCGGTGTCTTACCGCCATGGGGTGTCCGCCGTTCGCGGACGGTCACGTGATGGACGGATTCGGTGCCATCGTCGACGACGAGCGCGTCACCGGTTGTTTCTGGTAATCGAGCCACGAAATCGCCGTCGAGATACGTTGGCTGGGCCGCCTGTAGGGCGTTGATGTCCGCCATGCTCGTCAGTCGGTGGGCGACGAGCAGGTCAGTCTGGGAGATGGTCGTCGCTGGCACCGCGCTGGGTCGCTGTGTCGCCAGCACACAACTTACCCCGGGCTGGCGGCCCCGAGTGACAAGTCGCCGGAGCGGACGCCGGGCGACGCCGTCAGTGAACACGTGGGCCTCGTCGACCAACAGCCACGGCAGTCGGCTTGTCTGTTCAGCTATCCGAGCATCGTACAGCGCAGTCGCGACAGCGGCGAGGACCGCGCCGGCTGGTCGGGAAGCGAGTCCCGACATATCGAGCACAGTCAGGCTATCGCTGCATAGCGTTTGCATCTCGATACCCGTATCATCGAAGATGTCCCATGACGCGGCGAGCGCGAGATAGTTCGCCGCCGCGCGGACGGTGCTCGCCGCTGCATCCGCATCGGCTACCCACGAGCGCATCCCGTCGAGGGTCGCACACTCGCTCGCCGCCCGCCACACAAGCGCTCCCGCGCCCTGTTCCGGGTCGAGGCCGAGCACCGTACACCACTGGCGCGGGTCAAGTGCGTCCGCACGAACGCTTGGATGTACGACCATCGCAGACACGTCTGCAGTTTCAAGCGGCGTGAACGCCCCCATCGGGTCGACGGCGACTGGGGCGACCCCTGCAGCAGTAATCAGTCCCTCGGCGAGGACGCCAAGCGTGTACGTCTTCCCTGACCCGCGTTTGCCGACGACGAGGCCGACGTGTGGCCGGTCAACATCGATATCGACCGCAGCGCCGCGGCTCCCGTCGCGGGCCCGATAGTGACCCAGCCGCGTCGTTGGCCCCGTTGCTGCCTCACGTCCGATAACGACCATGCCGGCGGTTGGCCCGTTCCAGCACTTGAACGTTCGTCCGAGGGTTCAAATACGAGTTCGGAGCCACGCCTGTCCATGTCAGATTCGCTGTGGCGCGACGAACGTGCCATCGAGGGGCTACCGATTCGTCTCGTTATCGCGCTGGTGGTCGGTGTCGCCTGCCTCTCCGTGATGATGAGCACCATCTCCGGAATCGAGACGCTGCAAGTAACCGAGGTCGATGTGGAACCCCACCCAGAGGTGACGAATCCGGGGACGCAGGACGTAGTTGTCACCGTCGTCGACTCAAAAGGGTCGCCCGTGTCCGGTGCAACAGTGGTCGCTAAAAGTGGGACAGCAACGCTCTCGTCGGTCACGACCGGTGAGACCGGTAGTGCGGGGAACGTGACCCTCTCACTGTCGCCGTCGCTTGGGCCGAACCAACAGGACGGCACCGTCACTTTCGAAGTGAAACCACCGGCAGGGAGTAACTACGAAGACGCTCGCTCGAACACCGACCTGCTCGTCGTCGAGTCGCCCTAGCCGTCCCAGTCAATCCATTCCTGCTCCCAGCCGGCGCGGGACTGGGCGGCCCGGCGGGCACGCTCGCGGTCTTCACGGTGAGTCCGGTTGCGCTCGACGGTATCAGCCTGTTCGCCCTCGACGAGCATCGGCTGGAACGCGACAGTGCCGTGTCGCTTGACCGAGCCATCGGCCTCCACGACGGCCAGTGACTGCTCGCCGGTGCCAAGCGGCATCACGAGGCGGCCGTCGTCGGTTAGTTGCTGGAGGAGCGCTCGGGGTGGGTCGATTGCGGCGGCTTCCAAGAGAATGCGGTCGTACGGTGCGTACTCCGGGAGTCCGTCAGCCCCGTCACGACGGTCCACGAGGACGGCGTCATAGCCTGCTTCTGCCAGATTCTGGCGCGCTTCGATGACGAGGCGGCGCGTGATATCTATCGCATGAACGTTCGCTGCGCCGACCTGTTCTGCCAGCACGGCGGCCGTGTAGCCGACGCCGGCACCGACCACGAGCACATCGTCGTCTTCCTCGGGTGACAGGGTTTCGAGCACCCGGCCGGCGGTACTGGGCGAAAGAACGCGCGTGCCGAGGCGTTCAAATGGGCGGTCGGAGTAAGCCTGTTGCTCGCCGACGAACGCCTCTCTGGGGACGGCACGCATCGCTGTCGACAGCCACGCGCTCCGGACGACACCCTTACTCTCGTGTTGGAGGCTGTCGACCATGTCGTCCCGCAGTACCGCCGGATCCATATCAGTGTATTCGGCCGGAGCTATATCAATGGCGCGACAACGGCCGTGTCTGTCGAAAACCCTACTGCAACGGGACGAACCGGACGCTGCCGTGATCCTCTTTTTCGAGCGTGCCGCCAGCCTGTTTCTTCGCTCGGATGAGTCGCTGTTGGCTGTCGCCGATCGGAGCCAGCAGGACGCCACCATCGTGGGTCTGCTCGACGAGCGGGGCGGGGAAATCCGCCGCGGCACAGGTCAGATACGTCCGGTCGTAGGGCGCGTGTTCTGGCCACCCCTGCTTGCCGTCACCGGCTCGAACAGAAACGCTGCTGTAGCCGGTCGCTGCTAGTGTCTCGCGTGCCTCGTCTGCCAGCGTCGCGTGGTACTCCACGCTGAAGACGTTCTCTGGGCCGACCAGTTCAGCAGTCACCGCGGCGTGGTAGCCACAGCCCGTGCCGATCTCCAGTACCTGATCTCCGGGGGACAGGTCGAGTAACTCGGACATAATTGCGACCATGTGCGGCGCAGAAATCGTCTGGCCCGACCCGATCGGGAGCGGACGGTCGGCGTAGGCATCGTGTCGCTTGTCGTCCGGAACGAACTGATGGCGTGGAACCGACGCTATCGCCGCGAGAACATCCTCGTCGGCGACCCGTTCTCGCAGACGGTCGGACAGCCGCGACCGCTGCCGGTCCCAGTCGGCCATCCTACCAGGCCGACCACGCCGTGGTCGACTCGTCCCTGACGTACAGTCGGTTGATATCCTTCGCAATACCCATGTCGCCGTCGTGGTCCATGTTCTCGTGGTCGTAGCCGTGGGCGTCGTCGCGGACGTGAATCCCTTCGACGGTGAACTCTTCCTCGCCGAACTCCTCGGTTTCGCCGACGACGAACTCGTAGTCGCCGGGGACGTGGAGTTTGAAGCTCTCAGTCTCGTCGTGAGTCCCGTCTTTCGGGTGCATCGTAACGTTGACCGAGACGTTTCCGACGGCCCGCGACCAGATGGTCTCGACGTCCTCGGCAGCCGCCTCGTCCTCGCGGCCGTCCGCGGTCTCAAGGCTGGTAATGCGCGCAGTCACAACCGCTTCTTCGGTCTCCAGCAGGAACTCCTCGCCGACGGACAGTTCTTCTTCGGCCGGTACGTCAACCTCGGCGGTGAAGGAGTCCCCGTCCTGTGAGACGACGACACTACGCTGCAGTGTCTCTTCTTCCGGGAGCTGTTCCTTGTGAACGTGGTCACAGTCCGTGCAGCGAACCGTCACGTGGCCGCCCGGCTTCAGCACCTCGTGAACCGTTTCCAGGTCCGGCGAACAGGCCGGACACGGGAGGGCGATGCGGTCGCCCGGTGTAGCGTCTGTCATATACAGCCGTTGACTGTGCTCCCCTAAATGGTCGTCGCCACGGCGCTGCTCGTGGTTCTCACTCGCACAGTCACGCTGTCCTTCTTGTGCCGCCGGACCAAACGCCGAGTATGGCACGCCAACAGAGCCGTGCCGACATCGCAAGCGGTGTCATCATCGGCCTGACAACCATAGCTGGTCTCACAGTCTGGTCGCGCCTCCCCGCTGAAATCGCAATTCACTTCTCCGCGTCGGGCACGCCCGATACCTACGTTTCGAAGCCGGTCGGTGCCGTTCTCATGCCAGTTCTGATGCTTGCAACCCTCCTCGTCCTAAAGGGTGCGTTCCGCTACGACCCGCCAGACGCGCCGCAGGTGGCGGCCACTATCACCGTCGCAACGATGGCGTTCATGGGTGCGGTACACGGGCTTGTGCTTGCGTGGAACCTCAGCTACCCAGTGCCGTTCGACCTCGTCCTCATCGGGTCGCTCGTCTGGACGGTTGTCATGGTCGCGTACGCGTTGAAGACGGAATATGCAGACTGATAGCGGCGGTCGGCTGTCAGTCAGCGTCCGCTACTCACGGGTCTTTGCGTTACTTTGGAGTCCGTTCTCGTCGCGTGGCACGATACAACGCGAGGAAGTTCCACTTTCTCGCCTGCCTCGCGGTTCATTTCATTCACCGCTCGGCTCCGGGAGGTCTACGAACTCCCCACGTTCGCGGCGTTACCGCTCACTCCACCCGAGGAAGTTTCACTTCCTCTCCATCCGCATACACGGTCGGTTCCGTCAAAATCCCGTCGAGATGAATGGGCGCGTGCACGTCGCCGCCCATCGCGTGGTCGTCGCCGATAGCGATGTGGACCGTGCCACCGGCCTTTTCATCCAGAAGGACGGAACCGACGAGTTCGGTCACGGCGACGTTTGTGCCGATACCGAGCTCGGCGAGATTGTAGGCGTCTCGGCCAACCTCGTCAGCGGCGTCCTCGACCTGTGCGCGAATATCGGGGTCGTCGATGTCCGTGACGTACCCGTCCTCAACCTCGAAGGTGAGTTGCTTCCCGTCGAGTTTGCCGTGGGGGCGCATCGTCCCATCGACGACGAACGTTCCGTCGGCCGTTTCAGGGGCGAGGAACACCTCGCCGGCAGGGAGATTCGACATCTCGCCGGCCTCGTGGACAATGCCGGTGTCCATATGCCACTCACGGGAACCGATACCACACGTGATGTCGGTCCCCTGGGGGGACGTGACCCGGATCTCCTCGGCGTCGTCGACCTGTGCCAGCACGTCCTCGCAGTGCTGTTCAATGAGGTGGTAGTCGGCGTCTAACCCCATGAGGAACACGCCCTCGCTGATGCCGGGCAGGGTCGCAACGCGAGCGCCGGCCTCGTTGGCGTCGGTCCGGGCCTCGGTGTGGCTCAGGCTCTTGGTCGTCGGCGCGAGCACGACATCGGCGGTTTCCATCGCGCCGGCGACCGGCGCAGGCGGTTCCGAACCGTGTTGCTCGCCCGGCGGGTAGCGCACAAAAACAGAGTCGTCGGTAATCTCTGCGGCGACGCGATACAGCGCCTCGCCGATCGCCTTCCGCTGGTCATCAGTGATGACGGCACATGACTCGTCGGACTGGAGGTTCAGGCACTGTTTGACGGCGGTTTCTGCGGGCGCGCGTAGCGACGAGTTGTCCATACAACTGATTGCGTACTCCGGCTGAATAACTCTTGATAGACTGCCGGCGTATGCCGGCGAAACACGCACCATCTCAGTGTTTTCTGGTAATTCGTGCTAAAAGATCACAATATCCAGAGGTACAACTATCTGAGTTAATTTCTCCATAAATTAATCACAAAGAATATACTCTCCCCGAAGAGATGGACGTGTATGCTCCACGTGGGCATCAACGGCTTCGGCACCATCGGGAAACGCGTCGCTGACGCGGTGCGTGTCCAGCCAGATATGACAGTTGCGGGCGTCGCAAAGCGCTCGCCGAACTTCGAGGCAACTATCGCGGACGACCGCGGCTATGATCTCTACGCCGCGGACGGCCGCGAACCGTTCGATGAAGCCGATCTCGGTACGGCCGGTACGGTCCATGACCTTATCGAGACGAGCGACGTGGTCGTCGACACCACGCCAAGTGGCGTCGGCGCGGCCAACGCGTCGCTATACGCCGAACATGACACGCCGGCCATCTTCCAGGGTGGAGAGGACGCCGATGTGGCAGACGTGAGCTTCAACGCTCGCGCCAACTACGAGAAGGCAGTCGGGGCTGATACGGCCCGCGTCGTGTCATGCAATACAACGGGCCTTTCACGCCTGCTCGCACCGCTTAGGGAATCATACGGCGTTGAAAAATCGCGTGTGACACTGGTACGGCGCGGTGCCGACCCGGGCCAGACCGGTCGTGGCCCGATCAACGACACACTCCCCGACCCCGTCGAAATCCCCTCCCACCACGGTCCCGACGTCCAGACGATTTTTCCCGACCTTGACATCGATACGATGGGCATGAAGGTCCCGACGACGCAGATGCACACCCACAGCGTCAACGTCACGCTGGAAAGCGAACCCACCACAGAGGAGGTCACGGCGCTGCTCGCCGACGAATCGCGGCTGTTCCTCATCCCGGAGACGCTCGGTATCGACGGCGCAGGGAAACTCAAGGAGTACACCCGTGACGCCGGTCGCCCGCGTGGCGACGTGTGGGAGAACTGTATCTGGGCCGAATCCATCACAGTTGAGGGGCGGGACCTCTATCTGTTCCAGGCGATTCACCAAGAAGCCGATGTCGTGCCGGAGAACATCGACGCCGTTCGCGCGCTCTCAGAGCGGACCGCAAGCGCTGAAAAGAGCATCCGCCGGACCGACGAAGCCCTCGGTGTCGGGCGCGGCCTCGTCGAACACGACGGGAGCCCGCAACGCGTCGACAGTCACGCCGACGACTGATTCTCACCCCAGTTCGTGGAATTTGACCTCGCCAGTCTCCGTCGAGAGCGTCGCGACCGAAAACGGCTCGGGCGCCGGCGGAATCGAAATGCCGCCGGGGTTGATTCGGACCGTACCCCCACGCTCCTCGGAACCGCGTTCGTGCGTGTGCCCGTGGAAAACGTAGTCGTAGCTTCCGCACTCGACCAGCGCGTCGACGATCTCCCCGCTGGTTCCGTGATAGACTGCGATTGTGTGCCCGTCGATTGTCAGCTCACCCATCTCGCCGAAGTACGTGCCAAACTCCTTGACAGTGGACTGGACCGCCCACTCGCCGTCGTTGTTGCCGCGCACAGCGTAAAACGACCAGTCGCCGTCGAACGGTGTCACGGAGAACGGCGCAACGAAGTCGCCGCAGTGGACGACGGTCTCACAGCCCGTGTCAGCGAACGTCTCAACTGCGGCTTCGACCTCCGACGCGTTGTCGTGCGTATCCGAGACGATGCCGATTTGCATACCAGCGAGGTTCAGCCGGCAGCGACTTGAACGTATGTCCCTCGGCGCTGGTGCGGACGCAAGTCGTCACGCAGGCGCGATGTTTTTGTTTAGTCACCGCCTACGGCAGCCGATGGCACGGGGACTCATCGGGACAATCGAGCTGATGGTTGCGGTCGTACTCGCTGCGCGGGTCACCCTCCTCGGCGTCGACAACCTCGCTCGCGGCCAAACAGCGATCGGTGCGGTCTTTCTCGGGTTAGCCGCCGCCTTACTGGTTATCGAGTGGGTCGCTCCCTCCCCGACAGATATCCCCGGCGCAATCGCTGGGCGGGCGCGTAGTGCGCTCCCCGGCGGAAACCCACCGGACAGTGGCGACGACGACTAACTCTCGTCGCGCCAGCGGTCCGGATCGTCGGCGGCGAGATACTCCCTGAGCAGCGGCGGGAAGTTCCGGCCCTTGAGATACCGCAGTCCGAAGTCCTCTGCCCAGTTGATGATGCCCTGGTCCTCCGTGACGACGCCGGCGTCCAGTTCCTGTGCGAGAATCAGGAGGTCGAAGTCCTCGCGGGAGTCGAGCACGCCCTGTCGGAGCGTGTCCCGGTACTCGTCGCGCAGGTCTGAGATGACTTTGTCCACTTCGGTCATGTGGTCGTGTTCCTCGACCGTTTCGGCCCGCGACTCCTCGGCCTTCCGGACGGCCTTCTCCGAGACGCGCAGTCCACGGTCGACCCGCTCAGACATCTCGTCGATGAACTCGTAGACGAGATCCGCCGGAATCCGCACCTCGTGGTGAGCCGGTGACTTCGTGATGACCCATGTGTCGAGTTTCGTCAGCACCTCGTCGCTGATGGCCCGGTCTTCGAGCATTGTCGTCAGTTCCGCCTGTATCGACGGTGGCATGTAACAGGAGATGTTGTGGACCAGTTTCGCCTCCGAGATGAGATCGAGCAGGTCCAGACAGGCCGCCTCCAGGTCCTCGTCGCCGCTCCTGATTTCGGGGGTGAGAAACAGCGACGTGTCGAGGACGAACCGTTGTTTGAGCGGGCGGTCGACCATACTAGCGCTACGATAGCCGGCCACTAATGCTCTCTGACAGGTACGGTAGTAACGCTCGCCAGCAGTATTTTAGTGTCATGTCAACAAGAAACACGTATGTCGAGAGACTTGGGGTCGCTGTTCGATATCGACACCGGCCCCGAGGACCTGCTGGAACACTTCGATACCGAGTGGTTTCGTGGACAGCGGTATCGACATCTCAGCGACGAGCGTCACGGTGTCGAGCGCGGGACGGCGCTCGTCGGCGACGTGATCGTTCGCGGCTATCCGTCGATGCCGCGTGCGCTCGTCCTCGAACCGGCGATCCGAGAGACGTTCGACGGCCCCGTCGCCATCGAGGAGAAACTCAACGGCTACAACGTCAGAGTTGCACGGATCGACGGCGACCTCCTGGCGTTCACCCGGAGCGGGTTCGTCTGCCCCTACACCACGCGGAAGGTCGAAGCGTTGCTGGACGCCGAGGCGTTTTTCGATGACCACCCGGAGCAGATGTTGTGTGGCGAACTCGTCGGGCCGGAGAATCCCTACACAGACCACGATTACAGCGAGGTCGATGAGGTCGGGTTCTACGTGTTCGGGATCCGCCATCGCGAGACCGGGACACCGATCGGTGTGGAACGGCGACTCGACCGGTGTACGACCTACGGCCTCGACAGCGTCGGCCACTACGGGACGTTCACGCCGACGGCGGCCGTCGACGCTGCCCGCGAACGGATCGACGACCTGAACGCCCGTGGCCGGGAGGGCGTGGTCCTGAAATCGGCCGACGGGGAGACGGCGCTGAAGTACACAACGAGCGCTATCCACCGGGCCGACCTCGAACACGCGTTCGAACTACCCTTCGACTACGGGCGGGACTTCGTTTTCACGCGCGTCATACGGGAAGCTTTTCAGGCGGTCGAACGCGGCGAGTCGCCGGCAGCAGTCCGCGAGCGGGCACGAGAACTCGGTGAGGCCATCCTCGAGCCTGCAGTCGAGACGGTACGGGCGGTTGACGCGGGCGACCCGGTCGGCGAAACGCACACCGTTCGCGGCGACCCGAGAACCATCGACGACCTGTTGTCGTACTTCCACGACCAGGGGCTGGAACTCCACGTCGAGCACGACGAAACCGACGGTGACCAGCGGGTGGTCACATTTACAAAGATCGCACAGTCAACGCGTGACAAGACGAGGTACTACCTAGAGGGTGGAACAATCGACGAGTAAGGAAACCGACCGTCTCAGTCAGCCGCGAGGGTCTCGCTGGCGTCGTCAAGCAGTTGCTCGATAGAGCGGTCACTTGGCTCGTTCTCCAGCAACACGTCGATGGGTAGCGTCGGCGCGCCGTCGACGAGATTCTCAAGCAGGACAAGCCGTTCGCGGGCGCGGGACATCCCAACGTAAAACACGCGCCGTTCGTTGTCGGTCAGCGTCGGGATGGGGCTGGTGTGTTTCGTGAATTCTTCCATGCCGGGCACCTCGATACCCTGCTGGTCGACAGTCGCGGCCATCTGTTCGACGACCTTCTCCGTGAGGTCGGTCGCGACAAACACGTGGTCGGCCTCACGACCTTTCGCGGAGTGGATAGTCCCCACACGAACACGGTCGGCGTCCATTCCGGTGTAGTCGCCGGTGAAGTACGCGTCGACGGTCCGCTCCTGGAAGTTGGTCACTTTCCGGAGCATGTCGCCTGCCGAGGCCGAATCGGGGAGGAACGGGACGTGCTCCTGAACCACGTCGGGTTCGATTTCGATATCGGCGATGTCTTCGTCCTCGTGGGACTCGTCGATCTCTTCGAGCGCGTCAAAGAGGTCGTCGCGCTCGCCCGTCCCGAAGGCGGAGTCAACGAGCATATCAGCGAGCCGGCGCGCTTCGAGCACCGTGAGCGGTTCGTCAGCTTCGACGGCTTCGAGCCCGTTGACGTACTGGGTGAGCCGGTCGGTCCACATCCGCTGGTCGGTGAGACAGGAGAAGGGGATCCCGTTGTCGATGAACTCATCGATGAACTGGAACATCTGGTAGCGGGCCCGGAACAGTACCATCACCGTCTCGTCGGACTGCTCAATGGTCCGCGTGACATTCCGTGAGAGGTCAAACATCGAGGGGTTCTGGACCGCCTCGACGCGGCCGCCCTCCTTGCGCGGATTGAGGTCTTTCTCCTGGCGCTTCTCGATGTGGCGGACTTCGCGGTTGACGACGTTCAGAATGCGCGAGGGGAGCCGATAGGAGTTCGGAAGGACCTCGTCCTGGGTAACGACTTCCTCAAGCAGGAGGTCGGGGTCAGCGCCCTGCCAGGCGTAGACGACCTGGTCGTCGTCGCCGGCAATGAGCACCCGCTCCATGTGGGGTTTCCACTCGTCGTACACGTCGTACTGCAACGTCGTGATGTCCTGAAACTCGTCGATGATGAGATAGTCGACGTTGGGGAGCAGCGAGCGCTGGGCGACCCGTTCGAGCATATCTGCGAAGCCGGTCAGGTCGTTCTCGCCTTTGTAGGTGCGCCAGCCGCGGATGACGCTTGGCACGTCAACACGGTCGTCGTCGGTTGGCCAGGTCGGCGTGTACTTGTTCCCGGTCTGGGCGTTGTCGTCGATCTCGGGTGGGAGTCGGACCTCCTCGTCGTCCCACTTGAACGGGACATCGTACCAGTCGGCGACGTCACGGCGGGTCCGCTGGAGCCACTGACTCGTTGCGATGATCTTGTTCCCGAGGGTCGTCGAGCGGGCCGACCGACGCCGGGACCCTTCGTATTCGTCCTCGTACTCGATGCCGAACTCCTCGCAGAAGGCTTCCTTGTCGTCTTCGCCAACGACATCGCCACGAGAGAGGTTCAGCAGTTCGTACGCCTTCGCGTGCATCGTACAGACGTTCCCGCGAAGGGCACGAGGGGACAGTCCGAGTCGGTCCGCGAGCCGTTCACGGATCTCGGCGGCCGCCGCACGCGTGTACGAGACAACAAGTACGTCACGGAAATCGACGTCGTCGTCTTCCAGCAGTTCGTCGACGCGGTCGAGCAGCGCCGTCGTCTTCCCGCTACCGGGCCCACCGAACAGGCGGACAACCTCGGTGGTCGAATCAGTCATTGAACATGTAGTGGGACCGCGGCCAAATAAACAACGTGCTTTAGGAGGACGGCAAGTGACAGGCGATCCCAAGCAGATTTCTCACCGGTACAGCGACACGTACAACATCGCGAACCCGATGATAAACGGGATCGTCTCCGACATCTGGAAGAACACGCGAACGATGGCACCGGTCTCACCGGCGCTCAGTTGCGTGATAACGCTGGAGATAGCGACGCCCATACTGATGAACGCAAAACCGACAAACGCGTACTGGAGGCGTTCTGACGGGCGTTTCCGGTAGGCCTGAAAGCTAATCAGGGTGATACCGAGTGTCAGCCCGAACACCACCATCCGCATCAGGATGAGCACACTACGTGCGATAGCCACGCCAGTCGTCATGCGGTCACCCGTCCACTGGTCGGCAAGCTCATTCCGGGTTCAGCTCGTCCCAGAGCTGACTGAACCGGTCCGGGAGGTTCTCCTCCCGATAGATGCGTACTTTGTACTCCTCGTCTTCGAGCGAGATGACCGTCGACTCGAAGTTGGACTCGTACACCTTGTAGTGGTTTCCGTCCTCGGCGACGAGCGTCCGGTCGGTGATGAGGTCGTACTCGTCGAGCAGTTCGATACGTCGATACACCGTCGGCAATGAGAGGTCACACTCCTCTGCGAGTTCCTTTGCCGACTGCGGTTCTCGACTGATTGCGGCGAGTACACGGCGCGCGTGCTGGTCGCCGATCGTATCGAGAATCTCCTCGATGCTCTGTTCCTCAGCCACTACACCAAGATTCGCGTCATATTATATAAGCGTTTTCGAGCACTGTGGTGGTTTCACGTTCAGAAAACACTGCCCCGTTTATATGACGATAGCCCCTGTAGCTTCCACTGCGGATTGCGTTCAGGTGAGACGATGTCCGGAGACAACCTCCGTCGCGTGACGACGGGCAAGATGCAGGGCCGAAACGCCGATGAGCGAGTGACCCCTCTCGGCGATACAGAGCGCCCGGAATCGCATGACCCACCCAGTCGTGACGCCATCACGGAGTCGCTGTTGGACCCGGTCATTGACGACGTCGTCGACGGCGAGACCGCGGTCGATGACGGCCTGGTCACACAGAGTCTGGAAGAGATCCTACTGGCGATGATCGCAGTCGCCGATGGTGGCACCCACGGGACCGGACTGATGGAGGAACTGGAAGCCCAGTTCGGTGCCGAACTGAGCCCGGGGACAGTGTACCCCCGGCTGCACGAGTTAGAAGCGGATGGCACGCTCCAGATGCACGAACTCGTCCAGACGAAACAGTACGGAATCGCGGACGATGCGGCTGCAAAAGAGCAGATTGCGACGTCCGCATACCAACATCTCGCGCTCGGGCTGTTCCTCCATGCGTCGCTCGATGCGCTGTAACCACCACAAACCGGTTATCTCGCCGACACACGACCCCCCAATCGTCGGCTACGAACCGGTCGGCCCGCTGGCACACGACCCCCCAACCGCCGGCTGGCCACGCAAAGACTCCCCACTTCCTTTCTGCGCACTGTAACGCAGTTCCGACTGTCTATACCGTTGCTGTCCCGACAAGCGACGGCGTGAGGCACAGCTCGGCAGAGAGCGAACTGCCGGTTCTGCAGGTCGGTACTGTCGCTCCCGGATGAAAGGTGGAAGACCGAAAAGCGGAGTATCCTTACCGTACCGGTGTCCAGCCACACACCGAGCACTGTGCCGCTGTCGACTCGTGAAGACCGCCGCAATCAGGGCACTGCTTCTTGTTATAGCTCTCTTCCCAACCACTCTGGTCCACGTCGTGGCCACGCTGGGAGAGGAACTCGTCGAACATATCGTCACTACTCGGTGCGGACGCCATACATGATATGGTATAGCACATCAGTATATAGGTTTAATGGTATTGTGAAACATTGCCATAATTAGCGGCGCGCCACGTGCGACGAGATGGTCAGTTACAGCGGGCTGTGCCACTCAGGAGCCGTACACCCAGCAGGCAGCAACAAATGAGAGTCGTTCAGACGGCGTGCTGGATCCGCTCGTGTCCGGGTGCCGCTCGTTAGCTTTCGGTCGCAGCTGTGTGAGTGTAGTCCACAGTGAGACGGGCGCTAGCGATGAGTGCGTTTGCGATGGCCTCCGTCGCCGGTTCCTGTTCGGTTCCACCCTCGATAGACAGCTCCTCGCCGAGTGCATACACCTGAAACCGGTGTTCGTAGGGCTGTCCGGCCGGTGGACACGGCGGTTCGTACCCCGGATCATTGGGGGGGTGTGTTCCCTGTCGAGCGCCACCGAGCGTGTCGAGGGTCGGCTCGCGCGGGAGCCCTGCGGGAATCCGCTCCGTCTCCGGCGGGACGTTCCAGAGCGTCCAGAACACCGGCTGGCTGAACACACCACCGTCGTACTCGGCTGTGATGGCAAGCGCTGCCGTCGGCTCCGGGACGCGCTCGATGACAAAAGGCGGCGAAACACCGTCGCCATCGCAGGTGAATCGGGCCGGAAGCTCGTCTCCGGAACTAAACGCGGGGCTTGACACTTCGAAGGCCGATGTTGTGTCGTCCGACTGCTCGGCACAGCCCGCGCTCCCGACCAGTGCTGATACCCCGAGTGTCTGGACGAAGTGGCGACGGCGCATATCAGAGTGGGAGGGACAGGTAGTAATTTGCCTTGTGATACCCCGCCACGTCCCACATCGAATCCGGGGACGGGACACCACTAGTCCCTATCAGGGCGAACATGTTCCCTCCCGTCGCCAGCGACTGAGAACGTCTTCTTCCCTTCTTATTTTGGGGTCTTGGAGGTCCAACCACATGAAGCTCAAACGCAAAACAATCGCGAAGGTGATCGCCGCCGCGTTCGTCTTCAACCTCATCGTCATGGGGGCCGGCGCGTGGATCGCGTATCAGGAAGCGCCACCTATCCCGGAGCAGGTTGTCGGACCCGGCGGCGAGACACTCGTCACGGGTGAGGACATCCGCGACGGGAAGAAGGCGTTCCAGAAAAACGGGCTGATGAACCACGGGTCGATTCTCGGGAACGGCGCGTACTACGGTGCGGACTACACCGCCGACTCGCTGGAGTTGAAAACCCAGCATATGCGGACGTACTACGCCGAGGAGCGCTACGGGACCGAGTACGAATCGCTGTCGACGGCTGAACAGGCCGCCGTCGATGACGACGTGAAACAGGACCTCAGTGGAGAGTACGAGGGCGGAAACATCGAGTACTCCGCCGCGGAGCTGTACGCCCACCAGCAGGTCCGTCAGGAGTACGTTGAGCGGTACCACGAGGGGAGCCACGAACGGGGCGTTCCCGAGGGGATGATCGACTCCGAAGCCGACGCCCGGCAATTCGCCGACTTCGCCATGTGGACGGCGTGGTTCTCCCACACCGACCGTCCGGGCGGCGAACACTCCTACACGAACGACTGGCCGTACGAGCCCGCCGCCGGGAACGACGCGACCGGCGCGGCGATGACCTGGAGCGTCATCGCGATGGTCCTCCTCGTCGCCGCCGCCGGTGGCGGCATCTGGCTGTACCAGTCCGTCAGCCTCCCGGAACCATCCGCCAGCGACCTCTCAGTTCCCGAGCCGGGCGACGTGAGCATCTTCCCCAGCCAGCGGGCCGCCTTGCGGTTCATCCCGGTCGCCGCGGGGTTGTTCCTCGCGCAAGTGTTACTCGGTGGGTTGCTCGCCCACTTCTACATCGAACGGGCCGGCTTCTTCGGCATCGAGGAAATATTCGGCGTCCACATCCTCCAGCTACTGCCCTTTGCCATAGCGAAGACCTGGCACATCGACCTGGGCATTCTCTGGATCGCCGCGACGTGGCTCGGCGCGGGACTGTTCCTCCCGCCGCTGCTGACCGGCCACGAGCCAAAACGCCAGTCGACGTACATCGACATCCTGCTCGGGGCCATCGTCGTCGTCACCGTCGGCGGCCTCGGCGGCATCTGGCTCGGTTCGCACGGCTACTTCGGCGACCTCTGGTGGCTCATCGGCAACGAGGGCCTGGAGTACCTTGAAGTCGGGAAGGTCTGGCAGGTCGGGCTGCTCGCCGGCTTCGGCCTGTGGGCAGTCCTCTCGATTCGGGGCCTGAAGCCGCTGCTGGACCGCGAGCCGGTGTTCGGCCTCGCGCACATGATCCTGTACGCCGGCGGCTCGATTGCCCTGCTGTTCACCGCCGGATTCTTCTTCACCCCCGAGACCAACATCGCCGTCACGGAGTTCTGGCGCTGGTGGGTCGTCCACATGTGGGTCGAAGGCGCATTCGAGTTCTTCATCGTCGCCATCATCGGGCTGACGCTGGTGTCGATGAACCTACTGAGCCGCCGCAGCGCAGAGAAGGCGGTCATGCTGCAAGCATTGCTGGTGATGAGTACGGGCGTCATCGGCGTCTCCCACCACTACTGGTGGGTCGGCATGCCCGACATGTGGGTCCCCATCGGGAGCGTGTTCTCGACGCTGGAACTGCTGCCGCTGGTGTTCATCCTTTATGAGGCGCTGGGTCAGTACCGGGCCATGTCCGAGACCGGCGGGTTCCCCTACAAGCTCCCGTTCATGTTCATCATCGCCAGCGGGGTCTGGAACTTCGTCGGGGCCGGCGTGCTCGGGTTCTTCATCAACCTCCCGCTGATCAACTACTACGAGCACGGCACCTACCTCACGGTCGGCCACGCCCACGCCGCGATGTTTGGAGCCTTTGGCTTCCTCGCGCTGGGGATGGTCACCTACATGCTCCAGCTCGCCATCAAGCCCGGTCGCTGGGACGGGTCCTGGCTCCGGGCGGCGTTCTGGTGCTGGAACGTCGGCCTCGCACTGATGGTGTTCGTCTCCGTCCTGCCCGTGGGCTTCCTCCAGCTGGAGGCGGCGTTCACCGGCAGCTACGCCGCGGCCCGGAGCGTGGCGTTCTACAACCAGCCGCTCGTCCAGACGCTGTTCTGGGCGCGACTCCCCGGTGACACGCTCATCATTCTCGGGACGGCCATCTACGCGGCCGACCTGATCCGCAAGCGGTTCGTCCTCCGGGCGTCCGAGGATGACCCCACGGTCGAGGACATGGCCGTCGCGGAGGGTGTGATGAGCGACGACTGAGTCACCGCCCGGTTTCGGCTGTGTGTCGTCACGGCCGGAACGCCACCGTCACCGAGAGCGAATAGAGAAGGAAACGCCGGGTCTAGACGGGGAACTGCGTCGCCGTCCCGGCAACGATAACCCACGTCACGAGAATGGCGTTGATTGTCGCGCCGACCCAGACCCGACCCGTCTTTCTGAAGAAGTACGTGCTAACGAAGGCCACAATGCTGAGCAAGGCGACGAACTGCAGCGCCAAGATTGTCAGCAGTGGGTGGCCAAGCGGCAGGGGCTGGCCGGTCAGCAGCGGGATGTACTGAACCGCCAGCAGCACGACGAACCCACCGACGACGATGAGCCAGTTCGTCGCCATCGCGCGGCGGAGCGACCGGGACTCGCCCTCGGGACGGAGCTGACCGTGCAGGAGCGCACCGAGGACGACGAAGAAGGCAAACAGCGGCAAGAGATACGAGAAGCTGATCCGGAACTGCGCCGGGGACAGGAGTTTGATGGCGAACACCCAGATGCGGAAGTCCGTCTGGAACAGGAACGCCACGACGGCTTCCAGCAGATACAACACACCGACGGTAGCGACACCGGCCAGAACCGAGATGCCGAGCGTTCGTGCGCCATCGCCCGTGTCAAGGCCGTAGTTCGCCAGCGACACCGACGGGTCGTCAGCGTTGCTCGTGTAATGCCACACCGCGAACAGCACCGCCGTGATGACCGTGTTCCCCAGCGCCCAGACGATCACGCCGTTGTTGATCTGCTGTGGGAACAGCCAACTGAGCCCGATGACCGCCGGTGCGATGTCCTGCAGCGGGAAGTAGGTCACAATCGGGATGGCCGCTGCGAGGAGCGCCGCCGCGTACCGCTTGCCGCCGGTCATCCCCTTCCCGTCGGGGTACTCCCGTCGAAGTCTGTCAGTCGATGCCCGCTCGATGAGCAGTCCACCGGCCGGGAACAGTGACAGCACACCGCCGATGAGGGCGATAAAGGTCCCCAGCGATTTCCAGTACCAGACCTGGTTGCTAGGATTTATTTCGTCCTCACCTTCGAGCGTGAACTGGAGCCACTCGATGGACGCGCCGATGGCTGCGGTCGAGAAGTGGTCGCCGGGGTGGGTCGTTGCCGGCGTGTACAGTTGCCGTGCGGTCCCGTCCTCGACGCTACCGTAGGTACGGCTCTCCTTGACGGCGCTGTCCGTCCCGAACACCGTCTGGAGTTTCTTGCTCTGCTCGACGTTGGAGGCGCTCGCCGTCCCCCACATCAATGGGGAGAACTCGTCGTACTCGCTGAACACGACGGCGAGGTTCCGTGGGAACGAATCGGTGCCTTCGGGGGCGCGGTTCGACCCCGTCGAGGAGCCCTCGATGACCATCGATTCGTACCCGTCCGGATGGGCCGCGGCCGCCGTGACGACGGTCCAGCCGCCCATCGAGTGCCCTTCGAGCCCGATGTTTTCGTTATCGACGTAGTCCAGCGACCGGAGATATTCGAGGCTGTCGGGGCCACCGTAGCCGTTTTTGAACGCTGGCGGGTCCGAGTAGCCGTGGCCGGTCTGGTCGATAGCGAGCACGACGAAGCCCCGTCTCGCGTACTCGATAGCGAACGGCGATTGCGTCTCTTTCGAGTTGATGTACCCGTGGACGGCCAGCACCCCCGGTTGTGGGGACGCACTGCTCGCCTCCTCGGGGATGTACAGCGTCCCGCTCATCATCGTCCCGTTGGCCCCGGAGAACGTCACGTCGCGAACCTCCACGGAACCGGCGTCTGTTTGCACTGTCCATGCGAGCCCGCTCCCGCCGAATATCAGGAGCAACGACACTGCAGCTACGATCCAAAGTCGTCTATTATCGTTCATTATAATTCTACGGACACAGGTGAGATACTCAGGGAATTAAACTTACTGTAAACTCCAAGCCAACGGTAAAGAATTGAGAGAAAACCTGAAAAGGGCACTCTGACCAGTGCTACGGGGACGGAATTCGACCTCGCGTATTGTACCGCGCCCCATCTCCCGATTCATTACCAACTAGTCCAGGGTATGAGTAAACCACTTTCTAAGCCGCTATGGGGACACATAGCCGCTCTCGTCCGCTGTCCACTTCACCGACGGGATTATGCGCTGCCGAGTTCGTTGGTCCAGAGATGTTCGATGTCGGCTTCGAGGTCGTCGGTATCGAGCGTCTCGACGCCGGACAGGTACTCACGGGCGTCAGTGAGGTGCTGCTGGACGGCGGCCACGTCGTCAACCGACTTCGCGGCATACAGCGACATCCGCGCCCGGTTGATTTCCAGTCGCTCCCCGAGCGCCTGCGTCACTGGGATGTCGTGTTTGTCGCTGAGCTGTGCCATGCGGTCTAGCACGCTTGTCGGGATTTCCAGTTGGGCTGCAAGCTCTCGGGACGGCAAGTCGACCGTGACATCGGTCGTTTCACACTCACTGTCCCCCCACGGCGCGATAACGTATTCCTGGACCTCTGTGGACATGTGACACAGGACACCCCCAGTACTCATATTTACTCACAGACTAACAGGAAGAATGAAGCGAATACCGACCGGTTCGATGGCGTTAGTCGTCGGCTTCGGCTGTCTCTGACCGAGGAATTGTCACGTCCGTGAGCCCCGCCTCGATTTCTTCGCGTCGGCTCTCGAACGTTCCGGGCAGTACCAGCCGGCCACCGAGGTCGTCAAGCGGTTCATCGCTGTCGTAGCCGGGGCCGCTTGTGGCGAGTTCGAACAAGATGCCGCCGGATTCCCGGAAGTAGACCGACCGGAACCAGTGACGGTCGATCTGTGACGTGGGGCGTAGCCCCGCACCGCGGACGGCCTCGCGCATCGACTGCTGGTCCTCGTCGGTCGGCGTCTGGAAGGCGACGTGGTGAACCGTGCCGTGGCCCTGTCGGCCGCCCTGGATTGTCGGTAACACGTCGACGTACTTCCCGACGGAGCCTGTCGCGGCAAAGCGGGTCCGCTCGTCGCCAGGCGTATCCCCCTGTGCCTGCTCCGTCCCGACTTCCTCTAGGCCCATCGTCTGGAGCAGGTCCGCTGTGGGTTCGGGGTCAGCGAGCCACAGCGTTACGGAATGGAAGCCGCGGATGGCGGCGTCTTCGGGAACGAACTCCGTCCACGGCTCGGTCGGGTCGTCGTCAGGAATCTCGACTTCGACCAGTTCGACCGGCAGCCCGTCCGGGTCGCGGAACGGGAGGACAGTCTCGCCGAACCGCTCGACGCGGTCGTCGTAGTCGACGCCGTACTCGTCAAAGCGGCCCTCCCAGTAATCGAGACTCCCTTCGGGAACGCGGAACGCGGTGCGTGAGACCTGTCCGGAGCCGACCTTCCCCTGTGCGTGGTCCTCCCACGGAAAAAACGTCATGCTCGTTCCCGGGTTCCCCTCAGCGTCGGCAAAGAAGAAGTGATACGTACTGGGGTCGTCCTGATTAATCGAGCGCTTGACGAGCCTGAGTCCAAGCGTTTCGGCCCAAAAGTCCATGTTCTGTTGCGGGTCGCTCGCGATGCATGTGACGTGGTGGATACCCGGTGTGGGGGTGACTTCGGTCATTAGCATCAATACGTGCCGGAACTACTTGAGTGACTGCTGACGCGAGTGTTACCGGGTTACAGTCGATGGAAGCAGTTGGCGCTGACGAGTCATCCGACGGACAGCAGCTATATATGATGCTGGTGGGACATTCGCGTATGGCAGACGCGGACCGGACAGCGATTCTCGGCGGGACCTTCACACCGATTCACAACGGCCACCGGGCGCTCCTACACAAAGCGTTTCAGACCGCAAGCCACGACGGGAGTGGCGACGGCCACGTCATCGTCGGTCTGACGAGCCCCGAACTGGCCACAGAGACGCGTAGCGACCCAACACACGTCAAGCAGCTGGGTGCGTACGATGACCGTCGGAGCGCGCTCGCTTCTGAGCTAGACCAGCTAGGTGAGCCATACACCGCCACATATGAGATTGTCCGGTTAGACGACACGCAGGGACCGGCCGCAACTCGGGCGGACGTGGATGCGCTCGTCGCTTCGCCGGAGGCAAAGGCACAGCGCCGCGCCTACGAACTCAATCAGCAGCGGCGGGAGTCGGGGCTCCACCCGCTGGAAATCCACACGCCGCCGTTCGTCGTCGCCGAAGACGGCACACGAATCAGCAGTACCCGGATTCGGAACGGTGAAATCGATGTACACGGCCGCTTGCTTGACGCGTCGGAATGAGACCCAGCTGATAGGCTCCAGTGTCTCCACGCGCTATGCCGTCACTCTCTGGTATCTAACCCAGCCGCATCCAGCCGTTCGGCGGCACCATCGACAGTCAGCGGCACGTCCACTGTTCGACCCTCGAACAGTCTGACGACCTGCGGCGGGCGCAGGTCACAGTCCCGCAGCAGGTCAGTGTCGGTCAGGATACGTCGGGTCGTCCCCCTCGCAGCAATTGTGCCAGTATCGTCGAGCAGCAGCACCCGGTCTGCGACGTGTGGGACGAGTTCGGTGTCCGGCGTTGAGACGACAAGCGTGACGCCATCGGCCGCGAGTTCGTCGAGCAGGTCGAGAATCGTTTCCCGGTTCGCGGCATCGACGTTGCTCACCGGCTCATCGAGCAGCAGTACGTCGGGCTCGACGGTGAGCGCGCTGGCGAGGGCGGCTCGACGCTGCTCGCCGCCGCTGAGTCGGAACGGCGGCTTCGACAGGAGGCCATCGAGGTCAAGCCGGTCCGCGACTCGCTCGACGCGGCGGTCGACTTCCGCGCGGTCGCAGTCGAGTTGTGCCGGCCCATAGGCGAGGTCCTCGCGAACGGTCGGATTGAACAGGTAGTCCGCGGGGTTCTGCGTGAGGACGCTCAGCCGACTCCGGACGGTATCGGCGTCGGTCGTCGCCCCGAAGTACCGTACCTGCCCGCCGTCAGGGTCGACTAACCCACCCAGCAGTTCCAGCAGGGTCGACTTGCCAGCCCCATTTGGGCCAAGCAATGCCACACGCTCGCCGTGCTCGATAGACACGTCAACGCCGTCGACGGCCAGCGTTTCGTCGGGGTAGGCGTACCGGAGGGCAGTCGCCTCGATGGCAGTCACGCGACCACCACCACGACGGCGAGTGCGACGACCAATCCGAAGGCGAAATCGGCCCGCCCGAGCGGTTCCCGGGGCTGTGCCGGTGTCGAGCCAGTCCCGCCACGGGCACGAGCGGCCCGCTGGACCCGCTCGCCGCGTTCCAAGCTCCGGACGAGAAACGAGCCAACGAAGTGTCCCGAGTCGCGCCAGTTCCGGCGAAGACTCGGCTCGGCAATGGTTCGGCTCCGGCGGGCCCGGACCATACGTTCGAGTTCCGCGAAAAAGAGGAGCAAATAGCGGTACGTGATTCCGAGCAGTGAGACGGCAATGGGCGGCGCTCGGAGCCGGCGAAACGACCCCAGCAGGTCGGCGAAGCGGGTCGTCAACAGCAGCACGGACAGGAAACCGACACACGCAGTTACGCGGACGGCGAACGTGAGGACGTAGTCGACGCCAGCGGCCGAGAGCGGGAGCGACCCCAGCGAGGGGCCACCCATCAAGAACGCTTGCGGCGCGACGACCACGAGCGCGAAGGCCGGCGGCCCAGTCAGGCGACCCAGAAAGGTCCGAACGGGGACCCGCGACAGCGCCGCGAGCACTGTGGCAACAAGCGCGAGCGCGCTGACGACTGCCAGCGCCCGCTGTGTCACGGTCAGGGCGACAAGCGTTGCGATGCCGACGAGCTTGACCGTCGGCGTAACGGCCTGAAGAAACCCGTCCCGGTCCGGGAGGTCCTCCGCGAGCAGGAACCACTGAGCGCTGGCCGCGATAGCCGCGACGGTCCGGTCAAGCAGGTCTCTACCGGACATCAGCTACTGCCGCTGGTCGGTATCCGCCCCGAGCAGACGACCGATGCCAGCACCGAAGAGGAGCGTCAGTGCCGTTCCGACGACAGCCGACACGAACGTCCCGGTCGCGCCGCCGAGTCCGGGGACACCGTAGTCGGGGAACAGGGCGGTACCGACGGCGGTGGCGTGTTCTGTCGCACCTGTCGTCTCGGCGGCGTTCTCAAGGGGCTCGGCGTAGCCGACCTGCCCGGCTGCCCACCCGAACACCGGCGCGAGCAATGTCAGGACCAGCAACGCGGTGAGGGCACGAGGCAGCCAGTCGGGGCGGTTCCGAGCCATCACGCGCTCACCTCTGAAGCGGCGTTCGGCCGGAGGTCGGGGCGAGCGCGAGCGAGGTAGCGGTAGACAGAGGCGGTGATGGCCCCCTCAATCAGCCCGAGCACGAGATGCCCGACGCCCATTATCGACAGCGTTGTCAGCAACTGGTACTGGAACGCCGAGGAGAGGCCAAGCTGGAACGCGGCGGTCAGTGCACCGGCCGTGATTCCTAACCACCCCGCAGCGAAGGCGGCCCGGAACTCACCGTAGGGGACAAGCAGGCGATAGATGGCGTAGCCGACGTACACCTCGACGACAGCCATGTTGAACACGTTCGCGCCAAGCACCACGAGCCCGCCGTCACCGAAGACGAGCGCCTGAATCGTGACGACGGTCGCGACACAGAGTGCGCCCAGATGCGGGCCGAGGAGAATCGCCGCGAACGCGCCGCCGACGAAGTGGGCGCTGGTCCCGCCCGGAATCGGCCAGTCGAGCATCTGTGCAGCAAAGATGCTCGCCGCAACGACGCCGAGCAACGGTGCGCGCGCGTCGGATATCTCACCGTTGACGCGTTTTGCAGCGACGCTCAAAACGACGACCGCAAGCGCACCGAACAGCAGTGCAAGCGGGAGATCGATATATCCGTCGGGAATATGCATGCTACCCAAGTCTGGTCCCGGCGCAGTAATAATACTTTTTCATCGGGCAGTATTACTGCCGGCGGGTGAGTATTACCGAAGCCCGGATATCCATATGCGGGCCCCGCCCTATCGACACACATGAGTGACGATCTCGACCGGATAAGTCTGACACTTCCATCGTCGATGGTCGACCGGCTCGACGGCATCGTCGACGAGTGGGAATACGCGAGTCGGTCGGAAGCGATACGCGACTCGCTGCGTGACTTCTTTGCGACCTACGAGTGGGAGTCCGGTGACGAGCAACACCACCATGGGACCATTGTCATTGTCCACGACCACCACGTCTCAGGCATCGCTGACGAACTCCAGACAGTCCAACACGACATGGCCGACATCATCACCTCTGTCCAGCACATTCATCTCTCCCACGATACCTGTATGGAGACGCTGGTCGTTGAGGGCGCGGGTGGCACAATCACCGAGTTGGCCAACCGACTCCGGGCAATTGGTGGCGTCCAACAGGTCAAGGTCGTCGTTGTCGACGAGTGAGCAGCGGACGGTGAGCGGAGGCGGGCCCGAAGCAATAACGCTATTCAGTCCAGCAGATAGCCATCTTACAAGTGGTTTTGAGACAGCAGAAATGGGCCCTGCCGG
>Ga0207770_100017_pt1 | contig 178928 bp, 185 predicted proteins | sample A23E2SouthBayCA_FD_187729 | JGI IMG/M metagenome (GOLD analysis project Ga0207770, IMG submission 187729) | Aerobic enrichment media microbial communities from Eden Landing Ponds, California, USA - A23 E2 (SPAdes) | ecosystem: Environmental > Aquatic > Marine > Unclassified | place: Emeryville...
GGCGGTGGCGCGCGACGTGAGCAGGGCGAGACCGACGGTCTCGCTGGCAGTGCGGGCGACGCGTGGGTCGCCCGCACGACGCCTCCGTGCGCGAACGAGGTCCTCGCGAGTGAAACGAGCGAGGGCACGAGGGAGCTTCGCTCCCTCGGAGGACGACTGACCGAACGGAGTGAGGGAAGGAGTCGGTTGGGGAGGGCTGTGGGTTGTGCGGGGCGGTGCGGTCGCAAGGTGCCAACGATCAAGCTGCTGTCGCGGTTGCCGTCTCAGTCGAAGTAACCGTCTCAGTCGTCGCCCCATCGAGCACACAACCCGAAAACAATCACCAATAGCCGTTACTCGAACTCGTACGGCCAGCCGTTGGTCTTCTTCATCCCGATCGCCTGATCCTCCTCCTTCAGGTAGCCCGCCATCGTCTCCGCGTCGGCGTGCTCGATCTCGACGGACTCCGCCGCCACCTCGACCACCAACTCCGTCAGCAGAATCGCCTGCTCGCGCAGGGTTCGGCTCTCCAGCTTGTCGAGCGTGTCGGCCTCAGTGTGACCCCAGCCTCGCCCTGCGGAGTCGGACTCGCTCGACACCATATACCCCGGCACGCCCCAGCGCACGAACGGCCAGTGGTCCGAGTGCGGCACCATCCGCGGCACCGTCGCGATCGGGTGGTCGAAGCGGTCGCTTACCCGCTCGGCGGCCGCGTCGAGCTCGTCGAACCGGTGGGTCGTGAGTTCGAGCGTCCGGTTGCCCATGTTGGAGTCGACGTTGACGATCGCCTTGATCGCGTCGAGGTCGGCGTTCTCGGCCTCCAGCGTGGAGCCGACGAGCCCGACCTCCTCGGCGCCGTAGGCGATGCACTTCACCCGCGTGTCCAGATCCTCCTCGCGGCTCGCGAGCGCGTTCGCGACCTCCACGATCGTCGCCGTCCCGGCGCCGTTGTCCCGCGCACCCTCCGCGATGTCGTGAGCGTCGACGTGGCTGGAGAGGATCACGTACTCCTCGGTGTCGGGGCCGAGCTCGGCGACCGCGTTGCCGGACTGGGTCTCGGGCGTCTCACACTCCACCGCGACCGACACCTCGTCGCCGTCGAACCGCCGGGCGAGGCGCGCGCCGGTCTCCGCGGAGACGCCGACCGCCGGGATGTCGCCGTACGGCCCGCCGTCGCTGCCGCCGACGCTGCCCGTCGGCGGGAGCTCGCCGGGGACGTGGTTGGCGTAGATAAACGCCGCCGCGCCGCCCTCGACGGCGTACTGGTACTTCTCGGTCCGGTGGATGTAGCGGTCGAAGTACGCCGGCACGTCCGAGGTCGCGAGCACGATCTTCCCCTCCACGTCGTGTTCCTCGAAGTCCGCGGGGAGCCCCGCGCCGAGATCGACCAGTTCCGCGGTCACTTCGCCGGCCGGCCCGCGCGGGAGCGCGATGCAGTCCTCGACGGTGTCGGGCGTCGAGATCGAGCTGTCGCCTCGGGCCCAGCCCGCGAGATCGAACGTCTCCACGCGGGCGTCGCGGGCGCCTGCCGCCGCGAACGCGTCGCGTGTGGCCTCCAGTCCCTCGGTCTCGCCGGGCTGGCCCGCCATGCGGTTGCCGATGTCGACCAGCGTTTCGAGGTGGTCCCAGCCCGCGTCGCTTCGGAACGTCTCCGCGATCCAGTCTGCCATACCACCACACTCTCGCGGCGGCGGCTATCACCTATCGGCTCCGGCCGGGTTCGCCGCTTCCGCGGGCGGCGGAGCTATGGGCCCGCCGCTCGAACGGCCGGTATGCGCGATATCGCCGTCGCCGGCGGGGGGCTCGCCGGACTGGTCGCTGCCCGGCGGCTCGCCGAGTCGGGCCACGACGTGACGCTGTTCGAGGAGCGCGACGAACTTGGCGGCCGAGTCCGCACCCGGAGCGTCGACGGGTTCACCTGCGACCGCGGCTTTCAGGTGCTGTTCGAGGCCTACCCCGCGGTCCGGCGCGAGCTCGACCTCGACGCGCTCTCGCTCCGGTCGTTCGCGCCCGGCGGCGTCATCTGTCGGCCGGGCAAGCGATCGGCGCTGTCGGACCCACTTCGTGATCCGAGCGCCCTCCTGCCTTCCGCGCTCTCCCGCGAGGTCACGCTGGCCGACAAACTCCGCACGCTCCGGCTCCGGCGCCGACTCACCGATGGCGACTGGCCGACGTTCGGAACGCCCGACCGCTCGATCCGCGAGTACCTCCGTGACGCGGGGTTCTCCGAGGCGTTCCTCGACAACTTCGCCGGGCCGCTGTACGGCGGAATCACGCTCGATCGCTCGCTGTCGACCTCCGCGAACGTGTTCGAGTACACGTTCCGCGCGATGTCGCTGGGGAGTATCGCTGTCCCGGCCGACGGGATGGCCGCGATCCCCGCACAGTTGGCCGAACGCGCCCGGGACGCCGGCGTCGAGGTCCGAACCGGCGTCGCCGTCGACGACCTCAATCCCGGGGGGAACCGCGTCGCGCTGGACACCGAGTCCGGCACTCCCGAGTTCGACGCTACCGTCGTCGCGACGGACCCGCCGACCGCGCGTGAGCTTACGGGCGTCGAGTCGGTCCCCACCGAGGGCGCGGGCGTCGTGACCCAGCACTACCGGCTTCCAGGGCCCGAACTCGACGCCGGCACGCGCATCATGCTCAACGCCGGGGATGAGGCGCCCAACACGGTTGCACAGCTCTCGGCGGTGGCTCCCGAGTACGGCGACGGGAGCGACGACGCGCTGCTCGCGGCGTCGTTCGTCGACGACGGCGCGCAGGACGGGCCTGCGGACGAACTCGCGGCCCAGACCCGCGAGGCGCTGTCGTCGTGGTACCCCGCGCGTGACGTCTCCGGGCTCGAACCGCTCGTCACCGACCGGATCCCGTTCGCACAGTTCGCCCAGCCGCCCGGCGCACACGCTCGACTCCCCGACGTCGACGACCCCGCGGGCCCGGTGTTCCTCGCCGGCGACTACACGCGGTGGTCGTCGATTCAGGGCGCGCTGGAGAGCGGGACGCGCGCGGCCGACGCCGTCGACGGCTCGTTCGACGCCTGAGCACCCGGCAGGTCGGGCGGTTTATGTGGCGGCCAGCCCACACCTCGGCTATGAGCGACGCGCTGGCGGACAAACGCACTGCGAGCCGCTTTCGCATCCTCGCGGAGATCGCCGACCGCCAGCCGGCGGTGAGTCAGGGCGAGATCGCCGAGGCCGTCGGCGTCACCAGTCAGGCGGTCAGCGAGTACATCCGCGAGCTGGTCGACGACGGGCTGGTCGAGAAGGAGGGGCGCTCGCGCTACCGCGTCACCAAGGAGGGGGTCGACTGGCTGTTCCGCGAGGCCAAGTCGCTGCGGCGCTACGTCGACCACGTCACCGACGACGTCTTGGAGAGCTTACAGGAGGACGCCGCCATCGCGGTTGAGGCAGTCGAGGCCGGCGACACCGTCACGCTCTCGATCCGCGAGGGGCTGCTGCACGCGGCCCCCGGCGAGGAGGGCGCGGCGACCGGCGTCGCGACGACCGACGCCGAGGCCGGTACCGACGTGGGCGTCACGGGGTTCGAGGGCGTCATCGACATGGCGCCCGGGACGGTCACCGTCTACCAGGTGCCGCCGGTCCGGGCCGGCGGGAGCCGCGGCGTCGACGTCGACGCGCTCGGCGACGCCTGCGAGTCCGCGGATCTCGTGCTCGCAAGCGGCGTCGAGGCGGTCGTCGCGCTCAGGGGCGTCGACCACCCGCCCGCGGTCGCCGCGGGCGCCGGCGAGGTGGCCGCCGAGGCCGCGGCTCGGGGGCAGGAGGTCGTCGTCGCGGTCACCCGCGACGAGGTGGGCCGGGTGACCGACACGCTCCGGGACGGCGAGACGGAGTACGTCGTCGAGGGCGACTGACTACTCGATCTGCAGGTCGCCGCCGCTTTCGCTGCCGGACCCGCCCTCGCTCCACTCGATCTCGAACTCGACGCTCTTCTCGGGCCGGTCGGCCGGCCCCTCGCGTTCGACTTTCACCTCGAACGTCGATCGCTCCGACGGGTCGATCGTCACCGAATCTTGGCCGGCCTGCAGGCTGAGCTCCCCGCCGGCGTCGAGGGAGTCCGCCACCTGTCGCAGGTAGTCGGCGATCTCGCTCCGGCTTCGGCTGCTCTCGCTCTTGAAGAGGACTTCCTCGGGCATACTCCCACGGAGGTCGCCCACGACCATAAGTCGTCCGTGCGATCAGCTCGCGTACTCCTTCGCGGTCGAGTACGCCTCCTGTAACCGTTTGAACTCCTCCTCGCTGCCGCCCTGATCCGGGTGGAGCTCTTTCACCTGTTCGCGGTAGGCCGTCTGCACCTCGTCGGCGTCGGCGTCCCGCTCCAGATCGAGAAAGTCGAACGCGTCGCCGACGGGGTCGCCCCGGGGGGCCGCCGCGCCGCGAGCCCCGCCCGGACCGGCGCGAGCGCGCCTGCTGCGCTGGCCCGAGCGCGGTCCGGCACCGGTCGCCCGCTCGCTGGCGTCGACGCCGAGGTCGAACGGGAGTCGGCGGCCGATCGTGGCTCCGGGCACCTCGTGTTCACAGAGGACGACGTGCGTCGGGCCGTCGACGAGCCGGAGGTACGCCCGCGGGTCGAACGTGATCGCGACGTCCCGGTCCGGAAGGTAGAACGCGACCGTGGTGGTCCCGAGCTCGTAATCTTCGAGGAACGGCTCGTCGGCGGCGTCGAACACCGCACGGATCTCTGCGCGCTGGCGCCCCGGGCCGCCGACGTGGCGGCCGCTCCGGTCGGGATCGGGGATGTACCGCTCGCCCAGCGCGAACACGAGCGCGACGAGGACGGAGGCGGCGACGCCGAGCAGCAAGCCCGAGACGAGCCACGACGGCAGCCCGGTGGAGACGGCGGGGAACACGCCAGCGCGTTGGGCCGGCAGCCCCTTCAACGACTCGCTGGCGGTTGGTGACCGGTACGAACCCCACGGGCCGACCGCGACCCGAACTCCCTTGGTCCCACACTGCGAACTGTTGGGTCGTGACAACGTACGACATCGAGCGGTACCTCAACGTCCGGAGCGCCTACGGCGGCTCGTTCGGCCCCGACGGCGAGTCGCTGGCGTTCCTGATGGACACGACGGGCACCGCGCAGGTCTGGACCGTCGACGGTCCCGGGGAGTGGCCCGTCCAGCGCACGTTCTACGACGACCGCGTCACCTTCGTCGACTACTCCCCCGAGCGCGAGGAGCTCGCCTTTGGCAAGGATCAGGGTGGGAACGAACGCGCCCAACTGTTCACGCTGGACACCGCGACCGGCGAGATCACCAACCGCACGCAGCGTCCCGGGGCGAAACACCGTTGGGGCGGCTGGGACAGCGACGGCGAGCGGTTCGCGTTCGCCTCCAACCGCCGGGATCACACGGTGTTCGACATCTACGTACAGGACCGGGACGGCGTGGGCGACGACGCCGAACTGGTCCACGAGGGCGACGGCTGGCTCAGCCTCTCGGGCTGGTCGCCCGACGGTGACCGGCTGCTCGTCCACGAAGCCCACTCCAGCTTCGACCACGACGTGCACGTCCTCGACGTGAGCGACGGCGGGATCAGCCATGTCACGCCCCACGACGGCCGCGCACGGTTCAGCAGCGTCGAGTGGGGGCCCGACGGCGACTCGCTGTACATGGTCACCGACCACGACGCCGACACGCTCCGGCTCGAACGGCTGGACCTCTCGGAAGGTGAGTTCACAGTTGTCGAAGAGGGCAACGAGGAGCGGAGCTCCTCTGGCAGCCGGACGCAGTCCGGCGACGGCGAGTGGAACGTCGACGGCGTCTCGATCCACGAGGAGAGGCGCCGGGTGGCGTACACCCGGAACGTCGACGGGTACACCGATCTCTCGGTGGGCGAACTGGTCGACGCCGACCGGATCGACCCCGCCGAGGCGGCGTCGTTCCCGGAGGGCGTCGTCGCGGGCCTCGACTGGGGGCCCGACGGCGAGGAGTACGCGGTCACCGTCACCGCCAGCACCGACAACACGAACGTCCACGTCGCCGACGCACGCACCGGCGAGCGCGAGCGCTGGACGAACGCCGCCACCGCGGGGATTCCCCGCGACACGTTCGTCGAACCCCAGCTCGTCCACGTCCCGAGTTTCGACGGCCGGGAGATCCCCGGCTTCTTCTCGGTGCCCGAGGACGCTGAGGGTGAACTGCCCGTCATCGTCGACATCCACGGCGGCCCGGAGAGCCAGCGCCGGCCGTCGTTCCGCGCGGTGAAGCAGTACTTCCTCAACAACGGCTACGCGGTGTTCGAGCCGAACGTCCGTGGCTCCTCGGGCTACGGGAAGGAGTACGCAAGCCTCGACGACGTACGCAACCGCATGGACTCGGTGAAGGACCTGAAAGCCGGCGTCGAGTGGCTGCAGGATCACCCGGACGCCGACGCGGACCGGATCGTCGCCTACGGCGGCTCCTACGGCGGGTTCATGGTGCTCTCGGCGCTGACGGAGTACCCCGACCTCTGGGCCGCGGGCGTCGACGTGGTGGGGATCGCGAACTTCGTCACGTTCCTCGAAAACACGAGCGACTGGCGGCGCTCGCTGCGGGAGGCGGAGTACGGCAGCTTGGACGACGATCGGGAGTTCCTACAGGAGATCTCGCCGACGAACAACATCGAGAACATCGCGGCGCCGCTGTTCGTGCTCCACGGCGAGAACGACCCGCGCGTGCCCGTCAGCGAGGCCGAGCAGATCGTCGAGGACGCCCGTGAGCAGGGCGTCCCGGTCCGGAAGCTACTGTTCCCCGACGAGGGCCACGGGTTCTCGAAGCTGGAGAACCGCATCGAGGCGTACTCGGCGGTGGTGGAGTTCCTCGACGAGCACGTCTGAGTCGGCCGACCCGCCGACCTCTCGGGGAAACTGTTAAGTCACAGTCGCGAGGCGTCAACGCGTACATGCTCGAAGAAGGACTTTCGTACCCGTTCAACGGCGATAACGCGCTCGGTCGAATCGTCATCGGCGGGCTGTTGGGGTTCGGTAGCATCCTGATCGTCCCCGCGTTCGCGCTCATGGGGTATCTGGTCTGGGTGCTCGGCGGCGCCGCCCGCGGGGAGGAGGAGCCCCCGGCGTTCGAGAACTGGGGCGAGATGATCGTCGACGGCCTGAAGGCGACCGCGGTGTCGATCGTCTACGGGATCGTCCCGTTCGTCCTGCTGTTCGCGAGCGTCTTCGTCGCCGGGAGCGGGAGCGCCACGGGGAGCGAGACGGCGACGGGCGTTCTCGGCGGGATCGGCGTTCTGGGGCTTCTCGTCAGCCTGGTCGCGATGTTCCTGCTCTACTACCTGATCCCCGCCGCGCTCACCAACATGGCGCTGGAGGGGGAGTTCGGCGCCGCGTTCGACTTCGGCACGATCAAAGAGGCGATCCTCTCGGCCGACTACCTCGTCGCGTGGCTGATCCCGTTCGTGCTCGCGGCCCTGATGAACGTCGTCGTGTTCGTGCTCGCGATCACGATCGTCGGCCTGATCGTGGTGCCGTTCCTGCAGTTCTACGTGCAGGTGGCGGCGTTCTACATGTTCGGCGCCGCGTTCGGGAAGGTCCTCGACGTTTCCGGCTCGGTCAGCGAGGGCGACGCCGCGACGCTCTGATCGGATAGCCGCCGCTCTCACTTCGCTTCGACGACGACTGTCTCAGCAGCCAGATCCCCGACCCGTTGCCCCCGATCGGTGAGAACGATCAGCACCGACCCGAGCAGGAAAAACGCCGGCAGCGCGTCGACGACCCGGAGCACGTTCCTGACGAGCGCGTCGCCGTAGCCGATCGCCTCCCCGTCCTCGCGGACGACCACGAGCCCGACTGCGCGCTTTCCGAGCGTCTGGCCGTACGCCCCCTCCGTGTAGACGAAGTACGCCAGCCCGGCGACGGTCGTGAACGACTGGAGGACGGTAACGACGGTTCCGACCGCGAGCGTGCCCGTCGGGTCGGCGGCCACCACGAACGCGAGCGCCGCGACGAGCCCGGAGAGCATCCCGAACACGGCGCCGATCAACAGTGCGTCGAGGAGGAACGCACCGACGCGCTGGCCGAACGTCTTCCCCTCAGTGCCGAGTCGCGGCGCGGGGCGGTCCATGGAGGCCGGTCGGTTGGCTGAACCTTCACCGTTGTGTCCGGATGAAACTCCCGGCGGCGCGGTCAGTGGTCGTGGTCGTGACCGCCGTCGTCGACCTTCGGACCGTGGTGGGCGTACTCCTCGGGCTCCTCCTCGAACGCTTGCCTGCACGTTTTCGAGCAGAAGTAGTAGGTGTCGCCGTCGTGGCTCGCGCTCGGACCGTCGTCGTCGACGCGCATCCCACAGACGGGGTCGCGGTACTGGCCGGGCGCGCCGAGACCGCGGCGATAGACGATCGCGAGGAAGCCGACGAGCGCGAACGCGATCAGGTTCAGGCCGAGCGTGTAGTCCACCACGAAGTAGGACTTCTCGGTCGCGGTCGTCCCGCTCGCGAGGTTCGGGACGATCCCGAGCGCGTCGAACAGCAGCTCCATCAGGAACCCCGTGAACGCCATCGTGACGAAGAACACCGCGAGGATATACAGCATTACTTTCCAGCCGTAGTACTTCCGGTAGACGTTCAGCACGGGCACCGTGATGAGGTCGGCGTAGACGAACGCGATCACGCCCGCGAAGCTGATCCCGCCGCCCCAGAGTGCGACTGCGAAGGGAACGTTCCCCATGCTGCCGACGAAGCTGAGCACGGCGATCGCGACGCCCATCACCGCGTTCTCGGCGGTCGCGAACAGCCCGTCGCCCCCGAGGAACAGCGCGTTCCACACCGACTGCGGGACGAACACGATCACGAACCCCGAGATCAGGAAGCCCGCGATCACGTCGGTCCAGATCATCGACCACTCCTTGCGGAACTGGTTCGCGACCTTGTACCAGCCGCCCCACGACCGGAGCGCCTCGCGCCAGCCGCCGCTACTGGCGGCCCGCTGCCTGTACGTCTCCAGACAGCCTTCGGAACAGAACTGCAGGGTCTCGCCGCTGTCGGTGGTGAGGGTGTGCTCGGGGCTCCCCGCCATCCCGCAGGTGGGGTCCTCGTCGACGCCCGCCGCGCTGTCCCGCTCGTTCAGGCGCTCGCGGACCTCGTCGAAGTGGGTCTCGGGGAGCGTGAGGTGGACCAGCAGCGCCATCACCGCGATCAGCACCAGCCCGCCGAGCAGTTCGGCGACGAGGAACTCCCAGCCCAGCAGTATCAGGATCATCAGGCCGAGCTCGACGATCAGGTTCGTTGACGCGAACATGAACGCGAGCACGTTCACGACCGCCGCGCCCTTCTTGAACAGCCCCTTCGCGATCGCGACGGCGCCGAAGCTACAGCCGCTGCTGATCGCGCCGAACACCGTCGCCTTCGTCAGCCCGTTCAGGTCACTCTCGCCCAGCACGTCGGCCATCCGCTCCTTCGAGACGAACGTCTGGACGAGGCTGGTCACCGTCAGCCCCATGATGATCGCCCACGCCGCCGTCCAGAGGAACCCCACGCCGATCCGGAGCGACTCGAACACGCCCTCGACGATGGTCGGTGGCATGGGTGAACGATCGGCCGCCTCGTCTAATGCGGTTTCCCTTAGCGAGCGACACGCCGGTACAGCACGGACAGACCCGTCCTCGCTCGCGCCGGCGACCGTCGGCGGCCCGAGCCAGTTTCGAGAGCGAAACTGTGTGGCGTGAGGCGACCGACTTACAAGGAAATTCGGGAATCGAACGATGGTCTCGAAAGAGCAAACGTGGTAAACCAGTGTCCCGTACGTTCACGTATGAGCTCGAACACCGACGGCGAACGGCTCGGGCTGGTACTGCTCGCCGCCCTCGGGATCCTCGTCCTGTTCCCCGCACTGTTCATGGGGTTCGGAATGATGGGTGCCGGCGGGATGATGGGCGGAACGTGGGGCGGCCACATGTGGGACGGCGGCGCGACGGGCTGGTTCCCGATCGTCGGGCTCGTGATGCAGCTGCTGTTCCTGCTCGTCGTGGTCGGCGGCGCCTACCTGCTCTTCCGTGCCGTCGCGGGCGACGACGGGCGCGACCCCGCGATCGAGGAGCTCCGCTCGGCGTACGCCCGCGGCGACCTGAGCGAGGAGGAATACGAACGGCGGCGCGAGGCGCTGGAGCGCGACGAGGAGGGCTGATCCACTGTGGGCCGTCGCCGTCCGCTCCCGTCGTGGCTCGATCGGTACGTGACTCTCGGCCTGTACGGCCTCGTGGCGGGCACCGCCCTCTGTCTGCTCGCGCTGTTCACCAACCCCGTCCCGGATCCGTCGTTCCCGTGGGCGACGCTGCCGGCGTCGCTCCGGCTCCCGGTTCGGCAGCCGCGCATCGAACACTGGCCGGTGAGCTACACGCTCGGGATCTGGCTGGCCGTGTGCTGCTTCCCGGCGCTGTTTCTCGCTGGCTACCGGCGTTTTTCGGACACGATCGCCCCGACGTGGTGGCTCGTCGGACTGCCGACGGCGGCGATGCTGGGGTGGACGACGTACTGTCGGTTCTTTTGGCCGAAGCTCTCCCCGCCGACGTGGAACGCGCCCTCCTACACGCTCGTCTGCTGGCTCTACTGCTCCTCCTACGAGCCGGTCTGGAGCAACGCGGCGTACGCGGTCGCGGGGGTCGGCGTCGTCGCAACCGCCGTTGCCGTCCGTCGCTGGCGAGCGGACACCGTCGCGCTCGCGACGTTCGGCGTACTGGCGTTCCCGCTCGGGCTTCCGTCGCTATTCGCGGCGTACCGCCGACAGGCGGCGCGCTGAACCGGGGTCGAACGAACCCCTGCTCACTCCGCGCGGGCTTTCGAGATGTTCTCGACCGGGCCACCACACGCCGGACAGCTGGTCAGCCTGTCCGAGCTCGTGTGGTGATCGAGACAATCTGTACATTCGTACAGTTCTTCTCCATTCCTGTGCTCGAACCACGAGTCTTTCATTGGTACGTGTTACCAATATTCATTGAACTGCTTCAATCCTTCGGTGGTATGGGACACCGTTCGATCGGTGATCACGCCGCTCGGGGCGACCGATCGAGGTGCTCTGCCGACCCGTTAGAGTGAAACCGCCGCCGGGCGAAACTACCCGTTATGAGCGCAGATCAGGAGCAACGAACCATCCGCTGTCTCGTCGCCAAAGTCGGGCTCGACGGCCACGACCGCGGCGCCCACGTGATCGCGCGGGCGTTCCGCGACGCGGGCTTCGAGGTCATCTACTCCGGGCTCCACCGCGCGCCCGAGGAGATCGTGCAGGCGGCGGTGCAGGAGGACGTGGACGTGCTCGGGATCTCGATCCTCTCGGGCGCGCACAACACGCTGGTCCCCAAGGTGATCGAGGGGCTGAAGGAGTACGACGCGTTCGACGACACGCTCGTGCTCGTCGGCGGGATCATCCCCGACGAGGACAAGGAGAAGCTGCTGGAGCTGGGCGTCGCGGAGGTGTTCGGCCCCGGTACGCCGATGGAGGAGACCGTCGAGTTCGTCGAGGAGAACGCGCCCGAGCGATGAACGCGGCCGCAGAGACAGAACTGGTCGAGGAGCTGCTCGACGGCAAGCACCGCGCGCTGGCCCGCGTGATCTCGAAGGTCGAGGACCGCGCACCGGGCTACCGCGACATCGTCTCCCAGCTCCACGAGCACACCGGCCACGCCGACGTGATCGGCGTCACCGGCTCGCCCGGCGCGGGGAAGTCGACGCTCGTGGACAAGCTCGCCAAGCAGTACCGCGACCGCGGGGAGACCGTCGGCGTGATCGCGGTCGACCCCTCCTCGCCGTACACCGGCGGCGCGGTGCTCGGCGACCGCATCCGGATGGCGAGCAACGTCGGCGACATGGACGTGTTTTTCCGGTCGATGTCCGCCCGCGGCACGCTCGGCGGGCTCTCGACGGCCACCTCCGACGCGATCAAGGCGCTCGACGCGTTCGGCAAGGACCGCATCATCGTCGAGACCGTCGGCGCCGGACAGAACGAGGTCGATATCGTCCGTACCGCCGACACCGTCACGGTGCTCGTCCAGCCCGGGTCGGGCGACGACGTACAGATGCTCAAGGCGGGCATTCTGGAGATCGGCGACATCTTCGTCGTCAACAAGGCCGACATGGACGGCGCGAGCCGGACCGTCGCGGATCTGGAGGAGATGCTCCACATGGAGCGGGACCCGACCGCGAAGCTGGACACGGGCGGGTTCGAGAAGCCCGACCACCCCGACGAGGACGAACTGCCCGTCGACGGCGCCGATACGGACGAGCCGGACGAGGAGATCTGGGAGCCGATGGTGCTCGAAACGGTCGCCAAATCCGGTGAGGGCGTCGACGAGCTGATTCAGACCCTCGACGATCACTCGGCGTGGCTCGACGACACCGGCCGGCGGGAGGCAAAGGCCAAGCAGCGCTACGCCGCCGAGATCCGCCAGCTCCTCCGGGCGGACGTGGCGGACTTGATCGACGACGAGCTCGCCCGCCGCGGCGGCGTCGAGGCGATGGCCGAACGCGTGGTCGACCGCGAGACCGACCCGTACTCGGTGGCGGACGAGGTTCTGGGCCCGATCGAGGACTGCGTCGAGGAGCAGCGGGAGTAGGTCGATTCCACGTCTTTGTCGGTTTTCGTGGCGGAGTCGCTGTTGGATCGGTAGGACTGTTCGACAGCAACCGCAACAGTGTCTCGGTCGTTGACTACTGGAACAGCAACCGCAACAGCATCTCGATGCTAGACCACTTGCGACCGCAGTGTGCCGGACACGGGGTCCGGCACAGCACGGATTCCCCACCCCTCCCCCCGCGCTCGCCGACCGCTGGCGAGCGCGAGGCGTCCACCGCCACCGCACCGCTGTCGCTGTCGGCGCGAAACGCTCGCGGCTCCGTCCGCGAGCCAGCGTGAGGGACGAGTGAGGGCGAAGCCCGAACGAGTCGGTTGGGGAGGCCTGTGGGCTGTGCGTCGCGGGGCGGTCGCAAGTTGTCTACGACCGAGCTGCTGTCGCTGTCACGAAACAGTACTAGCGATCCCTCAGTTACTCCTCCCGAACTGCCTCGATAATCCGCTCCTCTTCCTCCCGATCAGGCCCGTTCTCCACGCCGTCGCGACCCTCCTCCCGATGCGCCCGTGCCGTCCTCGCGACCGCCTCCGCAGGGTCGGTCGACTCCCACCCCAACGCAGCCAGCTTCTCCGTCGACGCCAGCGCGGGCGCCGGCGAGTACAGCGGGAAGTCGGTCGCGTCGACGCCCGCTGAATCCAGATCACTCGGCCCGGTCTGGACGATCTCCACGTCAGTGTCCAGCGCGTCGGCGGCCAGTTCGAGCGACCGCGAGAGCGAGAACGTGTTCCGATCTGCGACGTTGTACGCCTCGCCGGCCTCGCCGCGTTCGGCGACGATCCGGAGCGCGCTCGCGACGTCCTCGACGTAGGAACGGTGGAGCAGGCTGTCGCCGTCGAACGGGACGACCACTTCGTCGTACTCGGCCACGCGGTCGGTCCAGTACGCGAAGCGCTCGGTGTAGTCGTGGGGGCCGTAGACGAGCATCGGCCGGACCGCCATCGCGTTCACGCCGTCCTCGGCGCCGCGGGCGACCACGCGGTCGCCCTCGGCCTTCCGCGGGCCGTAGCTCTCGGGCGAGTCGTTGGTCGCCTGCTCGGGCGTACAGTCGTGGAGCGCCGTTTCGCCCTCCCGGAGCGGCACGTCCGGCGCGTCGTAGGCCGAGCCGGAGGAGACGTACACGTACGCCTCGACGTCGGCGAACACCGCCGTCGCCGTCTCCACCTCGCCGGGGTGGTACGCGCAGGTGTCGATCACGATATCCGGCTCGACGGCGTCCCGGGCACCTTCCAGTGCCTCCCGGTCGGCTCGATCGCCGTGGACTGCATCGACGCCCGTGCGGTCCGCGAACGGGTTCTCGGACTCCCCGCGGTTGAACAGCGTGACGTGGTAGTCGTGAGCGAGCAGTTCCTCGACGGCGTGGCGGCCGACGAAGCGGGTGCCGCCGACGACGAGCGCGGTGTCGGACATGGGTAGACCTGTGACGCCGCCGGCAAAAACACGCGCTCCGCGGCAGTCGGCGTAGGGCAGTCTGGTGGCTACTCGTCCGGGGTCGCGACGCGCTCGCGGAGCCACTCGATCCCCTGGGAGACGGTGTCCGGGTCGCTCCCCGTGACTTTCAGGCGGTTGGTCCCCTCGGTGGAGGGGTAGCTCCCGACCACGAGGTCGAACCGCTCGCGGAACTCGGCGAGCGTGTCAGTCAGCGAGCCCTCCGGCGCGGTCGTCGCGAGCGTCTCGCTCACCGCGTCGCCGCCGAACTCCCCGGCCACGAGGTCGAACATCGCTTCGAACTCCGCGGGCGGGCCGGGAAACACGTACACGTTTTCCACGGCCGCGCCCGGACAGAGCCCAACGGGGTTGAGAAGCGGTCGCGCGCCGGCGGGCGTCGCCCCCCACGCCGCGAGATTGAGGTCGACCGCCTCGGGGTCGAGGTCGTCGGGATCGACGCCCTCGTAGTCGGCCATGTACTCGATCAGGTCGTCCCGGACCTCCCCTTCGAGCACGAGCTCGCGGCCGAACGCGTCGGCGACGGCGCCCATCGTCACGTCGTCGTGCGTGCCGCCGAGGCCGCCGCCGACGATCACGGCGTCGAACTCGCGGCGCCAGTCGTCGACGATCTCGGCGATCAGCTCGCGGTCGTCGGGGATCGTGAGCATCCGGACGACGCTCGCGCCGCGTTCGTGCAGCCGGCGAGCGAGCCGCTCGGCGTTGGTGTTCCGCGTGTCGCCGGCGAGGATCTCGTCGCCGACGGTGACGATAGCCACGTCCATGTCCGCCCGGAGGGCTGCCAGCCCCGTGAGTCGTTCGCCCCCGGCGTGGCCGACCACCGGAGCTATGGCCACGGGTCGTCCAGCCGTGGGCATGGCGTGGTATCTCCTGCTCGCGGCGGGGCTGTTCGAGGTGGCGTGGGCGATCGGACTGGAGTACTCGGACGGGCTGACGAAGCCGCTCCCGACCGCGGGCACCGTACTCGCGCTCGTGGCGTCGATGATCCTGCTCGCGAAGGCGGTCGAACAGCTCCCGGTCGGGACGGCGTACGCCGTCTGGACGGGTATCGGCGCGGTCGGGACGGCGCTGCTCGGGATCGCGCTGTTCGACGAGCCCGCAACAGCCTCGCGGCTCGCGTTCATCGGCGTGATCGTCGTGGGGATCGTCGGCCTCCACGCGGTGTCGACCTGAAAACGAGTTCGGGAGGGGCTGGGAGCGCTCAGTACGACTTCGCGAAGTAGGCGGTCTCGTCGGCGTCGTCGCCACAGACCGCACACTCCGCGTCGCCGTCGAGCACGGCGTCGTGGTGTTTCTCCTCGTCGTCGGGGAAGGGGACCATCACGATCTCGGCGGCCATCTGGTCGGAGATCTCCTCCTCGCAGGCCTCGTCACCGCACCACGGCGCCTTCACGTAGCCGCCGTGCTGGCCGAGCGTACCGAGGATCCCGGCGCGGTCGTCGGCGTCGCGGACGTTCTCCTCGATGTTCTCCTCGGCCGCGGCGAACAGCTTGGCGTAGACGGTGTCGAGTTCGTCACGGACCGACTCGGTGACGCCGTCGCGGTCGAGCGTCACTTCCTCGCCGTCGGGCCGGTGGACCGCCGTGATCTCGCCGTCATCGACCTCGTGGGGGCCGATCTCGAAGCGAACGGGAACGCCCTTGAGCTCCCACTCGTTGAACTTGAACCCGGGGTTGCGCTCGTCGCGGTCGTCGAGTTCGACGCGGACGCCGGCGTCTTCGAGGTCGTCGGCGACGCCCTCGGCGTAGTCGAGCACCTCCTCCTTGGTGTCGGACTGGTAGATCGGGACGATCACGACCTGCTCGGGCGCGAGCGTCGGCGGGAGCACGAGCCCCTGCTCGTCGGAGTGGGTCATGATCAGCGCGCCCAGCGAGCGCCAGGAGAACCCCCACGAGGTCGTGTGGGCGACGCGCTCCTCCTCGTCCTCGTCGCTGTAGGTGATGTCGAACGCCTCCGCGAACGACTGGCCGAGGTGGTGGGAGGTCGCGCCCTGCACCGACTTCCCGTCGGGCATCAGCGCCTCGACCGTGGTGGTCGTGTCGGCGCCAGGGAACTTGTCGTGGTCGGGCTTCTGGCCGCGCATCACGGGGATCGCGAGCACGTCCTCGTACACTTCCTCGTACTGGTCGAGGCGGGTCAGCGTCTCCTCCCACGCCTCCTCGTCGGTCTCGTGGGCGGTGTGGCCCTCCTGCCAGAGGAACTCCTTGGTTCGGAAGAACGGCTTCGTCTCCGTCGCCTCCCAGCGCACGACGGAGGCCCACTGATTGACGCGGAGGGGGAGATCGCGGTGGCTGCGGATCCACTGGGACATGTACGGCGCGATGATGGACTCGGAGGTCGGCCGGACCGCCAGTCGTTCCTCCAGTTCGTCGTGGCCGCCGTGAGTGACCCACGCGACCTCGGGGTCGAACCCCTCGACGATGTCCTTCTCGCGTTCGAGGTAGGACTCGGGGATGAACAGCGGGAAGTAGGCGTTCTGGACGCCGGTGTCCTTGAACCGGGCGTCGAGTTCGCCCTGTACTCGCTCCCAGAGGCCGTACGCCCGCGGGCGGGCGACGATGAATCCGGACATCCCCTCCGGGCCGTAGTTGGTCAGCCCCGCCTTCCGACAGACTTCGGCGTACCAGTCGCCGGTGGCGTACTCCTTGGACTCGGTGATCCCGAGCGTCTGGTCGTCGTCGCTCATACGCCGACGAAGTGGTGGTCGCGGCTTAAAACGTCCGAAGCGGGCGTCACGCCTCCTCGGGGAACGTCACGCCGGTCTCGACGGTCACGGCCCGCGGCTCGCCGTTCTTGTAGACGAACCGCCCGCGGAACGTCCCGCCGTCGAGTACGACGGGCAGCCACTCGCGGTCGGTCGCCCACATCTCCGAGAAGGGGAGGTCGTCGACGGGGAACCACTCGGGGTCGGCCTCGTCGCTCTCCTCGGGCGTGCCCGCGTACTCGGTCGCGCGGAACACGTGGACGACGGCGTCCCAGCCGTCCGAGCGGTAGACGAACTCCCCGGCCTTTGCCGGGTCGAGCACGTCGATCCCGACCTCCTCCTCTACCTCCCGGACCACACACTCCCGCGGGGTCTCGCCGTCCTCCACTTTCCCGCCGGGGCCGACCCAGTTCCCGCTGCCGACGCCGCGTTTCTTGCGGATGAGGAGGGTCTGGTCGCCGGTTTCGCCGTCCGGCTGTTCGTTGTCGTCCGCACCGACGACGAGGTGACACAGCGTCGCCGCGGGCAGCTCTTCGACGGGGTCGTTCGCGAACACGCTCGCGGGTTCGCTGCCCGAGGAAAAAGCGTGTCGCCCCGTCCCGCTCCCGGTTTGGGAAGGCTTTTACTGCCGCGCGGAGATACCTCCGTGTAAGCGGGTTCTCGCTGTACTTTCCCGCGCGGCAACACCGGAGAGAATCACCGCCACTCTCGCGTCGGGCAACGCCGTCGACGCGAGCGTCTTCGACACATGAGTCAAGTAGATACGCAACTCGAGGAGTTGAAAAGTGAGATCGAGGCAGAGATCCCCTCTACGATCTCCATCACCGACGTGAAGTACGAGGGACCGGAGCTGGTGGTCTACACCCGCGACCCCAAGGAGTTCGCCGGCGACGGCAACTTGGTCCGCCAGCTCGCCTCCAAGCTTCGCAAGCGCATCACGGTCCGCCCCGACCCCGACGTGCTCTCCCGGCCTACCGAGGCCCGCGAGAAAGTCATGGACGTGATCCCGGAGGAGGCCGGCGTGGAGGATCTGGACTTCCACGAGGACACCGGCGAGGTGGTCATCGAGGCCGAGAAGCCCGGCATGGTGATCGGTCGCCACGGCTCCACGCTCCGGGAGATCACCCGCGAAGTGGGCTGGACCCCCGAGGTCGTCCGCACGCCGCCGATCGAGTCCTCCACCGTCTCGAACGTCCGGAACTTCCTGAAACAGGAACGGCAAGAACGACGGGAGATCCTCGAACGCGTCGGCCGGCAGATCCACCGCGAGGAGATGGCCGACGAGCAGTGGGTCCGGATCACCACGCTGGGCTGCTGTCGCGAGGTCGGTCGCGCCGCGTTCATCCTCAACACCGCGGAGACGCGCGTGCTGATCGACTGCGGCGACAAGCCCGGTGCCGAGGGCGAGGTGCCGTACCTCCAGATCCCGGAGGCGCTGGGCGCCGGCGCTCAGAACCTCGACGCGGTCGTGCTGACCCACGCCCACCTCGACCACTCCGCGCTGATCCCGCTGCTGTTCAAGTACGGTTACGACGGCCCGATCTACTGCACGGAGCCGACGCGGGACCTGATGGGGCTGCTCACGCTCGACTACCTCGACGTGGCCGCCAAGGAGGGCCGGACGCCGCCGTACGACTCCGCGCAGGTGCGCGAGGCCATCAAGCACTGCATCCCGCTGGAGTACGGCGACGTGACCGACATCGCGCCGGACCTCAAGCTCACGTTCCACAACGCGGGTCACATTCTCGGCTCGGCCGTCTCACACTTCCACGTCGGCGACGGGCTGTACAACGTCGCGTTCTCCGGCGACATCCACTACGACGACACCCGGCTGTTCAACGGCGCGGTCAACGACTTCCCCCGCGTCGAGGCGCTGGTGATGGAGTCCACCTACGGCGGCCGGAACGACTACCAGACCGATCAGGAGGACTCCGAACGCCGGCTCGTCGAGGTGATCAACGACGCCCACGAGAAGGGCGGAAAGGTGCTGATCCCCGCCTTCGCAGTCGGCCGGTCACAGGAGATCATGCTCGTCATCGAGGAGGCGATGCGGACCGGGAAGATCCCGGAGATGCCGGTCCACCTCGACGGGATGATCTGGGAAGCGACGGCAATCCACACCACCTACCCCGAGTACCTGCGTGACGACCTGCAGGACCGCATTTTCCACGAGGACGAGAACCCGTTCCTCGCCGACCAGTTCAACCACATCGACGGCGGCGAGGACGAGCGACAGGAAGTCGTTGACGACGGCCCGGCGATCATCCTCTCCACGTCCGGGATGGTGACCGGCGGCCCGATCATGTCGTGGCTACGCCACCTCGGCAGCGACGAGGACTCCACGCTCACCTTCGTCGGCTACCAAGCCCAGGGGACGCTCGGCCGACGCATCCAGAACGGCTGGGACGAGATCCCGGTCTCGGGCTTCGGGTCGAATCGCGACGGGCGCGGGTCGAAGCTCACGCTGAAGATGGACGTCGAGACCGTCGACGGCTTCTCCGGCCACGCCGATCGCGAGGGGCTGATGAACTTCGTCCGGAACATGAGCCCGCGCCCGGAGAAGGTGCTCTGTGTCCACGGCGACGAGAGCTCGGTGCAGGACTTCTCCTCGGCGCTGTACCACGAGTTCAACATGCGCACGTTCGCGCCGAAGAACTTGGAGACGTTCCGGTTCAAGTGAACCGCTTTTGCGGGGGCATGTCCTCGGCGGCGTCGCCGCCTGCGGCCAGACCCCCGCAAAACCCGTTCATGACAAAAGCGCTCGTTCGTCCTTCGGACTCACTCGCGCCGAAGAACCTCGAGGCGTTCCAGTTCAAGTAGCGATCGCCGCGCAGTCGGGTTTTTCGCGTGAGCAATCGGAACCTGTTCCACCAGAAGGACTTTACTGTGGGCACTGTTCACGATCGACTGGACCGACGATGAATCTACGACGAGTCTCGATCACGTTACTGGTCGTCGTGATGTTGATAACCGTCGCAGCGGGGAACGCTGCCGCGACAGGCAACGTAGAGGCAGGTGGGGGAGAGACTGAAGAGGAAGCCACCCACACGAGTCCGCCGAACGACACGTCCAACTACAGCGGCCCGGTGATGGGGTTCGGTCTGAAGGGCGGGGCTGGTGCCCTCGCAGCGGGCTGATAGTCGACTCGATCTAACGCTCCTTCTTTCCCACCAGTGTGCCGAGTAGCACCGCCTCGATCCCCTGAAGACATTTACCGGGCGCCCCGGAACGGTCGTCGATGCCCTCCACCGACCGTCGCGCGCTGCTCGCGGGGGTAGCCGGCCTCGTCGGGTTGGCGGGCTGCGGAAGCGACGGGACACCGACGGCGACCACGTCGGGCGACCCGGCGACGGACCAGCCCGAAACCGACCCACCAGCCGCGGGCCGACTCACGCTCGATCCAGTCGATCCCACCGATGCCGACGAACCACTGACAGTTCTCCCCGACGACCTGCGCAGGTGGCTCAGGGAGGCAGCCGACGGTACGACTGTCCGCAGCTACGCCGACAGCTACGTCTACCCCATCCAGCAGACGTACGAACCGATCCCGCCGCTTACGGCGTTCGACCGGCTGCAGATCGACGACCTCGAGGGGGGAGCCGGGGGTAGCTACGCGGTCGACGCCGACGGCGGCGTCTACTACGAACGAGTCGTCGGCGCCGAGGCGATGTCACCCCCGGCCGACGCAAACGTGACGCCCGTCTCGGAGCTTTCGGCCGAGCGCCGGGAGCTCGCGTTCGCCGCGATTGGGGCCGAGGGCGGCGGTGATCCACGCGTCGAACCGCAGACGGCGCTCGGCTCGTGGGCCCGAAATGAGTTCTTCGACGGCTACTACAGCCACGAGGGGACGACCTATCGCGGGCACGAGGTCCAGCAGACCGACGCGGCGTTTTTCGCGACCGAGGTCTGGTACGTGCTCCTGCTGTCAGCCACGGAGTCGGAATCGGCGACGACGCTCACTCTCGTAACACCGCGAGAGCGAGCGCGGACGCTCGTCGACGGGATGCGAAGCGAGCACGAGACGGTCGAACGGGTGGAGCGGGACGTCGAGGGGATGGACGCCGGCGCCGCCGAGGCGTTAGCTACCGAGCACCCCTACCTCCTGACCCACGACGCGGTCTATCAGGTGACGTTCGTCGACTAGTCGTCCCCGACGACCTCCGCTGGATCGACGACCTCGCCCGACAGTTCGTCGACGCCGACCTGATCGCAGTACTCCACCAACGGGCACGCCTCCGGGCCGTCGAGACACGCCGGCTCGCGAGCGGTGCAGTACTCCCGGCCGAACTGGATCATCGCGGTGTGGCCGAACCCGCACTTCTCGCCGGGGACGGCGGCCTCGATAGCCCGTCGGACCTGCTCGTGGTCGGCGTCGGCGGGCGCGAGGCCCATCCGGCGGGCGATCCGGTGGACGTGCGTGTCGACGGGAAAGACGCCGTTGCGACCCCCGGAGAACAACAGCACGCAGTCGGCCGTCTTCGGGCCGACGCCCTTCATCTCCAAGAGCGTCTCCCGGACGTCGCCGGGGTCGCCGGATTTCACGAACTCGTCGAACCCGTCGGCGCCACCGTACTCGTCGACGACGCGGCCGGCGAGACGAATGATCGTCTCCGACTTCTGGTTGTACAGCCCTGCCGAGGAGATCGTTTCGGCGAGTTCGTCCTGTGCGGCGGCGGCGAGGGACTCGGCGAGGTCGGTCTCGTCACCTCCTTCCTCGCCGGCTCCACTCGCCGGCGAGCCGTACCGGCGCATGAGACTGTCGTGGGCCGGCTGGCTGGCCTTGTCGCTGGTGTTCTGACTCAGGATCGTTCGGACCAGACACTCGAAGCCCTCCCGGCCGCCGTAGGCCTTCTGCCAGTACATCTCGCCGAGTTCGTCGACGACTGCCTCGGCTCGACTGGCCGGCTCGCCGTCGTCGACAGCCGTGACCGCTTCCCCGCCGCCGTCCGGCCCGCCGCTGATGTTCCTCGACGGCTCGTCCGCGCGCTCCTCGGCGTCGTCGCTCATACTGAACCGTTCGGACGGGCGACCAAAAACTGCGTGGCGAACGCCGTCAGTGATCCCCGGGTTCGACGGTCAGCGTCAGCGTGAGATCCGCCCCCGCGGCGAGCGCGTCGATCAGCTCCCGGTCCAGATCCGCGGCGGCGCCGTCGGCACCGACGAAGACGGTTCGATCGTCGACGTACTCGCTCGTTCTGCCCACGAGGCTCCGGTCGCCCTCGAAGGTGAGTTCGGGGTCGCCGCGTCCGGTGATCGTGTCCGTCAGCGTCTCCTCGTCGGCGTCGACCGCGAACTCGGCAGTGATCGTCGCGTCGCTCGACCGGCAGGCGTCGACGAACGCGTCGTCGAACTCAGCGGGGGTGCTGTCGGCTTCGACGCCAACGATGCAGTCGCCGGCGGGGGTGAGCCAGTCGTCCGTGGTCACCTCGACGGTGCTCCCGTGTTCACCGGAGACGTTCTCGTGGCCACGCGCGCGAATCCGCTCGACGTGGGTCGGTTCGACGCCCGTCGCGTCCGCGTCGTTCATACCTCCGCGTCGGCGACGCCCCGGGAAGTGTCTGCCGGACCGGGTCGACCTCCCGACGCGTGTGTGAGAGCGTGTCGGGCGGTAGAGGCCGTGTGACGCAATTACACCCGTGAACCACCGAAGAATTTAACTACGCTACTACCATACGCTGAGGTACCAGAACGCCTCCGGCGCTGGTGGCACCGCACGCAGAATGATCGGGAACTCTTATCCACGATTTACTGCGGCCCCACGAGCGTCCGCTGTGTCCGGAGGGCGGATGGTACAGAGGTTCGATTAGCATGGTAACGAAACAGGACGTACTCGACAAGTACGACATCGAAGCACTGAGTGAAGAAGACAACGTCGACCTCCCCGAGGAGAAGCTGGAGAACGGCTCCAAGGGCGAGCTGATCAAGCTCGCCGGCCAGCTCCGGGATCGGCGGAACGACCTGAACCAGATCGCCTCCGAGCGCGCCTCCAAGCGCGACGACCTGAACGCGGAGACCCGCGAAAAGGTCGACGAGGCACAGGAGCACCGCGAACAGCGCGACGAGCTCAACGAGCAGGTTCAGGAGCACAAGGAGAGCCGCAACGAGCTCAACGCCGAGGCCAACGAGCTGTTCGACGAGGTCGAGGAGATGAAGGAGGACCTCGAACTCGACGACGGCAAGGACGCCGAGGAGCTCCGCGAGGAGATCGAAGATCTCGAGTTCAAACAGCAGACCGAGGTGCTCTCCGCCGAGGAGGAGCGCGAACTCATCGAGAAGATCGAGGACAAGCGCGAGCAGCTCGCCGAGCGCGAGGAGAAGGTCGACCAGAGCGACGAGCTCGAAGAGAAGATCGAGAAGGCCGAGGAGGTTCGCTCGGAGGCCAGCCAGCACCACCAGAAGGTCACGGAGCTGGCGGACAAGGCCCAGGAGCACCACAACGAGATGATCGAGGCCTACCGCGAGGCCGACGAGATCCGTGACGAGGCCGACGAGATGCACGAGCTGTTCGTCGAGGCTCAGGAGGCGGCCGACCGCCACCACGAGGACTTCGTGCGCGTCCAGAAGCGCCTGCGCGAGCTCGACAAGGAGGAAGAGGAAGAGCGCAAGGACGAGCGCGAGCAGAAGATGGAAGAGGAGAAGGAGGAAGCCGAGGAGATCTACCAGAAGTTCAAGGAAGGCGAGACCCTCGACACCGAGGACCTGATGAAGCTGCAGAAGACCGGCCTGCTGTAACGTTTCGGAGACTGTTCTCGTTTTTCGACCGCGCTCGAACGGGCAGCGGCTGCGCTACCGTCGCCGCCCTTTCGGCCACACTTTTTGTAGCACCGCGCCGCAGTAGTGCCTATGACCGACACGACCGACCGACTGGCGCGGCTGCTGCTCGTCGCCGGCGGCACGCTCGTCGCGCTGGTGGCGGCCTGGCTGCTGTTCGTCGAGTTCGCGACGGATATTGCGGACCTGCTCGGGATCCTGCTCGCGTTCGCCGTCGCGGCCGGCGCCGTCCGCGTACTGGCCGGGATCGCCGGGAGCCAGTTCCCGTCGTACAACGTCGCTGAAGTCGGCGTCGAGGGGCCGATCACCCGCGACGGCGGCGGCAGCAGCCCCATCCCGACGGGGCCGGTGGGCGCGACCGCCGACGAGATCGCCGACCAGATCGACCGCGCCGCCGACGACCCCGCGGTCGACGCGCTGCTCGTCAAACTCAACACTCCCGGCGGCGAGGTCGTCCCGAGCGAGGACATCCGCAACGCCGCCGAACGGTTCGAGGGCCCAACCGTCGCCTACGCAACCGACGTGTGTGCGAGCGGCGGCTACTGGATCGCGTCGGGCTGTGACGAGATCTGGGCCCGGGAGCCGTCGGTCGTCGGCTCGATCGGCGTGATCGGCTCCCGCCCGAACGTCGCCGACCTCGCGGACCGACTCGGCGTCAGCTACGAGCAGTTCACCGCCGGCGAGTACAAGGACGCCGGCACCCCGCTGAAGGAGATCGACGACGACGAACGCGAGTACCTCCAGCGCCTGATCGACGGGCTGTACGACCGCTTCGTCGACCGCGTCGCCGAGGGGCGGGAGCTGAGCGAAGGAGAGATTCGGGACACCGAGGCCCGGATCTACCTGGGGACCGAGGCGGCAGAAATGGGGCTGGTCGACGAGATCGGCACCCGCGAGGACGTGACCGACAGGCTCGAAGCGGAGCTCGGAAAGGAGGTCTCCGTCCGGGAGTTCGAGCCCCAGCGCGGCCCACTCGCTCGCGTGGGGATGGGCGCACGCTCGGTCGCGTACGCCTTCGGCGCCGGACTCGCGGGCCGCGTCACCGGCGAGGACGGGGGGCTCGACTTCCGGTTCCGAGCGTGAGCCGGCCCGCCCCGATCGAGCGTCCGTGTGATCCTGTAGGCCCGACCCGAAGCTTAACGTCGCGGCGCCCCTCGCTCCGCCCGTGAGCACGCTGGTCCTCTGTGTGGACCGCTCGAACGACGTCGGCGCCAAGACGGGCGCGGCGATGCCCGTCGCCGGCTGGGAGGCGGTGCGCTCGCTCGTGACCGACGTGGGGCTCGCCGACCCCGAGGACGCAAGCGTCAACTGCCTCCTCGAATCCCTCCGTGTGGCGCGTGACCTGACCGACAGCGGCGACGACGCGACCGTCGCGGTGGTCTCCGGCGGTGCCGACTCCCGGGTGAACGCCGACCGCGCGATCGCCCGGCAGATCGACGAACTGATCGAGCGCTACGACCCCGACTCCGCGATCGTCGTCGTCGACAGCGCCGAGGACGAGCGCGTCGTGCCGATCGTCGAGTCCCGCGTGGGCGTCGACAGCGTCGACCGGGTCGTCGTCCGGCAGGCCCGCGACATCGAGTCGACGTACTACCTGCTCAAGCAGTTCCTCGGCGACGAGGAGATGCGCCAGACCGTGCTGGTGCCCCTGGGCGTGGCGCTGCTCGTCCTGCCCGCGCTCGCGATCCAGTTCTCGCCCCAGATCGCGATGGCGGGGCTGGCGTCGCTGCTCGGCGCGGTGCTGCTGTACAAGGGGCTCGCGATCGACGATCGGCTGGAGAACACGCCCGAACAGGTGCGCGAGGCGCTGTACTCCGGGCAGGTCTCCGTCGTCACGTACGCCGTCGGCGCCGGGCTGGCGCTGGTCGGGGCGTTCTTCGGCGGGCTCTCGGCGACCGAGGCCGGCACCGAGCCCGTCCTGATCCAGTCCGTGCTGTTCGTCTACGACGCGGTGCCGTGGCTGGCGCTGGCGGCGTTGACGGCCTCCGCGGGCCGGCTGATCGACGAACGGATCCGCGACGCCGGGCTCTCCTCCCCCGTGTTGAACCTTCCTTTCGGCGTCGTCGCGGTCGGACTGGTGATCCGTGGCTTCGCGGGCTACTTCCTCGAACAGCAGGCGGACATCCCCCACCTGACGCTGTCCGTGTGGACCGTCCAGATCACGTTCCAGCCGGGCCAGCGCCTGCTGGGCTTCATCGTCGCCGGCATCGTTGTCTCGCTGATCGGCGTTCGGGTGGCGTCACGGGTCACCGACGAGGTCGAGGAGGAGAGCGTTACCGAGGAAGAGACCGTCGAGCAGTCCTAGAACTGCCCGGCGCTACCGGAGCTGTTCGACCCCTCCTGTTTCGGGCGGATCACGTCCGCCAGCGCGACGACGCTGCCGAGCAGCCACCCCAGCGGCACAGCGATCCCGAACCACATCGCGACGTACGCCGGCCCCTCCAGCGCGAAGCGGCTCCGGATGATCTCGTTCAGCCCGCCCACGGTGAGCACGTTGTCGAGGATCCAGATCGCGAGGTTGGTGCTCCCCGTGAGTACGCCGGCCAGCGCCGGCGAGTACAGCGCGGCGACGACCGGCGGGAGAAACAGTGCGGTCGTCGCGGCGGGGTAGGCGAACACGACGCTCGTCAGGCGCCCGCCGCGGCGGGAGAACACGACCGCCAGCCCCGCGGAGACGGTCGCGACCCCGCCCGCGGCGGCGACGGCGATCAGCCCGCTCGTCGAGAACTGCCGGACCCACGCGCCGACGGTCAACAGCCCCCACGCCACCGCGGCGACGAGGACGACGCCGACGATCCCCAGTCGGGTGGTCGCGGAGTCGAGCTTGCCGGCGTAGTACCGCGTCGCGAAGCCGAGCAGGAGGAGGGGGTAGCCGATCATCACGAGCGGGATCCCCAGCGCGGCCCAGGCGTAGTAGGCGGCCTTCTGGCCGCCCGTTTCCGGCTCCCAACGACCGAGCACGCTACTGGGGTCGAGCTGTCGCGGGAACACCAGCTCCATCCACGTCGCGTGGAGGCGGGCGACGTCGATGCGGATGGCGTCGATCAGTCCGGTTCGCTGCCCTTGCATTGAGCGAGAAGAGCAGTCCCGCCGAAGTGAAAGTTGCGGTGCGGACGACGGGCGTCAGACGACAGTTCTCCGACAGTTCAGCGGTGCCACGGACCGAAATCCGGGTCGACCATCCGACGGCTCTCCGCCAGCTCGTCGATCGCGTCGAGCTCGCCGTCGTCGAGCTGGAGCGAGAGCGACGCCCAGTTGTCGTGGAGGTGGGCCTCGCCCGAGGCCTTCGGGATCGCAGTGACGCCCTGCTCGCGGAGCCACGCGAGGCTCACCTGCGCCTCGCTGACGTTGTGGCTGCCGGCGATGTCGCTGATCACTTCGTGGCCGAACACCTCGCCGCGGGCCAGCGGGGAGTACGCGACCGGCTCGATGCCGTGCTCCACGGTCGCCTCCCGGACCGCCTCCTGCTGAAGTAGCGGGTGGCACTCGAACTGGTGGGCGAAGATCTCGTGGTCGGCCGCCGCCTGTGCCGCTTCGATCTGGTCGGGCTCGAAGTTGGAGATGCCGATGCGCTCGGTGACCCCGTCCTCGACCAGCTCGTCGAACGCGCGGAACGTCTCGGCGGGGTCGTACGCCTCGGCCGGCCAATGGACGTACAGCAGGTCCACGCCGTCGACGCCGAGGTTGTCGACGGCGTCGTGGGCGGCGTCGATCGCGTCGTCGTACCCCAGATCCGAGTTCCAGATCTTCGTCGCGAGGAAGACGTCCTCCCGGTCGACGTCGCTGCGGGCGATCCCGTCGCCGACCAGGTGTTCGTTGCCGTACGCCTGTGCGGTGTCGACGTGGCGGTACCCCATCTCCAGTGCGGTCGCGACCGCTTCGGGACAGGTCTGCTCGTCGGTCAGCTCCCACGTCCCCATGCCGAGCATCGGCATGCCGCTGGCGCGCGGGCAGTCCTCGGCTGTCGCGATCTCGTCGCCGGTGGGCGTTTCGCTCATCTGTTCGGATACTGGTTCTTGCGAGGAAAAGCCGTTGCGGCCGCGGGGGTTGCGGCCTATTCGGAAAGCCGCTCGCGGGCGAACTTCGCGAGCAGCGGCACGTCACTCAGGTGCAGCAGCTTCCGCATCGCCCCAACGTCGCCGGCGTTGACCTTCGCCAGCGTCTCCTCTCCCGTCTCGTTCAGGTCGGCCATCAGCGTATCGTACCGGGAGTTCGGCGCGAGATACAGCAGCTCGGTCATGAGTAGGCGCTCGCGGGCCCGGGGGGCCACCTCGCTGTGCCAGAGCTTGTTGTACACTGCCATCGCCGACGCCGAGGTGTCGGGGTCTTCCGGCGTGAGACAGCGGTCGGCTGTCGTCGCCGCCGCGCGGCCGGACTGCATCCCCTTGTGGATCCCCTCGCCCCAGAGCGGGTCGATGGTGGGGACGGTGTCACCGATCGCCATGAAGCTGTCAGTGCTGAGATCGCCCGGCGTCTGGATGTGGGCCGAGCCGCGATGGACCTTCCCCTCGATGCGCTCGGCGTCCTCGAAGCGGGGGTCGGTGTCGAGCCAGTACTGGAGGTAGTCGTCGATCCCCATCCCCTCCTTGCCGTGGCGCTGGTGGCTGTCGTTCTGGATGTAGCAGATCCCGACCTTGGCCTCGTCGCCGCCGGTGTGGAAGATCCACGAGTAGCCGCCGGGCGCGAGGTCGTGGTCGAGCCGTAGCATCATCGAGTCGGTCAGGTCGGCGTAGTCGGGGTGGTCGATCTCGACGCCTTCGAGCTCGTACTCGACACCGATGGCCTGCTTCCCGCGTTTGAGGTCGCTGACGCCCAGATCCTTCGCCAGCGGCGCGGCGGGGCCGGTCGCGTCGACGAGGATGTCGGCGTACACCTCCTCGTCGCCGTTGTAGCGGACGCCGACGGGCGTGCCGTCCTCTTTGATCGGTCGGGAGACGCGGGCGTCGAACCACACGTCCGCACCCTTCTTGCGGGCGTCTTCGACCATCCACTGCTTGAACTCGGCGAACTCAAGGACGGCGCCGGGCTGGTTCTGGACGTAGTGGCGGTTGGGCGATTCGAGCACTACGTCGTCGGTGTAGTTCATCACCACGTCGTCGGGGACGCCGAAAGCGGCCATCATCGACGGGAACGTGCCGGCGGTCGACTTGTTGCTCTGACGCGGGAACTCGTCCTCCGACTCCAGTTCGAGGAGGACGACGTCGTAGCCTCGCTGGGCGAGGTCGCGGGCACACTGTGCGCCCGCGGGTCCGGCCCCGGCGATGACCACGTCAAAACGGTCGGACATGAACACACGAAACGCCGTGTCCGTAATGAGTGTTGCTAACTCCGCATCCTGCGAGTCCGTCCCGTACTCCGTGGTTTCCGTCGGCTCGCGGCGGTCGGAACGGCTCGGAGCGACGAGGCGGTCGACGGCGGAAAAACGGCGCCGTGGCCGGTCAGTAGAACTCGCGGACGAGATCCGTCGCGTTCTCGGGCGCGCCGTCGGGAATCTCGGTCATGTCCTCGGTGACGCCGTGGGCCTCGTGGTAGGGGACGGAGTCCTCGTCCTGATAGAGGATCCCCTGATACTCGCCGTCGGGGTCCATGATGCGGTCCTTCGCCTGATCGAAGTCGCTCGGGTCGTGGTCGGTCTCCGCGAGGTCCGTGAGGTTGTCGCGGAAGTAGTCGTACGTGTCCGTGTCGTTGAACGTGACACACGGCGAGAACACGTTGACGAAGCCGAACCCGTCGTGCTCGATGGCCTCCTGCACCAGTTCGGCGTGGCGCTGGGCGTCGGAAGCGAACGACTGGGCGATGAACGTCCCGCCGGCCGAGAGCGCGAGCGCGAGGGGGTTGACCGGCGGCTGCTTCGGCCCCTCGGGCGTCGTCGCGGTCTCGAAGTCCTCGCGCGAGGTCGGCGAGGCCTGCCCCTTGGTGAGGCCGTAGATGCGGTTGTCCATCACGACGTAGCTCATGTCGACGTTCCGGCGCACCGCGTGGACGAAGTGGCCGGCACCGATGGAGTAGCCGTCGCCGTCGCCGCCCGCGACCATCACTTCGAGGTCCGGGTTGGCCATCTTCACGCCCGTGCCGACGGGCAGCGCCCGGCCGTGGACGCCGTGGAGCGCGTAGCTGTGCATGTACGTCCCGATCTTGCCCGAACAGCCGATGCCGGCGACGACGAACGTGTTGTCGGGGTCGTTCCCCGTGTTCGCCAGCGCCTTCATCATGCCGTTCATCGTCCCGAAGTCACCGCAGCCGGGACACCAGGTGGGCTGCTTGTCAGATTTGAAGTCGATGAATCGAGTCTCGCTGCTCATTGGAGCACCTCCGTGATCTCGTCGGCGAGTTCGTCCGCTTTGAACCCGACGCCGTTGTACTTGTTCACCCGGTCCACGCGCTGGAGCGTGTCGTGCTCCAGCACGTCCGCGAACTGCCCGGTCGCGTTACACTCCACGACGACGACCTGTTCGGCGGCCTCGAACGCCTCGGAGAGGTCCGGACGCGGGAACAGGTACGGCACCGAGAGGAACCGGAACTCGGGGTCGTCCTCGCCCATCAGGTCCATCGCCTCGACGATGGTCCCCTCGTTCGACCCCCACGAGACGACGAGGTTGTCGGCGTCGGTGTTACCGAACTCCCGCGGCGTCCAGTCCTCGCGCTCTCGGGCGGTTTCGACCTTGCGCTGGCGCTTGTCGACCTGTTCGACGCGGATCTCCGTGTCCTCGGTCCGGCGGCCGAGCTCGTTGTGTTCGAGCCCGGTGGACATGTGGGCGCCGTCGGTCGTGCCCGGCTTCGCGCGCGGGCTGATCCCGTCTTCGGTGGCGGCGTGGGCGCGGAAGCGCCCCTCGTCGTCGAGCCACTCGTCGATCTCGTCCTCGTCGACGAGCTTCCCGCGGTCGATCTCGACCTCGTCCATGTCGAACGCCTCGGGCGGGAACGTCTGCTCGGTGACCGCCATCTCGAGGTCGGAGACCAGGTAGACGGGGGTCTGGTACTTCTCGGCGAGGTTGAACGCCTCGACGGTTTTCCAGAAGCACTCCGAGATCGTCGTCGGCGCCAGCACGAACCGCGGGATCTCGCCGTGGCCGCCGAACAGCGTCATGTCGAGGTCGCCCTGCTCCTGCTTGGTCGGCATCCCCGTCGAGGGGCCCGAGCGCATCACGTCACAGATCACCAGCGGCGTCTCGCTCTGGGCCACCAGCCCGAACGTCTCGGACATCAGGTCGATCCCGGGGCCGGATGTTGCGGTCATCGACCGCGCGCCCGCCCGGGCCGCGCCCAGCGCCATGTTGATCGCCGAGAGCTCGTCCTCGGCCTGCACGACGTGGCCGCCGTAGTGTTCGAGTCGCCCGGTCAGGTACTCCATCACGTCGGTCGCCGGCGTGATCGGGTAGCCCGAGTAGAACCGGCAGCCGGCCGCGATGGCGCCCATCCCGATCGCCTCGTCGCCGTTGATCAGGACGTAGTCCTCGTCGGTGGTCTCGAGCTCGTACTCGAACTCCGCGCTCTCGGTCTCGTAGTTCTCGCGGACGTGCTCCGCGCCGAGCTCGGCGGCGGTCTTGTTGTTCTCGACGATCGACTGGCCCTTGTCGCTGAAGCGCTTCTCCAGCGAGGAGGCCAGGTGTTCGATCGGGAAGTCGGTCACCTCGCAGGCGGCCCCGAGCGCGACGATGTTGCGCATGATGGCGCCGCCGGCCTCCTCCGCCAGCGACTTGAGGGGGACGTCCATCCCGACCATCTCGTCGGGGATCTCGAGGTCCTGCATCGACGTTCGCTCCCCGTCGTAGATGATCACCGAGCCCTCGTGGAGCTCGTCGATGTTCTCGTCGACGGTGCGCTGGGTCAGCGCGATCAGCACGTCGAGGCGGTCGACCGTACTCTCCACCTGATCGACGGCGGTCCGAACCTTGTACGCCGTGTACCCACCCCGGATACGTGAAGCGAAGTCTTTGGAGGTGAACACGTGTCGCCCGGCCCGGGAGAGCGCTCTCGCGAAGATCTTCCCGGTGGAGTCGATGCCATCGCCGGCCTCCCCGCCGATGGCCCAGTTGAAGTCCGCAGGCATGCTGGCACGAACTACCAACGGCCCGCGCAAAAACCTTCTGAACCGTCCGGTCAGTCGGTCAGTTTCGACCGTGTACAACGCGGCGAAACCGACCGTTCGTTCCGCCGACGCCGGCGCCCGCGAAGGAAAGCGGCTTTAGCGCGGCGGCGGAAGCCGCGGTATGGACGCGACTGTCGTCGGCCGCGAATCGGTCGGCCCGAACACGTTCACACTCACGTTCGACACGCCCGAGGGGTTCGAGGGGCTCGCCGGCCAGTTCGTTCGACTCTCCGGCGAGATCGACGGCGAGGAGTACGCGCGGTTCTACACGCTCTCCTCGCCCTGCACCGGCGAGACGTTCGAGATCACCGTCGAGGTCGCCCCCGAGAGCGGCCCCTTCTCCGACTATCTCGCGGCGCTCGAACCGGGCGACGAGGTCGAGGTCACCGGCCCGTTCGGCGACGACTACTACGAGGACGAGACGCGGGCGGTCGTGCTCGCGGGCGGCCCGGGGATCGGCGCCGCCGTCGCGATCGCCGAGGCGGCCGTCGGGAACGACGCCGAGGCGGCGGTGGTGTACCGCTACGAGGGCGAGCCGGCCCACGAGGAGCGTCTCGACGCGCTCGTCGACGCCGGTGCGGACGTGACCCTGCTCGGCGAGGACGCTGACGACGCCGCGTTCGAGCGCGCGGTCGACTCGGTCGTGACCGGTACGGACGCGGAGGGCGTGTTCGTCTACGGCTTCGCCGACTTCGTCGAGTCAGCGATCGACGCGATCGAGGCTGCGGGCGGCGATGCCGAGGGGGCGAAAGTCGAGAGCTTCGGGTAGGACCAGCCGCGGCGAGCGACGTTCGGGGGGTGAAGCGTACTCGTGGAAGTGTTTCCTCCCGCCAGTAGCCGCGACCGCAACAGCAGCTCGATCGCTGACCACTTGTGACCGCAGAGCGCCGGGCACGAGGCCCGGCGCAGCCCCGAGTCCCCACCCCTCCCCCCGCGAGCGCCGACCGCTGGCGCTCGCGAGGCGTCCACCGCCACCGCTACCGCACTACCACCGCAGTCGCGACCGCGCTGGGCGCCTCCCCCTGTTGGAAACGCGCTTCCGCCCGGTCCGAACCAAAGTATTCACTATCGGGCGTCTACAAGCCGGGTGTATGGAGAACGACGACGCCCTTTCTCGCCGCTCGTTCATTCGCGCGGGCACCGCCGGCGCCGCCGCATCGATGGCGGCCGGGACCGCGGCGGCACAGGAGGGGAACGAGACCGCGACGTCGAACGGGACCGCGACTGGCACCCCGACGGGGACCGACAGCGGCACCGCGACCGGTACCGAAGGCGGCGGTGGCGGTGGTGGGGGCGGCGGCGGTACCACCCACACCGTCGACATGACTGACCAGTTGGTGTTCGACCCGGCAGATATCAAGATCGAGGTCGGAGACACCGTTGTCTGGGAGAACGTCGGGACGGTCGGCCACAGCGTGACTGCTTACGAGGACAACATTCCGGACGGAGCCGACTACTGGGCCTCGGGTGGGTTCGACGCCGAGCAGCCCGCGCGGGACTCCTACCCCGAACAGGGGGACATCCCCGGCGGCGAGAGCTACCAGCACACCTTCGAGACGCTTGGTACACACGAGTACTTCTGTATCCCTCACGAGGGGGTCGGCATGGTCGGGTCAGTCGAAGTCGTCGAGAACATCGAGACGCCGGCGCCGACCGGGCCCGCGGTGCCCGACAGCGCGAAGACGCTGGGCGTCGGCGCGGCGTTCGCGATGGTCGCGACGCTGCTGATCGCGTACTTCTTCCTCCAGTTCGGCGGCGACAGTCCCGGTCACGACGACGAGGAGTAGGCTAGAACAGCCCCCGCTCCGAACGGATCTCTTCGTAGCAGTCGAGGTAGGTCTCGATCACAGCCTCGTGACCGAACCGCTCGAACGCCTCGTTGTACTCACGGCGTGGGACGTTCCCGGCCGCGGTGATCACCTCGGCCATCTCTTCGGGGCTGGTGACCCGTCGGCCCCGGTCGACGCCCTCGACCAGTTCGTGGGCGCTGGAGTCGGCCTGATACTCGACGACGCCCAGACAGCCACACGCGAGCGCGCGGAGGAGTTCGGCCGCGAACGGCTCCACGCTCGCGGTCTGGGCGAACACGTGGGCGCCCTTGTAGATGCTCACGCGCTCGCGCTCGGGCAGCGAGCCGGTGAACGTGATCCGGTCGTCGATCCGGAGCTCCCGCGCCGCGGTCTCGACGGCCTCGCGCTCGGGCCCGTCGCCGACGATCGCCGCCGACCAGTCCCGGCGGCGGCGCTCGGCGAGCGCGAGCAGCAGCGTCCCGACGTTGGCGTGTTCGTCCAGCCGGCGGGCGTACACCACGTCGAAGCGGTCGTCGGCCGGCGTTTCGCGGATCATCTTTAGGTCGATGCTCTCCGGCACGATCCGAACCGAGCCGTCGTCGGCGCCGTACTCCCTGACCCGGGTGCGAATCAGCTCCGAGGGGACGGTGACGAGGTCGCCCCCGCTCGCGGCCCGCGTCTGGCTCCCCGGCTCGCTCGCGCCGTCGCCGAACCAGTCGACGAGCACGGGGGTCCGGAGCAGCGTGCCGGCTTTCTCCGCGACGGCGACGTGCCGCGGCGGCCCGTGGACCGCGTGGACGGCGTCGGCGCCCGCGCGCCACAGCGCCGCCGGGAGCTTCGCAGCGAACGCGCCCGGTGCGGGCTCGCTGGTGACCCGTCGGTACTCGATTCCCTCGTGTTCGAACGTCGGAACGGCGTCGCCGCCCCACCACTGCGCACAGAGGTACGTTACCTCGTGTCCGTGATCGGCGAGCAGGCGGGCGGTTCGGCGCGCTCGCTCCAGCCCCCGACGGTCGGCGCTGTGGGCGGTCTCCATGGAGACGAACGCGACGTGCACGGCGTGAGGTTGCTTCCCGGGGGGTAAAAACAGCCCCGACTCGTTTTGATTCCCCGCTCGGCACCGATACCTAAGTAAGGGGCGAGTGGCTACTGTCGACAATGGCAAACCTATCCACCGAGGACGATCAACGGTACGCGAAGCAACTGTTCATCCTCACCGTGGCGTGGCTGGTGCTGGTGCTGGGAGCTGGCGTGTTGATGATATTCTTCATCTGACACGGGCACCGGGGACAGCGCGACCGGCGAATGCTCCCGGCGTTACGGCTGGTCGAGAAGTTTGCCGCCGAGACACGGCAGTCTCGGCAGGAACTGCGCCGTTTCGGTTACGACACGATCACGGCGGAGTGTTCGTGGTCGAGACACGGCGGTCTCGACAGGAACTGCGCCGTTTCGGTTACAGCACGATTACGGCAGAGTATCCGTCGCCGAGACACGGCGGTCTCGGCAGTGATCTCGCCGTGTCGGTTACAGCATCCCTTCGGCTTCCAGCCCCTCCATCACGTCGTCGACGAGCGACTCGGCGTCGCTGTAGGGGAACTCCTGCTGCCCGCCGAGCTTGGCGGCCAGCTCCATCGCGGTGAACGACACGTCGCCGGCCTCGAACCGCGTGCTCGGCCCCTCGGGGAGCGCGGGCACGAGATCCATCTGGCTGTCGACCGGGAAGTCGGCGCCTTCGAAGGCGTCGGTGAGCTGTGCGCGGAGTTCGCGTTCGGTTTCCTCGTCGGCCATACTCCCTAATGCCGCCGAACGCCGGATAAGCGTTTCCGAAACGCGGGAGAACCTCCCGTGGGTTCCCTCGGCGGGGAGAACCCCCGGCGGTTGGCCGGAACCGCCCCGTTTTAGACGGTTCGGCCGGAGCTACCGGACATGGCGTTCGACTTCGACTTCGACCTGCTGAAACAGCTGACCGAGGAGCGGGGCGTCCCCGGCTACGAGGACCGCGTGCGCGATCTGGTGCGCGAGGAGCTCGAAACGAGCACCGACGGCGTCCGCACCGACGCGATGGGCAACGTCGTGGGCACGATCGAGGGTGACTCGGACTACTCCGTCGCTGTCGCCGCCCACATGGACGAGATCGGCTTCATGGTCAAACACGTCACCGACGACGGGTTCCTGAAGATCGACGCGCTCGGCGGCTGGGACGCCCGCGTGCTGCGCGCCCAGCGGGTGACCGTCCACGGCGAGGAGGACGTGACCGGCGTGTTCGGCTCGGTCCCGCCGCACACGCTCGACGAGGAGCCCGACGGCGAGGAGGAGGTCGGCGACCGCGTCGTTGACCTCGGGCGCGACGCCGAGGCGGTCGAGGAGCTCGTCAGCGTCGGCGACCTCGTCACGATGGACCAGACGACGGTGAAGATGGGCGACTCGGTGACGGGGAAGGCGCTCGACGACCGCGTCTGCCTGTTCGCGATGCTCGAAGCCGCCCGCGAGATCGAGAACCCCGACGTGACGATCCACTTCTGTGCCACGGTGCAGGAGGAGGTCGGCCTCCGCGGCGCGACCGCCCTCGGCGTCGACGTGGATCCGGACCTCGCGATCGCGCTCGACGTGACGATCGCGAGCGACATCCCCGGCGTCAGCGCGGACAAGCACGTCACCGAACTCGGCGACGGCGCGGCGATCAAGCTGAAGGACAGCTCCGTCATCACGACGCCGAAAGTCCACAAGCGCATCACGTCCGTCGCTGAAGAGGAGGGTATTGACCACCAGATCGAGGTGCTCCCCTCCGGCGGCACCGACACAGCGGGGTTCCAGAACACCAACGGCGCCAAGCCCGTCGGCGCCATCTCGATCCCGACGCGCTACCTCCACACGGTCACCGAGACCGCCAACGGCGACGACATCCGCGCCACGATCGACCTGCTGACCGCGTTCCTGGAGAGCGAGGACGGCGAACACGACTACTCGCTGTAACCGATCACGGCTGGTGACCTGCCGCTGGCTCCGTCCGGCGGCGACGGAGCCTTTGCCGTGATCGTGTGTAACCGACCACGGTGCGCGAGCTGTCGCGCGGTTCCGCTTTCCACACCGGCGCGTCCCGAGAATCGGGCCCGTTCCTACGCGGTGGGATTTGCCGACACCCACTCCTAAGAGGAAACCCCTTTCTCGGATAGGGTCGAACCACGACTACACCCGTCCCCGAGTGACCAACAGATGAAGGAGTACGAGTACGTCTGTCAGGAATGTGGGCAGCAGATCGAGGTCAACGGACCGATGCGTGAGGCGATCATGAAGAACGGTTGCCCGGTCTGCTCTGCGCCCGCCGACACCGACCACTTTTCCCAGACCTGATCAGGCGTCGCGGTCGACCTCGGTGCGCCGGCCAGTCACGTTCGTCGTCTCGAACTCGTAGAGTCGGATGTCGAGATCCTCCTTCGGCTCGCCCCAGATTTCGAACAGCGGCCGCTTCGCGTCGCCGTACTGTTCGATCTGGTCGACCGAGAGCTCCGCGGGGTCGATCTCCGACAGGGTCCCCGCGGCGACGACGCTGCGGTACTCCTCCTCGGCGCCCGTCGCGTCGTCGCCGTAGACGACGAATCGTGCGCTGGTGCTGGCCTCCAGGAACCGACGCTTCTCGCTTTCGGGTGTCGAGACCAGTCGAAAGTAGAACGCCCGCTTCTCGGGATCGTAGCCGTACGAGACCGGCGCGGCGTACGGGTCGTCGTCCTCCGCGAGGGAGAGCACCCCCGTCTCGTTCTCGCCGAGGAACGCGTCGGTCTCCTCGGGTGTCATCTCGGTCTCTCGGGCGAGTGGCATCTGTATCTCGACTCAACGGAGCTTGGGGTTAAGTGATTTCGATTGGGCCGAACGAGCGAGTCGGCGACGCCGGGCTGACTACCCGTCGTCGAACACGTCGCCGAGCAGCTTCCGCTGGGCAGCGACGAGGTGTTCGGTGAACGTCGACTGGGAGATCCCCAGCTCCTCGGCGAGCTCGGTCGCGTTCGCCCCCTTGGGCCGCTCGAAGTACCCCTGTCGGTACGCCGTCTGCAGCACCTCGAACTGCCGGTCGGTGAGCTTCCCGCGGTTCACGAACCGCCGATCCTCGTGGCTCCCCGACAGCGGCGGCTGGAGGAGCTGTTGGACGTCCGCGGAGGGGAACTCCTCGCGCAGCGTCGCCATCGCGTCCTGGAGGGTTTCGAACTCCGCGGCGTGGAACACCAGCGTGAGCTCCTCGCCGTCGGCGAGGTAGCGGTGGATCGGGCAGTCGAACCCGCCCAGACACGCACACGGGCAGTCGCCGACGTGTTCGGTCCGGTACACGTCCGCGGTGCCGTACGAGAAGATCGGCTCCAGATCGGCGTCGCCGGTCAGCTCGTCCGCGTCGACGAGGAACTCCGTTACCGTCCCGCCAGCGGGCGAGACGCTGGTCGAGATGCTGTCGACGACGGCGCCCGTCGTTCGCGAGAACCCGGCGACAGGACAGCCCGCCGGACTGTCGAACGTCACCGTCGCCCGGATACCGGAACTCATGCCCTCACCTACTGTTCGGTGGGCTCTTCAGTGCGGTGGTCCGGCGGCCGCCCGAACCATGCTGGGGCGACGGGGGATTGATAAACCCCCCACGATATCCGTGGTTCACGCTTGTTGGAATAGATCCCCCACTGTGGAGTATGAGCTACGCCGTCCCGTCCACACAGAACCGTCGTCCGGAAACTGCCGGCGAAGAACTGCTCCAGGCGGAGAGCGAGATCACCGATCTGCTCGCGGTTCTCGACGACCCCGACTGCCGTACGGTGCTCGAAGTCACCGGCGAGCAGCCCCTCTCGGCCACCGAGATCGTCGAGCGCTGTGACATCCCCTCCTCGACCGCCTACCGGAAGATCGACCGGCTGGTCGACGCCGGCCTGCTGCAGGAAGGCGTCCGCATCCGGAGCTCCGGCAAGCACGCCAGCGAGTACCGCCGCAGCGTCGACCACGTCGAACTGTCCATCGGTGACGACGGGACGGAAGTTCGCGTCGTCGAGCGCGACGAGTAGCGAGCCGAGAGCGAAGCTCGTCGACAGACAGCCGAGTTCTCTATCGCGGCAACTGATTTACGGATCTGAATCGCACTGTTCAGGGAGCCGAACCCTTCATAATCGTTCCGGTGAAAGGGAGAGCCATGTACGACGACGAGGATCTCGCGGAGATCCGCGAGTCCCGCGAGGAGTGGGAGGCGGAGACGCTGGACCCGACCCTCGGCGCCTACGGCGAGCGAAAGGATCGCTTCGCGACGATCTCGAACCTCGGGATCGATCGACTGTACGACCCCTCGGACGTGTCCGACCTCGACTACGAGGAGGATCTGGGCAACCCCGGGGAGTTCCCGTTCACCCGCGGCCCGTATCCGACGATGTACCGCGGTCGGACGTGGACGATGCGCCAGTTCGCGGGCTTCGGCTCCGCCGAGGACACGAACGAGCGCTTCCACTACCTGATCGAGGAGGGCCAGACCGGGCTCTCGACAGCGTTCGACATGCCCTCGCTGATGGGGATCGACTCCGACGACCCGATGGCGCTCGGCGAGGTCGGCAAGGAGGGCGTCGCCGTCGACACGCTGCGGGACATGGAGATCCTGTTCGACGGGATCGACATCGGCGAGGTGTCGACGTCGTTCACGATCAACCCCTCCGCGGCGGTGATCTACGGGATGTACCTCGCGCTGGCCGACGAGCAGGGCGTCCCCCGGGAAGAGGTCCGTGGCACCCTCCAGAACGACATGCTCAAGGAGTTCATCGCCCAGAAGGAGTGGGTGATCCCCCCGGAGCCGTCGCTGGATATCGTCACCGACACGATCGAGTTCGCGACTCGGGAGACGCCGAAGTTCAACCCCGTCTCCATCTCGGGCTACCACATCCGCGAAGCGGGCTCGACGGCGGTCCAAGAGCTCGCCTTTACGCTCGCCGACGGGTTCGCGTACGTCGAGGACTGTCTCGACCGTGGGATGGACGTCGACGAGTTCGCCCCCCAGCTCAGCTTCTTCTTCAACTCCCACAACTCCATCTTCGAGGAGGTCGCGAAGTTCCGTGCGGCCCGGCGCATCTACGCCCGCGTGATGGACGAGTGGTACGACGCGGAGAAGGACGCCTCGAAGAAACTCAAGTTCCACACCCAGACCGCCGGGCAGTCGCTGACCGCCCAACAGCCGCTCAACAACATCGTCCGCGTGACGATTCAGGCGCTGGCGGGCGTGTTCGGTGGCACCCAGAGCCTGCACACGAACTCCTACGACGAGGCGCTGGCGCTGCCCAGCGAGGAGGCGGTCCGGGTCGCGCTGCGCACCCAGCAGATCATCGCCGAGGAGTCCGGCGCCGCAGACAGCGTCGACCCGCTGGCGGGCTCGTTCATGGTCGAGAGCCTCACCGACGAGGTCGAGGAAGAGGCCATGGAGTACATCGAGTCGATCAAGCAGATGGGCGACGGCTCGGTCCGCGACGGGGTCCTGACAGGAATCGAGGAGGGCTTTTTCCACCGCGAGATCCAGGAGGCCTCCTACGAGTACCAAGAGCGCGTCGAGGACGGGGAAGAGGTCGTCGTCGGCGTCAACAAGTACGTCTCCGAGGAGGACACCTCGCCGGAAGTCCTGAAGGTCGACGAGGACGTCGCCGAACACCAGCGTGAGCGACTCGCGTCGGTCAAGGAGGAGCGCGACGACGAGGCCGTCGAGGCGGCACTCGACGACCTGCGCGACGCAGTCGAGAACGACGAGAACGTGATGCCGTACATCGTCACTGCGGTCAAGGCGTACGCGACGATGGGCGAGATCATGGACGTGTTCGAGGCCGAGCACGGCGGCTACCGCGAGAAGATCGGGCTGGCCTGATCGCTCCTCGGCTCCCCTTTTCGTCCCGTTGTAGGTGGGTTTATGTCCGCGCCCACCCACGATCGTTGTGACTATGTCGGACGCTGACACGGAGCTAGAAGCGCGGCTCGAAGAACAGGACAGCTTCGAGCCGCCGGAGTCGTTCGTCGAGCAGGCGAACGTGTCGGACCCGGACATCTACGAGGAGTTCGAGGAGAACTGGCCGGAGTGCTGGGAGGCCGCGGCCGACATGCTCGACTGGGACACCCAGTACGACCAGACGTTCGACGGGTCGAACCCGCCGTTTTTCGAGTGGTTCACGGGCGGGGAGCTCAACGCCTCGGCGAACTGCCTCGACCGACATCTCGACGAGCGGGGCGACGAAGCCGCGATCGAGTGGGTCGGTGAACCCACCGAGGAGGCCAACCGCACGTACACGTACGCGGAGCTCCACCGCGAAGTGAACGAGTTCGCGGCCGCGCTGCGGGAGATGGGCGTCGGCGAAGACGACGTCGTCACCATGTACATGCCGATGATCCCCGAGCTCCCGATCGCGATGCTCGCGTGTGCCCGCATCGGTGCGCCCCACTCGGTCGTGTTCGCCGGCTTCTCTGCCGACGCACTCGCGACCCGCATGAACGCCGCTGATTCGGAGTACCTCGTCACTGCCGACGGCTACTACCGCCGCGGCGACGCCCTCGATCACCTCGAGAAGGCCAACGAGGGGCTCGACAGCGTCGAACACGACACCGAGACGGTCGTCGTCGAGCGGCTTCCCGAGGACGACGCGTTCGGCCACGACCTCCGCGACGATCAGCGGCGCTGGGTCGACGCCGTCCGCGCCCACGAGGGCGCCGAGGTCGAACCGGTCGCCCGCGACGCCGAGGACATGCTGTTCCTCATGTACACCTCTGGAACGACCGGCGAGCCGAAGGGCGTGAAACACACGACCGGCGGCTACCTCTCGTGGGCGGCGTGGACCTCTCACGCCGTCCTGGACATCAAGCCGGAGGACACGTACTTCTGTTCGGCCGACATCGGCTGGATCACCGGGCACTCCTACATCGTCTACGGGCCGCTCGCGCTCGGGACGACGACGATGATGTACGAGGGGACGCCCGACTATCCGGAACGCGACCGCCTCTGGGAGATCGTCGAGGAGTACGAGGCCACCCAACTCTACACCGCGCCGACGGCGATTCGCGCGTTCATGAAGTGGGGCCCGGAATTCCCCGACCAACACGATCTCTCCAGCCTCCGGCTGCTCGGCACGGTCGGCGAGCCGATCAACCCTCGCGCCTGGAAGTGGTACTACAAGCACATCGGAAACGAGGAGTGTCCCGTCGTGGACACGTGGTGGCAGACGGAGACTGGCGGGATGATGGTCACCACCGTCCCCGGGGTTGCGGAGATGAAGCCCGGCTCCGCGGGGCCGGCGCTCCCGGGCGTCGACGCCGAGATCGTCGACACGACCGGTGAACAGGTCGAGCCCGGCCGGGCGGGCTACCTCACGATCCAGAAGCCGTGGCCGGGGATGCTCCGAACGCTGTACAAGAACGACGAACGCTTCGTCAACGAGTACTGGCGGGAGTACTCCGACATCGACAGCGACGACTGGCGCGACTGGACGTACTTCCCGGAAGACGGGGCGAAAATCGACGAGGACGGCTACATTACCGTGCTCGGCCGCGTCGACGACGTGCTCAACGTCTCGGGCCACCGCCTCGGGACGATGGAGATCGAGAGCGCGATCGTCGGCGTCGAAGGCGTCGCCGAAGCCGCCGTCGTCGGCGGCGACCACGAGATGAAGGGCGAAGCCGTCTACGCCTACGTCATCACCGAGGACGGGTACGACGGGAACGAGCAGCTCCGCGACGCGATTATCCAGGGCGTCGAGGACGCGATCGGCCCGATCGCCCGCCCCGAACAGGTGATCTTCACCCCCGAACTCCCCAAGACGCGCTCGGGCAAGATCATGCGCCGCCTCCTCGAAGACATCGCTAACGGCGCCGAACTCGGCGATACGTCGACGCTTCGGAACCCCGACATCGTAGCGTCCATTCAGGAGCAGGTCGAGAAGTAAACCGTATCGAACGATATAGAAAACGGGCTCGGGCCGGTTCTGGGGTCGTCAGTCCGTTCCCCCGATACTTTTTGTCGATACAGCGAGATCCCCGATTGGATGGACGAGCCGACGGATCCGTCGGTCGAACGGCTGTCGCGATCGGTCGAGGCGGGCGACTACCGGGACGCGACGGCGTGTCTGGGGGCGTTCGAGGCGGCGTCGGCCGAGAGCCGGAAGGCGGCGTTACGGAGGCTCCGGGAAACGGCGGGGGAGCAGACAGCGCCACTTGCTCCCGAACTCGCGTCGTTTCTCACCGACGGCGAGCGGTCAGTGCGGCTGACGGCGGCGAAGCTGTTCGTCGCGGCTGCACGAGCCGATCCGTCGGCGGTCACTGACTGTGTCGGCGCGCTCGCGGACCGGGTCGCCGACGAGGAGGAGTTCTACTACGTGCGTGCACGCTCGGCGGAGGCGCTGGGCTACGTCGCGTTGGACCACCCCGACGAGGTAGCGACGCCGGCGCTGCTGGCCGACTTACGGATCGGGCTGTCCTTCGACGAGCCCGAGGTCAGGGAGAAGCTCGCGAAGGCGCTCGCCGCGGTCGCGATGGGCGACCCCGACCGACTCAGCCACCACGTCCCGGAGTTCGCCGACCACCTCGACGACGGGAACGAGCTCGTCCGGTACCAGCTCTGTACGGCGCTGGCTGCGATCGGCTGTGCGGCCCCGACGGCACTCGTGAACGCGTCGTCGGCGCTCGCGGTGCGGCTGGACGACGAGAACGAGTACGTCCGGGCGCGTGCCGCCGAGGCACTCGGGTTGCTGGGCCAAGCTGACGCCTCCGAGACCGACGCCGTCGCCGCCGACGTCCCTGTCGTCGACGACCCGGAACCGTTCGTGGCCGCCCGACTGGCGTTCGCCCGGGACGCACTCGCGGGCGAGGCGTCAGCCCCCGACGGCGTCGGGACCGTCGACGCGGTTCGCGAGACGGCGAGCGAGGTAGAAGACGCCGTCGACGCACCCGACGAGTCGAACGCCTGCCCACACTGCGGGCTCTCGCTGGGGGATCCCGGGCCGCCGACCTGCCCCGGCTGTGGCGCGCCGCGCTAGCTTCGGCTCGTATTTAGGTGAACCTAACTTCCGAAAGCCCTTTATTGGATTAGGTCGGCCGAAACCATATGGCCGACGAGGAGCCCCGAGACGTGGCACCGACCCGACGAGAGTGCGTGAAGTACGGCGGCGCGGTCGTCGGTGGGAGCCTGTTGGCCGGCTGTACCGGCGGTAGCGGAACCGATACGCCGGAGTCCGGTACCGAGTCCACGACACCGACCGACAGCAGCTACTCAGTGACGATGGCGCCGATGGGGGAGGTGGCGTTCGACGCGGTCCCGGAGCGCTGGATGGCGTACTTCAGCACGTACGGCGACATGGCCATCGCGCTTGGCCAGCTTGATCGGCTCGGCGGGCTGATCTTCACCGAGAACTGGCCGCTCCAGTTCTACGACGCGCTGCCGGGCGTCGACGTCTCCTTCGACGACGTGCCACAGATCATGGGCGAGAGCGGGCTGGACAAGGAGTCGTTCTACGAGATCGGCGCCGACGTCCACCTGTTCGACCCCAACTTCGTGCAGATCCTCGACGACTCGTGGGAGGACGACGACTTCGCGGAGATCACCGAGAACCTCGGGCCGATCGTCGGCAACAGCATCCGTCGGCGTGGCGCCGACTGGCACGACTACGAGTACTACTCGCTGTACGACGCCTTCGGAAAGATCGCCGAGCTGTTCCGGGAACGGGAGCGCTACGAGGAGATCGCCGCGGTCCACGAGGAAATGATCGCGAGGATCGGTGCCGAGCTCCCCCCCGAGAAGGAGCGACCGACCGTCGGCCTGCTGTCGGTCAACTCTGACTTCGAGGGCGGCTCGTTCTACGCCTACCCGGTCCACGGCGGCAACGGCCACAAGCAGTACCGCGACCTCGGCATGCGCGGCGCGTTCGACGACGCTATCGAGGGGAGCTACGCCCAGTGGGACTACGAGCAGCTACTGGAGATCGACCCCGATATCCTCCTCTTCCAGTACGGCTTCTCGCACGTCTCCGACGAGGAGTTCGAAGCGCGGATGGACCGGATGCACGAGGACTCGCTGGGGCAGGAGCTCTCGGCCGTCCAGAACGACCGGCTCTACCGCGGCGGGACCTCCTACCAGGGGCCGGTGATCAACCTCGTCCAGACCGAGATCGCCGCCAAGCAGTTCTACCCCGAGCAGTTCGGCGAGTGGCACGGCGTCGGCGAGACGCCCGAGTCTGAACAGCTGTTCGACCACCAGCGGGTCGCCGACGCCATCACGGGCGATCTCGAATGAGCGAGCCGAGTCGACACGACGCCGACCACGACGTCGCGATCGTCGGCGGCGGCCCGGCCGGCTGTTCGGCGGGCGTGTTCACCGCCCGCAACGGGCTCGACACGGTGATCTTCGACCGCGGGCGCTCGTCGATCCAGCGGTGTGCCAACCTCGAGAACTACCTCGGGTTCCCCGCGGGTATCGACATCGAGACGTTCTACGACCTGCTGCACGACCACGCCGAGGAGGCGGGCTGTGCGATCGTTCCCGACCTCGTCGAGTCGGTCGAGCACGGCGACGAGGGGTTCGTCGTTCGGCCGCAGTCGGGCGAACCAGTCACTGCCCGCCGGGTGATCGCCGCCACCCGGTACGACGCCGGGGAGTACCTGCGCGGCCTCGATGACGAGGACGCCATGTTCGAGAGCCACGAGTACGACGGCGAGACACAACAGCAGTTCGACAGGGAGTACCCCGACGCCGACGGGTCGACGCCGGTCGACGGGCTGTACGTCGCCTCCCCGTACGGCCCGACGAGTCCGCAGGCCATCACCGCCGCGGGCCACGGCGCCCGCGTCGGCGTCGCGGTCGTTGAGGCCGCCCGCCGGGCGCAGGGGTACCCCGAGGGGCTCGCGAGCTACTACGACTGGGTGCGCCCGGAGAGCGAACGCACCGGCGAGTGGAGCGACCGCGACCGCTGGCGGGAGTTCTTCGAGGAACAGTTCCCCGACGACCACGATCTCACCCCGGAGCGGGCCGCGGAGATCCGGGAGCGAGAGATCGACCGACGGTTCGAGATGTACATCAGCGACGACGAGGCCGAGCGCCGCAGGAAGGCCGGACAGCGCCGCCTGCTCGAGCACGTCGACGACGAGCTCGTGCTGGAAGCGGCCCGCGAGATCGAGGCCGAGCGCGAGACGACGGGCTCGGACAGCTAACACTCTACAGAATCCACCAATGAACGACGACAACGACCTGACGCGACGGGAGTATCTCACCTACGGCAGCGCGATCGGCGCGAGCGGCCTGCTCGCCGGCTGTACCGGCGGCGACGGCACCGCGACCCCGACCGACGCCGATGGAGCCACCGACGCGACCGAGACGAACGCTCCGACGGGCACGGCGACGCCGAGCAGCTACACCGCGTCGATGGCGCCTGTCGGCGAACTGGCGTTCGACGCCGTGCCCGAGAACGTGATGGTGTACAGCCTGCTGTACGCCGACATGGCGGTCGCCTACGGCCACGGCGACGCGGTGAACTCGCTGGGGTTCAGCGCCGAGGCCGGCGGCAACACGCTCGACGCCTACTACGAGCGGCTGCCCGGCGTCTCCTTCGACCACGAGGAGATCGAGCAGCTCAACTCCGGCGAGAGCGGCGTCACGATCGACAAGGAGCTGTTCTACGAGCTGAACTCCGACCTGCACCTCGTCGACCCGTGTCTCGTGACGAGCTTCGACGGCTGGGAGGCGAGCGACGTCGAGGAGATCCGGGAGAACGTCGCGCCGTGGTTCGGCAACACGCTCAGCCGGCGCAACAGCGAGCCACCCGAGTCCTGCGCCGACGAGTACGAGTACTACACGCTGTGGGAGATCGCCGACCGCACCGCCGACGTGTTCCGCGCCGGCTCGACGTACGAGGAGCTCGCCGCGGTCCACGACGACCTCCTCTCGACGATCGAGGCCGACCTCCCGCCGGAGAGCGAGCGCCCCTCGGTCGCCTCGGTGCTGTTCATGCAGGGGACGTTCTACCCCTCCCGCATCAGCACCGACGGGTTCAGCAACGCCCACGTCCGGCCGTTGGGCGCCGACGACGCGTTCGCTGGCGACGACGTGAACTACCAGACGTCCTACGACTACGAGCAGCTGCTGGAGATCGACCCCGACGTGATCCTCCACCGCTACGGGATCAACTCCTACTACGACGTGGGGTCGATCCGGCAGACGATCGCGGACGACCCCGTCGGCGGGGAGCTGACCGCGATCGAGAACGACCGGTTCTACCCCGGCGGCCACCCCGTGCAGGGGCCGCTGATGAACCTCTTCCAGCTGGAGATGACCGCAAAGCAGCTCTACCCCGAGCAGTTTGGCGAGTGGCCCGGGTACGAGCAGGGCGATCCCTACCCGGAGATCCCCGAAGGGGAGCGGCTGTTCGACCGCGAGCGCGTCGCCGAGATCGTCGGCGGCGAGTAGCTGGTCAGTCTTCGCTATCTGGTGCCGCTTCTTCGGGGGCGGCTTCGTCGAGCAGTTCGCTCTCTTCGCCCTCGTACAGCTCCCGTAGATCCTTCTTGGAGAACTTCCCGGTGGCGGTTTTCGGAATCTCGTCGATGAACTCGAACCCGTCCGGAACCCACCACTTCGGATACTCTTCGAGCAGCATCTCCCGGAGCCCCTCGCTCAACCCGTCGCGGTCGGTGCCCTCGGGAGCGACGACCATCGCTACGGGTCGTTCCTGCCAGCGCTCGTGTGGCACGCCGATGACTGCGGCCTCGCTCACGTCGTCGTGGGCCATGATCGCGTTCTCGAGTTCCTGTGAGGAGATCCACTCCCCGCCGGACTTGATCACGTCGTCGGCACGGTCGACGATCTCGATGTAGCCGTCCGCGTCGACGGTGACGATGTCGCCGGTCCGGAGCCACGACCCATCGAAATCCTCCTCGTTGGCGTCCGGTCGGTTGAAGTACTCCGTCGTCACCCACGGCCCGCGGACGAGTAGCTCGCCGAACGCCTCGCCGTTCCACTCGATACCGGTGCCGTCGTCGCCGACCACCTTGAACTCCAGACCGGGAACGATCAGCCCCTGTTTCGACTTCACGTTGAACTGCTTGGCTCTCGGGGCGTCCACGAGGTCGTGTTTCAGGTTCGAGACCGTTCCGATCGGGGACATCTCGGTCATCCCCCACGCGTGGAGCACCTCCACGCCGAGCTCGTCGAACTGCTCGATGAGCGCTTCCGGCGCCGCCGCCCCGCCGATGACGATCCGTTCGAGCGAGGAGAGATCGACGTCGTTCTCCGCCACGTAGTCGAGGAGGCCGAGCCAGACCGTCGGGACGCCCGCGGTCAGCGTCACGCCTTCCTCCTCGATGAGGCGGGCGATGTCTTCCGGCTCCGGCGACGGCCCCGGGAACACCTGCTTGGCTCCGGCGGCGGCCGACGCGAACGGCATCCCCCACGCGTTGACGTGGAACATCGGCACTACCGGCATCACCACGTCCGAGTCGTCGATGCCCAGCGCCTGTGGGGTCATCGTCGCCATCGTGTGGGCGTGGAGCATCTTGTGGGTGTACTCGACGCCCTTCGGCATGCCCGTCGTCCCCGAGGTGTAACACATCCCCGCGGGCCGTTCCTCGTCGAGCTCCGGGAACTCGTAGCTCGTCGGCTGGTCGCCGATGAACGACTCGTAGTCGGTGATCGGTTCGAGCGGCAGGTCGGGGACCTCCGAGCCCATGACGACGAACTGCTCGACGCTCTCGAAGGCGTCGGGCTCGTACGCCGAGGCCAGTTTCTCGGCCAGCGACGGATCGACGAAGATCACCTTGTCTTCGGCATCGGCGACGATATGCTGAACGTGGCCGTCAGGCAACAGTGGATTGATCGTGTGGAGTTGTGCCCCCGTGTTCGGGACCGAAAAGTACGTCTCGAAATGTCGATCGGTGTTCCAGCAAACTGTCCCGACACGATCCCCGGTTTCGACGCCAGCTTCTTCGAGGGCGTTCGCCAACTGCCGAACGCGGTCGCCGTACTCGTCGTAGGTGTACCGCTTCGTCCCCTCGTGGGTCCGTGCGACGATCTCTCGATCCGGAGTGATGTTCTCGGCACGCCAGAGGAACGGCTGCAGCGTCTGTTGGTATCCAGTCACACGTCATGTTGTGGTAACGTGTGTAATAGTTTTTTGCCGAGTTAACTGAGTGGTTCGCTCGGGTGCCCCGATACACGGGCAGGGCTCGTCCGACAGTTCACACGACGCGGCTACCGGTAGGCGTTGAACTCTCGTCCGAACGCGAGGAAGTAGCCGGTGCCGGCGACGCCGATCGCGGCCGCGATCGTGAACGCCAACTCCGGACTGACGTACTGCCAGAGATACCCCCCGAACGCGGCGCTCGGGATCACGACCGTGTTCCGCAGGAGGTAGTACGTCCCCGTGACGCGGCCGCCGGCGTCCTGCTCGGCGGGGCCGACGATCAGCGCCTTGTGCGAGGGAAGGCCGGCAAACCGCAGCCCCGAGAACGCGAACAGCAGCACCATCGCCCACTGCAGCGACAGCCACGGCGCGAGCACGGCCGGACCGTAGATCAGCACGGCCGGGAACGCCCCGTACACGAGGAAGCCGAGACCGACGACCGGCTTGAGCCCGACGCGTTCGGCCACCTTCGCGGCGGGCATCATCGTCGCCAGCGCGACCAGCATCTCGACGCCGAGCAGGTAGCCGAAGAAGGCCGCCGGGGAGAGATCGACCGCGGAGGACCAGCCCGCGAGCGACACCGACGCCTCGAACCCGACCTCGTAGAACCGCGTGATCACGAGCACGAAGAACACGTACACCATCCCGTTGGCGAACCGGACGAGCGTGTCGGCGACGAGCAGCGGTCGGAGTTCGCTCGGCATCTCCCGCAGGTCGGCCCGGACCTGCGCCAGCCCGGAGAAGGAGTCGCCGATGCTGTCGGCGTCGGCGTCGTAGAGCGCGTGCTGGACGGCCGTCCCGACGGCGCCGAAGACGACTGCGACCGCGAGCACGTACTGGAAGCTCACGGTAAAGGCGGGGTGGAGCCCGATCAACACCGCCGCGAGCACGGGGCCGGCGAAGAAGGCGGTCCGCCGGAACGTCTCGGTGCTGGCAAACCCCGCCGCCAGCTTCGCGGGCGCCGTGGCCTGCTTCACGACGGCGAACGTCGCGCCCAGCCCGAACGACTTCCAGGCCTGTGCGAGCAGCAGGCCGACGAAGATCCAGAGCCACGGCTCGACGGCCACGCCGCCGACGGTGAGCGTGCCGATCTGCGGCGCGACAAGCCAGACGGCGAACCCCAGCGTCGAGAGGAGGCCGAACGCGGTGAGCGCGTACCGCGAGCCCAGTCGGTCCGAGACGGCGCCGCCCGGGTAGGGGTAGACCGCCGAGATCACGTTGCCGACGGTCCCGTACAGCCCGATTACGAACCCCGAGGCGCCCAAGGCAGTCATGTACTCGGGGAGGTAGCGGCTGGTCATCTGGAACCCCAAGCTGAACGCGAACATCGCGAGCGAGAGCACCAGCACGTCACGTTCGAGCGCGAAGAACTGGCGGAACTGGTCGCCGACTGTGGGCTCCTCCTCGGCCATCGGCTGCCGCTTGGATCGGTCCCGTCGAATAGCTACTGGTCGCTCAGAACATCGTTCGGACGACCGCCAGCCCGATCGAGGAGACCGCGAGCAACGCGAGCAGCACGACGAGCACCGGTCGGTAGCCCGTCTCCCGCAGGTCGTCGAGTCGGATCTCCAGCCCCAACCCCGCGAACGCCAGCAGGAACAGCCAGTCCGCGGCGTTCGCGAGCGAGTCGATCTCCGGCCCCGAGAGCAGTCCGAGGTTGGCGATCGCGACGACGGCGACGAACCCGACGACGAACTTCGGGAACGGTGCCCAGAGCCGGGCGGCCGTCCCGCGGTCGTCGCCCCCGCTCTCGTCCGAACCCCTGCTCGCGTACACGCCGGCGTACGCGACCGCCACGAGTCCGATCGCGGCGTTCCGGACCAGCTTCACCAGCACCGCCCACTCGCCGGCCGTCTCCGAGACTGCAAAGCCCGCGGCGGTCACGGGGCCGGTGCTGAACATCGTGAGGCCGGCCCAGATTCCGAACGTCCGGTCCGGCAGCGCGAGCGCGGTGCCCACCGCGGGGTAGGCGACCAGCGTGACGGCGTCGAACAGGAGGATCGTCGTGGCGGCGTACGCGACCGTCGTCTCGTCGGCGTCGATGCTCTCGGCGACGGCGACGACCGCCGAGACGCCGCAGACGCCCGAGCCCGCCGCGAGCAGCGAGCCGGTCTCGCCGTCGATCCGGAACGCCAGCCGGGAGAGCGCCTCGACGAGCAGCACCGTCACGGTCAGGGCCCCCGCCACCAGCACCAGCAGTTTCGGGCCGGCGGCGACCACGCGGTCGAGCGCGACGCTCGCACCCGTGAGGACGATCCCGGTCTTGAGCCAGAGCTTGTGCGTGCCCACACCGGCGCGGACGGCGTCGGGAACGCCGACGAGGTTTCCGACCGCCAGCCCGAGCAGGATCGCGAGGATCAGGTAGTTCAGCGGGACGACCGCAGCGAACAGCCGTGCGCCGACTCCGAGCCCGACGAGCAGCGCGATCCCCGGGAGTAACGGCCGTGACACGGTCACCACGGGATCGTGAGCCCGAGTCGAACCGCGGCGACGAGCAGCAGCCCCAGCAGGACCGCCTGCCACCCCTCACCGAGCTCCATCCAACGGCGCGCCGCGTCGTCGGCGTCGATCACGGCCCACCGTCCGGGGGTGACCGATATACCGGTTGCGCTGTCGGCCAGCCGGGCCGGTAGCGGGCTCAGCCCCCGTAGACGGCGTCCCAGCGCATCGCCCGCCGGCGGTTCCCGCAGTCGCTACAGACGAACTCGTCCATCGAGCCGACGCTCACGTCGAGGCTGTCACAGTTCCCGCAGTGCCAGCCGTACTGCTCGTCGCGGTCCCCGTCGAGGTACGTCGGGTGGAACGGGCCGTCCGACCCCCGTTCGTTCTCGTCGTAGGCGATCACGATCGTCTCCCCGTCGTCGGTTTCACGGCGTTCGGCGCCGGATCCGGCCCCTTCGGCCGAGATCTCGTCGTCGCCGACGAGCGTTAGTTCGGCGACGCGGTCGCCGGCGATCCGGACCTGCCGGGTGTGGTCGTGGTCGTAGCCGTGCTCCTCGTAGAACGTGCGGCCGGCCTCGTTGGCCTCGATCACGCTGGCCTCGATGCGGTCGGCGCCGTGGTCGGCCAGCGCGGACTCGATCCGGTCGAGCAGCCGACTCGCGAGCCCCTCCCCCCGCCGACCCGGCCGGACGTGGAGCCACTCGATGCGGCCGACCCGGGGAGAGTCGCCCGCGAGGAACGCCTGTGCGAAGCCGAGGATCTCGCCGTCGTCCTCGGCGACGATCACGACCGTCTGGCCGTCCGCGATCTCCTCGGCCAGCGTGCCCGCGGCGTCGCCCTCGGTGCCGTACCACGACTCGACCGCCCGCTGGCGGGTCTCGGCGTCGAGCACGTCGTCGTACGACGCCGCGAGCGAGCGGTTGGCCACGTCCCTGATCCCGGGGATATCGGTCTCTCTGGCGGCTCGAAGGTTCATACCCGTTCGTTGGTCGCGACGGGTGTTCAATCTACGGGCGGCCCGCGTGCGCTACGAACGGTCTCCCTCGGCGTCGGCTTTCACGAGCTCGACGACGAACACCGCCCCCCGCGGATCGTTGTCTTCGACCCACACGTCGCCGCCGAACTGCTCGGTGAGCGTGTACACCAAGTAGAGGCCGATGCCGGAGCCCGGGCTGTCGAGCCCCTTCTCGCCTTTCCCGAAGATCCGCCGCTTCTGTTCGTCGGGGATCCCGGGGCCGTTGTCGGCGATCCGGATCCGGACGGCGTCGTCGGTCTCGACGACGTCGACGGTGACCTCGGGCGTCTCGCTGTCGTTGTGCCGGACGGCGTTCTCGAAGAGGTTCCGGAACACCGAGGGGAGCATCTCGTTGGCCAGCACGTCAGTTTCCGGAATCTCGCCGTCGACGCGGAACGTCGCGCCGTCGAACGACTCCCTGACGGCCTCCAGTTCGGTTTCGAGGTGGTGGTGCAGGTCGGTCGGTCGCGGCTCGATCGCGTAGTCGCCGGAGAGCGACTCGATGAACTCCCGAACGGTCTCGGTGAGCTCGATCACGTGATCGGACTTCCGGAGCACCCGTTCCAGCGCGTCCTGCCCCTCGGCGTCGACGTGGGGGGTGAGGGTCTCGGCCCACCCGCGGATGACGGCCATGTCGTTCCGGATGTCGTGGCGAACCACGCGGTTCAGCGCTTCGAGCTGTTCGGTTTTCTCTTCCAGCTGTCGGCGGTACGCCTCCCGCTCGGTCACGTCGCTGACTGTCACCAGTCGGCCCGTGGTTACGCCGCCGGTCGTGAACGGTGTCGTCGAGATCTGGTAGTACCGGCTCTCCTCGCCGGCGTCGACCTGCAGCACGCCCGGGTCGTCGAGACGGCTCGCGATGGCGGGGACGATCTTCCCCACCTGCTGGCCGATCGAGTCCTCCAGCGAGGGGAACAGCGCGGACGCAGCTTGGTTGTAGTCCCGCACGCGATCGTCCGGGTCGAGGAATACGGCCGGTTCGTCGCTGTCGCCGGTCAGTTGGACCGTCTCGAAGCGGTTGATGTAGACGAACAGCGTGCCGACGGCGAACACCGCGACGCCCATGGGTTCGTACATCAGCGGCAGGAGCCACGGGATCTGTTCGCCGAACACGGTTGCCCCTGCGGGGACGGCCGTTATCGCGGCCAACACGACCAGCGGCCGGCTGTCGGTTCCGGTGTGGTCGAACCGTTCGATCAGCATGAAGAAGCCGACCCCGATGACGACGTAGGAGAGCCCCAGCGTGAACCAGTAGAGGACCCCGTGCTGGATCGCCAAGTGGGGGAACGGGTCGGTCAGCCACTCGGTCGTGAAAAAGAGGTTGTGGAAGGGGTTGGTGAGCTTGAGCGCGACGAACAGGAAGAACACGCCGAGCATGAGCCGCAGATACGGCGCCTGCCGCGGCGGGCGACCCGTGTATGCGGCACAGAAGTACACCCACGCCGCGACGGCACCGAACGCGAAGATGAACCCGATCGTGTACGACGTGATCCGCAACGGATCGGAGGGTGCGACCAAGTAGCCGACGTACCCCAGCGACCAGACGGTAACCGAGAGCAGCAGTCCGACCAGTCCCTTCCTGGTGCCGGGGTGTTCGATCCGCCGTGCCCGTGGGACGGAGAGGAGACACGCGACTGCGGAGACCGCGAACACACCCAGGTGAGCCAGGAGGAGGGGGTCCATCGAGTACGCGTGAGGATGCCTCCCTTGTTCTATAACGTCTTCGGCTTCCCGCCGACGCTGAGCGTCGATAATCGCGGTTTTGTTCGGGCGGCTGCGGTCGTTCTGCCCGGCGGGGAGCAGCGCCCACGCCGGCGTCGTCGTCCACCGTCCGCGAGCGGTCACCCGCCGTCATCAGAAATCGGAGATTTCTGATCGGCAGACGAGAGCCAAGGGCTCTCGTCGAGGTGGCTGGTTTGAAGGAACAGCTTTAACGACGCCCACGGCGGATTTTCGCCCGATGGGACTCGAGGAGGAGATCGAAGAACTCCGCGAGGAGATCGCCGAGACGCCCTACAACAAGTCCACGGAGGGCCACATCGGGCGGCTGAAGGCGAAGCTCGCGGAGAAAAAGGAGAAGCTGGAGAACCAGTCCTCCTCCGGCGGCGGCCACGGCTACGCGGTCGAGAAGACCGGCGACGCGACCGTCGCCCTCGTCGGCTTCCCCAGCGTCGGCAAGTCGACGCTGATCAACGCGCTTACCAACGCCGAGAGCGAGACCGGCGAGTACGAGTTCACGACGCTCGACGTCAACCCCGGGATGCTCAAGCATCGCGGCGCGAACATCCAGATCCTCGACGTGCCGGGGCTGATCGAGGGTGCTGCCAGCGGCCGCGGCGGCGGGCAGGAGGTGCTCTCCGTGGTTCGGACTGCGGACTTGGTGGTGTTCATGCTCTCGGTGTTCGAGATCGACCAGTACGAACGGCTCCGCCACGAGCTGTACCAGAACAAGATCCGGCTGGATACGGAGCCGGCGAGCGTCTCGATCACCAAGGGCCACACCGGCGGGCTGCAGGTCACCGTCAGCGACTCGGTGTCGATGGAGAAAGAGACGATCAAGGACGTGCTGCGGGAGCACGGCTACGTCAACGCCGAGGTGACCGTCCGCGGGGACCCGTCGATCGACGAGCTCATCGACGCGATCATGGACAACCGCGTCTACCTCCCGTCGATCGTCTCGGTCAACAAGGCCGACCTGATCGACCCGGACTACCTCCCGACGGTGAAGGAGAACCTCCGGGAGCACGACATCGACCCCGAGGCGGCGATCTTCATCTCCGCCGAGGAGGAGAAAGGGCTCGACGGGCTGAAAGAGCGCATCTGGGAGGAGCTCGGGCTAATCCGGATCTACATGGACAAGCCCGGCCGCGGCGTCGACTACGAGGAGCCGCTCGTTTTGCCGCCGGGCTCGACAGTCGAGGATGCCTGTCTCGACATCGGCGGCGACGAGTTCCTGAACCGTTTCCGGTTCGGGCGGGTGAGTGGACCGTCGGCCAAACACGACGACCAGCAGGTCGGGAAGGATCACGAGCTGGCGGACGAGGACGAACTCCGGATCATCACGCGGAAGTAGTCTTTTCGGTTGATTGTCGGTTCAGTCGTGGCCGCATAGGTTCTGGAAGCGCGAACAGTAGCGGTGGTTCTCTCGTCGATCACCGCGACAGCGACAGCGTCTCGATCGTTGGCACCTTGGGACCGCAGTGCGCCGAACACGAGGTTCGGCGCGGTACCGAGTCCCCACCCCTCCCCCCGCGAGCGCCAACGTGGCGCTCGCGAGGCGTCCACCGCGACCGCAGCCGCGGTCGTTGTCGGCGCGCGACGTGAGCGCCTCCGTGCGCGAACGAGCGCGCGAGGGACGAGTGAGGGCGAAGCCCGAACGAGTCGGCTGGGGAGGTTCGAGGGCTGTGCGGGGCGGCGCGGTCGCAAGTGGACCGGCTCACTCCGCGGTGACGTTCGCGGCAGGGCTGTCGGTCTCGACTTCAACATAACTAGATAGGGTAGTCATCACGCACGCTCACGCGAGCGAGCACGAACCCACGACGCCGCAATCCATCACCGGCTTCGGTACGCTTTTCGCTCCCACGAACCCACGACGCCGCAATCCATCACCGGCTTCGGTACGCTTTTCGCTCCCACGAACCCACTCCCGGCCACATGAGTCACGAACTGGACCACGTCATGATGCGGGTCGAGGACCTCGACGAGTCGCTCGACTGGTACACGACCCACCTCGACTACGAGGAGAAGGGTCGCTGGGAGGCCGACACGTTCACGAACGTCTTCCTCGGGCCCGAGGACGTCCACGAGGACGGCGCACTGCTGGAGCTCACGTACAACCACGACGGGCGCTCCTACGAGATGGGCGACGCGTGGGGCCACATCGCCGTCCGCGTCGAGGACGTCGAGGCGGCGTACGCCGAGCTGATGGACGAGGGCGTCGAGGACTACCGCCCGCCGGCGGAGAACCCCGGCTACGCGTTCGTCACGGATCCTGACGGCCACGAAATCGAGATCGTCGAGCGCGACCACGGCGCTCGCTGGAGCCTCGACCACACGATGATCCGCGTCGAGGACGCCGACGCCTCCATCGGCTGGTGGACCCGGAAGATGGGGTACGAGCCGGCCGGGCGCTGGGAGGCCGACACGTTCGCGAACTACTTCCTCGCGCCGGAGGACGCCGCCGAGGAGGCCATGACCGTCGAGCTCACGTACAACTACGACGGGCGCACGTACGACCTCGGCGACGCGTGGGGCCACCTCGCCGTCGCCTGTGAGGATCTGGAAGAGTTCTGGGGGACGCTGCAGACTCGCGAGGCCGAGGACTACCGCGACCCGGAATCGTGTGACTACAACTACGCCTTCACGAAGACGTTCGGCGGCCACGAAGTCGAAGTGGTGACGGAGTAACGACGCTTCACTCCTTTCAGGGAGCTATCGGCCGTAGACGCGGTCGCGTTTGTCGATACGACGGACGCGCAGGACGTCCGCTTCCTTGTCCCAGTCGATGATGGCGCGATAGTCGCCGACGCGAAGTCGATACAGCGTCGAACCGGAGAGACGCTTCAGGTAGTGATCCGGAAAATCGGTGATCGAGCGGAGCTTTTCAGTGATACGTTCACGCACGTTCCGGTTCAGCGTCGGCGATCCAGTCGGCCGCTCGGTCTGCGATCACCACCTCCGTCATTCGTCGAGCCGGTCATCCAGATCGTCCATCGAGAGGTACTGCTCCTCGTTCGCGGTCGCATCGAGTTCGTCCTTCAGTTCCGGATCCAGTTCCGGGGCGACCTCGGCCCACCAGACCACTCGGTTGCCGAAGTCCTTCTTTCCCAGATCGCCGTCGCGGTACATCTTCTCGAGCCGTTCGTGGAGTGCCCGCCGTCCGATCGGGAGTTCTTCGGCGACTTCCGCGGTGGTGAGTGGCTCCTCGTCGGCGAGTCGGTCGAAGACGAGCAGGATCTCCTGCCGGCTGACGGACTCGCTGAACTCGCCGCCGCTGTCCCGCGTGTACTCGTCACTGGACATGGTGTAAGGGACGTTCTCGAGACACTTCACGGTTTCCTACGCAGGAGACACCCGGCTTCTCGGTCGAAGCGGTAACGCGGGAGTGGCAGGCTCCTCAGGCGAAGTGGTGCCAGAGTAGCGTAACCTTACTTTCTCCGGACACGCGTGAGCCCGCGCCGGGCCGTATCGGCGCCGCTGGCACTCCCGCCACGACACTACGGATAAAGGCGGGGGGCCACCAGCAGAAAGTACTTAAGCCCGGTATCAGTACAGGAACGCTCTCGCGGCCGTTTTCGTGGTTGTTACGGTGTAACACGCAACACGGATTCCCACAAGACATTTATAACCAGGTGCGTTTGTTTCCGATACCCCTACCCATGGTGGCAACAGTGAGTATCGCCGTGCGCTTCGGCGAGGAAGTTGGCGCCGCCGACTGCAGTGCGAATCCAACACAACAATGACAGACAACTCAGACAAGATCCGCAGCATCGTTCTGGCTGCGCTGATGGTTTTCTCCGTCTTCGCGGGGACCGTCGCGTTTGCCGGAACCGCTGCTGCAGTCGACTCCGTAAGTCACGAATCTGACGGGCTGTCCGATACGGCAGCTCCAGGTTCGAGTGACACCGGGGACATCACGGTCAACGTTACGAACGTGAGTAACTCCGGCCAGACAGTAACGACAGACATCAACGTCACGAACGGCGAATTCACCTCGATCAACAACGTCCAGGTGACCGCCGATAGTGGTTCGGCATCTGTGTCAAGCAGCGGTGTGGTTACGAATAACGGTAACCTCTCCGTTGGCTTCACGGCCGATACTGCGAACACGAATGTGACCGTGACCTTTGAAGGGGCAACGGTCGAATACGCTGATACGTCTGGGACGGCCCAGTTCTCGGCTTACGTATCTGACAGTGGTGACGGCAGCACCGCCTCTGCCAACCTGTTCACCACGAGCGTAACCACGACCGGTAACGCTGACGTCCGTAAGGCGACTCACTACTCCAGTGAGGCTGACTCGGACAACATCGTCGAGATCGCCTTCGACGAAGGCGTCTCCGTCAGCAACAGCGACTTCGAGATCCAGGACGAGGACGGCAACACCATCAGCTTCAGTAACGCGCAGTACACTGGCGATGGTCGAGTCACCCTCGAAACCTCCGGTAGCGATCTCCACAGCGACATCGAGAACGTCACGATCGACAGTAGCCTGGTCGACGGCAGCGACAACGTCACCGTTGACGTGACGTTCGCTCCGACCACGGTCACTGACGGGAGTGACACGGACGGCTACGTCGGCTCGAACATCGCGTTCGAGACCGCGGGCAACACCAGCACCACGATCGACTTTGACGGTCCGAGCTACTCCCCGACGCGTGGCACCGGCACCGGTAGCTACGTGTACGTCGTCGACACCGACGACTTCGACGAGGGAACCTACAACGCGACGTTCCAGGACACCGGCATGACTGGTCAGATCGAACTGACCAGCCTCGGTCTCGGCGTCACCGCTGACGACGTCACGACGGACGACGCCGTGACGGCGACTATCGAGGCCGACGACATCAACCGCGACGTTGATGTCGAACTCCTGAACAGCAACGATGAGGTCGTCGACGACACGACCGTCACCATCGACTCCGATGGTGAGGCGACCGCTGACTTCGGCACGCAGGAAGCCGGTAACTACAGCATCGTCGCGACCGACGTCGCGACCGAGGTCGAAGCGAACGACTCGCTGACCGTCAGCGAGGCCGACGACTCGACAGCCACGTTCACGCAGAACACCTTCAGCGTCGCGCAGGGCGGGATCGCTGAGATCACCGTCGAACTCGACGCTGCGACTCAGGGTACCCTCGTGATCGGTGACGACGCGGACGATGGCTACCAGGCCAACGTCACGTTCACCGACGACGACGAGGACGGTGAGGTCACGATCCAGTTCAACACCTACAACGCTGGCACGGCCTCGGATGTCGTCAGCGCTGAAGGTGACGACATAGCCAACCTGAACAGCAACGACACCGACCTCGGTGACAGCCTGCTCGGTCAGGGTGGCTACGACCTCGCGGTCGACACTGGCCACGCTTCGAACGGCTCGGTCGTCACCACGAGCGGTGACGCGGACTTCGGTTCGCTCTCGGTCGGCGAGCGCTCCACGGACGGCATGACGCTGTGGACCGCGCCGAGCGGCACTGACAGCGACGAGCTGCTCGACAGCGCGACTGAGGACGACACCATCGCCGCGGGCGACTGGGTCGTCCACCAGGTCGAGGCTTCGGGCCTCGACGGTCTCGTCGACGGTAACCTCACGGCCGCGTTCGGTGAGGGCGTGAACGTCACCGTCCAGCAGACCGCGGAGACGACGCGACAGAACCGCCAGCCCAAGAGCCTCAACGTTACTGAGGCTCTCAACGACGGTGACATCGCGCTTGTCGCCGACGCGGAGAACGAGTCCTACTACATCGCGGTCGACTCGAGCACGGACGCGTTCGAGCGTTCGAGCGGCTCCAACACTGACGGCCTCTCGGCGGCCGCCGGTGAGGACTACACCGCGACGTTCACCATCGACGACGCGAAGCTCGTCGGTGAGGACGAGGAAGACCACGAGTCCGTGAACGCGACCTTCGAGGTCGTCGAACGCTCGGCCAGCCTCGACATGACGCCGGTCAACCTCACGGCAACCGACAACGCGGAGATCACCGGAACGTCCACGCTTGCGCCCGGTAGCAGTCTCCGCGTGGTCATCGAGAGTACCGACGGCACCTCGCCGCGGTTCTACAACAACCCGACCGCGACGGTCCAGGACGACGGTACCTGGAACGTGACGGTCGACCTGTCGGAGCAGTCCGCGGGCGACACCTTCGAGGTGCGCTCCAGCTCGAGCCTCTTCGCGACGGCCAGCGGTAACGTCGTCGAGAGCACGAGCACGCCGACCGAAACGGCGACTGCGACGGCAACCGAGCAGCCGGAGACTGAGACGGCCACGGCAACGGCCACGGCCACTGAGGCTCCCGAGACGGACACCGAGGCTCCGGACACGGAGACCGAGGAGCCCGACACGGAGACCACCACGACGACGACGCCCGGCTTCGGCGTCGCTGTCGCGCTGGTCGCCCTGCTCGCCGCTGCCCTGCTGGCCGGTCGCCGAGAGTAACTGACTCTCGCGACTCCCAGTAACTCACCACCGGCTCACGCCGGTCTTCCGTTTTCACTTCTTTCGAACGCGACACCGGACAGCGACGGCGCTGCCGCGTGAGAGACGCACAACGGTAAGGGATTTACCCGCGCACCCGCTTCTCACGGTATGGCCGGTATCGCGGGCGCCGTTCCGCCGTGGCTGCTCTCCGTCACCGACGTGCTGGCGTGGATCGTTATCGGCGCGTTCGCCCTCGGCGCGGCGCTCGAGATCCTCACGCGACGAGAGAACGACGGCGGAGCACTGGACGCCGTCGGCGACCCGCTCGAAACCGCACGAACCGTCTCGGCGTCGGCGTGGGGGCTGTTCGCGCTGTTCTGGCTGCTCCTGTTCCCCCACTTCGCGTTCGTCCACAAGAGCTACGTCGAGGGCGTGCTCGCGCTCGTCGCCGTGCCCGCCTGCCTCTACGCGGGCTACCTGCTCTGGACGGGCCGGGACACGCTGTTCCTGCTCTCGCGCTCGACGGCGATCATGGGGCTGATCTACCTTCCCTTCGAGACGATCCCCGCCGTCGACGTGGCAGGGGTCCGTATCCCCGCGCCACGGGAAGTGCTGATCGAGATCGTCGCCGCCCAGACGGGGTTCATGATGAGTCTGTTCGGCTCGAACCCCGAACTCATCCCGGGGCCGCAGGGGTACCAGAACACCTACGAGTTCGTCGCGAGCGACGGGCAGCTCCTCCAGTTCTCCGTGGTGCTCGCGTGTACGGGGCTGGGGAGCATCGCGATCTTCGCCGGGCTGATCGCCGCCGTCCGCGCGCCGCTGGGCCGCAAACTCCGCGCGCTGAGCGTCGCCGTCCCGGTGATTTACGGGCTGAACCTCGTCCGGACGACGTTCATCGGCATCGCGTTCGGCGAACAGCTGCTCCACGTCTTCCCGAACCTCGTGTTGACGATGTTCGGCGGCTCGGACCCCTACCGCGTCTCGTGGTACGTCTCCGACCGGATCATCAGCCAGCTGCTCGCGGTGGTCGCGCTGGTCGGCATTACCTACCTCGTGGTCCGGGAGCTCCCCGAGATCCTCACGATCATCGAGGACGTGCTGTTCATGGTGACCGGCGACGAGTACGATCTCTCCGAGACGCTCGATCTCCCGCGGAGTCAGGCAGCGTCACAGCTCCCCGAGAACGGCGACTGACGGCTACTCCTCGACGAGATCTTCGGGCGCACCCGCGAGCGACGCCAGCGCCTCCGCCTCCAAGTGATGTGGCTCGGCCGGCACCACGAGCAGGTGGAGTGGCCCACCGAACTCCCGCTCGGCCAGCGCGGAGAGTCGATCGGCCGCCACGACCGGCTCGGGGCTGCCCGCGCGGGCGACGACGAGCGCGAGCTCGTCGGCCCAGTTTTCCGCAAGCAGTTCGGCCGCGTAGTCGCCGGTCATGAACCGTTCGTCCTCGCCCAGCCCCGCCGCGTCGGCCGTGGGATCGTCGACCTTGATGTCCAGATAGACCAGCGTGTGGAGGTCCCGCTCGCGGTTCGCCTCGATCGTCTCGATCACGCTGTCGGGCACGTCGCCGCCGCCGTGGGCGCTCGGGAACGGCAGTGTCGTGGCTTTCCCGAAGCGGTAGTTCTGTAGCCCCGTCAGCCCCGCCGCGGCCGACTGGGCGGAGACGCCGTGGATCACGCGCGTCTCGATCCCGCGTTCGTGGGCGCGCAGGCGCAGATCCACGTGGGTGGTCGAGATCATCGTGTCCCCCGCGGTGAGGAAAGCGACGTCGTCCGCTTCGGCGGCGTCGAGGATCGGCTCGGGGTCGCGCTCGACGCCCGCGCGGTCCCGGAGTTCGATCTCGGTGTCGTGGTACGCCGCCAGCTCCTCGACGGTCGTCCCGACGAGTCGGCTGGTGTAGAACTCCGCGAACGCGCGGTCGGCGGCGGCAAGCGCCTCCCGCCCCTCGACCGTGATCGAGCGCTCGTCGTACAGCCCCAGCCCGATGAACGTGAGCATGGGGTGAGTCGGCGGCCCCGGCCCAAATCGGTGTCCATCGCCGTCGGCGGCAAGGACTACCTTGGTCCGGCTCACAGAGGCAGCCATGTCCGAAACGGATCCGGTCGAGGAGTCCGCCGCCGACGACCGCGACCTGTACGACGTGGCGACGTGGGAGCCACGGAGCGCGATTGATCGTGCCGCGGTGGCGGTCCACGGCGCGCTCGCGGGCAACGCACGCGTACTCCTCGTCGTGTTCGCGGCGCTCGTTTTCCTCGCACAGGTCGGCGGCGTCGTCTGGTTGGCAAGTCGAAACCCCGCGGTGGGGGTCGTCGCGCTCCTGTCGGCGGTGCCGGCGTTCGCGCTGGTGGCGTTCGTCTGGCGACAGGACGTGGCAGAGAAAGAGCCCCTAGGCACGCTCGCGGCGACGTTCGTGCTCTCGGTGCTGTTCGCCAGCTTCGCGGCGACGATCAACACCGCGCTCGGCGGGCTGTTCCGCTCGGTCGGCGTCTGGGGGCTGGTGCTGTACTTCTTCCTGATCGTCGGCCCGGGCGAGGAGCTCGTGAAGTGGCTCGCGGTCCGGCTGTACGCCTACGAGCGCTCTGAGTTCGACGCCGTCATCGACGGGGCGGTGTACGGCGCCGTCGCCGGGCTGGGCTTCGCGACGATCGAGAACACGCTGTACGTCGTACAGGGGTTCGTCCGAGCCCAGCAGGCCGGCGCCACGCAGGCGATCGGCGCCGCCCTCGGCACCGCGACCTCGCGGGCGCTGGCTGGGCCGGGGCACGTGATCTACTCGGCCTGGGCGGGCTACTACCTCGGGCTCGCGAAGTTCAACCCCGAGAACCGCGGGCCGATCGTCGTCAAGGGGCTGTTGATCGCTGGCCTCATCCACGCGCTGTACAACAGCATCGTCACCGTCGCGCCGCTGGGCGGGCTCTCCCTGCCGGGCTACCTCGGCTTCGTGGTCGTCTACGACGGGATCTTCCTCTACCTCCTCTACCGGAAGCTGGCGCGCTACCGGGACAGCTACGCCGACACGGTTGACGAGGAGTCCGAACCGGCCGACGACGCGACGGTCGAAGCGGACGACTCCGACGTCGGCCCCGTCTGGGACGCCCCCGAAACTGAGGACCACAGCGAGCCGGAGACGGCGAACGACAGCGAACGCTGATCGGCGTCACGCTGGCTCGCCGGGGCCCTGTTCCTGACGGTATCCGTGTTCAACGTCGGCGGCGACGCGGCGGTCGCCGCGTCAGAAGCGCGGGAGGGTTAGCTGCTCTCCCTTTCGACACGCGGGTCGATCACCGAGTAGTACACGTCTTGGAGGGTGTTGACGACTGCGACTGCCAGCACCGGGAGCAACACCACGGCGAAGATCAGCCCGGGCGCCCGGCTCCCCGCGGCGTCGATCGTCAGCGTACCGAACCCCGGCGTTTCGGTGACCCACTCGACTGCGTACAGTCCCACGAGCACGACACCGAGCATCTCCGAGGACAGCAGCGTCAGCAGGCGGGCGGCGGAGTGGGGGAACACGTGCCGGCAGATCCCCAGCAGGCCGACCCCTTTCGCGCGGGCCGTCTTGACGAACGGCTCGTTCGCGTACTGCTCCAGATCCGTGCCGGCGACCCGGAGCTGGATCGCGAACAGGTACAGCCCCATCGTCACGCCCGGCCAGATCGCCGCCCGGAGGTTCACCGGCGAGAACGGGCTCGCCGCCTCGTCGTACCCCATGTCGACGATCTCGCCGGAGGCGTCGATCACGAGCACCGGGAGGTACACCTGCAGCACGTACGCGACCAGAAACACCGGCACCGAGATCGCGGCCGCGCCGAGCAGCTTGGTTTTCGCGCTCGCGTCGCCGCGCTCGACGGCGACGGCCAGCAGCTGTATCAGCGTTCCGAGCACGATCGCGACCGCCAACGCCGGGACGAGGTAGATCAGCGTGACCGTGACCGCCTCGACGACGAGCTCCCGGACGACCACGGTCCGCTCGCCGAACCCCAGCTGGCCGAGATCGAGCGTGAGGACTCGAACGAGCCAGTCGCCGTACTGGGCGAGCAGCGGCTCGTTCCGGGCCGCAAAGCGGGGCGCTCGGTAGAGCCCCGAGAACGACCGCGGCGCGTACGCCGCCCTGAGCGTGTGCGGGTTCGGCACGTACGCGAGCGCGACGAACACGCCGGTGAACACGAGCCACAGCGTCAGCCCCAGCCGGCCGAGCCGGCGGGCGAGCGCGGCGAGGGGGCTACGCATCGTCGCCGGGCGGGCGTCGTCGGTTGGAGGGCGTTACAGTCGGGTGGAGGGTGGACCGTCGCATCGACGAGTAGTGCCACATTGTCACAAACTATTAGGTCTTGCTCACCACTGTTGGGGCTGTCCCCCCGCTATGAGTGAGCCCTCCCCTCCCGACGCCGGGCGTTTCGCTACGGTCGACTGGAGCGAGTTCGACGCCGAGCAATCGACGCCGACGGTGCCGCGCTGGCTCCCGGCCAGCGCCGTTGCCCTGCTCGCAGTGTTCTGCTACGACTACGTCGCCGACCTCCCGGTCGCGATGACGGGTCTCGACTGGCTGCTCGTGTTGGGCCTGTACATGTTCGGTTCGATCGGGCTGGCGGCGCTGGTCGGGGCGCCGGAACAGGTCGCACACTACTGGGGCCAGTTCCGGACCGACCCGCTGGCGGTCGCGTCGCTGGGGTTTCTGACCGCGTTCGTCGCCGTCGGACTGTTCGGCCCGTTCCTAGTGAGCGAGCCCGAGGTGCGGATCCTCTACTCCGCCCAGCCGCCCGTCTGGGGGAGCATCGACACCGTGTTCGTCCCCAACTGCTACGGCCCCGTCGTCGACGGCCGCTGTCGGGGCTCCTGGCGGTTTCCCCTCGGCACGACCGCCATCGGCGGTAAGGACCTGCTCGTGTTGCTGGTGCTGGGGACGCGGACGAGCCTGAGCGTCGCCCTCGGCGCCGCGGCGCTGATCGTCCCCGCGGGCGTCGGGGTCGGCGTCGCGGCGGCCACGATCGGCGGCCGCGTCGAGACGGCGCTGATGTGGCTGGCCGAGTCCCTCCAGTCGGTCCCCGCGATCCTGATCTACCTCGTACTGTTCTACTGGATCGTCCAGGGGCGGCTCCGGCTCCTGATCGGGGTACTCGGGCTGGTCAGCTGGGGCGGACTCGCACGTCTGGTGCGCGACGAGCTCAGAGTCCGAGAGAGTGAGCAGTACGCACAGGCCGCCCGGATCGGCGGCGTCGGGGAGCGACGGCTGCTGAGCCGTCACCTGCTGCCGAACCTGCTGCCGCCGGTGCTCTCGAACGTGGCGCTGCAGATCCCGCTGTTCGTGCTGATCGAGGCGACGATCTCGTTCATCCAGATCCCGGTGATGCAGGGCGCCTCGACGCTCGGCGACCCCAGCAACTTCTCGTGGGGCCAGCAGATCTACAACTCCCTGTTCACGGTCGGACTCCCATCCGCGTGGTGGCTCGCGGGGCTGCCGCTGCTGCTGCTGTTGTTGACGGTGTTCGCGTTCAACGTCGTCGGCGACGCGCTGGTCGAGGCGTTGGAGCCCCGCGGTGGGTAGGCGCCGCCGTCCGACACGGCCTTTCCGCTCCGGCCCGTCGTTCTCCCATGAGCGAACGGATCGAAGCTGAAGCCATCCACGCCGTCGCGCCCGAGGAGTTCGGCGAGCACGATCTCGACCCCGAGCTGGAGTCGCTGGCGGGGGAGCGCCACGTCGTCGTCTGCCGACGCGGCGGCCACCCGTCGATCTTCGAACTCGCGTGGGCGATGCTCCGCCGGAAGCCGATCGAGCCGGTGACACTGCTCAGCGAGGAGCGCGTCGAAGAGGGCGAGACCGTCGACGTGACCGTCGAAGAGACGTCGATCGCCGGCGTCTACCGCGTCGTGTAGCGCCGCAGCGGCCGCGCGGCGAGCAGCCACACCGCGAGCACGAATGCCGCCGTGCCGAGCAGGTACGTCCCGCCGCCGACGGTCGGCGCTGCGCCGATCCCCAGCCCCGCCCCGCCCAACACGCCCCCGAGGCTCGACACCAGCGGTAGCGCACAGCCCGCACAGGAGCCGAGCGCGACCAGTCCGCCAACACCTGCCGAGAGCCCCTCCTCGACGACGTTCCGGACCGACAGCGACACGAGATAACCGAGCGCGAGCACGCCGACCGCGCGATAGGGGACGAGCGTGAACGCGATTCCGGCGCCGCTATAGCGCAGTACGGGTCCCCACCCGGGCGGCAGGAACACGAGATCCAGCCCGGCCGCCGGCCCCATCGCCGGCCCCACCGCACCGATCAGCCACGCGAGCGCGAGGGCGTAGGCCGCGCCGACGCCGGCGGCGATCCAGCGCGTCGACCGCCGAACAGTCGGGCGTTCGGCGTGTCGGACGGCGACCGCGGCGACGGTGAGCCAGACGAACGGCACCGCGAGCATCGTCGGCGCCGCGAGTCCGGCGTCGGTCGCGAGGAGGTACGCCAGCGCGAGCGCGGACTGGACGCCGAGTGCGAGCACCGCAGTCCGGGCCGGCGCGGGGAGCGACCACGAGCGCCCGGTCGCGACGCGGCTCACTCGCGCTCACCCCCGTCGGCGACCGCGGCACGCCGCCGATCGCCGCCCGCCGTCGTCGGCTCGGGGTCGTCGTCCCCGTCCGGGCCGAGCGAGCGCGTCGTGTTCGCGACGACGAGCAGGCTCGACGCCGCCATCGCGACCGCGGCAATCAGCGGCGTGATCACGCCGAGCGCCGCGGCGGGCACCGCGACCGCGTTGTAGCAGAACGCCCACGCGAGGTTCTCCCGAACGCGTCGGCGTGTCGCCGCGAGCGTGTCGAGCGCACGGTCGACGGCGCCGAGATCGCGACCCACCAGCACCGCGTCGGCGGCGTCGGCCGCGAGCTCCGTGCCGGACGCGACCGCGATCCCGAGGTCGGCCGCCGCGAGCGCCGGCGCGTCGTTGCTGCCGTCGCCGACCATCGCGACGGTGCCTTCGCTCCGGAGTCGGCGGACCGTCTCGGTCTTCCCGGCGGGCGGGAGCCCGGCGTACACCTCGTCGATCCCCGGCACCTCGCGGAAGCGGTCGGCCGCCGCCCCCTCGTCGCCCGTGAGGACGACTACCCGGCGGTCCTCGCTCAGACGCTCGACCGCCTCGCGCCAGCCGGGACGGGGGTCGTCACCGGCGACGAGCACGCCGTGAACCCCGCCCGCCCAGCCGACGTACGCCGCGAGATGGCCCGACGCCTCGGCCTCGGCGTAGCGATCGCGGAGCTCGTCGGGAATCTCGCTGTCGTCGAACAGCGACTCGTCGCCGACAGTCACCTGCGGCCCGGCCCCGACGCGGCCCGAGACGCCGTGACCGGGGTGGGTCTCGTACGCCGCGACGGTCGAGTCGGGGCCGGGCTCGGTGTCGGCCTCGTCCGCGGCGGCGACAACGGCGTCGGCGACAGGGTGGTCCGAGCGCGCCTCGACGGCGGCCGCCCGGCCGAGCAGCGTCTCCCGGTCGGTGTCGTCGGCGGGTTCGAGATCCAGCAGCGCCATCTCGCCGGTCGTGAGCGTGCCGGTCTTGTCGAGCGCGACGGTGTCGACGTCGGTGGCCGTCTCGACGGCGCTCCCGTCGGTCAGGACGACGCCGTCCGCCAGCAGCGAGCGCGTGCCGGCCGCGATCGCCAGCGGCGTCGCGAGCCCCAGCGCGCAGGGACAAGAGACGACGAGCACCGTCAGTCCGGTCAGAAGCGCCGCGGTCACGCTGGCGCCGAGCAGCAGGTGGACCACGAACGCGAGCGCGCCCAGTACGAGCACCGCGGGGACGAATATCGTCGCGAGCGCGTCGGCCAACCGCTGGGGCGTCCCCTCGCCGCGCACGTCCCAGAGCAGCGACACCACGCGGTCGAGCGTGCGTTCGGCGCCGTCGGCGGCGTGGACGACGAGCCGGCCGTCGGAGACGACCGTGCCGCCGCGGACCTCGTCGCCCTCGCTCCGCCGGACGGGCAGGGACTCGCCGGTGACCAGCGACTCGTCGACCGAGGCGGTCCCCTCGATCACCTCGCCGTCGACGGGGACGCGCTCGCCGGAGCGGACGACCAGTTCGTCGCCGCCCTCGACGGCCTCAACCGGGACCGTCTCGGTTCCGTCGGCGGTCCGCAGCCGAGCCTCCGAGACGCGATCGCGGGTGAGGTCGGCGAGCTCGCCGACCGCGCGCTGCTTGATCCGTTCCTCGTAGTAGCTCCCGATCGTGACCGCGAGCACGACGACGATCGTCACGTCGAAGTACACCTCGATCCGGCCGGTGAGCACCGCGAGCCCGCTGTAGAGGTAGGCAGTCGTCGCCGCCAGCGTGACGAGCAGATCCATGTTGGGCTGCCGGGTTCGGACGGCGACGTACGCCCCGCGGAGCAGCGGCGCGCCGGTGTACGCGAGCACGACCGTCGCCGAGAGCCAGACGTTGCCGAGCAGGAACCGTCCCGCGCTGTCGCCGAGATCGAACAGCAGCGCCTCCGGCGGCAGCCCGAAGTAGACGGGGTAGAGGAACAGGACGTACCACAGCATCGCCATCATCCCGAAGAAGCCGCCGACGAGCAGGCGGCCGACCGTTCCGTCGTCGGCGCTCCCCGACTCGTCGGTCGTCGGCGCGGCCGCGTAGCCGACGCCCGAAACCGTCTCCGCGACCGATTCTGGGTCGGTCGCGTCTGGGTCGTAGTGGACCCGCATCGCCTCGGCCGGGAAGTTCGCGTCCGCCGCGGCGACGCCGTCGTCGGCGGTCGCGCGGCGTTCGAGGAACGCCTCACAGCTGGCGCAGTGCATCCCGTCGACCTGCAGGTACGCGGTCTCGGCGTCGTCGGGGACCGCGGTGGGCTCCTCTCGAACGGTCTCGCGAGCGTCCTCCGCCTCTGCCGCCGCCGGATCGTCGAGGCTCCGCGCGACTTCCAGACAGCCACGGCAGCAGAACGCCCCGTCGACGCCGTCGTCGGTCAACGCCGGGTCGGGCGTGTCGAGCCCACAGAGCGTACAGCCGTCGGTCGCGCTCACGGCGTCGGCACCTCCGCGTAGTGGGGCAGGTGGATCTGTGGCACCGGGACGCCGAGGAGCCCGAGCCCGTGCAGCAGCGGGAGCAGCCCGAGCAGCAGGAACGCGCCGCCGAGCGCGCGGTGGAGCTGGGACCGGGCCGACGGCGACACCGCGCCGAGCACCGTCGCCGAGCCGATCATCGCCGGCGCGGTGCCGACGCCCAGCGTACCCAGTGCGAGCGCGCCGGCGACCGGCGAGCCGCGGGCGAACGCGTAGAGGTACGCCGGGTACAGCAGCGGACACGGCAGCAGCGCGTGGATCGAGCCCAGCAGCGCGATCCGGGGCCCCTCGGCCCACGTCCGCGCTCGCTCGACCGCGACCGTGGAGAGCCGCTCGAACAGCCCCGAGACACCGGGGATCGGGACCCTCCCGGGGTCGATCGGCCGGCCGCGGAGGTAGCCCGCGCCGACGACGAGAACGAGCGTTCCGGCGACGACGCCGAACAGCCCGCGAACCACGTCGACGCCGGCGAACAGGCTGCCGCCGGCGACGGTCGCCCCCCCGAGTGCGCCGAGTGCGCCGCCCACGAGCGCGTACGTGCCCACGCGGCCAGCCGTGAGGAGCCCCTGCTGGCGGACGTCACGGAGCGTCACTCGGCCCTGTGGGCTGCCGGCGTCCCCGGCGTACGCGGTTACGAGCGGCCCACACATGCCCAGACAGTGGGCGCCGCCGAGCAGCCCGACGAGCAGGAACGCCCCGAGCTCGACGCCGGCGCCGAGTCCGGACATGGCTTAGACGCTGCCGACGACGGGCTCCTCCTCTTCCTCGTGCGGACCGAACATCAGGTAGAGGCCGCCGACGATCAGCAACACGCAGGTGGTCGACGCCAGTGCGACAGTGACCCCACCGCTGATCTGTAAGGCGTACAGCCACACCGGGACGAGCGCTGCGAGCCCGATGGCGGCCAACCCTCGTGCGGATACGGACATACACCCCTGTTCGATCCCATTCAGGTAGGCACCTCCGCCGATTCCTACGCTCTGGGAACTGGCGGGGTGGGTTAATCAATCGGGGAACAAGGCGCTCCTATGGCACCGAACGCGGATAGACAGCCACGGCCGACACGGCGACGGCTCCTCGCCGCCGGAGGGGCGGTCGCGACCGGCGCGCTGCTCGGCGCGGCCGGCCCCGCGGCGGCCCAGTCGTCGTTCGACGGCTGGTTCGACGGCGTGAGCAACTACGACGGCGTCGTCGATCGGACCGGTCAGTCGGAGGTGACCGTCGAAGTGGGCGTCGACAACGGGGGACAGCCGTACGGGTTCGGCCCGCCGGCGGTCCGAGTCGACCCCGGAACGACGGTCGTCTGGGAGTGGACCGGCAAGGGCGGCTCGCACAACGTCGTCGCCGAGGACGGCTCCTTCGAGTCGGAGCTCTCCTCGGAAGAGGGGAACACGTTCAGCCACACCTTCGAGAGCGAGGGGACGTTCAAGTACGTCTGTACGCCCCACGAGTCCCTCGGGATGAAGGGGGCAGTCGTCGTCGGCTCCGGCGGCGGGGGTGTCTCCGAGCCGGACTACGACGGCTGGTTCGACGGCGTGAGCAACTACGACGAGACCGTCGACGAGCGCGGCAGCTCGGAAGTCACGGTCGACGTCGGCGTCGACAACGGCGGGCAGCCGTACGGGTTCGGCCCGGCGGCGGTCCGGGTCGACCCCGGAGCGACGGTCGTCTGGGAGTGGACCGGCCGCGGCGGCTCACACAACGTCGTCGCCGAGGACGGTTCCTTCGAGTCCGAGCTCTCCTCGGAGGAGGGGAACACGTTCAGCCACACCTTCGAGGAAGAGGGCGTCTACCGCTACGTCTGTACGCCCCACGAGTCACTCGGGATGAAGGGGGCGATCGTCGTCGGGAACGTCAGCGGTGGCGGCGGCGACAGTGACGGCGGCGACGACGGCGAGGGCGACGGTGAGGCAGCCGGCGGCGGCAGCCTGATCCCGATGCCCTCGGACTTCGTCGGCTGGCTGGCGCTGCTGTTCGGCGCCGGCGGCGGGCTCGCGGTGACGATGGTGCTCGGTGCGGAGTCGTACGCGGCCTACCGCGAGCACTCGAAGGCCGAGCAGGCGTACGTCGGCGAGCAGTCGACCGAGGCCGCCGACACCGAGCCCGTCGAAGAGATCGGCGAGGAGTACGATCCGGTCGGGACGGCGGCGCTGGTCGCGGGCTACTTCGTCCTGATCGCGCTACTGTGGGTGTTCATGTACTTCGTCGAGTTCATCGGTGGACCGACGATCACGGGGTGATTTATGCACGTACATCGATTCGAGAAACTCTGGTTCGGCGCATCGCTCGTCCTGATCGTCGCGTTCCTCGGGACCATCATCTACGGCGCGGTCGGTCCCGGCGTCGCGATGGTCGACGACAGCGGCGGGACGGTCGAACCGTCGGTGATCGCCGACGGGAACTACGAGCAGGTGGAGAACTTCCGGGAGCCGGGCGTGTACGACACCGACGACGGCGTGAACGTGTACGTCGTCGCCCGGCAGTACCTGTTCCAGCCCGGCAGCTCCGAACCGATCGAGGTGCCCGCGGGCGAGCCCGTCACCTTCCACGTCACCACGCCGGACGTGACACACGGGTTCAACCTCGCCGGGACGAACGTGAACTCGATGGTGATCCCTGGACAGATCGCGGAGTTCACCGTCACGTTCGACGAGACCGGCGAGTACGGGATCGTCTGCCACGAGTACTGCGGCAGCGGCCACCACACGATGGAGGGGCAGGTGGTCGTCGTGGAGCAGTCGGAGTTCGAGGGAGGTGACAGCTAATGGCTACTGAACACGGCAGCGAGACGGGGTTCGAGACCGAGCAGGAGTACGTGGAGACCGACGACGGCACGCGGCGCAAGCTGGCGTTCGTCGACCGGTTCCCCGAGGCGGCCCGGACCGCCCGGATCTGCCTGTGGATCGCGTTCGCGTCGTTCGGCGTCGGTGCGCTGTTCGGGCTGATCCAGGCGCTGCACCGCACGAACACGCTGCGGATCATCCCGTCGGCGGACTACTACACGATCCTCACCGGCCACGGCGTGCTGCTGGGGCTGGTGCTCACGACGTTCGGGATCGCCGGGCTGTTCCACTGGGCGAACACCCGGAGTTTGGGCGTCGCACCGACGAACAAGCGGCTGACGCAGGGCTGGCTCTGGACGATGACGATCGGCACCGTGCTGGCGGCGGCGACGATCATCGCGGGGCTGTTCGACTGGATCCCCGCCAGCGCGGACGTGCTGTACACGTTCTACGCGCCGCTTGAGGCGCATCCGCTGTTCTACATCGGCGCCGCCCTGCTGATCGTCGGCTCGTGGGGCGCAGGGCTGGACTGGTTCCTCCAGTTCCGCGAGTGGCGCGAGTCGAACCCGGACAGCCGGATCCCGCTGCAGTCCTTTATGGTGATGACGACGATGCTGATGTGGTACCTCTGCTCGCTGGGGGTCGCCATCGAGGTCGTCGTCTTCCTGATCCCGTGGTCGCTCGGCCTGATCAGCCAAGTCGATCCGCTGCTGACTCGGACGCTGTTCTGGTACTTCGGCCACCCGGTCGTGTACTTCTGGCTGCTGCCGGCGTATCTCGTCTGGTACACCGTCCTGCCGAAGCTCGCGGGCGGGCGGCTGTTCAGTGACCCGCTGGCACGGGTGACGTTCATCCTGTTCCTGCTGCTGTCGACGCCGGTCGGGTTCCACCACCAGTACACCGATCCCGGGATCGCATCCGGCTACAAGCTCGTCGCGATGACGAACACGTTCTTCCTGCTGTTGCCGTCGTTACTGACGCTGTTCACCGTCGTCGCGAGCATGGAACACGGCGCGCGCCAGCAGGGCGCAGGCGGCCGCCTCGCGTGGCTCAAGGGTCTCCCGTGGGAGCGCCCGGAGTTCTCCGGCATCGCGCTCGCGGGGATCATGTTCGCCGCCGGCGGGTTCTCCGGCATGATCAACGCCGGGATGAACATCAACTACCTCATCCACAACACGATCTGGGTGCCGGGCCACTTCCACCTCACCGTGGGGACCGCCTACGCGCTGACGCTGATGGCGATCTCCTACTGGCTGGTCCCCCAGCTCACCGGTAAGCGGCTGCAGTTCCGCGGGCTGGCGTCGATCCAGCCCTTTGTCTGGTTCGTCGGCATGGTGCTGATGTCGAACGCGATGCACCGCGGCGGGCTCGCGGGCATCCCGCGGCGCACCGCCGAACCGCAGTACGAGCAGGTCAGCTTCGACGCCGTCGTCGGGACGGTCGGCGAGATGCGGATCCAGATCGCGATCGGCGGCACGCTCCTGTTCCTCGGGGCAGTGATGTTCCTCGCGGTGATGTTCGGGACGTGGGCGCTGGGCAAGCCCAACAGCCAACTGCGGGTCAACGGCTCGATCCCCGAGCCGCTCTCGGGGCCCGAAGAGTCGCCCCGGGTGCTCGACAACCTCAAGCTCTGGACGGCCATCGCGGTCGCGCTGGTGCTGCTGGCCTACGGCATCCCGCTGTACGACATGGTCGCCGACGGGCTGCTCTGGCCCGGGAGCCTCCCGATCCCGGCGTAGGCGAACCATCTCGCCCTCCATCCGACTCACGACTGACTCATGACTGACGCCGACACACCGACTGACTCGAATGCCGAGACGCCGGCGGACGACGCCCCGCCGGAGGACGACGAGATCGATCGCCGCCGGCTGATCCGCTGGATCGCCGTGCTCGCGTTCGGCGTCCCGGTCGTCGTCGAGGCGCTCACGTTCGGCAACATCATCAACGACGAACTGCTCGGCGGCGGGGACGACGATACCCCGACGGCCGCGGAGACGGAGACGGACCACCCGGACGCCGTCGGCGTCGACGACGAACTGCTCGAAGAGACGGCGGCGACGGAGACGATCACGACCTCCGAGGTCCGGCAGAACGACGGCGGCCGGACGTACGTCTTCGGCGTCGAGGTGGAGAACACGACCGACGAGCCGGTCGAACTCCGGACGCAACGCCTTCGACTCCGCGACGAATCGCTCGTCGACGGCGTGTCGAGCACGGGCAGCATCGAGCCCGGGGAGTCGGGGATGGTCACCGCCGCGTGGTCGATCCCCGGCGGCGCGATGCCCGGCGCCGTCGAGGTGACGGCGACCCGGGGCGAGGAGACGGCGTTCGAGGGGTTCGTGTTGATGGAGCGGCCGGTCGTGGTTGGGTAGCGGGCGGTTTTCGGTCGATCGTTTTCGGGTGAAGAGATGCTTTTCGGTCGGTTCGAGTACGGAGAGGGGTTCGAACCACGGTCGTTCCGCTCACTTCGTTCGCTTCACTCCCTGCTTCAAAACCAACGTACGGCTTTCGCTGCTCACGTTGTTCGCAGCAGAAAGCCGGAGGAGGGATTTGAACCCTCGACCTATTCCTTACGAAGGAATCGCTCTGCCAGCTGAGCTACCCCGGCGCGTCCATCCCCACGTACCGGCAAGGCAGACATAAGGGTTCCGAAACCCGGCGCAGTCAGTCGATCCGGTCGAGCCGCGCGTCGAGGCAGACGTTCAGTTCGTGAGGCGCGTACGACCGCACGACGCGCTCTTCCAGCGTCGTCACCTCGTACTCGTCGCCGGCCGCGTCCTCCAGTGCGGTCCGCCCGCGCTCGAACGGAGCGTCCTCGTGCTGGATGTCGTAGAGATGGATGACACAGGAGTCGCCGGCGAACGCGACCGCCGCGTCGGCGAACTCCGCGGCAGTGTGGGGGAGGTTCATCACCAGCCGGTCGGCCCAGTTCTCGTACTCGTCGGTCAGCTCGCGCACGTCGCCGACGTGGGTGGTGATCCGGTCGGCGACGCCGTTGCGCTCGGCGTTCTCTTCGAGGTACGCGATCGCGTCGGGGTTGAGGTCGCAGGCCACCACTTCCGCCCCGGCGTCGGCCATCGGGATCGCGTACGGGCCCACGCCGGCGAACATGTCCAGCGCGTGCTCCCCGGGCTCGACCTGCTCGACGACGCGGTGGCGTTCGGTCGCGAGCCGGGGGGAGAAGTACACCGCCGCGACGTCGACGGCGAACTCGTGGCCGTACTCGCGGTGGACCGTCTCCGTCGGCGGCCGTTCGCCCTCGTCGGCCAGCACTTCCCAGTCGCGGACGCGAGTCTCACCTTTCACCTTGGAGTCGCGGTTGAGCACGCTCCGGACCGGGATGTCCGACTCGACGATCGCGTCGGCGATCTCGTTGGCGCGCTCGGGGTCGTCCTCGTCGACGAGCACCACGTCGCCCAGTCGCTCGTACGTCGGTTCGAACCCCAGCAGGTCCGCGGGCGTGCGCTGGGGGGTACGTGCGGGCACGTCGTGGCGCACGAGGTCGAAGTCCTCGGGGACCGCGTCGGGGTCGGTGACGGGGATGAACAGCTCGCCGTCGGCGTGTTCGATGCCGTACTCCTGATCGACGAGATCCGCCTCGGCGAGACGCTGTCGTGTCGCCTCGCCGTCCTCGCGGGCGACGGCGACGCAGGGCCGCTCCATACCGGGATTGGGCGCCGGACCCGAGTAAGGGTAGCGATGGGCCGCCGGTCAGGTCAGGCTCTCGAGCAGCTCGGGCGTCGACGCCGCGACGCCCCCGCCGCGGAGGCGCCGGTAGCGGTCGGCCGCGGCCTGAGAGACCGTCCGTTCGGCCAGCGAGCGCTCCTCGACGGCGTACACCGGCGTCGACAGCTCCCCGACCCGATCGAACACGGGAACGAGCCCGTCGGTGAGGTCGACGTCCGCGACGATCACCGCGTCGGCGGCCGTCACGTACTCCGCCGTCCGATCGAGTGCCGCCGCGTCGATCTCGCCGAAGGCGTCGAACTCGACGGTCTCGATCCCAAGCGCGTCGGCCACGTCGGCGTCGCTGTCGCCCGCGGACACCGGCCCGACCGTCGTCTCCACGCCGGCGCGGTCGAGGCGGGTCAGCAGCGGGCCGGCGCGGCCCCCGCCGGCGATCACGTGGACGCGCTCGACCGGCGGAATATCCGGGTCGTCGGCGGCCGCGAGATCGTCGGGCAGCGCCGTCACGCGGGGGCGCTGTGTGACGGGATCGGTCGTCACGACCGCGTCCACGTCAAACGCGTCGCCGATCGTCGCGCCGGTGAGCACCGCCTCGGGCGGCCCGTCGGCGACGATCCCGCCGTCGGCGACCACGACGATCCGGTCGCAGTACCGCGCCGCGGTGTCGAGGTCGTGGATCGCCGCGATCGCCGCTTTCCCCTCGTCGACCAGCGCCGAGACGGTCTCGAAGGTGCGGAGCCGGTGGTTCGGGTCGAGGCTCGCGGTCGGCTCGTCGAGCAGCAACAGCGGCGTCTCCTGTGCCAACGCCCGGGCCAACAGCACCCGGGAGCGCTCGCCGCCGGAGACCTCGGTCACCGGGCGGTCCGCGAACTCGGCGACCTCGGTCCGCTCCATCGCACGCTCGACGGCCGCGTGATCGGCCTCGTCCATCGACCCGAACCGCGGGACGTGGGGCGTCCGCCCCATCTCGACGATCTCTCGCACGTCGAACGAGAAGGAGATGGAGGTGTCCTGCGGGACGGTCGCGACTCGGCGGCCGACGGCTTTCGCCGAGAGCCCGTCGACGGCCTCCCCGGCGATTTGGACGCGGCCCGAATCCGGAGAGAGCGACCCGCGGGCCGCCCGCAGCAGCGTCGTCTTCCCCGCGCCGTTGGGGCCCACGAGTCCCACGAGTTCTCCCCGTTCCACGTCGAGGCTCACGCCCGCGAGCACGTCGGTCTCCCCGAGCGTGACCGAGAGGTCAGAAATCGACAGCACTGGTCCGTCGGTCGCGAAGTCCCTGTCGATCGGTCCCTCGTCGGTCGGGTCTGCTCGGCTCATAGCTCGTGAACCCTCCGTTTGCGCAGCAGGAATAGGAAGAACGGGGCGCCGACTGCGGCCGTCACGATCCCCACCGGGAGCTCCTGTGCGCCGCTCCGGGCGACCGTGTCGGCCGCGACGAGGAACGCCGACCCCGCCAGCGCCGCTGTCGGCAGCAGGATCCGGTGGTCAGGCCCGACGACGAGCCGCATCACGTGGGGGACGATCAGGCCGACGAAGCCGATCACGCCTGAGACGGCGACGCCGGCGCCAGTCATCACCGCCGACACCGCGAGCAGGAGGCGTTTGGTTCGCTCGACCTCGATTCCGAGGCCGGCGGCCTCCTCCTCGCCCAGCAGCATGACGTTCAGGTCACGCGCGTACGCCAGCAGGAGCAGGAAACAGCAGCAGACGAACAGCGGCAGCACCGGCACGCCCGCCACGGGGACGAAATCCCCCCAGCCGGCGTTGTCGAGGTGACCCATCAGCCAGTACACCACCTGCTCCATGCTCTCCCCGGAGTGCAGCAGGAGAAAGGAGGTGACCGCGCCGAGGAACGTCTGGATCGCTACCCCGGCCAAAAGCAGCGTCGCGACCGGGGTTTTCCCGTTCTCGGTCGCGATGGCGTACACGCCGAAGGCGGTGATCAGCGCGCCGGCGAACGCCGCCGGCTCCAGTCCCAGCCCGAACGGGATCAGCGCCGGGACGACGATCGAGGCGACGGCGCCGACCGCCGCGCCCGAGGAGACGCCGATGATCGAGGGGTCTGCCATCGGGTTCCGGAAGAACCCCTGCATCACCGTCCCGGCCGCCGAGAGCGCGAAACCGACCAGCGCACCCAGCAGGATTCGCGGCAGGCGGATCCGCATCACGATCGCGCGGTTGGACTTCCGCAGCGAGTACTCGAAGGGGCGCCGCCAGCCGAGCTCACCGCCCGCGAGGCTCGGCACCGCGACCGCCTCCAGCACGGCTTTGACGACCGTCTCGGCGGGGACTGCGACTGGACCGATCCCCGCGCTGAGAACGACAGTAACGGCGAGTGCGACGGCTAACGCGGCCGACCAACCGGTCGCGCGCCTCGCGACGCTCATGTACTCAAAGCTGAGTTGCGTTAGACAAATACTTGTTGCACTAGACGCGAGTGGAGAGCGATGCGAACGCGAACAACGCTGTTGATCGTACTGTGTACGCTTCTCGTGAGCGTCGCGCCGGTCGGCGCCGTCGGGGCGGCAGGCGCGCCGACGGCCCACGCGAGCGTCGACAACGCCGCCGCGGTCCAGCAGTCGGTACCCGACTGCTCCTACCCGCTCTCTTCGACTGACGCGACGGGTACCGAGGTGACGATCGAGGAGGCGCCCGAGACCGTCACCACGCTGGGGCCGAGCGCGGCCCAGACGATGTGGGAGATCGGCGGCAAGGAACAGGTCGTCGGGCTCGACCAGAACGCCGAGTACCTCGCGGGCGCGGAGAGCCGGACGAACGTCTCCGCGGCCGGCTTCGGCTACAGCACCGAGGCAGTCGTCGGGACCGAAGCCGATCTCGTGCTCGCGGCCAACATCGTGAGCAACGACACCGTGGCCGCCCTGCGCGACGCGGGGATGACGGTGTACAAGTTCGAGTCGGCCACCTCCATCGAGGACGTGGCGAACAAGACTGCCCTGATCGGCCAGCTCACCGGCAACTGTGAGGGGGCGGCCGAGGCCAACGCCTGGATGAACGCGAACGTCGACACCGCGCGGGAGGTCACCGCCGACAGCGACCGACCGCGCGTGCTCGTCCCACTCGGCGGCGGCTTCGTCGTCGGCAACGAGACGTTCATCGACGCGATGGTGACCGCCGCGGGCGGCGAGAACGTCGCCGCCGAACGGTACGGCAGCGGCTACACCGAGGCGTCCGACGAGGTCATCGTCGAACTCGACCCGGAGATCATCGTGTTCCAGCCGTGGATGGCCAGCTACATCGGACAGGAGCCGTTCTCGCTGACGACCGCGGGTGAGAACAACGCCAGCGTGGTCGTGAACGCGAACTACCTCAGTCAGCCCGCCCCGCGCTCGGTGGTGTACGCCACCCGGAACCTCACCGAGGGGTTCCACCCCGACGCGGCCGCGAGCGCCGAGTGGACCGCACGGGGCGACGTGAGCGTCGAAACCGAGACCCCGACGCCGACCGAGACGGTCGCGATGACCGAGACCGCGACGGCGACCGAGACGGCCACGTCGACTGACACGACGGAAACGTCAGGGCCCGGATTCGGCGCGGGCGCCACCGTGGCTGCCCTCGGCGCGGGCGCGGCGCTGCTCGCCCGACGCGACTGAGCGCCACCAAAACCGCTTTCCCCGCCGACGGTCTCTTCTCTCGCATGATCGAGAACGTCGTCTACCCCGCGTACCTCGACGCGGCGTACAGCCGCTCGGAGGGCCGGCGTGTCCCCGAGGACGAGGCCGTCGACGAACCGACGGTCGACGAGATCGCGAAGGCCGTCCAGCAGGTGGGCTACGACGCCGTCATCGAGCGTGACAAGACCTACCCCAGAGAGTACGAGCAGCGCGGGCGCGTGCTCGTTCAGGGCGCCGAGGACGCGACGAAGAACGACCTCGTGCAGGCGATCGCGGCGTACGTCGCGATCCTGCGGGACTGATGGAGCGAGTCGGCACGGTCGCCCGGACCGCACAGGGGCTCGCGATCGCGCGCTGTCCGGACGGGGACCACCCCCCGATCGGCCGCTCGGTCGTCGACGAAAACCTCGACACGGTGGGGCGCGTCGTCGACGTGTTCGGCCCCGTCGACCGACCGTACGTCGCGGTCACGCCTAACGACCGCTCGGGGCTCGCTGCCCTCGTGGGCCAGAAGCTCTACGCGCGCTGACGCGACGCGACCACAACGGCCAAACCGCTCCCCGCTGAACCTCGGACAATGAGTTCTCGTGCGTTCCGCGGGACCGCCTTCGCCGCCCTCGTCTTCCTGCTCGTCCAGCTGGGTGCGCTGGCGCTCGTTCCCTCCTTCGAGGCCAGCGGCTACCAACAGTTCGAGAACCCACAGGACCCGACGAACAGCCTCGTCTACATCGCCCTGATTCTGGTGATGACGGTGCTGATGCTCGCGGCGTTCAAGTACGACTTCGACTGGGTAGTCCGGGCCTTTGTCGTGTTCACCAGCGGGCTGCTGGCGTGGTACGTGCTGGGCGTGTTCCTCCCCGCGATCGCCGCGATCCCCCTCTCCGCGCTGATCGCGGTGGCGCTGTGGGTGTACCCGGAGTGGTACGTCATCGACGCCGCGGGCGTGGTGATGGGCGCCGGCGCCGCGGGGCTGTTCGGCATCAGCTTCGGAGTGCTCCCGGCGATCGTGCTGCTCGCCGTGCTGGCGGTGTACGACGCGATCTCGGTGTACGGCACCGAGCACATGCTCGAACTCGCGGAGGGCGTGATGGACCTCCGGGTGCCGGTAGTGCTGGTGATCCCGCTCACGCTGGGGTTCTCGATCCTGCCCGAGGACGACGACGAAGCTGACGCGGGGGCCGACGAGGGCACCGAGACGGACGACGACACCGAGAGCGACTCGTCAGTCTCCGACGAGGCCGCCGTCGAGGGCGAGGGGCCGGACGTGGCCGACCGCGACGCCTTCTTCATCGGGCTCGGCGACGCGGTGATGCCGACAGTGCTCGTCGCGAGCGCCGCCCACTTCTCGCCCGCCGCCCCGCTCGATATCGGGATCGACCTCGCGCTGAACCTCCCCGCGCTGACGGCGATGATCGGGACGTTCCTCGGCCTGTTCGTCCTCCTGCGGATGGTGTTCGCCGGGCGCGCCCACGCGGGGCTGCCGCTGCTCAACGGTGGCGCCATCGGCGGCTATCTCGTTGGCTCGGTCGCCGCTGGCGTGCCGATCCTGACGGCACTCGGGCTGTAGTTGCGCTTTCTGGAAATTGTGGACTTGGCGCGAGTCGCTCGCGCCTCCGTGCGCGAGCCAGCGCGAGGGACGAACGAGCGAACGGATGTGAGCGAGTGAGTCGGCTGGGGAGGTGTGTGGGCTGTGCGGACGGGTGGGACTGAAAGGGGCTGTCCGCTCGGCGAAGCCCGGCGACGCAAGCACCGCAGCGGAGCGAGGAGCGCAGCGAGCCGCGCGAGCCGAGCGGGCAGGGGCTTTCACAGTATTGCTGATCCAGTAGTGACTCGCAAGCTCACCGTACTAACCGAATCAGACACAGAAGCCTACGAAGAGGAATCCACGTACTCCTCGACGCCCTCCCGGACCATCACCGCCATCCCCGTCTCGAAGTCCAGCATCTCCGAGGCCGCCAGCTCCGCCCGGCCGACGCCGAGTAACTCCCCGTCCTCGTGGACCACCAGCACCTCGTCGCCCGCCCTGATCTCCTCGCCGCACCGATCGACGAACTTCGCGAACGTGTTCTCCCCCTCCCGCACGAACGGTTCGGACTCGTCGCCGACGTAGACGCGGTACGCCGGCGCGTCGAGACGATCGTGGAGCCGCCGCCCGCCCGCGAAGCCGAGCGTGAAGCGGCCGTCGGTGCCCATCGACGCCAGCCGGCCGTCCGGGGCGTGGATCTGGCTGGGCCGGCCGCCGGTGGAGTAGTCGATTTCGAGGTGGGCCTCCGCGGGGAACAGCGCCTCCCCGGCGCCGCGGCCGAACTGGTAGTCGGCCGTGGTCCGCAGGTCCGCACGCGAGGTCTTAGCCATGGTCGAGGGGGCGGGCGCTCGGCGGAAAAGCGTCTCGAAGGGCCGGGGCAGCCACACGATGGGCGATCCTGTCGGGAAACCATCAACGTGGATCATAAATGCCGGAAGGCTCTCCCTCGAGAGGATGACTGCGACTCGGATGAGCGAAGCGGAGATAGATACCCTTCTGGAGCAGCAAGGTGTCGGCGTGCTCTCTCTGGCGGCTGATGCGGACAGCTACGCGGTTCCCGAGTCGTTCGGTTACGACGGGGACCACCTCTACTTCCAACTCGTGTACGACGACGACAGCGAAAAGTTCGAGTACATCGACAAGACGGAGCTCGTGACGTTCACCGTGTTCTCCGAGGATCCGGCTCGGAGCGTCGTCGTCCGCGGCAGGCTGGAGCCCGTTTCGGCCGACGAGGAGCTCCTCGCGGCGGAGGCGATCGCAGAGAACGCCGACATCCCAACGCTGAACGTGATGCCGGAGACGCAGATAAGCGCGCTCACCGCCGAACACCACCGGCTCGTCCCCGAAGAGATTTCGGGACGGGCCTTCGACGGCTCACCTACCTGATTCACGGCCGCGTTCTCTCCCGGCCGCCCCGGAGCACGCTCACAGCAGGAACTCCTCCTCCCGTTCCGCCATGTCGTGGAACGCGTCGGCGGCCTCGATCAGCTCCTCGGCGGTCGAGCTCTCGAAGCAGAACACCTCGACGCGGACGCCCTCGTGACGCAGGTGCGTACAGAGCCGGGCGAAGTCGCCGTCGCCGCTGGCCAAGACGAGCGTGTCCACCTTCTCCGCCAGCGTCACCGCGTCGAGCACGATCCCCACGTCCCAGTCGGCCTTCTGGGAGCCGTCGCCGAACGTCTTGATCTCCTTGATCTTGCGCTCGAAGCCGATATCCGAAAGCGCCTCGAAGAAGGACTCCTCCTCCGGCGAGTCCGCGCGGATCACGTACGCCAGCGCCCGCACGAGCTCGCGGTCCATCACCGCCTTCTCCAGCAGCCCCGAGTAGTCGATGTTCCGCGAGTAGAGGCTCTGGGCCGTGTGATAGAGGTTCTGCGCGTCGGCGAGCACCGCGACGCGCTGGCCCTCGTGAATCTCCGTCATTAGCCGTTCGTTGCTCGGCGTTCGTTAAAAAATGCCGTCTCGGCTCCGGCCGGAGGCAGAACCGTTATCAGGGTCGGCCTCCCTCTCCCATCCGTGACGCGACTGTCCGGGTTCGACGGCGCCGCAGCCCGCGCAGCCCCGGCTGTCGCACTCCGCCGCGGTAAACGCGACAAACGCTGATTCTCTCCCGCTCTCGGCCGGCGTAGCGTCCGGTCGCTGGCGGACTCCCGACTGCACCGCGCAGCGACCGCTCTACGCGACACAGACCAGATGACGACACCGTTCAGCGGGGTCTACCCCGCCATGACCACTCCCTTCCGGGAGGACCGACGCATCGACTACGACCGACTCGCCGCCGACGCACAGCGCCTCGAAGCCGCGGGCGTCGACGGGCTCGTCCCCGTCGGCTCCACGGGCGAGTCCGCGACGCTGACCCACGACGAGCACGCGCAGGTCGTCGAGACAGTCGTCGGCGCCGTCGACGACGTGCCCGTGATCGCCGGCGCAGGGTCCAACGCGACCCACGAGGCCGTCAGCCTCGCAGAGGACGCCGAGGCCGCGGGCGCCGACGCCGTGCTGCTGATCTCGCCGTACTACAACAAGCCCGAGGCCGCGGGCTATCTCGACCACTACCGCACGATCGCCGACAGCGTGGATCTGCCCGGGATCGTCTACAACGTCCCCTCGCGCACGGGGCGGAACGTCCCCGTCGACGTGGTCGCCGAACTCGCCGAGCACCCAAACGTTCAGGGGTACAAGGCCGCCAGCGGCGATCTCGGCCGCGTCTCCGAGGTGATCGAGCGCACTCGCGACGAGGAGTTCTCGGTGCTCTCCGGCGACGACGGGCTCACGCTGCCCATCTGCGCGCTCGGCGGGACGGGGACGATCAGCGTCGTCGCGAACGTCGAGCCCGAGCGCACGGGCGCGATGGTCGGCGCTGCGACTGCCGACGACATGGGCCGCGCCCGCGACCTCCACTACGAGCTCGAACCCCTGATCCGCCAACTGTTCGTCGAGACCAATCCCATCCCAGTGAAGGAGGCCATGGCCATCCGCGAGGACCACCCGCCGTACGTGCGCTCGCCGCTGACGCGCCTCTCCGAGGAACACCGTGGGGCGCTCCGGGAGACGCTCGCCGACCTCGCCGGCGGCGCGCCGGAGGTGAGCGTCTGATGTCGACGGCGCAGACCGACCCGACCCGGATCGTCGTCACGGGCGCGACGGGCCGGATGGGCGAGGAACTCATCGACGCCGCCGGCGACCGACCGGACGTGCTCGTCGTCGCCGCCGTCTCCCGAACGCCGGGCTCCGTGACGGCCGAGGCCGCAGTTGGAACGCACCTCGACGCGACGCTCGCCGACGAGGAGCACGTCGACGCAGTCGTCGACTTCACCGCGCCGGAAGCGACCGCCGAGTACGCGAGCATCGCCGCCGACCACGGCGTCGCGTTCGTTACCGGAACGACCGGGCTGGCGGGTCACGACGCCGACCCGGTGGGCGCGCTCGACGCCGCCAGCGAGTCGGTGCCGGTGCTGCACGCCAGCAACTTTTCTCGCGGGATCGCGGCGCTCCGCGGGGCGGTTCGGGAAGCTGCAGCCTCGCTTCCGGGGTACGACGTGGAGGTCACTGAAACGCACCACAACGGCAAGTGCGATGCGCCCAGCGGCACCGCGCTCACGCTCGTCGAGGACGTCGAGACCGAACGCCCGGACCTGACCGACCGCCAGCACGGCCGCGAGGGCGAGCAGCCCCGCGAGGCCGACGAGATCGGCGTCCACGCCCGCCGCGCGGGCGACGTGACCGGCGAGCACGAGGTGCTGTTCGCGGGCAACCGCGAGGCGCTCTCGCTGTCGCACTCCGCGGGCGACCGGGGGGTGTTCGCCGAGGGCGCGCTCGACGCTGCCGTCGCTCTCGCGGGCCGGGACCCCGGCCGTTACGCGTTCGGCGACCTACTGCAGGACTGACCAGCGACACAGCCAACATTACCAATGAGCCTCGAAACCGAGATTTCGGACCTGTGGCACCGCTACGAAGACGGACTGACCGCCGACGCGGCGGGCAGCAGCGAACTGGAGACGCTCGACGCGTTCCTCGCCGCGCTCGAAGCCGGCGAACACCGCGCCGCCGAGAAAGTCGGCCCCGCGGAGTGGGAGGCCGTCGAGTGGGTCAAGCGGGGCGTCCTGCTCAACTTCGGCCTGCGCGAGACCCAGCCCCGAACGTACGGCGGCGTCGACTACTACGACGTCCTCCCGCTGCGTTCGACCGACGACCTCGCCGACCGCGGTGCGCGGAACACGCCCGACGGGACGGTCCTGCGGCCCGGGAGCTACCTCGGCGAGGACGTGATCATGATGTCGCCCAGCTTCGTCAACATCGGCGCCCACGTCGGCGACGACAGTCTCGTCGACTCCAACGACGTGGTGGGCTCCTGCGCCCAGGTCGGTGATGGTGTCAAGATCGGCGCCAACACGCTGATCGGCGGGGTGCTCGAACCGGTCGAGGATGCGCCGGTCGTCGTCGAAAACGGCGTCTCGCTGGGCGCGGGCTGTCGCGTCACGTCCGGGTTCGTCGTCGGCGAGAACAGCGTCGTCGCCGAGGACACACTGCTCACCCCCCGCATCCCCGTCTACGATCTCGTCGAGGAGGAGGTCCACTACGGCCGCCTCCCCCCTGAACGTCGCGCGTTCCAGCGCTACGTCGAGTCCTCGGTCTCCGAGGAGGAGCTGATCCCCGGGAAGGCGTACAAGCCCGCCGTCGTCGCGACGGGGCTGGAGGAGGAGACCTTAGAGGCGACACAGCGCGAAGGCGCGCTCCGGGAATGAGCGTCGATCCCCCCGAAGTCCGGCGACTCGCTGACTGGGACCGCGGCACGCTGGACGCGCTCGCCGACGAGCACGACACGCCGCTGTACGTGTTCGATCCCGAGCAGGTCCGCGAGAACTGCCGGCGGCTCCGGGCTGCGTTCCCCGACGCCGAGATCCAGTACGCAGCGAAGGCCCACACCGCCCGGGAGACGCTCCGCACCGTCCACGACGAGGGGCTGGCGATCGAGTGCGCCTCGGCGGGCGAGGTGCGACGCGCCCTCCGGGCCGGAATCCCCGGCAGCGACGTGACCTACACCGCGGTCAATCCGCCGGCTCGCGACCTCGACAGCGTCGTCGAGGCGTGGCGGGACGAACCCGATCTGACGATCACTGCCGGCGCGACGGACACGGTCGACCGCCTCGCCGACCGCGGCTTCGACGGCCGCCTGCGCCTCCGCGTCAACCCCGGCGTCGGGGCCGGCCACCACGAGAAGGTCGTCACGGGCGGCCACCCGAAGTTCGGGGTCGGGCTCGACCGCGCGCCCGACCTCGCCGCGCAGATCGACCGGGAGTTCGCGTTCGCGGGGATCCATGCCCACGCCGGCTCGGGAATCTCGGGCGACGATCTCGCGAACCACCGCGAGCTGGTCCGCCGACTGGGCGAGCTCGCCCGCGATCTCGAAGCGGCGGGCATCGCCGTCGAGACGGTCGACGTGGGTGGCGGCTTCGGCGTTCCCTACCGCGAGGACGCCCCGGCGCTGGATCTCGACGCCGTCGCGAACGCGACCCGCGAGGCGCTCGGTTCGATCGATGGGCGACTCGCGATCGAGCCCGGGCGCTACGTCGTCGCCGACGCCGGCGTGCTGTTGACCCGGGTGAACACTGTGAAGAACGCGCCGTCGACCGTCGTCGCGGGCGTCGACGCCGGGATGACGACGCTGCTGCGACCGGCGATGTACGACGCCTACCACACGGTGCGGAACCTCGGAGCCGAGGACGAACCCACAGCACGTGAGCGGGTCGGCGTCACCGTCGCCGGCCCGGTCTGTGAGACCGCGGACCTGCTCTGTGAGAGCCGCCCGCTCCCCCGGCCCGAGCGCGGCGACCTGCTGGCGGTCGGCAACGCGGGCGCGTACGGCTACGAGATGGCGTCGACGTACAACTCCCGCCCACGGCCGGCGGAGGTGACCGTCGGCGGCGACGTGCTCCGGCGGCGCGAGACGCTCGCGGACGTGAGCCGGCTCGACGCGGCGAGGGACGCAAACCGCCGGAACGACGAGGGGGAGCCATGACGGTCGCGTTCGAGAAGTACGACGGCGCGGGCAACGACTTCGTCGTCGTGGATGTGGACGGCGACCCCGTCGAGGACCGCGCCGCGTTCGCCCGCGTCCACTGCGACCGCGAGGTCGGCGTCGAGGACGCGGCCGGCGGGCGACACGGCGCCGACGGCGTGCTGTTCCTCTCGCTGGACGCGGCCGCCGCCCCGCCGCGGGTGACGATGACGCTGGTCCAGCCCGACGGCTCGATCGCGGAGATGTGCGGCAACGGCGCGCGCTGTGTGGCGGCGTGGGCCGCCGACCGTGTGGATGCGTCGACGTTCGACATCGACACCCCCGCGGGCACCCGCCGTGCGGTCGTGGACGACGAGGTGGCCGTAGAGATGGGTGTGCCGACGGTCGACCCCGAACACGTCCCACTCGTGACCGACGAACCGCTCGTCGATTCAGTGCTCGACGAACTCGACGGGACGCCCGCCGCGGGACTGGCCGTCACGGCGGTGAACACCGGCGTTCCCCACGCCGTCGTCTTCGTCGACGACGTGGACGCCGTCGAGATCGACGCCGTCGCGCCGCCGATCCGCCACGCCGACGCGTTCCCGGAAGGCGCGAACGTGACGTTCGCGGCGGGCAACGGCGAGGGGTTCCGCCAGCGCACCTACGAGCGCGGCGTCGAGGGGGAGACGCGAGCCTGCGGTACCGGTGCGGTCGCGGTCGCCGCCGCGGCGAAGCGATTCGGCCGACTCCCCGCTGGCGACGACTGGATCACGGTCTCCCCGCCGGGCGGCGATCTCGCCGTCACGGTGCCCGACGACGGCCCTGCACGGCTGCGTGGCCCCGCGAGGAAGCGCTTCGAGGGGGAGCTCCCGATTTCCGAGGACGACCGTATCGCGGGCGTCACCGGCGAGGCGGCGCTGGGCGCGGACCGCGTTGACGAGCCGAGGAGCGAGCGATGAGCTTCGAGCCCGTTTCCTTCCTCGAACGAGCCGTTCGGGCGGACTCCACCGAGGACGTGAGCGGCACCCGCGAACTGCTGCTCGACGCGCTCCGGGCGGGCGGTCACGAGCCACACGTCGACGCCGCCGGGAACGTCCGCGCCAGTCGCGGCTCCGGCTCCCCGCACCTCGTGTTCAACACCCACATCGACACCGTTGCCCCGCACGTCGGCTTCGAGCGCAGCGGGGAGACGATCCGCGGTCGCGGTGCCTGCGACGCGAAGGGACCGCTCGCCGCGCTGCTGTCGGCGTTTCTCGACGCCGAGATCGCGCAGGGAACGCTCACGCTCGCGGTCACGCCCGACGAGGAGGCGCTCTCGACCGGTGCGCACGCGTTAATGACCGGCGAGGTGGCGCCGGGCGGCCCGGGCGAGACCGGTGCGAGCGTCGAGCCGCTCCCGACGGCCGACCCGGAGCCCGACGCCTACGTCGTCGGCGAGCCGACCGGGCTCGACGTCTGTACCGCGGCTCGCGGTCGGTTCGAGGGGACGATCACCGTCGAGGGGGTCGCCGCCCACGCCGCCAGCCCGGAGTCGGGCGTCAACGCCGTCTCGGCCGCCGGTAGACTGCTGGGCGCGCTGGACTCGTTCGACAACGTCGACGCCCACCCGCAGTTAGGCGCGGCAACGCTGGTGCCGACGGGGATCGATGGCGGCGAGTCGACGAACCAAGTGCCCGCCCGCTGTGCGGTGACGATCGACCGCCGGAGCGTGCCCCCGGAGACGGCTGCGGGGTTCCGTTCGGCGCTCGAATCCCACCTCCGATCGGCGCTCGGCGGCGGGGACGCGACGGTCTCGGTGTCGCTGACCGACCGACAGACGCCGTTTCTCGAAGCGTTCGCGACCGACACCGACGAGGTCGTCGTCGGCGCGCTCGCGGACGCGGCGAAGAGCGCGAGCGCGGCGTCGGGGCTGGGCGAGCGCGGGGCTGTCAGACCGTTCGGCGCGGCGACGGAGGCGTCGTACTTCGCGCCGGTGCCGACGGTCGTGTTCGGTCCCGGCCACCTCGCTGACGAGGAGGGAGCGGTGGCACACGCCGAACGAGAGCACGTCGACGTGGCGTCGGTGCGAGCGGCGGCGACGGCGGTTCGCACGGCGACCGAGCGGCTGCTGGCTGTCGACGATCAGTCGACGCGCTGATTCCGAACGTCGCGGGAATCGCCGCGTTCCCCGCGTCGCTCGTGTTCGGAGTCGGGGACACGGTGGTCGTTTTCCGGCAGCGATCGATCCCGCCTCGGACGGTTGACGGACGCACTGTACGAGCGCCGAACAGCCGAAAATTGGCGGAATTTCTGGCCTGCGCCGGTCGTGGAGGAATTACTGCGGGCCGCTTATGTGGATGGGAGATGACGATTGGTGCATGGGTGAGGATGGGACCCCCAACGGTCGACCGGTTCTGGGGACGCTGCTCGACCCCGCGGGGGACACACAGGCACGCGACCTCTCGTTCGCGCTGGCTCGGGAAGCCGGCGCGCCGGTCCGCCTGCTCGCCCCACAGCGTGCGCCCGACGCGCAAGCCGCGTCGGTGCCGGCGATGTCGGCCGACGGCCCGCCGGTCCAGTTCACGTGTGCCGAGAGCGCAGCCAGCGCCGGGCGATCGCCGGCCGAGGCGGTCGCCGAAGAGGCTTCGGACTCCGACGCCGACGTGGTCGTACTCGAACGGCCGGCGTCGGAGTCCTCCGGCGTCGGGATCCGTCGGGGGACGACCGACCGTATCGTCGCGAACAGTCCGACTGACACGGTGCTCGCGAACGGCACCGGGGAGCTAGACGGTCTGGCGTCGATCCTCGTCCCGGTCACCGGCGGGCCCAACACCGAACTCACCGTCCGGGTGGCCCGCGCGCTGGCCGAACACGAGAACGCCTGGATCGAGCTGTTCACCGTCGTCCCGGCGGGTGCCGACGCCGAGCAGCGCTCCGAGGGCGCGGAGCATCTCGCGCAGGGCCGGCGCTACCTCGGGGAGTTCGAGGAGTTCGACACGTGGCTGTACGAAGCCGACGACCCGACGGCGGCGATCGCCGAGCAGTCGGCGTACTACGACGCCATCGTGATCGGTGCGCCGACGGAGAGCCGCCTCGAACGCGTGCTGTTCGGCTCGATGCCCGACAGCGTCGACGAGCGCGTCGACATCCCCGTCGTCATGGCGGCCTCGAAGTAGCTACCCGAGGAACAGGTCGACCATGTTCCCCGAGCTCGTTCCCTTGTACAGCTCCGAGTAGCCGCAGTTCGCACAGGTCACCACCTTGAAGCTGCGGTTCTGGACGTCGAACATCTTCGAGAGCCCGGTGCCGCTGGTGGCGATCTCGTCGATCTCCGTCTCGCCGTGACCACACTTGGGACAGCCGGTCTCGTCGCTATCGCCGAAGTCGTCGGTCGGAGGGCACATGCGGCCGAGCGTTCGACCGACGCCAGCAAAAAGCTACCGCGGGCGGCGAAACCCCTAACGGCTGTGCGGCCGATCACTCGGCTATGCCCGCCGTCGGAGCGCTGTTCGCCCTCCTGTTCGTCGCAACGATCGCCGGCACGATCGGCCTCTGGTACGCGATCGACCGCGAGACCGACGACCCGCCGCGGATGGATCGCGCCGACGCCGAATGCGCGGTTCGGCAGGACACCGACCAGCGTGAGGAAACCGACGCCGAGGATCGGTCCACGGACGACGACGACTGGGGGACCGAGTGGGGCGTCGAGGAAGACCGTCGATAGTGTCCGCGCCTATCCGTCGAGCTCGTCGACCAGCTCGTCGGCGACACCCGTGTAGCCCGCAGGCGTGAGCGCCCGGAGCTCCTCACGGACCGACTCGTCCACGTCGAGTTCGTCGAACAGCTCACGGAAGTCGGCGAGGGTCACTCGGCGGCCGCGCGTGAGCTCCTTCATGCGTTCGTACGCCTCAGTGTCGCCCTCGCGCCGGAGGATCGTCTGAACGGCCTCGCCGATGATCTCGGGGGTGCCTTCGAGCTCCTCGCGCATCACCTGCTCGTTGGGGACGACCTTCTCCAGCCCAGCTGCCGTCTTCCGGTAGCCGATCAGGCAGTGGGCGAACGACGCGCCGACGTTGCGCTTGACCGTCGAGTCCGAGAGGTCACGTTGGAGCCGCGAGGAGGTGACGTAGTCCCGGAGGAACGTCAGGTCCGCGTTGGCCTTCGAGAGGTTCCCCTCGCTGTTCTCGAAGTCGATGGGGTTGACCTTGTGCGGCATCGTCGACGAGCCCGTCTCCGAGTCCTCGGTCTCCTGGCCGAGGTAGCGATCCGAGACGTAGCGCCAGACGTCCCGATCGAGGTCGAGCAGGACGTTGTTAACGCCCGAGAGCGCGTCGAACAGCGCCGCGAGGTCGTCACAGGGGTTGATCTGCGTCGTTAGCGGCGTGTGGTCCAGCCCGAGGTCGTCGACGAACGTCGCCGAGAACGCGCGCCAGTCGATCTCGGGGTAGGCGGCGACGTGGGCGGCGTACGTGCCCGAGGCGCCAGCGAGCTTCCCCGAGAGTTCCTCGCTCGCTTCGCGAACGCGCGCTTCTGCACGACCGAGCCGGGCCGCGAACACCGCCATCTCCTTGCCGAACGTCGTCGGCGTCGCGGGCTGCCCGTGGGTGCGGGCGAGCATCGGCACGTCGCGGTGCTCGCGGGCCAGCGCGGTCAGCGATTCCCGGACCTCCTCGATCGCGGGCAGCAGCACGTCCTCGACGGCGCCTTTGGCGTTCAGTCGGTGGGCGAGGTTGTTCACGTCCTCGCTGGTGAGCCCGAAGTGGATCCACGGGTGGAGCCGTTCGGGCGTCTCCGTGCGGAGGAAGTACTCGACGGCCTTCACGTCGTGGTTGGTAGCCGCAAAGCCCGCCGCACCCTCGGTCTCGATCTGTTTGACGAGCGCGGCGTCGTCGGCGTCGAACGCCTCGACGACCGCGCGGAGGTGGGCGCGCTCCTCGGGGGTGAGTTCGCAGTCGACGGCTTCGTGGTCCGCGAGCGCGAGCAGGTACTCCACCTCGACGCGCAGGCGGGCCTCGATCAGCGCGGCCTCGCTGGCGTACGGCACCAGATCCGCGGTCCTGCCGGCGTACCGCCCGTCGAGCGGCGAGACGGCCGAAAGCGGCGACTCCCGGGACAGCTCCTTCATGCCGAACGCTCGCCCGGGCAGTCACAAAACCCTGCCGGAGCGCCGCCGCCCGTATCGCATTACCGTGCATACGTGTGTCCGCCGATGGGCGAATCGGGCGAGAATCTATACTCGAACGTGGGTATTCCCGCTCACACGATCGCAACGCTCTTTGCGCGTTCGGCCCCGGGATCGCACATGAAGATCGCCGGCATCGCGGGCAACCGCGGTCGAAACCTTCTGCACATTGCGGACATCGCGCCCGGCGGCGCCGAGCTCTCGGTCGTCGTCGCGAACGGCGAAGACGCGCCAGCCCTCGACGGCGCCGCGGAGCGCGGCATCCCGAGCGTCGCGGTCGAGCGCGGCGACGACGAGTCCCGGGAGTCCCACGAGGCACGCATCCTCGACGCGCTGGCGGAGTACGAGTTCGACGTGCTCTGTCTGGACGGGTTCATGCGGATCCTGACGCCGGAGTTTCTGGACAGCGTGGACACTGTACTCAACGTCCACCCGTCGCTGCTGCCGGCGTTCCCCGGCGCCGACGCCCACGGGCAGGCGCTCGACGCGGACGTTCGGACGACGGGTGCGACAGTTCACGTCGTCACCGAAGGCGTCGACGAGGGGCCGATCGTCGCCCAGGAGTCGGTGCCGGTGTTCGAGGACGACGACGAGCAGTCGCTGAAGGAGCGCGTGCTGTACGAGGCGGAGTTCGAGGCGTACCCGCGGGCGATCCGGTGGTTCGCCGAGGGGAAAGTCGAGATCGAGCGCGACGACGAGGGACGACCCGTCGCCGTCGACATCGCGACCGACACGAAAGGCGACCTCCCGGCACGGCGCACGGTCGCGAACCGCCGCGAGGACACGCTCCGCTACGGCGAGAACCCCCATCAGGACGCCGCAGTGTACGCGAGCGACGCGAGCGAGGAGCCCAGCGTCGTCCACGCCCACCAGCTCAACGAGGGGGCGAAGGCGCTGTCGTACAACAACTACAACGACGCCGACGGCGCGCTCAACCTCGTCAAGGAGTTCGAGGCGCCCGCCGCGGCGGTGATCAAGCACACCAACCCCGCGGGCTGTGCGACCGCCGACACGCTCGCCGACGCCTACCGCGACGCGCTCTCGGCCGACGCGAAGTCGGCCTTCGGCGGCATCGTCGCGCTCAACCGCGAGTGCGACGCCGAGACCGCCGCGGAGATCGTCGACTCGTTCAAGGAGGTCGTCGTCGCGCCGGGGTACACCGACGAGGCGCTCGACACGCTGCGTGAGAAGGAGAACCTCCGCGTGCTGGACGTGGGCGACCGCACTGAGGACAACACGCTGGGGCCCGCAGACCGCACGGAGCGATTCACCGAGAAGGCGCTCGTCGGCGGCCGGCTCGTGCAGGAGCGCGACCGCTCGACGATCACGCGCGAGGATCTGGAGGTCGTCACCGAGCGCGAGCCCACCGACGAGCAGATCGAGACGATGCTGTTCGCGTGGAAGACGCTCAAACACGTCAAGTCCAACGGCATCCTGATCGCCGACGGCACCGAGACCGTCGGCGTCGGGATGGGGCAGGTGTCCCGCGTCGACGCGGTGACGCTGGCGGCGATGAAAGCCGAGAACGACGCCGAGGGGAAGTCCGCCGACGGCGCGGTCGTCGCCTCGGACGCGTTCTTCCCGTTCCCCGACGCCGTCGAGGCGGCCGCCGAGGCGGGCGTCGAGGCGGTGATCCAGCCCGGCGGCTCCGTCAACGACGACGACGTGATCGAGGCCGCGAACGAACTCGGGCTGTCGATGGTGTTCACCGGCCAGCGCGCGTTCCGGCACGACTGACCGGCCGCGTCCGAAACGGCCAAACGCCCACCGGTCACACCATCGACCATGCAGTACCACGAGGCCGCGAACTTCCTGTTCGACCTCCGGCGGTTCGGCGTCGACCCCGGGGTCGAGTCGGTGCAGGACCTCCTCGCGGCGGTGGACGTGACGACGGGCGCGGACGCCGATCCCGACGAGGGGCCCGCCTACGTGCAGGTCGCCGGCACCAACGGGAAGGGGAGCACCGCCCGCATGGTCGAGTCGATCGTGCGGGAAGCCGGCTTCTCCGTCGGCCTGTACACCTCCCCGCATCTGGAGCATCTCACCGAACGGGTCCGCATCGACGGCCGTGAGATGCCACGATCGGCGGTCGCCGAGTTCGTCGAGCAGGCCAAGCCGTGGCTGGTCGACCGCGCGGCCGACGGCGCCCCGCTCACCTTCTTCGAGGTCGTCACCGCGATGGGGATCTGGCAGTTCGAGCGCGCCGATATCGACGTGGCCGTCCTCGAAGTCGGCCTCGGCGGCGAACTCGACGCCACCTCCGCGGTCGACCCCGTAGCCAGCGCGGTCACGAACGTCTCGCTGGAACACACGGGCGTCCTCGGCGAGACGGTGGAGGAGATCGCCGAGACGAAGTCACACGTCGCCCCCGCCGGACGCCGGCTCGTGACCGGCACCGAGGGGGCGGCGCTCTCGACGGTCCGTGACGTGGCAGGGCAGGTCGGCGTCAGCGGCATCATCACTGTGGGAGACGACGAGTGGATGGGCGAGGGTGCGACTGCGGACGGCGAGAACACTCGTCCGGACGTGACGGTGAGCTACGGCGGCCGCGTCACCCACCAGCAGGCCGCCGTGAGTGTGGCTGCCGACGACTGGTCGGTCGACGCGGAGATCCCGTTGCTCGGCAAGCATCAGGCCGAGAACGCCGGGATCGCCTGCGTCCTCGCCCGACAGGTCGGCGACGAACTCGGCGGGAGCGTGGATCGGACCGCGCTGGAGCGCGGCCTCGCACGCGCGGACTGGCCCGGCCGGTTCGAAGTGATGGGCCAGTCGCCGCTGACCGTGCTCGACGGCGCGCACAACCCCGAGGCCTGCGAAACCGTCGGGGAGACGTTGTCGACGTTCGCGTACGACGACTGCCACCTCGTCGTCGCCGCGATGCACGACAAGGACACCGCCGCAATGGCGGCGGCGCTGCCCGACGGCTCGGTGACCACCTGCGCACCCGCGACGGACCGTGCGGAGGACCCCGAGGTGCTCGCGCGGACGTTCGAGGACGCGGGCTACGACGACGTGCGCTCGACCGGCTCCGTCGCGAACGCGCTCTCGCTGGCCCGCGAGGACGCCGACGAGGACGACGCGCTGCTCGTCACCGGCTCGCTGTACGCCGTCGCCGAAGCGCGAGCGAGGTGGACCAGAGTCCAGATCCCCAAGCGCGTCCAGTCTATCGACGAGGCCGAGAGCGTCCTCCGGAACGCGCAGGTCTCGGAGCCGGGAATCTGGCGGATGCGCGGGAAGGCCGACCACCGCGTGCTGCACACTCGCGTCCAGCAGCGACAGGCCGAGTATCTCAAACAGGAGATGCTCTCGCTCGACGGGGAGTGCTCGGCGTCGGCGCTGCGCTCCGGTGGCGAACTCCACGACGTCGTGCTCTCGGGCACGATGGCGCAGTTCAAACGCCTCGCCGAGAAGCTCCGAGGCCAGCCGTGGGGGCTCTCCGAACTGGGCGAGGAGATCCGCGAGCAGTTGGGGATCCAGTACAGCCCGCCCGAGCCGGACCTCCCGTGGCCGCAGGGCCGAACGGCAGTGATGGGCGTGCTGAACGTGACGCCGGACTCGTTCCACGACGGTGGCGAACACTACGCCGTCGAGGACGCGGTCGAACAGGCCGAAGCGATGGTCGAGGCCGGCGCGGACGTGATCGACGTGGGCGGGGAGAGCACTCGCCCGGGCGCCGACCCCGTCGAGATCGAGGAGGAGCTCGATCGCGTGCTCCCGGTCGTCGAAGAGCTGGCCGAACTGGACGTGCCGATCTCGGTCGACACGCGCCGACCCGAGGTGGCACGCGCGGTCGTCGACGCCGGCGCCGACGTGCTCAACGACGTCGAGGGGCTGCAAGACCCGGCGATGCGCCGCGTCGTCGCCGAGACGGGCGTTCCGGTGGTGCTGATGCACTCGATCGAGGCGCCCGTCGACCCGAGCACGGAGGTCGAGTACGACGACGTGGTCGAGGAGACGATCCGGGCGCTCGGCGACCGGCTGCTCGCCGCCGAGAGAGCCGGCGTCGACCGCGAGCAGGTGATCGTCGATCCGGGGATCGGGTTCGGGAAGACCGCCCGCGAGTCGTTCGAACTGCTCGACCGGCTCGAGGAGTTCGAGGCGCTGGGCTGTCCGCTGCTGTTCGGGCACTCCCACAAATCGATGTTCGAACTGACCGGCGAGGCGGCGGGGGACGCGCCCCACTCGACGGTCGCGGCGACGGCGATCGCGGCCCGCAACGGCGCGGACGTCGTCCGCGTCCACGACGTGGCCGAGAACGTCGCCGCGGTGAACGTCGCCGACGCCGCCGACGATCCGGGGGGGTTCGAACCGTGACCGACGCGGGAGCGGCGGAAGCAGTGAACGGCGACCCGAACTTCGGCCCGTACGAGGCCGTCTACGCTCACCCAGAGGGCGACGCCACGGCCGCGAGGCAGGCCAAAACGGCTGCGGAGTACGGGTTCGAGGGTGTGGTCGTCCGCACGCGCGAGGCCGAGTACGATCCCGAATCGCTGGCCGAGCGCCACGGGATCGACGTGGTTCCCGGGGTCGAGATCGACGCCGAGGACCCGCAGGAAGCCAGCGGCGCCGTCGGGAACTTCCGCAGCGACTGTATCCTCCTGTTGGTCCGCGGCGGCACGGACGCGGTCAACCGCTTCGCGGTCGAGCAGGACCGCGTGGACGTGCTGACACGGCCGTTCGGCAACGGGGGCGACGTGAACCACGTGCTCGTGAAGGCGGCGATCGACCACGACGTGCGTATCGAGTTCGACCTCGGCCCGGTGCTGCGCGACGACGGCGGGACCCGGGTCCGACGGCTCCGAAAGCTCCGGAAGCTCCGGGAGCTGGTCGCCGACTTCGACGCGCCGTACGTCGTGAGCGCGACGCCCGGGAGCCACCTCCGGCTGCGCGCGCCGCGGGAGCTCGTGGCGGTCGGCGAGCGGATCGGCTTCGAGCCGGAGGCGGTTCGGGACGGGCTCGCCGAGTGGGGCCGACTCGCCGCCCGGAACCGAGAACGGCTCTCCGATTCCTTCATCTCTCCGGGGGTCCGAGAAGGGAGGTACGAACGATGAAACGCTCGATCGAGGACCACGCCGAACGGTTCTCCGCCGTCGCGGCGGAGTACGACGAACAGCAAGACAGCGAGGAGTACGGTGCCTGTGCCTCGCTGGTGATCGAGGCCGCCGACCCCGGGCCCGACGAGACGGTGCTCGACCTCGGCACGGGGACGGGCGCGATCGCGCTCGCGCTGGCCGACGACGCCGGACGCGTGATCGGCCGGGACATCAGCGAGGGGATGCTCAGCGAGGCTCGGCGGAAGGCCGAGGCGGCGGGCCACGAGAACGTCACGTTCGGCGAGGGGCGGTTCCGCGAGCCGAACGTCGACGAACCGGTCGACGTGGTGGTGTCGAACTTCGCGATGCACCACCTCAGTGACGAGGAGAAGCGGGAAGCGATTCAGGTCATCGCGGATCTCGATCCGCGGCGGTTCGTGCTCGGCGACGTGATGCTGTCGGCGGCGATCCCCGAGGGCGAGGAGCAGTACTCGCCGGAGGTCGACGATCCCGCGACCGTCGGCGTGTTGGTCGAGGCACTGACCGACGCCGGCTTCACAGTCGCCGACGCGACGCTCGTCAGCGAGCAGTACGGGGTGCTCGTCGCCGAGCGATGAAACACCTCCCCAAACACCTCCAGCCGCGCTGGCGCTACCTCGCGGTCGCGATCGAGAGCTGGCCCGACGCGGATCTCGGGCGGCGAGCGTTCCAGCGCGAACTCTGGTACGCCGGGCAGAACCTCCTCGGCGATCCGGGCAGCGCCGACGCCGACCTGCGCGTGATGCGCTTCGCTCTCGGGGAGGGGAGCGGCGGGGCGATCGTCCGCGCCCGGCGGGGCGAGGTCGACGCCGCCCGCGCGGCGATCGCCTGCGTCGACGAGGTGGACGGCGAGCCGGTCGGGCTCCGCGTCTCCGGCGTCTCCGGCAGCGTCGACGCCGCTTCGGAAAGCTATTTAGGCGATCCAGCCGGCAGTTCAACACAGGAAGAGGTCGCGTTCGCGGGTAGCGAACACCCGGCCCGATCCCGCGACGGCGCCGTCGACGTGGCGGCGCCGGCGGGGTGGATCGGCGCGACCGTTCGAGACATCGAGTGACCATGCAAGGACAACAACAGCAGGCCTACGACCGCGGCATCACCATCTTCTCGCCCGACGGGCGACTGTACCAAGTCGAGTACGCCCGCGAGGCGGTCAAACGCGGCACGCCGAGCGTCGGCGTCCGCACGCCGGAGGGCGTCGTGCTCGCGGCGGACAAGCGCCGGCGCTCGAAGATGATCGAGCCGGACTCCGTCGAGAAGCTCCACAAGGCCGACGAGCACATCGGCATCGCCAGCGCCGGCCACGTCGCCGACGCGCGCAAGCTGATCGACGTCGCCCGCCGGGAGGCACAGACCAACCGCCTGCGCTACGGCGAGCCGATCACCGTCGAGACGCTCTCGAAGACCGTGACGGACTACATTCAGCAGTACACCCAGTACGGCGGTGCCCGCCCGTTCGGCGTCTCGCTGATCGTCGGCGGCGTCACCGACGGCCGGCCGCGGCTGTTCGAGTGCGACCCCAGCGGTACCCCCTACGAGTGGCAGGCGCTCTCCGTCGGCGCGAACCGCAGCGACATCCGCGACCACCTCGAAGCCGAGTACGAGGACGACATGAGTCTCGAAGACGGCGTCGACCTCGCGCTCTCGGCGCTGGCGGTCCACGACGACGAGGAGATGACCCCCGACGGGGTCGACATCGCTACGATCGACGTCGACACCGAGGAGTACGTCCACCTCCCGCCCGCGGAGGTCGAGACCCACCTCGAGAAGCGGGACCTGTTGGCCGACGACGAAGACGCCGACGACGCCCAGTAACCGCCGCGATGGCGTACGAACTCCGCGAGTCGCCGCCGACGGTCGATCGTTTTCTCGAACTCCGCGACGCCGCGGGGATGGCCGAACGCTCCCGGGAGGCAGTCGAGCGGGGACTCCCGAACAGCCGCTACGCCGTCACGGTCGTCGACGAAACGGGCGAGACGGTTGGGATGGCCCGGATCGTCGGTGACGGGGGGAGCGTGTTCCACGTCTGCGACATGGCGGTCCATCCCGACCACCAGCGGCAGGGGCTGGGCAGTCGGCTGATGGACGCGCTGATGGACTGGATCGACGAGCACGCCCCGCCGGCGGCGTACGTGAACCTGATGGCGGACGTGGACGGCTTCTACGAACAGTGGGGGTTCGAGCCGACGGCCCCGGCCTCGAAGGGAATGTACTACCGCGTGTCCGAGGCGTAGAGCCGTCGCCGCTCGGGGATCTCGCTCCGGTACGGTCCCGAGGAAGCGAACGACCGCGGCAGCTCAGTACTCCTCGTACGCGAGGTTCATCAGCCACTGCGAGAACGCGTCGGACTGCGGGTCGATCTCCTCCTCGCCGATGAAGGGGGTCAGCTTGTCCCCGGCCATCAGCAGCGAGAAGTCCAAATCGCGCGTGCGGGGCTTCAGCAGGTACGTGTTGTGTCCGTCGTACACCGCCTCCTCGCGCTGGATCAGCCCCTCCTCGGCGAGCCCTTCCGCGATACGGCTCCCCTTCCGGGAGGTGATGTCCAGTTCCTTCCAGAAGTCGCTCTGGTAGATGCCGCCGGAGTCACGGATCAGCTCCAGGGCCCGCCGCTCGTCGTCGCTGAGATCGTACTCGGCCGCGCTCATGTGTGTCCGGCTTTACGGGCCGGAGGTTAAAGGCTACCGTCCCCACGGCGCAACCGTTATCCGAGCAAGTCCCCTATCTCGTACCGAAATGAGTACTCAGAGCGAACTTACCGAGGAGGAAGTCCGCGAGCAGGTCGAGGAGGTTCTCGACGAGAACGAGGTCGTCCTGTTCATGAAGGGGAACCGGCTGATGCCCCAGTGTGGCTACTCCCAGCGTGCGGTGCAGCTGCTCTCCCAGCACCGTGCGGAGTTCGAGACCGTCGACGTGCTGCCCGCGCTCCCGCAGTACCGGGCCGTACTCGAGGAGGAGTCCGGCTGGGAGACGATCCCGCAGACGTTCGTCGACGGCGAGTTCGTCGGCGGCAGCGACATCCTCGCCGAGCTCGACGAGCGCGACGAGCTCGCCGAGACCGTCAACGCCACCGCCTGAACCGGGCAACAATAGCTAAAAGCATAGCCGGCGTAGTACCCGACGTACATACGCGGTTTCGTCGTTCGCCGCCGACCGAACTCCCACACCAATCCCATCCCACACCCACAAATGACAGGTCGCGTATTCCGACTGCACTCGACGCTCGAACTGCCACTCGAAGACCTCGAAGAGTTCCTGGAGGACCCGGACCTCCCGCCCGAACTCGACGACGTCGAACTCACCCGCCGCAACAACACCCTGATCCTGAAAGCCGTCGCGGAGGACGCGGACATCGGCAAGTACACCCCCACCGCCCAGCTGAAAGCCAGCGTCAGCGAGACGCGGGTGTACGAGGAGGAGCCACCCAAGACCGCCCCGACGTGGGGACAGGAGGAAGAAGAGGAGGAGATCCCCTCCGAGCTCGTCGAGTTCGCCTGCTTCAAGGGCGACCGCGAGACGGTGCTGCAGAACAGCGCGCTTCGGTTCCCGATGTTTCTCGTCCTCCGGGAGCTCGCGCTCATCTCCGAGAAAGGCACCCTCACCGCGGTGCTGGAGAAGGACGGCGACCTCCAGGCCGTCCGCATCGTCGAGGGCGAGGAGCGTCCCGCCAGCGTCGAAGTCGTCGAGAACCCCCGACAGGGCGACGGCGAGGACGGCGGCGTCAACTGGCGCGACAACGAGTTCATCAGCTAATCGGTCCCCGTTCTGCGGACGTGATGTGCGGTCGGCGTCGGCTGTGAACCCCCGCTAGCCGAAGGGCCGTCCCCCGCGATCGAACAAAAGAGATTTGAGGCTGACTAATTACATCTAATTACGAGAATGACCGAGTTCCCCGACTACTTGGACGTCGACTACACCGACGGCGAGGGTGAGACCCCCGAGGACTACCCGAGTCTCGAACACAAGATCGAGAAGGCGATCGAAGTCACCCGGCAGGGGCTCGAACAGTACGAGAACCCCGCGATCATGTGGACCGGCGGGAAGGACTCCACGCTCACGCTGTACTTCGTGAAGGAGGTCGCCGAGAAGCACGGCCTCGAGATGCCGCCCGCGGTGTTCCTTGACCACTACCAGCACTTCGACGAGCTCATCGACTTCGTCGACCACTGGGCCGACGAGTGGGATCTCGACGTGCACTTCGCGCGCAACGACGACGTCGGCGCCTACGTCGACGAGCACGACCTCACGCCGGGCGACGACATCGAGATCTCGGAACTCAACGAGCAGAACCGCCACCACATTCGGAACATCCTCGAGTACGAGGAAGACACGTTCCCGTTCCTGCTCGACACGTACGTCGGCAACCACCTGCTGAAGACGGTGCCGCTGAACAACGCCATCGAGGAGCTCGACATCGATGGCATCGTCTCCGGCGTCCGCTGGGACGAGCAGGAGGCCCGCGCCGACGAGACGTTCTTCAGCCCGCGTCACGACCCCGACATCTACCCGCCCCACGACCGCATCCAGCCGATCCTGCAGTTCGACGAGCGCGCGGTCTGGGACTGCTTCTGGCACTACGTCGTGCCGGACACCGTCGAGGGGTACCCCGAGGAGGGCTACGTCCCCGACGACGCCGACGACCTGCCCAACGGGCTGACCCAGGACGACATCCCGGTGTCGCCCAAGTACTTCGCCGGCTTCCGCTCGCTGGGCTCGGAGGTCTCCACCGAGAAGAGCGAGGAGGAGCCCGCGTGGCATCAGGACTTAGAGAACACGACCGAGCGCGCCGGCCGCGCCCAGGACAAGGAGGACCTCATGGAGCGCCTCCGCGACCTGGGCTACATGTAGACGGCGGCGACCCGACCCGGCAGACGCTTTTTGCGACCGTTACTCCCGAAACCCGAAGTCCCCCGAGCTCCAGCTGGGGCCATGGGCTCGTTCGCGGACGACGTTGGGGCGTACCTCCGCCGGGAGCTCTCGGCACGCCGCCCGATCCCGTGGGAGACGGAGTACCGGATCGGCGGGACGCCCGTCGATCTCGGCGGCGCCGCCGGCGAGCGCCTCGTCCTCGTCGAACTGGAGTGGCGCCGCGCCGACCCCGCGGACAACGCCGCCAAACTCTGCAGACACGTCGCGGAGGGGCGCATCGACGCCGACGCAGTCGTCGTGTTCCAACTGTTCACCCGGTACTACGACCTCGCCAGCGGCGGCGTCTCCTCGAAGCGGAAAAACGCCGAGTTCGTCGGACGAACCGCCGCGGACGTGTTCGACCACGTGACGTACCACCCAGTCGAGTTCGGCGTGGTGCCGCCAAAGCGGGGCGGCGACCGGCCGGACGGGTGGCGCGACGCCGCCGACGCGGTGGTGACGACGATCTGTGATCGCCTCGACGAGGACAGCGTTTCCGAGGAGTGACTCCAAACGGACGAGAGGGGACCGCGCACCCTTGTCGAGCCGGCTCGAACGATCTTTTCGAACACCGTTACTTATCTGAACTCTTAAGATAGATTATTAATTGAACGGCCACACGCTTGGAACATGGGTTCTGACAGTTCCAGCACGGCGGCGTACCTCGCAGAGCACCCGAAGATGGTTGGCGTCCTGTTCACGGCGGTGCTGCTGCTCTCGCAGGCTGGCAGCGTCGCGGGCGGAACGGGGACTACGGTCGGTCCGTAATCGACTCGAAGCGCAGCGAGTTCGTCCAGCGTAGCTCCCCGTCGACGATGAACGGGGTCCGCTGGTCGGCGAGCTCCGCCTCGTAGCTCTCCGCCGACAGCAGGTACTCGGCGATGTCGCCCATGGAGACGTACTGTGTCCCGGTCTCCTCGACGTACGGGTGGGTCATCGCGCCGACCTGATACCGCGAGGTGGGGTACGTTCGGTAGGTAACGCAGGCCCGATCGCCGACGACTTCTTCGAGTTCGAGCAGCAGCGGGGTCCCCGTCTCCGACTGTGAGATCGTCACTCGCCCGTCGCCGACGACGACGTAGTTCTGTCGTGAGATACGCATCCGCCGGATCACGTCGAGCGCGCCGTGGAAGTCGAAGCCGATGTCGAGCAGGCGCGCCAGGTGGCGACCGGTCTCGGTGGCTTTCGCGTTGCTCACGCTGGTCAGCGTCACGACGCCGCCGAACGCGCCGGCGTCGACCAGCGCTTGGCCCTGCTCGTAGGAGGTACAGCCGTTGAGCAGGAACGCCTCGACTCCCGTCCCCGAGAGCGTCTGTAGGTCGAGGTGGCCGTCGGCGCACTGCACCCCCTCGTCCTCGACGTGGCCGACGTAGTGGAGGAAACTCGTCTCCTCCCGGAGCACCTCGCGGAGTTCGGCGGTCGTCAGGTCGTGGTGGCTCCGGATCTCGAACCGGAGCATGTCGAGGAAGCCGTACAGCTCCTCGTCGACCTCTTCGAGCATCTCCTCGTCGTTGCAGACCAACGTCACTGTCGTCGTGCTGTCGTCGGCCGGCTGGCGGTCGAGTCGGCGCTGATAGGCGTCGATCGTCGGCTTCGAGGCGCCCATCGGGAACCCCTCGCCGACCCAGACGTGGCCGTACGTCTCGGTGTCGACCGGCGAGCGGACCGACTCGCCGACGCTGTCGGCGTTCTGGGTCGTCCGGGCCGACCGTAACAGCCCGCGGGCGTCGTCAGTCCGGAAGAACTCGTCGAGCTCGTCTGGCTCACCCGGCGCGCTCCCCCGGTCGGAGAGCGGGGTCGGCGACCGGACGACTGCGAGGTCGTCGACGACGAACGGGAGGATCTCCGCGTTCCGGACGGCCGGCTCGACGTCGGCAGTCAGATGCCACTCCAGCAGGTCGTCGGTGGCGGATCGCGGCACCGAGAGATACGCCGCGGTTCGCTGGTCGATTGGCATTTCGTACCAGCGTTCCGGCGCGATCGGCGTCCGCCCGGCGACTACCTCCCGCTCGTGGAGGTCGACGGGGTAGAGCCCCTCGGTCCGGGTGATACAGTCGAGCAGGAAGCAGTGCTGCAGGGTGTCGGCTGTGGCCGCCGGCAGCTCCCCAGTCAGCGGGAACGACTCGCCGTTTGCGACGATCCGCGGCGTCTCGGCGTCGGTGTGGACCGTCGCGCCGAGGTAGTACGACAGCGGCGCGACGGTGAACACGCTGCTGTACTCGTCGGGGACGTGGATTTCGATCCCCGTCTCCGGCCGTTCGAGCCCGCCGGCGTCGAACGCGTCGCCGAACTCCAGCAGGGGCGGATGGCCCCTGAGCGTCGGGAACGAGCGCTCGGGCGAGGTGGTCTTGAGCGCCGAGGCGAACAGCGAGACCCCTCGTCCGACACCCGACGGCGTCCGTGGGACGGTGACGGTGCCGGCGGGCTGCTGGTGGAGCGAGCGCGCGCCGACGACGACCGTCGACTCCTGGTCGAAGCTGAGTCGGATGCCGTGTTCACCCTCCGCGATCGTCGCGGGGCCGTCGACGCGGAGGTAGAGCTTCATCGGCGTGTTCGTCGCTTCGAGGAACGTGGTTCCGGTCACCGACTGCTCGCCGTCGACGACGAGCTGTCGTGCCCCGTCCGCCTCCCGGAGGTGGTAGTCGACTACCGTCGGGAGGTAGAGCCGCCCGGTCCGGATCCGTGCGGCGTCGTCGACGGGGACGGGGAAGGGGCCGCTCGGCGCTGGCTCCGGGTCGACGGGGCCGGCTTCGACGACGTACTCGACCTCCTCGACCGTGTCGACGACGCGAAGCCCACGGTCGACGGCGTCGAACCCGATCACTGCTCGTCGAGCGCGACCCAGTTCGTGGTGCCCCGGCCCGGGAGATGCCACCGCTGTTCGGCGCCGGCGGCGCCGGTCCGGAGCTCCAAGCGGGCGTCGAACACGAACTGGAGATCGGCGACGGCGGCGGAGTCGGCCGCACGCGGGAGGTGGTAGTGACCCATCCCGCGGGCCCGCCGGACCTCGCCGGTCAGGCGGTAGGCCAGCCGCCGCACGGTTTCGATCCCGTGGGTCTCCAGCAACGTTTCGAGAGAGTAGAGCCCCACGCGGAGCATCGCCGGCGGGAGCGTGTCGCCGTCGGGGCACCGGCTCCGGATCTCGCCGTCGATCCGGCGAACGAGCGTGTCCTCGCCGCCGCCGTTGACTGATCCGTCCACGACGACGCTGCCCCGGAGCTCGCCCCCGCTGATCAGCGTCGAACGCTCGTCGGCGGGCGTGCGGTCCCCGGGGAACCACTGCTCGGCTGCGGCGTCGCCGTCGGTGAGTGCGAACACGCGGTGGCGCTCCTCCTCGGGATGACCCAACAGCCGTCGGGTCGCCTGCCGGGACACTGTCTCCGGCACGTCGCCGGTCACGAGCACCTGTGGCCCGCGCTGTTTGAGCTCGCGGAACGTCTCCCGGAGCCCTCCACCCTCACCCCGGGCCGATCTGACCGGACTGCTCATACGCGTCGATCGACCCCCGAGGTGAAAAAGTTCGCCCCGGATCGGGCTGAAACCGCCGGCGAACCGGTGCCCGTATGTTCCCGGCCCGGCTGGTGACGCCCATGAGTTGGGTGAGCCTGTTCTCGGGCGGGAAAGACTCGTCGTGGGCGCTCTACCGGGCCCAGCAGGAGGGGCTGGACGTGGAACGTCTCCTGACGGTCCACCCGGCGGGCGACTCGTACATGTACCACACGCCGGCGACACATCTCGCGCGGCTGGCCGCAGAGAGCATCGGCCTGCCGCTCGTGGAGGTCGAGCCGGACGACTTCGGCGCCGACGACGTGCCCGACGCGAGCGCACAGGGCGACGCCGAACTCGAACCGCTGGAGGCCGCGCTGCGAGAGATCGCCGCCGACACCGACCTGACGGGCGTCACGGCCGGCGCCGTCGAGAGCGAGTACCAGACCTCCCGGATCGAAGGGCTCTGTGACCGCCTCGGGATCGACCTGTTCGCGCCGCTGTGGCAGCGCGACCCCGAGACGCTCGCGACCGAGATGCTCGACGCCGGCTTCGAGATCAGGATCGTCCAAGTCGCGGCCGCGGGACTGGACGCGTCCTGGCTCGGCCGGACGCTCGACGCCGACGCGCTGGCGGAGCTCCGGGCGCTCAACGACGAGTACGGCGTCCACGTCCTCGGCGAGGGTGGGGAGTTCGAGACGTTCGTCGTCGACGGCCCGCACATGGACCGCCGGATCGGGCTGGATCTCGCGACCGAGTGGGACCGGACGCGCGGGCACGTCGTCGTCGAGGACGCCTGGCTTGAGTAGTCGGCCGAGTCGCATCCGATCTGTTTCTCGCCGTCGTTCGATCACCGTCGCTGCCGGTGGATTTATGTAGACTTCCACGTGAGAGATTAGCCGTCACGGTAAGAGGTAACATATGTCACTAAATACAATCGTAGACGGAACGGGTACTGGGCGGGATCAGCCGACGCGTCGTTCGGGGGGTGACCGCGATGTCTGAACTGGGGGCGCTCGCCCTTCAGACGTCGGAGTTCGGCGCGCTCTCGTTGCTGCCGCCGTTGTTGGCGATCTTCCTCGCGATGATCACTCGCCGGGCGATCCTCTCGCTGTTCCTGGGGGTCTGGTCCGGTGCGGTCATCTACACGGGTGGGCACGGCTTCGTCACGACGCTTGAGTGGACCGCCCAGTCCATCGGGGAGAGTCTGTTCAACGCGAAGATTCTGATGATCGTGATGTTCCTCGGCGCGGGAGTCGCCATGATCTGGCGGCTCGGCGGCGCGTTGGCCATCGCGAACTACGCCACCTCCCGGCTCGACTCCCAGCGCAAGGTCGGGCTGGCGACGTGGATCTTCGGGATGCTGTGGTTCTTCGGCGACTACTCCAACACCGCGATTGTCGGGACGACGATGCGGGACATGGCCGACGAGATGCGGATGTCCCGAGAGAAGCTCTCCTACATCGTCGACTCCACGGCCGCGCCGGTCGCGACGTTCGGCATCTCCAGCTGGGTGGTGTACCAGCTGAGCATGATCGACCAGGGGTACGAGTCCGCGGGGATCGCCGAGCAGGCGCCCGGCTCGTTCACGGTGTTCCTCCAGAGCATCCCGTTCAACATGTACTGCATCTTCGCGGTCGTGATGGTCGGGATCATCGTCCTGACCCAGCGCGACTTCGGCGAGATGCTCGACGCCGAACACCGTTCCTGGAAGCAGGGGAAGGTGCTGCGGGACGACGCGACACCGATGCAGAGCGCCGAGGACAGCCTCGGCGACGTGGTGACCGACACGCCGAGTCTCCGGTTCTTCCTCGTCCCTGTCGGCTCGCTGATCACGGTCGTGTTCGTCGGCGCCGCCTTCACCGGCGTCACCGGCGCGGGCGCGGGCGCCTCGTTCATCGAGATCGTCGACAACGCGGCGTTCGTCGACGCGCTGCTGTGGGGCTCGTTCACGATGGTGTCGGTGGGGATCATCTCCGGCACCATCGCGGGCCTGATGGATCTGGAGGAGGCGATGGAGACGGTGATCGACGGGTTCAGCATGATGCTGACCGCGGCGTCGATCCTGATCATGGCGTGGACCATCGGCGGCGTGACCACGTCACTGGGGACGGGGACGTACGTCACCAACACCGCGGAGCCGTTCATCACGCCGACGCTGCTGCCCGTGGTGATCCTGCTCGCGTCGGCGGTGATCGCGTTCTCGACCGGCACGTCTTGGGGGACGATGGCGATCGTGACGCCGATCGCGATCCCGCTGGCGTGGCAGATCGGCGGCGCGACGCCGGAGCTGCTGCCGGTCGCGGTCGGGACGGTGTTCAGCGGCGCCATCTTCGGCGACCACTGTTCGCCCATCTCGGACACGACGATCCTCTCCTCGACGTTCACGGGGGCGGACCACATCGACCACGTCCGGACCCAGATCTACTACGCGATGACGGTAATCTCGGTCGCGCTGGTGATGCTGCTGGTCTGGGGCGTCACCCGGATCACGCCGCTGATCCTGCTCCCGGTCGGCGTCGGCATGCTGTACGGCGTCGTCTACGGGCTCTCGGAGTGGGACGCCGGCAGGAAGGGGGTCGACCCCAAGGCGTCGACGACCGAGCAGGCGGTCGCCCCGTCGGACGACTGACCCCCGGCTACCGTGCCGGGCGGCTCACTCGGTGCGGTGCCACGCCGGGAAGTCCCAGCCGTTGAAGTACGTCCGGCTGGGCCCCTCGATGTCGCTGGCGTAGCCGATCGTGTTCGAGGGGAACGACAGCATCCCCATCGGCTGATCCTCGGTGATGTGCCGGAAAATCTCCGTGAGCGTCTCCTGTAGCTCCGCCTCGCTCTCGGCGGCCCGAGCCTCCTCGAACAGCCCTTTCGCGTCCCAGTCGGGGTAGTAGCCGTAGGGGTTGTACGAGTCGTCCTCGACGAAGAACACGCTCGCCGTCGTGGGGTTCAGCGGGTAGGTGTTCAGCCCCCAGACGATCTCCATGTCCCACGCGTTGGCGCTGGTGACCTCCCGGGGTCCAGCGTTGAACGAGCCGTTCGACCACTCGTAGTCGTCGGGGTTCTCGGGGATCTCCTGCTGCCAGTACCTCGTGTTGAACGTCGTGGTGTCGATCGCTTCGGACTCGACGACGATGCCCGCGTTGGCCTCGATCTCGCTGGCGATGAACTGCGCCTTGCTCCGCTCGATCTTGCTGCCGGCGCTGTAGTAGAGGTCGATCTGACACCGCGCCCCGCTGGGGTTCAGCAGGTACTCGTCGGCGTACTCGTAGTCGGTGTCGGCGATCGCCTCCCGGATCCGACTCCGGGTGGGCTCGGGGCCGTACAGCTCGCCGACGCCGTACTTGGTGATCTCCTCGTCGTCGGGGTACCACCGCGACCAGCGGGGCTGCCACGTGTGCTCGACGTTCGCGTACCCGCGCTGGATCCCCGTGACCATCCGCTGCTTGTCGACGGCACAGGCCAGCCCCTGCCGGAACGCTTTCTTCCGGAAGAGGTTCCCGGGCCCGGTGTTCCACCCGTTGTCCCGCATGTTGTACGTGAGCACGTCGTTGTACGGCTGCGGAACGATTTCCACGTCGACATTGTCGAGGTCGTCCAGCCGTGAGACCTGATTCGGCGGGACGCCGGCGCTGTCGGTCTCGCCGGCCTCAAGCGCGCCCACGCGCGAGGACTGCTCCGGCACGACTTCGGAGACGAGCCGCTCGAAGTACGGCGCCGCCTCGAACGCCCGGGGGGCGTCCTCGACGTCCCGCAGGTAGTAGTCGTCGTTCCGGCTGAACACGCGGCTGCTCCCCCGGTTCCACTCCTCCAGCGTGTACGCGCCGAGGTTCCCGGTGAACCCCAGCGTGAGCAGCTCTTGGTCCTCCTGCAGCCCCTGCTCGTCGGCCTCGGCGACGTAGGGTTCCAGCAGCGCCTTCGGGACGGGGTACAGCAGCGGGTCCTGCGTCTCGGGGTAGAGGAGGTTCGGGGTTTCGAGTTCGATCTGGAACTCGAGTTCGCCGGTCTGCTCGACTGTCACCGAGTCGGGCCAGCTGCTCCCGGCCGCGGTCGCCGCCCAGTCGGACTGGTGGAGCTGTCGGACCTGATAGACGAAGTCCTCGGCGGCCACCCGCCCGTACGGCTCGCTGAACTCCAGCCCGTCACGGACCGAGGCAGTCCACACCTCGCCGCGGTCCGAGGACAGCTCGTAGAGCTGATCGAACCGCTCGTTGCCCGGGCGGTAGGTGTAGCCGCCGTCGAGGGCGTAGCCGATGATCGTCCCCGCGCCTCCCGCGCGGTTGTACAGGGGGTTGAGCGTGTTCACCCGACCGGCGGTCACCGTCCGGTAGGTTCCGCGTACCTCCGGGAGTTCGCCGTCGGTCGCCGTCGGCTCTTCGGTGCCGAACGCGTTCCCCTCCGTCGTCGGCGTGGCGGTCGTCTCGGTGCCGTCGCCGCCGGCACAGCCGGCCAGTCCGGCCGTCCCCGCGACACCCAGCGCCTGCAGCCAGCGCCGTCGAGTACTCGTTCCGTCGTCGTGCCGTCGGTCCGCAGTCGAACGTCTCACTGTACTGCGTTATTCTCCTCGGGTATTGAAAGGACTTTCTAAATGCTTAGAGGTAATACGGCGGTTAGCGGGGTTCTCACTGGGGGAGAGACAGAGGTTTGTAAACACACCCCACGAAAAAAGTTCAGCGTCGTCACTCCCCACCGGCGCCGAACAGGAACGGACAGCTACTCGTCCAGATACAGCGGCGACTCGGTGTCGGTACAGTCCGGCCGACCGCAGACGCCCGCCTCGTCGCCCGCGCGCTCGACCCCGGACGCGAGCGAGGGGAGCTCCCACGTCGGGTCGTGGCCCGTCTCGGTCCGGTGCTCCTCGACGAACGCCCGAGCCGCACCCAGCGAGTCGAACGTCTCGGCGAGAGCACAGTCGTCGCAGCTGACCGTGACTCGGTCGTCGCTCATCGTCGCGACTACCGGGGCCGGACAGTTAGCGGCTGCGGAGCCGCCCCGCGAACGTGTTCGGCACAACTGGGTGCCGAGTGCCGGACGGACTCCCCCACATGCCCGCGACGAGCGTCGACGCCGAACGCACGTACAGCGACGATCGGTTCACCGCCCGTGAGGTGTCCAGAACGGCCCACAGCAAGACCGTCTGTGGCTACTTCGAGCCCGGGCAGTTCATCCCCGTCCACGCGCCCGACAGCGACGTGACCGTCGTGGTCCAGTCGGGCCATGGCGTCGTCCGGGACGGCGAGCGGACCCACGAGGTCGAGCCCGGGTCGGTCGTGACGGTGCCCGCCGGCGAGAACCGCGGCGTGAAAGCCGACGACGAGCGGCTGGAGGCGGTTCTCGTGACGGCGCCGCCGCCGAGCGACGCGGAGCACGAGCCCGTCCGGAAGGGACTGAAAAACGACGAGTTCGAGCCGTAGCTACCCCTCGTCGACCATCGACAGCCGCCGGGTGTACCGTCTGACCATCGCCCCGTCGTCGTCCTGGAGCAGGACGGTGAACCGCTTCTCGCTGGCGACGGTCTCGATCTCCCGCTCGTGGATCGTGAACTCGTACGGCGGATCCTCGTCGGTGAGCAGCCGGCTGTCGCCGCTGCGAACCTCGATCCGGTCGACCCCGTCGGTTTCGCTCAGGTGGCAGTGGACCGCGGTTCCGTTCTCGCTCGTCGACTTCGTACAGAGCAGGTCCGGGCTCACGTCCGCGCCGCTGGACTCCAGCGCGCTCTGGAAGTCGACGACCATCGGCCCGGCCGGGAACGTCCCCAGCACGACGACGGCGGCGAGAAACGCCGCCAGCATCCCGTTTGGCAGTCGCTTCCCGACGCGCTGTCTGAGACCCGGGCGCCGCCGCCACCGGAACGCCAGCGGGAGCACCACGAGGTGGTGGATCGGGCCGTAGACGATCAGCAGGAACCCGTACGCCATCGGGTAGCGCAGCACGCCGAGCCCGGGGTTGTACGAGTAGACGAGGTTCGACCCGGCCCAGAGGAAGAAGCCGAAGAAGACCAGCCCGCCGGCTTTCAGCACCCGCCAGCTGACCGAGTTGGCGTAGTAGACGGTTTTGAGCGCGCCCCACGCGTTGCCGACGAGGTCGCCGACGGTGACCGACGGCGCCTCGGCGTTCGGCCCGCCGTCGGTGGAGTCGCCGGACATCGTCACTCACCCTTCCCCGGGCGGTCGTGCTCCCCGGAGAGTCGGAGTCGGAACGCCGCCACCCCGGCACTCAGTCGGTCGGTGACGGGGCTCCACTCGCCGCCGACCGACGCGGGCACGCCCCGGAGCGACGGCTGTGCGGTCCACATCCCGACGAACAGCGTCGGCACCACAGCCAGCGCCACGAGCCCGCTCCACGGCGCCAGCCCGGGGGCGACGCCGCCGACGCCCCACGCCGCGAACAGTACGGCGAGGAACAGGTTCGAGGTGAAGAACGCCCGGACTGCGGCGCGTTCGGTGCCGACGCGCAGGAACGGCCGGAACCCGAGCACGAACAGCGCGCTCCCGACGACCGCGGTGGCGGCGTACGGCGGGCCGGCGAACACGCCGACGGCGGCGACGGTCGCGACCGTCGAACAGACCGCGTACCGGATCCCGCGCTGGACCCGGGCCGTCGTGACGACGACCGGGAGCGTCGGCACGTCCACCGACGCGAACTCGTCGCGATAGACGTACGCCAACGCCCACGCGTGGGCGGGCGTCCACGCGAACACGACCAGCGCCATCAGCACGGGTTCGGCCGTGAGCGGGCGGACGGCGCGCCAGCCGGCGAGGACGGGGAACGATCCCGCGGAGCCGCCCAGCACCACGCCGAGCCAGTGGCGTCGCTTGAGGGCGACCGTGTAGAGGCCGACGTAGGCGGCGAACCCGAGCAGCATGTACACCACCGAACGCAGGGGGAGCAGTGCGAGCCCCAGTGCCGTCCCAACGAGCAGCAGCGCCGTCGCGAACCCGGCGGCAAGGCGGTGGTCGAGCCGGCCGCTGGGGAGCGGCCTGTCGGCGGTCCGCGCCATGTGTCGGTCGAGGTGCCGGTCGTACCAGCAGTTCCACGCCGCCGCGCTCGCGGCGACGCAGGCGCCGGCGACGACAAAACCCGCGAGCGTCGCCGCCGACGCGCCGCCGGCAGCGAGCAGCGAGAACGCGCCGGTGACACAGAGCAGCGTCACGATGCGGGGCTTGACCAGCGACCAGAGGTGTGCGGGGAGTTCGGTGTCCATGAGTTAGGGGCCGATCTGCCAGATCGTCGAGAGCAGGTACCAGTTCAGCGCCCAGAGCGTGACGAACGCGCCGAGGAATACGAGACAGAGCACGAACGTCCCGCGCATGCTGTAGGCGTGGGCGGCCTTCCCCTCGCCGCCGGCTCGCCCACCGCCGTCGGCCGCCGCCCGCTGCACGTCGCCCACGGGGGCGCCCTCGAACGGCTCCCCGAACAGCAGCGAAGCGAGGGCGACGACGACGAACAGCGCGCCGCCGAGGATCGCCAGTAGCGCGGCGACGCCGAACACCGCGAAGAACGGTTTCGCGGGCGAGAAGCTAAACGCGGTCCCGGGAATGTCCATCACCGAGGGGTGGCGTCGGGGGACGCCGAACAGGATGCCGGTGTACATCATCATCAGGACGGTCAGCCCCATCGCGCCGCCGTAGAGGTACGGCTGGATCTTCGCGATGGGCCCGAGCGACCAGTCGCGGCCGAACACCAGCCGGAGGACGTAGTAGCCCAGCCCCATGAACGCGAGTGTCGTCCCGGTCGCGACGGTGGCGTGGAAGTGGCCGACCGTCGCGAGCGTGTTGTGCCACGTCATGTTGAGCTGCATTTGGCCCATCATGACGCCGGTGATCCCGCCGAGGAAGCCGAAGAGGATGATGCTCAGGATCGTTGCGGAGAACCCGGGGTCGTCCCACGGGCTCGACCAGAGCCAGCCGAACAGGCCGCCGGCTTTCCCCTTCGCCCGGCGGCCGACTTCGAGGCCGGCCGGGATCGCGAAGGCGTGGATCATGCTCGCCAGCACCGCGCCGTAGGCGGCGTAGGACGTGTTCCACATCCGCCAGCCCGCCGAGACGACGGGGTCGGACATCAGGTGGTGGGCCGCGCCGAGGTTGATGAAGAAGAGGTAGAGCACGAACGCCGCCCGCGAGACTTTCTGGCTCGCGACGACGGCGCCGCCGACGACGTGGGTCAGGAAGTACCAGACGGTGATCATCGCCAGCAGATTGATCTGCTGGCTCCCGTGGCCGATGATCCAGTACATCTGCCGGTAGAACGCCGGGTCGAGGCTCTCGAAGTAGCCGACGCGCCACAGCAGCGTCGGCACGTAGGTGATCACCCCGCCCAGCAGCGCCTCCAGCGCGACGACGCTCGTGATGAACGCGCCGAAGGTGACGAGCGGGAGCGTCTTGCCCGGGTTCTCCTGCTGGTGGTGCCAGATCGTCGCGAGGAACGGCACCGCGGCGACGATGGCGCCGAGGACGAACACGGTCGCGCCGAGGTAGAACTGCCAGCTCGACGGCAGCGGGACGTAGGAGGTGAGCAGCGGCGCCTGATTCGGATACTCGGTGAACAAGATGGCGGCGTTGACGAGCACGGCGCCGGCGGCCATCACCACCCAGCCGACTTTCGCGACCCGGGGCAGCGAGAGCCGGCGGCCGAGCACGAACGGGCCGCCGACGTAGAGGATCGCGATCTCCATGAACACCATCCAGAAGATCAGCAGGTTCCACGCGTGGACGCTGAGGTACGTGTAGAAGTCGCCCGCAGAGAGCAGGCCGATCGCCTCCCAGCGGGTCAGCGCCACGGCCACCGCGAAGGCGCCCCCGATCGCGAGTGCGAGGATCGCGGTCAGGCCGTACAGTTTCACCATGTCCTCGGCGGACTCGTGGATGCTGAGCCCGGTGACGTTACACTCGCGGAAGCCGTCGTCGTCGTACTCGTACGTGCTGAATCCGAACATCTACACCACCTCCACGACGCCCTTCATCCCGATGCCGAGATGGGGCTCGCAGTAGTACGTGTACACGCCGCTGGTCTCGAACGTGTGTTCGACGCTGAATCCCTCGTTCTCGAATGGTTCGTGGCCGCCCCAGTCCGCGCCATCGGGCTGGGCGTCGACCAGGAGGTTGTGGTTGTTCGACGCCCACTCGAACGTCACCGTCGTCCCCTGTGAGACGGAGACTGCCGGCGGGTCGAACGCGGCGGTTCCGCCCTCGCCGTCGCTGCCGACGGTGACGGTGACCTGGTCGGCGCCGGTCTCGTCGACGGTTGTCCCGTCGTAGTTCTCCGTCGCGCCGCCCGCGGCGTCCCCGGTGAACCAGCCGCCGTAGTCGGCGTCGCCGCCCGACTCGCTCCCGTCCTCTTCAGGGGCGGTGACGGCGGACTCGTCGTAATCCCGAACGAGGAACTTCCCGTGCATCGAGCGGTGGCCCTCGCCGCAGAACTCGTTACAGACGACGTGGTACGTGCCGGGGTCGTCGAACGACATCTCCAGCACCCACTCGTAGCCGGGGAGCACCTGCAGCGAGATCTGCTGGCTGAGGTTGTCCGCGTTGCGCACGGAGAAGCCGTGCTGGACGTCGTAGGAGCCGAGGTGGAACCGGTACGTCTCGCCGGGCCTGAGCACCGCCGGCAGCCCGTCCCACCCCCACTGGAGCGCGCCGACGTACACGTCGTTCTCCGGCGGAACGAGTAATTCCTCGCCGTCGACGGTCAGCGTGCCCGCCGACTGCTTGTACGTCTGTACTTTCTGCCGGAGCGCCTCCGTGGAGACCTCGTACGTCTCGCCGGTCTGGTTCTGTGCGCCGAACTCGGTCCAGCCGAGCATCCAACCGAACAGCGTCAGCGCCCAGACGCCGCTGATGCCCAGCCAGATCGACTCTCGACGGTTGATCTTCTCGCTCCACCAGTCGCCGTCGGGGGCGGTGATCGGGGAGTCCATCGGCGATCACCCCATCGGCACCGTCAGGACGTCCACGACCCCCCAGACGACGTACGCCAACATCCAGTAGATGATGGCGGCGAGCGCGAGCAGCCAGATGCTGTCCAGCAACTGCTGTGGCCACGGTGGCGTCTCACTCTCTGTCGACATACTCCGAACAGGACGCAACAACCCCCTGAACCTACTCCCGAACGTATTCGCCGTCGGCGGGGAGTGATGCGACTCGCGGGTCGGAACGAGCGTGAGAACGTCGGCCGCGAACGCGGTCTACTCCTCGCGGTCCGCGATCTCGGAGTGGGCACCGACGAGCGCGCCCGAGAGGTCCAGCCCCTCGACGTAGCTCGCCGTGTCGACGATCGAGTCACGTAGCGAGGAGTCGACGACGGTGGCGTCGTCGAACACGACGCTCCGGTCGAGCTCGCCCCCCTCGACGGTCGCACCGGACATGACGTGGACGTTCTCGCCCAGTTCGGCGTCGACGGTCGCGTCGTCGGCGATCATGTTCTCCCCGTCGAGCTTCCACGCGACGGCGTCGAGGTAGCTCTCGGGCGTCCCGATGTCGAACCATGCGCCGTCGAACGTGAACGCGTGGACGGCCTCGCGGGACTGGAGCCACTGGACGAACCAGCCGGGCTCATCGGGGTTGTTCTCGCCGGCGAGGTACTCGTCGAACTGTGGCAGCGTCTCCTGGGGGAACGCGTAGCAGGCGATCGAGACCAGCGTGCTCTTGGGCTGGTCGGGCTTCTCTTGGAAGTCGACGATGCGGTCGCCGTCGAGTTCGACGAGGCCGTAGGCGCTGGCTCGCTCCTTCGACCCGACGTCGTAGGCGGCGAGACAGGGCGTCCCCTTCTCCTGAAAGAAGTCGCCGAACTCCGCGAGGTCGAACGAGATGAGGTTGTCGCCGGCGACGACCACGAGGTCGTCGTCGATCCCCTCACGGTCGATCAGCTGGGCCAGCGCGCCGACGACGCCGAACTTCTCGTCCTCGTCGACGGTCTCCTCAACTGAGACGACCGGCTTCTCGAACTCGCTGTCGGCGAGATAGTCGCGGAAGTCGTCGGCGAAGCGCTCGTTGGTCGAGACGTACACCTCGTCGACGCGGTCGTCGGCCTCCAGATCGGCGAACACGTCGTCGATGACGGTCCCCTCGCCGACGGGGAGGAACATCTTCGGGCGGTTGCGGGTGATCGGCCAGAGACGCGTGGCGTACCCCCCCGCGAGAACGATAGCCTTCATGGCACCGTGGTCGGGGTGGAGACGGTAAACGCTTTTTCAATTCTCTCCCGGCGGGCGGAAAGGCGTTTGTGCGGGCCGCCCCAACGGCGCCCATGGAGGAGTCGACCACCCGCCAGCGGATCGTTGACGCGCTCCGGGGCGAGCCGGCGACGCCGCGGGCGCTGTCGAAGCGCGTCGGGGTGCCCACGAGCGTCGTCTACGACCACGCCCGCCACGTCGCGAAGAGCCTCGCGAACGACGACGAGCAGCTGCTGGTCGCGCCGCCGGAGTGCAAGGAGTGTGGGTTCGCCGGCTTCGACGACCCGTTGTCGGCGCCGAGTCGGTGTCCGGAGTGCAACTGCGAGCGCCTCACGGAGCCGCAGTTGGTGGTGGAGTCGCGGTAGCGCGCTCACCTCGGGACGGCAAGGTTTTCCCGCACCCACCTACTGCCACGGGTATGGTCACCCGGCTGGTGCTGGGCTGCGGTGCGGTCGGCTTCGATCTCATCCAGCGACTGCCCCACGGGGAGACGACCGTCGTCACCGACGACGAACCCCGCGCCGAGAGCCTCCGCGAGGCCAGCATCGCCGCCGTCGAGGGCGATCCCACGGATCCGGCGGCCCACGCCCCCGACGCCGACATCGTGCTCGTCGCGAGCGACGAGCCCGAGCGCAACCGAACCGTCGCCGCGGCCGCCCGCGAGACGTTCCCCGACGCGATGCTGATCGCGTACGCCGGCGAGGGGGCACGCCCCGACACTGTCGACGCGATCCGCGACACGGTCGACCGCCTGATCGACCCGACCGAGGCACTGGTCGGGCGGGTGCTCGACCGGACGGTCGGCTTCGAGAGCGAGCGCGCCCGCGGCCTGCGCGGGGCGCTGCTCGACGCCGAGGAGCCCGTCGCCGTCGTCGCCCACGACAACCCCGACCCCGACGCCATCGCGAGCGCGGTCGCGCTGTGTCGGCTGGCCGATCGGGTCGGCGTCGACGCCGAGCCCTGCTACCACGGCGAGATCAGCCACCAGGAGAACCGCGCGCTGGTGAACCTCCTCGACCTCCCGATCGTCCGGCTCGAACCCGGCGACATCGAGGCGTACGGCGGCGTCGCGCTGGTCGACCACTCCCGGGCGGGCGTGAACGACAGTCTCCCCGAAGGCACGGAGATCGACATCGTGATCGACCACCACCCGCCGCGGGGGGCAGTCGACGGGGAGTTCGTCGACCTCCGCAGCGGCGTCGGCGCGACGAGCACGCTGCTGACGGAGTATCTGGACCGGTTCGACGTGCCCATGGACACGACGATCGCGAGCGCGCTGCTGTACGGTATTCAGGTCGACACCAAGGAGTTCACCCGAGAGGTGTCGAAAGCCGACTTCGCGGCTGCAGCGTCGCTGATCCCCGACGTGGACGCCGACACGCTCTCGCGGGTGGAGTCGCCCAGCCTCTCGATCGAGACGGTGTCCGTGCTCGCGGCGGCGATCGAGAATCGCACGGTCGACGACGGCGCACTGTCGACCTGTGTCGGGGAGGTCCGCGACCGCGACGCGCTGGCACAGGCCGCCGAGCGCCTGCTCGACATGGAGGGCGTCCAGATCACGCTCGTCTACGGGTTCATGGACGAGACGATCTACGTCTCCGGCCGGGCGCGCGGCTCGGAACTCGACCTCGGCGAGACGCTGCGGGACGCCTTCGGCGCGATCGGCGACGCCGGCGGCCACGCCGACATGGCCGGCGCCCAGATCCCGCTGGGGATCCTCGCCGAGACCGCCTCCGACCGCACCGGCTCGCTGACGGAGGTCGTCACGGAGGTCATCGAGGGTCGGTTCTTCGACGCGCTGTCGGACGCGCCGGACGCTCCCACGGCCGACGACTCGCTGGAGTACGACTACGCCCCCGAGGGGGCGGCGTCGGTCGCGCTGCCCAACGAGGCGGGGCACACCGACACCGCGGACGACGACGCCGAGCGCTGAGCCTGTCCCTTTTTCGTCGCCGGGCCCGAACGGTGAGTGATGAGTGCCAAAGCGCGGGTCAAGGAGTACATGACCCGGGAAGTGGCGACGGTCGACGCCGAGGACACGGTCGGCGACGTGGCCCGACGGATCGCCGAGAGCGACCACAACGGGTTTCCGGTGACCGACGGCCGGAAGGTCGAGGGGTTCGTCTCGGCGCGGGACCTGCTGTTGGCCGACGAAGAAGCGCCGATCTTCACCGTGATGGTGGAAGATATCGTCGTCGCCCACCCCGAGATGGACGTGATGGACGCCGCGCGGGTGATCCTTCGATCGGGGATCCAGAAGCTGCCCGTCGTCGACGACGCGGGCAACCTCACGGGCATCATCTCCAACACCGACGTGGTGCGCAGCCAGATCGAGCGCGCCACCCCCGAGAAGGTGGGCGAGCTGATGGAGACGCTCCAGCACATCCACGACGTGACGGTCACCGAGGAGCGCCGGCAGGTCCGCCTCGACGACCTCGTCCCCACGCAGGACCGTGTGTACGCCGACGAACTCGAAGGCCGCCGCTACGAGCTCGAACACGGGCTGGCCGAGCCGCTCGTCGTCATCGCGAACGCGACCGGCGAGAAGGAGCTCCTGCTGTTGACCGACGGCCACCACCGCGCGCTGGCCGCCGACCGGTCGGACATCGAAGAGATGGACGCCTACGTGATCGTCGTCGAGGCCGACGAGCCGATCACGCTGGGGATGGAGCGCACCGCGAAGAAGGAGGGGCTGGACTCCATCGACGACGTGGCGGTGGTCGACTACGCGCGCCACCCGCTGATCGAGACGACCAAGCGACTGCAGTAGGCGGCAGCTATTCCTCCCCCGCGGCGCATCTCCCCCTGTGCACGACGACAGTTTCCGACGGCGAACACGGGATGCCCAGCAACGGCTCCGCGACCGCGGCGACGACGGGCTCGTGCTGTTCCCCAGCCGGAACCTCCGCTACCTCGCGGGCTACTCGGAGGATCCCGGCGAACGGCACTTCCTGCTTTTCATTCCCGCGACGGGCGAGCCCGTCTTCTTCGTCCCGGCGCTCTCCGGCGAACAGGTCCGCGAGGCGTCGTGGGTCGGCGACGTGCGGACGTGGAGCGACGCCGAGGACCCCGTCCGGACGATCGCCGAGATCGCTGCCGAACTCGGGATGGCCGACGGGCGCCTCCTCGTCGACGACACGATGTGGGCGCTGTTCACGCAGGACCTCCGGGCGGCACTGCCCGAGGCGACGTTCGGCCTCGCGAGCGAGGTGCTCGGCGGGCTTCGCGTCCGGAAAGACGACGCCGAACTCGACGCGATGCGCCGGGCCGGCACCGCCGCCGACGAGACGGTTCGTGACCTCCGCGCGATGGGCGAGGACGCGCTCGGGCTGACCGAGGCCGAACTCGCCGCCGAGATCGAGGACCTGCTCGAAGCCAACGGCGGTACGGGCGTCGCCTTCGAGACGATCGTTGGCGCCGGCCCCAACGGCGCGAAACCCCACCACCACCACGGCGACCGGGAGATCACCCCTGGCGAGCCGGTAGTGCTCGACTTCGGCACCCGGGTCGACGGCTACCCCTCCGACCAGACGCGGACGCTCGTGTTTGGCGGCGAGCCCAGCGAGCGGTACCGGGAGGTGCACGAGGTCGTTCGCGAGGCGCAGCAGGCCGGCGTGGACGCAGTGGAGCCCGGAGTGACTGCTGAGTCGGTCGACGCCGCCACGCGGGCGGTGATCGAGGACGCGGGCTACGGCGAGGAGTTCATCCATCGCACCGGCCACGGTGTGGGGCTCGACGTCCACGAGGAGCCGTACATCGTCGAGGGGAACGACCGTGAACTCGAACCCGGGATGGTGTTCAGCGTCGAGCCGGGGATCTACCTGCCCGGGGAGTTCGGCGTCCGGATCGAGGACCTCGTCGTCGTCACCGAGGACGGCTGTGAGCGACTGAACGACACCGACCGCGGCTGGCGCTGCTGATCAGATCGTGTCGTCGGGGTCGTGCTGGGCGGCCATGCGCTCGGCTTCGGCGGCGTACTGCTCGCGCTTCTCCTCGCCGGTCTCGCCGAGGTTCCCGGGGTCGGCGTCGATCGCCGCGGTGGTGTCTCGGCGGTCGCCGAAGGAGGTCAGCGCTCGTTCCTTCCGGAGGTAACGCTCCCCGTCGGGCGTCGCGTAAACGAGGATGACGATGTTCTGCTCGTCGTCGGAGTAGGTCCGTTCGACGAGCCAGACGCGGACGGTGTCGTCGGCCATGTCGGGACGGACGGCCGGGTTCGTGAAAACGGTTCAGGCCGGTCCCGTCGCGTGAGAACGCGGGCGGGATCGACGGTCTCTGGAGGTTACTCCTCGTCGACGGGCTTGCGGGGGACGATCGTCGGCCCCTCCGGCCCGAACCCGACCTCGGCCTCGACGCCGAACACGTCCGCCAGCAGATCCGGCGTCACTACCTCGTCGGGCGGCCCCCACTCGTACGGCTTCCCGTCGCGGAGCGCGATGAGGTTGTCCGCGAAGCGGGCGGCCTGTCCGATGTCGTGGAGGACGACACAGACTGTGACGCCGCGCTCCTCGTTGAGCTCGCGGGCAGCACGCAGCACGCGGAGCTGGTGGTGGAGGTCGAGGAACGTCGTCGGCTCGTCGAGCAGCAGCGCGTCGGTCTCCTGGGCGAACGTCATCGCGAGCCACGCGAGCTGTTGCTGGCCGCCAGAGAGCCCGCCGACCGGCCGGTCGGCGAGGTGGGAGACGCCGACGCGTTCGAGCGCGCGGTCGATCGCCTCGTGGTCCGCCTCGCTCAGCGACTCGAAGAAGCCGCGGTGGGGGTAGCGGCCGTGCGCCGCGAGTTCGCGCACCGTCGTCGACGCGGGGGCGTCGTTCTGCTGGGAGAGCAGCCCCAGCTTCCGGGCGAGCTCGGTGGTCTCGTACTGCTCGACGTCCCGGCCGTCGAAGTACACCATCCCGTTCTCCGGCGAGAGCTCGGCGTTCATCGACTTCAGCAGCGTCGACTTCCCGCTGCCGTTCGGGCCGACGAGCGCGGTCACCTCGCCGGCGGGCACGGTCAGCCGGTCGAGTTCGACGACCGGCTCGCCCGGCTCGTAGGCGAGACTGAGGTCGCTCGCCTCGATCCCGGGCGGCTCGTCGTCGCCGTCGACGGTCGTCTCGCCGCTCGGTCCGGCAGCGCCGTCCCCGTCCGGGGTGGTGTGTTTGCTCATAGTTGACCGACCTCCGTTCGCCGCATCAGGTAGAGGAAGTACGGGCCGCCGACCAGCCCGGTGACGATCCCCACCGGGAGCTGCGTCCCGGGGATCGCCAGCCGCGCGCCCACGTCGGCGACGACGACCAGCGCGGGGCCGGCGAACGCGCTGCCCAGCACCACGCGCTTGTAGTCCGAGCCGACCAGCTGGCGCACCATGTGCGGGACGATCAGGCCGACGAAGCTCACGATCCCCGCGACCGCGATCGCGGTGCCGGCCGCGAGCACCGCCACGCCGGACAGCAGGAACCGCACGCGCTCGACGGACATCCCCAGCGAGCGCGCGGTGCGCTCACCCAGCAGCAGGACGTTCAGCTGGCGCGCGCCGGCGAGGGTGACCGGCACGGTCGCGATCGTCCACGGCAGCGCGATCCGGACCTGTTCCCAGTCGACGCCGGTCAGCGAGCCCGTCGTCCACGAGATCGCCGACTGGACGACGCCCAGGTCGTCGGTGAAGAAAAAGAGGCCCGTCTGGAGGGAGTTGAACACCGTCGAGACGATCACGCCCGCGAGCACCAGCCGGACGGGATTGGTGCCGCCCTTCCACGCGATCGCGTAGACGAGGCCGAACGCGATCGCGCCGCCGGCGGCGGCGATCAGCGGGAGGAACGGCGCCAGCCCGGCGAACACGACGAGCGTGAGCAGGATCGCCAGCCCCGCGCCCGCGGAGACCCCGAGGATAAAGGGCGAGGCGAGCTCGTTGCGCGTCACCGCCTGAAACACCGCCCCCGAGATCGCGAGGTTCGTCCCGACCATCATCGCGACGAGCACCCGCGGCAGGCGGATCCCCCAGACGATCAGCGTCTCGCGGCCGAGTTCGACTTCGCTGGTCGAGAAGCCGAGTAGTTCCGCAGCGCGCGTCCCCAGCCCGTCGCCGAGCAGCAGGCGGAGCGGGTACTGCGGGTTGGTCCAGACGGCCGGGTCGAACACGGCGCGCCACGCGTCGAGAATCGACATCGTGTACGTCCCGAAGCTCACCTGTACCAGCCCGCCGACGCCGACGATCAGACAGCTCCCGAGGATCAGCGCCGCCACCCGCGAGTCGATCCACGAGATCGCGGCACGGAGCTCCGGGACGATCTCTCCCGTCTCACTCGCCACGACGATCTCCCCCGCGTTGCATATGCTTTAGGCAGCCCTAAATGGGGATAAGGGTAGCGATCCGGCGCCACCCGATCGCGTCACTTGGTGAACGCAACCGCCTCGCCGTCGGCCGTCTCGCGGAGTCGCTCGGGCTCGATCGACCACATCGACGTGGGCGTGCCCGCGGCGGCCCAGACGGTGTCGTACTCGAGCAGCGCGGGGTCGAACAGCGTCGGCAGGTCGCTCTCGTGGCAGATCGGCGGGACGCCGCCGATCGCCCACCCCGTCGCTTCCCGCACCAGTTCGGGCGAGGCCATCGACACGTCGTCGGCGTCCACCCCTGCCCACGCCGCGATCGCCGCCTCGTCGACGCGCTCGGCGCCGGAGGTGAGACAGAGCACGGCGTTGCCGTTCACGTCGAAGACGAGACTGTTCACGATCTGCCCGATCTCGCAGTCGACCGCCTCGGCGGCGTCGGCGGCCGTCGGCGTCCCCTCCTCGGGGAACTCGACGGGGTCGACCGCCAGCCCGTAGCGCTCCTCGGCGAGCTCCGCGAACTCCGTGACGCGTGCGTGCATACCCCGTGGCTCGCCGCCGGGGTGTTTGTGTCTGTCGGGTGGGTGGGCGATAGATTGATAATCGTGTGAATTGTTACTGAGTAACATGGTTCGATCGGCGGACAACGCGACCGACCAGCGGCTGAGCGCTCTCGAACACGCCTGCCGGGGCGTCGTCGGCGACCGGCTCCGTAGCGTCAGCGTCGACGGCCCGGAGTACAGCGGAACGCTCTACCGCCGGAGCGACCTCGAACCCGGCACCGACGAGCCGGTTCACCAGGCGATGGCCGAGGGCGCCTCGTGTGACGTGTTCGCCGACGGCGGCAGACGTGTGCCGCCGACCGATGAGGCCGACGGCGGTCGACCGGAGAGCGGCGACTCGCCGCCATCCGCACCGGCGGAGGGCCGGCAGACGGTCTGTGAGTTCGACCGTGGCTACGTTACCCGCATGCGGATCGGCGAAACGAGCGTCGTCGCCACCACGGACGGCCTGAAGATGGATCGCGGGTCGGAGCTCTCCGCGGCGGTGCGTGGCGTCTTCGAGTAGAAAGGACGCGGTGCCGGTCAGGCGAACAGCGCCGTCGCGGCCTCCTGTGCGGTCTCGATCACCGGACCGAAGCCGGGTAGCAGCAGTACCGTGCCGACCAGCGCGATCGCCAGCGCGGCGTACAGCGCGGTCGGCGCGCCGGCGAGGTCGTGCTCGCCCTCCTCGAACCACATCGCCCGCACGACGCGGGAGTAGTAGTACAGCGAGAGCGAGCTGTTGATCACCGCGATCACGACCAGCCACCAGAGGCCGGCCTCGACGGCGCCCGCAAAGAGGAACAGCTTCGAGAAGAAGCCGCCCAGCGGCGGGACGCCCGCCAGCGAGAACAGGAACGCCGTCATCGCCACCGCGGCGAAGGGTTTCTCGGCGCCCAGCCCGTTGTAGTCCTCGAACCGGCGCCCGACGCCCCAGTTCTCGGCGAGCGCCACGAACAGGAACGCGCCCGTGTTCATGAAGCCGTAGACGAGCAGGTGGGCCATCGCGGCGCCCATCACGTCGCCGTTCGTCGTGGCCTCCGCCGAGATGGCGGCGAGGCCGATCAGCACGTAGCCGGCGTGCCCGATCGAGGAGTACGCCAGCATCCGCTTGACTTTCTCCTGAGTTGCGGCGGCGAAGTTACCGAGCACCATCGTCGCCACCGCGAGGATCTGGAACAGCAGCGCCCAGTCGATCCCGGCGCCCGTCGCGGCTCCGATCGGGAAGCCGACGACGAACACGCGGAACGCCAGCGCGAAGCCCGCGGCCTTCGAGGCCGAGGAGAGGTACGCCGAGACGGGCGCTGGCGCGCCCTCGTACGCCTCGGGCGCCCAGAAGTGGAACGGCACCGCAGCCGTCTTGAACAGGAACCCGCCGGCGACCATCAGCACGCCGACGCCGGCGATCCCGGTCCGGTCGCCGAGCCCGGACTCGAACGCCGCCGCCACGTCGGGCAGCAGCAGCGAGCCCGTGGCACCGTAGATCAGCGAGACGCCGAACACGAAGATCGCCGAGGAGAGCGCGCCGATCAGGAAGTACTTCAGACCGGCCTCGCTGCTCCCGCGGTCGTCTTTCAGGAACGCGACCATCGCGTACGACGGCAGGCTGACGAGCTCGAGCGCGACAAACGCGGTCGCGAGCGAGTTCGCACTCGCCATCAGCGACATCCCCGTCGTCGCGAGCAGCATCAGCCCGTACAGCTCGCCGCGGTTACCGCCGCCGAAGTAGTCGTACGCCGCCAGCGAGACGAGGATCGTCACCGCGGCAAAGAGCGCGGTGAAGAACAGCGACATCCCGTCGACGACGACCGCGTCGGCGTACAGCGAGATGCCCTCGGCTGCCAGCCCGGTATCGGCGGTCAGGAACCAGCCCGCGGTCCCGAGTGACGCCAGCGAGCCGACCACGGAGATTCCCGTGAGCACGCTCGCGTCGCTGGAGTCGGGCCACACGCTGTCGTAGAGCAACACCGCAAGCGCCGTGAGCCCCAGCAGGAAGGTCGGCGTCAGCGGCGGTGCCGTCACCATCAGGCACCACCTCCGACGAGCGGGGCGATCGCGTTCTGAATCATGTCGAGGAACAGGTCAGGGGCGACGCCGAGCGCGATGACTGCAAGCAGCAGCACCGCAAGCGGCGCCACGTCGTGGAACGGGGCCGGGCCGACCTCGTAGTCGGCGTCGAGGCTGAACGGCCCGAACAGGGTGCGCTGCATCGCCAGCAGCAGGTAGCCCGCCACGATCACGATCCCGAACATCGCCGCCGCGGTGAAAAGCGGCGCGCTCGGGATCACCGTGGAGTGGAACGAGCCGACGAAGATGAAGTACTCCCCGGCGAAGCCGGCCATCAGGGGCAGCCCCATGTAGCCGAACGCGCCGGCGATCAGGATGCCCACCGTGACGGGCATCCGGTCGGCCAGCCCGGACATGTCGCCGACCATCCGGGTGTGGGTGGTGTTGTAGATGACGCCGACGGCCATGAACATCAGCCCCGAGATCAGGCCGTGAGCGATCATCTGGAACGTCGCGCCGGCGACGCCGAACTCGGTGAACGCGATCAGGCCGAGCAGCACGTACCCCATCGACGACACGGAGGAGTACGCGACGATGCGCTTGAGGTCCTCCTGTGCCAGCGCGAGGATCGCGCCGTAGATCACCGAGAACGCACCGAGGGCGGCGATCAGGATCGCGAGATCGCTCGCCACGTCGGGCAGCATGGTGAAGTTGAACCGCAGCATCGCGTACGTCCCCATCTTCAGCAGCACCCCCGCCAGCATCACCGACGCCGGCGTGGGCGCCTCGACGTGGGCGTCCGGCAGCCACGTGTGCAGCGGCGCGACGGGCACCTTCACCGCGAACCCGACGAACATCGCGAGGAACGCCGCGAGCTTCAGCGTGTCCGGGGCCAGCCCCATGAACGAGCTCACGTTGCCGCCCGCGTTGAGCGCCATCGCCACTTCGGGGAGCGCCAGCGTGTCGATGCTGTCGCCGAGGCCGCCGAAGGTGAGCGCGACGAACCCGACGAACATCAGCAGGCTCGCCACGTTCGTGTAGACGAAGAACTTGATCGCGGCGTACTTGCGGCGCGGGCCGCCCCAGACGCCGATCAGGAAGTACATCGGCAGCAGGGTGGCCTCCCAGAAGACGAACCAGACGAAGAAGTCAAGCGCCGTGAACATCCCCAGCAGGTTCGCCTCCATGAACAGCATCAGCCCGTAGAACTGTGACTGGCGCGTGTCGATCGGCGTCCACGCGCTCACGATCGCGAGCGTCGTCAGGAACGCCGTCAGGACGACCAGCGGCAGGCTGATTCCGTCGAGCCCGGTGAACCACTGCACCTGGTAGCCCGACAGCGTCAGCAGGTCGAACTGTGTCTCGAACGCGAGCGTCCCGCCCGTGAGGGCGTTGCCGCTCCCGTCGAACTGTGTCCACATCCAGAGCGTCCCGACCAGCGGGACGAGGCTCAGCGCCGCGCCGACGCGGTTCGCGACCTCGTCGGGGACGAGGAACGTGACAAGCGCGGCGACGAACGTGAAGCCGATGAGCGTCTCGATGATCATTCAGAACCACCCTCCGTAGATCGCAAACCCGACGAGTAACACGGTCAGGCCGACCGTGAGCATCGCGGCGTAGTGCGTCACGAGGCCGTCTTGGACCTTCTTGACCTTCGAACCGCCGAACAGGCTCACGCTGGAGACGCCGTTGACGACGCCGTCGACGACCGCCTGATCGAACGTGTCGGCGACCTTCGACAGCGGAAGCACGAGGCGCTCGGCGATCCAGACCTGGTACTCGTCTTGGTAGTAGTTGTTGTACAGCACTTCACGCAGGCTGCCGAGCTTCTCGGTGTGCGGTTCGGGGTCGGCGCCGCCGTAGAGGACGTACGCCGAGCCGGCGCCGAACAGCGCGAGCGCCAGCGAGAGCAGCCCCACCAGGTACGACGGCAGGTCTGCCGCCGCCATGCCGGCGCCGTAGTCGGCGAACAGCAGGTGGTGGTAGTGGCCGCCGCCCGTGCCGAGCGCCTCGGCCCAGCCGGCGCCCTCGGTCCCGTAGAGCCACTTGTGCAGGAAGTCGATCTCCGCACCCGTGAGGTCCTTGACCGGGACCATGTTGACGAACCCGACGGTCGTCGCGAGGATCCCCAGCACGGTCAGCGGGAGCTTCACGTTCCAGCCGCCCTCCTCGGCCTCCTCGGCCGTCTCGGAGCGGGGCTCGCCGTGGAAGGTGAGCATCACCATCCGGAACGTGTAGAAGCCGGTGAACAGCACCGCGATCAGGCCCATGCCGTAGGCCACCAGCAGCGCGGTGCCGAGACCGCTCGTCGTGCCGAGCCCGTGGACGAGCGCCTCGTACAGCACCTCGTCCTTCGACCAGAAGCCGGCGAAGGGCACGATGCCCGCGAGCGCGAGCGAGCCCGCGAGGAACGTGTAGTAGGTAACCGGCATCTTGTCCTTGAGGCCACCCATCTCCCACATGTCCTCGTTGTGGTGCATCGCGATGATGACCGAGCCGGCGCCGAGGAACAGTAGCGCCTTGAAGAACGCGTGGGTGAGCAGGTGGAACGTACCGGCGACGTAGCCGCCGGCGCCCAGCCCCAGCATGATGTAGCCGTACTGGGAGATGGTGGAGTACGCGAGCACCTGCTTGATCTCGTTTTTGACCAGCCCCATCGACGCCGCGAACAGGGCGGTGAACGCGCCGACGAGCGCGATCACTGCGAGCGCGGTCGGGGAGAGCGCGTAGAAGCCGTACATCCGGGCGACGAGGTAGACGCCGGCCGCGACCATCGTCGCCGCGTGGATCAGCGCCGAGACGGGGGTCGGACCCTCCATCGCGTCGGGCAGCCACGTGTGCAGCGGGAACTGGGCGGACTTGCCGATCACGCCGCCCAGCACCAGCAGCCCGATCGCGGTGAACCACGCCTCGGGGCCGAGCCCGAGGAACGTGTTCACCGTCGCCTCGCCGTTGATCGCCTGCTCGGCGAGGTGCGGGAACGAGTGCTCGCCCGCGAACTGCGCGGTGCCGAACGTCGCGAACACGGCGACGACGCCGATCAGGAAGAAGTAGTCACCGAAGCGGGTGACCAGGAACGCTTTCTTCGCGGCGCTGGGCGGGCCGGCCTGCCGGAACCAGAAGCCGATCAGCAGGTACGAGCAGAGCCCGACCAGCTCGAAGAACATGAACGCCATCAGGAGGTTGTCGGCGACGACGAACCCCAGCATCGAGGCGGTGAACAGGCCCAGCCCGGCGTAGTAGCGGGGGAGGCCCGTCTCGTTCTCGTCGTTCATGTAGCCGAGCGAGAACACGTGGACCAGCAGTGCGACCAGCGAGACGATGAGCAGCATCATCGCCGACAGCGGGTCGAGCAGCAGCCCGAACGTCAGTTCGAGCGGCTGGCTCAGGCTACCGGTCGCTTCGGTGCCGGCGGCCCACGTGTAGATCGTCTCGTTGTACGTCTCGCCGCCACTGACGGTGAGGAACACCCACGCGGAGAGCAGTAGCGAGCCGCCGGTCGCCGCGATCCCGGGGAGGGCGCCACCTTTCGGTAGCAGGTCCCGCCCGGAGAGGGCGACCCCGACCGCGAGACAGAACGAGAGGAACGGTAGCAGTACGATCGCCGGTGCGTAGTCGAATGCTCCTACCATCTTACCACCTCATCGACTGCGGAAGGGTCACGTCGACGTCCTTGAAGTTGCGGTACAGCACGAGGATGATGCCGATGCCAACGGCCACTTCGGCCGCGGCCAGCCCGATCACGAACAGGCTCATCACCTGCCCGGTGAGGTTCCCCCACTGGAGGCTGAACGCCACGAAGTTGATGTTCGCGGCGTTGAGCATCAGCTCGACCGACATCAGGAACAGCAGCGCGTTCTCTCGGGTCAGCAGGCCGTAGAGGCCGATGGAGAACACCGCCGCCGACAGCACGAGGTAGTACTCGATGGGGACCATCAGTCCGCCACCTCCTCGTCAGGCTCCTCGCTGCTTTCCGAGGCGCGTGGCTCCTCGTGCCCGCCGTCGGTGAGGGCGGTCACGTACGAGCCGTCGGCCTCCCGGCGCGCCAGCGTCACGGCGGCGACGGTCGCGACCACCAGCACGAGGCCGATGATCTCGAACGCCGCGAGGAACCCCTCGACGGCGATCGCCGACATGCTCTGTAAGTCCATCAGCGCGTAGCCGATCCCCGCGACCAGCGACGCGTCCTCGGCGAAGCCCGCTACCTCGCCGAAACTGCTCGTGAGGAACACTGCCGCGAGCACGACGAACAGCACCGACGCCGCCAGCCCGTTGGCGTAGTTGGTGTCCTCTTTGAGTTCGGGTCGCGTGACCATCTAGCTGTACACCTCCGATTCCGGTCGTTCGGTTCGCGTGAGCATGACGGCGAACGTGATGAGCACGAGCACGCCCCCGATGTAGACGAGAATCTGCATCGCCGCCGGGAACGTGGCCTGCAGCATCACGTAGTGGACCGCTAGGCTCGTCAGCGCGCCGCCGAGCAGGAGTGCCGAGTGCCAGGGGTCCTTCACGAGGACGACCCCCAGCGCACACCCGATCGTCACGGCGGCGAACAGCGCGAACGTGATTGTCTCTGTGACCATTGTGTTTACTGGTAGTCGACCTCGCCGGCACCCTCGCCGACCCACGCGGATCGGTCGGGGTTGCGGGCTTCGAGGGGGTCGCTCCCCTTGTACCACGGCACGTTCTTCAGCTGTTCCTTGTTGTAGGCGAACTCGTCTTTCGTGTCCGCCGTGAACTCGAAGTTCTGGGTCAGCAGGATCGCGTCGACGGGGCAGACCTCCTCACACAGCCGGCAGTAGATGCACTGCCCGATGTGGAGGTTGTACTGCTCGCCGTTGCGCTGCTCGTCCATCACGATCTGGATCGTGTCGTTCGGGCAGACGTTCTCACACTGCCGACACCAGATACAGCGCTCTTGGCTGAACTTGTGGACCCCGCGGAACCGCGGGCTCACTTCGGGCGCGACCTCCGGATACTCGACCGTGAAGGTGTTGCCGTCCAACGCGTGCTTCATCGTCGTTGCCATGCCTTTCAGGATTCCGATCATACAACCACCCCCACGATTAGGGCCGTGAGCACCAGATTGAGGAAGGAGAGTTCGAGCATCCCCTTCCAGCCGACTTCGATCAGCTGGTCGATACGCAGCCGCGGCGCCGCAGAGCGCAGCCACTGAGTGAACAGGAAGAAGGCCCAGATCTTCACCACGAACCAGAGGAAGCCGATGCTCTCCGGGCCGGGGCCGGCCGCGCCGCCGAGGAACAGCACCGCGGTGATGGCGCCGCCGAGGAAGATGTGCAGGAACTCACCCAGGTACAGCAGCACGAAGTACACCGAGGAGTACTCCGTCTGGAACCCCGCGACGATCTCCGTCGGGGCCTCCGGGATGTCGAACGGGTTCCGCCCCACCTCGGCGACGTTGGCGGTGAGGAACAGGACGAAGGCGAAGGGGTTGACGATCGCGAACCACGACGGGATCGCGATACCGCCGATCGACACCAGCGTCTCCTGCTGGACTGCGACGATCTCGCTCATCCGGAGCGAGCCCGTAAACAGCACCACCGAGATCCCCGTCACGACAAGCGGGATCTCGTAGGCGAGGTTCTGGGCGACCGCACGCAGCGCGCCCAGCATCGAGTACTTGTTGTTCGACGCGTAGCCCGCCATCACCATCCCGAGGCTCGCGATCGACGCGACCGCGAACACGTACGCGAGCCCGACTTCGGGGTCGGCGAGCTGGATGCCGCTGCCCATCGGGATCACGGCGAAGCCGAGCATCGCCGACCCGGCGACGATCAGCGGCGCCACGTCCCACGCGGGGCGGTCGGCGCCCTCGGGGACGATCAGCTCCTTCGAGAGGAGCCGGAGCGCGTCGGCCGGGATCGTCCCGATCCCCTTCGGGCCGATTCGGTCGGCGGCGATGCGGTCGGTGAACGCCGCGGTGATCTTCCGCTTTGCCCACGGGCCGGCGACGCCGGTCATCGCGAGCATCACGTTGCCGACGATAAACGCCGCCAGCAGCGCGGCGACGAACTCGCCGACGGCGCCGAAGCCGCCGAGCCCGAGCAGGTTCGCGAGCAGGTCCGGCAGCGGGGTCTCGGCCTGCAGCATCAACGGTCCACCTCCCCGAGCACGATGTCGAGGCTACCCAGCGCGGCGATCATGTCTGGGATGTACTCCCCGTTGCTCATCTCCGGCAGCGTCTGGAGGTTCGAGAAGCACGGGCTCCGGATCTTGAACCGGGCAGGCTTCTCGGTGCCGTCGGCGCGGATGTACACGCCGAGTTCGCCCTTCGCGCCCTCGACGGTGCGGTAGATCTCCGTGTCGTCGTCCGGGCGCAGCGTCCGCGGGACGTTGGCCTGGATGTTGCGCTCCTCCTCGGGCCAGTCCTCGAGCAGGTCGACACACTGCTCGATGATCTTCGCGGACTCCTCGACCTCCCGGAGGCGGACGAGCAGGCGGCTGAAGTTGTCACAGCCGTCCTCGACGGGCACCTCCCAGTCGAGCTCGTCGTAGTAGCCGTACGGGTCGTCTCGCCGGATGTCGTAGTCGATCCCGGAGCCACGGGCGACGGGGCCGGTGGCGCCGTAGTTCTTCGCGACCTCCTTCGGCAGGATCCCCGTGTCGACGGTCCGCATCTGGAGGATCTCGTTGCCCGTGATGAGGTCGTGGTACTCCTCCAGCCGTTCGGGGAGCCCGTTCACGAACTCGCGGATCGACTCGAAGAACTCCTCGCGGGGTTCGGGCAGGTCCCAGACGACCCCGCCGAGTCGGAAGTAGTTGAACATCAGCCGCTGCCCCGTGAGATCCTCGAGGATGTTCTGGACCTCCTCGCGGTCACGGATCGCGTACATGAAGATCGCGGTGAAGTCGCCGTATATGTCGAGCGCGAACGTCCCGACGGCGAGCATGTGGGCCGCGATCCGGCAGAGCTCCGCGCCCATGGTGCGGATGATCTGTGCGTACTCCGGCACCTCGATGTCCGCGAGGTCCTCGGCCGCGCGGGCGTACGCCCACTCGTTGAGCAGCCCCGCCGAGATGTAGTCCCAGCGGTCCGGGTACGGCATGATCTGGTGGCGGTACGTGCTCTTCTGGGCCATCTGCTCCTCGTTGCGGTGGAGGTAGCCGATGTCCGGCTCCACGTCGATCACCTGCTCGCCGTCGAGCGTAGTTTCGAGGTGGAGCACGCCGTGGGTCGCGGGGTGGTGGGGCCCGATGTTGACGAACATCGTGTCCGAGTCGGAGTCGGCACGCTGGTCCTCCTGCAGCGGGTTCGCGTTCTCCCGCAGCGGGACCATCTGGGGCCGATCCTGATCGTAGTCCAGCCCCATCGGGTGGCCCTGCCACGTCTCGGGCAGCAGGATCCGGCGGAGGTCGGGGTGGTCGTCGTACTCGATCCCCACCAGGTCGTACGCCTCCCGCTCGTGCCAGTCGGCGGTCCGGAACACGGGCTCCGCCGACTCGCTGACGGGGTTCTCCGAGTCGGTCGGCACGACGACGCTGACCTCGTCGGTCGGGTCGTCGAACTTCTTCAGGTGGTAGATCGACTCGTAGCGGTCGGGGTACTCCTCGGCGGTCACCAGCGAGAGGTGGTCGTACCCCGCCTCGTTCTTGAGCCGATCGAGGGTCTCCTGAACCGTGTCGGGCCGGATCACGAACGCCGGCGCGTTCTCGTGGTCGTCGCGGTCGACCACGAGGTCGTCGAGCAGCGCCTCGAGCTCGGTCTCGCCGGACTCGATCTCCGGCGTCTCCGATTCTTCCTGCAGGCTCATGGTGAATCAGCCCAGTTGTACCGCATCACGAGGTCCTCCTCGTCGATCTCCGAGGCGAGTTCGTCGACGATCTCGTCGCGTTCGAGGTCGCCGAACTGTTCGAGCTCGTAGGGCTTGACCGTCACCGGCGACGCCTCGCCGTTGGCGATGCGCTCCTGGAGCTTCGCGACGCCGTACACCAGCGCCTCGGGGCGGGGCGGGCAGCCCGGGACGTGGATGTCGACCGGGATGACCTCCTCGGCGCCCTTGATCACGTTGTACCCCTCCTGGAACGGGCCGCCGGAGATGGTACAGGAGCCCATGCCGACGACGAACTTCGGCTCGGGCATCTGGTCGTAGACGCGCTTCATCCGCGGGGCGAACTTCGAGACGATCGTCCCCGGGACGATCATCACGTCGGCCTGCCGGGGCGAGGCCCGGGGGACGCCGGCGTGGAAGCGGTCGAGGTCGTGCTTGACCGCGTAGGTGTGCATCATCTCGATGCTGCAGCAGGCGATCCCGAACTGCAGCATGAACATCGACGAGCCCCGGACCCAGTTCATGAACTTGTCGAACTTCGTGAGGATGAACGGCGAGGAGCCGAACGCCTCGCGAAGCTTGGAGTTGAACCGGTCGCCCTGGCCGCTCATACGGGCGTCGCGGGTCTCGGTCTGTACTTGTGCGTCGTCGGTTCGGAAGAGTTCTCGTTCGCTACTCATTGGTTTGCCTCCGTCTTCTCCTCGAGCGCGCGCGGACTGGACACCCACTGCACGGCGCCCTGCCGCCACGCCCAGACGAGCCCGACGACCAGCACGCCGATGAACACGAGCATCGGCGCGAGCACCTCCATCATGGAGGCACCCCCTTCGAGGGCCGGTCGGTAGATGACCGTCCACGGGAAGATGAGGACGGTCTCGATGTCGAAGACGACGAACAGCAGCGCAACCATGTAGTACTGGATGTTGAAGCGGATGCGCGTCGTCCCCGTCGGGATCTCGCCGCTCTCGTAGACGGCGCTTTTCCCCTGTTCAGGCACGCTGGGACGAAGCAGGGCCGACACCGCCATCATCGCAATGGGAATGCCGACCGCCACAAGCGCCAACGCGCCGATAGCTATCCATGGATTCATATCGGGTTCTCCGTAACGTTTCCGGGGTTCGACCCCACGGCTCTTAAGCGTTCATTTCCCCGCGTGGGCGAGCGTGTGGTTTCGTACCGCGGTAGCGGGGGTCTCGAACGGGCGGTCGGCTACCGCTGTCGGAACTGGTCGACGCCGAGGTCGTGCAGCGCGGCCGACACGTCCCCGACGCCCTCGCGGCGCTCGTCGTGCAGTTCCACGAGCCGATCCCGAACCTCGGGGTACTCACGGGCGAGGATCTGGGCGGCCGACAGCGCCGCGTTGTACGACTTCCCGGCGTCGACGGCAGTGATCGGCGCGCCCGTGGGCATCCCGATCACGGAGTCGACGGACTTCTCCTGTACCGGGACGCCGATCACGGGCAGCGGGAACGCGATCGAGGCGGTCATGTTCGGCAGGTCCGCCGACTTCCCGCCCGCGCCGGCGATCACCACATCTAGCCCGCGATCTTCGGCGGTCTCGGCGTAGGCGTACATGAGGTCCGGCGTCCGGTGGGCCGAGACCACGTAGGACTCGTAGCTGAACCGGCCCTCGGGCGGGTCGGCGTGGTCGGTCTGCTCGGCGAACCCCAGCGCGTCGAGCGCGTCGAACGCGCCCTGCATCGTGTCGAGGTCGGAGTCCGACCCCATGATCACGCCCACGTCCGGCGTCGATTCGTCCGGGCGGTCGGCGGCGGCGTCCGATTCGAGTCGGTCGATCACGTCGGTGACTGAAGACATGGTTACTCGGTGAAGGTGAGGCGCTCGCGCAGCGATTCGGCGGTCGTCAGGGCGTCGGCCGCGTCCGCCGCGCCGGAGTCGGTGACGGTGAGGTGGCCCATCTTCCGCAGCGGCCGTGCCTCCCGTTTCCCGTACCAGTGGAGGCTCGCGTCCGGCTCGGCGAGCACGGCGTCGACGCCCGAGAGCGTCGCCGGCTCCGGCTCGGCCACGTCGCCGAGGATGTTCGCCGACGCGGTGGGCGCGACGCGGTCGACCGGGCCCAGCGGCCAGCCGAGCACGGCGCGGACGTGCTGTTCGAACTGCGAGGTGGCGGCGCCCTCGATCGTCCAGTGGCCGGAGTTGTGCGGCCGCGGGGCGATCTCGTTGACGAGGATCTCGCCGTCCACGTCGAACAGCTCGACCCCGAACACGCCGCGGCCGTCGAGTTCGGCGAGCACCTGTTCGACCACGTCACGCGCTCGCTCCCGGGTCTCGTCGTCGGCTCGGGGTGGCGAGACGGTCCCGCGAAGGATCTCCTCGCGGTGGATCGTCTCGGTCACGGGGAACACGCGAGTCTCGTCGTCCGCCCCGCGCACGCCGATCGCGGCGAGCTCGCGGCCGAAGTCGAGCAGCTCCTCGGCGACCGCGTCGCCGCCGACTCTCTCCAGCGTGTGTCCGGCGTCGGTGGCCTCGGTCACCGGCTCGTTCCCCCGGCCGTCGTAGCCGCCCGTCCGAGCTTTCAGCATCGTCCCGCCGAACTGCTCGACAGCGGTCTCCGCGGCGGCCGCCGAGTCCGCCGGGAGGAACTCCGGCACGGGAATATCCGCGCCCGCGAGCATCTCCTTCTCACGGAGCTTGTCGCCCGTGACCGCCAGCGTCTCTGGGTCCGGGTGGACCGGCGTGCCGGTCTCGGCCCGAACGTCGGTGAGCAGGTCCGGATCGGCGGTCTCGATCTCGAACGTGAGCACGTCGGCGCGCTCGGCCAGTTCGCGGACGGCGTCCGGATCGTCGAGCTCGCCCTCGATCTGGTCGGCGACCCGCGCGGCCGGGCAGTCTGGTGTCGGGTCGAGCACGACGACGTCGACGCCCAGCGGCGACGCGGCCTCGGCGAGCATCCGGCCGAGCTGGCCGCCGCCGACGACGCCGAGCGTGGGTCCGGGCAGCGTGACGCTCATGGGCGACGCTTCCGGACGAGTGTGTATAAGGATTGCTGGATCGGGATCGATATGGGCACGTTCGTGGTCACACGCTCGACAGCGCGTCGCGGTCGAGGAACACGACGATCTCCTCGCCCCAGAGTTTGAACCGATGCTTGCGGACCGCGTAGCCGTCGAGTTCCGCTGCGATCTCCCCCCGGGCGTCGTCGTGGGCGATCACGACCGGCGGCGCGTCCGCGAGCGCCTCCTCGGGCGGTGTCTCCGGGGCGCTGGAACTCACGTTCGCGCCGGTACGTTCGAGGTACCACGGGAGCGGCAGCCGGGAGTGCCACGACGGCCCGCCCGGCGGCGGCTGGTCGAGGCTCGACTCGTTCGCGACGTAGAACTGCGTCCCGCCGCCGGCACTGGTGCCGTAGAACAGCACGTCCGTCCCGTCGTTCCCGTCGGCGATGCCTTCCACGTCGTCCATCGTCCGCTGGAGGTCGTTCCCGGGCTGGGCCCACTGGATCACCTGTCGGTCCTCCTCGCTCGCGCTGTTCCAGTAGTCGACGTTCAGGCCGACGACGCCGACGGTCCCCGCAGCGAGCAGCAACACTGCGACCAGCGCCGACGTTCCGAGGTGGAGGCGTTCACCGCCGGCCACACGCCGGAGCGCGTCCGCGACCGACTCGTCCCCGGTCGTCAGCCCGCGTTCGACGACGCCGACGAGCGCGGCGGCCCCGACCGCGGCGGGCACCGTCAGCGGGAGCACCGCGTGGGTCACGGCCCACGGCGCCTGGATGTCGGTCGCGATCGGGTAGCCGACGACGCTGGCGGCCGCCCAGTAGAGGCAGAACGCGACGATCGCGCGTCGGCGCGGCTTGCCCCCGCGGGCGTCGGCGACTCCGTAGCCGTCGACGAGAGTTCCGACGAGCGCCAGTCCGAGGACGACGGGCGCGCCGAAGGCTAGCGTCTCCAGCATGTCGTGGACGAACGCGAGGTAGGAGCGGTCGCCGCCGTCGCGGTCGATCCACGTGCTCACCAGCTCCTCGCCCGTCTCCACCAGCGCGGCGTCGAGCACGTCGAGCAGGCTCCCCACCGAGGAGAGCGCGCCCCAGATCTCCGGCCGGGGCGCGTACATGATGGCCGTGACCGCGAGGAACGTCCCCGAAAGCGCCGCGAGCGCGCCGCCGAGCCAGACGATGCCGGAGAGCGCGCCCGAGCGGCGATCGAGCCAGCTCTCGATCGCACCGAAGTCCGCCCGAACTCGGGCCGTGGCGCCCGCCCCCTCGCCGGCGGTCGCGGCCCGGACCAGCCGGTGGTCGTAGCAGACGGCCGCGGCGCCGACGAAACAGGCGACGTAGAGGATCGCGTTCTCCTTACTCGCGAAGCCGAGTGCGAGCGCGGCGCTCGCGGCGACCGCGGGGCCGAGCCGGCGAGTGTCGAACGCCCGCACGAGCAGCGCGAACGCCGCGAACGCGAACGCGCCCACGAGCATGTCCGAGCGCATGAACCGCGAGTAGTAGAGCAGCAGCGGCTGAACCGCCAGCAGCAGTCCCAGCGCGACCACCTCACGGTCGTCGAGGTGGCGCCGCAGCAGCCACGCCGTCAGCGGGAGCGCGGCGGTGACGACCGCGACGGGGAACCGCGCCCAGAAGTCTGTCACCGGAACGACGTGAAAGAGGAGCGCGTCGGCGTGCTGAATGAACGGGCCGTGGATGATCGGCCGGTAGTGGAACTGCCCGGTCTCGTGGTAGCGCAGGATCCAGTAGCCGACCCGGCCCTCGTCCCAGTGGAACACCCGGCCGCCGAGGTCGAACAGCCGGAGTGCGAGCGAGAGGACCGACAGCCCGACCAGCGCCCGAAGCGCGCGACGGCCCGCGCGGTCGGACCGGCTCGACGGGTGGGCCCCCCGTGACATGGACGGGCGTTCCGAGTCGAGCCATGAAGCTCTGTGGGTTCCGTCCGGGGCAATTCCCCGACGGCGGCTCTCGTTCGGGCCGCGATGATCGGGACTCTCCCGGGAGGAGACGCCGACGCCGGCTCAGTCCTCGCCGACCGTGATCACGGGCACGTCGGCCTGCCGGACCGTCTTCTCGGCGACGCTGCCCAGTAGCACGCGGTCGAACCCGTCGCGGCCGGTCGCGCCCATCACGACCGCGTCCAGCCCTTCTGCCTCGACCGTCGCGAGGATCCCCTCGTCCGGATCGCCCGTCTCGACGTGGGTGGTCACGCTCTCGATCCCGCGGACCTCGGCGGCCTCGACCACCTCGTCGACGGCCGCCTGTGCGGTTCCCTCGCCCTCGCCGACGACGTCGCCGGCGCTGGCCAGCAGCGAGTCGTCGCTCACCGTGAGCACGTGCACGTCGGCGCCGAGTTCGGCCGCGAAGTCGAGGCCGTGCCGCGCCGCCCGGAGCGCCTGATCGCTGCCGTCCGTGGGGAGCAACAGCCCGCCGTAGGGGAACTCGAACCCCTCCTCCTCGATCGGCGCGGTGAGCACGGGCATCGGCGCGAGCCGGACCACCTTCCCGGTCACGCTGCCGAGCAGGTACCGCGAGAGCCCCTCGCGGCCGTGGGTCGGCATCGCGATCAGGTCGTGGCCCTCGTGGTCGGCGTAGTCGACGATGGTTTTCGCGGGCGTCCCCTGCTCGACGCTGGTGGTGTACTCGACGCCCAGCGAGTCGAGTACGCCGCTGGCCTCCGCGACCACGTCCTCGCCCTCCCGGACCAGCGCGTCGATCACGTCGCCGTCGCCGGCGACGGTCACGCTGTCCCGGGTCGTGTCGGCGACGTACAGCAGCTCGACGCTCGCGTCGTCCCAGTTCGCGAGCTCGGCGGCGTGGTAGAGCAGGCTGCTCTCGACGGCAGCCTCGTCGACCGGGAGGAGAATGCTGTCGTACATGGATCGGCGTTGGGGCGGGGATGGCTAAGAGCTTCGGGCTCCGAGGCCGCGTCGGGCCGGCCGCGATCGAGGCGGACGTCGGAACGGCTCCCCGACTCACTTCGTCAGCCAGTGGACGCTCTGGAGCGTCTGATAGAACTCGTCGGCGTCCCCTGTCGGCCCGACCTCGTCAGTCGACGACTCGTCGACATCGAGCCGTTCGGTCAGCTCCCCGAGGCGATCGTACAGCGACTCGATCTCGGCGACGAGCTCCGGGTTCTCCCGCTGCCACCGGTCGAGTTCGGTGTTGTCCTTCGCGAAGTAGATCCCCGGCATCTCGCCGTCGTCGGTCAGTTCGTCCATCGCGTCCGTCACGTCGTCGCTGATCTCGTCGTACCGGGCGACGATCTCGTCGAACTGCTCGACCACGGCGGCCAGATCGCCGTCGACCGTGACGCGCTCGTCGTCGAGCAGCGACTCGAACGCCGCCACCGTCGCCTCACGGTCTACCTCGTACGTCTCCCCGTCGGCCGAGTCCACCCAGTCACGGATCCGGTCAAGCATGGCTGACAGGTCTCCCCTCAGACATTTATCAGTACTGACTGGCCCGGCGTCAGTCCGCCAGTTCCGCCGGGCCACACCGGAACCTCACGGCCGCTTCGCCGCCGCCGAACGCTACCCGTGACTCACGCCGTCGCGCTCGTCGGCGTTCTTCCGCCGGATCGCGGCCTGAGCGTTGCTGGCGTCGTAGCCGAAGAAGACGTCCTTCCCGTAGCTCTCGGCCACCTCGGCCGCGTGGATCAGCTGGTCGACGTCCACGTCCACGGCGTACAGTTCGACCGAGAACGGCGTGCCGGCCTCGGGCGTCTCCGGCGACCAGCCGAGCAGGTCCTGAAACCCAGAGGCGATCGTCTCCAGCCAGTACGTCGTGCTGTAGTGGGTGTCGTACAGCGGGACGACGTACTCGTCGACGTACGCCGACAGCATCGAGAGGTCCAGCCCGGCCCGCTCGAACAGGTGGCCCGGGTAGGGGTCGGGGTAGAGCGTGAGGTACGTCCGGCCGGGGATGCGTTCGCTGGCCTCCTTCACGAACTCCGTGATGACGCTCCCGCGCCAGTCGAAGCGGTCCTCGTACTCGCTCTCTTCGAACAGCCGCTCACACCGCTCGCAGCGACAGTACTCCGCCCGCGGGAACCCGACGTCGTCGAGGCGCACGTCCTCGTTGGCCGCGGCGCAGTCCGCGATCGTCTCCAGCAGCCCCTCGCGGTACCCCTCGTGGGTCGGGCAGACGTACCCCCAGTCGAAGTAGGGCTGCTCGCGGGTCGCCGTGTTCCCCTCGTCGTCGACCGGGAGGAGTTCGGGGCTGGACTCGCCGGCGGCGGTGTCGCCGAAACAGGAGACCATGTTCACTGCGTTCGGCAGCGGCTCCGCGGCCCGACCGGTGACGTCTTTCACCTCGTAGAACCCCCGGTCGAACGCCGACCACTCCACCTCCTCCTCGTTTCGCGTGACGACCCCGTACATGGTGGTGAACTGGGCGCGGCGTCGGGTAAGTGGTTCGCTCCCGGCGGCCGCAGGGCTACTCGGTCGAGAAAATCGGAGAACGGGGTGCGCGGCCGGTCGCACGCCGTCGGTGGGTTACACAGCGACGGCATGGGTTCTGTAGCCGCGCAACGGAGTGCGCGGCCGGTCACGCGCCGTCGTTGAGTTACGCTTCGGACTCGACTTCGACTTCCACCGGCTCGGCGTTGCCGCCGACGAGGAAGTAGACGAGCGTCACGAACGCGAACACCAGCAGCAGTTTGGCTTTCGTAGACATACGCGGCCGTTGGGGCGTCCGGGACATAAAGCCGCCGACCACGACTCAGAGCTCGCGGCGGACGTAGTCGTCGACAGCCAGCGCCCCGTCGGGTTCGCTGGTGAAGAAGCCGTCCCAGACGCCGTCGTCGTCCTGTATCGCCAGCAGCGCCAGCGCCGTCGGCTCCCCGGGCTGGTCGGCGTCGGGCGGGCGGTGGACCACGAACCACGAGTCGCGGTAGTCCGGCGACTCGCCGGCGTGGACGGTAACCCCGAGTTCGGCTGCGTCCTCGGCGCCGCCGTCGTCGACGCCGTAGACGTGCGTGTCGACACCGCTCTCCCCCAACTGGCGGTAGACGCGCTGGGTCCCCTGCTCGTCGATGATGCGGGAGAGCCGCTGGAACGACGCGCGGTGGGTGCCGGCACCGTGCTTCCAGGCGACCCGTTCGATGTGTCGGGAGACGGCGATCAGCAGGAGCTTCTCCTTGTGGGACTGCGGGTAGCCCCGGAGCCGGAACTTCACCCCCTCCAGCCCGGTGATCACCGCCGGGAGGTTCGTCTCCGCGAGGCTCGTCGAGCCGGTGACGAACGCGTCGGAGTTCGTGAACAGCAGCGACTCCGCCACCGCCGAGAGCGGCGACTGGGCGAGCACGTTCCCGTCGCCGTCGAGCAGCAACACGGTGTTCTCGGGAACGCCCTCGACGGCGGCCTCGTCGACGGTCACCGACTGCTCGCTGAACATCCCCGCCAGCATCGACCGGAGCTGCTCGGGCTGGCTCCGGTTCGCGAGAAGGAGCGACCGCTCGGCACCGTCGTACTCGTCGATCAGCCGCCGTAGCGACATCCTGTGTCTTCGTTGGACAGTCCACAGTATATGCCCTTCGGCAAGCGAGCCGAACGGCGGGGAAAACGCCTTCTTCCGCCGGTCCACAACCGAGAGGTATGGCCCTCCAGCCGAACCGGTACGGAGCGATTCTCCTCGGTCGTGTCACGCTCGGCGTGTTCGCGGTGACCGGCGCGCTCGTCGCGCTCTCGGAGTGGGGTATCCTCCCCCGGCAAGCGCTCCTCGTCGGCGCGCCGGCGATCGTCGCCGCGCTGTTGCTCGATACGTTCCTCTACAACGAGTTCCTGCTCGCCGGCGGCCCCCCGTGGCTCTGGGTGCAGATTTACGCGTTCCTCTACGTACAGGCGGTCGTCGTTGGTGCGATCGCCCGCGTACTCCGAGCGTACTGGGCCGAGCCGATCGACGCCTGAGCCCGGCGGTCCGTCCCCCGCCCGATCACTCCCCGAGCGCCGCGAGGATCGGCTCCAGCTTCAGCCCGACCTCCTCCCACTCGGCTTCGGGATCGCTGTCGGCGACGATCCCGTTGCCGGCGAACAGCGTGGCGCGCCGGCCGCCCGCGACCGCCGACCGGATGCCGACCGCGAACTCCCCGTCGCCGTCGGCGTCGAACCAGCCGACGGGAGCAGCGTACCAGCCGCGCTCGAACGTCTCCGTCTCCCGGATCACGCGCTCGGCCGTCTCGGGCGGTAGCCCCCCGACCGCGGGCGTTGGGTGCAGTGCCTCGACGAGGTCGAGCACGTGACGGTCGCCGTCGAGATCGGCCTCGATCGGCGTGTGGAGATGCTGGACGGTCGCCAGCTTCCGGACGCCCTGCTCGGCGACGGTCACCTCCCCCATCGGCGAGAGATGCTCCTCGATCGCCTCGGCGACCAGCGCCTGCTCGTGCTGAAGCTTCTCGCTTTCGAGCAGCGAGTCGGCGAGCGTGGCGTCCTCCTCGGGCGTCTCCCCGCGTGCGACCGTGCCCGCGAGCGCTTCCGTGCGGGCGTGGTGCCCGTCGAGGCGGACCAGCCGCTCGGGCGGGACGCCGAAGAAGCCCGCCTCGTCGGTCGGCTGGATCAGGAAGCGAAAACAGTCGGGGTAGGAACGCCGCAGCCGTTCGAGCGTGTCCGGGATCGTGACCTGCTCCTCCAGCGTGACCGCGAGCGCGACCGCGAGCACCACCTTCCGCAGGTCGCCGGCGTCGATGCGCTCGATCGCCGCCTCGATGCCCGCGGCCCACTCGGCCTCGGTGGTCGTGCGGCGGCTGGCGACGACGCCCGGCGGGTCGCCGACGGGGCGCATCGCCGGCAGTTCGGCGAGTTCGCCGGCGACACGCTCGACGTCGCGTTCGAGGGCGTCGCCGTCGCCGTCGGCACGGACGACCGTCAGGTAGGTCGCGTCGTCGGTGCGGACCAGTTGGACTCGCGGGAGCACGAACGTCGCGGGCGGGAACCCCTCCCACGGCGGCGCCGGCTCGTGGTCGTCGTGGAACGCGGCGCCGCCGAAGAACCGCGGTCTCGCGGCGCCGTCCGGCGTCTCCGCGCCGGCGAACGTCGTCTCGGCGGCGTCCCGAACCGTCGCGAACCGTTCGGTCCCCTCGCCGCTCAGCCGGGCGGCCTCGCCCGCGCCGACCACTTCCAGCCCGTCCGGGGCGGCCCAGTGGACACGCGGGGCTCCTCGGCCGGCGAGGAACGCGCGGAACGACACGTCCGGCACCTCCCGGCTCTCGGCGACGAGCGTCGTCTCGGCCGGGTTGATGCCGGCCTGCCGCGGTGACTCCATCTGCTCTCTCTTTTCGGTGGTCGGCCCTAACTGTACCGCTCCTCGTTCCACGGGTTCGCGGAGTCGGAGTAGCCCCGCTTCTCCCAGTAGCCGAGCTCGGGCTCGGTGAGGAACTCGACACCTTTCACCCACTTCGCGCCCTTGTAGGCGTACTTGTGGGGCGTGACCACCCGGAGCGGCCCGCCGTGTTCGGCGGGCAAGGGATCACCGTCGAACGCCCAGACGAACATGACCTCCCGGCGGTCACACTCCGCGAGCGTGAGATCGGTCGTGTAGCCGTCGTGGGCGTGGAACATGACGTGTTCGGCGTCGTCCCGGACGCCGACCGCGTCGGCCAACTCGGGGAACGGCAGCCCGGTGAACTCGCAGTCGAATTTCGACCAGCCGGTGACGCAGTGGAAGTCTTGGATCTGGGTCTCGGGCGCGAGTTCGCGGAACTCCGCGGCGGTGAACGCCCGCTCGTCGTCCACGGCACCGGAGACGGTGAACGTCCAGTCGTCGTCGACGGCGGGGGTGTCCCCCTTCGACAGCACCGGGAAGCTCTCGGTCTGCCGCTGGCCCGGCGGGAGGCGCTCGCCGTCGAACTCCTCGTGGAGCGCCGTAACGTCCGTACTCATACCCGAACCCAGTGGACCCGTTCACCTATGGTTATCGGAATCGGCGGACCGGACGCAGCCGCGGCGGCACAGCGAACCGACGTGATGGCGCTTCTACGGGGCGTTCTCGGATCCGATGGGCGCGCCAACGAACTTAAATACCCGCTGTGCCAAACTCCCCTGACAGATGCCCAAGGTCGATCTCACCGTCCCCGAGCACCTTGAAATGCAGATCGCACAGCTCGTCGAGCAGGGCGAGTTCGTGGACCGAAACGAGGCCGTCGAGGAGCTCCTCTCGACGGGACTGAAAGCCTACAAGACCAGCGGCCCGATGGACGACGAGGAGCCCGAGTACGAGGAGGAGGGTATGATGGGCCACGAGGACGAGTACGTCTTCTGACGCCGCCTTTCTGCGAGTATCGCCCGCCGCCGGAGAGTCTCGGCCGTCCGCGGCGCGCGGACGTGTGAGAGATGCCCCCAATAACGTTTAACCGCCGGAACCGCGTGGTTCGGGTATGCACAAGGACGAACTGCTCGAACTCCACGAACAGATGGTCATCATCATGGAGAACTTCCGGGACCGCGAGGACGTCGAGGACGGGACGTTCGACGAGTACGACGAGCTCGACGTCGACCCCTCTCACGTCCACAAATCCAAAAGCGAGCACAAACACGCCGTGTTCGTGCTGGGCAACGCGCTCGCGAACGCGATGAGCGAGGACGAGTTCTCCTCGGCCGGCCGGATCGGCAAGCGGATGCAGGAGCTCGCGGAAGACGCCGAGAGCCGACTGTAGATGAGCGAGCCGGCTCGGCTCGCCCGGGCCCGCAGGGTCGCGGAGCTGCTGGACGCGGCGTTTACGCTCCCGCTGATCGGGAACGTCGGGATCGACGGCATCGTCGGCCTGCTCCCCGTGGCCGGCGACTGGCTGACCGTTCTCCCCTCGACGTACATCGTCTATCAGGGCTACCGACTGGGCCTGCCCAAACGCGCCTGTCTCTGGATGCTGCTGCTCGTGCTGACCGAAGCGACGCTCGGCAGCGTCCCGATCGTCGGCGACGCGCTCGACATCGTGTGGAAGGCGAACCGACGGAACGTCGCGCGGATCGAACGTCACGTCGGCACCGACTGACCCGAGGCGAGTTCGTGGCGTGAGTCGACCGATTTATTTCGCGATACGGTAAACCGCCGGCCATGTCCTCCACAACCGAGGAACCCAGCGAACAGTTCCTCACGGCCATCGGCGTCGGATCGGGCCTGATGCAGATCGTCGCCTTCACCGCCGTCGGCGTGTTGACGCTCGAAAGCGTCCCCTACGGCGTCGCCGTCGGCGGCCTCTCCGGGATCGGGACGTTCCTCTTCCTCCCGTGGTTCCTCAGCCTCTCGGCCGCGACCGAGGAGGACGAGGACGGGCTCGGTCAGGCGGCCGAGCGTCTCGACCGCGCTGCCGGCCCGGGCCTGCTCGGTCTCGGCCTCGAACTCGGCGCGATCGGGATGCTCGCACTCGGGTTCGCTCGCGGCCCCGACCTGTTGCTGGGGCTCCCGGCGGGGTTGGCCGTCGCTGTCGGCGTCTACCTCGCTGGCTCGTTCCTGCTCGGGCAGTAGGCGTGTCGACCCGGACTCACAGCGTCCGGGACATCCGGTGGGCGGCGCCCATCGGGTTCACCGTCGAGAAGCCGGCGCGGGTGTAGAACCGCTGAATCCCGCGCTTCCAGGACTCGACAGTGAGCCAGACGTATCTGACTCCTTGGGCCCGCGCGTACCCCAGCCCGTTGGCCATGAGGCGGCTGCCGATTCCGGCGTGTTGGTACTCCTGATGGACGAAGATCGCGAGTTCGTGGCGGTCGGTGCCGTCGGGGACGAAGCTCACGTGCCCGACCGGATCTCCGTCGTGGATCGCGACGACGTTCACGCCGTCGCGGAGGTCGTCGATCCACGCCTCGATGTTCTCGACGCCGATCGGGGGCGTCCCCTGTGCCCGCAGTTCGGGGTCGAACTCGTCGTACATCTCGACGAGCCCCGCGAAGTCGGCCTCGCGGTACGGCCGGATCCGTATCTCCCGGCCCGCAGCGTCGACGAACGTCTCCGGGGGCTCTTTTGGGCGGATCCGCGACGGCCTGATTCGGTCGAGCAGTCCGTCGACGCCCCGGCGTAGCTTCCCTATCACGGCCCACCACCCGTGGTACTTGCCCACACGTCACGAGCCGATCCGTATAAACGCTCGTGCCGGGTCCGGGGGGACAGCCCCCGGAAATAAGCCGCCGCCGACGCAGGAAGGGGTATGGACGCGAGCCTCGTTGCGGAGAAAGTCGAGCAGGCCCGCGACGCCGTCGCCGACAGCGACGCCGACGCGTGGCTGATCTTCTGCCGGGAGACCGACGAGATCCACGAGCCGACGCTGCCGTACGTGCTGGGGTTCGACGTGGTCTGGCCGACCGCGATCGTGATCGGGCCCGAGGCCTCGACGGTCGTGCTCGGACAGCACGACGCGCCGACCGCCGAGGAGTTCGGGGTCCACGAGGTCCGGCCGTACGACGAGTCGATCGAGGAGCCCCTGCGGGACGCGCTCGCGGAATTGGACGCCGAGACGGTCGCGATCAACTTCGACCGCGACGACAACGTCGCCGACGGGCTCACCCACGGGATGTACCTCCGGCTCGACGACCTGCTGCCCGACCGAGAGTTCGTCGGCGCGGGCGGGATCGTCGCGGACGTCCGCGGGATCAAGTCCGAAACCGAACACGAGCGCGTCGACGCGGCTGCCGAAACCACGCTCGACCTGCTCCACGCCGCCGCCGACGAGTGGACGCCCGAGACGACCGAGGCCGAGGTGGCCGACTACCTCCACGGCCGGATGCGCGAGGCGGGCTACGACAGCGCGTGGTCGTGGGAGTACTGCCCGACCGTCCACGCCGGCGGCGCCGCCGACGTGGGGCACACGCTTCCGGGCGATCGAACGGTTCCCGAGGGTGAACTGCTCCACGTCGACTTCGGCGTCGTCCGCGACGGCTACGCCGCCGACCTCCAGCGGCTCTGGGTCCGCGGAGAGCCGCCCGAGGGGCTGGTCGAGGCGTTCGAGGACGTACGCGCCGCGATCGAGGCGGGGTACGAGGCGCTCCGGCCCGGCGTCGTCGGCCACCGTGTCGACGCCCGCGCCCGGGCGGAACTGGTCGCGCGGGACCGCGAGCTGTTCGATCACGCCCTCGGCCATCAGGTCGGTCGGAGCGCCCACGACGGCGGCACGCTGCTCGGGCCGGAGTGGGACCGCTACGGCGAGTCCGTCGAGCACGAGGTCCGCCCGGGCGAGCTGTACACGATCGAGCTCGGCCTCGACACCGAGTGGGGGTACGTCGGGCAGGAGGAGATGGTCCGCGTCACCGACGACGGCGTCGAGTACGTCGTCGAGCCCCAGACCGAGCTCTGGCGCTTGGCGGAGTAGGCACCGACCGCCAGCGGGCGAGCTTTCAAGTCCGACGACAGCACTACTACAGCCATGTCCGTGTCGCTCGCCCTCCAGTTCGGCGCGGTCCCGTGGGCGCTGCTCCAGCGTGTCTTCGTCGTCCTCGCGCTGCTTGCCGGCGCCGCGCTCGTGCTCCGGCTCGACGAGGGCTGCCTCCCCGCTCGCCTCCGCGAACGGTTCGTCCTCGGCGTCCCGTGGGGTACTGTTGTCACCGTGCTGGGGGTGCTCGCGGTGTACCTGTTCCTGCAGGGCGGCTACTCGCACTGGTACCGACCGGTCGTGCTCCCGTTCCGCGCGTGGTCGTACGCCGAGCCGCTGGGGATGCTTGTCGCCGGCTTCGCCCACGCCGGCCCGGGCCACCTGCTGGGCAACCTCTTCGGCGCGCTCACGCTCGCGCCGATCGTGGAGTACGCGATCGGTCACTACCCTGCGACGGAACGACCTGCCCACCCCGAGCCGTCGACGCGCCGCGAACGCATCGCCGCGCTTCGGTACGATCCGATCGCCCGCGCGTTCCTGCTGTTCCCGCTCGCGGTCGCCGTGGTCGGCGTCCTCCTCACGCTGTTCACGGTCGGCGCCGTGATCGGCTTCTCGGGGGTCGTGTTCGCGTTCGCCGGCTTCGCGCTGGTGCGTTACCCGCTGGGAACAGTGCTGGCGCTGGTGGGGTCGGACCTGCTGAACCTCCTCTACAACGCGCTCCAGAACCCGACGCTCACCGCCTCGGGCCGGTCGCGGTTCGTCACGCCGTGGTTCGCCGACATCGCAATTCAGGGCCACGCGATCGGGCTGCTCGCGGGGGTGGTGCTGGGCGTGCTGCTGCTCCGGCATCACCCAGTCGACACGCCGTCGCCGTCCCGACTCTTCACCGGCGCGCTCCTGCTCGCCAGCGCCCAGTCGCTCTGGGCGGTGTACTGGTACCGCGGCGGCACCGAGTACGTGCTGTACCGCGCGATCGGCCTCGGGCTGGTCGCGCTGGCGGCGGCGCTGATCGTCGTCGCCGTCGCCGCCCCGGAACATCGTCCGTTCGGGCGTCTGCGGGACAGTGATCCCGCCAGATCCAGCGACACCCGGCTCGTGGACCTCTCCGTCCGACAGATCGGGCTCGCGGCGATCGTGATCGTGGCGGCGGTGCTGTCGGGGCCCGCAGTCGCAGTCAACCTCGTCTCGACACAGGGCGACTTACCGGGCGAGCCAGTCACCGTTCAGGGGTACGAGGTCACCTACGCCGAGGGCGTCGAGAACGAGCTGGTGTCGGCGATCCCCGTCACGCTGTTCGGCGAGACCACACAGGTCACCACCTCGGGGGTGATCGTCTCCAACTCCGACAGAGGGATCTGGCAGTCCGTCGTCCCGCGGGGGCGGCTCGCGTCCAACGGCCGCGCCACGGTCGTCGTCGGCGGGATCGGCTGGCGTGAGACGGTGACTGCCGTCCGGCGCGGCTGGACTGCGGTCGGCGGCGGCACTGCCTACGCCGTCGCGCTCGAAGACGGCGACGAGCGCCGGACGGTGTTCACCTCCGAGCCCGCCCGGGCGGAGTCACGGATCGCGGATCAGAACGTCTCGGTCGTCGCCGGGAACGAGTCGTTCCAGCTCCTCGTGAGCGAGGGCAACGATACGATCCGGCGGCCGCTCCCGCGAGCCAACGAGTCGGTGACTGTGCGGAACGTGACGTTCCACGGGGGGAACGGCCGCGTCGTCGCCGTCCACGACGGAACGCGGGTGACGGTGTTGCGAGTCGAGACGTACAACTGACCGCCGACTACTCGGCGTACAGCGCCGCCAGATCGTCGAGGTGGTCGTGGCGTTCCACCGAGTGTGGCGCCGCCAGCGGCGAGACGCTGATCTCGCCGTCGACGACCGCGCGGCGGTCGGTGCCGTCCTCGTCGGGGATGTCGCCGTTCTGCATCCGCTGCCAGATGTTGTCCTCCAGCCGGATCGACTCGCCGTCGAACGCCGCGCTCATCGCGTACAGCGGCGACGGCTCGGTGACGGTCATCGGGGGCCGACCCTCGACGGCGTCGGGCGCGGGGGCGTTGACGTTGAGGTAGTCGGCCTCCGCGAACACGCCCGAGTCCAGCGACTCTTCCACCAGATACGCCGCGGCCTCGCAGGCGTCGGCGTACGCCTCCTTCGGCGGGGTGATGTTCTCGAACTCCTCGTCCTCGGTCGTCGGGACGTACTGGGAGACGGCGATCGCCGGCACGTCGAAGAAGGTCGCCTCGACGGCCGCGGAGACGGTGCCGGAGCGGCCCATCACGTACGAGCCGAGGTTCGCTCCCTTGTTGCAGCCGGCGACGACAACGTCCACGTCGGGGCAGAGCGCCTCGACGCCGGCGATCACGCAGTCGACCGGCGTCCCTTCGACGGCGTAGCCGAGATCGTACTCGTGGACCGTCGCCTCGAACGACCGGGCGCGGCCGACGGCGCTCTGGTTCGAGTACGGCGCGACCGCGACCGGGTCGCCCACGTCTTCGAGTGCTTCGTACAGCGCCCGGAACCCCGGGCTCTCGATCCCGTCGTCGTTGGTCACCAGAATCCGCGGCTCGCTCATGTTCGCCGATGCGACGGAACCGCGGTTAAGCGGTTCGACTCCGGTTCAGCCGTACCGTGGCGCGGTCCCGTCGAGCACCGCCTCCAGCCCCGAGAGGTCGTCGACGACGTAGTCGGGCGTCACCGGCGAGCGCTCGACCTGTGCGTCGTCGGTCACGCCCGAGCGCACGAGCACGGTCGTCATCCGGGTGTCGGCGGCCAGCGCGATGTCCGTGTCGAGGCGGTCGCCGACGACGAGACAGTCCGTCGCGTCACAGCCGAGCCGGTCGAGCGCCAGCTCCCGGGTGATCGCGTGGGGTTTGCCGAGCACCGCGTCGGCCTCGCGCTCGGCGGTACCCGTGACGGCCGCGATCATCGCGCCCGACCCCGGGACGTCGCCCTCGGCGGCCGGGATCACCGCGTCGGGGTCGCTGCCCACGATCGGCAGCCCTTCGCTCCGGACCGTCCGCGTTGCGGTCGTGAGCGTGTCGTAGTCGAACTCGCGATCGATCGACACCACCGCCACGTCGACGCCCCGCTCCGGATTGCCGTGTCTGCCGGCGAAGACCGTGTCGAACCCCGCGTTTTCGAGCTGTTCGCGCAGGCCGCGCTCGCCGACGAGGTACACAGTCTCGCCGGCGTGGTGGCGGCCGAGGTACGCAACCGTGCTCGCGCCGGCGGTGAGGATCTCGTCGCTGTCGGCGTTTACCCCCGCTGGACGGAGCTTCTCGGCGTACGCGGTCGACGGTCGCGTGGGGTTGTTGGAGACGAACAGTCGCCGGATCCCCCGGTCGGCCAGCGCGTCGAGGCCAGCCGCGGCGCCCGGAAGCAGCTGCTCACCCCTGACTACCGTGCCATCCACGTCGAGAATCGCGCCGTCGTAGCTCATGGGGGTTCCTACGGCCGGCGGGGTCGAAAAGGCGCCGCTCGGGCTACTCCGGCGTCGTGACCGGGATCGTCACCGCGTCGTCCTCCTCCTCGTCGCGGTCCTCGCCGAACAGGTCGTCCATCGCGGCCTCGACGTTCCACGTGTTCGCTTTGAACACTGCGTCGAAGACGGGGCCGACGAACGGGATCGAACCGCCGGCCGCGTCGACGGTGATCCGGGCGAGCATGCCCAGCAGCGTAGTGAAGGAGACGCCCAGCCGAGCCGACTCGATCACGATGTACAGCGAGATGCCGGCGCTGAGCGCGTCGCCGACCCCGGGGATCATCGAGAGCAGCGGGTCGACGCCGATGCGGTACTCGACCACGGGGATCTCGATCGACTCGTCGAGCACCATCGCGACGGTACGCATCCGCTCCAGCGCCGCACGATCGACCGATTCGGGCACGTCTGCCGGGTCGATACCGTCGAACGCCGCCGCGATCTCGTTGCTCATGGGCCCCGATAGGGGAGTGAGCCGGGTAAGCACTGGGGCGGTCCGATGCCGCCGACAGTTAAGCATCGTCGGCCCGAAGTCGGAGTATGAGCACGCTCGACGTCGTCGACCGCTGGGACCGCGGTATCAGTTGGACGCTCGCAGAAGAGGTCGGCGAGATGCACCGAACCAGCCACGCGATCGAGACCGACGACGGTCTCTGGGTGATCGACCCCGTCGACGCCCCCGGGCTCGACGACGAACTCGCGGAACTGGGCGAGGTCGCGGGAGTGACGCTGCTGCTCGACCGTCACAAGCGCGACGCCGCCGCGGTGGCGCGGCGTCACGACGTGCCGGTCTCGCTGCCCGAACCGCTCTCCGCCGTCGCCGACGAACTCGACGCCGAAACCGAGCGGTACAGCCGGACGCTGGCGGACACCGAGTTCCGAACGATCACGGTCGTCGACAACCGCTTCTGGCACGAGGTAGCGCTGTACGACCGCGATCGCGGAACCCTGATCGTCCCCGAGGCCGTCGGGACGGCCGAGTTCTTCAGAACCGGCACGGAGCGGCTGGGCGTCCACCCCGCGCTGCGGCTGTTCCCGCCGCGGACCGCCCTCGGCGGGCTCTCGCCAGACAGCGTGCACGTCGGCCATGGGCCGGGCGTGTTCGACGACGCCGCAAACGCGCTGCGGGTGGCGCTGGCCCGCTCGCGAAAGAGCGCGCCGAAGTACTACGCCGGGCTCCTGCTGACGCCGCTGAAGTAGCGTCACGCATTCGGGAATACCAAACTACAACTGCGACAGCCAACCTACCTCACGTAACGTGACTCGTCCGCAGCTCACCCACATCCAGATCGACAACTACGGCCCGTGGACCGTCGAGCCCGAACCCCGCCGGGAGATGGATCTCCAAACCCTGCAGTCCCGGCTGTTCGCGGACATCGCACAGTTCGTCGGCTCCCGGGACGGCTACGCCTTCTTCACCCGGTTCGACAACATGGTCGCCGTCACCAACGGGCTCGATCAGACCGACCACGAGCTCCTGCAGGAGTCGATCGGCAACCGCTACCCGATCTCCGTCAGCCTCGGCACCGCGGTCGACCCCGTCCCGATCGAGGCGCTGGAGGGCGCGACCGAGCGCGTGCAGGCGGCCGGGAGCGCGCAGGACCGCGCCCGGCGCGAGGTGCTCGGCGGCGAGTACCGACCGCCCGAGGCCGGCGACGTGTCGATCGCGCACTTCGACGTGAACGACGCGACCGGGAAGTACACCGACCGCCTGAACGAGTTCGACTCGTTCATCCGGATCGAGCAGGCGTACGCCAGCCTGATGCAGCACATGCGTGAGGCCCACGGCGCGCTCTCCTTTTTCGTCGGCGGCGACAACGTGATCTCGATCGTCCCGGAGATGGACGAGGCCGAGTATCAGGAGGCTATCGACCACGTCAGCGACGACGTAGACGTGGAACTCAAAGTCGGCGTCGGGTTCGGCCCGACTCCGCACGACGCGGGGATCGACGCCAAGCACGCGCTGGAAGACTGTCGCTACGACGGGACGCGGGTAGAGTTCGCGGGCGAGGAGAGCTGAGCCGCGGCTACTCTTCGGTTTCGGGCTCGGCGTCCAGGTGAACTCCCCCGTCGTCGTCCACGCGCAGATCCGCCGCGAGCGCCGGCGGGTCGGGGTCGTCGAGATCCGACGCCAACCCCCGCCGGAGTGCCGTCACCAGCCCTTCGACGTCGTCGGGGTCGAGGTCGACGCTGAGTTGGAGACCCACGTTCAGCGTCGAATCGTGGTCCCCGCGATCGTCGGCGCCCGACTCGTCGGGCAGTCGGTAGCGGCCGTCCTCGCGTTCGAGCAGCCCGGTCCAGACGTAGCAGTCGAGCAGCGTCGTCAGTCCGGTCCGTACACGCCCCGTCGGCTCCTCGCCGACGGCGTCGGCCAGCTCGGCGACGACGGCCGCCTCCGAGAGCGAGCGCCCCGACAGTGCCCGTCGAAGCGTCTCTGAGAGTGCCTAGTCGACGAACAGCGACCGGAGCGTCTCGACGGCGGTCGCGGTGTCCTCAGCGGCGAGTGCCGTCCCCAGTGCTGTCCCCTCATCGGTGAGTCGGTGCTGCTGGTCCTCGGATTCGAGAACCCCCAGCGACTCCAGAAAGCGTGTCTGGCGACTGACCGAGTCGGCGAGATCGAGCCGCTCGGCGACTGTCGAGGTGTGAACCGGCTCCGCGTCGCCGCCGGACTCGTACCACCCGCGGATTACGTCCAGCAGCGTCTCCCGGCTGACTCCTTTCGGAACGTGCAGCTCCGGCATGGTTCAGGCGGTGCCCGGCAGCGTGTTAAGCGCCGCGAGTCACAGCCGTGTCACCAGCAGGTAGCCGACGAGCGCCAGCCCGAGCAGCAGTCCGACCAGGTACGCGACAAACTGGCGGTTCCCGCCACCCAGTGCCGCGTCGAACAGCACGCTTGCGGCGCCCCACACGGCGAGGACGACGCCGACGAGGAGAACCGTCTCAGCCGCCGTCACCGTGGATCACGTCAAAAAGCGCGGGCCGACGCGGCTTAGCCGTTGTGGCACGCCCCTTCCGCAACCGCTTTTTCCGTCGGCCCCCTCGAACGGGTAATGACTGAGCCGGTACCCGTCGCGGTTCCCCGGAAGGGGCGGCCGCTGGAGGCGGTGCTGGAGCGGGTTGCCACCGTCGCCGACACGCCCGACGCCGATGCGACGGTCGATCAGGTAACTTCCGTGCTCCGATACGAGAAGGCGATCACGAAGGGGGAACAGACCGCCGAGAAGGGGAGCTACGAGCGGCTGCTCGAGTACTCCGCCCCCACGGATCCGTCGGGGCCGGAGTTCACGCTGCTCCGGGACGACCGCGAGGGGAAGCCACGGCGGATCGTCTTCGACAGCCTCACCGTCGAGCTCGACGGCACGCCGGTCCACCTGGTGGGGCGGGAGGAGCCGTTCCGCGCGCTGCGGACCCACGAGTTCGCGCTCGGCTTCGACGCCGCCGATCTGGTGCTGGAAGAAGTCGTCTCTCTCGGCCCGGAGGGCGTCGACAACCTCGCCGCCGTCAACGAACGGATCGACCCGACGGAGTCCGACGTGCGCGTCGTCACCGGGCTCGGCGACACGGTGTACCACACGCTGCTCGGGACGCCCGAGACCGTCCCCTCCGGCACCGACCTCGACCGAGCGTTCCTCGCCGACTACGAGGGGCCGCTCTGCATTTCGCCGCGCTACGAGCGGCTGGTGGAGGCGGTGCTGGGGATGGACGCCATCGACGGCGTCGAGTTCGTCTACCCCGAGAACGGGCAGGAGGAGGAGGCCGCCATCGCCGCGGCCGGCGTCGGCGTCTACCTCACCGTGACCGGGAACACCGCCCGTGACCACGGGCTCGTGCTGGGCGAACAGCTGTTCCCCAGTGAGACCGTGTTGCTGGAGAACACCGCCGAAGTCGACAGCGAGATCGAGGCCGTGCGTTCGATCATCACCGGCGGGCTCCGGGAGGAGACGGAGCTCTGGGCGTAGCTCGGGCCGGAGTCGTCAGAGCTTACCCGGGCCGGTTCGACGCTCGGCTATGGATATCGAAGCCACGTTCGGGCGGAGCCAGCCGATCGTCGGGATGGTCCACCTCGACCCGCTGCCGGGCGCGCCGAAGTTCGACGGCGACCGCGCGGCCGTGATCGAGCGGGCGCGTGCAGACGCCCGGGCCCTCGAAGCCGGCGGCGTGGACGCCGTGATGGTCGAGAACTTCGGCGACGCCCCGTTCTACCCCGACGACGTACCCAAACACGTCGTCGCCTCGATGACCCACGCCGCGGGTGCGGTCGCCGACGAGATCGACCTGCCGGTGGGCGTGAACGTGCTCCGGAACGATGCCGCCGCCGATCTCGCGGTCGCACAGGCCGTCGGCGCCGAGTTCATGCGTGTGAACGTCCACACCGGCGCACGCGTCGCCGATCAGGGGATCATCGAGGGGAAGGCGTACGAGACGATGCGCGAACGCGACCGGCTCGACGCCGACGTGGCGGTGTTCGCCGACCACGACGTGAAGCATTCGGCCCCGATCGCCGCGGAGGACTTCACCGCCGAGTCCTTCGCCGACAACGTCGAGCGCGGGCTGGCCGACGCCACGGTCGTCTCGGGGATGGGAACCGGCCACGCCGTCGACCGGGAGGAGCTCCAACTGGCGGCTGACCGCCGCGAGGAGTTCGGGCTGGACGTCCCGCTGTTCGTGGGCAGCGGCGTCACCACCGACACAGTCGGGGAGATTCTCTCGATCGCCGACGGTGCCATCGTCGGCACCGCGCTCAAGTCGGGGCCGGCCTCCGGCGACCCCGTGAGCGAGGAGCGGACCCGGGAGCTCGTTGCCGCCGCCGACGAGGTCCGGGAGTAGCCGTCGCTGACGACGGCGGTAGCGAACAGGCGGCCGCCGCGGTCCCGAGGCGTGTGGCCGCACACCCGCGGACGCCCCGGGACGGTTCTCAGTGCATCGACGGCTCTGGTCGCGTTCTCGGTCAAAAGGGTTCGGCCGGCTAGTCGCTTGGCGGGTCAGTCGAGCACGTCGTCGAGGGTGGCCCGGATCCAGTCCATCTCGTCCTCGTTCACCTGGTGACCCAGCCCCTCGTAGAGCCGCGTCGTCACGTCGGCACCGCGTTCTCGGTAGGCGTCGGCGGACTCCCGCACCCGGAACGCGGGGACGTGTGGGTCGTCCTCGTCGCAGCCGAAGAATGCGGCCGTCCCGTCGAGGCTCCCGTCCTCTGCGTCTGGCAGTGTCTTGCTTTCGGGCCCCATCAGACAGCCACTGAGTGCGGCCAGCCCGCCGTAGCGCCGTGGATTCCGGTAGACGTACTCGGCGGCGAGGCAGGCCCCTTGAGAGAAACCGAGCACGACTACCTTCTCCCGTGGCACGCCGGCGTCGAGCGCCAGTTCGACGGCGTCGTCGACCGCGCGGAGCGCCGAGTCGAGGTGTGGCTGATTCAGTTCGCGCTCGGCCGTGGCGGCGTGGGGAAACCAGGTGTTGTGGTACGCCTCCGGCGCGATGTGGGTTACGCCGGAGCGGCCGAGTTCGTCGGCGAGATCGAGCACGGTGCCCGGACGCGCGCCGCGACCGTGGAGCAGGACCAGCGCCGCCTCCGCGGCGGCCTGCGGCGCGCCGGCGGTCAGGATCGGCTGGCCCGCGTGGGGCCCGTCGCCGCCGACGGTCGGGAGGCTACTCATCGGTCGCGTCTCGACGCTCCGGATCGCTGTCGAACTGGACCGGCTCGTCGAGCGGCGGGAGCTGCTCGCGGAGCATCACCTCGTCCTCCCGGAGCCACGGCGGCAGGCGGAGGTCGCTCCCGAGCTCGTCGGTCGGCTCGTCACGGGTGAGCCCGGGACCGTCGGTCGCGAGCTCGAACAGTACGCCACCGGGGTCGCGGACGTACACCGAGTCGAAGTAGTAGCGGTCCCGCGGCGGCGACGGTGAGAGCCCGGCGTCGATCAGTCGGTCGCGCCACGCCTCCAGCGCCGCGCGGTCGGGCACGCGGAGCGCGACGTGGTGGCCCGTCCCGGCGCCCTCCTTCCCCCACGACTCCTCGCGGGCGTAGAGGTCGATCACGGTCCCGGGCGTCGGGCTCCGGGCGAGGTCGGTCGTGTCGGCCTCCATCCCCTCGGACTCGACGCCGTCGGCGCTGGCGACGTAGCGAACGCGGTCGCCCGCCTGCCCGACGAGGCCGAACCCGAACAGCTCCAGCACGCGCCCGGTGACGTAGGGGGTGTTCGAGCGTAGCGTGACCGAGTGAACGCCCCGGATGGCGCGATCGCTCGGAACCGTCTCGTCCCACGGATCGACGGCGCGTTCGTCGGTTCCGAGGACGCCGGCGGACTCGCTCTCGACCAACGCGAGGTCGAGGCCGTCCGGGTCGGTGAAGGTGAGGACCGCTTCGTCGAAGCGTTCGCTGGGGCCGTCGACGGCGACGCCGCGGTCGGCGAGCCGGTCCTGCCAGCCGTCGAGGCTCCCCTCGGGAACCGCGAACGCCGTCTCGCTGGGCTGCCCGGCACCGCGGCGCCCCCCGGCGTCGAGCGGGTAGGGGAACGCCGTGAACGTGGTTCCGGGCGTTCCCGCTCCGTCGCCGAAGTAGAGGTGGTGGACCGCGGGCTCGTCGTGGTTGACGGTGCGCTTGACGAGGCGCAGTCCGAGCACGTCGCGGTAGAACGTCAGCGTCCCGTGCGGGTCGCCGCTGACGATGGAGACGTGGTGGATCCCGGGCGTGTCCGGAGCGGTCGTCTCGGCGTTGCCGTCGGGCGCCAGCGTATCGAGTTCGGGTTCCCGCTCGCTCACAGTCCCCCCGTCCCGGAGGACGCCGTGGTGGGGATCTCGATCTCCTCGACCGGGATGTCGAGTTCCTCCAGCGCGGCACGCATGTGCTCGTCTTTCACGTACTCGTCGCCGTCGTCGACGCGGTGGGCCTGCGCGTGGGCCAGCACCTCGCCCCGGCGGTCGTCGGGAATCTCGAACTTGTCGGCGGCGAGTTCGATCGTGAGCCCGTTGTGGTCACGGGTGTACAGCGAGTGGAACGCGCCGCGGTCGAACTCGTTGTAGCCGTAGCCCGCGTCCTCCAGCCCCTCGGCGATCTCGGCCATTCGCTCGCCGTCGATACTGAACGCGAGGTGGTGGACGCCGCCCTGCCCGACGCGCTGTGGGCGGTTGTCGGAGTCCCGATCGTTCACGAAGAACGTGATGATCCGGCCGTCGCCGGCGTCGAAGAACAGGTGGGTCGCCTCGGGGTTGTCGAGGTTCGGCTGGCGCAGCACCAGCGGCATCCCGAGGATGTCCCGGTAGTACTCGACGGTGTCTTCCTCGTTGCTCCCGATCAGCGTGATGTGGTCGACGCCGGTGACCCCGACGGGACTGTCGGGCTTCTCGGCGGTGACGGGAATGTCGCTCTCGTCGGCTTGGGTGGGTGCGTCGGACATAGTTGTCTCGTGTTACTGGCTTGGCGGGCCTCGCCTAAAGCCGTTCTTGGACACTCCCACCACCCGGTGACGCGAGTGTTAGCGGTCGGTTCTGGGACGGGTCAGATCCCGAGCCACTCGTCGTTCCGCACCTCGTACCCGCTCCCGCGGGTGATCTTCGCGCCCTGTCGGCGTACGTCCCGGGAGCCGGGGAGCTTCCCCTTCTCCTCGATCCGGTCGACGATCCAGTCGGTGATCGTGCGGACGCCCTCGTCCTCGTCCAGCGTGTCGACCGCTTGCAGCGCCCGGATCGTCTTCTCGTAGGCGTCGCGCTGGCTCGTCGAGAACTCCACGTTCGGGATCGTCTCGCTGGCTTCGACGATGCGTTTCATCGCCGTCGCGAGCGTCGGCCGTTGGATCCTGCTGCGGACGACCGCGGGCGCTTCGAACGTCTCGACCTCGGTCTCGGGCAGCAACTCCTCGACGGCGTACGTCTCCTGTCCCGCCGTGACCCGGCGTTCGCCGACGGCGTCGACGATCTCGGCGCCGGTCGCGGGGAAGGAGAGCGTGTCGAGTTCGGCCTCGATCTCGTCGAGCTCGGCGTCGTCGACCGGCGGCTCGGCCTCGTCGTACCGCGCCAGCTCGGTTCGGAGCGCGCGCTCGCGCTGTCGTCGGTCCTCGTCGGCGGCCTGCTTGTCTCGGCCTTGCTTGTCGTCTGCCATTCCGTCAGTTAGTGTAGCGACGCGGATAACCCTGTGGTCGGGAGCGGCGTTCTCGCCGCTCAGACGTTCCGATCGCTCAGGAATGCCTGAACCGCCTCGCGATCGGGCAGCCCGCCCCGAGCGCCCGCGGCGCGGCAGTTCAGCGCCGCCGCGGCCGCCGCGAACCGCCCCGCACGCTGGGGCTCGGCGCCGCCGAGCAGCCAGCGCTCGGTCAGTGCCGCAGTGAACGCGTCGCCGGCGCCGGTCGTGTCCGTCGCGTCGACGTCGAACGCCGGGATTTCGGTCCTCGCGTCGCCGTCGAACAGCGTCGCCCCCTCGGTACCGAACGTGACCGCGCCGCGCGAACAGCCTCGATCGCGGAGTGCGTCGACAGCCGCCTCCGCGGGGCAGTCGAGGTAGGACTCCGCGGCCACCTCCGCCGTGACGAACAGGTCTGCCGTCTCGACCACGCGGTCGATCGTCGAGGGCTCGGTGCCGCGGCCCCGGAGCTCTTCGAGCGGCCCGGAGAGGTCGAACGCGAGCGCGGGGCCGTCGTCCTCGGCGGCGATCTCGACGATCGCCGCGGTCACGGGGTCGGGCGCGTACGCGGTGACGAACACCGCGTCGGCGGCCCGGACGGCGGCGCGGTCGTCGTCGTCGAGGCGGAGTCGCACCGTCGAGTCGCCCGCCGTCACGATCATGCGCTCGCCGGCGTCGTCGCGGAGGATCACGCAGTGGGTCGTCGTGCCGGCGCCGCGCCGGATCAGCGCGGTCGAGACGGGACCCGTTTCGAGATCCGCGAGCACGCGGTCGCCGAGATCGTCCCGCCCGATCCGTGCGAGCAGGGCGGTGTCCCGGCCCAGTCGGCCGAGGCCGGCCGCGACGTTGGCACCGACGCCGCCGAAGCGTTCAGTGGCCTCGCGGGCGAACGCGCCGCCGTCCGGTTCGGGGAGGTTCGTCACGTCGTAGAACCGATCGACCGTCCCGGCACCGACGGAGACGACTTCGGGCGAGGGCTCGACTGAGTCGGCCATACCCGCGCTGGGTCGCCCCGGGAGATAAGTCCACGCTGTCGATCGTGGCTCTCCCGACGGCGTCGCCGTGTCCGCCGGCTCCGGCGGTGGACGAACGAAGGACTAAGGCGGCGCCGACCCCAGTTCGACGGCGTGAACGACCACGCGACTCGACACGAGAGTCCGAGCAGACTCGCCGCTGGGGTGGGGCCGTGACGGTCTCGCTCGACGACGTGCGTGCGGCCCGCGAGCGCCTCGCCGACGCCGAGGGGATCCGCGAGACGCCGGTGATGCACAACCAGACGCTCAGCGAGCGCGTCGGCGCCGACGCGTGGCTCAAGCTGGAGCAGTTCCAGAAGACCGGCTCGTTCAAGCCACGCGGCGCGTACAACCGGATCAGCGAGGTCGCCGAGCGCGGCGAGGCCGAGCGCGTCGTCGCCGCGAGCGCGGGCAACCACGCACAGGGCGTCGCGTACGCCGCGACCGAACGCGGGCTGGACTCGCTGGTTTTCATGCCCGAGACGGCGCCACAGGCCAAGATCGACGCCACCGAGGGGTACGGCGCGACGGTCGAACTCCGCGGGGAGACGTTCGCGGAAGCGATGACCGCCGCCCAGAACCGCGCGGACGACCCCGGCACCGCGTTCGTCCACGCCTACGACGACCCCGCCGTGATCGCCGGGCAGGGGACGCTCGGGCTCGAACTGCTGGAGCAGGTGCCCGACCTCGACACCGTCGTCGTCCCGATCGGCGGCGGCGGGCTGATCTCCGGCGTCGCGACGGCGATGCAGGCGGCCGATCGCGACGTCCGCGTCGTCGGCGTCCAAGCGGAGGACGCCGCGACGGCACCGGAGAGCCTGCGGAAGGGCGAACCCGTCGAGAACGAACAGCCCGACACGATCGCCGACGGGATCGCGACGGGGAGCCTCTCCCAGCGCACCTTCGAGATCATTGAGGAGCGCGTCGACGAGGTAGTGACGGTCTCGGACACCGAGATCGCCTCCGCGACACTGTGGCTGCTCGAACGCACCAAACAGCTCACGGAGGGCGCGGCCGCGGCCTCGGTCGCGCCGCTGCTCTCGGAGACGATCGAGGTCGACGGGACCGTCGTCCCGCTGCTCTGTGGCGGCAACATCGACATCGCGACGCTGCAGGACGTGCTGACCCGCGCGCTGGTCGACCGCCGGCAGTTCGTCACGCTCCGGGTCCGGATCGACGACCAGCCGGGCGTGCTCGGCGAACTCGCGTCGCTGATCGGCGAGCACGACACCAACATCCGCAGCGTGCGCCACGACCGCTCCGAGGAGGGGCTCCCGGTCGGCGAGGCGGACCTCGTCATGCGGCTGACGACGCCCAGCGAGGCGGCCATTCAGGGAATTATCCGGGACATCGAGGACGCGGGCTACCGCGTCCGGGATCTCGTCCCCTCGTAGGGCGGTTGATCCCGAGCTCCCGCCGGGTCGCGCGGGCCTGAGCCGTCACTCGTCGACGCGCTCCCACGTCGCCGCCGACGTGATCGCCGGCCGCGCGTCGCGGAACTCCGCCTCGATCGCGCCGTAGAACCGGGTCCGTCCGACCGGGGTCCGGAGTCGGAGAACGAGCGTTTCCTCGGTCGCGTCGAACGCCGTCAGCGTCCAGCGCCCCTCGGTGTGTTGCCACTCGCCGACACGCTCGGCGTCGTCGACGATCCGGCTACCGAGCTTCCAGCTCTGTCGCGTGAGGTTGCGGAGGTCGAACGGGACGGCGTCGGGGAGCGACGCCGGGGTCGGGTCGTCGCGCTGTACATGCGTCGCCATACCACGCCACAAGTGACGGACTGCCAAAAATTGATCCCTTCGTGGTCGTGCGACAGACGCGAGCCGGAATCGGCTACGGCACGGCCACGGCAACACGCTCCGCGGTCGCGGAACGGAGTCCGCGACAGGTCACGAGCCGGAATCGGCTACAGCACGGTCACGGCAACACGCTCCGCGGTCGCGGAACGGAGTCCGCGACAGGTCACGAGCCGTGACCGGCTCAGAGCACGAACGGCCCGCGCTGATTGATCGGCTCGTCGTGTGGCTCGCCGGCGACGGCGACCAGACGGAATTCCTCGCCCTCGACAGTCACGCCGCCGGCGTCGGTCGCCGGCAGCACGTCCCCCTTCTCGAACGCCTCGCCGTCGACGGTCCCCTCGCCCTCGACGCCGTAGAGGAACCCTGCCCAGCCCTCCGGCGTCGTCCACTCCCACGTGCCGTCGACGCGCACGTCGAGGTACTCCATCGGCGTGTGCAGCGAGAGCGGCGAGCCCTCGCCGACGACGGTCGTGATCGTCGCGCCGTCGACGTCCGCCGTGGGGAGCGCCGCGGCGTCCGCGTCCGCGTAGTCGGCCTCGATCTCCTTCTTCTCGCGGGGGAGGTTCACCCAGAGCTGGAGGCCGTTACAGCCCGCGCCGTCGGCGGGCATCTCGGAGTGTTCGATCCCGCCGCCGGTGGTGATCCGCATCGCGTCACCCGGGTAGGCGGTGTGGGTCACGCCCAGCGAGTCGCCGTGCTCCATCCCGCCGTCGAGCATGTAGGAGACGATCTCGAACCCCCTGTGGGGGTGGGTCGGAAACCCGTCGTCCGGTTCGATGTAGAACCGCTCGAACAGCACGAACGGGTCGAGGTTGCGTGGGTAGCCGTCGGTGGGGAACGCGCGATTGGAGTTCACGCCCGTTCCGTGCCGGACCGTCTCGCCCGGTATCGGGGTGTTTACCGTTTGGTCGAAAGACATGGTTCGACCGAGCCGGTGCGGACGGTTAACGGTCACGGCGGCGGAACGACAGATCCCTCTACTTCTCGATATATTTTTCAGATGAGCGCGAACTGGGGCTCAAAACCGGACGTATCTCGATATAGCTACTCCTCGGTAATCAAACTTGAATCCGTTTCAGGGAACGCTCTTACCGTGGCGGTCCGTACGGCGGAGTGCATGACGGATTACGAACTGCCGCCGCTGCCGTACGAGTACGATGCACTGGAACCGTCGATCTCCGAGCAGGTGCTGACGTGGCACCACGACACGCACCATCAGGGCTACGTCAACGGCTGGAACAGCGCCGAGGAGACCCTCGCGGAGAACCGCGAGAACGGTGAGTTCGACTCCTCGCCGGGCGCCATCGGCGACGTAACCCACAACGGGTCGGGGCACATCCTGCACGACCTGTTCTGGCAGTCGATGAGCCCCGAGGGCGGCGACGAGCCCTCTGGCGCACTCGCGGACCGTATCGCGGAGGACTTCGGCTCCTACGAGGCGTGGAAGGGCGAGTTCGAGGCCGCTGCCGGCGCCGCCGGCGGCTGGGCGCTGCTCGTCTACGACTCCTACAGCAATCAGCTCCGTAACGTCGTCGTCGACAAGCACGACAAGGGCGCGCTCTGGGGCAGCCACCCCATCCTCGCGCTGGACGTCTGGGAGCACTCCTACTACTACGACTACGGCCCCGCCCGGGGCGACTTCGTGGACGCGTTCTTCGAGGTCGTCGACTGGGAGGAGCCGTCGGCCCGCTACGAGCAGGCCGTCGAGCTCTTCGAGTAACGACCAAGACTTCGGCCCTCTCGTGGTCGCGGCGTCGGCCGCGACCCGGCGCGCTCCGCCGACGGCGGCGACACGAACGACGGTTGGCACCCCACCGCCGCGGACGCGTTTTCCCCGTTTTCACCCCCGCCAGCAGTGGCTCGACTCAAAAGGAGAGATGTGAGGTCGAACTCGGCCCCTCGTCGTCGTCGAGTCCGCCGTCCTTGAGGTAGGTGTAGCCGTCGTCGACGAGGAACACGTCGCCGTCCTCGACGGCGATCTCGACCGGGCGGAGCGACGAGCCCGTCGCGGGGCCGTTGCCGCAGTCGCCCTCGCAGGCGTCGAACAGCGAGCCGTGTTTCGGGCAGATGATCTCGCCGTCGCGCATCGCCGCGCCGTCGCCGCGGTCGAACCGCTGGTCCTCGTGGGGGCAGTTGTTGAGCCACGCTTCGACGCCGGGCTCGTCCTCGCAGGGGACGAGAATCGCCTCGCGCTCGTTGGTGAACGCGTCCTCGACGCTGAACAGGTAGGAGCCACGCGCCGGCACGGCGTCGACCGCGGCGATCCGTGTTCCCTCGGGCATCGGCGGTAGCTCGCCGTCGCCGGCAAAAAGGGCAGCGACGCCGGCGTTGGTGCTGCTCGCGCGGGTAGCGGTGCCGACCACCGGCGTCGTTTCGCTTTTACGCTCCTTGACCGTATGGTAAACCACCGATGAGCACAGAGTTCACTATCGACGCCGACTGGGCGACCCAGTACATCGACGGCGAGTTCGTCCCGAGCGAGAGCGGCGAAACGATCGACGTCGAGGACCCCTCGACCCGAGAGACCGTCACCGAGGTCCCCGCCGGCGTCGAGGCCGACGTGGACGCCGCCTACGAGGCCGCCGCCGAGGCACAGAAGTCCTGGGCCGACCAGCCGCCCGCGCGCCGCGCGGAAGTGATCCAGAACCTCCTCGGACTGCTGGGGGAGTACGAGGACGAGATCGCGTCGCTACTGACCCACGAAGTCGGCGGCTCGCCCGCGATGGGCCAGACGTCGATCCAGATCGCCAGCGACCACGCCGGCGAGGCGGCGACGCTCCCCCGGCGGATGAAGGGCGAGACCGCCGCGTCGAACATCCCGGGCAAGGAGAACCGCCTCTACCGCGAGCCCAAGGGCGTGGTGACGGTGATCTCGCCGTGGAACTTCCCGCTGAACCTCTCGATGCGGGCGGTCGCGCCCGCAATCGCCGCCGGCAACAGCGTCGTGCTGAAGCCGTCGACGAACTCCCCGATCACGGGCGGCCTGCTGTTCGCGAAGCTGTTCGAGGCGGCCGGCCTCCCCGAGGGCGTCCTGAACGTCGTCGTCGGCAAGGGCAGCGAGATCGGCGATCGCGTCGCGAGCCACCCCGAGAGCGACGTGGTCGCGTTCACTGGCTCGACCGAGGTGGGCCGCCACGTCGCCGGCCTCGCGGGCGAGAACCTCGCGGTGCCGGCGATGGAGCTCGGCGGGAACAACGCCAACGTCGTCACGGGCGACGCCGACCTCGATCGGGCGATCGACGGCGCAGTGTTCGGCAGCTTCGTCCATCAGGGACAGGTGTGTATCTCGATCAACCGCCACATCGTCCACGAGAGCGTCTACGACGAGTACGTCGAGCGCCTGACCGAGCGCGCCGAGGCACTCCCGGTCGGTAGCGCCCACGACGAGGGCACCGTCGTCGGTCCGATCATCGACGAGTCCCAGCGCGACGAGATGCTCGACTACGTGGAACGGACCGTCGACGCCGGCGCGACGCTCGAAACCGGCGGCGAAACCGTCGAACTGGAGGGCGTCGACGATTCGCTCGTCGTCGCGCCGACGGTGCTCTCGGACGTGACGATGGAGATGGCGGCCGCGTGTAACGAGCACTTCGGCCCGATCGCGCCCGTGATCCCGTTCTCGACCGTCGAGGAGGCGATCGAACTCGCCAACGACACCGAGTACGGGCTCTCGGGCTCGGTCCACGCCGGCGACCTCGGGGTCGCCGAGGAGATCGCCCACGGGATGGAGACCGGCAACGTCCACATCAACGACCAGCCGATCAACGACGAGGCCCACGTCCCCTTCAGCGGGATCGGCGCCTCCGGCGTCGGCGGCTACAACAGCGACGACTTCCTCGACGAAGTGACCGAGACGAAGTGGATCTCGGTCCAGAAAGAGCCACGCGACTACCCGTTCTAACGTCGCCCCGGCCGCGTCGCGGCCGCCGGCATCCCCCGTTTTTCGCTCGCCCGAGTCGCTTAGCCATATCTGTTTTAGGCCAACCGAAAACACTATGTTGGTTTAGGCAAGCCAAAATCCATGGCACACGAGACGCCGACGCGGCGGGAGTATCTGAGACTGGGTGGTACGGTCGCCGCCAGCGGACTGCTCGCGGGCTGTTCGGGCGGAGAGTCGACGCCGACCGACGGTGACGGATCGACGGGGACGACGACCGGAACGCCGACGCCCGCCGACGCGGGGAGCTACACGGTCTCGATGGCGCCCATGGGCGAGGTCGAGTTCGACGCCGTCCCCGAGAGCATCTTCACTCGGCTCACCCACCTCGCGGGGATGGCGTTCGCGCTCGGCCGGGGCAACGACGTGAACGCGATGCACGCGCCGGGCTACTACGACGCGCTCTGGAACCAGTTCACGCCGCGGCTCCCGGGCGTCTCCCTCGACTGGAGCGGCGGCTACTCCTCGTGGGAGCCGAGCAAGGAGAAGCTCTACGAACTGAACAGCGACGTCCATCTGGCCGACCCCGCCAGCGTCGCCGCCACGGGGTGGAGCCGCGCGGACCTCGAAGAGGTCGCGACGAACATCGGGCCGTGGTTCGGTAACCACTACAGCGACACGCACGCGACGCCGCCGGAGGGCTGGGCCGACCAGTACGAGTACTACACGCTCTGGGAGATGTTCGAGAAGGTCGCCGCGGTGTTCCGCGAGGAGGCGCGCTACGAGGCGCTGGCGTCGATCCGCGACGACCTGCTCGCGACGATCGAAGCCGACCTCCCGGCGGAGAGCGACCGCCCGACGGCGGCGCTGGCCGGCATGAGCGACATCGAGGCGCCGTACGTGTACGCCACCGACCAGCCGGGGATCCTCTCCTCGCACGTTCGCCCGCTCGGCGTGCGCGGGGCGTTCGGCGACGACGTGGAGACGAACGCGCAGGTCGACCTCGAAGCGATGCTGGAGGCCGACCCCGACGTGATCCTCGCGCTGGGCGGGATGCACCCCAACACCGACATGGCCGCGATCCGCAGCGACCTCGAAGCCCACCCGGTCGGGCAGGACCTCACGGCGGTCCAGAACGGGCGAGTGTACGCCCAAGGCGCCCGGTATCAGGGGCCGATACTGAACCTGTTCCAGATCGAGATGACCGCCAAACAGCTCTACCCCGAGGCGTTCGGCGAGTGGCCGACGTACGACTCCGGTCCCTACCCCGAGATTCCGGCGGCGGAGCAGCTGTTCGACCACGAGCGCGTCGCGTCGCTGATCGCCGACGGCGCCGACGCCTAACCGCCGACCTACGGCCCTCCAGCCCGACGGTGGGCGAGCACGCGCGGAGGGAGCCACACCGTCGAGCAACCCTTTTAGCCGTCCCCGCCCTGGAAACCACAGATGCAACGGGAGTCGGTACTTCGCGTCGACCTCACTCGCGGGGCGGTCACCGAGGAGTCCGTGCCCGAGCGGTGGCGCCGACGCTACCTCGGCGGGAAGGGGCTCGGCGCACGCTACCTCTACGAGGAGCTGCCGACCGACGCCGACCCGCTGGGGCCGGCGAACCGGCTCTGTTTCGCACTCGGTCCGCTGTCGGGCTACCTCCCCGGCGAGACGCGCTACGCCGCGGTGACGAAGTCGCCGTTGACAGGGGGCTTCCTCGACTCCTACGCCGGCGGGCAGTTCCCGCTCGCGCTCGCCGGCGCGCTGCCGAACTGTCTGGCCGTGATCGTGCAGGGGGTCGCCGACGAGCCGACGACGCTGGTGGTCGAGGACGGCGACGCCGAACTCGTCCCGGCCGAGAACTGGGGCGCCGACACCGTCGAGACGGCCGAAGCCTACCCCGACGCGAGCGTCGCCTGTATCGGCCCGGCCGGCGAGAACGAGGTCGCCTACGCGACTGTCGCGTCCGACGCCGGCGACCACCACGCGGGCCGCGGCGGCGTCGGTGCGGTGATGGGCGCGAAGCGACTGAAGGCGGTCGTCGCCCACGGCGACCGGCCCGAGATCCCGCCCGCGATCGAGGAACTCCGCGAGCGGACCGACGCGGAGTACGCCGACCACGCCACCGGCCGCTGGCAGGCCGCCAGCGGCACTCTCGAATCGGTCGAGTTCGCCGACGAGGTCGGCGCGCTCGCGACGGAGGGCTGGCAGGCCGGCCGCTTCGACGGGAGCGAGGGCGTCGGGATCGGCGCCGCCCGGGACGCCGCGATCGAGCGCGAGCGCGAGGACGACCGCGTCCCCGGCGGCTTCCGAGTCGACACCGACGAGGGCGAGAGCGTGCCCCGGGGCGCGACGCCGATCAGTCTCGGCGCCGGCCTCGGGATCGACGACTTCGACGCGGTCGCGGCGCTGGGCGCGGCGTGTGACCGCCTCGGCGTCGACGTGATCGAGTCCGGCAGCGCCGTCTCCTGGACCGTCCTCGCCGCGGAGGCCGGCGTCGTCGACGAGTCAGTCGAGTTCGGCGACGACGAGGCCGCACGCGAGCTCGTGGAGCGGATCGCCCGCCGCGAGGACCCGCTGGCGGACGCACTCGCACAGGGGGTCGCCGAGGCCGCCGCGTTCGCGGCACGGAACGAACGAGACAGCGACGACACCGACGCGGAGGCCGGCGACGCCAACCTCTCCGGCGAGGAACTGGTACCGACGGTGAAGGCCATGGCGCTGCCGGGGTACGACCCCCGCGGCGCCGAGGGGATGGCGCTGGCCTACGCCACCAGCGACCGCGGCGGCTGTCACCGACGCGCCCGCCCCGTCGAGGAGGAGGTGTTCCACGACCGAAGCCGCGCCGAGACCGTCCGCGAGGTCGCGGAGGCACAGACCGCCCGCTCGGTGCTCTGGAGCCTCGTCGCCGACGACTTCCTCGGCGACGTGCTCCGGGAGGATCTGGGCGCGGAGTGGCTGCGCGCGGTCGGCATCGACCACGACGCCGCGTCGCTGGCCCGGACCGGCGAGCGAATCTGGACGCTGGTCCGACTGTTCAACGCTCGCGAGGGGTTCGACCGCGCTGACGACGAACTCCCCGCCCGCCTGCGACAAGCCCGGGAGGACGGCGCCGCGATCGACCCCGCCGAGTTCGAGCGCACGCTCGACGCCTACTACGAGTACCGCGGCTGGGGCCGCGACGGCCTCCCGACCCGCGAGCTCGTCGCGGCGCTCAACCTCGACGACGTGATCGGCGCCGAGACGCCGCTCTCGACCGACGCCCCGGCGCCCGCCGGCGACGCGACCGTACCCGACGATACCCAGACAGAATGACCGACAGGATCGATCTCGACGACGTCGAACAGCCCGAGGAGGAGCGCGACGAGGACCGACCCAACCCCGGCGACTGGCTCTGGCGCGGCGAGGGCTCGCCGGACGACGAGCCGGCACCCCCCGAACGGAGCGTCGACATCGGTGCCGACGACTTCGCGGACACCGGCACGGCGACGCCCCGGATCCCGCGGGAGAACGACGACAAGCCGGTCGGCGTCCCCGTCGACAGCGGCGGCGCGGGCGGCGGCCCGGCGAACTCGGGTGACGCGCCGACCGGCGGTGTGGCGTCGAACGACGAGTCCGAGCGTCAGGGAACCGAGTCGAGTGGCGACCCCGCGAACACCGGCGACACGCCCAGTCGTGCGTGGGGGGAGGCCGCCCGCGAGCACGGCGCGTCCGGGGACGCGACCGAGGCCGACGCCGACAGCCCGCAGCCCGGGACGCCCGGGAACGGCGGCGCGAGCCCGAGCGCGAGTCGGACGAGTGCCGGCGGCCACTCCCGCGGCGAGGAGTGGGAGAACGCCCAGCCGGTGCAGCAGTCCGAGTCGACGCCCGGCGCGGCCTCCCACGGCTCGGCGCCGACCCAGACTGTCGACATGACGATGGCGTTCTCCTACCGCGCGATCCGCCGGCTCGCAAACGTCCACGCCGCGCTGGCCGACGCCGAGAACTGGACGGACTACCTCGGCATCGTCGGCGACGTGGACGCGTCGACGATCAACAAGTACCAGCGCGACAACGTGCTGGATCTGGACTTCTTCAACGGCTCCGGCACCGGGCCGGCCGAACGGCTCGCTGCGGTGGGGCCGAACTCGATGTTCTACGCCGAGCGGATGGTGCTCGTCGGCGTCGACGAGCGCGAGCAGGCGTGGGCCCAGGAGGCCGACTGGGAGTTCGTCCCGCTGGAGACCGCCGCCGAGGAGGCAGGCTGGGAGCTGGGCGAGAACTGACCGTCCGCGACCCGTGGGTTTTTGCCTCGACGGCTCAATGAAACCGGTATGAGTTTGAAAGAGGCGTTCGAGCAGTCCAGCTTCCTGACGGTGGCCATCCTGGCCGCCATCGCGTGGACGGTGTTCTCCGCCGCCCGCGTGCTGGGACAGTTCGACTACTGGAACCCCGAGCCGTTCGGCATGACCCCCGGCGCGGGGATCGTCGGCGTGCTCGTGATGGGTATCGGCGTCGTGCTCGCGGTCGCGCTGCTGGGCGCGTTCGAGCACGACGAGCCGTCGCCGCAGTCGTGGCCGCCCGAAGACGCATAATGCAGTACGTCTGTACCGAGTGCGACTCGATGGCGCGGTTCGGCGGCGAGACCGGCCCCGTGGACACCGAGTGCCCCGTCTGTGAGGCGGTCACGCGTTGGGAGCCCGCCTTCGAGGGCGAGGCTCAGGGGGTGTCGTTCTGATGGCGCTGCAGGTCAGTATCGGCGATCGACTCGCCGACGCGGCGTCGGAGTGGGCCGACCAGCGGATGCTCGACGACGACGACGCGCTGGAGCAGAAGCTCGAACAAGCGCTGCTGGAGGTCGAGCATCTCGCCTCCAGCACGACCGAGATCGAGTTCGAACTCGACGGTCGGACGCTGCATTACGCCCCGAGCGACGAGCTCGAAGAGCTGCTCGAAGAGCAGGCCGAGCGCGTCGACGCCGAGCCGAGCGCGGTGCTCGGACTTCACCTCGAACTGTTCGCCCGGACGTTCCTCCCCGACGACTCGATTCAGCCGGGGGCCGGCCCGGGGGCGCCTGTCGACGCCGACGACTGGTGAGGGAAAACGACTAAGCCCCGTCGGCTCTTGACCACGTGTATGGCTTTCAAGGATAGTGGCTGGCGTCCGGAGGGAGCGATGGACGCGTTCGGCGACTACGAGGTCTGGGAGTACGAGCGCGGCCCCCACGAGATCAACACGGGCGAGGTCGACGGGACGATCGACTTCGAGAAGTACGAGGACGGCGACTTCGCGACCTCGGTCGACGATCTCGAAGACGACGAGTAACGCGGTCGATCTTTCTGTTCGGTCGTTTTCCGGGAGCGTAGTTCGACTCGGTAGCTCCTGTGACGGTGATCGTGGCAGCGTTTCGCTCGTCGGTCTCTGGAACAGCGACCGCGACAGCATCTCGAGCGTTGGCTTCTGGGACCGCAACCGCGACAGCATCCTGATCGTTGGCTACTTGCGACCGCAGTGCGCCGAGCACAAGGCTCGGCGCAGCGCCGCGTCCCCACCCCTCCCCCCGCGAGCGCCGTAATTGGCGCTCGCGAGGCGTCCACCGCCACCGCACCGCTGTCGCGGTCGGCGCGCGACGTGAGCGCCTCCGTGCGCGAACGGACGTGAGCGAGTGAGTCGGCTGGGGAGGTCTGTTGGCTGTGCGGGGCGGTGCGGTCGCAAGTTGCCCTGCTCACTCCGCGGTCGTGTTTGCGGTCGACACAGCGAACTCCGCGGTTCCGTTCGTCATCCAAGTAGCCAGTACTGTGCCACGCCCGGGTGACGCGAACAGGAACAGAGAAACGAAGACCGAAAACTACAGCAACTGCGCGACGATCTCGTCCTCGAACGCCGCGGTCCCGGCGGCGATCCGCGCGCCGGCGACGAACAGCGGCTCGTCGGTCTCCTCCGCGATGTGGTCGGTGAACTGCTCCAGCCACGTCAGCAGGTGCTCGTCGAGGAACACGCGCTCGAAGCCGACGGTCTCGTCTTGGCCGGCGCGCTGGCGCTCGATCAGGTTCCGCAGGAACGCGAACTCAACGGCGATGTGGTCGTTCTCCTCGCCGTACTCCTCCGGCGGGTTCCAGCCCGCGGCGCCGTAGCTGGCCTCCACGTCGGCCAGCCCCTCGCCGATGAACTCGGTGTCGTCCCGGTAGTACGTCTCGTGGGGGAGCACGTTCGGCCGGGGGCCGACCATCAGCGCGGTGTACTCCTTGGCGAGCTCGTTGGTCACCTCCGCGGGGTCGCGCCCCTCGTTGGCCTCGACGAACTCCTCCAGCGCGGCGAAGCCGGCGTCGAGGTACTCGTTGACCTCGTCGCCGGGCGTCTCGATCTCGCCCGCGAGCAGGCGTTCCACGAACCCCTCGTCGGGCGTGTCGTGGAACACTTCGATCACGAAGTCGACCAGTTCGATGCGTGCGTCGTAAACGGCGGTTTCGTCCATTAGTTACCCCTGAAACACGATCTGCGCGCGGCACTCGTCGCAGTACTCGAAGATGCTGTGCTCGGTGTCGCCGGCGACGCCCTCGACGAGCTCGCCCACCTCGTCCTGCACCTTCTCCATCGACCCGCGGCTGGTGAAGGGGGTGCCACAGCGCACACACTCGATCAGCTCGCCCTCGAAGACGGGCTCCCACTCCTCGCCGTCGCGGTTCTCCGGCAGGCGCGAGCGTTCGAGGCCGGCTTCGATCGTGATCGCGCCCTCCGGACAGCCGCTCTCACAGAGCCCGCAGTTCACACAGTCGGCGTGGTTGAACTGGAGCTCGCCGTCGCCGCTCCGCTGGATGGCGTCGGTGGGACAGAGCGTCGAACAGGTGGGCGTGAGGTTGCAGTCGTCGGAGACCTCCATCCGGCCGAACGTATCCAGCCCGCGGATCACGTCCCGATCGGGGTCGGTCGCTTCGAGGATCCGGCGCAGCGACTCCAGCGCCCAGTCGTGGGTCGTGAACGGCTCGCGGGGAGAGTCCGGGCGGCCGGTGCCGGTGGCCTCGTGCTCGCCGGTCGGGAGCGGCGACGGGTCGAGCCCCTCGACGAACCCGTCGAGCTCGTCGGCGAAGCTTGCGGGCTCGTCACCCGCTGGCGCGAAGAAGGCAGTCCGCGCGCCGAGTTCCAGATCGTTCGTGGCGACGTTCAGTCGCTCGACCAGCTCTGCCTTCGGGTCGGGGCCGGAGTGGAGACAGTCGTCGCCGCAGCCGACAATCGCGACGCCGTCGGCGCCGGCCGCGAGCGCGTGGAGCACCTGCGCTTCCCCGACCGTGTCCGTACAGTTCACGCGGACGGGGAGGATCGGCTGGTAGGACACGTCCTCGCCGCGACCCGCACGTCGCCCGTAGCTCTCCAGCGCGTCGGCGGCCTGCTCGGAGCAGACGAACGCGATCACCGGCGACTCGATGCCGCTGTCGCCGCCGAAGAAGTTCGAGAGGCGGCCGCCCTCCTCCATGTCGAGCAGGGACTCCACCTCGCGGGCCAGCCGCTTGTTCGTCGGCTCGCGGAGTTCGACCGCGCCCGTCGGGCACGACGACGTACACGCGCCACAGTCCATACAGGCGGTCTGGTCGAACTCGACTTCGTCTACCGCGGGCCGGGAGACGGCCTCGTGGGGGCAGGCGTCGGTACAGCGCGTACAGCCCTCGACGCCGGAGTCACCCGAGGCACAGAGATCCATGTCGATGTCGAGGTGCTGGGGCTTGGAGACTCCGCCGAGCTGGCTCTCGACGGCCGCGGCGACGCCGCCGTCGAAGTGGGAGAAGTAGCCCAGTTGGCCCCCGCGCCCCCGCGTCGGCCCGCCGGGGTACACCACCTGATCGGCCTCGATCGTTCGCTCGACGCCCTCGGGCTCGATGGCGTCGACCGGGCAGCAGTCGAGGTAGTCGCCGTCGGGTGCGTCCGGCGCGATGTCGACCGGGTAGGAGCTGACCGCCTCGTCGGGGCCCTGCTTCACGCACTCCATACAGCCGATGCAGTCCTCGGTGACGCGGGCCTCGACGGTCAGTTCGAACTCGCCGAACGAGCCCGAGAGGTCACGAATTCGGCCGCGCTCGACGTTCACGTCGTCGAGGTCGTGTTCGGGCTCGCCGAAGTCCAGCCCGTTCGCAAGCAGCGTCACGTCGGCACGTCCCGACAGCGACTCGGCGGCGGCGGCGTCGCCGACGACGACGACGTGGTCGCCGGCCTCCTTCGACACCGTCCGCGAGGGCGACTCCTCGCGCAGGCCGGCGACGGTCGCGTCGATGGTGCGGGCGGTCTTCTCGGTCGCTTCGGGTGTGTCGTGGACCCAGCCCGACCCCTCGCGGTGGTCGACGAACGCCGTGGCGTCGGGGTGGAGTCCCTGCGCCTCGGCCATCTCCTGGATCCGCCGCTGGCAGCCGGCGTCGGGAGCAGTCGCAACCACGTGGTCGAGGTCGTACTCCTCGACGACGGCGGCGGCCTTCCCGAGCCCGTCGCCACAGAGGTGGCTCGCGCTCGCGACCACCTCCACGTCCTCGTCGCCGACGCCCTCCCTGACGCCTTCGGCGTCGATGGCGTCCGGGGCGCCGCAGTCGCAGACGAACGCGCCTACCTTCATCGTCCGAGCGCTTACCCACCGCTCCCAATAGGGCTTGCGACACGGGCAGTTTTACTTTCGGGTAGCGAAAAATATATCTCGATAGTTCTCGATACCCGTTTCGTGATCGCGTAATCGGCGTACGATGTTGTGGCAATCAGTTTCATTTCGCCCGAGAATCGTGTCGATTCGTCCCGAAACCACGGTACTGCCGTGCGATGGATTCAAGGAGTACCCGTCCGTGTATCCGTTAATTCGTACCGACATGGTCGTTGGTGCGAGATGATTCAACAATGAGTTCACAACCAGTCTCCCTCGACCTGGACCGCAGGTCGTTCCTGAAGGCGAGCGCACTGGCCGGCGCAGTGGCCCTCGGGGGCGGCGGCGCGGGACAGGCACTCGCACAAAGCGATGGGGAGGTAGACGGAACCGACGAAGAGGGCGAACTCACGAAGACGGTGTGTAACTTCTGTGCCGTCGGCTGTGGGTTCCGGGGCGAGCGCAAGGGTAACGCCTTCGTCGGGCAGGAACCCTGGCACGAGAACCCGATAAACAACGGCTCGCTCTGTTCGAAAGGCGCCGCGATCTACGGGAGTGAACACTCCGAGCGGCGTCTCAAACATCCCCTGATCAAGGACGGCGACAGCTGGCGCAAGGCCGGCTGGAGCGAGGCGCTCGACAAGGTCGCAGACGAGATCAACCAGATTCGGGACGAGCACGGTCCCGACTCGGTCATGTGGATGGGGTCGGCCCACTTCTCCAACGAGGAGTCCTACGCGTTCCGGAAGCTGAGCAGCCTGTTCGGGACGAACAACGTGGACCACCAGGCCCGAATCTGTCACTCCACCACCGTCGCCGGCCTCGCGAACACGTGGGGCTACGGGGCGATGACCAACACGATCAACGACTACCGCAACTTCGACCTCAACATCATCATCGGCCAGAACCCGGCCGAGGCCCACCCGATCGCGATGCAGCACATCCTCGAGGGCCAGAAGCGCGGCGGCGACATCGCTGTCGTCGACCCGCGGTTCACGAAGACCGCAGCCCACGGCGACTACTACTACCGGATGCGGCCCGGCACCGACGTGGCCCTGATGATGGGGCTGATGAAGTATCTCCGGGACGAGCAGAACCTCGACCGGGAGATGCTGGAAGAGCGGGTCATGGGCTGGCCCGACGTCGAGGCCGAACTCGACCAGTACGACCTCGAAACTGTCGAGGACATCACCTGGGTCAGTCAGGAGCAGATCCAGCAGCTCGGCGACCTGATCGCCGAGAACGCCCCCAACGTCCAGATCGAGTGGGCGATGGGCGGCACCCAGCACAACAACGGGACCCAGAACATCCGTTCCTACGCGCTCACCTCGCTGGCCTCCGGGAGCGCCGCCCGATCCGGCGGCGGCCTGCAGGTCATGCGTGGCCACGCGAACGTGCAGGGGGCGACCGACCTCGCGGTCGCGAGCCACATCCTGCCGGGCTACTACTCGGTCGGCTCGCCCGGCTCGTGGCGCTACTGGACGGACGTCTGGAGCAAAAGCCCGTACACGAGCGGTGAGATCGGCTTCGAGGAGCTGTACGAGGAGTACGACCTCATGCCGGAGGAGAAGTACGCCCGGCAGTCGGGTGAAGGGGAGGTCGACGAGACGTTCCCGAACGACCGCTCGATGATGTTCCAGAAGGGGATGACCGTCGCACGGTGGTTCGACGGCGGGCTCCCCCAAGAGGAGCGGCTCAACGAGACGCCGCTGTATCAGCCCGACGAGCTGAAAGCCGTCGTCATCTGGGGCCACTCGCTGAACTCCATCTCGGAGATGCAGAAGATGAAAGACGCGATGGACCGGATGGATCTGGTCGTCGTCGTCGACGTGTTCCCCTCGGTGGCGTCGGTGCTGTCGGATCAGGACAACGTCGTGATCCTCTCGGCGGCCTCGCAGTACGAGCACCACCGGTCGCTCACCAACTCCCACCGTTCGGTCCAGTGGTCCGAGCCCGTGCGACCCCCGTCGCACAACACGAAGCCGGACCTCGAGATCATGCAGGAGCTCGCGGCTCGCTTCGGGTTCGGTGACCACTTCGACTGGGGCTCCGGCCCCGGCCTGTACAACGGCAAGAGCACCTACGAGGAGGTGCTCCGGGAGGTCAACCTCGGCGTCCGGACGATCGGCTACCAGCAGGATCCCGAACGCCTGCAGGAGCAGCAGGAGTACGACTACGCGTTCTCCACGGACAACCTCCGTTGTGAGGAGGAAGGGCTCCCCGTCTCCGGGGAGTTCTGGCAGCTTCCGTGGCCCTGCTGGGGCGAGGGCCATCCCGGCACCCCGATCATCTGGAACGACGACCTCGACCCGCGAAACGGCGGGCAGGACTTCCGCGCTCGGTGGGGCGTGCAGGCCCCGACACCCGAGGAGTGGGCGGAGATGGACGTCGGGGACAAGGAGTACCCGATGCAGGAGACGTACGATCAGGACGGCGAAGAAGGCCTGAACCTCCTGCGTGACCCCTACGAGCCCGAGTGGGAGTCCGACTTCGACGACGAGGTGCAGGGCGTCCCGCAGTACCCCGGGTTCGCGACGACGCTGCCCGAGGACTACACCAACCCCGACCAGCTCTCGCTGCCGTACGCGTACGCGCTCGATCCGAACCAGTCCGTCTACGACACGGCGGTCGCGATGAACGAGCGCTACGGGACGGACTTCGACGAGGACTGGTACGAGCAGTACGACTACGCCCAGCCGGACGCGCCGACCGGGCGTGGCCGCGCACGCGGCGTCGTCTGGGGCTTCCTCGACACGGTCCCGGTTCACCGGGAGCCGGTCGAGAGCCCCCGGCCCGATCTCGTCGAGGACTGGCCCGCCAACGGCCAGCAGACCAACTTCTACCGGCTCGACCAGAACAACGCGTCCGTCCAGGAGCGTGCGACCGCGGCCGCGAACGATCCGGGCGACGAGTCGGCGTTCAGCACAGTCATGACGACCGGGCGGCAGGTCGAACACCAGGGTGGCGGGGCCGAGTCCCGCTCCAACGAGTACCTGGCCGACCTCCAGCCCCACATGTACGTGGAGATCCACCCGAACATGGCCGAGGAGATGGAGATCGACGGCGGCGACCTCGTCGTCGTCTCCACGACCGACCGCGGCTCGGTGCTGGTCAAGTCCCGCGTCACGCCGCGACCCGGCCACGGGCCGGAGGAAGAGGAGATCTTCCTCCCCTACCACTGGGGCGGCATCGCGAAAGGGGAGAGCTTGCTCGACAAGTACCCGGACGGCAACGAGCCGTTCGCGATCGGTGACTCGGTGAACTTCATCACCTCGCGCGGGTACGACGTGGAGACACAGATGCAGGAGACGAAGGCGGCGCTGGCGAAGGTCCGACCGGCGACCCAGGAGCTCGTCGACGAGCTCAACATGGACGTCGACCTGGAGACGTTCTCGTTCCCGCAGGACGAGGCCGGCTTCGGGCAGCAGAAGGACTTCGACACCCGCGACAACACGACGACTCAGTAAAATGTCCACCAACGAATCAAACACCGAAGTCATCGGCCAAGGGGTGATGAGCACCGGCGAGGATACGCGCATCTTCCCCGACGTTGCCGCGTGTATCGACTGTGGCGGCTGCGTAGTCGCCTGTAACCGAACGTGGGATATGCCCCGCGACGAACAGCGTATCAGCATCTCCACGATGCTGGAAGGCGAGGAAGGCGCCGAGGGGCTCAACGCGAACCCCTCACAGGCGATGGCCCAGGGCGAGAGCCCGGGCGAGACCAGCGTTCCGATGCAGTGTTACCACTGCGAGAACGCGCCCTGTGTGTCGGTCTGTCCGGTCGACGCGCTCGTCAAGAAGGACGACGGGTTCGTCGACGTGCGCGACGACGTCTGTATCGGCTGCCAGTACTGCCTCTCGGCCTGTCCGTTCGGCGCCCCGCAGTTCCCGGGCTCGAACGACGGCGCCGCGGAGATCTTCGGTACCGGCGGCACGATGGACAAGTGTACGATGTGTCAGGATCGACAGGACGTCGGCAAGGGCCCGGCGTGTGCCGAGGAGTGTGCGACCGACGCCATCCTCGTGGGCACGACCGAGCAGATCGCCGACGAGCTGGACAAACGTGACTCGGGGACGTTCTTCAACGACGACGCGATGAAGGTCGTCTTCGGGGAGGACGAGGCGAAGGAGGCGTTCGGCGTATGAGTAACTCGACCGCAGAGAACGGCGCCAGCAGCTACTCGGGGACCGTCATCGCGGTCAACGCCGTGATCTCGGTGGCAGTCGCACTCGGGCTGATCTGGGTCGTCAACGGGTTCAACGTGTTCTACGAGCGGCTTGACCGCGTCTCGCCCACCGTCGACGGCGGCGGGATCGGCACCGCGTTCGCCGAGGGCAACGAGATCGAGTGGCTCGTCTTCCTCGTGGAAGCGATCCACGCGGCCGACGTGCTGATGGGGCTGTTCATCCTGGTGCTAGTGTTCGTCCACTGGGGCTCGTTCCGACGCCTCGCCGGACAGATGCGCCAGCCCGGCGAGTCCCGCACGATTCCCGACGGCGGCGAGGCCGACACCGGAGGTGACGAGGAATGACGAACCTCGACCACGGGAAGTTCACGCGCATGACGACAGTGTTCCACTCGCTGCTCGCCATGGACGTGTTCTTCCTGTTCTTCACGGGCTATGCCATCATGTTCAACGAC